>Ga0268266_10000024_pt1 | contig 490820 bp, 386 predicted proteins | sample KBSS13metaG_FD_190356 | JGI IMG/M metagenome (GOLD analysis project Ga0268266, IMG submission 190356) | Switchgrass rhizosphere microbial communities from Kellogg Biological Station, Michigan, USA - KBS S1-3 metaG (SPAdes) (version 2) | ecosystem: Host-associated > Plants > Roots >... | reverse complement strand
CTCCATACACCACATCACGCTGCCCCGTATACCGGTACAGTATATACGACCACACGCCCTGCATCAGTGTATTCACCGTCACCTGCTCCCGCCGCGCACACCGGCGCAACCGCTCAGTAAGATCTTCGTCCAGCTCCATCTCCTCCTGTTGATAGACCCCAAGGCCCTTCGTACGGTCCGCAACCTGGTCTATATATGGCAACAGCACCGGCTGATCTATCCCAGACAGATAGCTCCGCCACCATCCCTCCTCCTCCCCTTTATCCTTGCCCTCTATATATCGTATGTAGTCTTCGTACAGATCTTCCTTTTCCTCCGGCGCCTTTTTCCCCGATAGCAGCAGCTCATACACCGACTGCAGCTCTTCCAGTAATATCGCCACTGACCATCCATCCATCAATATATGATGAGACGTCCATATCATCCGGTAGCAGTCCTCGCTCAGTCGCAGCAACCCTACCCGCATCAGCGGCGCATGGCTGAGATCAAACCCTTTCCCCAGGTCTGCCTCTTCATACGCAGCTATCGCCGCCTGTTGCCCCCCCTCGTCAAGGTGCCGGTAGTCCAGCACTTCGATGGGAAGGGATACTGCCTCCCACACGCACTGCAAGGGGATACGGAAGGTCTCATAATAGAATCCGCTCCGCAGGATACTGTGCCGCAGCAGTAAATGCCCGAAGCTCTCCGCCAATATCTCCGGCGCCACGCACGGCAGCTCGCAAACAAACTGTTCCGTATAGGCACGTACCTTTTCATCGTACAAGCTATGGAAAAGCATCCCTTCCTGCAATCCGCTTAGCCGGTATATCGAGCTCAAATGCTCAGTGGACAGCGCGGCTTCTTTTCCTTCTGACAAGAGCAGAAAATCCAGCAGCTCCTGTTTATTGTTTTTGATGTAACCAATGATCTCCTGGTTTTGCTTCACAGATGCAATGCCTTCGGCACTTAATTCGCCATCTCCCCTCAGAACAAGCTTATCGTCTTCTTTGACCAATGAAAGCCCAAGTGACCTCAGTTCTTTAAGGAAACTGTGAATTCCCGACGGTCCGGCAATTTTTTCCACACCCATATGGTTAAGTAATTAGTATTTTATTAGAATTCCATGATATTGGTTTTACCTGTTCCTTCTTTATTAAGGAAACTGTCAAGCTCCCGGTAACCGACCTCCCCTCCCAACCCATAATCCGAAGGACTATATACTTGCTTTTTAAGACCCGCACAATGACTGGTCAGCTCCTCCAGGTTCCTGATGTAACACGCTCCGAGTTGCTCCATCGTCTCTCTCCGGTAATGCGCTCTGCTATACCCCCATTGCACCTGCAGCTCGCCTTCCGATATCCAGCAGTTTATCGTTAGCTTCTCCGTCAGTGTTTGGCCATCGCCCATATTCCTGCCAGCTGACTCACCGCAGCTGTTGAACAATTCACTTCTCTTCATCGCAGCACTTATTTGACCCAGGTAATTGAATACGATCTCCCACGGCTCTGCCGCCCTTAATTCCTGTATCTTATTGATATATTTCAAAACCCCATAGCCCAACCCCTTATCCGGCAGCTGCCGCAACCCTTCCTTTACTCCGCGGATCAGATCTCCCATCTCCTCTCCTTCCCTGCTTTCCAACATCACCGGGTACAGGGTCGTAAGCCAGCCCACCGTCCGGCTCAGGTCCAGCCCCTGCACCATCGCCTCCTCCCTGCCATGAGCTTCCAATCCGATCACCGTCTCGTTACTACCCCTCCACCTGCACAGCGTCCGCGCCAGCGCCGCCAGTAAAATATCATTGATCTCTGTATGATACGCCCCTGGCGCTTCCTGCAGTAACATCCGCGTCTGCGCCTCCTTTAACTTCAGCTGAATTACTCCCCGGTCCTTTACATAGACCTTTCCTTCATATACCCTATCCACCGGCAACGGCGCTTTCCTCCTTTCCAGCCCTGCCCAGTACGCGTGCTGCGACGACAACCGCCTGCTCGCACCATATTCCACCATCGCATGATACCAATCACGGCACGAACTGCTCTTGACACCCATATCCACACCGTCCCCCTGCCTGACACCTTTTAAGATTGACTCCAAATCTTCCAGCAAGATCCGCCATGAGACCCCATCCACCGACAGGTGATGGATCACCAGCAACAGGCGGTTCCGCTGCTCCCATGCCGGCGTCCGCAGCAGCATCGCCCGCATCACCTCACCACGCTCTATTGACAGGCTCACCTGACAGGATTCCACCGCTGACGACATCTCGTCCAGCAAACCTGTCCCATCCGCAGCACCCCTCAGGTCGCATACCTGCAGCTCCTCACCACCCCATGTAGCGTTGCCATAACACTGCTGCCAGCCGGTAGCCATTCGCACATATTCGTATCGAAGGGCATCATGACGCTCTTTCAGCCAGCCCAGCGCCTTCCGTAGCTCCTCTTCGCTCACCCCCTTATCGATTCCCAGCAGCTGGCTCTGGTTATAATGGGACCGGCTTGTCCCATCGCCCTCGCGCTCCAGGTACCGTTGCTGCATGGGGAGCAATCCACTCACCCCACTTAACAAGCCCTGCTCCGCCCGTATCTCCACCTCCTTCGATAGTGCCCCGGCTGCAACCGACAACCGCCCGATCGTCTGGTGCAAAAAAATATCTCTCGCAAGTATCTTATATCCCAACCGCTTCGCACGGCTGCTCACCTGTATCGAGATGATCGAATCGCCGCCCAGCGCAAAAAAATTATCCCGGATCCCTATCCGCTCTACACCCAGCAGCTCCTGCCAGATCTCCGCCAGCGCTGTCTCCAGTTCATTTCGGGGTGCCTCATACTCACTCCCCCCTTCCACGGCATCCACCTCCGGTAATGACTTCTTATCCACCTTCCCGTTGACCGTCAGCGGCAGCGTATCCAGCACTCCCCACACCACAGGGACCATATACTCCGGCAAGCGCGCCCGTAAATAATTTATCAGCTCCTCCCGGTTAAATCCCCCGTCCGACACCACATATCCCACCAGCCCCTTGTTGCCCCACGCGTCTGACCGCACCGACACCACACACTGACGCACCAGCCCGCTGTCATGTACCACACTCTCGATCTCTCCCAACTCTATCCGGTAGCCCCGAACCTTCACCTGCTCGTCCAGCCTTCCCAGGTACTCGATGTTCCCATCAGGCAACCATCGCCCCAGGTCACCCGTACGGTACAGCCGCTGACCCCCCTCCCCACCGAAAGGGTCCGGCACAAACCGCTCCGCCGTTAGTTCCGCACGATGCCAGTATCCCCGCGCCACCTGTACCCCTCCTATCCAGATCTCCCCGGCCACCCCCACTGGCTGCAGATGACCCCGGCTATCCAATATGTATATCTTCATATTGCCGATGGGACGACCCACCGGGATCGTTGCTCCCTCCGGCCATCTCTTCCCTTCCGTATCCATACGGTGCACCGTACAGCCCACCGTCGCTTCCGTCGGCCCGTACTCATTGATCAGCTCCATCCCCTCACCCCTCAACCCTTTCACATGCTGCCAACCCAACGCCTCTCCTCCCAGCACCAGCCGCCGTGCAACCCGCCGGTCACCCCTTGCCGCCATCTGTTCCCGCAGCAACGGCAGCTGACCCGGCGTCAATTTCAAAAAATCATACGGCGCATTCTCCCAGAACGTCTCCCCGCCAAACAACTCCTCGTCCTCCTCGTTTCCCAGCACCAGCTTGCCCCCTCCCGTCAGCGGCAGGAACAAACTCGTCACCGACGCATCGAAGGTATATGACAGCTGAAGATAGCTGCCCCTGCCTCCTCCCTCACCTCCTTCAGTATATCCCGTATCTCTATTCCGTATATAGTTCACCACATTGCGATGTTCCACCATCACTCCCTTTGGCTTGCCTGTCGAGCCCGACGTATATAGCACATAGGCCAGGTGGTCCGCACGCAATCCAGTCTCCGGAAGGCTTCCCGGCTCACGGCTGATCGACTCCCATTGCTCATCCAACAGCACCACTTGTCCCCCATATTCCGCCGGCAGCGATCCTCGGCTCTTACCGCTGCTCAACACGATCCCCACCTCCGTGTCCGACAGCATATACCTCAGCCGCTCCACAGGATACCCCGGCTCCATCGGTACATACGCACCCCCTGCCTTCAGTATCCCAAGGATACCCACCACCATCTCCACTGACCGCTCCACACAGATCCCTACAAGCCCATCCTCACGCACACCCAGTCCCCGCAGGTAATGGCCCAGCCGGTTGCTCCGCTCTGCCAGCTCCGCATAGCTCAGCCGCTCCCTCCCGCACACCAACGCCAACTCCCGCCCCCTCCGCATCGCAGACTCATCCAGCAGATCCACCAGCGTCCTGGCATCCCCATAACCCACTCCCGTATCATTGAACGCCTTCAGCGATCCTCGCTCCTCCGATGATACAATGTCAAGTTTGGACACTTTTACAGTGGGATCATAAATACATTCCTTCAATATCTTTACATAGTTCTGCAACATATGATCGATCACAGGCAGAAATACCGGGTCGCACTTAACATCAAACCGTACTACTACCCGGTGGATATTTTCTATGACAGAGAGCCCAATGTCATATTGGTCGTTACCCACCTGGGCATTTTCATAATTAAGGTCGTGGTACTCTTCCAGCCCTTTAAAGGCCGGCCCGGTGCCTGCCCCTTTGATCATGTTAAAAACAGCCTGCGCCAGGGGAGCCAGGCCCGTTTTATTCCTTTCATTGCTATCTCTTATTATCTCCTCATGGGGGATATCCCCATTGTCAAAACTGGCAACAACATCCGTGTTCACCTTATGTAACAACGACGCTATCGTATCTTCCTCGTCGAATTGCTGCATATTGACTACCTGATTTGCAAAAAGTCCCATGACATCCCCATACATCTTTTTTCTAAACCCACGACCGCTCATGATATTACTTATCACTATACTCCCGGCATCCTGTGAATATTTTTTTAACAATATGAAGTAAGCTAATTGGAATACGGAAGAGTATAATACCCGTTTTCTTAATGAGAATGTCCTTATATCCTGTACAAGTTGTACAGACAGGTCTGCATTTTTATGAAACAGACGCGCGTCGGCCTTACTAACATAAAAAGAAAGATTCAGTACAGGTAATCCTTTCGAAAATTTATCCAGCCAATATCCTTTTTTACTGATATATTCCTGCGTCTTAGAAAAATTATTTTGTGCGATGGAATAATGAAAATATTGATTGGCGGGGAGACAATATCCTGCCTCTCCACCGGCAGCCAATAAATTATAGTATTCTATCAGCTCGTTCCAAAATATGCGCATGGAGGCAGCATCGGTAACAATATGATTGATCGTCAGAATAAAAAAATGGATGCGTTTAAACGCCAGCACCCTGAACCTAATCAAAGGACCGGAATCGTAATCAAAATCGTATTTTTCCTCTTTCGCCAATTCTGACCTGATGATCTCGTCCATGTATGCATGATCATCCCGCTCAAATTTCAAATATGACCAAACATCACTGCTATCAAAAGGATCCCAAACCACCTGGTATAACCTTCCATCCAGGAACCTGAAATTGGTCCTCAGCGCAGAATGTCTTCCCAGAACCACATCAAGCGATCTTTTCAAAACGCCTGTATCCAGGTGCCCTTTGTAACACCTGCTCTGAAGGAAATTCCAATAAGCAGCTCCGCTTTTGATCGCATGAAACCACACGCCCTCCTGCTGCACAGATGCAGGAATTACAGTAGCGTTCCCATCCGGAAATATTTTCATCGGTTGAAAATGAAATATGACAAACTATGGTTAATAGGTAAACCCGATGGCATCCTTGCCCAAAACCTTTTTCACTGCGGCTGCAATGGTCTTGGAAACGAAATCTCCGAATAGAACACCTTGCCTGGTCAGGACAAGCTCATTTTCATCTTCGGTAATGTATCCTTTGGCAACGAGCTCCCTGATCGTTTCCGGTATCAGGTTAAAGTAATCAAATCCGAATTTGTAGATAAATTCGGACTTCTTATAGGAGAACAACCTCGCGGAACACAGCAGCAGTTCCTTCACGATCATATCCTTATAGGACATAAAATAGGTCCTGTAGACAGGCAGGATATTGTTTTTTACTTTTTCTGAATACTGGGCTATATTATTCAAATTCTGGTAATTCAGGTTCCCGATCTTCCCAAATGAAGACGCCCCATATGCAATAAGATCTTGCCCCCTCCACGTATTCTCCGCATATTTACTTTGACATCCATTCCTGGTAAAAGCAAAGTTGCTCCACAGCTGATAATTAGCCGAAAACACTTTTTCTATAGCTCTGCCCATAAAATCGATCTCCTTTACTTCAGTAGGTAATTCAATCTCGTTCTTATGTACGCCTTTCTTAAAAAAAACGGTATTGGCATACGTTTTCATCTTATATATCGTCAGCATATCCGTCCCCTGGTTCAAGGCCGTATCTACAGAACGTTCCCAGGAATCCATGCTTTCGCCCGCCAAACCACTTAGCAGATCGATGTTTAATTCGAATCCGCCCATTTCCTGTGCCAGTTTGATGGAATTAACAGCCTGGAGAGAAGTGTGCTTTCTGCTGCTTAACCGGATCACTTCGTCATCAAAAGACTGTACGCCCATGCTTATCCTGTTGACCCCGCACTCCTTAAGCCATTCCAACTTATTCTTACTGAATGTTCCCGGTTCGGCTTCAAAGGCGAATTCCGGTTTTTCGATCCGGTGACACCGATGCAGCGTTTCAATCAGTTTCCGGAATTGTGGCTCCGTTAGTACCGAGGGGGTCCCTCCACCGATATAAATAGAATTTACTCTTCTCCTCCCTAAGCTGAATTGCGCGCTCACCATTTCTATCTCTTTGCACAATGCATCTACATATTCATTCACCTGGTCCTTCGACTTGATCAATTCCTTCATGTAAAAGCAATAGTCACAGATCTGAATACAGAACGGAATGTGTATATAAATATTTATTCCTTCCGGGGATAACAACTTGTCATTGTTATCATTATTCCAATATTTAAAAAAAGGGTAATTCGTATAGAACTCTTCTCTCGTTGGAAACTCTTCCTGGCCACTGCTGAACAGTGTTATCTCGTCAGGATTAAAAGACGTTCCACCTGTCCATCCTGTATCTGAAAACTTTCCCATATTTATAGTTTAAAGGTCAAAAACTTATTTTTGTCCTACGATTATCATGGATTTAGCTTCATTGTCATAGGAAGCTCCGGCAAAATTCCCATACACGCTGATATTTTTGAACCCTATCTTTGTAAGATGTCCCTTTAATTCAGTGGCGGAATAAAGCCGGTGATAAGCGATCACTTCTTCTTCTTCCCCGTCCTTAATGATCGTCCTTTTGCATTCAAGCATGCTCCATTCATTTAATATCCTGCTATGGGCTATGACCTTACATCCTTCATATTCCATCTCCTGGATCTTGCAGAAAGTGGCGGCTATCACTTCTTTTCCTAAAATTTCTATTACAAATCTGCCTCCTTCCGTCAATGAGCTGTATACATTCTTCAATACTTTTATGTCGTCCTCGATATCTTCGAAATAACCAAATGAAGTGCATAAATTGGCGATCAGATCAAATGAATCGGGTCGGCAGAAATCCCTCATATCGCTGTGTACGAATTGAATGGAAAGACCTTCCCGGCTGGCATTTTTTCCTGCAATATCCAGGTAGGGCCTGGTGATATCCACACCCGTGACGGAAAAACCCTTCCTCGCAAATTCTATCGAATGTCTGCCGATGCCGCAGCAAAGATCAAGTATACGGCAATGCTCATCCAGCCCACCCAGGAGTTTGACCAACCTGTCGACTTCCAGGAAAGTGAATTGCACTATTTTCTTGCTGAAGATGATCGAACGCTTCAACACCCAGTCTTCTTCTCTTTCAAACCAGGATACATTTTCCATTAATTTTAAGGTTTTTATTTTACAGACAGGATCGGCGACTGGCTCCCAATGGAAACCACCTCCTTCAACATGGATCCCACGGAAATATTTTCATCACCGTTCATCATCATATCCAGTATTTTGCAATTCAACATTGCAAGGTCTTCCAGCCCGGCTCTGTTAAAAACACCAGTAGTGGACGAAAGTCTTAGCACCAGGTCGGTCCCTGCCTGGAAGACAGCAGCGGATAAAGGCAGTCGCTCCTTGTTCTTCGACGGGATATGCAATTTTAACGACGCCTCGCCGAACAGGTATTCGCTCTTGCCATAGTGATACCCGAAATACGAGTTTGAAAAATCCCTGACATCCCTTCCCAACGTCTTCCAAAGGCCGCGTATATTGTCGAAAGGATACCTTTGATGGCTTATTGATTCCAGTATTATGTCCCTGCAGTAAAAAACAAAATCCCGTATGGATTGATCCCGGCGAATGCGGGCCTTAACAAGTATCATATTGGACAGCAGACCTATAATATCATCAAATCCCGCTTCATTTCTGTTGTGCACGGGGATCATTATGGCGATATCATCAGCAGATGTGACCTTATGCAACAGACAAATATATGCGCTCAGCAAGAACTGGAACCTGGTGAGTCCCTTCCCTTTGATGTAATGATGTATCCTTTCGGAAAAAGATGCGGGGAACCGGAAGACGGTGAATACGCCGTCGAATTGCATCGGCCTGGCAGCCCCGCCGGCAAAATGAAGACTCATTGCGGGTATATCGCCGGAAAGTTGTTTTTTCCAAAAAAACTCATCTACCCTGTATTCATCGGAATTCAAATAGCTGTACAGTCTTTTCTGATAATCCGTGAATTGAAGTCTTCTTTTTTTATTATACTTATTATTATAAATTGCTTCAAGGTCATTCATGATCGCCGTGAGTGATTCCCCATCTGAATTAATATGGGGCATGTCGATATGAAGATACCTTGTCAGGCCCAGGGTTTCAATGATGTATGCCCGGATCAAGGGAGCGCTGCCCGGATCAAAAGGCTTTGTGATCGCCATTATCTCCTCATCGATATCCGGCTTTTCGCACCAAATGACCTCCAGGCTAAAAGGGCAATTTGAGTCGATCCTCTTATATAAGTTCCCCTTTCCAGTCACAAAAGCGCTTCGGAGGCTTTCATTTTCCCTAATGATCGTTATGAATGCGTTCTCCAACCTCCCGATATCCATCGATCCGGATATTAAATAGGTAACTGAGGAATTGGGAAAGGACTCTGCCGGATTTAATCTGTAGCGTAAAAAAAGTTTTTTTTGAACAGCAGATGCTTCCATTGCATCGAACCCTTCTATAGCTGCCTCGACGGCCGGCCGCAGCATCTTATCTCTTATTGAAAGAAAGGCGACCAGTTTATCCGGGGTCGGGCAGGAAAACAGGTCGGCCGGAGCTATTTCAATACCCAATTGATCATAGATCTCAAAACTCAATCTGATCAATAGCAATGAGTCACCTCCCAATTCAAAAAAGTTGTCTCCTGCCCTTATATCTTCCACTCCCAGCAACTGACGCCAGATCATTATCAGCCTCATCGCCATTTCATCGCCGTGATCAATCACCCCGTCTGAATGCATTTGCTCTTCCATTTCCGGATCCGGTAAAGCCAGCTTATCGATCTTATTGTTAAAGGTTAATGGCCATTCTGTCAACAAGACTAATTTAGCCGGGACCATATGACCCGGCAATTTTCTTTTAAGGAGGTCCATCAGATCATTCTTCCCGAATCCCTCACCAGGGAGGACATATGCTACCAGGTACTTTATGTCCGTCTTTTTCTCCCTGGCCACAACAACACATTGTCTTACCATCCCGCTTAGCAATACAACATTTTCTATTTCTTTCAATTCGATCCTGTTTCCACGGATCTTTACCTGGTCATCCATTCGGCCCAAATAAGCAATATTACCGTCCCGCGTAATTCTTACCAGGTCTCCCGTTTTATACCACCTCTTTTCTTCTCCTCCTGTGGATCGTGTAATGAACTTACGCATGGTCAGATCCGGATCATTCAAATATCCCCTGGCCAGCAAGGGCCCTTCTATATATAATTCGCCGGCATCGCCATGGGTAACGGGCATTGCATTATCATCCAGGATACAGGTACGGACATTATTCAGCGGTATACCCAGTGGAATGGCTTCAGGCAATTCATTTGGTTCACGGGTGAATTGATAAGTGATCACACCAACAGTGGTTTCCGTGGGACCATAATGATTATACAACGTACAGCCCTCGGGAAGCATTTTTACCAATGCATCAGCCAGTGACCGGGAACAGGCTTCTCCCCCAAGTATCAATCTCTTGCGTGGAATAATTTCATTCTTTCCCTCATTTCTCATGAACAATTCCATCAGGGAAGGAGTCGTTTTATAGCAATCGACCGGGAACTTCTCCAAATGCCCGGTTAGCGCCTTGAAATGCGAGAACTTCTTCACGTCTATTATACTGAGGCTTTTGCCGAAACACAAAGCCGCAAAAAAGGCAGTGAGGCCTGCATCTGCGGAAAATGTACCGATGATAGCGTAGCTTTCACAATCTCTTAATTGCAGCCGGTCGTATATATCCAACGTATAGGTCAGTATTTGTGCGTGTTCCACCATTACTCCCTTGGGCCTGCCGGTAGAGCCGGAAGTATAAATAATATAGGCCAGGTCAGCTGGCACAGGCAATCCCGAAGGCACGGCATTAGATTCCGATCCTGTCAAAGGCCATTGATCGTCCGATATAACTATCCTGCATCCCGTATCCTTCAACATATACTCTATCCTCTCTACAGGATATTCCGGATCAATAGGGACATAGGCTGCCCCTGCCTTTATAATGCCCCAAATGGCTACGACAACATTGATGCCGGGTGCCATGATCACCGGGACAATATCTTCCCGTGTTATCCCTTTTCGTTGCAGATAGTGCGCCAATTGATTCGTTCGTTCATGCAAAACCCTATAGGTGATATGCTCCTCTCCACATCGCACGGCAATAGCTTCAGGTCTTCTTTCGGCCTGTTGTATGAACAGATCAACAACCGTCTTCTTAAAAAACTGGTCTATCAAACGAGATGCCATTTCCTGGGGTGGTAAAGACAACCCACTTTTTAACACCGCTTTCAGGCGTAGGATATAACCGGCCTTATTATCTAAAATTTCCCGGATGGCGCTCCTCAAAGCCTGCCTGGTTAACTGTTTAACAGGCAAATGAATGCCAATGCCCAGCTCCTGTATCCTTTCGCCGGTTAGTTGTTGTTCCGGGATAGCAGTAATTGCGATCATGGGTGTTAAAGCATATATCGATTCATGAACGCTGGCCATGCCTCCCCGGGTAATAAATAACATACTCTTTTTCAAGACAGCCGCCTGATCGGTGAATGCTACCACCTGGATATTCTCCGGGAGTTTTCCCAATTCTTCAATGGCGACATTCGACCCTACTGAAATAATACAGTTTATATCAAGATCCCGAAAGACACTAATACATAATTGATAAAAAGACACGTCCCTATTGAGGACAGTACCCATGGCTACATAGACCACTTCCTTATCCATTGTATTCTCCTCCCCGTAAGGAGAGGGATATCCTATGAATGCATAATCAGGTTCCAACAGATGTCTTTGTGGCTGAAAATCCTGTAGGATAAAGGACAGGTTCAAATCCCCTTTATTGATATATACATCCCATGGATCAGGTGTGTCTTCCAATTGAAGCCTGTTGTATAAGGATTGACTCTTCCGGTAAAAGGCGACGGCATCATGCACATGACCGAAGCTTGTGTCGCAGCCTGCATTGAGTTTTCGAAAATAAGGCAGCATTATTCGCTTATCCAATATGAAAGTCGTGTACAACGCAACAGCCGGCAGCTTATAATGTCTGGCAATTAGCTTCCCCCATACGGCCAGGTGTGAATATATGATGAACTCAGGCTTTTCGCGCGCCGTCTCTTCCAAGAGGAAGTCCATCAATTTTGCTGCTATATCGATCAGGATATTGCCAAATTGAAAATAAGATATATCCTCATTCATCCTATCCGACACATACGCATCAAAATAGTCGGGATAGGGATTGAACCTGAACCCATACTCCCCCGAAGGCCTGAAACCATCTGAGTTAAAATAGATGATCTCATAATTGTCTGAAGCGATCTTATCTATGACAGGGATCAATGTCTTGCTGACGCTGACAGAAGGAAAACCGAAAAATAAACCCTTTGACATGTTGCGACAATTAGATCAATCCTCTTTTACGCGAGAGGTCCGTTTATATCCGCTTTTATTTTCAAGTTGATGAACTCGGCCAAGTCACTTATATTGCTGAATAATTTAGAGCTGATCTCATTTTCTTCAAAATTTATATTGAACTTCTTTTCAAGGATCACTATGAAATTAACCATGGCGATGGAGTCCAGCCCCAAACCATCATCATACAACGACACGTCCTCCTTGATATCTTTAATGTCGATGTTCACGTCCAGATCATCAGCGATGATCGACTTTATTCTTTGCCGTATGTCTTCGGTATTTATCTCTTTCATCATTTTAGTTTTTAATAAATGTTTTGTAATTATGGGCTAAATAAAATCTATCTGGTTTACCATTGTTCAGTCTGGGCAGGTGCCGGACAAAATAAAATTCATCCGGCATCTGGTGTCTGCTCATTTTATTCCTGCAAATGTCTTTTACAGCCCTGTCCTCCAGATCCATCCCATCGGCCAGTTCACAGATAGCTACCAGCCTGTTCATCAACCCCTCTTCGCTATCGCATTCAAAAACCACCGCTTTTTTCACCGGGAAAAGATCTTCCAGCTTATATTCAATTTCCTCCAGGGATATGAGAAACCCCGACCGGTTAATACAATTATCCTTTCTGCCGATCACTTTAAAATAAGATCCGCCGTTGTGCCATCCGATATCCTTTGTCCTATACCAGGTACTTTTACCTTCCAGCCCGGGCTGCATATTCCCGTATTTGTCGACATAACCCTCAAATCCCGCATTGTGCTTGCATAAGATCTCTCCTTTATCCTCTCCGTCTATTTCAACAGCTACATGATCTAAAGGCTTTAATAGCCCGGCGCTGCTATAAGCGCGGTCATCGTCTTCAAGGGAGGTCGTGGCTATGGCTCCCTGCTCAGTGCATCCATATAGGTTGATAAGGGTGCCATATCTGGATTCAAATTGTTTAGATACTTCCTGCTTCATTATTTCGCCGGCGGTGATATAAATAGTTTTTGCAGAAATGTCTTTATTCAACATTAGCAGCATTTTGCATACCGCCGGTGTTATAAGCGTTATATCAGGACTGAATTGAGCTATCTTGTCGTATAGCTTCACAATATTATTCCTGTCGATCAGGCAAATGCATGCCCCCGAGATCATCGCAGGCAGCCACCCAGCTCCCATTCCATACATATGGTTTATGGGTACGGGTATTAGCACCCTGGACCCGGAATTATATCTGAATCTTTCCAGGCAATTCCTGGCATTCCGAATTAAATTTTCCTGCTGGAAATAGACGTATTTTGGTAAGCCGGATGTTCCTGAAGACGAAAAAAATACGGCCCCCGATAGTGGTTCTATAGTTGTTCCTGCTTCCACAAAGTCCGGATTCATGCATATTTGGATCAGCCGGCCCAGGTTTTCGGTTTGTGAATGATCGGGGAGGAATGACAGAATCCTGTCGCAGAATGGAGGCACCTGCCGGCCGGAAGGATCACCAGGTAACAAATAGAAATTTATTTTTTCCGAAAGCAGATATAAAACTACTATCGTCTGGATAACCTTATTTTCTACACTCAGCCCCAAACAGCGTATATCGTCCTTGTCATAGCAACAAAAAATAGCATCGATCTCTTTCAGGATCCGGGGAACATCGGCATATTTGATGGAAAAATGCCCGTCATATAGCATGTTGTCTCCCGGAGCATTTGCCAGGATACCACGGTGTTTTTCGTAACTCATACTCTGGCCAGGGATTCGTCATTGAAAAATTCACAGATATGACCTACTTCCCTGTCGCCGACCCAATATTCATAATCCTTTTTAAATATTACACTCGATTTCACATTTAACGACATCGCCAGAACGGGATTGACCTCCTTGTTTATCGAGATATTTTTTTTCTGTATGCTATTCCCATTATTCACCTGGTGGAACAAAATGCCAATCGACAATTCTTCGGCCATCAGCAATTGATACTCCTCCCGGGTCAATTTGTCCTTATTCAGCGTGCTTTTACAGTACAACACAGGCACCTCTGAGCTGTCGAAGAACAACTTGACCACCCTGATGATGGTGCATCTTGTGGACATGTCTTTTTCGGTTTGAGACTCGACCATCACTTTTAACTGCTCGCCTCTCAATGATTCAAGGAATATCGTGGTGGAACTGTTCAGTTCGATTAGTTTATCAATCAAATTAAGCGTATTATGAAGTAAGTGTTTCACGGAAAAATGATCGGGAGATTATATAGCTACCGCTACTGCTGATAACACGTGTATTGCCAATGTGTTGATCAGCTTAATAAAACAGGTTAATGCACCTGTTATAAATGTAACATGATTGCCCGGAGTAAACAATGAAAAAACCGAAAACTTTATTTCGGTTTTCCGATGCTTGTTGAAAACCTTTTTCCTGTATTTTTAATTTAATCCCAGTGTATGCAAACAATGTATCATCCTTCCGGCCAGCGCTTTATTCTCCTGGGAACAGCCAGATCCGGCTCCAACCTGCTGCAGACTTTATTGAATTCACATGACCATATTTGCATGTATAACGAATTATTCAACCTTGACAATATTTCCAGCGTAAATCTTACAGAGGCGCTTACCGACCCCGTAGAATATTTGGAAAAACGGCTTTACCGCAACGGATCGCCGGGAAATAAGACCATCGGGTTTAAAATGTTCTACAACCACATGACCCTGGATTACTTTAATAAGGTGATCGCTCCGGGCGATACGGCCCCCTCTTTGAAAAAAAGATTTTCGGATCTGAATGATCACCTCGCTGCCAATTTTTCCATGCAGCATTTGAAGTCGAAGTTCCAGGAGACATGGGACTATCTTTTCAATGACACCTCTTTAAAAATCATTCATTTGAAAAGGAACAAGCTTAAAACGTTGGTATCGCTTAAAATAGCCTACATGACGGATAAATGGATGCACTGGCAACCGGAAAGGTCTGCCAAGATCACTTGCTCACTTGGATATGAAGAATGCTGCAACTATTTCACCAGCATCAGCAGGTATGAAGAAATATCCGATATGAAATTTCAACACCATCCGAAAATAAACATCAGTTATGAGGAGCTTGTTACGGACAGACAACAACTGGCCAATAAAATTTTTGACTTTTTAGGTCTTGCCTGTGCTCCGGTAAATACCGTTTTAAAGCAACAGGGCACTGGCCGCCTGGAAGAAATAATTGAAAATTATGACGAATTAAAAACAGCATTCAGCGATACGCCCTGGCATCAGCTTTTCGAAGCATGATCATTAAAAAAGCTTTCCGTTTATGCTCAAGAACTATCTACGCATTGCTTTCCGGCACCTCTGGCAACATCGTGCATATTCCGTCCTCAATATCACAGGATTATCAATAGGGATAATGGCCTGTTTCCTTATCTTCCTCTATGTGCATTTCGAGTTGAGTTATGACGGCTTTCATAGTAAGGCACATCGGATTTACCGGCTGGTTACCGATGTGAGAACCCCTTCGGGAACACGTCATACCCCTTTCACTTCCCCACCGATGGCCATCCATTTAAAGGCCGGTTTTCCGCAAATAGAAAAAGCTGTCCGCTTGAACACAACCAGCCTGTTGCTAAGAAAAGACGATATCATATTCCAGGAAGACCGCAGTCTATTCGCTGATTCGACACTATTTGAAGTGTTTGATTTCCCATTGGTCAGGGGCGATCCCCACACCGTTTTGCAGGCCCCTTATAGCATCGTGCTCTCTCAAACGGCCGCCAAAAAATATTTCGGCGACACCGACCCCATTGGGCAGAGCATCCTGCTCACGGGAGGTGGTTTTAATTCGAAGATCACAGGGGTTATGAAAGATATTCCCGAGAACTCCCAGATCAGGGCGGACGTCATCATCTCGATGCCCACTACAAGAATATTTGGTGATACCACTATGGATCTGCGCTGGGGGAATGTATACTATACTTCTTATCTGTTGTTAGATCCGCATACCGACCCCAAAATGCTGGAGAGTAGATTTCCCGCTTTCCTGGAAAGTCAGGCCGGGGAAGAAATGAGGAAAACCAACAGACATTTCACCATGTTCATGGAGCCATTGCGGGATGTTTATTTAAAGTCTCAAAGAGTAGGAAAAGGGGTTCAGGACACTGGCAATATCAATAATGTATATATATTTTCTGTGATCGCTGTCTTTGTCCTGCTGATTGCCTGTATCAATTTCGTCAATCTTACGACAGCGCGTTCAGTCGAACGTGCCAAAGAAGTAGGCATCAGAAAAGTGATTGGAGCCGAGAGGAGTGAAATTACCCGCCAGTTCCTGGGTGAATCGATGCTGGTCGCGCTGATCTCTTTTGTACTATCCGTCCTGCTTTGTGCGCTGGTACTTCCTTTATTCAATCAACTTTCCGGGAAGATCATCAGTACCGGTGTTTTCAGCCATCCGGGTTATATCGGCATTCTTCTGATGATAGCAATAGGCATTGGTCTGCTGGCAGGGATGTACCCTGCATTGGTGCTGTCTTCTTTCAAGCCGATCATCGTTTTAAAAGGGCGTTTTACGGCAAGCTCAAGAGGACTGATCCTCAGAAAAGGATTGGTCATCGTGCAATTTACCATTTCAATTGCCTTGATCCTGGCCACTTTCATTGTATATACGCAGCTTCATTATATGCGCAATCAGGACCTGGGTTTCCAGAACGATCAGATGTTAGTGGTCGATACCCATTGGGATCCTCAAAGGTTCGCCTTCAGACAGCAGATAACAGCTGCTCCGGGTGTATTGTCCACTTCTTTATGTTCCAGCATTCCCGGAGGAAATGATGCCAACGCCTACATGGAGGCGGAGACAAAAACGGGGGATATGCAGCAGGCCATGACAGATGAATATTTTGTCGATTTCGATTTTATTTCGCAATATAAAATTGATCTGGTCGCCGGCCGTGCTTTTTCCCGGGATCTTATCACGGATAGCACGAAAGCTATGATGCTGAATGAAAGTGCGGTGAAATTGTTCGGATATTCTTCACCCCATGACATCATTGGAAAAAAATTTGTCCAGGATGGGAAAGAAGGCAAGATCATCGGCGTATTAAAGGATTTTCATTTCCGCTCGCTCAGAGAAGCCATTCGGCCTTTGAGCCTATGTATTGACCCGCCTAACTGGCGCTTTGTTTCTGTTAAAGTATCTCCTGGTAATTTGCCGGCCACTATGACAGCCATTGAGGAAAAGTGGAAAACAATAGTACCTAACCGCCCATTCGACTATTATTTTGCCGATGAATTCTTCGACCGCCAATATCGGTCGGAAGTGCGTTTTGGCAGGCTATTCCTTAACTTTGCCATACTTACCATTATTATCTCCTGCCTGGGGTTATTGGGACTGGCCTCCTACAGTACACTGCAGCGAACTAAAGAGATCGGATTACGAAAAGTGATGGGTGCCAGCGTTGCCAGTATCATCACCCTATTGTCAAAAGAATTTCTGAAACTGGTGCTGATTGCCTTTTTGATCGCATCTCCCATTGTATGGTATTTCATGCACCGATGGTTGCAAGGTTTCGCCTACAGGGTTACGATCAGTTGGTGGATATTCGCATTGTCTGGTTGTATGGTTATACTGATTACACTGGCAACGATCAGTATCCAGGCATTTAATGCTGCCGTAGCCAATCCGGTGAAAAGTTTACGCACCGAATAAGCACTTAGTATGCCGGATTGGAAGTCAAGCATGTTACCAGACCATTAACAATTTGTAAATTCCTGGTTACATCAGCGCAGGGATTTGAAAGCTGCCCGTAATTCTGCAGTAAACGTCTCCGGTTGTTCCCAGGCCGCGAAGTGGCCGCCCTTTTCCACCCTGTTAAAATAAATGAGTTTGGAATACGCCTGTTCTGCCCAGCTCTTCGGAGCTGCATAGATCTCATCCGGGAAAACGCTCACGGCAACCGGGATCTTCACACCCCGTGGATCGAAAAAGCCGCCCTTTGCGTTTTGGAAAGCTTCCCAGTAGAGGCGGGCCGAAGACACTCCCGTATTGGTAACCCAGTACAATGTAATATTGTCAAGGATATCATCCCGGGTAAGACCTTCTTTCTGTCCATCGAAAACGCGTGCAATGAGCTCATAGCTTCGGGCATCATGGTCCAGCATCCATCCTGCAAGTCCGATGGGTGAATCATCGATCCCATAAAGGGTCTGTGGACGAAGGCCCATCTCGTTCGCATATGCCAAGCCTTTTTTAAAGAAGAAGTCCAGCTGCTGGTATGCATTCTTCTCGTCGGCCGAAAGGCCGGGCGGGATCGCCCCGGCTGCCAGCGCTTTTGTAATATCTGCCGGAACAGTGGCAGCCATGTTGGTATGGATACCAAGCAATTCCGGAGGTGCGATCAACGCCATTGTCTCCGAAACAGCATTTCCCCAATCCCCACCCTGGGCTACATATCTTTTGTATCCCAGTCGGTTCATCAGCTCTATCCATGCATGTGCGACTTTGACAACGTCCCATCCTGTAGTGGTCGGCTTGCCTGAAAAACCATGCCCGGGCAGTGAAGGTATTACAACATCAAACGCATCTTCCTCCTTTCCGCCATAAGCAGTAGGATCAGTCAGCGGGCCGATCACCTTCATCTGTTCGATGATCGATCCGGGCCAGCCATGCGTGATAATAACGGGCAGGGCATTTTTATGTTTCGAGCGAACATGAATGAAATGAATATCCACACCATCTATCGTAGTTACGAATTGAGGTAAGGCTTTCAGTCTCGCTTCCACCTTTCGCCAGTCGTATGCTGTCGCCCAATAGTGGGCGAGTGCCTGCATGGTAGCGAACTGGACGCCCTGGGATGCATCTTTGACATTTTCCTGCTCAGGCCACTTTGTGGCTAAGATCCTTCGTTTAAGGTCCGCAAGTTTCTTTTCCGGAACGTTCACATGGAAGGGCCGGATCGCTTCATCCGGCGAAGCATTGACGGAAGGCCCGCTTTGTGCATTGCTTACTGCGCCTTGCATCACAAGTGCCCCTGCGACCAGTGTATTTGCCAGAATGGTTTTACTCTTTTTCATAGTTCTATTGTTTAATGTCTTGAATTGTTTATGCAAAAGTATACCCGATGTGGTGCGGTGTCCAAGGTCCAGGCGGGTTATACGGGCTAATTTGATCGTGAACCGGGCTTTTTCGGGCTTGAAGATACAGGGCACTACTTAGGACCGTAAAAATTATCCGCGATTGAAAGTCATATTCCCACAACTATTGTATAATTTACTACTATGACCAATAAACTTACCTTTCCTGTTACTCCTGTAGCATTGATCATTCCCATACTGCTGCTGCTGACCACGACCTCTGAGGCTCAGATCACCTGGCCCCCCGGTCAGTTGCTGCCGTCCTTCCCCGCAACAGCCACCAATCAGGATCTATACACCCTTGTTGAAAAGTCATGGCGCTGGGAAGCCGAAGGTCCGTCCATGGGTCACAAGACAGGGCGCTCCGAGTCCGATGGCTGGCTTTGTCAGGTCGGCATCGACGCGGCCAACGACCATATGGTTTACGGACCTTATGACACCAGCCTTACGGCGGGACAATATGTTGCTGAGTTCAGGATGAAAACTGATAACAATACTGCCAACAATGATTCCGTTCTGGATATAGATGTTCGGGATGCTACCACCGGTGCGACGCTCGCATATCAGGCCGTTACGCGTCAGCAATTTATCATAGCGGGCAGCTATACGAGCTTTACATTGCCATTCACCATGCCCGCAGATCATCATGCCATCGAATTGCGTGTATACTGGAGAGGAAGGGCCTATACAAAAGTAGACTTTGTTGCTGCGCGTCAGGATAACACTGCGGAAATGTATTTATTTTCCTCGCTAAAAGGCATTGTCAACAGGACGCAGCCACGGATCTTTGCCTATGAAGGAGATGCATTTGCAGAGGGGCCCTACGCATGGATGCAATCTTTAGGATTGACATGGACAGAACATATTGACAGGTGGGAACTTATCACCAAATACCGAAACGAAATAGCCGGCCTGATCGTCTACGATCCTGCTCAGCCGCATACGGTCAACCTGGCAACGATGCTCGTAAAAGATAAGAAAGCGCTCATCGCCTCCCCTGCTCTATTATCACGGCTGACGTCCGCACCTTATAATTTCCCCATATTGGTCGATCTGCGCGGGCAGTTTAGCAGTAAGCTGCAGGTGTATCAGACCTTGTTCAACACTTATTGGCCGAACATAGATCACCGCATGTTGATCGGGCTAAGCCCGGATGCGCACCGGGCCGCTTTACGTGAATATGCCAGCGCATTGGGTGCTGCTGTAATATGGCTGGATCCAAATGTGGCGGGTGAAAGCGAATTGCTGAATAGCTTTTTATCCTCTATGCCGGTCGGCTCCGTCTTCACGGGTTGGTGGCCTGAAGAAGGTGCGGGGGTAACAAGAGCATCAAGCTATGGTATTGCCACCGTAGCCAGTGATTATTGTTCCAATTTGACGGTGCATAGTGGCATGCCCAGGACTATAAATATTAAGCCTATTCCTCCAAAACCAGCCCTCCAGAACAAGATCTATGTTGCCTTTATATTAAGCGACGGCGATAACCTGCAGTACGTAGAGCATCTGATGCGTAAGCTTTGGAATAACCCCGACCGCGGCTCGGTCCCGATGGGATGGACCCTGTCTCCCGCGATGGTTGATGGAATGCCGGGAGCCCTGAACTACTATCATCAATCGTCCACAGCCAATGACAATCTGATCTCGGGGCCCTCCGGATATGGCTACGCATACCCCAATAATTTTCCCAACCCCAATGTGCTCAACCAGTTTGTTGCCAAGACCGAAGAATATAATAAAAAAGCCGGATTGCGCGTCATCACGATCTGGAATACCATCACAGGCGGGATAAACCAAAATGTCGGGGAAAGCTTTGCCGCCAATGCCCCCACTTTGCTTGGATTGACAGCACAGAATACGGGCGCCCCCCTCACTATTTACAAACAAAGCCTGCCGGGTATGCCACTTTCCTGCAACTACTGCACGGGCGAACAGGCAATGAAGGACGCCATTGCTGCTGCTTCTGCAGGATGGAATGGAGCAGGCCCCAGATTTATCATCATCCAGGCACAGCCATGGACAGATGTGAAGCCGACAAATTTCAGGAATGTGATGAGCTCGCTGGATGCAAATCACATCGTAGTGCGGCCCGATCATCTTTTTCAGTTAATGCGGGAAGCGAATGGGCTCCCCGTTGATCCGGCTCCATCAGGCATAGATATCACCGACCTGGGTGGAACAATAAGCGCTCAATACCAAACGGGATCTCCAGCAGGTGAAGAATATACAAAACTGATCGACAATAATGTTAATACAAAGTACCTGACATTTAATGCCTCCGGCTGGATACAATATCAGGCGCCGTCCAGCTATGTGGTAAAAAGCTATACTATCACCTCCGCAAATGATGCTCCGGAACGGGATCCTTTGAGCTGGATATTGCAGGGGTCGGCAGATGGCATCAGCTGGACCACCATCGACAGTCGTTCCAATGAAGACTTCCCCAACCGTTTTCAAAAAAGAATTTTCACTTTCAGCAATTCGGCGGGCTACCGGTATTATCGATTCAACCTGTCAAACAACAGCGGAACGATCCTTCAGCTGGCAGAGATTGAACTATTCGGAGCACTTTCTTCAGCATTATCGGCTCAAACTGCGGCCACCCGGGAGTCGACGTCTCTCGCAGAGAATATGGGAATTTCCATGTATCCTAATCCTGTCAATTCTAAACTCTATGTTAGCGGGCTGAAATATGCCGCCGATCTGGAGGTGTACAATAGCACGGGGCAGCGTATACTGGCAGCTTCCGGAAGATCGATCGATGTTGCCAGCCTGGAGCCGGGAGTATATTTATTAACAGTTAAATCCGGAAAGAAAAGCAGCGTCTTTAAATTCATTAAGAAATAACCATCAATTTTGCTTTTTGGCCCACGCCGCCATATAGCTATCCAGGACTGGCAACGGCATATCTCCTTTAGTTATCAAAGCATGGTGGAACCTGATGATGTTAAATTTGCTCCCCAATTGTTTTTCATAAAGCTGTTTTAGCCGGAGAATTTCCAACTGACCTGTCTTGTAGGACAATGCCTGACCGGGAAAACCCATATATCTTTCCACCGAAAGTGCTGCGTCTGCTTCGCTGATAGACTCGTGGCTCATCATAAAATCGATTGCTTCCTGCATGTTCATCTTACCTGTGTGAATACCAACATCGATCACCAGTCTCAATGCCCGCTGCATATCATTGTTAAGTTCACCCATCTGTTGAGCAAGCTCACCATAACAGCCTAACTGTTTACCCAAAGTTTCGACATACAGCGCCCATCCCTCGACGAACACGGTAAAATTCAGCTGTCTTCTAAAAGCAGGCAATTGGGTGTTTTCACTCTGTAACGAGATCTGGTAATGGTGCCCGGGAACCGCTTCATGCAGGAATGTTGCCTCCATGCCCATAAAGGTCACATTGATCTTTGCAGCATCGACCACTGGCACATAGAAAATTCCAGGTCTTTTATCAGCGATCGATCCGGTCATATAGCTTGGTCCATTTGCTGCTGCCTCACGGAATGCTTCAACACGTCTGATCTCAAATTGACCTTTCGGGCTGACATCAAAAAGTTCGCTAAGGTGCGGTTTGATCTTGCCATAAATATCCCTGTAGGCTTGCAACACTTCTTCAGGGGTCTTAAATGGCCTAAACTGCTGATCGGTTCGCACGAACTTAAAGAAATCCTGTAATGTTCCGTCGAACCCGAACTTTGTTTTCAATTGCTCCATTTCCTGTGTGATACGCGTTACCTCTTTCAGACCTGTCTGGTATAATTCTTCAGGAGATTTATCTGTACTGGTATATTGCCGGATGTAAACATGGTACATGCCTGCACCTTCGGGAATGGCATTAAGGCCCGGGTTATCCTGCGCATGCCGTAAATACTCATTTTTTAAGAACGAGGCAAAAGCCCTGTAGCCTGGCAGCAGCCGGCCGCCAATTACTTCCACATACTTCGCTTTCAGTAGGTTCTTCTGATCTTCAGTGAAAGAAGCAGGGAAGTGCCTCACCGGGTTAAAAAATCCATTTTGGGAGGTATCGGGGTCCCCGAGCGTTTCCATTTGAGGAATGATCTTTAAAACCAATACCTTAGGCAGAACATTGCCCGAGGCAATGCCCTTTCGCATATTGGCCTCAGCGGTATCCATCCAGGCTATGAACCTGTCCACGCGTTTGAGCCAGATCAAATATTGCTCAAATGTTTGGAAAGGCTGCGCCGAACTACCCTGACCCAATGTTCCGAAGTCCAGGGGGGTTGACGTGAACTGGCTCAGCGGAATATATTCAAAATGGTAGGCGCTCTTTTGCAGATCAACTGTGAGCAATTCTTTTAAGTAACCGTAGGATATTTGATCGTCAGTTCCCAGCTTTTTGAGGTCAAAGTTTTTTAGCAGCCGGAGATATTTGCGGTCAAATGCATATTTCATCTTCAGGTATGGCACGGAGATATTATTAGCTACCTGATCATCGAATCTATGGTCACCTAAAAAAGTTTCTGTGATGGGATCCAGTTGCAAACTTTCCTGGTAGTAGCTGTCAAATAGCTTCTTCAAATCAGCGTTGGCTTTCTGTGCCGAAGCTGTTGAAAGCATGGTAAGGCTAAACAGCAATGTCAGGGCCAAAGCTCCTTTGTAATATAGTATCATCGGGCCAAAATTAAGCAAGATCAGGGCCCAAAAATTGTATCAGATTAGCGCGAATTGAAGTTGGCCATCGTCCGCTCCAGCGCAATACTTTGCGCTGCCGGCAGCGAGGAGCCCTCCACACGGAGTACTTCTATGTCCGTAATGCCGATAAATTTCAGGACATGCTTTAAATAAGGTTCTACAAAGTCAAATTCCTTCATTTCTCCTTCAGAGTAAATGCCTTTTGAACTGATGGCCAGGTAAACTTTTTTATTTTTCACGAGTCCTTCAGTGCCGTCGGCACCAAACCTGATGGTGCGCCCGCCTCTGACAATATGATCGATCCAGGCTTTTAAAGTAGAATGTATATTGAAGTTGTAAACTGGGACACTGATCACAATAATATCTGCCTCAAGCACCTCATTTATCGCTTCTTCTGATTGCCGGATATCCGCCAAATTTTCGGCGGTCCTGTTTTCCGGACGCGTAAAGAAGGCATTCAGTTGTGCCTGTCCCAAATGAGCAAAAGGTTCTTTGGTCAGGTCATGGACCTTTACCGTGCGTTGCGGATCGGTTGCCTGAAGTTTTTGAATAATGCCCTGGCCTAACTTAGTACTGAAGGAAGCCTCGCCTCTTGGACTTGAAATAATATGAAGGATTTTTCCCATTTGGTAAAATTTTCGCCAAAGTTAATTGTAGTTCCTGTTGAACCACCAGTAGAACGGTATGCCCAGTAAAATTAATGTCAGCCCTATGGCGGCTTCTCTTGGCCGTGTAATAATTGTGTTGCCGATGAGTGTCAGGCAAAATAGAATGAACACCGCCGGCACCACCGGGTACCCCCAGACCTTATAAGGACGGGGAGCATCAGGCATCTTCCTTCTTAAGATGAAAACACCGAGGGTCGTGGCGCCGTAGTATATAAAAGCGGCAAAGATCAGCATATCGGTAAGCTGGTCGAAAGTGCCGGACAGGACAAGCAGGCAGGCCCATACTCCCTGGAACCATAAGGCATTGGCAGGCACCTGCGCCTTATTCAGTTTACTTACTTTCGGAAAGAATACTCCTTCACCCGCCATAGCGTAATAGGTACGGGAATTGCTCAGTATCGTGGTGTGCGTGCATCCTAATGTGGTTATCAGGATAAGGATGGAAATAAAAATGAGGCCGCCATGCCCCCAGAAAACCTTTACAGCTTCCACGGCGGCAATGGAAGTACCGGAAGCCTGCATCTGAACCAATCCAGGCAAGGGCAGCAATGCGAGATAGGCCGTATTGACCAGGATATAAACGGTTATTACGATCAGCAGCCCGATGGTAATGCTTAACGGGACGTTGCGATGGGGATCTTTTATTTCGCCTCCCAAAAAACCCACCGAGTTCCAGCCTTCATAAGCCCAGAATGCAGCCAGCATAGCGGTAAAGATGGCGCTAATGGTCACCGGGACAGCATTATTGGTCTTCAGTTGAAATGGCGCGCTCAGGGTAGCCTGCGGGCTGTTCAATCCAAATACTACGATCAACAGGATGCCTGCCAATACCAGCAACATTAAGCCAGTGCTTAATCCTGCTCCCGTTTTCAGGCCTGTTGTATTGATCCACGTCAGTACAATGATCAACATGATGGCCGTGAGCTTGATCTCAAAAGCCGCAAAAGGATAAAAGATGCCGAGCACATTGATGCCCGACCAGGAAGCAAGTAAAGCCGGCAGATGCACCAGGCTACTTAACGATTGGGCAAATACGTAAGCAATACCCGCAATGGCAGCTGTTTTGATAGCGGTGAAATTTGACCACCCATATAAATATGAAAAAAACCGCCCATATATCTTTTTGTAATACGTATACTCCCCGCCGGTGTCAGCCAGCATACTGGCGATCTCTGCATTGCTGAGGGCTCCGAATAAAGAAATGATCCCGCCCAATACCCAGCATATCAGCACCCATCCGGAAGAATGAAGTTCGGCGGCCATCGGGACCACCTTTTTGTATACGCCGGATCCGATGATATTTCCTATTACTATGAATATCGCCAGACGTAAGCCAAGTGTACGATTCAGCCGGGAAGGAGTGTTCATGCCATTGATTTTATCTGCAACACTAGCAAATAATCTTTAAACTGCCGCAAGCTTTCGGGCACATCAGGTATGCTTATGATCTTTTCCAGCGCAAAATACTGAGCGGTCAGCTCATCCACCGCAGGAAAAGGCACGTCGTTCATATGATCACCCCGCCACCGCCCTTCCGGAAAACCAAGCTTGGTGGCTATTTTACTCGCCTCATACCACGCTTTGTTATGTTCGTCCTTCAGCAGCGCCTGATCCTTTCCGAATACTTCATGAAAGGTCTTTACCAGCGCATTGGTCCAGACAATTGCCCGGAACACAGGTGGTGGATGATCCAGCTGCAATTCATCAGCGATCCGTTTATGCTCGTAATCGAACAGCTGTTGTATGAGGATATACCCAAAAAGTTCAATGAAAAAGAAATCCCGGAATTCAGACACACTCAGCTGATCCAGGTTGCTGACTTCCTCATTGCTTTGAATAACATAATCCAGGGCATGCACGTCTGCATCGAGTTCAAACAGCTGCATCAGGTTCAATGCCTTACCCTGAAAGAGCTTTGTTTCATCTACTACATCCCCGTTGTGATAGATGGACAGGAAGAGCAGATGGTCCCGGGTAATATGGGCGGCTTCATGATACAACAGGTAATCAATGATCCAATGATAAAAGAGCGTGCAAAGTTCCAGCCGCTCCCGGGTAATGCATTGTTCCGGAACACCAGCCGGGTGTGAAAACTGCCCGTCATAGTCAAAAGACCCTTCGATGACGGGGCCGAGCAAAACCTGGTCGTCCAGATGGGAGGGCCAGGTATAACGAATATTGCTATCCCCGGGATAACCCGGCAGGATGTCGGGATCCGCAAGACTGAGTATCAGCAAGTTCCAGATCACCCGGGTGGCGCCGATGCTAATGCAGATGGCATGTTGCTCCCCATCTTTGATCACAAAAGCGGCCAGCCGCTGGTTATTGAGGAAAATCAGTTCCACCTGGTCCTGTCGTTGAAGATAGTCATCGGCTACCAGGCGCGATCTCAACTGCTCAAACAGGTCCTGGACGATGCCCGTGTTGATCTGTTCAAAGGCAGAAGATCTGGCAGGGTCGTACACCCCGCCCTGCTGTTGGATGGTGATATGATCCTTCCAGGCAGGCAACTTATGCAGGCTTATCTGTGCCGGCGATCTGATCGATCTGCTCTTGTACCACGACTGGTGAGTCTGCCCTGGTGGTATCGATCTTTACGTTGTTAATATAGATCTCGAACCTGGGCCCGGGTGATTTTGCTTTGAAGAATTTGTCGTACAGCCAGGAAGCCAGTATTTTGGAGGAAACCCCGGATAGATAGGTAAGGGCCATCGTGAGTATGGCTGCCGTACCGATGACGCCTGGGGTGACATTGAGGTGCGCATTTTCGACAGCTATATCGTTAATGGGCTCGTTCGTCAAGGTCTTTTTCAGCTCTTTCAATGCCTGCAGATCATCGCCGGCCACCGAAAGCGTAATAGTTTTTTCCATATGCAAGGCTTTTGCTGCGAAGATACCATTTAGTTAACGGATCTCCTCATCGTTTGATCGGCCATCTCCAGACCAGCCCCGCCGAGATATAATGCTGGTAATTCACCGACGGTGAGAGATTAACTGTGAACAAGGTGGGCTGGTAGAGGATGCCGACCCTGAAGTACCTGCTAAGCCGGTATTGCGCGGAAAGGCTGAATCCAAACCCTGTGCTCTTTACTGATCTGTCCAGCTTCACCGTATCGCCATTGGTAACTTTCGACCAGTGAAGGTCTGAGAAGCTGAGCCCATATCCCAGATCGAAGCTGCCGACAACATGGTTGTTCCTGATACTGCCAAAAAAAGTGTGTCCTGCCGTGAAATATCCTTTGCCAATATGATCGACAAACAGGCTATTTGCCGCACCTGCGGAAAGAGAAATATAGTGATCCGTCTTATAAAAATAGTCTACTCCCGCTTCCAGCCCCAAAGGGCCTGTGGGAGTGGACCGGCCTTCCGGCGATTTAAGGCTGAAGGAATTAATCAGGGGCACAGACAGGAAAAAGCGCGCTGTTCCCTTGGGAACAGGCGCGAAGCGCCGCAGCGTTATGGCCGTGTCTTTAAGCGCCAGGTAGCTCCAGCAGCGGTAGGCATAACGTTGCGGATGATCCTTATCAACCAGCATGCCTATACCATAGGTTTCAATGTTGAGCCAATAGGCTAAGGAATTATGCGGCCGGAACCGGATGATCTTCTCGCCCGAATCCAGCTGAATATGGATGACGAGGGTCTTATTGCTTCTCCGGACCAGATAAGTTCCAGGCGCCTCCGGCGCACGTGCGGAACTATCTTCGAAAAGTGCATTCTCTATGGAGACGCGCCTGATCTTTTCATCCGTGGCGACCCGAATATTCTGTGCGGGCCCATTTAATACAGTGGCGCAGGATGAGAAGAAAACGGGTATAACAAAAACCGCGGCTACTGATAAAGCAGAATGTTTGGTCATGTATAGGGGGCTGAATGAATATTTTCGCCAGAACACTGTTCATTAATGTCCTGATGAAGATAATATCCGGAAACTAAAAAGGAAGTTAAATTAATTCCTGCTTTCTCATTCGCTGCGCAAACTCCTCACCGGGTTCGCCAACGCAGCGCGTACTGTCTGCACACAGACAGTCAACAGTGCGATCACCATAGCCGCAGCCCCAGCTACCACAAAGATCCACCAGTTCACCCCGATGCGATAGGCGAAACTCTGCAGCCACTGGTTCATCCCCCACCAGGCCAGCGGAAAAGCTATCAGTGCGGAGATCAGCACCAGCTTCGTAAAGTCCTTGCTCAGCAAAGCCACGATACCCGTAACTTTCGCCCCCAGCACCTTGCGAACGCCGATCTCCTTCATCCGCTGCTCCGCAGCATAGGTCACCAGGCCGAAAAGTCCGAGGCAGGCGATGAGTATAGCGAAAATGGCAAACGTTATAAAGAGCTGTCCCGTCTGCTGTTCGGCATGATACAGGTTGTTGAAGTCATTGTCCATGAAGGTATAGCCGAAAGGCAGCCCATGCGCCATCGTCTGCCACCTGGCCTCGATCTGGTGCACCATGGCGGTAGCCGTTCCGGGACGCAGCCGGATAGCCATCTTCCCCCGGTTGTCGGCAAGCTGCATGATCAGTGGCCCCACCTTCTCATGCATCGAGTTGAAATTAAAATCTTTTACCACCCCCACCACATGCAAGGCAATGGGCGTCATATTATTATCCTTGGGCCGGTACATTTTTTCGTTCAGAGGGTCTTTCATGCCCAGCAACTCAGCGGCAGATTCATTCAGGATGATCCCTGCCGAGTCGGTGGGAAAGTCCTTCGAGAAATTCCTGCCCTTCACCATCTTCATACCCAGTGTTGGGATATAATGCTCGTCCACGAACAGGGTGGTCATCACCGTCACCCGCCTGGCATCCATTGAAGGGTCCCGGAACCAGCCATTCTGGCTATAGCCGCCGCCCGACGCGGGGAGGTCGCCGGAAAGCGTGGCATCGACGACGCCCGACAGTTTGAGCAGATCCTGCCGGAAGCTCTTGATCGGATCGCCGGCCTCATAGGCTCCATGGATGACCAGCACCTGCTCCCTGTTGAAACCCAACTCCCGGCTGCGGATGTATTTCAGCTGATTATAGATGACAAGGGTTCCGATGATCAGCATGATGGAGATGGTGAACTGGAAGACTACCAGGCTGCTCCGCAGCCAGCTGCTTTTAAACCCGGAGGCGACCTTTCCTTTCAGTACCTGTATGGGCTGAAAGCCCGACAGGTAAAAGGCTGGATAGCTGCCAGCGATGCAACCGACCAAAAATACCACCGCCACCAGCCCCGGCAGGAATTTTGCCGAGAATAGCATCCCCGCATGCAGTTCCTTTCCCGCAACGGTATTGAACATCGGCAGCAACAGCACAGCGATACCCAGCGCCAGCAAAAGAGAAAAGAAACTCAGCAGCACCGACTCCAGCAGGAATTGCAGGATAAGATGCCCCCTGGTGCTGCCGGCCACCTTGCGTATTCCCACTTCCCTGGCACGGTTTGCGCTCCGGGCCGTGCTTAGGTTCATAAAATTGACACAGGCAATCAGCAGGATCAGCACCGCAACAAAGGAAAAGATGGTCACGTAGTTGATATTGCCGTTGGCCTCGAATTCGTATGACTTATTGGAATGCAGGTGGATATCCAGCAAGGGCATGAGGTGATATTTAAAATAATTGCCCTGCTTTTTCATATCCTGCGTGGAGGTATGCAGCAGGTCCTGCAGCTGCTTGCTCAGGTAGTTGTCAACGGTGGCATCGACACGGCTCTGGAGAAACTCCCTGCTGACCCCCGGCTTTGCCAGGATATAGCTGATATAGTTATTACTCAGCCAGTCATTCTCATCGCTGTTGTTATAGCCGTCATGCAATGGACGGATAAAGCTGAAATGAAAATGCGACTGCTGGGGCATATCCCTGATCACCCCCGTCACCTTACAGACAGCCTTATTCTCCAGCTCCAGCGTCCTGCCCACAACATTCGTGCTGTTGAAATATCGCTTCGCGGCGCTCTCGTCGATGACGATCGAATGGGGCTCGTTCAACGCTGTCGCCGGGTCCCCGGCCACCATCGGCGCTGTAAAGACCTGGAAGAATGTAGAGTCGGCAAAGACGAGATGATGGTCCTGGATAAAATTACCGTCCTTCTTCACCATGACATCCCCCCTGTAATTCGTCCGCACCATCTGTTCGACCTGGGGATAATCGGTTTTCATTGTCATGGCCAGGGGCTTCGGCGATACCGCCGCCGTAAACCCGGTATTGTTGAAATAGATATCCGCATCCAGCCGATAGATCCGCTCTGCTTTTGTATTGTATTTATCGTAGCTCAGCTCATCGACGACATAGAGCACGATGAGCAGACAGACGCCCAGGCCCGCCGCCAGCCCGATAATGTTGATGGCGGAAAAGCCCTTGCTTTTCCAAAGACTGCGCAGCGCGACTTTGAAATAATTTTTTAGCATACCGGTAGGTTTATGATGAGATCCCGGGTATTGGACGAATGGACTGGAAAAATGTTACAATATTGGATCTGATTCTCTAATTTGGCCTTGTGAAATTGAGATCGATCATTCCTGGCGCTGCTGTTTCCATTTTTGTTCATGAGATCATTGTCATGGAAGAGGATCGCTTGTTACAGGATATGACCATACCCCTGGTGGCAAAAGGCTATCCCAGCATTGTTTTCCAGAGCACCCGTAACAACACCGGAGATGCTGTGGAGCAGCTGGTATTGTATGGCCAGAATGTGCAGCCATTTCAATTGCATGCATCCGGCAACCTGTTGGTAATTGCCTACTTTTTACATCCCTATCTGTTGAAATACTTTTTCGGTTTTAATGCCCGGGAAATAAAAGACCTGTGTATAGATGTAGGCGCCATGCGGCCAGCCAAAAGCATGAACCTGGTGGAGCAATTGGTGAATGCCCGTTCTTTACCCGCCCGTTTACAACTCATAGATGATTATATTCGGAAATTATCTGCAGCCAGTTCCGGAGGGAATGACAAGGCCATTATATGGTCTACCCTCGAGATCGTGAAAAGCCGCGGGCTGGTGTCGCTCAAAACTTTACAAAGCGAGCTTTGTGTAACGGAACGCACCTTTCAACGCCTGTTCGAATCCCACATAGGCGTGCCGCCGAAATTATTCAGGAAGATATGTCAGTTCAATGGAGCCTTCGATCAATTCAGCAAAGGGCAATATAATAAGCTCAGCGATATAGCCTTTGATCATGGCTATTCCGATCAAAGCCATTTTATCCGCGTTTTTAAAGAATTCACCCTTCTTACCCCTGGCGACTATTTGAAGAACCTGCCCGACGATCTGCATTGATCTTCAACACTTTATTTTGTCGGGTTCGTTCTATTCCGGGCACTTCGGCTGTCGTTACTTTGTTCCATCAATCACAAACAAAATAAAAAGTCATGAAAAAACTGATCGTAAAAGAATGGATCACGCTGGATGGCGTTTTTGACGCAAGCTCAATGAATGTATGGAATGCTCCCTACCACAGCGACAGCCGGGCAAGATGCATCATTGAAGATATTCTTGGCGCTGACGCCTTTTTATATGGCCGAACTACCTATGAAATGCTGGCGCCTTACTGGTCTGCATTAAAGAATAATGAAATGGGCGTGGCCGATAAGCTGAACAATGCGCCTAAGCACGTGGTGTCTACGACCCTAAAAAAAGCTGACTGGAACAATTCCAGCATCATTAGCAGGAATGTAATAGAGGAGGTTAAAAAATTGAAGGAACAGCAGGGCAGTTATATTCTGTTGGATGGCAGCGCCACGCTGGCACATGGGCTGATGGAAGCAGGCCTTGTTGACGAATACCGTTTCCTGGTTCACCCGGTGATCATGGGCAGCGGAATGAAATTCTTCAGGGAAGGTAATTCTCTCAGCAAATTGAAACTGGTGCATTCAAAGCAACTGGATTTGGGTGTGTTGCAGCTGATCTATGAAAATGCGTAAAGTCCATTGTATCAATAAAATGATCAAAAATTGGGAAACACCGTAACCCGTAATCTCGTACACCCATAAGGCACCAGGCTGATCAAGGTATCTTTTCCGGGAGCAGGCCCAACGTTTAAAAGAGGCAGCGAAGGCGTATAACGCCCTTCCTGCATTCTCCACCTCTCCACCCGGCGCGCCGGCGCCAATATCTTCACGGGTGTAGTTCCGGGATCGAAAGGATATCCGCTGATTGCCTTTTTAACGACCCTGAGACCGGTAGGCCGAAGCGCATAATTCCACGCCCCTGCCGGCCGTATATCCAGCGCCGGAAATGCCGGATCAGGTGAACGCTTGCTGCCCAGATTGGCATAACGCGCAGTGTCGATGGTGACTTTCTCGGGCACGGGAAAGGCATACAACAACGGGCCCCTTTCCACAAGAACACCATATCGCTCCCACTGCCGCATCCGGGCATCCATCGGTAAGAATATACTGACCATGTCGCCTTCATGAAACAGCCTTCGCACCGTGACAAATGTTCCGGGATCCAAACTGCCAATGTACTTTTCACCATTGATCAGCACGGACGGGTGCGCACACCAGGTGGGTATCCTGAAACTGAAGGAGATCATCTCCGGTTTGGCCATCGCGAATGCAAAGCGCACTTCCTCTTCAAAAGGATAAGCAGTGGATTCGGTGACAACACAATTCTCATTATACCGCTCTACCGATGGCCCGTAAAGCGCCGCCACCAATCCACCTTCCCTGTCCAGCATCCACATACGTGCAACATAGTTGGGCATAAACCGGTGGACATTGCCGGCACAGCATTCTGTTTCATGACAGGGCCAGTAGGCCATCCAGGTCGACCCATGTGCATGCTCATTGTTGTTGGAATTGCCGGTGGCGATCACCTGGTTCACGCTGGAGAAATATTGCAGGTTCTTAAAATCCTTGGAAATGGCGCCGGGACCCGCATTAAATACCGCTCTTTCCAGCTTATCGGCCCACGTCGCATCGCCGGAGGCCATGAGCAGGTAACCCAGTGTCCAGGTATAATCCGAAATATCACAGGTCTCATGGCTGTGTAATGGGTCTTTCCCTGCCAGGAATTCATTAGAGCTGGGCACGCCATCCGGCAGCATATGGTCCCTGTCCAGTTTCTTCATGGCCCTGACGGCGGCTTCCAGGTACGCCGTTTTACCTGTATAAGCATAGAGAATGGCAGGCAGCTTAGCCATCTCCATATAGGTCACACCATGCAGGGAATCCTTTTCCTCGGAAAAGATCCGTTGGCGGTTGAGCTCAAAACCACCCAATGCCCAGGCCTTCTCCGAAAGGTCCAGTAGCCGGCGATCGCCCGTTCTTCCATATGTCCAGAGCGCTCCTTCTATATTTACGATCGCTCTTTTAAACTCACCGAGCATCGACGGCGTATAGCTGAGATAATGCCGGTGCAGCGCTTCGATAATGCGCCCATCACTGGTTGCGAGGTATTCCGCTTGCAGGACCCTAAAGTAAACGGCCATCGGCCATTGACTGGCAAAACCCGTTGGCCCTAACCTTCCATTCGACTGTGCATGTGACAGCGTATAAGCAATGCCTTCCCGGGCTTTCTTCACCATGCCGCTGTCTCCTGATAAATACCCCAGTTTCAATAGCCCGTCGGAATAGTAGGCGGTTTGCTCATAGCGCCACCAGTTATCCCCATGCTGTTCATCCTGCCGGGTGATCTCACCAGCCCACAGGACAGTATTGAATGGGTAAGACAAAACTTCCGGATGCCCCGTCAGCCCCGTACGTTGCCTTTCCAAAAATTCAGCTATCCATCCCTGTGGCTGGCAGGCGGTGATCGGACGCTCTGTAAATCGGTCGAATCTTTCAGGAGCAGCTGTTGCTGGTTGTTGGGCGGCGGCATTCAACACAGCTCCGGCCGCCAACAGCAGCATAAAAAAATAATGTTTCATATTTACTTCAAATGCAGGGTGCCATCCTTGTTGAAATAGGATTGAATACCGGAGGAAATGGAAATATTGGTGAGGAAGACCTGCAACGGCTTGCCCTTGTATATAGCACCTGAGAATACCTGATGGGCTATATCCGGGTTATCAAAAACTACTTTTACGTCAAACCACCTGGAAAGGATGGAGCTGATGCTGCTGAGAGGTGCACGATTAAAATAGCTGATGCCGCTCATCCAGGACAATACATCGGTGCTGTCGAAAGTGCTGCTGCTGAATTGCTGTCCTTCATACGAAGCCTGGTAGCCGGGTTGCAGGGTCAGGGACACATCCCCGGCGTATGCCATCACCGATCCCTCTACCAGGGAGGTCACCGGTCTGCTTGCCTCATATGCATTCACATTGAAGGAAGTACCCAGCACTTTCACAGATGTTGCTCCCGCATGTACGATAAAAGGTTTTGCAGCATTCTTCGCCACATTGAAATACCCTTCTCCTTCCAGGTACACTTCCCGGCTGCTCCCGCTAAAAGTATAGGGGAAACGCAGGGTCGAAGAAGCATTCAGCCATACTTGCGTCCCATCGGGTAAAGATACCTTATAGTCAAGTTTATTGGGAACATACAAGCTTGCCCATTGCAGGACACTGTCCTCGCTTGCCGCATAGGTCAGGGCTTTCTCCGTAGCGGCCACCTGGATCTTTCCAGCCTTGATCTTTCTGGCGGCAGTATCGGAAAGATCGATGGTAGTCCCATCTGCCAGCGTTAATTGCAGGCTGGACGGCGCCTTCGCAACAATAGCAGGTGGAAGGCCCGTTTTCGTCGAAGATACCCTGGAATAAAAATAGACGCCCAGCAGGCAAACGCCGGTGACAACAGCGGCAGCCACCCAGGTCCGGGGACGTAAATACAATGGCAGGCAGGGATCCTGGGAACGTAGTTGACCGGCCAGGTTCTTCCAGCTGGCCTCTTCATCCCTGCTTAACAGAAAATGCTTTGCTTCCGGCTTATTGAACGCATGCCGGATCTCCTCCCATAGTTGTCGTATCTCCTCGTCGTTTTGAATAGCCTCGGTAACCAGCCGGTCATCCGCCTCGCTGATCGTCCCACTGATCTTTTCGAAAAGCAGGCTCCTGATATGTTCAATATGTGGTTTCATCAATTGCTAAGACCGTTTTTTCGGAAAAGTTGGTGAAGGTTAAAGGCCCTTGAATTTTTGCTGCAGCGTCTTAAGCGCCAGGCGAAGATGCGTTTTAACTGAATTGACGGTAATGCCCATTTCTTCCGCCGCTTCCTTGTATTTCTTATCTTCCAGGTATACCAGGCTGAATGCCTCCAGGCGCTGGGTCGACAGTTCGCCCAGCAAAGTCTGCAACATCCTGCGGCGTTCGTTCATTTCTGCCATATTTCCGCTTACCCGGTCTTCTACTGTCCGGGAATATTGCTCGAACCTTTTATCACGTGTCTTCTGCTTGTCCAGCACGTTCAGACAGCGGTTGTGGATAGCCCTGTGGAGATAACATCGGAGAGAGGCATGGACGTTGCGGTACAACTTTTTATCCCAGATCTCGATAAAAAGGGCCTGGACCTGATCCTCGGCCTCCTGGTCATTTTGCAAAAGGAGGTAAGCCTCGGTGACCAGCGGCTTATAGTACGTTTTATACACCTGCTCAAATACGCTTATGTCGCCTTTTTTGAATTGAGCAAGCAGTAATTCATCGGCATGTTTTTCCATGAATCAATATTTCAAGCATCGTTAGGAATACCCACCTTAAAGATAACTAATTATTCTTATGGAAGAGGACGGCATCGCCTACGATCTCCCCATCTGCATTGCGCGTGCTGATAGTGACCCGGTTATCCTTGCCCTTCTCAAAATGAAAGTCTCCCAGCCGATGCCATTCGCCGCTGGTCTGACCTTGTACACGCACCGCCGCCCTGCTGACCACCACCCGCCTTGTCTCCCGGCCATCAAATATATCCATTTCCATCCTGGAAGCGGCATGTTGACGGGATGGCGCCACATACACATATACCGAATAATCACCGGATGCTGCGATGGCTGGCCGGAAGGTGATGGTATTCTCCGCCCCGTCCCCTGCAGCAGCTACATAACAATCAGGGCCATAACCTTCATTTTCTTTAAGTAGCCATTGACCCGTGAACGATACTTTCGATGCGTCGGCGTTGTCCACTACGATGTCAGGTGTGCTACCATTGGCCAGCGGATCTTCCTGCAACACCCTGTTGAGGGCATGTACATCGAGGGCATGCAGCGCCACACCCCGGTCGATCGACATGACGGCCGCTGCAGCAGCAGCCTGGGACAAGACCATGAAGACAGGCTCCATCCTGATCGATCCATAGGCAATATGGCTGGCCGATAAGCCGACGGGCACCAGCAAATTGCCACATTCGGACGGTTTGGGCAAAATGGAGCGATATGACACCGGGTAGGGCCCAAATCCGCCTACCTGGACATCGCCCTCATCCTTTACCATGCCATTCACCACCACGCGCTGGCAATTGTGCGAGTCCATCCCATAGGCAGCCATGCCGATGCCATCCTCCACCACCGTGCGTCCCTGGCAATTCGCTTGCGTCATTACATAGGCGCCTACCATCCTGCGCGCTTCCCGGATGTACAACTGCGGGGACCAGTGATCATTGTCGGGGTATTCGTCCCTGGGATAACCGAACTGAAGCATCTCTTCCCGAAGCAATGCCGGCATCCGATGATCATGGCCGATGAAATACAAAAGGCCTTTTACGTAATCCTCATGTAGCTGAACGATGGTTTTTCGTGTAATTTTATCCGCGTCAGGATAAGCATAATTCATCCCGATCATGTCTGTGGAAAAACCGCCATTATTATTGATGTCGGTCTTGTGATTCGGCATCCTGTCCAGCTTCATGATGCCATTGAGATGCACGCCGGGCTTCCTTTCCACTACCCGCAGCAGAAGTTCATACCTCGCTGGATCATAATTCCGTGGCTGGGTGATCTCTATGCGGTTAGCCGGATCATTTGTCAGGCATACGCGGAAGTTATAGGCCTGCACTTTCCTGTCGCCCGTGCCGTTCGGCGCCAGTTTTTCCGGGCTGATGCCCCATAATAAGCCGGAGGCCGGATTGCCTGCGGTCTTATAAGGATCCACACTATCCGGCAACTGATTTTTGGTCAGCAGTTGTACGCCATTGTAAGTCTCCTGGTATACCTGGTTCGATTCCCGGCCGATCGTATAGGAGACGCCGGCTTTGGCCATTAGATCGCCTTCATAGGTACAGTCGATAAAGACCTTTGCTTTGACACGTTGCACCTGTCCGCTGCTATCAGCCACCGTAATGGCGGCGATCATTCCTTTTATCTTGCTGACCTCGCGAAGATCCTGACCCATCCATGTTTCTAATTTGGCCTCCCTGATATATTCCTGGAAAACATCCCGGGCCACATGCGGTTCGAAGATCCAGGACTCCAACTGGCCATAATGCTTACCCACCCTCTTGTAGAAATCCAGCCCCAGGCCCGTAACCACATACTTGTTGCCGATGTCGGTAAATCCCAGCCCTCCCGAGGAAAGGCCCCCGATATGCCGGCCCTGATCGATAAGCACCACCGATCGTCCCATCATTTTCGCGGTATAAGCCGCTATCACGCCGGCTGAAGTAGCTCCGTAGACACAGACATCATAGCTTCCTGTATCCGCCCGCACCTTATTCAGTTTGCCCAGTATGAGTATCCATCCCGGATAGCAGGCATTCTCTTCATATTTTTTCAGATCCCCGATGACGCCGTCACCCTGCTGCAGGATCTTCATCTTATCTGGCTTTTCCCCGGAAACCCGCAGCACCAGCCGGTGATCTTTCTTCTCCATCGAAGGCAGGAAAAATGCATGCGCCCGGTAATATGTGGCATGCCTGTCAAATCGGGGATATTGCTTTTCCGGCTGCTCATCGACGGTGATGGCATATCCGCCAGTCCCCGGGCCGATGAGGTCATAAACGCCTGCCAATCTCCCATTGAATGAAAAGCTGATAGAAGCCCCGGGTTCATTGGATTTGTACAGATCAGGGAATTTGTTCCCGTACTTCCGGGCAAGGCTGTCGCCCCCGTCATGGATGTCCGTCCAGTTCCCCGTCAACGTCAGCTCCTTCAGCGACACCATCTGCGCATCCTCCCAGTTATTCACCGTATAAGATGTACGCAGCGCATGCTGCAAGGGCTTGTCATTGCCCCTCATCTTTTCCATGCTTCGGATCAGCGCCTCCGTATATAGTCGATGCCCGGTGTGTGTATTCGGATGCACATTATCTCCCGTAAAGACCAGCTTTCCGGGATGATCTTCGGGTTTGCCGTTGAAAATGAGCTTACCTTCTTTTACCATCGCAACCGCCTCCATTCCCAATTGCACGGAAGGAATGCCGTAATGCGTGGCGATATGCTCCATTGCAAGCATCGACGGCCACAGGTGTCCGGCCTCCAGCGTATCCAGCATATTACCCGAGACCGTGTATACAAAGCAAATATCTGTCCGCGGATCGTTCCGCAATATCTGCCTGACAATGCCTTCCATCGTCTCTTCGATCCTTGGGATATTCCCTCCGTCATTGACGGCAAATTCGACAAACACCAGGTCTGGTTTGAAGGTTAGTACATCCCTCCGGCACCGGAATGCTCCCAGATCGGAACCAGTGCCACCGACCCCCGCATTCACCTGCGAGATCCTGGCCTTCGGGAACTGCTGCTGGAACCAGGTCATGGATTGATCCCGCCACCCCCCGCCCGCGGCTGTGATACTGCCACCGAGATACGCAATGGTGACAACATCGCCTTTTCCCAGTTTCGAAAAGAAATTTGGCAGCCCCTGCCGTACACGGCATTCCTGCAGATGATCCAGCGAGTCGGGAGCGGATTGCCCCCGGCTGCTCCCCGCCGTCAATAAGAATAAACAAACCAACCCCTTCCTTAACATTTTGCAGATCATTTATCTTTTCTGTTTTTATGCTCGATCCGGAATACCCAGGCAGCCGCTTCGGCCAACGCCTTTTGCGCTGTCGCCGGCACCTGCACCACGATCTGCTCATGCTCCTTACTCCATGTCAGTCCTCCTTTCACACCCAGCAGCTGTATGCCGGCACCCTCGTCCATCTCCAGCGCAGGGATCGCAAGTTCACCGGCAATTCGCTCCGCACTATCAGGCAGATAGATGGCAAACCTGGCCTGCTCATTTGCCGTAAAAGCCCATTTATCCTTGCGATAAGGCGCCAGTGGATGCGTATTGAAAATAGCTTCACCATTCACCTCCATCCAGGCCCCGATCTCACGCAGCCGATCATACGCCTCCGCATGCCAGTCACCATCTGGTCCGGGCCCTATATTCAGCAGCAGGTTGCCGTTCTTCGCCACGACGTCCACCAGGATCTGAATGAGCTTCCTGGCCGGCTTGTAATGCTCCTGCGGTTTATAGGACCAGGATTCGCCCATCGTCATACAGGTCTCCCAGGGCACGCCAATAAAATGGTCCGGCACCTTCTGTTCCGGTGTCAGGTAATTCACCAGCTGCGGATCACCATGCCTTTCGACCACAATAAGTCCCGGCTGATGTCGCCTGGCGCTGGCTATGATGGGCTTCATATCCATTTTCACCCAATCGCCGTCGAACCAGAAAAGGTCCAGCCTGCCATACCCGCTCGCCAGCTCGTCGATCTGGTTCGCAGTAAAGGCACAGAATTGCTGCCACCTGGCAGGGTATTTTTGAACATCGTAGTTGGGATGGCGATCCTTGGGAGGAAAATAAGGCCACCAGAAATACGGAGAATGCCAATCCGGTTTGGAAAAATAAGCGCCCACCATTAGGTGCTCTTTCCGGAAGGCATCGAACAAGGCCCTGGTGACATCAGCCTGAGGGTTCGATGAATAGGGCGTATGGGGACTGGTTATCTTATAATCAGTCTGGTGCGTATCATACATACAGAAGCCATCGTGATGTTTGGTCGTAAATACCATATACCTCATACCGGCCGCCCTGGCCGCCGTCGCCCATTTCGCGGGATGGAAATTTTTGGGATTGAAACTATTTTGCAGCGCTTCATACGATCGTTTATAAGCAAAAAAATCGGCCGAGTCCGGTCCGCTGCGCCCACAAAAAGGATAGTCCTCCGGACAGAGGGTCCAGGATTCCACCAGTCCCCGCTGGCTGTAAGGCCCCCAATGCATAAAAAGGCCGAATTTCAGCGCCTTCCATTGCCGTAGCTTGAGACCAACCAGGCTGTCGGTAGGATATTGATAGGCCTTTTCGTCCGCCTCCATCTGGCCATAGACGCTATGGTACAAAAGGGAAAAGCAGGCCCATAAGGTCAGGATGGCAATTTGTTTCGGCTGGTGGTGACTACGCTGCATGTCTTATTGTAAACAGACCGGTTTTCACGACTTTTTGGGTGAACGGATTGTAGAAATTCCCCCCTCAGATCACACGGATCGTCAGCTCAAGATCGGCAGCCACAAACCCGAGCACAAAGGCCTCCAGGCCGGGAACGAAATTAAATACCCGCTCATCCGGGGAGCCTGGATCTTCGAATGGCTTATCGGACCTCACAATAACAACACCTCCGGACTTTCTGATCTCTATGGCATGTTGATCCAACAGTTTCACCGTTTCCTTTCCGGTGCATATAACAGGAAGAATATACTTCAGCTGGCCGCCGCCCGTATGGCTGCACTTTGCCCGGATAACAAAAGTATTTTCAAGAAAAAGGTACTCGATGGTACAGGCCGCCCCTCCGATGGGAGGTTGTTGACTTTCATCCACGAGGTGTGATTGTGTGACAAATCGTATCTCAACCCTCTCCCCGGTCTGTTCAACGACGGCATGCAGGTCATTGATCATGGAATAGACAACCCCATCCCGCATCAGCTCAAATCGCGGAGTCAGGCAAAAAGATCGAAGCGTCTTCTCCCTTTGCATGTTGAAAGGCTCGACCAGTTGATACCGGTTCATACTGGCGGCCACGATCGTCCCCGCCCGCATATGCCACAATAATGTTAAAGCGCCACCCGACGCATGTCCGCCCTTCATCAAATATTCCTGGTCATAGGCGGAAATAGTAGCCCGCCAAAGGTCCTGGGCCACCAGCCAGGTCTGCAGCTCCGGAAAGGATCTGATGCCATAAGACGATTCCCTGGGCAGGCTGCCCTGGCCACGCACATGCTGCCAGCCTTTATCGGTGTGGCTAAGCAATAGCGCCAGCGACTTACTATGTCCCAACGTATGGTGCACACAGGGCAATATCCCATGCTCATGATAATGCGGCCCGCCATGCAGAATGTCCCCATGTGTGCAGGCAGCCAGCAACTGGGTATTACGAAGCGCCACCTTATAGAACATTTCCTCCTTACCCGACATCAGGGCATACGCCGGCTGACACCCATCGCTGGTGCGGCTTCCCCACCAGCTCCATTTGAAATTGCGGGTACCCCAGCTGTTGTCCCACCCGCCATCAGGTAACATGAATTCAGCATGGGTCCGGAGTGATTGCATCAGCGGTTCCAGCACAGACTGGTCATTCGTAAGCTGGGCATAGAGCACCAGCGAAGGCAATGATTCCTCCACATTGTAACCGAGATCGATCGAATAACAGCCCTTCGGGCTCTTCACCGGGTTGGGATGTCCTTCGCCGTATATGAATCGATGCTCGGGTGTAAAATAAGAAAGGCATTGCTGCGCCAGTTGACGGCCCTTTTCCACAAACTTAGGCTGGTGCAAATATTCACCCACCAGTACAAGGGCATAGCTGCCGCTGATGGGATAGTTGATGTTACCCGTCCCGATGGTGAAATTGTCATACACAAATTGTCCCGCCCGCAGCAAACGTGCTTTCCATCTGGCTGCATGGGCCTTATCCAGCACATGTTCAAAATGGATCAGCGAATGAGCCAGGGTGATGGCTCCAAATACGGTCGTCCCCTTCCAATCGCTCACGCTTACCTCATTCACCCAGGATCCATCGGGCAGGCTGACAGCATTTTCCATCCAGTCATACAGCATGAGCGCAGATCGCAAAAATTTCGGTTCCTTGCTCTTATTATACAGGTACAGCAGGGGAAACACCGCATCACCGCTCCTGCCATGGATCGTCGAACAGGCCGGGCATAAGATCCCTCCATGCAATCCTTTCAAAGCCGGATCATTCACCTGCAGTCGCAGCAAACCACGTCCCCATTTCTCCAGCAGCTCGTCGCAAAGGCCCTGTAATTCATTGGTTGCAGGCGCGCATCCCAAAGCCACCCCTGAAAACAATAAGCCCGACGCAGCCAGGGCATTCATATTGATAAAGTCCCTCCTATTCAGCGGCATGCAGCGATATTTAAGGTTTGAGCTTTTGCAACAGCCAGTCGTTGGCCTTACTCGCTTGTTCCGGGTAGTTCCAGTGACCGGTCTCAGGGACCAAAAGTAATTCTTTCGTAGCTTTTATCTGGTCATAAGCCGCAAACATGGAAGTGGGCGGACATGTCTCATCGTTATATCCCCACGAATAGAAACCGGGCACTTTGACACGCTTTGCAAAATTCACTACATCGTAATAGGCGCTCGTAGCGATCTTATCTTTTTTATTATTGTAATCCTGGTTAGCAGGTGCAAATAAATGCGGCCATCCCCCCGCCCTGCCATGCAGATAGCCGGTCTGGTCACAAAGCGCCGGGAAAAAGCTGACCAGCCACTTTACCCTGCTGTCGAGCGCGGCGGTAATGATCGCCAAAGCGCCACCCTGGCTCACACCACTGACGGCAAGATTGGAACCATCAAAGGATGAAAGACTGTATATAAGATCGATCGCCCGAACGCAACCCAGGTAAACACGCTTATAGTAGTAGTTATCGCGGTCGTCTAAATTGGTATTCCAGTAATTGCTAATGGTAGTCCTTATCATATCCGCATATACAGAAGGATCCATTATTACGGAGACCCCATGAATGCCCACTTCGAATGTGATCACACCCTGTTCCGCCAGCGCAATGTCACCGCCGTATGCCCGGGCGCCTGCAGCCGGGACTTTCAGCACGGCAGGATATTTACCCTCCTTCTTTGGAACGCATAGTATACCGTATTCATGGTAGCCCAGGCCAAAATGCTGCATGCAGACGTGATATACGTTCACCTTGTCCGTACAGCGCTCCGGCAATAAGGTCATTTTTGCATCCAGCGGGATCTTTGCATTGGCCGCTTTGGCATCGTTCCAGAACGCATCGAAATCAGCAGGCTCTTCGACGGTGGGCCGCAGATGATCGGGCTCGAAACCCGCCGTGGCCAGGCTGACATATTCTTTTCCTTCCCACCGCACGCGTGCAGTACATCGCAGGAATCCGGGAACCTTCATGGCAGGCCCTTCCACGACCTTACTGCCAGTTGCAAAGACGGCTGAATCTACAACAACGGGCGGCATTTTTTCAGGTCCGATCTCGTACGATACCCCGATGTCCTTCACAGGCTCGTTGTTTCGGGTAATGGAAATATTGAATCTGGGTTTCTCCCCTATCTTGTATGTCCAGTCGGCATGATCGGGGCTGACGGTCACTTTGATCAATTTCTCCGCCGGCTGGGCATTTACTCCAACCGTTGCCAGTAGTAAAAAATAAAGTATCTTGTTTCTCATGGCGCTACTGTTATTTGTACCTGCCGGGCCACGCCTGCCGATCCGTTGACCCTGGCGTTCACCGCCCAAAAAACAACGTTATAAATGCCCGGTGCTTTAAAGATATAGTTGTAAGATGTCAGCCGAAGGGCTGTCGAGGTCTTAATGACTGCGCCCGCATCCGGCCTGACGGTCTTCAGGTCCACGGCGGAGGTCAGCAGCCAGTCCTCGTTGTCGTCTACAGCAGAGTCGATGCCCGGGTCGAACGTAATGGGATAGGCCGTCCGGATGGCTACTCCGGAGCTGTTGTTCACGCTGTTGGAAGCCGATACATTCCATTCTCCCACATTCCAGGCCTTCTTATTGTTCTTTACATCGCACTCTACCCATCCCGTATTCGCAAAGCTGTTGAACAATGGCGAGCTGGTGCCGTCCGCCAGCCGGTTGGTCAGCGACAGGTTCTGTATCTGCCATTTTCTTTGCTGGGTCATATCGACCTTCTTACCCGTGAACCGGAAGGCGATATTCACCTGGCTGGCCGGGTTAAGGTCGGAAAGATCGATGGAATCAGATGTTTTGAACGTGGCGGACAAGGCTGTTGGCCATTTGCTGTTGCGGTTTGTTATGTTCATCCATGTTGCCGCGGCAATGCCTGCGGCATCATAACCCTTCAGGTCAGTGGATACCAGCAATTGCAATGTATCCAGACCGGGAAGGACTCCCTGCGTCATGGCCGCCTGGAACACGAGCTTGGACACGCCCGCTTCGGAGGTACGTTCACGATACTCATAATGTTTGCCGAACTCGCCGGAATAAAAGACGATCATATCCGGGTCACCGGCCAGCCTGAACTGCACCGTGTCGCCTGCCTTATAGCTGGTCTTTGGCTCCACGCTCACCTTGAAATCATCCGGCGTATCAGGTGCATAGTGGGAATCGTCTTTCCTGCAGGCCGCCAGCAGGGCTATCAGCATACAACAGCTATAGATCTTTCTTCGCATAGAATGCTTTTAATTTTTAAGATTACCATTCCGGGTTTTGGGTCAGCGCCTTATCCAGTGATATTTCACCGCCGGGAATGGGGAATAAAAGATATTTATTCGGGGCGCCGAGAAAATTAGCAGCGGCCAGATTGGAGGCCGTCAGGTACGTCGCGGGCGCCTTATTGGCATTATCCGTCAATAATTGCTGCATGGCATCCTGCATGACACCCCAGCGGATGAGGTCATTGCGGCGCTGGCCTTCGAAGCACAGCTCCCGTGAACGCTCGTCCATGATGTCCTGCAAGGTGAAGGTGGCGACATCAAATCCCGGCACAGGCGACAGGGGGCTATAACCGTAAGCCCTTCTCCGCACCTGGTTGAAATACTCCACCGACTCGGCAGAAGGAGTGCCATTTATCTTAAGGTCTGCCTCGGCCGCCATCAGGAGTACATCCGCATATCGCACGATCGGGAAATTACAGGAGGTATTACTCTGCAGCCGGGTGGGCGGCAGATTGGTTTCGTATTCCCTTCGCCACTTACCTACCGTATGATCATAGATGGTGGGATAACCTGTTCCGGGCTTGGTCACTGTGATGTCCGTGATCTTATCGCCCGTAATAGTGGCCGTTGCTTCAGCCTTCTTTGTGGGGTCGGTAACGGCCTGTGCCGGCACATTCGGAAGATTGACAGCGCCATTGTTATAGGTGTTGAAGGTGATGGTCGGCGCACTGGTATAGCCGCTCCCGGGATTATCGATCTCGATGGCAGTGATCGCTCCGGCGCTGTTGGTCTTGGCCGTCGCCTTTGCACCGGAACCGCCGCCACCGCTAAAAACGACTTCAAGGTATGGATAGCGGGTAGTGGTGGTGTTCTTATACGAATAGGGCGAGGCGATCCAGTCCCTGCGCAGGTCGCCGGGTAAATAGAGATCATACAGTCTGGGAAAAACGCGGTAGGTCCCGGGGGAAAATCCGATGACAGCGCCGGGTGAACCATCGGGGCAGTAGACACCCATGATGGCTCCCAATGTCTGGGTCACAAGAAAGGCCGTTCCAGTATATGAACCCGTGACATTGGACTTGGAAAGAAATGCCGCATCCCAGATGCCCTCAAACGTATTGGGGTCGTTGCGATTATTCTGCATGTTGTTGATAAAGAGCTTGGCGTAATCCTGGTTCAGGCCGTGCACATTGGACCTGATCAATTTTTGCGCCCAGGACAACGCATCCTGGTAACGCGCGGTCTCCATCAGAGGATAACCGGCCATTTTCAGGCAAACCCGCGCCAGGATGGCCTGCACGGCAGACTGCGTGACAATGGTAGGAGTGTTCGCTTCCGCCATAGGCTGCACCATGGCCTCGGCCCTGGTCATCTCGCTCAATACGAAATCGTAGGTCTTTTTGGAGTCGTCGCGGGGTAAATTGAGATCTGTGCCCAGTTCCGTCGCCAGTTGTGTTTTCAGCGGCACATCGCCAAAATAATTCACAAGGAGATAAAAATAGTAAGCCCTCAAAAAGATTGCCTGGCCTTTGATATAGGTCCGCTTCTTCTCATCCATTTTTGGGACATCCGCAACGCTTAAGATGATATTGGCATCCTCTATGCCTTTGTAAAGGTTCCGCCAAAAGAGCCAGATATTTTGCTCCGAATTCGGGATATTGTACAGTTCCGTAAAAATATTCGTTGGACCAACACCAGACCGGAAGCTTTCATCGGCGCCCGCCGTAAGATAACCCCAAAGTCCCTGCGCGTACAGCTGATCCTGTTCGAGGATATTATACATGCCGGCTACCTGCTCATTCAACTGTGTCTCGGTAGTAAAAGTGATGGGCTTGAAAGTAAGCGGGTCCAGGCTAACATCCTTCTTGCACGATTGACAACAGCACCCCGCCAGCAGAAGTAAGAAAAAATATTTTTTATAGATGGCCATATGGCAATTTTTGATAGGTTCTCATTAAAAAGTCGCAATAACTCCAAAGCTGATGGTAAACGCCCTGGGATACGCTGTGTAATCCAGTCCGCCCGACAAAGCCGTATAGCTGCTGCTTGGCTGGATAAAAGTATATCCGGTACCGCCGCTGACGCTCCCGCCGGAAGCAAGAAAAGGTGCAGTGGCGGAGTTCTGTATCCGGAAGGTCGATACTTCGGGGTCGATGCCCGAATACTTTGTCCAGGTAAGGATATTCTGCATCGCCACATTTACTTGCACACCCTTGGCGGCGATCTTCCGCGCAATGTTCGCCGGCAGGCTGTAGGCCAGCGCAATCGTCTTCAGGCGCAGGAACGACGCGTCCTCTATTAGCCGGGACGTGACCTTCGGTATGCCATTCCCCACATCACCCCGTTGGTTGTACTGCGCCCGGGGATATTCATTGGTAGGATTGTTCGGTGTCCATCGGTTGGCATATTCGGCAAACTGGTTGGTGTTGGGAAAATACCCGCCAGTGGTAGCAAAAACCATGCGGTTGACATTCAGTACGTCGTTGCCATAGCTCCATTGGAAGAAAACATTCAGCGAAAAATTTTTGTAAATGAAGTTGTTGGAAAAGCCACCCGTATGTACAGGCAGTGGCGTACCCAGTATCGTCTGATCTGCGGTGGTCACGGCCCCATCCTTATTGATATCCTTATACTTGGGATCGCCTGGCTGGACATTCGCAGAATAGGTAGGGAAACCCGGCTTCAGGCTGTATTTACCATTGCCCATGAGGTTGAAATCCTTATATTGATAGACGCCATCCCAGACATACCCGTAAAATCTGCTGATAGGGCCTCCCTTCGTAGCGATCCAGGCCGTGGTGCTGTTGTTGCCGGGCAGGTTGAGCAGGGTTTCCATAGTCTCATAGCCGTCATAGAACTCCACGATCTTCCCCCTGTTGAAGCTGATGTTGAAGCTGCTGTTCCAGGTGAAATTGCGGGTCTTGATATTCACCGTGTTGATGGTCAGCTCGAATCCCCGGTTGTTGACAACGCCCGTATTCTGGTACTGGAGGTTGCCCTGGGTGCCGCTGTACCCCGTGAGATGCGGTAATTGACGCAGGAGCAGGAAATCCTTTGTCCGCTTATTATAATAGTCCGCTTCCACGGATATCCGGTCATTGAAAAAGCTGAGATTCAACCCCACGTCCAGTTGCGTCGAGCTTTCCCACCGAAGATCTGCATTGCCATTGCCGAAGGGAACCGTACCCCGAGTATAATTGTTGGCGAATGGATACCCGAATTGGCCCGCACCGGCCAGGCTGGCCATATAGCTGAAATCCCCCACCTTATTATTCCCGACGCTGCCATAGCTCACCCGTAATTTGCCGTCTGTAAGAATGCTGCCCGTGTTCTTCATAAAACGCTCCTCGGAAAACCGCCAGGCCACGGCGCCCGAAGGGAAATAACCCCATTGCTTGCCGCGGGCAAATTTGGAAGATCCGTCAGTCCGGACATTCGCTGTAAAAAGATACCGGTCATTGAATATATAATTAGCCCTTGCCAGGAAAGAATACAGTTGCCACCGCGTGCCTCCGCTATAGGGGCTCATGGCCGTCCCGCCGCCGATGCCCTGGATGCCGAGATATTCGATGGACTGCGGGATATTGATGGTCTTGAAGCCATACCCTTTGTTCAGGGCGTACTGATAAGTAAATCCTGCAAGTGCATTGAAAACATGTTTGGCGCCGAACTTAGCCCTATAGCTGATGGTGTTCTCGTTCAAATAATTACTGTTCGTCTGGCTGTTAATGCTGCCATTGATGCCGTTGGTATTGGCCACTGCGCCGGCGGCATTCTGGAACAGGTTCCCCTGCTGGGTCTGTGAGTTGTAAAATGTCTCCGAAGTAACTTTTGACACATTGTATCCTCCCGAAATGCGAAGGGTAAAATTCTTAAGGAAATTGTATTCGAGGAACATATTCACCGTTCCGGTACCGCTGATGTTCTTGCGATATTCATTCTCGGCCTGCACCACCGGGTTGATCAGGTTATTTCCCAGGCTGGCGGTGGAAGTGCCGTTGTTGAAATCTTCAAGCGCCAGGCTGTCGATCAGGGAGTTGATCAGATCCTGGTTGCCGAAGCCGGACACAGGCCGGTACTGCCACATACCTTGCACCACGCCTCCGCTGAAACCCGCCGCAGGCACCGTTCCAAATGCACTGGAATTGGAATAGCCTGTCGAAAGACCGAACCTGACCTTCTTCCATAAACGCTGGTCTAAAGAGAATTTCCCTTCGGTACGCTTGAGACCCGTATTGATGATCACCCCTTTCTGATCGAAATAAGACCCGTTCAGGGAATACTTCGTGTCCTGCGTCCCGCCACTGATGCTCAGGTTATGGTTTTGTTGAATGCCCGTCCGCAGCAGCAGGTCCTGCCAGTCATAGCCTTTAGCCGTCTTGTAATAGTCAAGGGTATAGGGGCGTTGCCCGGTCACTGCGTCGGGCTGGCCCAGGTAGATATCATGATAGGTGTTGACCGGGGATGCGGGGCCGCTGCGAATACTGTCCAGTTCCAGCTGCAGCTTTACAAATTCATAAGGGCCCATCATCTTGATGGTCTTCACCGGCCGCTGCATCCCGTAGGAATAACTGTAAGTGACCCTGGGTGGTCCGGCCGTGCCTCTTTTGGTGGTGATCAGGATGACACCGTTGGCGCCACGCGCACCATAGATAGCAATGGAGCTGGCATCCTTCAGGACTTCGAGGGAGGCAATGTCATTGGGATTTAAAGAATTGATATCCATGTTCTCGATGGGAAATCCGTCCACAACGAATAAAGGAGAGGCATCCTGTGTGACGGAAGCTCCTCTCACCGTGATCTGGGCCGCCGCACCCGGCTGCCCATCCCTGGACTGTACGCTGACACCTGCGATACGCCCCGCCAGTGCCTGATCGAATGAAGGTACCGGAGCTTTTTGCATGTCGGCCACATTGGCCTTGCCGACGGAACCTGTAAGGTCCTTACGGGTGGAAGTGCCATATCCGATCACTACGACCTCGTCGAGACCATTGTTCTTTCGGGCCAGCAATATCGTGATCGCGCCGCCTTTTCCTTCCCTCCTTTCCTGTGTAACGTAACCAACATGGCTGATGACCAGGATCGGGGTCTTCACGGGAGAGGCAATGGAAAAACTACCATCGTTGCCCGTCATCGCAGATGGCCCCGACCCTTTCACAGTTACCGTCGCTCCCGCAAGGCCATCGCCGTTGTCGTCAGTCACTCTTCCGGTGATGTTTGTCGTCCCAACGATGGCAGTATCGGTACTACTTTTAGAGATCGCCTTTTTCTTAAGGATGATGAACTGATCATTGATCACCCAATCCACACTTTTTTCCTTCAGCACATAATCCATCACCGAGGATAGTTCGGCGTTGGTGAAATCCACTTTTATCCTTTGCTTGTCGTCCAGGATGCTGTTGTTGTAGAATACGGTCAGCCCGGTTTGCTTCTTGATGGATTTGAATATCGTAGAAAGGGGCATATCCTTCCCCACGAGGGTGACACGTTGACTGGTCTGCGCCGCCGCCGTAAAGGAACAGGCAGTAAATAGCACAATTAGCAATGGCAGATACATTCGTTTTTCAAACGGCTTCATTAGCTTCGGTTTTGTAACATGTAATAAGACAGTTTTTAGTACCCATTCGGGTGAAGTCCCGGCTCCCGTACAGGGATGACGCCGTCGTCCAGGATAAAGTAGCTGCCTGCTTTCTGTCCCGGGTTGATCTCCACCTGTTTTTCCACGTCCTTGTAGTGGTTGTTATGGATAAGCAAATTGGAAGTATTATCGCCCGATCCTCCCAGCAAAATAGCTTTTTTTGCGGTAGTGATGCTATTGTCCTCGATGATGGCATCGGTGACGGCATGGTGATCCGCACCTGGTGATGTCCTGATGTACGTGAAATCATACAGGGTATTACGCCTGACCAGGGTGCCGATGTTCAGTCCTGCGCCCCCCGTTCCTATAAGATTGATATTCTGATAACCCGAGTGCCGGTCGTCTACGCCAAACCAATGACAGTAATTTCCTTCCCGGAACTCGCAGTCCACGATATCGACATACCAGTTGGGTTGCTTTCCATGATACAGCAGGGAACCGCGGCTCACCACGCCATTACAGCGGCGCATTTTCAATCCGGCGATCACGGCATTTTGTGCGGACCCGTAGAGCTGGTAGGCTCCGCCGTCGGTACATTCATTGTCGATAAAAAAAAGATTCTTTCTGATAGTGGTGATACTGATGACGGAGCCTGAGTCAGGGTCCACCAGGAATGGCTGATCCAGCACAATGCTGTCCAGGGTATGGCTGACGATACGCCGGTATTGTCCGGCGCCTTTTCCCTGGATGATAAAGACGCCGCCACCTATCCATTTATTCGGTATCCATTGATAGGTGCTTGCTCCGGCGGGGAGGATTATGATCCTGCCATTGACAGCACCTATTTTGCCCGCGTATGCCCCGCCTCCGCCATCGAGGGTCATCACCTCCCGGTCATTGGTATAATCGAATGGCACCACATTCCGCGCTTCGTAAAGGTCATGGCTTTCATCGATGGTGGCTGCATATCCATAGCCATCCGCCTGTTTGTAGCAATCCTCGAATATTAATCCCTTAGGGTGAACAGCCATATAGGGCTGATTAACCCCAGTGCCTACTCTTTCAAACCGGCAGTGCTGGATAAACCCGCCCGCAGCGGAAAAAATATACATCCCGATGGAATTGAAAACGCAATTTCTCACTTTAAGGTTTTGCCCCCGCAGGATGATACCTGATTTATTCCACCGGCTTTTCAATTCCGCCTCGACCTTATCCCTGTTGGCTTTTACATCATACATTATACCGCCCATCTGCGGCGTTTGTCTGACGACCAGGTTTTCCAATGTGATGTTCCCTTGCTCCTTAGGCTCCCCCGTGCTCATGATGATACCCCAGGCCCTGGTGGCCCACAGATTAAGGTCTTTGATGGCAAAATGGTGCGTGCCGCTGATGAGACTATTGGGCAATTCACCCATCTCCCAGTTTAATGCGCTCCAGAATAGTTGGGTAAGGGCCTTCGATTCGCCACGAAGCGTCGTAAAAGGCGGAATGATCAGCTCGCCCGTTAAAAGATAACGTCCGCGGGGGACATACACCGTACCTCCTCCTCTCGTTTCAGCGGCATTCAGCGCCGCCCGGAACGCCGCCGTCTCATTGTGCGTACCATCTCCAAGCGCACCATAATCCCGTACATTAAAAGTCTGAAGGGCTGGGCTATCGATGGGCTTTCCTGTCACCATGATCGTCAAAGGTTCGCTCCAGGTGGTAGGTCCCCCCCAACCGTTGTGATAGTATAAGGTATAATGGCCGGGTGCTATTCCCGAAGGTATATTGACACTTACAGAATAATCGTCAAAGACATGATCTACCCTGGCCCGCACCACCCGCTTGCCATCGGCTGACACCAGCGCTATCTGTTCCTCTTTTTCGATACCCCGCAGGTTCTTACCCTGGACCCGCAGGTAATCTCCGGCAATGGCCTGCGATCCGGCCTCGCTGATGGCCCAATTGACTTTGGGGATGTTCAGGTAGAATCCCATCGTCCGGTTGGCCACATCCGTTAATCGTACGCTGTATATGCCCCGCGTCCCTTCCCGGGGAAGGATGAATTTGACGGACTGTGGATTTTGCAGCAGGCGCTCTGCCTGCAGGACCTTACCCGGCCATTGGGCATCCATGCTCCTGTCGGTCCCATTGCCATCGATCAATCCGTCCGCTGCAGGTAAAGGAACATAGCCGGGCAGTTCCTGCCCCGGCGTCGCATCAGGCAGCCGGCATACTTCGATGCTCTTTATCTGATCAAGGTACTCACCCCGGATAAGGACGGCATCTCCCGGACGTGTTTCCGCGGTCGTCACCTGGAATAGCCTGGGCCCAAAGCCGGCCCTGTTCTTTTGCGCCGCCACGCCTGCGCTGTACAACACAGATACAAGCATTATGGCCAGCTTTATATTATTATTTATCATACTTCTCAAGATAAAGGGGAAGGGGTGTATCGAAATAATCCATCAGATAATTGTCCCGGTCGCCGTTGACAGGATCAGGTATCCTGTCCACTTCCAGGTTATCCATATTCACGCCGGTATTCGTGAACTTAAGGGAAATATTACCGTAGGTCACCGGCTGTAACGTGTCCACACCAGTCAGCACCCGCCGGTCGTCATAATACACTTCATAGTTCCTGTCCAGCAATCGGACTTTCAAATTATGCCATTTGCCGTCAAAATAGTCCGGTAATATGACCGTTGTGGAAAAAGCCCCCTGACCGGGTATGTTCTTTTCGAAGACCAGCTTATTTCCATTTCGCAAAATGACGGCATAATATCTTTCCATCCTGCTGTACACGGCAATGTCCTGGCGCCTTAATTGTATTGCACATTCGGCAGAAGGTGGATTGGTCTTATCGAAGGCCAGGTCGATGCTGAACTGGTAATCCGCCCATTTCTTATCTCCCAGGTAAAAGATGCCGTCACCAGTCTTTCTCCAAAACCTCCCGCCCTTAGGATCATTTGGAAGAAGGCCGTATTCAATACCCTGCCATATTGGATTACTAACGGCAGGCGGACCATTGGACAAGCTGCCGTCGTCAAAATTGTCCCTTAACAGCACATCTTTCGATACAGGGACCGTATCGTGAAAGTTTTGTGCAGGCGGTATATAATTTTCCTCATAGTTAACGCTATAGCCGCTGAACGACGCGGTCGTCTGCTTCACCGTGTCATTGGCCACTCCCACCTGGAACTCCTCTCCCGAACAGGCATAAAAGCCGCTGAGCATATCTTTTCCCGCGTCCACCATCACAGAGCCGCCTTTGACCCATTCCGTTGATCTTTTGAACCAGGCGATAAAGGAATTTCCCTGTCGTACAAGCTTCAGCTCCACCGGAAATGGCAGCGTCGTCAGATGGGTATACGATGTCTGGTCATCCTTCACCTTTCGGTAGAAAAGGAACACCTCTCCCGTGGCGCTGGTCTCCAGGTGCACATTAGCCGCTCCCAGGGCAGTGTCGGTGCGCATCATGATGCCGGCCGAACCCCGGTCGAGCCTATCTACCTTCACTGCCACCGTCAACCTGGAACAGTCGTCATAAAGAAAAGCCCGTCGCTGGAAGGAAAAACTATAATGGTCCGAATCGAAGAAGCAGTGACGGGTATGCTGGGTGGAGATGGTGATCTTCCCGGCTCCGTATGTCACCGCGCCGGTGGCATGCAGCCCGAAGTTGCCGAATTGCCAGTCCCTCTCTCCCGCTGTTGCCTGCGCGCAAAAGAATACACAATAAATAAAAAGGGCATGACAGCTAAAATGGAAAAGCTTCATGCCCTATTGACGGTTTTTATAGGAATTCGGGTGAAGGGGGAAGCCCTGCTCCCGTCCCTTTTCAATACGTTACCTCGAAAGGGATAGCCACGGTATTCCCCGCTCCCGGCGCCGCGGTCAGGGTGATGGTAAAGCCGGAGCTTGTCCTTGCGCTGATATATGCTGTCCCCGTATAGGCCGCTATTGTCCCCGCAGTGATCAAGGGAATGCCCAGCGAAATGACGGCGGAAGCCGGCAGCAAAAAGTTTCCAGCGCTGATCTCCGTCACGTCCGTGCTCTTGAATTGGGCTGACGTGACATTCACCGAAGTGGCAGTGTCACTGATCGTGATAGAACCTGAAAACCTCGTGGCCCGCTCTACCCGTATGGACCTGACTGCTATATTATCCCATAATGAAACATTCGCGTTCGCCCTGAACCAGGCAGAAAAATCCGTCATGGGAAATGTCACGGGGACGGCAAAGCCCGTGATCACATATTGCCGGTCTTCGTTCAGCGGGATATTCCCAAGGTCCCACCTGCCCACCAGGTTCGTACCGCCATTCGTAGAACATTGGATGCTGAGCCTCCCGGCAGCCGTGCCGGCAGCAAGCCTTCTCAGCATGACTGTGGCTTTCATCGGCGTCGAATACAGCGGCTGGTTATCATAACGAACCTTCAATGAAACATTGTTATCGCTGAAAGTCCCTGGGTCCACCGTTGCTTTAAAATATCCCCAGGCCGCGCCCAGCCTTTCATTAGACCCATTGGCCCCGATGAGCTGGTTGTCTTTTACGCCCCTGGGGTCGCCCACGATATAAATATCCGGGTTGGTTTCCCTGTACCTTTTCAAAGGGAATGGTCCCGTGTTTTCCTTGACGAAGTTCCATACCGCTGTTCCGTCAATGATACCAGTGCCTGTGCCGGTAGGTCCGCCTGATGCCGCAGAATCGCCGGCTGTCGCAATTAAATATACATTCAGTCCGTTTTGAACAGTCTGCCCCGCCGCATAATGTGTCGATGGCTTCCAGCCCGGATACTCGGCGAAATAAGCCGTAGCGAAATCACTGCCCTGAATATCCACCCGCTGGAAATCGGTCCCCGGCAGGGAAAGCCCAGTACCCGTCGCACCCGTGATGGTCACCGGGTTATCCCTGAACTGGCAGGCATTGGCAATGATCCTGTTAAAGGAACCGGCTTCCGCCAATATACCGTAGAGTGCCCTGCCATTACCCGAGCCGGACGCAGCAGAACTATTGTAGATAAATCCGCCTTGTACGATGATATCCTGTCTGTATGGCGATTGATCGCCATCTTTATGCATCCATACCAACGCCCTGGCCGTCTGACCCGTCGTGCTGCCGTTGTTAACTTCCAGCGCCGTATCCTTCAGGATCACACCGCCATCGGTATCGACCATGACACTGTTGGCATCCGGGTATACTATCAAGGGCTCGCAGGTCTCAATCACGATCCTCCCGCCGATGAACGAGCCCGTGGATTGTCCCGCCCGTATCTGCCGTGTATAAAAGGCCGCAACAGGCGCGAATCCCTTATTGTTAATGCCCTGCTGCGTTGTGACATTGATAAGCCGGTTCATAAAACAGGCAATGAGCTTCACCCCTATCCGGCCGCCCCTTAACGAACATTTCTCTATCGTGCCCAGGTAGACAGGATCCCACCAGATACAGGACTGCATCGGGTCTTCAATCTCCGTCAGCTGTATATTGACATTCCTGATAGTCGGCCGGAAACAATTGGAATACGTCGAACTGTAATACCGGATACCCGTCGACGCCATTCCGCAGTTAAGGGCCAGGTTCTCGATGTTCGGTCCCGTACCTCCCGACGACGTCGGTGCCGTGGCGGAGTCATAGTTCAAACAATGGATGTTCCCCGTAGCGCCGGTGAAATCCAGCACCGTCGGAATGTCTGAATTGAACACGCCGTAATCGCCCCGTTCTCCCATGTAGGTTTGCCCCGTCTTAAGGTTGATCTGGGCCGTTGCCTTGTACGTTCCTTTCGGGAAAAAAATGATCTTACCCCTGGGCGCGGTGTCGATACAACCCTGGATCGCGGAAGTGTCGTCGTGCGCATTATCGCCCTTTGCCCCAAACCATTTGACATTGTATAGGTTTGTATCCACGCGGATCCATCGGCCAGTACCCACGGGAAATATGGTTCCGTTGTTCCCAGGCCCCGTGCTGGTGTCCCAGTAGAGATCTCCGCCCCCGCCGTCACCGGGAGCATAATAACCCAAAACAGTAGAAAGTTCATTTTGTGTGGATCCTGCTGTCAGCGCAGCAATGTTTGCAAATGTCATAGTGATAGGTTGTAATGATTAATTGTTATATTGTCTTAAAAGCATCAGATGTTACGTTTTTTCAACTCCTGCACGGCATGGTCGCATGCCCTGGCAGTAAGCGCCATATAGGTGAGTGATGGATTTTGAGATGCTGATGACACCATACAGGAGCCGTCCGTAACAAACACATTGGCCACATCATGCAGCTGGTTCCATTTGTTCAGGACAGATGTTTTAGGATCGTGTCCCATGCGTGCCGTTCCCATTTCATGAATGCCCTGGCCCGGATAGCACGGGTCGGCAAACGTTTTTATATTTTTCATACCCGTGGCCTCCAGCATTTCAGCAGCGTCATTTGCCATATCGATCCGCATTTTCTTTTCGTTCTCTTTGTATTCACAATCAATGGACAGTACCGGTTGTCCCCATTTATCCTGTTTGGTTCTGTCGATGGTTACCTTATTTTCAAAGTAAGGCAAGGTTTCACCAAAACCTGCCAGTCCCATCTTCCACGGGCCCGGTGTTGTAGCTTCTTCCTTAAGGTCCACCCCGAAATTCATTTCCGCAATTTCCCGTGACCAGCCAATGCGGCCTGCGCCGCCCTGGTAGCCGAATCCTCTCAAATAATCTCTTTTGTCATTCCCAAAGTTTCTGTATCGGGCAATGTAAATCCCATTGGCGCGCCGTCCATAATGGTATCTGTCCTCGAAACCTTCGGCAAAACCAGAGGCGCCTGCGCGAAAATGATGATCCATCAGGTTATGTCCCAGCTGCCCGCTGCTGTTACCCATGCCATCCGGGAATGCATCGCTTACGGAGTTTAACAGGATAAAAGTGGTTGCCAGCGTAGAACCGTTGACAAAAATGATCCTGGAATAAAAATCCATGTGCTTATGTGTTTCCGCATCGATCACATGCACACCTGTGGCCCTTTTGGTGTCTTTATCATACAGGATGTGGTTGACGATGGAGAAAGGCCGCAGCGTAAGACGCCCGGTTGCCATTGCCGCAGGCAAAGTGGAAGACTGTGTACTGAAATAGGCGCCGAAAGGACATCCCCGTATACACATGTTGCGGTACTGGCAACTGCCCCTGCCGTTGTGAGGTTGCGTTAAATTAGCTACCCGCCCGATGGTCATGATGCGCTGATCGTGATATATTTCTTTCAGCCTTTTGCGCACTTCTTTCTCGACGCAGTTCATCTCCATGGGTGGCAGGAACTGCCCGTCGGGGAGTTGTATAAGCCCTTCCCGCTGGCCACTTATACCCGCAAAACGTTCAACATAGTCATACCAGGGAGCAATATCTTTATACCGGATAGGCCAGTCAATGGCAACTCCGTCTTTGATGTTCTCTTCAAAATTGAAGTCGCCCAGGCGGTAGCTTTGCCGTCCCCACATCAATGATTTACCGCCCACATGATATCCCCGGTACCAATCGAACCGTTTGACTTCTGTATACGGACAGTCAGTATCGTTTACAAACAGCTTTGAGGTAAACTCCGAATAAGGATAGTCGCGGGACTGCACCGGGTGTGATGCCACCTGCTGCTGCGTAAGCCTGCCCCGGTGTTTGAATTGCCAGGGGTCCTGCGAGGCCGTGTCGTAATCTTTTACATGTTCAATATTCCTTCCTCTCTCCAGCAACAGGACCTTTAGTCCTTTTTCGGTCAGTTCCTTGGCGGCCCATCCGCCGCTGATACCGGAACCTATAACAATAGCGTCATACGTGATCTGAGCCATCTATGTTGTATTTTTATGCGCGGTTCACTGAAATTAAGAATTACAGCGCCCAGGCTTTCTGACTGGGCACCAAGGGAATATTCCCGTCATATTTTCCTGGAACGGGTACATACACCAGCGCCTGGGTTGTGCCGATCTCGGAGGTAAAATAGCCGAGCAGGGTAAGCTCACGGATAAGCTGAAAAAAACAAACGGCATTTCGTCTTTGGCCGTCCGCTTTCTTTCGCACAATGGCCTCGTCGGCGATTTGCTTAAGCACCGTATGCTGCTGTTGCACATTGAGCCCGATAAAGGGCGCGTTGAATGTCTTCCGTGCCAGCAGGTCCATATCTTCCAGGCCTTTCTGGAATAGCTCCTGCATGTCCCCGGGATAGCATTCTTCCAGCATCATGGTGATGAATGGCCCTACCCCTGCCGCTTTGGCGCCGGGGGTATCCGTATCAGGAATGATAATATTGGCGATAGCCGTTATATGTTCCTGCTGCCGGGCCGTAAACAAATGCCCCGCCCTGACGGACACCGTGCCGCAACTATCAAACAGTGCGCTGAAAGTAGAAGCGGAAAGTCCGCTGCCCATGAGCAGTGCTATATTGCGCAAGGCATCCCGTCTGCTTGTAGAGTATCTGCAAGACATGGTGGCGTAAAAATTTATTAAAAGACAGGAAAAACTGGGCACATGGGTGAATGAACGGAAAAATTATTTTATAATTCCACTGCAGGTACAAACGGTTTGTTTATGCAAAACCAAAACAGTATTTTGCTTTATTACCTAACTAAAAAAACCTAACTATGCAGAATCAAAACGTAACCAGGAAAAGACCGGCAGAACTAACGGGCGAACTGATCGACAAGGAATATGCGCTACAATTAATCACAGCATTCAAAGAAAAATTTCCCGGAGAAGTAGCTGAACTTTTTGTAGAAACCAGCACCGTCTTCAACGCAGTGAAAAACCTTTCCAATGTATCCGGTATCCGGTTTATGTACGGAATGGAATCGGCTGATGACCCTGCATCAAAAGTTATTTTGCTGATTCCCGCAAACAACACATCCACACACCTCGACATTCCCAATTCCGTTGTACAACCAGAGGGCTATTTAAACCATAGGGGTGAAAGGGTGAGCTTAAAACGTACCTGGCAGTTGTTGTATAACCATGCAGTCCATTATGCCAGGCTGCAGCCCGATTTCAACTTTAGAAAAATTGTGCGCGGCGCATTTTTCGGTATCGATTCCTTGAAAAGCTTATTGCTGGAATTTACACAGGCGCATGGCCTGCATTACCATTTCGGATTTGACGAAGGCATTGCCGCGTCGCCTTTACAGCACAAGCCGGTTTTACATCCCCTGCATACAAATAAAGCCGGCTATGAGGTGTATATGGATTTTGGTTCTCTTTGCCCGCCCACATGTCCACCACCAGTTAAAGATAATCCGGATTGCGCGATAACATATACTATAATAGGATATGCACCGCAGGAGGAGCAGGAACGGGAGTTCAGGATTTGCAGGGATTATAGGGATAGTTATTTATTGCCCAGCACTGACAACGGGCCATTGGTAGAAATGTATTATTATGTATCCCCTGCTTTAACGGAGGCCATCAATGATACAGGCAAGGCAGATGAAATTTATAAAGGTGTGTACAACGACCTTGTACGCGGATGTAACAGGTTGATAGAAGAAAAAAAATACGAAGAGGCAAAAATAGTATTCGAACAAGTGATGGATGATTTAATGCGGAAACACCTGTTCGGCAAAAACTGATGCTGGTGAGATAGTATTGAAGACTGCCTCCTTCCTGGGGGCAGTCTTTTTATTTATGTGACAGGGCGTTGTTAATAATAATTTTACTTATTTGCTAAAAGTTGCCTATATGTCTGGTTTTAACGTAATTCACCGGAAAAATTTCCCGCTCCGCCTTTTTTCTTGAGCAAGATCACTTTATGTCTTATTTTGCGTGTCTAAAATCCTCTATGAAAAAGGTTGTTTTCCTCCTGCTCTCCTCCTTCCTGACCTATATACAACTTCTGGCCCAAGGCACCGTCCTGTCCGGCTCTGTGCGGGATTCCGCCACCGGCAAACCCATGCCCGGCGTGAGCGTATTCCTCAACAGCACCTCCAAAGGCGCCGTTACCCGCGCCGACGGCAGCTTTACCCTCGGCGGCATATCCCCCGGAAGATACGAGGTCATCATTTCCGCCGTCGGTTACCAGACCTTTAATCTCGCCATCAGCACCCGCAACCTACCTACCGATCTAAAAGTCGCTCTTCACGTAAAAGCCGCCGAACTGGCTGCCATCGTCATAGAGCCCTATTTGAAAGACGGGTGGAAGAAATATGGGAAATTCTTTATCGATAACTTCATCGGTACTACCGAAAACGCCTCCTCTTGTAAGCTAAAGAATAAGGAAGTCCTTCGGTTTCATTATTACCTCAAAAGCAGGAAGCTATCCGTCACCGCCACCGATCCCCTCATCATCGAGAACAAAGCCCTTGGCTATGACCTCGAGTATCATCTCGAAAGATTCGAATGTGACTTCAGCACCAATATCATCTCTTATTTCGGCTATCCTCTCTTTAGAGAAATGACCACAGATGATCCCCAAACCAGGCTGGAATGGGAAAAACGCCGCAGGTACGCCTACCTCGGTTCCGAGATGCACTTCCTGCGCACCCTGTACAAAGGACAGCTCCATCAGGAAGGGTTCATCGTCGAACACGAGATAGAAGTGCCCAACATCGAAAAGCAAAGGGTAAAGAACATCTATAAGCCCAACATCACCAGGACAGACAGCATACCCATCGATAGTCTCCACCTTTATTGGGATGTATTAAGGCAACCCGACTTCTTTATTCAGAAAATAAAAAGCACCGACGATCTGCTCACCATCCATCCCGACCAGACAAAGACAATGTATTTTTTGGGAGACTGCACGGTGATCTATGGAAATGGAAGATTAGGCATCGCCTATCAGGAATCCGCTATCAACCTGTTGGCACCCGTCTCCATCGAGATCGGCGAGAACGGCAGCTACTATCCACCCACCATCCTTTCCAAAGGCAACTGGAGCAAAACCGAAACCATTGCCAACCTCCTTCCCCGCGATTACGAACTGGTCGCCCAAGGCGCCCATTTCTGAGGACGGCATAAAACGGGCGGTTCCTGAGAGTGTACCTTCGGCACCTTCACGGGTGTGCCCGGTGATCCAGGTGAAAGGGCATAGCAACTAATTACTTGATCGTATAGGTTTTAGTATCCACTTCTGCCAGTCTGAAATAGCCAAAAGCGTAATTTTCGGTATTGGTCTGATTGATAATATTACCGCGGACTGCACCAGGTGTTGTAGGGAAAGGGTTGCCATCATTACCAGAAGCCAGTATTAATTTGTACATGTAATTGTAATAGCTTTTTGAAATTCCGTATAGTTTAATGTCTATCTTGTCACCGGCTTTTAGATCTTCATGCGAATAGGACTCCTGCATTAAATTACCATTAGTATGTTCATCATCTTCAACTTCAAGCTCGGGGAATGCTGTATGTGGCTGGGAAGTGCTGTTTAGATAATAATTTATCTTACTTGCATCATCCTTATAGTAAAATGTTATTTCAATTTCATCACCAGCCTCACCTCCTTTGTTGTTCTGATCAATATTATCTCCAATTTTAGGAACAGAGGTAAATGTTTCTGATGCAGTATAGGTCTCTCCGTTTAAAACAATTTTTAAGTTATAAGTCTGGCCGATAACAGGAAGGAAATTCCTGCAAATATATTGACCCGTTCCGGGAGTTTCTACAAATTCAAAAATCGCATTTGACGGGTTTGTTACAGTAATTACTGCTCCTGAAACCACCGGTAATTCGGGGCTGTAATAACCTGTTGTTGTCGACAATACGATCTTTTGCTCATTTCCTGCTGTATTTTTTACCCAGTCTATTGACGCATCTATAACCAATCTTGGCGTTGCTGTCTTAAGATTCGCATTGATAACCTTCTCGCATCCGGTGACAAACAGTCCAACGGATAGAATTATAATTTTTTGTAGTAGTTTCATTTCTTATCTTTTTATAAGTATGTCCGTTTTTTTAAAATTTAAAGTTGTAGGTGACACTCGGAACAATACCAAAAATGGATATTCTCCGTGTCTCATTTTTCCCCGTATCATCATTCTGTCTGAAAGCGTACGATGCCGCATTGCTTCTGCTGTAAAGATTGTAGATACTGAAGTTCCATTCACCCCGCCATCCTTTTATCTTGTTGGGTTTAGGAGTATAAGTTGCAGATACATCTAAACGGTGGTATGCAGATAATGAATTTTCATTTCTTACTCCGTAACTCGAAACGGTAATACCCTGATATTGGTATTTCCCATTAGGAAATGTTGCGGCTTTCCCACTCTGGTAATTAAAAATAGCCCCAATTGACCATCTCGGATTGAGAGCATAAGCGCAGGTAACTGATAAATTATGCAATTTGTCATAATTTGCCCTGTACCATTTTCCGTTATTTATACCCGGTTCTTCCGCATTTCTGCCTGGTGTTCTTTGTTCTGCTTTAGAAATAGTATAGGAAACCCAACCCGTCAGCTTTCCTGTATTTTTTTTGACCATCATTTCCAGACCATACGCTCTTCCTTCTCCGTTTAAAAGCACTCTTTCCACAGCATCGATTCCAAGTAAATCTGCGCCGTCAATATAATCTGCTTTGTTTTTTACTTTTTTATAGAATGTCTCCGCTTCTAAAGAATATTTATCGTCTCTAAAATTATGAAAGTACCCCAGCGCTACCTGATCTAAAATTTCCGGTTTAAGGTATTGGTCAGTAGGCGCCCATATATCAAGCGGAGTTGCAGAAGCAGTATTGGAAATTAAATGAACATATTGGCTCATTCTGGTGTAACTAGCCTTGATGGATTGGCCATTGTTTAGCGAATAAGCAATAGCAAGTCTTGGTTCCAGGTTGTCAAAACCTGCTATCTTTTTGTTTTTCGTATAGTTTATTGTTCCTGTTGGAGTAGCCTCTTCATAAATATGAAACTCCTTATTGAAAAAAACCGGCTGGTTATTGGCATAGGTGTACACTTCCTGCGCGCCTAATCTTTGAAAGTTACTGTAGCGAAGTCCATATTTCAGCGATAATTTTTCAGAAAGGTTTTGTTCAGCACTGATATATGCGGCATTTTCAAAAGCATATTTTTTGGCTAGCTGGTCCGGATTGATGGCTGAACTCTCTCCAAACGGACTGATTGTTCCAGGATTAAAATTGTAGTAAATTGAATTTACACCATAATTTAACGTCAGGTTATTTGAAACATAATGTTTAAAATCATATTTAAAATTGTAATTTTTTACCTCTGCTTTCCAGTCAAGACCAACGGTTTTTACTTTAATCTGGTAGTTGTAATCACTGTAAATGGCAGATGCATTGGAGAAGATCTTATTTGAGAATATATGGTTCCATCTCAGATTAAAAAGTGTATTACCGTAGACGTTTATAAAACTGTTATTAAAATTCAGGTTGTCATTACCAAAATATCCTGATACAAAAACATTATTTTTATCATTGAATCTGTAATTGAATTTGGTGTTCAAATCGTAGAAATAGGCTGAATTTGGTTCATTTGCCAGTTTTAAAAAAAGGTGTGCATAAGATCCTCTTCCCGCAACCACAAAAGAACTTTTTTCTTTAACAATAGGACCTTCCACAAGCAATCGGCTTGATACTAATCCGATACCTCCGTTAACATGGTATTCCTTTTTGTTACCTTCTTTTTGATAAATATCCAGTACTGATGATATACGTCCTCCAAAATTGGCGGGGATCCCTCCTTTGTAAAGTTTTAAATCTTTGATTACATCAGCGTTAAAAACAGAAAAGAATCCGAATAAATGCGATGTGTTAAAAACAATGGCTTCATCAAGTAGTACCAGATTTCCATCAACAGAACCTCCCCTGACATTAAATCCTGATGCACCTTCCTGCGCATTGGTAACCCCGGGAAGTTGTAAAATCGATTTTAAGACATCTACTTCGCCCATCACGGCCGGCATCTTTTTTATTGTGGCAATAGATAGTTTATTGGTGCTCATTTCAGGTTTCCGGATGTTTTCCTTTGTAGTATTGTTTTTAATTACAACTTCATCCAATGTTTTACTGGTTTCTGTCATCCCAAAGTTCCTTTTTGTGTTTTCGGTCAGCGCGATAGTTTCTTCTATATTATCAAAACCCACGTGGCTTATGATAATGGTGTAAGTCCCTTTTGGCAGTGTCGTGGTATAAAATCCGTAAGAATTGGTAGTAATGCTTACTTTAGCTTCCGGAATGTAAATAGTTACGCCAATTAGTGTTTCGGTATTGGACTTATTGGATATTGTTCCGCTAACGGTAACTTTTTCCTGCGAATATGCATGGCCTGCAACGGCAAAAAAGAGTACCAACAGGGAGAGGGATCTGATTTTCATTTATTAATGTTAGAGTTAAATGTTACTATTTTCGGCTAAAGTATATTTTTGTTGACCCCGCATTTTTTATATATACAAAATGCCTTACTTAATATATTAAAGCAGCTCTTGCATCTAGTAAAATAAATTACACACTAAGATTTCAGCGATGGAAGCAGGATCTTTAAATCAAAAACTTCCTGATTGAATCACAGCTGTCCTAAATCTTATTTTGGTATATAATTAAGGTGCTTTTGTATATTAAATATTTATACTTCTTGCGCACTGTTATATTTACCCAAACTAAAATAGGCTTATGAATAAAGCTTTACACATAAAAACCATGAATGCCAATTGTATGCTTCAACTGATCATTGCTGAAAAATACCGGATTCAACGTCATTTGTTACTAATCGCATTTTGCATTGTTGTTTTGTATTACAGTCCGCCGGACTATGTAGAACCTTTCGAAACTTATAACCGACTGGTTATTTTTTTTCAGATAATTTTATTGGCCTACAGTAACATGTATTTTTTTGTTCCTAAATTATTGTTTAGAAAAAAATACCTGGGTTATGGTCTTTTTGTGCTTTCAGGCATGGTTCTTTCGTTTTACATTCATGAACTTTTTTCCCGTTGTTTTAAAAATTATTTACTTCCTTACGAGGATGACAGTATTAATTTTTTTACCTTTTCCTTTATGATCATGATGCTTATTGTTGCATCGGCAGCAGTTAAATTATTCCAGCAGTGGATATCTGATGCTCAACTGATTCATGATCTGGCCCTGGCAAAAACCAATGCAGAACTGGAACAGCTCAAGAATCAGATCAATCCGCATTTCCTTTTTAATATGCTCAACAATGCCAATGTTTTAATTGAAGATGATCCTAAAAAAGCTTCGCAGGTTTTGATGAAACTAAGTGACCTGCTTCGTTATCAGCTTTATGACAGCTCGAGAGATAAAGTTTTATTAACTTCAGAAATACATCTTTTAGAAGATTTTTTAAACCTGGAAAAAGTCAGGCGGGATACTTTTAATTTTTTAATTTCCAAAGAAGGCGAATTGAGCGGTGTTCAGGTTCCTCCCTTATTATTTATTTCCTTTGTCGAAAATGCTGTAAAACACAATAATGACTCAGCGAAATTATCCTATGTAAATTTGTTTTTCGATGTTAGCCATAATGAGCTTATTTTTAAATGCATAAACTCAAAACCTGCCGTAAAAGCAGTTAATAAACCCGGAGGATTAGGTCTGGCCAATATTAAAAGAAGATTAGAACTCCTGTTCCCTTCTTCACATGATTTGAAAATAGAAGACAATCCGGAAACGTACTGCGTTACCTTAACTTTAAAATTATAAGATGAACTGCATAATTGTAGATGATGAGCCATTAGCAAGAAAAGCAATCCAAAAGCTGGTTTATCAGACAGAAAATCTGGAATCTATAGCTTCCTTCAACGGAGCAGATGCTACCAGGGAATTTCTGGCAAAAAATGCTGTTGATTTAGTATTTCTTGATATTCAAATGCCAGGAGTGAATGGAATTGAATTTGCCAGAACTATTCCTAAAAAAACTTTAGTGGTGTTTACTACCGCTTTTCATGAATTTGCTTCTGAGAGTTATGAAGTCGACGCTATTGACTACCTGATCAAGCCTGTAAAATTAGAGCGCTTTCAAAAAGCAGTTGAAAAAGCACAAACGTATTGCAAATTATTCCATACGGATTCTATAAACAGTAATATAGAAAACATAACCGATGACTATATTTTCGTACGAGCAGAACGCAGAATTTTCAAAGTAAATTTTAGCGACATTCTTTTTATCGAAGGTTTAAAAGATTATGTGGTTATTTATTTAGAAAATCAAAAAGTGATTACTCTGATGAATATTAAAACTATTAATGATTTAATTCCAAAAAGTTTGTTTGTCAGAGTCAGCAAATCTTATATAATCAATGTAAATAATATAGATTCCGTAGATAACAATACAGTGTATATTGGAAGAAACGAAATACCAATTGGAAATATTTATAGGGATTTCTTTTTTAATGAATTTGTAACCAAAAAGATTTTGAATAAGTAATTGAAGCCTTATTCAGCGGTGTTCTCTGACCCTTTTAGATAAATTGAACAATCAAATAAATTAATCCCGGACACAACGAACCGAGATTCCGTTAGAAACATCGCCATCGAAACGGAACACTTTTGATCTACCATAGTGCAAGTTCCAACTCAAAGCTCTTCCCTCTTTATCGGTAGGCGACGACGTCCACCAGTAACCGAGAGAACCTTTAAAAAGGTTGCGACTACCGTCGGGTTTGCGAATACCACCAGGAAGTGCGTTAAACCCACTGCTGTTAGTGCCGTTGCCGTTGTCATCCCAGCCTACGGTGCTTTTCAGGGAGGTACCGGCGTTGTCCGTTCCACCGAATTTAGTCACCAGCATGGACCATTCGCTATCTGTTGCTAAATGCCAACCTTGGGGGCAGGCTTTTTTCGCTGCTTCCCAGGTATACAGCAAGCCTAGCTCTTTGCGATTGCTCTCTTTCTCATCATAAGCGTAACTGCCTGGCATTTTGTAGTTAAGGTTTTCGGCCATCCAGGTAACCGTGGTGCCCGTCAAAGCATTTTTGAAGCTGATAGTTTTATACGTTTGCCCATCGCGAGAGTCGGTAAAGGTGCCGTTGGACTGCGTATTACATCCCTGGGTAACGAATAAGGTAGCAAGTAAGACAAGGGTGTGCTGTTTCATTTAGTATCAACCATACTGTTTTGCAATCTAAGATAAACGAAGATATTGAAGATTTCTCGCTTTTAGGAGATGGGCAGTTTAGACTTTTGTTTTATTCTTCCTTTACAAAGATCGATTGTATTTCGGGTAGCTGGGTAGCGTTCTGCTGTTCCTGTTCAATCATCTTTGGAAAGGAAGGCTCCACCGGGGGGCGTTCTCTAGCCATGACCGGGGTTCCTTTGAGCGCCGAGTGCGGACGAGTAGCGGAGTTATCTATCAGAACAGCTACTTCTTAGCAAAGAGTTCGAATACCCGAAAAAAGGGTTCGACATCCCCACAGCATTGTAGTCATTTTAAAAATGTTAAACTTTAAAATTTATAACTGACCGCTTTGGAGTTTATAAGCTCATGCTTAATTGCAAATCAAACAGGGCATAATACACTAATAGTTAATGGAATAAGAAATAGGAAGTCAAATTAACGGATACAAAAAAGGGTAACCAGAGACCTGATTACCCGTTAAAAAATCACTAAGGTAAGGTGGAGCTGAGGGGAGTCGAACCCCTGTCCAAACATCACCTCCAAAAGCTTTCTACATGCTTATTCCGGCATTAATTGTCGGGAAACCACCGGAACCGGACAAACCAATTGTTTCCTTAGCTGAATTGTCTTAAGCAGCAGTCACAGCCTTCTACTGCAGCATCCTGTTTTGTTTTGAGTCGGCGGCATAACGTGGGAACAGGCTAACCTGCTACGCGGCCCGAATGACTATCTAATCACTGATTAGGCAGCCATGGCATACTGAGTATTGCCATTTGAATTTTGAGTCTTCGAGATTAAAGTGCCGATTACACAAAGCACTGCATGCTTACACCTTCAAAGATCTATGCTGTCAAAACCGGGCAGCCCCAACACGCCATTGGCGGTTCTGCAAAGATACGAAATTTCTATTTCCTGAATATCCTGAATATATCCAGCCCCAGCGCATACGCCATCAACGCAAACAACAAGATCATCCCCACCATTTGCGCATATTCAATGAACTTATCGCTGGGTTTCCGCCCCGTCACCATCTCGACCAGCGTGAAAAGCGCATGCCCGCCATCCAATGCGGGGATAGGCAACACATTCATAAAAGCCAGCAGGATGCTGAAAATAGCCGTCAGGGTCCAAAAGCTCTGCCAATCCCATACAGGCGGAAATACATTGGTAATGCTGATCACACTGCCCAGCGAATCCTCCGCTTTCACCTCCTTCGAGGTGAACAATAATTTAAGATTGCGGATATAGTTGGTCAGTGTCTGTACGCTTTTGGCCACCCCGGCAGGAATAGCCTCTCCAAACGAGTATTTGACCTGTTTGTACCCCAGCACATCCTCTGCATCTTTGGTGAACATACCATAGTTACTCCCTTTGATAAGCGTCAGGCTTGTTTGTATCGTATCCTTCCCATTCCGCAGGACGGTGAGGGGAACACTGCTGAGCTTTGCCTTGGCGGCACTGAATAATGCCTTGCTCATATCAAAATACCAGTAAGCCGGCCGGTGGTTAAACGTCAGCACCGTATCACCTTTCTGCAGGGCAGGTCCATTCACTTTTGCATCCGGCAGGATAGAATCCACGATCATGGGATAACGCAGATAGGTGAACCCTTGCAGCCTGTTCTTATTTAGCTGATTGATAAATCCTGCGGGGATCGCCAGTTCCATCTGTTGACCATTCCGCTCGATGGTGATGCTTTTGGCCTCGTTCATGATGATCTCCGACCCGGTGGTCCCTACGCGTTCCAGGGGCTTACCGGCGACAGCGAGGATCTTATCGCCTTCCTGCATACCGATCTTGGTAGCCAGGCTATCCACAGACACGCCATATTTCAATTTGCTGACGGGGATATAACGATCACCCCAAACCCACATGATCATGATAAAGATGATCAGAGCCAGGATCACATTCACCGTGACGCCCCCCAGCATGATGATCAGGCGCTGCCAGGCCGGCTTGCTGCGGAACTCCCAGGGCTCGGGCGGCTTTTGCATCTGCTCTTTATCCATACTTTCGTCGATCATCCCGGATATCTTCACATATCCGCCAAAAGGGATCCATCCCAGGCCATATTCGGTCTCCCCGATCTTCTTTTTGAAAAGAGAGAACCATGGATTGAAGAAAAGGTAGAATTTCTCCACGCGGCATTTAAACCAGCGGGCAGGGAAAAAATGCCCGGCCTCATGCAGCACCACCAGTATGGAGAACGATAAAATGAATTGCAGTACTTTTATGCCGACTGCTGACCAATCAATTGCTAGTAGTATCATATTGTCCAGAGATGCTCCGTAGGAGAGTGTTTTTTTAGATTTAAGAGACTTGCCAAATATCTGCTAAATTTCCCTTATCAGACATCTGTCGAGGAAAAACAGGAAAAATTACCTGACTTTAACTCCTTTTTACAGCTTTATCAGCGACGCCGCGAATTCCCGGGCCTCTCCATCGCTTTCAAAATATTCTTCCAGGGTAGGATGCTCGATAAATGGCACCTGCTGCATCGTACGCTCCACCAGGTCCGTCATATCGAGAAATCCGATACGGTTGCGCAGGAACGCAAATACGGCTATCTCATTAGCCGCATTCAGGATACAGGGAAGGTTCCCGCCCTTGAACAGGGCTTCCGTGGCCAGTGTCAGGTTGCGGAAAGTCTTCACATCGGGCTCCTCGAAGGTCAATGTTCCCGGCTTACGGAAATCATAGCGGGGAAAATTGTTCGGTATACGCCTGGGAAAGGCCAGGGCATACTGTATAGGCAGCTTCATATCGGGCAACCCCATCTGCGCCTTTATGGATCCATCCTCGAATTGGACCATGCTGTGAATGATGCTTTGCGGGTGGATGACCACCTGCACCTGGTCCGGCTGCAGGTTGAAGAGCCACTTGGCTTCTATCATCTCCAAGCCCTTATTCATCAGCGTGGCGGAATCGATGGTGATCTTGGCTCCCATGCTCCAGTTGGGATGCTGCAAGGCATGATCCCTTTTTACATTTACGAGGAAATTAGGTTTCTTTCCCAGGAAAGGCCCTCCGCTGGCGGTTAGCACGATCTTCTCGATCCGGCTTCTCGTCTCCCCTACCAAACACTGAAAGATAGCCGAATGTTCGGAATCTACGGGAATGATGGGCGCCCGTTGCTCCAGCGCCTTCTTCATGACGATGTCCCCGGCTACCACCAGTGTCTCCTTATTGGCCAGGGCCACAGCCTTACCGTTGTCGATGGCCCTTAAAGTAGGGCGAAGGCCCGCAAAACCTACAATGGCGGCCAGCATGATGTCGTAGTTATCCATGGCCGCCACTTCTTCGATGGCCTGCTCCCCTCCGAATACCTTTATGGGTTGTGCCGCCAGTGCATCCTTGACCTTCGGGTATTTCTTTTCATCCCCGATGACCACGACATCCGGCTTGAAATGCAGGGCCTGCCGGATCAGCAGGTCCTCATTACTTTGCCCTGTCAGCACTTCGACACTTAAAAGACCGGGATTGGCATCTATCACTTCCAGCGCCTGCCGCCCGATGGAACCGGTGGAGCCGAATATTGCAACTCTTTTTTTTGTTACGCCGTTTGACATTTTTACTCGATGTATTTTTCCAGTTCCCCTGCCAGTTTCCGGTCATTGCTCAGCCGGGGCACTTTGTTCTGTCCGCCCAGCTTGCCTACCGATTTCATATAATCGATGAACCCGTTTTTTTTGACCGCACGGATCTGCAGCGGCTGCAGGATATTTCCCGTGATCAGATCGTTGTAATATATGTTTTTATTGCGTAGGTTCTCATCTACTTTTACAGCAAATTCATGGAGGTCGGATGGTTTACGCTCGAATTCGACAAACCACTCGTGATAGGACTTGCCCTCGCCCTGCTGTATCATAGGTGCTACCGTGAATTCCGTGATATGCAGTCCTGCCTCTTCGGCGGCTTTCATCAGACTGTATTCCACCTCCTCGCCAATGACGTGCTCCCCAAATGCGGAGATAAAATGTTTCGTCCTGCCCGTTACCACCAGCCTGTGAGGTTCCGTAGAGACGAATCGAACAGTGTCCCCGATACTATAGCCCCACAGCCCCGCATTGGTGCTCACCACCAGGGCATAGTTCTCCCCGACCTTCACATCCTTCAGGCTAAGCCGGACAGGGTTGTCCTTGCCAAATTCATCCACAGGGACGAACTCAAAGAAAATACCGCTGTTTGTATTCAGCAGCAGCCCTTCCCCGTCAGGAACGTCCTGGAAGGCAAAAAAACCTTCCGAGGCGGGAAAGGTCTCGATGGTATCGATCTTTTTACCTATGCTTTCAAAAAGCTTCGCTTTATAAGGCTCGAAGTTCACTCCGCCATGCACCAGCACGGAGAAATTAGGGAAGATATCCTTCACAGGCTTACCTGTCCGCATGATGAGCCGGTCGAAATACATCTGCACCCATGGCGGAATGCCGCTGATCAGGGTCATATCCTGGTTGATGGTCTCGTCCACGATCTTATCCAGCTTGGTCTCCCAATCCTCGATGCAATTCGTCTCGTAGGATGGCAGCTGGTTCGTACGCAGATACCTCGGCACATGATGGTTGACGATCCCGCTGAGCCTGCCCGTGGGGACGCCCGCGATCCGCTCCAGCTCCGGAGACCCCGAGAGGAAGATCATCTTACCGTCAGAGAAGGACATATTTCCCGTGGAAGCCATGTAGCACAACAGCGCATTCCTGGCCGTATTGATATGGTTGGAGATAGAATCCTTGGAGATAGGGATATATTTCACTCCGCTGGTAGTGCCGGAAGTCTTGGCCAGATAGATCGGCTTCCCCTGCCATAGCACATTGTGCTTTCCCTCCTTGATCTGCCCGATATAACCCGCAAACTGCTCATAATCCCGTATAGGCACCGCCTGTTTGAACTCCTCGTACGTCTTTACCTCCCCCAGCCTGTGCTCCTCCCCAAAAACCGTTTTGCTACCCACCCGCACCAGCTCCTTTAAGATCGTCTCCTGGTCGCTGACCGCCGTCAACATCCCCTTTTGGATACTCTTATATATATAGGAAGCAAACGGTCTGGCAAGAAGTGATTTGATCTTCATGTTCATGGCGGCAAACCTACTATAAAATACTAAATAGGCAATAAAATGACGGTTGACCGCATTTCCGGAACACTTACCCCTCATTTTCAACCATTTACCCCCTTCCCCTCACCCACTGCCCACGCCCCGCAGTGCGCCGTCCACAGATCCTCCCAAACCCTTATCCACCCTATTTCCCCGTAAATCACGTAATTTTGCCCTTCCAGTCCTTTTTTTACGTCAATCCTTCTTTTTTTCCCTGGATTTATCATACCTTTGCAGCCCAAATATTGTTTTTTATGTTCGCAGTTGTAAAAATCGCCGGTCAGCAATTCAAGGTCCAAAAGGATCAAACTTTGTACGTTCCCCGCGTTGCAGGCAATGCAGGTGACAAGGTTGAATTCGCAGAAGTACTTCTTGTAGACGCAGACGGCACCCTGTCCGTAGGCAAGGACGTAAAAGCCACCATCAAGGCTGAGATCGTAGGTCACGTACAAGGTGACAAGGTCATCGCCTTCAAAATGAAAAGAAGAAAGGGATTCCGCAAGAAACACGGTCATCGTACCCATTACACGAAGATCAAGATCAGCGATATCGCTTAATCCAATCATTCATTACAGTAATTAACTTTTGAAATTCCCAGATCATGGCACATAAAAAAGGTGAAGGCAGTGTAAAGAACGGCCGCGACTCACAAAGCAAACGTTTAGGCGTAAAGATCTACGGTGGCCAGCCTGCCGTTGCCGGCAACATCATCGTTCGCCAACGTGGTACACAATACCATCCTGGTAAGAACATCGGCGTCGGAAAAGATTTTACTTTGTTCGCACTCGCTGATGGCCTCGTTGAATTTAAGAAAGGAAAAGGTGATAAAACCTTCGTTAGTATCAATCAGGTTGAAGTAGGAGCTTAGAAAAATTTTTTAACAAATCAAAAATTTTTTTTGGTTGTTTAAAAGATATTTCTATTTTTACTATTGTAAATTGATTTACTAACCAATTAAATTCAAAAACAATGGCAACAGCAAAAAAAGCCGCTAAGAAGAAAGCAGCTCCCAAAAAGAAAGCAGCTCCGAAAAAGAAAGCCGCTAAGAAAGCTGCAAAAAAGAAATAGTTCTTATTTCTTAGTTAGGCAGAAAATATCAAGTCCCGGAGAGATCCGGGACTTTTTCTTTTATATCACCCGCTGAAACCCACACCCTGCAAGGCTTTCAGCCCTACCTCGCTCCGATCGCATACAAATTCCTACCTTTATCCCTACATCCAACATCGATACATCACATGCCCGACAACTACTATATAGCCGACCAGTTTACCCTACTCTCCAAGCTCATGGATATACACGGAGAGAACTCATTTAAGACCCGTTCTTACTCCTCCGCAGCCTTCGCCATCGAAAAACTCCCTGGTCAGCTGGCGGACATGGATCCCGGAAAATTCGTCTCGATCAAGGGAATTGGGGACGCCATCGGAAAAAAGATCACCCAGATCCTCGAAACAGGCGAATTACCCCTTTTACGGGAATTTATCGGGCGGACACCGGTCGGCGTCATCGAAATGCTGCAGATAAAAGGTCTCGGACCGAAAAAGATCGCTACCATATGGAAAGAAATGGGCGTCGAGTCCATCGGAGAATTACTATACGCCTGCCAGGAAAACCGCCTCCTGCTCTATAAAGGTTTCGGAGAAAAAACACAGGCCAATACCCGTGAGACCATCGAATTCTACCTGCGCGCACAAGGCAGCCACCTTTATGCAGACGTAGAAGCCTTCGCATACATAGTAGACAAAGCGCTTAAAGAAACATTCCCCGATGAACAATTCTCCTTCACAGGTGAATTCCGCCGGCAGCTCCCTGTGATAGACAGGCTGGAATGGGTCACCACCGCAGCCGAAGAGAAGATCACCGCATATTTCATCGCACAAGGCTACAAAGAGGAACAAGCCTCACCCGGCCACAAGGTTGCCATCCATTATTTCCGCAGCCCGGAAGGGGTCCTGATCAACATCTATTTCCCCGCACCCGGCCATTTCTATTCCACTCTTTTCCATTTCAGCTGCTCCGATGAGTTTCGTGCTACCTGGAAGGCCGTCACCGGCAAGACCTACCTGGACCCGGACACCAGGAAATATATTTCGGAAGAAGAGATCTTTGAGGAGGCATCCCTTCCCTTCATCCCCGGCCCGGCAAGGGAGCTGGAAGCAACCATCACACACCCCAGCCGCCAACCCCTGCCTGCCCCTATTCAGCCAGGAGATATCAGGGCCATCATCCATAGCCATAGTACCTGGAGCGACGGCAGCCACTCACTGGAAGAAATGGCCCGAGCCTGCATGTCCAAAGGCTTTGAATACCTCGTCATCAGCGATCACAGCAAGAGCGCCTTTTATGCCAATGGCCTCACCGAGGAAAGGATCAGGCAGCAACACCAGGAGATCGACGAGCTCAACAGGCGGCTGGCCCCCTTCGTCATCTTCAAAAGTATCGAGTGCGATATCCTTAATGATGGCGCCCTCGATTACACCGACAATATCCTTTCTACTTTCGATCTGGTCATCGCTTCGGTGCATTCCAACCTGAAGATGAACGAGGACAAAGCCATGATGCGCCTGCTACGCGCCATCGAGAACCCGTTTACCACGATCCTGGGACATATGACAGGCAGGCTCCTGCTGAGCCGACCCGGTTACCCCGTGAATCATAAGACCATCATCGACGCCTGCGCCGCCAACCATGTGGCGATAGAGCTGAATGCCCATCCCCGCCGCCTGGATATGGACTGGCGATGGATCGGCTATGCCCTGGAAAAGGGAGTGCTGATCTCCATAGACCCCGACGCCCACTCCACCGATGGCTATGCCGATATCCGCTACGGCGTGCTGGCCGCACAAAAAGCCATCCTTACGCCGGACAGGAACCTTAGCAGCTTTACCCTGCAGCAATTCCAGGACCACCTGGCCACCCGTAAAAAAAATAAAGGAATTTAAAAGGTCTCAGCTTGTAGCTCTCAGGATCGGCAGCTCCACAAAGAACGTCGTCCCTTCGCCCTCCACTGTATCAAACCAAATCCGCCCCTTCACCTGCTCGACGATGGTCTTGCTCATCGCCAATCCCAATCCCGTACCCGAAGACTTCGTTGTAAAATTAGGCATGAATATCTTTGTATGCATATCCGTCGGAATACCCTCCCCATTGTCCGTCACCTTTACAATGATCGTTTCATCCTTCACTTCCTCGCTGACGCTGATCACCCGCTTGGATTTATCCGTACAAGCTTCCAGCGCATTTTGCAATAAGTTAGTGAACAGCCGGTTTAGCTGCGTCTTATCCGCATATACCAGTATCTTCTGATGCACCGGCACCCATTTGAACAGCAGATTCTCCGTCGTCTCATAGAGAGAGGTCAGGGAATACAGCATCTCATGCAGGTCGAAGACCTCTTTCTTAGGATTGCCGATATTGGCAAATTGGGAAAAGTCCGATGCGATCTTTGACAGGTGGTCAATCTGCTCTACCAGGGTCCTGGCCACGCCAGAGGCCATTTCCTTCACATTCGGGGAGTTATTGTCAATGGCCTTCTGTAAATACTGAATGCTTAGCTTCATGGGCGTCAGCGGGTTCTTGATCTCATGCGCCACCTGCCGCGCCATCTCTCTCCAGGCACCCTCACGTTCGCTCTTGGCCAGGGCCGCAGCGCTCTCCTCCAGCTTTTTCACCATCTTATTGTATTCTTTCACCAGGCCCCCGATCTCATCGTTGCGTTTCCACTCGATCACTTCATTCGTCTTGCCCAGGTTCACTTCCTGCATTTTTTTGGATATCAGCAGGAAGCTGGCAGTGATCCTGTTCGTCAGGAACAGCGCGATCGTGCCCGCTATCAAAAAGATAAAGGCGTTCAGGTTGATGATGGTCACCAGGAAATTCGATATTTCCTCCTTTAGCTCGTCCTGTGTGGAGAAAGAAGGAATATTCAGATATGCGTAGGCATTTCCGCTGACGTCCCGTAATGGCCTGTAAATGCTTAAATAGGGCACTCCCCCCACCTGCTCCTTATTGGTATACTGGATGGAGTTCAGCTGGTGGAGGTTATAATAAGCCAAAGGATGCATTTTCTTGCTGAGGATGCCTTTATCGTATACAGAAAGGTTGGAGGAGATCTGCAGGTTACCGTTCAGATCATATACATTGATATCCGTACTATGCACCTGCGCCACCTCCTCGATCATTTTCTGCAGCTCGCCCTTTGCCCCCGGGTAATACAAGGTCCATTCGTCTCCGTAAATGATCTGCCCCGACAGCTTGTTCTGCACCTCGTTTACCATTACCTGCATCGATCTGCTCAGCCTGTCCTGGTTATTGCGATTGTACCGGTTGTTGAAGAAGATAATGGTCGCCACGCCGATGACAATGAAGGAAAAGAGGCTGATAAAGATGATGGTCGTATGGATCTGGCTCCGGATATTCAGCTGCCAGTAGCTTTTCAGCTGGCTCCAGTGCAGCCGCGACCAGATCAGTAAGGCCGACAGTCGGAACAGTGCCACCAGGAAAAGAAATGCGCTGAACAGGTAAGCGAATAAGGTGATATCCTCCAGCGCCGAATTATCCCGCTTGACCACCACCACGAAATTGTCGTCGGATATATGATGCCACAGCTCGTCATAGGCCCCTTTCCTGACATGCGCATAATCCGTCCTTGGGATCTGCTCGTCCGTCAGGTGCGTGGAAAAAGGATAGTCGTTGTTGTCGCTGATAAGCTCCCGTTTGTTATAAATAGCATAGTACTCAGGAATTTCCTCGTTTTTCTGACGGAACAGCTCCGGCACAAGGGCATTATTCCCCTTATAGTTCTTCGGCTCGGAAAGGATGAAGAGGTAGCCCGCAATCTTCCCGGCCGAATCGGTTTTGTGGACCACCTTCCGGAAAATATAGGTATACTTATCGAAAGACTTCTCGTAATACTTCAGGTCGGGTATATTGGTACTCTTGCTCTGCGGAGTGGTATAGATGGTGTTCAGGGTGTCATAGGATATGGACCGTTCATTGTACAAAGGTCGCTGCTGCTCGTCATAGGTATAGATATGCGTGTCAAACCGGTTTTGGTACCCGAAATTCCGGTTGATCATGCTGTCCTTCATCACCAGGTTCAGCATCTGGTCCTTGAAACGGGGGAATATATAGGCTAGGTAATCGTTGTCGATATACCTGAAGTCGATGCTCAGCATCTTTTCACTGGTGGGGTCAGCCTGGGCCGCCAGCTGTTCGGCTTGCCCGCGAAGATTGCCTTCTTCCATCTTCCGGTTCTCGAAAAGGATCACTGCTGATATGGAAGTGGAAAAGATAAACAGCCAGAAAAGCACCTCGGATACATTGAGCCGGAAACGCAGGTCCGAGAAAACCCGTCGCTGCATGAGCCAGGTATAGGCCAGCAGCCACAGCAAGACCAGGATGTCCAGCTCCATCGTCGCGGTGTTGTTATGGATAAGGGTCAGCCATAGCAGCCCCATGAAAGCAATGATGATATAGAGCACGATAGACAGGGCACGGACCAGGTAGCCCACCAGCTGGAAAAGCACCTGCGACAAGAAGAAATAGCCAAGCGCAAGAGCGGCAAGGGCGATAAATCCCACAAAGCTGTAATTATTCAGGAGGCTGAAGAAGTTCGTAACATTGAAGGAGATCTTCGCATCCGTCACCAGGGACTGGACAATATTGGCAAATCCGAAAGTGGTGATCACCAGCAAGGACAGGCCAACAAAGGTCCATACCCAGTTCTTCCAGCGATGTACCGATTGCGGGATGGTGTATTCGCTGATCTCCCGCTTGACAAAAAGGATGATCCAGCAGAAAAGGAAGGCGTTGATGACGAGGTCGCCCAGCGAGCTGAGAATGACAGTCGAGCTGTAAATAGTAGGATCGAAAAGTTCGAATTGCCGCAGGTTCAGGATGCCGGGATAGATATAGACCATGATCCGCAGCCACAGGATCACTGATATGAGGAAGCCAATGCCCAGGGGAGCTCCCCACCTTTCGCGTATGGTATGGGCGACGTTATGGATCAGTACCAGCAACAGCAATACCCCCAGCAGGATCACCAGCGGTATGCTCCAGTTATGAGCCGGTGCGTGATAGCCCGGCTTCTTGGCCAGGTAGAACAGGATATCGCCTTTGCCCAGTGACGTACGTACGGGGAATTCTGTCGGGCTGACCGATATCGCTACCCGCATTTCTGCAACATCATTTTCCGCGAACTCCGGTGTCAGGTTGGTCGTGGCGATAAAATACTGCCAGCGAATAGGGATGAGCGCCATCGCCACCATTGTCTTATCCCCGGCCTTCACCGTTTTTTTGATCACATTATACCTGCCATTTTCCAGCTGGGTGAAAGCATATCCGTCCGCCATTTTCAACAAAGGGTCAGTAGGCAGCGCACGCTGGTCATTCCAGAATTGCAAGGTGGTAGGGAGCCCGGCCGTATCCACAGCATACAGGAAGATCCCGTATCGTTTGTCTACGAGATAGGTCAGCTCCTGCTCGGTATATTGCCGGTCTGCAAGCCTGCCCAGCAAGTCTGTATCCCTGGTCAGCCGCTCGAAATCCTTCTCCCTGTCCTGCAGGGATGATTGTATCGAGTTACGTAGATTTTTGACAGACGCGTCGCTGTCGAAATAGAGGTTGAGGAAATATCCGCATAAGAACAATCCCAAAGCCTCCAGCAACAGCCACCTGTTCTTGCGGTAAATATCATTGAAAAAGGACTTCAATCCGTCGTATTTTGCTTTTTAATAGAATTCCAGATCCCATCCATCTCCTCAAGGGTCATGTCAGCCAGCTGCTTGCCCTGCGCCAGCGCCTCCTGCTCCATGCGGGTAAATCTGGATATGAACTTCCGGTTGGTCAGCTCAAGGGAATTCTCCGCATCTATCTGCAAAAACCGTGCGTAATTGACCAGCGAGAACACCAGGTCCCCATATTCCTCCTGGATCCGGGCCTTATCCTTCAGGGCAACTGCCTCCTGCAGCTCATCCATCTCCTCTTTCACCTTGTCCCAGACCTGGGAGGTCTCATCCCATTCAAAGCCCACCTGCCCGGCTTTCTCCTGCAGCCGGATCGCCTTCACCGTCGCCGGCAGCGACACCGGCACTCCGCCCAGCACGGATCGCTTGCCTTCTTTCAGTTTCAGCTTCTCCCAGTTCTGCTTGACATCTTCTTCATTATTTACGGCCACCAGGCCTTTTTGGCCCGCAATATCGCCGTAAATATGCGGATGCCGGGCGATCAGCTTCTCACAGACGCCATCGATCACCTCCTCCAGGGTAAATTGTCCTTGCTCCTTCCCTATCCGGGCATAAAAGACGATATGCAGCAGCAGGTCGCCCAGTTCCTCCCGGATCCCCTTCCAATCGCCGGACGTGATGGCATCTGCCAGCTCGTACGTCTCCTCGATCGTCAGGGGACGGAGCGTTTCCACCGTCTGCTTCCTGTCCCAGGGACATTTTTCCCTCAATTCATCCATGATCGTTACCAGCCGCTGGAAAGAACCTTGTTGCTCGCTCATAAAAAAGATATTATAGGGTGACCACAGAAATTAGAATGAATAATACCAGTAGGAAAGTGTTTACGATAAAAGATATAAGACAGGTGATAAAGTACTTGAGGAAGGTCTTGAACCTCCCCTGGCGGTAGAATCCCCGCATGGCTTTATACAGGTAGATCATGATATACAGCCAGATGCCGATCATCAGGATACTGCATACAATGGAGAACCATCCTACACCCACCGCATCTGAAATTCTCTGCACCAGGATATACAGCAGCATGAGTATAAAAGTGGCGCAATAGACATGGATGGTAAAGATGCCATGATCCACGTAGTAATACTTCTTATGCCGGAAATAAAGGATGTTCAATATCATGGCGAAAATGGGCAAAGTGACAAAAAGGATCTTCGGAAAGGAGTGCATGATATTCTCCTTCAGATGTTCCTTGAAAGCCCGCTTGTCCGCACGGTATTCCATCTCCAGGTGTATCACCTTCCGCATGGTCCATCGTTTGAGCCAGCCATCCCTTATCTCCGCCGGCAGCTTTGCCTCGGCAGTGTCGTATTCTTCCACCGTTTTGTACTGTCCCTGATTCAACCCGAAAAAGCTGATCCTTCTGTCTTCCTTTTCATTTTGCATTCTTTTGTTGAGCCGCTCCCTCACCGCCTTGGGGAGGTCGTACCGCAGCAAGCTGTCGCTGATGTCCTGCAGGACGACGTTTTGCATCTCCTCGTCGTCGAAGGTACGGTCGGTACTGTCCCCATATACATGCCTGATGGCTGCCATCTTCATGTTTACCTTTGACAGGCTCCGCTCTGTATCCTCCTTATCATCCGCATCCGCCTTTGCCAGCCTGCCTTCCAATTGGGCCTTCCGATGTGCCAGCTTCGTCAGCCCTTCTTTATCCGGCCGGTCATCCAATATATCCTTCGTACCCCTCAGGGAGAACAGCACAATAAAAAAGATAGCGGAGGTGAACACATACATCCGGATAGGATTGAGATAAGCAGCCCGCCGACCCGCCGCATACTCCGCCGATAAGAAACCCGGTTTCCGGAGCAGGTACTTCACCGTGGCGAAGAATTTACCGTCAAAATGCGTAATGTCATTAAAAAAATGCTGTATAAGGTGCCACACCGTCTCCTTCGGCTCCAGGTTCTCCTGCCCGCAAACATGACAATACCGCCCATAGAGGTCGGCATTACAATTAAGACATATTTTTTCTTTTCTTTCCTTTAAATGCGACACAAGGGGTATTTTGAATAAAAATAAGGAACTTAGGTGCTTCCCATGTATTAAAACAGGGATTTTTTCGTTACTTGCTCTGACATGTCACCTTTATTTAAGCCATTTGCCGCATCCCTGTTGTTGATCTTGCTTACCAGGCTCTGTAGTGGCCAGTACTACTATAAAGATCTGATCGTCACCGCACAAACAGCCCACGGGTGGCAGACCTACAAAGACAGCAAGGTAAAGGCCGTCAGCCTCAGCAGTTTTGAGGCCAATGGCCAGCCTTCCGAAGGATTCCAGGGCCAGCAGGATATGGAAGACCTTTCCCGCATCGTCACCCATACCCGTGCAGCCGCCTCGCCCGAATCCTGGATCTACGCATATTATTCACCCACCGGCTGGCCCACCCGCATCATCGACTCCAGCGACACCTACCGCAGTGTCTCTGAGTATCGGTATGACCCCGCAGGTCATTTGCTCGCTATCCACAACACCTCCACGGAGACGGATAATCACCTGAAAGACGAGGAACGGCATCTCTGGCAATATGATGCGAAAGGCCGGCCCACCGCCATGCTAAAAATAAAAGGCAGCAATGACACTACTTTCGTCCGCCTCGTGCAGGATGAAAAAGGTAATATCACCGAAGAGCATGCCACACACAACCATATTGACCTGCCCACCGTATTCTATTACTATGACGCCGGCGGCCACCTAACCGACATCGTCCGGTATAATCTGAAAGCCCAGCGGCTGCTCCCCGACTACCTTTTCGAATATGAGGGAGACAAGATCAGTAGTATGCTGGTGGTGCCCGAGGGCAGCAGCGATTACCAGAAATGGCATTACGTATACGACGAACAGGGTTTGAAAGTGAAGGAATTCTGCTATAACAAGAAAAAGGAATTATTAGGAAGTATCGAATATAATTACAAATATTAGCAGCATGCGCAAACTACCTTTCTATCTTCTGCTGGCTGTTACTCCACTCGCCAACCTTACAGTGAAGGCCCAGGACCTGGACTTCCCGGACTATCGCGTAAAAAAAGATAATTTTTCCAAGATCTCTGACAAAGGCGTCCGGGCAGACGTTGCCAGCTTCGCCCTGGCAGGAGTGGACGAAAGCATCGGCAAGGCCCAGTTGCAGACAGTCCCCGTCAAAGACTACGGCAACAACTATATGACATTCGAAGATGGCAATATCCAGGTCACTGTCCGCACCGGCGTTTTCTTCCCCTCCAAACATAAGATGATGTATACGGAAAAACACCTGGTCCGCATCGACAACCATCCCTATTATGGAGGTACGTACGGTGAGGCTCCCCAGACCACCATCGAGTCCATCACCGTGGTCGTAGGTAAGGATACAGTGGCCATTCCCCCCATCGCCTACTCCGATCTGTACGATCCCCAGTTCAGCTTTAACCAATCAGGCGCTGCCCGCAGCCGCAACGGCGTCTTCCTTTCCACCGACAAGCATACCTTCTACATCTATATGCTCAATGTTAATGGCGGAGGCAGCGAGTTCACCTGGGTCATCCGCGACAAGCAATATCTCCGCCGCGTGGTGGATTTCGGGTTCCTGAAAGGAGTATAAGCAAAAAAAGCCGCCCTTCAGGCGGCCTTTCCATAAAAAATATGATCTCTTTAGAATGCCAGGTAATTGGCATTGAATTTTCCGTCTTTAACAATGACGCTGTCCCCACCCGCTGCCCAGGCAATAGCCGAGTAGGTGCCCTGAATATTGTGCGCAGTCTTGTTCAGAGTGGTCAGGGTCAAACTGCCGGATTCTTCGCCGGACCAGGTAGAATACCAGGTGCTGGGAGTTTCATACTCCAGGTATACCAGTGTGTTGGCGCCGCCGATCTTATAGGCCTTGTTCACCTGCAGGGTATCCGGCAGGGTAAGCGTAATGCTGTTGGTATCGTTGCCTTTCCCCTGCTTGAATGTCAGGGAAAGATAATTCTGTGAAGTGATGTCGATCCCCGTGACGGTAGATGATTGAAAAACTGTTCCGCTGACGTTAGCGGTTGTTGAATTGGTCGCAACGCCGGAATTATTATCTTTTTTACAGGCCGTAAAGCCGATAAGCGTGGTCAGGGCAGAGAAAGTCCATAGTAAGTAGCGGTTTTTCATGAATCGATTTTAAAGGATTTTAGCGTTAAGTTACCGTCACAAAAACGACCCGTGATCACAATGTAGTATGATGCCTGCGCCCAATCTTTCATATTTTAAAAATACTAATACCTCCAGGAGTGCAGATCAGCGCCTTTGGGAGCGCGGGTCCTCACCTCTTCCGCCCATTTCCTGATATACATCTGGTGGTAGCGCAGGCGGCTGATATAATTGGGATGTGCATGATCACCGTTCCAGCAGTGCTCGGCCCGGTCGCCGTAGTCCACCTCGCAGCCACAGGGAGGTCCTTGTAGCTTCTTTAGTACATCCTCTGCGGTATAGACCGCATTGTTCAGGTAATAGCTGTCCATATCTCCCACATAGAGGTGGATCTTTCCTTTCAGCTGCTGCCCTATCTTCGGCCAGTCCCGCCGGATGATGTGGGTCAGGTCGAAATGCTCTTTCCAGTAAGCTGCCACGGACGTGTCGATGACGCCCGTGTATTTATCAAACAACCGCTTCGGATATCCGTCCTCGTCACTGGGCGAAAAGACAGCTTCCCAGATATCGAATTGATCGCCACTGCGGCTTCGGTTGCCCAATGCCAGCTCCCGCTGGTTCATATCTTTAAGCATCGCGCTTACATGTCCCAGGTAGTCCCGGTATCCGGGACGTGGCGTCTTTTTATAGTCGCTTTCTACAAAATAGGCATTTTTATTATTGTAGATATCGATCGTAGTGTAATGATGGAAATCTATCGGATCGGGACAGGCTGCATAACAGCCGTTGTATTCGTTGGGGTACAGCACCTGCACGGCCAATGCCTCCCAGCCTCCTGTAGAGCCGCCATAAGTGAAGCGGGCCCACCCCTGCCCTATGCCGCGAAAACGGCGCTCTATCTCGGGGATCAGCTCATAGGTGATGGCATCGCCATATGGGCCCAGGTTCTCCGAATTGACAGCATAGGAGTCGTCATAATAAGGATTGGCATGTGTTATCTCTATTGCCAGTACCCGGGGAAAGCCAGGCCCCGTCCACAGTTTATAGAAATCATAGGCTTCCTGCTGGACGATCTTGTTATAGCCTGAGATCCGAAATCGGGTGCTGGTGTCCGGCTTCAGGTGCTCATCCGGCGGTGTCATGCGAAAGCCGTCAAAATCGGCCGGGAAATGACCGTGGAAGATAGCCAGCGGATATTTGACGTCAGGATGTGTGTCAAACCCTTCCGGCAACAGTATGTGAGCGCCGATAAACATCGGGCGGCCCCAGAATTCAGTCAGCAGCCTGCTCTGTATTTTAATATGTTTGATATAGCGGGTATCCTGCGGCTCCGGGATAGCGGGGATCACCTGGTCGATGGTCAGGGATATCTCATTGCTTTGAGCAGGATCGAAATGGATCCTGACGGGCTTTGAATATATATTTCCGGGCGCCAGGTTCCAGTGTTGCCCTTCTCCCCTGTCCATGGGTAATTTCACGGTATGACCGTTGTTCAGATGAAAGGTCTCATACTTATGCAGCAGCACCTGCACATAGTAGTCCCCGGCAGGAACATCCCGCAGCCGCTCTACAGGATAGCCGAATGCATGCATATCCACCAGGACGGAATGTCCCGGCTGCCAGTCATCCACATCTATGCCGAAAACCATCTGCGTTCCGGCGGCATCGCTGATCTGGAAGCGAGGCTCCCGCTCGTTGTTATTGGACAGCAGCAGCAACAGCCGGCCATCGAGGCCCGATGATCGCACGTCATGGGCGATATTTACCCGGAAAGTCTGGGCGCTGCCTGACACAACCATCAGCAACAGCGGTAGCAAAAGATGTTTTCTCATGAACAGTCTTGGTTATTATCCTAATATACTAATTAAAAAACACTTTTCACCTTGTCCAGGCCAACGCCCAGCCACTGCCGGGCAACCTTGTCCAGCGAAGGCTCATCACCCGTAAAATGAAAGACAAGATGCCGGTGGCTCAGGGATTGCCCCGGTGTCAGAAATGCCGCCGGCGAAACGCTCTCCAGCTCATAGAAAGGTCCCATCTGGCCGCCGTCCGCCAACGGCCCGTCATTATAAGCGTTCACGGCATCGCCGCTGAAAGCAGGCTTCGTCGTTTTCCATTCCTGGTTCAAATATTTGCCGGATGGGTCCACGTCAAAGATCGTCAGCGTCAGCACCTTGTTCAGCGCGTCATAGCTTCCCGCCCGCGGTTTCGCATAAGCAGGATGTATCCCCAGCTTTCCCCTGCTCTTCCCGTCGGCTTTAAAGAACAACGTGCCCGTATCGATCTTAATGCGGTTGGAAGGGATCTCCCCAAAATAGTCTGTGGTAGCAACTTTATCACCCTCCTTATGAGGGATAACGATCACCGTCGACGGGGACGGATTGAACATATCCAGCATCCAGATACATGGCATGCCCGTCTTTTCCGTCCATGCTTCCTTTCCCGTGTTGGTTATGGTGTTGGCGGTCTTATATCCCACCACCTTAAGCGCCGTATCGTCCGAGTGGATCAGACCATTGATCTCGCTCCTGCTGAGGATGGCGACATCCCTGGCAACGGAAAGGGACAGGTTCGTTCCCGCATAGTTCACCAGCTCCATATCTTTCTGCATGCTGACGGACGCAGTATCCTGCTTCGTCACTTTCCAGGCCTCCGTATCAAAGGCGGCCGGCGTTTTCCAGTTGGCAAATTCCATGGCCGCGCCCTTGGGGAAGAAGAGCGAATATTTTCCTCCTTCCGGCCCCAGCCATATCCGGTTCTCACCGCCATAAGCATTCATATGCCCATCCACCGGCCCTGTAAAAGCCTTGTAATGGATCCAGCCAAAACTTTGCCCCTTAAGACCGTCGGCCGTGGAAGTAAATACCTTCGCCTGGTATTTGGCGGATACAATGATCTGCGCTTTCCCCTGGTCGCTCTGAAGCACGATCACGCTGTCATGTCCCCGCAGGAAATCAAGGTCATAGCCGAAGGTACCCTGCGGATATTTTTCGGGCGTCTTGCCCTCCTGCTGCTGCGCAGGCTGATCATTATTACAGGCGCCGGCAAATAATGTAGACATAAGCATCAATTGTAAGAATCGTTTTTTCATATGGAAAACTTCATTTTTAAAATTGTCCCTTCATCGCCGGAAGCTCGTCGCTCACAGCTCAGTTCACCTCCAGCTGGTCTTTCGCCGGCAACTTCGGGTAAGCCCCATGTGGCTCGGCCTGGTACCAGAACACGGTGGAAGCAATGTCATCCTGCAAAGGCAGATAGCGGCCCCCGTCTCTCCAGCCCAACGCCTGAATCGTCACCTTCAGGCTCTTCTCAAATCGGATGGGATCGGTGATATGCCAGCGGTAGAGTCCAAAACGCTGGGCGATGCTGTAATGACCGTCACCACGGATCACCTGCGCAAGACCTGAGTAAGGCGTCGTGTACTCCGTATACTCCGTCCTGTCGACACCGGCGGAATTTTTCACATGGGTATCGAAATCATAGGACCCGCAAAAATAATCCTCCGTACCCGTCCCGCAGATGGTAGGCCATTCAGTATCCCCGTCCATATAGAACTTGATCTCGCCTTCTCCCCACCATCCATTGTTATGAGATCCGTAAGCCATATAAGTGCCGACATACTGCCCCCTTCCCTGGATGTTATCGACCAGCGTGTACACACCTTTATATGGCAGGGGGTTCACCCGGCGGTATTGGGCATGAAAATACGCGGCATCGCCGGGCACATCCGTCAGGAGATAATCCACCTGGTAATACAGGATCATATCCTTTTCATCTATATTCTCCATCGTGATCCTGCATTTTTTTCGGAAAGGCATCGGCCAGTAACAGTTGAAGGCGCTGCCCGGGTTGACACATACCGCCAGGGATTGCAGCGGGGCATATTTCCCCCAGCCCATACAGAAGAAATCCCCTACCGGCGCTTCCACGGAAGGTGTCGTCTCGTCATCCCAGTAGATCCGGATGATGGAATAACGCCAGTTACCCGTGGGCGTCATCCAGATATGCTGTATCGAGCCGGAACCGTCGATCTCCGCGATGGTGAAGGTGGTCTTCGCCTTTATCAGCACACTGGGACTTACCTTCCAGCCTTGCCCAAGATCCCGGGATGCGTTTTGCCCCATCCCCGATGTGGCCTTGCCGCCTGCTCCTTTGGCGCCATTGAAATTTTCCGGGCTGATGGATCGCGTCTTCGCATCCGAAAGCCGGAAGATATTGCTCATATTGGACTCGATACCGTTGAATTTGGATGGTTGTTGCGCGAATAGCTGCCCGGTCATGCACAGGCAGATAAGGACAAGTGGTCTTCTCATATTGGCTGATTTAAGTGGTTTTAATATTTTTTACGTCGATGGCGCCATACACCACCTTCACAGTCACTTTTCCATTGTTGACGATCACATTGCCAAAGCCCGTGGCAGTGGAGATAAAAAAGCTGGCATTGCCTGACCTTGCTTTTACATAAAGGGTCTTATCCACTGCATCATAGCGTACGCCACTGAACGCTTCCAGCAGCGCATAGCTGGACATGGCCCGGGCATACCAGTGACCGCATTCATATTCGTCAAAAGGATTGCGCACAGCGCCGTCGTATCGTTCCCGGCAGGTGCGGACGATGTCCAGTCCTTCCGCTACTTTGCCTTCAAAGATCAGGTGCGAAGCCACCTGGTATTCTATACCCGTCCACACCTCGTCGCTGTATACGAATGGCAGGGAAAGCTTGCCGCCCCTGGGCCAGCTGCAAAGCAGCAACCCTCCTTCATTCCCGATGGCATACCCCGGCCGTTGGGGATTGCTATGGTCCGTCAGGTCTTTCTTTAAATTGTATTTATAGACTGACAGCAAATGACCTTTTACCTTGGCGGCATCCATCGGTTCAGGCAGGCCGCAGACCCTGGCGATCCAGGAACCCAGCACGCCGTCGGAAAGACAGCCCTCGCCATACTGGTATTTAGGTCCTTCCTGTTGCAGCAGCTGCACTGCTTCTGCGGAATAGCCACCTCCAAAGGATCTCTTCGCCGCCGCTACCGGATCGGGAGCGCTGAGGCCTGTCCAACGGATCTTTTGAACAAAATATTCCCCATTGTACAGTTCATTTTCCATGACCCGGCGGCCCTTTGTGTACAGCTCCTTATATGCGGATACATCCTCTCCGAGATAATCACCCATTTTGCCCATTGCCTCCAGGGCGCCGAGATAAAAGCTGGTGGTCATACCTCCCGGCCCCCAGAACTCGATGTCATAAGTATTATGATGTGGCTCTTCCACCGCACCATCATGGCGGGGGTCCCAGGTCCGGATACAATAGTCCAGGCTCGCTTTTACACGGGGATAGATCTGCCGCAGCCACCCGCTGTCCCCACTGATCCTCCATTCCCGGTAAATTTTCATGATGCCCCCCAACTGGCCGTCCGCAGCCGCATGAAAGGTATGAGCAGCCGGCCGGATAGGCAGAGAGGTCCGGAAGATCTGATGGCCATCCGCATTCTGGCTTTCCCCGAATTCCGTTTCACGAAGGCTTCTCTCCAATGAAGGGAACAGATGTGAAACAGCCTGCGCATAGTTCCATACATGTGTACATGAGCCATGACAGCTGCCCCAGGAGTCACCGCAGCCTTCCCAGGCCCAGAACCTGCCGTCATACTGCCTTAGCACCGTAGGTGATTTGAGGATGGTGAGATTGGCGGCAATTGCTTCTGTCACTTCCGGCGGAAGGCTGCTCTTGTAAAAAGCGTCTCTGAATAATGCCGAGTTTTGACGCAGCTCCTTATAATGTTCCAGCCAATAGTCAGCCACTGCATTTATATCATGGAACTTACTGCTGTACCATGGCTTATGGTAGGCGGAAGGCAGGTCGCGGGATGCATCCCGTACTGTGCTGTCCTTTTTATTGGCAGGTTCGTCCCCGATGCGCAAATGCGTGTCCGGCACATACCAGGCCATAAGAAGCACGATCTTCTTTTCTTCACCGGGCTTAAGTGTGAAAGGGACAAAAAGAGAGGCTCCCGGAGCATTCTTTTCCACCGGATCTGTTTGTTGTATTTTGCCTTTTTCAATATTATTCCAGGCCATGGTGAAAGGGTCCCACCATCCACCCCGGAACCAGCAATGGTCCACTTTCACATCGGGCTCGGAAGTGAAGATGGCAAAATCCCCCCGCTTCTCCGGAGCGTCCTTGCCCGCATCCTGGGATAGGACAAAACCCTGCCGGATGGACCGGATATGGTTAGCTGCTGCCTCATTCCCCTGTTCATTGGGAAGGGACATAAAATTCCGGGCGTTGTAAGAAAATATATATTCCATCGACTGTTTGCCTGTGTTGCGAAAAGTGTACTCAAGAGCTCCCGCGGGGAGGCTGGAATTATCTGCATCGGTAGGTATGAAAGGGCTCCAGCCCGTGACATGCACTTCCAATGGCAACGCGGCATCTTTCAGCGTGATCTCCCCGAAAGGGAAGCGGGCCAGAAATTCCGCATCCCGGAAACGCGGCAGTCCCCACGTCATGCCGGGAGTGCCTAATCCTGATTCCCGCTGTCCGAATTTTTTCCATGCAGGCACCGGCCCTTCCAGGACCCGGGCGCTACCCGGCAGCTGCCGGATAGAGATCGCCGCAAACATGGCCGGTTCATTGAACATCTCCGGGTTGTTGCGGACAGACATATGGGAGATGGCGCCTGTACCTTCCAGGCAGAACATGCCTGCGCCGATGCCACCGATGGGGAAAGCCACCTGCTGAAGGTTTGCGCCCCTGTAGACCCCGTTGAAAGTATGTCCTTTCTTCTCCGGCGTTGCCATCTTACCCACTCCGCCCGTCTGGGCAAAGCCAATCGTTACAGTTGCTGCAAGTGCCATGGCAAACGGCAACCGCAGACATTTTCTACTGATCAGTCGCATAAGATCTATTTTTAGTGCTTTCTCGGATAATCAGCCTGGCATCGACGATGATCTCCCTTGGCGGAACAGGTTGCTTCGCATTGATGCTGTCCAGGGCCAGCTGTACGGCCTGTCTGCCGATATCTTCCAGGGATTGCCTGACAAAAGTGATGGGGGCGTAAAAGAAGTCAAAGGCATCAGCTTCGTCAAAGCTGATAACAGCCAGCTCATCGGGTACTTTTATTTTCAGCCGCATGATCTGCCGGATGCCCTGGATGGCCAGGGTGTTGGTCGCAAAGAAAAAAGCATCCACGGCCAGCTCTGGTAGCAGCAGCTTTTCCATCCCCGCAGCCGCCTCTTCCTCTAAATGATGATAGGAGGCGCGGACCAGCCAGGGATCCCGGAAGCCGATGCCATTATCACTCAACGCATCCATATAGCCCCTGATACGATCCTCGATATGCTGCATGCCCGTATCATAGGCCAGCATGGCAATGCGTCTGCTGCCTGTCTTTATCATGTGCTCCACCGCATTGTAGGCGGCACGGTAATTATCTATGCGAACGCAATTCGCCTGGATATCCTTAAAGTACCGGTCGATCAACACGAAGGGAACATGTTTTTCCTGTAAGGCCTTCAGCTGTGGCTCCGTGAACTCCGCCGGAGCAATGATAAGGGCATCCACCTGTCTGTTCAGCAATGCATCCAGGATAGCCTGGGACTTTTCAACATGCTCGTCGTTGCTTCCGAAAATGACGGTGTAGCCGGATCGCTTCGCTTCGTCCTCGATGATGCGGGCAATCTGTGAAAAGAAAGGATTGGATATATCGGCAACGATCAGGCCCAGTGTATTGGTCTTACCGCTTTGGAGGCTCCGGGCAATGAGGTTGGGACGATAATGCAGTTCTGCGGCCGCTTGCCGGATCTTTTCTGCCATCTCCGCGCTCACCCTTCCGGCCTTATTGTTCAGGACATAGGACACCAGGGCCGTGGAAACCCCGAGATGGCGAGCAATATCTTTAATGGAAACCTTCCTCTCCATACCGGAAAGTTCTGGTTAAACGTTTAAACAAGCAAATTTTTGTTGCTTTTTAGGCAAAAAAAAATCCCTACAAACTATGCAGGGATGCACTAACTCAGTACCATAACCATTAAACCTTATCCTATTAGTGATATAAATGTAAAAGGACATATTAGAATTATTTGTAGAACTAATACTACAAACCCTTAGTTCATATGAATATGTGGATAACGTGTGGTTTCACGGGTGCTCCAGTCTACATGTCCCTTCATCTGGTACCCCAGTGCTTCTATGTACTTTTTCAACATGTGGTTGGTAGGCCCGTCGAAAATAAATATCCTGCGGGTCAGGTCGATGAAGCTGCGAACCATTTCGTCATGGATAGTGGCTGCTTTGTGAATGGCTTCATCCATGCTGACCTGGTATTTGTTCTTAAGTACGATGACCAGGTTGTACTCGCCTCTATCCGTCTGGGAAAGATCCTTGCTGAGGGAATAAAGGTCGTTTGACACAGACATGATATGACGGCTTATCTCTGTCAGCTTTTTTACAAAAGGATGTTCATATATATTATCGCTGAGAAAGATCTTCCCGGTCACTTCAAGACAGTCCGTTGAAAGATGCGTCGCACCCAGGTACTGCCGGACGCGCATATATTCTTCAAAGTCGGGCTGTATCCCGCTGATCATGTGGCTGAACTGCCAGGCCAGTCCCCGGAACATTACTTTTATCCCCCTGACGAATTTGGATTGCCAGCTCTTGCTGGTATGCTCGGTCATACGTTGCCAGAAATCACATAACGCAGCCACTAAAGGCCCGTCTTTTTTAAGCCGGTGCTTTTTGTCATGTTCCAGGATCTCCATGAACTGGCTTTCGAAGGTCGCATAAGCATCCTTGCGCCTGAAAATATCTGCCTCATTGAATATATCATCCACGATGAACAGCAGTGTGAGAAAGTCACACCAGTTACAGATGTCAGCGTAGTCTCCTTTAGGAAAACTTCGTGCAATGAACAGGGGATAGCGGTAAGATCGATACCGGCAATAATCATCAAAGTTAGGCGTCAGCTCGTGTTCCAGTATCCATTGATGGGTGTGGGCCTCTATCTCTTCGTGCCTGGGATGGATGGCACCCGCGAATGGACAGTACAATGCCGGGATGGGGTATAAGTTCATATAGGAAGGTTTAGTGATGTAAAATTACTCAATAAGTGCTAACCTCGGAGCATCGTAAATATTTACATTGACGTATTCCCTACAACAAACCTTATACATGGCCGATGCTACAATACTTCATGCGTATAAATGGCCGGGTCCTAAAAAATTATACGCATACCGATTTTTATTAATATCTTTTACATGCTTTCTTCTCAGATCCCACACTCACTACTCCTTTAACTTTAAAATTGCCATTATGAAACATGCTAACAAGATCATCCCGGCTATTATTTATTGCATTTCAGCTATTGGGCTCATTGCTTGTATTCCGGAAAAGCTCTCTGCACAGAACCAGGAGATTACCGTTTACCAGTACCGCCATGTTCCCGGCGACAAAACGGAGGAATTCATCAAGAGGGAAACAACCTGGTGGAGCAAGGTCGCCGAAAAGGCTGCGAAAGATAAAACCATGACTTTCTGGGCGTTGCTGGAAAAAGTAGGTGGGTACGATCTGCCAAATTCATCCAATTTCTTATTCATCAACACATTTCCGGACATTGATAAAGCCGGTGCTGTATTTAATGATGCAGAGACGATCGCCGGCGTGAAAATGGCAGATATGGAAACCTTTTCAATTTCTACGGTGACCAGTGAGTTCTATCTGCATGATGAGAACTGGGCGCAGGATGCCAAAGCAGCGCCTGACAAGGATTTTAATTATGTGGTAATGAATTATCACAATACCAACTATGCCGATAGCCTGATAAAACTGGAAAAAACATACTGGCAGCCCTTTATCCAAAAGGCAATGGATAATGATCAGACACCTCAAATGGCATGGGGTAACGCGGTGGTGCTCGCACCATTGGGAGATGACATAAAGTTCACTACGGTTTCATACGATCTGTATAAAACGCTCCGTGATGCATTAATGCCTCATTGGGATGCAAGAACCGTTTTTCCTGATAAAGGGCTGCGAATAATAAACAAAACAGAATTGAGCAGGCGCGGCATTGCCGTTTACAGGATCGTAAAAGTGGTAACGGCCCCCAATTAAATATATCGATGTTCCCCTGGGATCAGGTATTATTATCAAATTATTTAGTATCATTACCTTACTGTTATTTAAGTGTAAACCCATTGTAAATGGGCAACACTGAATATCTTCGCGCCGCTAATCTATTTTCTATCTCACAAACCAAAACACCATGGCAAAACGAAAACTTGTCAGAAATTCAGCCAAATGGCTATTCTTGATCCCACTGCTTGCTTTGCATTCAGCTTATGCTTTTACAGACCCGGAAAAGTTCAGCAAAGAGTTTTCTCCCTATCAGTCCGCAATAAGAATAACAGGAAAGGTCAGCCAGCCCGATGGCCAGGGATTGGCAGGGGCTACTGTCTCCGTCAAGGGCAGCCAGCAGTCGGTCACCACCGACAAGAATGGTAATTTCAGCATCACCGTTCCCGATGTAAATGCAACGCTGGTTATATCATATGTAGGTTTTGCCACCCGTGAAATGCAGGTAGGCGACAGAACACAGATCGATGTCACCCTGCAATCGACTTCCGCGGAGCTTACGAATGTGGTGGTCATGGGCTACGGCACGCAAACAAAAAGAGATGTCACGGGAGCCGTAAAATCACTAAAAACAGAGGATTTCAACCGCGGGGTAGTGACGTCTCCGGCGCAGCTGATCCAGGGTAAGGCGGCCGGGGTGAATGTCACCTCTGTCAGCGGAGAGCCCGGAGCATCCTTAAATATCTCCATAAGGGGCGCCGGCGGCATCCGGACGGGTAATACGCCTCTTTTTGTAGTCGATGGATTACCCCTCGATAACTCGACTACGGGTGGAGGGGATCCGCTGAACTTCATCAATGCAGCGGACATCGTTTCCATGGACGTTTTGAAGGATGCATCCGCCACCGCCATTTACGGTTCGCGCGGAGCCAACGGGGTGATCATCATTACGACCAGGAAAGGAAGGGCCGGGAATTCTCTCCTTTCGCTCTCTGCCAGCCTGGGCGTTTCAAAGATGGCCAGGGCGCTGCCCGTGTACAGCGCCGCCGCATTCCGGAAGATCGTACCCCAGATCGGCGGCACGCTGGATGACAAAGGCGGTAATACCGATTGGCAAAAGATAATAACAAGGACGGCCCTTACCCAGAATTATAACATGGGCCTGAGCGGCGGCTCCGATAAACTGACCTATTACGCCTCTTTCAGCGCACAAAAACAGGAAGGCGTTATTAAGAAGAATTCATTGGACAGGTATACTGGCAGATTCAATGCTACGCAGAAATTCCTGGATGACCGGATAACCATCGATGCCGTCCTGAATTATTCGGCAACAAAGAATGTCCGTCTCCCCTTTGGCATCGGCGAGGCTTTGACCAATAATCCAACTTATCCTGCCTATGATTCGGTCGGCAAGCCGGCCGTATACAACAACCTCAGCAATCCTCTGATCTATTTCAACCTGGACCAGGACGTCGCTACCATCAACCGGTTCATAGGCAATCTTAGCCCCTCGGTGAGGATCTTCAGGGGACTGGTCTATAAGCTCAACTTCGGCATCGATAATTCGACAGGCACCAGGAATTACCAGAGCCTGGCCAGCGCAATCCCTTCCCGCCCGGGACAGTTGGAGACCGTTTATTCTACTAACAGGAATACGCTGATCGAGAATTACCTGACCTATTCATTCGTAAAGTCAGTGCACAATCTGTCCGCGCTGGCGGGTTATTCCTATCAGAAGTTCTTCATACAGACGAGGGACTATCTTACGACGAACTATCCGGTGGGCAATATTCAACCCATTTATGATCCAAGTACGGGTCAGCCGGCAGCTTCGACCAATAACACAGCAAAAGGCACTGCTACGATCAACGAACAGCAATCCTTCTTCGGCCGCCTGACATACCAATATGATAATAAATATCTGGCAACGGTGAATTTCAGGGCCGACGGCTCCACTAAGTTCGGTAGTAACAATAAATATGGCTATTTCCCCTCTTTCTCCCTGGGCTGGATTATCACGGAGGAGGATTTCATGAAGAATGCCACTCTTTTCAGCAATTTAAAGCTGCGTGCAGGATGGGGAAGAACGGGCAACCAGGAAATACCAGCCAAGAAAACCCAATCGCTGTTTACTTCTTCAACGGCCACCTATCCCCTGTACGCCGCAGGTAATTACCCGCCAAGTTATACATACGTCAGAGTTGCCAATCCGGATCTACAGTGGGAATTGTCCGATCAAATGGATGTCGGATTGGAATTTGGGTTATTAAGAGGAAGCCTGACTGGAACAGTCGATTATTTCAGGAAAAGCTCCAATCATATTCTGCTGAAAGGGTTCCCGGCTGATCCCGTACAACCCGCACAGGAATATTGGTCGAACATAAAAGACATGACTATCGACAATAATGGCCTGGAAGTAGAATTGAATTATGCAAGGAAAATTAACAAGGATATGAGCTTCTCGATCGGGGGCAATATCACCAGCATCCATAATGAGGTAAAGCATTCGCCCCGCACGGTAATTTCAACAGGTTCGGCACAGGGGTCCGGCCTCACATCTTCACCGCTTAACGGATATTTAAATGGCCATCCCATCGGATCATTTTACTTGTTAAAGTACATCGGTATCGACACTGCGGGTAAAAGCAAATATGAAGATCATGATAAGGACGGTAGCATTACCGATAAGGACAGGCAGGTATTAGGTTCGGGTCTGCCCAATTTATTGTATGGTTTTTATGGCAATTTTGGATTTAAAGGCTTTTCCCTTCAGGCCAATTTCAATGGCGTGTCGGGCAATAAGATCTATGATAATACAGCCAATACCAATTTTTATAAAGCAAGATTGGCAAAGAGTAGTAACACTACGCCAGCCGCCGCTGCTGAACCAAATGAAAGCACCAGCAACGCGGCCCCGATAAGCAGCAGATACCTTAAAAATGGCAGCTACCTGCGTTTAAATAACCTTTCCCTGGCATATGATATCAATACGAAAAATTTAGGCATCGATAAATGGGCAAAATCCATCCGGATCTCCGTTACAGGACAAAATTTGTTTGTCATAACACACTATGATGGGTTCGATCCGGAAGTCAATACAGAGAGAAACGATGATGAGGTCTCATCCTTTGGCATCGATTATAACAGCTATCCCAAAGCAAGAACCTTCCTTTTTGGCATTAATGTAACCCTCTAAAAGAACAGAAAATGAAAAATAGATCGATAAAATATTTTATCTGCTTTGTAAGCCTTGCAGTATTCAGCTGTACGAAATTAAATGAGCAGGTGTTGGATGAATCATCCGTTTCGGGTCTTACGGACAAGCAGCTGGCAGAAGGCATTATAGCTCCTGCATACAATGTATTACCTGATATTTTCCAGCATACGAGGTATTTTACCTTGCAGGAAATTTCCACCGACGAAGCTATCTTACCCTTTAGAGGTGGTACGGATTGGGGCGACAATGGTATTTATCAATCCATGCACAGGCATGAGACGGTCAGCACGGATCCAAACGTACAAGGCACCTGGACCTCCATCGTGACGGGATTGTCGAGGTCTTTAACTGCTATCACCTCCCTTAAGACGAACAAGGATGTCAGCGCCCCATTATTTTTGGCGGAAGCAAGAGGGGTAAGGGCCTACTATTCATTGCTGACGCTGGATCTTTTCGGTGTAGTATTTATTAAGGAAGACCCAAACGGAACGTCTGAAGTAGTGAAAGGTGATGACGCGGTGAAATACATCGAATCGGAGTTGCTGGCCATTGAACCGGTTTTGGATAATACCACAGGCCCCGGTCGTATCACCAAGGCAGCTGTCTGGGGATTGCTGGCTCGCCTTTACCTGAATGCAGCTGTTTATCGCGACCGTTATGCGGCTTCCTTTACTTTCAGTAATGATGACATGACCAAGGTGATCAATTATTGCAATAAGATCATAGCCTTACCCGACTACAGCCTGGCCCCTGAGTACTTTTCTATTTTTGGCAACAACAATCACACTAATAAGGAATTGATCTTCGCCGTGGACCAGCGCCCCGACCTGATCAACAGCCATAACAGAATGTCTTATTTCTCTTTATCGGGAGACCAATTCCCTTTGCCGGCGTTTACCAGTGCGAATGGCACAGATGGCCCAGCTATTACGCCGGACTTTTATGAGACCTGGGTGACCGCCAATTCTCCCACCGACCCGGCCCTCGCAGACCCCCGTTTTTATAAGGAGAACCTGCCCCAGGCCGACGGCTGTGTGGACGCTGCGGCCTTCAATATCAATCGCGGCATATTGAGAGGACAACAATATGGTCTGACCAAAGATGCCAACGGCGCATTTGTCAAATGCCCGGACGGGAAGCTGCAGATCAGCAAGCTGTATAATACGACAAGAAGCAAACCTACCCTGGCAGTGAATTTCACTGAGCAGGTGGATTATTCCACCGCCGGAAGTGATTACAGTACAGGATACAGGGTGGAAAAATATGAATTCAGCAAGAGCTCGAACACCGGAAGGAATAAAGGTGAAGCAGACATAATCATCCTTCGTCTGGCCGACATCTATCTAATGAGGGCCGAAGCAAAACTGAGAGGAACAAATGACGGTGCCGGCGCCCTGGCAGACGTAAATATCGTCAGAGCAGCCCGTACAGCCACCACCCCTGCTGCGCCTTTGACATCGATGAGCCTGGACCTTCTCTTCAGGGAGAGGGGCTTTGAATTTTACTGGGAAATGGTAAGGCGTACCGATATGATCCGTTTTGGTAAGTACGAAGGTACCTGGACGGAAAAAACCAATTCAGACAAAACGAAAAGGTTGTTTCCCATTCCGCAAACTGCCGTTGATGCAGCATCTAACCTGAAAGGTTATCTTCCGCAAAACGACGGCTATTAAGAAAGTTGGTAATTGTAGAAAAAGCCCGCTTCGACAGAGCGGGCTTTACTTTTTATGGAAATCCCTGGCGCGGGCATCCCATATGCGCTCCGCCCACCCGGACCACTTGCATTTCCCCCTATTCTGTTCTATCTTTGCGCTCAAGCATTCCAAAAGACCCATTCAACTCCTATTCATGAGACTTTCCCCTATCCTGGCCTTTCTTTTACCCCTTGTCCTTTTCTCCTGTAGCAGATCCAACCCCGGCCCTTCCGGCAACGGTTCGACTGACACAACTTCCCGGCCCAATGGGGCGTCCTATTCCTGGAAAATCATCGGCAAAACCGCCAGCTCCCAGCCCATCATCGATATCTGGTTCACCTCCCCATCCAAAGGTTTCGCTGCCGTCGCGGATGGCTACCTGTGGCAATCCCTGGATAGTGGAAAGACCTGGACGAGGATCCCCAATACCTACGCAAGTACTGCAAATTCTCTCGGAATGAGCAACCTGTTCTTTGCTAACAGCACGTATGGATTTGCCCAGGGCCTCTCCCAGCTCCAGGTTACAAAGGACGGCGGAAATACATGGTCATTACTGTCTTTACCAACTTCCAAAGCATATAACATATTCTTTACAAGCCCTTCCACAGGCTATTATGGGGACATAGATGGAGGACTGTATAAAACCACCGACAGTGGCAAGACCTGGATAAGCAACTTCAAATCCACAAGGACAGGCGTAGACTATCCTGTTCATTTTCTAACCCCGGACAAAGGATTCGTGCTTTGTGGAGATGCTACTTTTTCAAAAACAGGGGACGGCGCAGCCAGCTGGCAGCAGGTGCAAAAAAATATCTTTGTCACGGGCACCACCACACCTGGCTATAATACCCTGCAGTTCGTCGACGACCTGACAGGATTCTATGCTTCACAAAATGGCGTATTTAAGACCATCGATGGGGGCCAGACCTGGAAGAATGTTTATCCGAATGGCAGTAATGTCAATGTTATCAAATTCTTCGACGCCACAACGGGCTATTACAAGGCGGATCGCACGATCTATAAGACCACCGACGGCGGCCAGACCTGGACCACCAGCTACCAATTTACTACATCAGATACTTTCATCGGTATGTTCTTCATCGATAGCACCAACGGCTGGGCCAGCACTTCCCTGGGCTCCGTCCTTCGAAAAGAACATCAATAATTTTTATACTTTGATTCCCCCACCTTTTTATTTTCTTACTTCGTACCACAGTTCCACCATGCCGCTTTTGTAAGCTGTCACGTCTTTCAGGTGCAAAGTCTGCTCTTGCCCTATGTTGTCAAAAAACAATGTCCCATCACCCAAAATAATTGGCATGACTGACAACCTTATTTCGTCCGCTAATTTTGCACGAATGAAATCTTTGGCAAGCATCGCCCCGCCTACGAGCCAAACATTCCTGTAGTTTGGTTTCAACCGTTCAGTCACCAGTTTGTTCAGGTCGCCCGAATAAATTTCAATGTTCGCTCTTTCAATTGGGAGGTTTCTGTGGCTTACTACAATTGTCGGCACATCTCCGTAAGCCCATCCATAGGATTTGGAAAGTTCCAGAGCGTGTTCGTATGTCCGGGCGCCCATTACATAGCAATCTATTGTTTTAAGGAATTCCGTCGTGTCCTGTTCCGTCATTCCTATTCCTTTCTCGTAGTGGTCGACTGTCTCAAACCACGAAATACTATTGTCTTTTTTGGCAATAATTCCGTCGAGGCTTGAAACCATATGTATCGTTACCTTGAACATGTTTGTCGTCATTGGGATCTTTTAACAAATTACAAAGAAAGATGTATTTCAGCCTGTCTAATTAAGCAAAACTTTAACAATTCTTCCTTGCAAATGGCTTTTATTTTATAGATTTTTATCGACCACTGGTAATTCCGGATCCTTAAAACCTATATCATGAAAATACCATTTCTTCTGTGTGCCCTTGTTTTATCAACAAACGGATGGTGCGCCAATGCTACTTCATCTCCACGCACCGTCCATTCAGTTGCGCCATTGCAGGTGGATAATATGGCAACGACCGTGATGGGATGGATCCTGGTCGCATACCTCTCCGCCATTATCTGGTGGGCCATTGCGGCTAAGCATTCCCTCGACAAGATCTTAAAAGATGTATTACAGGACATCGGTCAGTATCCATAGCATTTGGATGCATTCTCCGGGTTTCCCTTAGGCCATACTTATTTCAAGTACGATCTTGCCCCCTACGGCCCGCTCGTCCATCAGCCGATGCGCTTCAGCGGCTTGATCAAGCGGCAGGACTTTTCCGATCCGGCTCCTGATCTCACCCCGGGCCGCCATATCGAGCACCTTTTCCATTACGTTACGATCCAGGGTAGTCATGGCAAACGAGGCACGTATACCGGCTGCGGCGGCCTTGTCAGCAGCCGGTGGGTTGACGGTGGAAAGCAGAAGTCCCTTTGCCCTGACGACGGACATCAATGCTTCCTGCGCCGGGCCTCCGACAAAATCGAGCGCCAGGTCGATGTCACGGATGGCATCCAGGTAGCCGGGCGTGGTATAGTCCACCACCTGATCGATGCCAAAGCCGCGGGCTGCGCTCGAGTCTTCACCCCTGGCGGTGCCAATAACGGTCGCGCCTAACGCTTTGGCCATTTGCACAGCATACAAGCCAACAGAACCGCCTGCACCCAACAGAAAGACACGGTCCCCGGCTTTTACGTTGGCGATCTTGTGCAACAGGGTATAGGCGGCGCCGGCCACGATGGGTAATGTAGCAGCTACGATAAAGGACAACTCCCTGGGCTTGGCCACGATCTCTCCTTCACCAGCGATCATATATTCGGCATAAGCCCCTCCGCGCTGAAAAGGTACACGGGTAACGACTTCATCCCCGGGCTTGAAACCTTCAAGCCGGCTTTCTGCTACCACACCGGAAGCCTCCCAGCCGGGCACCAGAGGCAGGGGCAGCGGTACGATGTCTTTTAAATAACCATTCCTGATCTTACTGTCTACTGGATTCAGTGAGGCGGCCTTTACCTGTATGAGCACTTCTCCGTCCTTGGGAGCAGGACGGTCAAGGTCGACGAAACGGAGCACGTCGGCCCCTCCATAATGTGGAATTTGTATCGCTTTCATAAACATTGTTGTTTTATGAAGGCAAATCTACTTCGACATAGGGAGTGAGGAATTGTACGTAGCGGCTGTTCTTAAGCAGCTGTTTGGCGGAAACACCAAAGGTCCGACGGAAAAGGCGGGTAAAGTGGGCCTGGTCGGTAAAGCCGTTTTGGATGGAGGCAGCGGACATGGACAGACCATGCTTCAACACCTGGAAGATGACTTGCTTGATGCGTTTCCAAAGAATATATTGCGAAAAAGGTACACCGGTCTCCTGGGCGAACAGGTGGCGGAAACGCTCTATCGACAGAAAGACCCGGCCTGCGACCTCATCCAATACGAGCCGATCGCCCAGGCGGTGATCGATATATGTCAGCGTCTCCCTGATCCGGTCGTCGATAGGACGTTGGGAGGGGGAGCCCGGCAGTAGCCGGCCGAGCAGGTCCTCCGCGAAACGGGCCATGTCCGTATCCGTGACTGCGGGTATGGCGTCGATCGGTGTAAAGGGCTTGCCGTCCAGCATGTTCTTTAGTTGCCATCCCTGGTAGCTTTCGGCATCGATAAAATACACCAGCGCTTCAGTGTCCTGCGCCTTACAGGAGTGGGTGATGTACTGGTTCACAAAGAAACCGCTGAGCCCCTGGTATGGTTTGCCGTCTATGACGCTGTCAATGGTGTTCCTCAGGCTGACAACGACCTGGAAGCATTGATGGTAATGGACATCGACCACGGAATGGCGTGCGAGAAAAGAGATCATATACAACAGATTGTTACTGAATATTCGTAGGATTATATCCGAACTGTTTCTTAAACGCGAATGAAAAATGCGACAGGTTCTCGAAACCCACATCCATATATACTTCCGACGGTTTTCTTTTCTTTTCGAATATCTGGTAATGGGCCAGTTCCAGGCGCTTTTGGGTAAGCCATTTCCCGGGTGTGCTGTTAAAAGCTTTTTCAAAATCTTTTTTGAAGGTAGTAAGGCTACGCCCCGTGAGATACCCGAATTTTTCCAGGGGCAGATAGAACATATAGTTTTTTTCCATGAATTCTATGAGGTCGAGCTTGCCGGGCTCCTCGAAGTGTCCAAGAAGGTGATCGACGCTTTTATCGATCGCACGGAGCACGCGGATGGCTTCTTCAATTTTGAATGACGCTATATCAACAGGCAAGGAATCTGCCAGTTTGAAATAAGGCTGGAGAGAATTGAAAAGGCTTTCGAGCAATGGATGATTGTTAATGTTTTTGAGTTGTGGTGCATAGTACGACAAGGGGGTGCTCGGGTGTTTATTGTAATAATCCTGGAGGATCTCCTGGCGGAATACAATGGATATTGTCAGGCAAGGCTGCCCATTCAATGGTAGTTTGCTTATCCTTCCCAATTGATTGCGGGGTATGAGGACTGTATCTCCTGCATAAAAATTGTACTGGCGGTCGGCGGAAGCGATGCGCACTTCGCCAGACAGGACATGTACCAAGGCGGGCTGTGGCAGGACGAGTTCCCGGCTATAGTGGACCTCTTTTTTGCACGATATAAATATTTCAGCGATATCAGCCGGCCCAGGTGTTTCCATGCTCGTAAAGTTAGTCAATTGGTGAATATTTGCCGGCACACGTCTCTAAGTGTTGCAGATGACTTATGGTTTGGTTTAACAGTGATTTACTTTATTAATCCCAAACGAATAAGGCTTTCGGCAGTTGAAGTTATCGCCTCTTCGGTAGTTCGCGGCGACCAGCCAAGCATGCGTACCGCTTTTTCATTCGTCGTATTCATGATAAGGCCCAGGAGCGGTACCATTGATTTCACCGTCGGGTCTTTCAGCGCTGCAATTCGCAACAGGATATTGGGTAGTTCTTTCGCGGGCACCTTGTGAGCCATCGTGCCCATCGTTCGCTTAAGGATCTTCGCGGCCTCTACCAGCCAGATGCTTTCCCCGGCGGTAGCAATAAAACGTTCACCTTTGGCTGCCGGGTTCGTCATTGCCCGTAAGTGAAGGTCTGCTACATCGCGTACATCGACAAAAGCAGTATTTATCTTCGGACAGCCCGGCATCGTACCTTCCAGGAGGTTTCGGATCAAGTAGATGGAGTGCGAATAGTCGGGTCCCAGCACTGGTCCTAAAACGGTTACGGGGTTGATGGCCGAAAGCTCCAGCCGATTTCCCTCTTTTTCAATAAATTCCCACGCTGCGCGTTCGGCCAAAGTCTTTGATTTTTGATAGGGTGGGACATTGCCGGAGGTGGCTGTCCAGTCTTTTTCTGTGAACGGTGTGGTGCGTGGCGGATGGCCGTATACAACCGCGCCAAAGGCAGAGGTCAGGACCAACCGCTTGACGCCACTGTTGCGCGCCGCCCGCAGCACACGAAGGACCCCTTCACGCGCTGGTATGATCATCTCGTCTTCGTGCTTGTAGGCTTTCAGCGGTGTGGGGGAGGCGCCGTGTAAAACATAAGTGCAGCCGTCGGTCGCTTCATTCCAATGTGTATCGGAGCCGAGGTCCGCCATGATAAAAGACAGATCATTGCCCGCATCGACGCCGCCCTCCTTCAGCATGGCCCGTACTTCAGGCTCGCGGGTCAATGACCGGACGGTCGTTCTGACACGATAACCTGCCTTTAGTAGTCGCAGGATGCAATGTACGGCGATGAAACCCGAACCGCCGGTTACGAGGACTAATTTGTCGCTGTTTGAACTTGTTATCATCGAATTACTTTTGATGACACAAATGTCTATGAACGACTCATCATTCACTTTGTTTAAAAGACGCGTTTTGCTTTGTTTAAAGGACGGGCCGTCCCTTAAATATTTTCCATTGACCTGTCAGGAATCGAACTGAAGCAATATTGAATTGACTGAATTAAGAGCAAGATGAATTGAAGTTCAAAGAGAAACCCGCTTGCGGAGCGGGTTTCATTAGCTTGTGCCCCAGACGGGAATCGAACCCGTACTTCCGTTGCGGGAAACAGGATTTTAAGTCCTGCGCGTCTACCAGTTCCGCCACCGGGGCAACTATGTACAAACCTAAAAAAAAATTCCATCAACCAGGCGGCGGATGGAATTTCTCTTGAGCGGAAGACGAGGCTCGAACCCGCGACCTCAACCTTGGCAAGGTTGCGCTCTACCAACTGAGCTACTTCCGCATATCCACCGCAGGGTATTTTTTCGACAGTTTCCCATCCACCCGACGGCGTAAAGAACTTTATTTTATTGGGAGTGCAAAGATAAGGTTCAACGCACTTCCGAAAAAATTTTTTATCAATTACTTATACTGGGGAGTATACAAAGTATTGCCGGGAACATTCACTTCCGGCTTACCCTTGTAACGATGCGTGTACAATCCATAGCATCCGCCAATTACCAGGGCGACAACACAAAATACCTGCAAATAAAATAAGAAGACAGAAGAGTTTACCCAGCTATAGGCAAAATCCTTCAATTTCGGGTCCCTGGTTTCTGTATGTTGATCCATAACTATTTAATTGCGTTTTCGACTCGGCAAATTTAGTGTATTGAACGAAAAAATCACCTTTTACCATTCACAATTTCACTAAAAGTTTTTTTACCCGACACAAAATATTGCCAGGCAATGCTATGTGTATACCAGCCCTGGAGCCCTCCCCCCTTTTTAATGGGAAAAACGCTCTGCTTTCGCTTGAATAACAACCACTTAATAAATCCGAAATGGGCTTCGAGCACCGCCAGGAAGTACACCCCCTCCCCTGCCAGCAACGATTTCCAGGCCGAGATGGTATCCAGGAAGAATCGGAAAGGGATCTTCCAGGCCACCTGCCAGCCCGGCAGGTTTTTGGCCATCATGATCAGGTTGTTACGGAAATTCAGGAATACCTTCCGCTCATTACCCTTCGGCAGCGTACCGCCCCCCAGGTGATAGACCACCGACTCTGCGCAGACATACACTTTATACCCCGCCAGTTGCAGCCGCCAGCAAAAATCGATCTCTTCCTGGTGGGCGAAGAAATAACCGTCAAGCCCCCCCAGTTCATGGTATAATGCCGCCCGGACAAACATCGCACACCCACCTGCCCAGAAAATGGGCTCCGTCTGGTCATATTGTCCTTCATCTTTCTCACAGGCATCAAATACCCTTCCCCTGGCAAAAGGATAACCCAGGTAATCCAGCCATCCCCCCGCTGCCCCCGCATATTCGAACAGCGACTTATCAGCATACATCCGTATCTTGGGCTGGCATGCGCCGATGGAAGGGTCCTTCTCCATCAGGTCCAGCACAGGCTCTATCCACCCCGGCTCTACTTCCACATCCGAGTTCAGCAGCACATAATAGTCACTTTTCACCTGGGGCAGTGCCTGGTTGTAACCTCCTGCAAAACCATAGTTCCTGTCCAGCTCAATGATCCTCACCTGTGGGAAATACTCCTTTAAAAAAGACAGCGAGTCGTCCGTTGAAGCATTGTCGGCAACGATCACTTCCATCGTGGGGCAGGTACTGGCCATTACAGAAGGTAGGAAATTTTCCAGGTGCTTTCGACCGTTGAAGTTCAGAATTACAATGGCTATAGTTGGCACTATACTTATCGGTTAATAAAATAAAGCTCAAAAATAAGGTAATAGACATTTAGTGGGGTGGTTTTTATAAATTCGTCTATGATTCGATCATTGCTTAACTGGAGGTCACTGCTGGCACTTATAGCCATTGTCATTGTGAGCGCGACTATTTTTTACTCGCGATACCTCTCCAGGAAGATCGCCGCCGATGAAAGGCAAAAAGTAGCGCTGTGGGTAGGCGCCAGCAAAGCCATCATCAGCAATCCGGGCATGGACCTTACCCTGCCCAACCTCATCCGCAATGGGCAGCAATCCATTCCCATCATCGAGACCAACGAGGCGGACAGCATCATGGGTTATATCAACATGGATTCGTCCAAAGCAGCCGCCGACAAAAATTACCTCTATCATCAGCTGAAGAAATTCCGCTCGGAGAACCTTCCCCTGGAGTTCAAGATCAGTGACAGCCCGTATATAGCCAATCGCTACTACTATGGTCATACTACACTGCTGGACGAAGTAAGATATTATCCCATGGTGCAATTGGCCATCGTCGCACTTTTCATTTTTTTCATTCTTTACTCCATAACTATACGCAACACGGCCACCCAGAACCAGCTCTGGGCAGGCATGGCTAAGGAGACGGCCCACCAGCTGGGCACGCCTGTCTCCTCCCTGGAAGGCTGGGTGGAAATGTTAAAAGAAAGTGAGCTGGACCCGCGCACTGTACAGGAGATCCAAAAAGACGTGGACAGGCTGAAGCTGGTATCCGACAGGTTTGGCAAGATCGGTAGCAAACCCCAGCTGGAAGAAAGAGACCTGCTGGGCCAGATAAAGTACATGGTGGAATACATCCGCAAAAGGGCTGCTGGCAGGGTTCAGTTCATTGTCAATACCCCGGAAAACGAAAAACTATATGCCCGTATCTCAGGCCCTCTTTTCGACTGGGTCATTGAAAATCTTCTCAAAAATGCCCTGGACGCAATGGAAGGAAAGGGCAGTATCACCGTCACCATCCAGGACCTGGAAAAGGAAATAGTGGTCGATGTCACCGATACGGGCAAAGGCATCGCCCCCAAAAATCTCCAAAAGGTCTTCAAGCCCGGGTTTACCACCAAAAAACGAGGCTGGGGCCTGGGGCTAAGCCTCTCCAAGCGCATTATTGAACAATACCATAAGGGCCAGCTCTTTGTACGCCAGTCTGAGCCTGGCAAGGGCACTACCTTCCGGATCGTGCTGAAAAAGTAGGTATCCCCCACCTTCAAAAAAATGCTACGGTAAAAACGCTGGAAAATCTTCCCAAAAATCCTACATTTGCAGCCACTTCAAAAAAATGCGTGGGTGGCGAAATTGGTAGACGCACTACTTTGAGGTGGTAGCGCCCGAAAGGGTGTGTGAGTTCGAATCTCATCCCGCGCACAAATGCCTTCCGGACGAAGTCCGGAGGGCATTTTAGTTTGGTAGCGGTGAAAGCGCTGCTTTCAAAAGCGGACAAACTGAAATGCCCAATCCCGCGAAGCGGGATGAAGGCTTTGGGTACAGAGCCCATAAGAGATCAGTTCGGCTAATCTCATCCCGCGCACAAAGGCCCCGACGATAGTCGGGGTTTTTCATTTTGGGAGTGTTGAAAGCGAAGCTTTCAAAAACGGACAAAGTGAAAAACCTGAGCGCCGAAGGCGCGGGGGCCTTTGGGTACAAAGCCCTACCGGAGATCAGCGCAGCTAATCTCATCCCGCGCACTAGATCCTTGTATATCAGAAGATTGTAAGGCTTTTTTATTACCCTACTTCTTGTTGCACGCCCAAGTTTTGCGTCTGCATTGGAATTTTCTCTCATTAAATCATCACGTATATTTTCTAATTTGATCCCAATCTTAATCTCAGAGACATGTTCAATCCTACTCTAATGACAAAAAATTTACTACTTGTATATCTTCTTTCAATCCAAGTGTTGCCTTTAAAAATTCACCATCAACTTTACATTCGACCTTTAGCTTCCCCCATTTGGGTAATCCCTTGTATCCAGCGCCCGTCTATTTCAATGCCTATTCCGCTATATTCTGAATCTCTCCCTGATATTTCTTGTGGCTCATAAACCCTATCAGGATAAGATACACTGTATTTTATTTTCCTTAAAAAAATCAAATAATTCTGCAATTCCAAATGAAAATTCGCAACCGACCCAATATCCCTGTCTCTGAAAGCATGAATCGCGTTTCTGCGGCTTGAATTTTTCTAGCCAAGTAACCAATCCGATTCACTAATACTTTTCCAGTGCTTTCGTGCATTATTGGGAAATACTTTCTTTGCAAAGAACTGGCGTAGTTTGTCGAACATCAATCCCTCCGGATCTCTAATATCATCATTTCTATCAGCAACAATTCTTCTTATATCATCCATTAAGGTTCATTCTTTTCCTAATCAGGCTTTTAAATGCGACGATTGTTCTTCAAGAGCAGATCGATCCCGGCTGATCTGGTACCTTTGCGTGTAAAAATCAGGGCGTCACCACTATAAAAACAGGATGGCCAAATCCCAAACGCTCTCATCTTTTTCTGTCAAGTATTTCACACCCCAATTTACTACATTTTTTAGCAATTCGACTTCCTTTTTCCTTATCTTTACACTCCATCATCAATCCCTACTTTATGTCACGTTTATCTATAGTCGCCGATTCCAAAAATACGATTTTTGATTTGTCTACAACTGACCTGTCGGATCCAGCTGCATTGATGTCTGCGTATTGCCACGCCATCCCCATCGGTATGACCCGCACTTTTCTTTGGGAGCTGCTAAAAAGTGGGCTGCGTGACCGCCATTGCGGTGAACTCCTCCAAAACCGAGAACAGTTGTTAGCTTTTTACGAGCTGTTGCAAAAAGCGTTGGCCGGCATGTACCTCGTCGCAGACAACAGGGAGGAAAAATAGCGACTGACCGTCGTACCGATGCTCAACCGACGTTGCCGGCACTTCCTAGTACCGGCATTTTTGTTTGCAGCGGGTTCAACGACGAAATCCAGCCCAATTCGACCGCATGCCTATTCACCGTAACTATCAAAATATTCATTTCATACATTATACTATATCTTTCGTCTAATTTATTAACATTTTAGACAACTATGAGTCACATTTGAACATGGCAAAAAATTGGGACGTTGAGGCAAGAGAACTTTATGCCCGTGGGGAGATCAAAACGTTTAGGGCAATACTCGCCGTAATAGACAAGACGCCCTTTTCCTTCATGATCGGCACCTCGCCCAAACGATTCAAAGAACTAGTGGTGAATCCCGCCCAATTCACTTTTGACGACGCCTATCGCATCGCCGCGTTTCTGAAGGGCAGTGAAAAAGCCACCGCCGCAGATGAAAAGGTCATCGTCAACCTTATCCACGACTATAGTGCCGAAGTCCGCAGCCGCTCTAAGAAAGGCGGTAAGAAAAGTGACTGATAAGCCTTTCACACCGTCCTGTAAACTTGTCCCTTGCTATCTCCAACCAGGTTTAGTAAATTTTCTCAAAACAAAATTCTACCTGGATGAGTTTCCTGAAAAATATTTGGACAGACCCCGTAGCAAGCAAACTTATTGCCGCCCTTCTAACGGCCCTTTGTTGCCAACTTACCTCCCGCAACAACTGGCCGAAAATCCAAAAAGACATCCTTTCCTTTTTGACCATAAGGATCCCACTCTGGATATTCTTGCTTACAATCCTCGCAGCATCTTGCTTCTTTTATTTCTTATGTTGAAGAGATACCTCACTCTATCCAATCCAAATAGCTGTCTCTGGATATTTGTTTAAATGAGGCTTCTGGATATGCTTCTTTGAACGCGGATGGAATTTTAAATTTTTTATTTGTAGAGTATTTAAACTCGAAAGCCGATAGGGTTCCATTTTGGAACTCGATCAGATCAACTTCCTGCTGATTATAACCTCGCCAAAAATAATATTCGACATTTTCCCGCCGATACTCATTCCGTTTGATTCGTTCCGATATCAGATAGTTCTCCCATAATGAGCCGATGTCATTCCGAAGGGTTAGCAATTTGAAATCATTTATGACGGCATTTCTAATTCCATTATCGAAGAAATACCATTTGGAGCCTTTCGAGATCTCCTTCCTGGGATTGGTAGAATAAGCGGGTAACCGATAAATAATGAATACTTTACTAAGTAAGTCCAAATAACTTTCTACTGTATTCTTACTGATGCCTAACTGAGTTCCCAGTTCATTATAAGATACTTCTGATCCCACCTGATAGGCAATTAATCTCAATAGGCGCATGACTTTGTCCGGTTGGCGGATGCCTTCAAAGGATAGAATGTCCTTTAACAGATAAGATTGGATCAAATCCAGAAGATATTCTGATTTCTCTTTAAACGTGTTTAATTGAAGTAGTTCCGGATAGCTCCCTAAAATGAGCCTTTCTTCCAGGTATTGCTGCGTTTCCAGCGGACTTTCGATTTTGCTCAGTTCCGCTTGGGCCAATGGATACAAGTGAAAGGAAATTTTTCTACCAGTCAGCGGCTCGCCTGCTTTGTTAAGCAGATCGAAAGAAGAAGATCCAGTAGCGATTATCGTCAATTCTGAAAAGCTATCAATCATCAGCTTTAGCACCTTCCCAATTTCGGGTATTGCTTGCGCTTCATCGATAAAAACCAAATTGGCATCACCAATAATCCGCCTGTAATTTGCTCCCCTGAGATTTTGCAATGTTTCCTGTACATCTAGGTCTTCTCCGTTCAACTTAATTATCTGCCGATCAAGTTTTTTTTCAATAGCCTTTAATAGAAAGGTCTTGCCTACTCTCCTGGTCCCCATCACCAATAAGACCTTATTTTTTCCAATGTTCGCTTCTAATTTTGCCTCCAGCAATCTTAAAATAATCTTCATATTTTGTCATTGTACTGACAAAATTAAGCCAAAAAACGTCATTACAATGACAGAATTTATCTAAAACGTCGAGTAATTGTACTTTTGAAAAAAAAGAGTGACCGGGACAGTGACCGATTTCGTGACTATATTAAAAATAAACGCATATCGTAACTAAATAACATTCAATGAGGATTGCGGCCGAAAAGGTGTCGAAGGAAAATTCGAATCTCATCGCGCACACATTTTCTTTTTAGAGCCATGTAATCATTTGATTCCAAGGCTTTTTTAATGCTCATTTGTCATATTTTTCCCGCTTTTTTCCAAAAGAGGGGTGAGCCGTTGCTTCCAGCAGCATTCTTAGTACATTTAGATCGTTTTTAATCTTTTTAAGAAGGTTGGAATCTTTACCAACATCCTCAAAATGACATTCTTTTTCAATAAGTCAACTATTGCGATTATATTACTAACGTTTGGCAACAGCAATCAAGTGTTTTCCCAATTGAGTTTGGCAAAAGTTCAAACAATGCTTATTCCTGATACTACCCAGCCAAGATCAAATAATTTCATTGGCAAGAATTTCAATGAAATTATTAAATTTCCAAGTCTAAAAGATGGACAATTATCTATAGCTAATTGCAACTTCGATAGCATGGTCCTTTTTACGCAAAGCGTCTTTAACAAGGCTGTTAATATTGGAAACTCCCATTTTCGTCAGTTGAGCGATTTCACCAGAACCCAATTTAAAGGCCAGGCTAATATAGGATTTACCAAATTCGATGATGCAGTAGGATTCGTTAAAACCCGATTCTACGCCGGTACAAATTTTTATCTCGATAGCTTTTTCAATGGCGCCATTTTTTCTTCGGCCGTCAACAATGATACTACCTCTTTTGTGGAATGCTATTTCAAGGGCAGATGTTCATTTGATAATACATGGTTTCAGAAGGATATAAGTTTTAATAGCTGCTCATTTCCCGATGGGGCTGATTTCACCGGAGCCATATTTATGGGCAATTTGGATTTTCGAAACATTCGAAATATAGGCTCGCGAATAGATCTCACTAATTCAACCATTGGAATCCCAATGGGGGGCGATACCAACTTTAAATGTGGGATTAGATTAGTAGGTTCAGATATCTCCAAATTCAAGATCAAATTTGACAAATTCTATTTGCTATTCGATAGCAATACCAGCTATGAAGATAGGTCGAACGTTTATCAGCGAATACTTACTAATTTAAAGGATGACGGCTCTACTAATGAATATGAAACCATAGACAAGGAATACCGTACTTACAAATACATTCACAACGGGAGTCTCTTTTATCTCTGGATCGATAAGAACTGGTGGGATTTCGGATATAAAAAATTTTACGTCTTTTCGTGGATTTTCCGTTTCCTCGTGTTGTTTACGCTAGTGAATATTTTTTTTTATCCATTTCTAAATATGGAAGTATATACTATAAACGGTATACCTACACCATTTCCGTGGCGACAATGGAGAAAACTACCATTCCGAGTATACTACTCACTCGTCTACACATCTGTTATTTTCTTTTCGCTTAGCGTCAAACTCGAAAATATGCAATATCGCCGATGGTATGGGGTACTCTACATCTTTTTCATCTATCTGTTGGGCATTATCTGCCTCGCCTATACTGCCAATTTCGTCCTTCAAAAGTAGTAGCACCCCAGTAGTGTTTGCCTTTTGAATGCAAATCCAATACCCTGTTTGATCATCCCAGACCACAGTCTTGACCAATTTCAATCTAATTAGGATGTGTAAGTACCCCATTTCTCAGACAGTAGTTTCTGGACTCTTTTCTCACAATTCAGTGACCAAAAGCGTGAACGAAATAAAAGAAAATTAAATTTGTAATAAACTAAATATCAATGAAAAATATGACCAAAAATGTGCTTGGAGAAATTCGAATCTCATCCCGCGCACAAATGCCTTCCGGACGAAGTCCGGAGGGCATTTTAGTTTGGTAGCGGGGCGAACTTGTTCGCCAAAGCGGACAAACTGAAATGCCCGATCCCGCGAAGCGGGATGAAGGCTTTGGGTACATAGCACCCAAAGAGATCAGCGAAGCTAATCTCATCGCGCGCGGCGGGAATGCGCCCTCAACTACTGACTTTGTACCCAAGATGAGTTCCCCTCAACGAGCCGTTATTCCAGCCGGCCGGTGAGCGCGGCGAGACCGGCCCGGTAGTTGTTCCCAACAGGCAGCTCTTTGCTCCCGAGGAAAACACTGTTCCCACGGACGGCGGTAATGTGCCGGATGGATACTATATACGACTTGTGTATGCGTATGAAGTCCGACGAAGGAAGGTCTTCTTCAAAGGTTTTCAAATTCATTCTCGTAACCACCGGCTTTTGCAAATGATGGAGATGTATCCGGATATAATCCTTCAGGCCCTCGATCCAGACAACTTCGGGTAAGTTTACCTTCAATCGGTTGTAATCGGAGCTGACAAAAATATAGCCCGGATGCTTGTATACGGTGGGTTCAGCAGGCCTGCTGCGGGCCTGAAATAGCTCATACGCCTTATTGCAGGCTTTGACAAAGCGGTCTAATGGCACTGGCTTGAGAAGATAATCTACAACATCCAGTTCGAAGCCATCCAGGGCATAACGATCATAGGCGGTGATCAAAATAACTATCGGTTTCTCCGCCAGGCTCCTGAGAAACTGCAGGCCCGTCATTCCGGGCATCATGATGTCGAGGAACAGCAGGTCCACGCGTTCCTGCTGCATCAACGGAATAGCCTGCATTGTATTGGAATATTTTCCTATTAATTGCAGGTAAGGCACCTGGCGGATATTATCGGCAAGCAACTCCAGGGCGAGGAGTTCGTCGTCAATAGCTACACATCGCATCATGGTTCAAACTGTATTTTTAAGGAGGTAAGGAAGTAATCTTTGTCTACCGACGTAAGAAGACAGTGTTTCTGATCATATAATAAATTCAACCTTCTCTGAACGTTGGGTAGTCCGATGCCTTTGGTATTATCCCTGACCTCGGTGGAGGCGGGGTCAAACTTATTTCGCACGAGAAAGCATAACTGTTTGTTCCTTGCCTTGAGCTGGATATCGATCTCTGCATCCTGGACCATCCCTGTCCCATGCTTGAATGCATTTTCTACAAAGGGGATGAGCAACATGGGTCCAATAAAATACTCGCCTTTTGCTATATCAATGTCTACTATGACCTTTACATGGTGGCCGAACCGTTGCGACTGGAGATCGATATAGGCATGCAGGTATTCGATCTCTTTTTCCAAAGAGACCTTCTCTTCATCCGTCTCATACAGCATATACCGCATGAGGCGCGATAGCTTGATAAGAGATGGTTCCAGCTCTTCGGATCTCTTCCGCGCCAATGCCACCATATTGTTAAGGACATTGAACATGAAATGCGGGCTTACCTGGGATCGAAGGAATGAAAGCTCGGTCCTCAGGTTCTCATTTTCCTTTTCTTTTTGCAGTCTTTGCGCTTTCAGCCTGTCCCGGGTGAGTTGGTAGGCGGTGCTGCATGCAAACATAAATAAATAAGAGAGCAGGCTGAAAAAGAGGATGGGACGCCACGACAGCGCGGTATGTATCGCTGCTGTCCGGATAAAAAGCCAATTGCCGCCGGCCAGTACTGAAAAGAGCAACAGGTGAACGCCTATGAATGTACCGTACCTGCGACGATGAAAGAGCCGGGGCATCCATACCAGTGCGTTCAGGTAGAAAGACAATATCAGGCAGGCATCGGTGATCCGCTGCAGGAGGTCGAGCGCCCCTTCGTCAAGTTCCGGTTCGCCCGCTCTGTTGACTGCGAAGGGGGGCCTGAGGAGATAAGGAAGAGAAAAGAAAAGCGCCCACGCGACAGCATGCAAAAGAATAACCGTTCCTTTGCTGGAATACCAGGGTCCACTGGCGGAGGCTGGAGTTCTTTTTGACATGGGTCTCAAAGGTAAAGGCACGGACAGAAGCCCGAAAAGAATTGAGATCAACGCCTGTTTTTTGTCTACCTACCATGAAAAAAAAGCGGTCATTGGTCGAAACCGGGAGAAGAGCGCGGCAGGCAGTTCCTGCCAAACTGGAAAAAAATGTCGATCTGCAACCCGCTGTTACGAAAGCGACCGTTCTGTACAGGCAAAGTTGCTGCGGAGGTGGCGGTAGCATTGTTTATGTCTTTGAACCCAAGATAATAACGTACGTCGATGCCAATGTTCACCGGGCTCATATATCCAATAGCCAATACCCAGCCAAAATCGTTGGGCTTATACTGGCTTTTTACAGAATAGGTGCGTTCCTTGTCCAGTAAAGCCTGGTCGATCTTCGCATCCAGCAAGAGCCCGAACTGCGGACCTGTGGCGAAATAGGTATAATAAGGAAGATGCCACTTTAAAAGAAGAGGAAAACTAAGATACTTCAGCTTGTATGTTTCCGTGGCACTGATGACATAGCTATGACGGGGCAGCGAGTAAGAACCCTGGTTATTGTACAGTACCTCAGGCTGCAGATGTAATTTCCCGAAGACAGGTATGTCAAAATACGCTCCGGCGTTGACATTCGTGCGGGGAAAATTGATCATGGTCATGGAAATGGAACTGATCGTGGCTGTCTGCTCTTTGGAAGCCAGCATTTCGGAGAAGGTCAAGCCGGCTTTAAGCCCGAATTTCACCTGTGGCCAGGCGTTGGATCCCAACAGACTGGTGAAAAGAATGACTAACAGGCATCTCTTGCAGGAAAGTAGTGTCATAGAAGTAAATTTATTTAGTCAGTTGATCTTGAATAATTTTCGAACGGATCGGGTAACAGCCTCTCTGAATGTGACACCGATGGGAAATGCGCATTCTCCTACAAATACCTGGTTTTCGTCACAACGGCGGATCCTTGCATGTGGCACGATATAGGAGCGATGGATCCGCAGGAACTGCCAGGGAGGCAACGTATCCATTAAATGACGCATGGTTATTCTCGTAAGGACAGGCGGTTTTCCCACCCTGTAGATCTTGATAACATCGTCCAGGGCTTTTATATGATGGATATCTTCCAGCATGATCTTTATGAAATGGTATTCGGATTGAACAAAAATGTAAGGCCGGGCCAGCTCTTTTCCGAACGCTTTGATCCGGATGGCTGTCCCGGTTTTTTGAATGGCTCTTGTAAGCCTTGCTTTTTCAAGGGGTTTCAGCAGGTAGTCAACGGCATCCATGTTGAAAGCAGTCAGCGCATTATTAGGATCCGTCCCGAAGCATATCAACAAGGGTCTATACGACAGACTTTCATACCATTCGGATACGCCGGCACTAGCCAGATCCAGGTCCAGAAAGACCAGATCAACCGAATGCTGAAGGAGGAAATGCGTTGCACTTTCCATCCCGGAGAAGCTCCAGGCCAGGGAAAAGTCTCCAGGGTTTATCGAATGTTCCGTGAGTGTCCTCTGTATCTGCCTGCCCCTGTCGATCGCAATACATTCAATAGTCATAAGGCGGAAGATTTATTTCTGCTGAGAGTGATTGTTTTGTATGAGTGTGGAATCTCTCTTCTGCTCCGTCAAAAAGGACCTGCCGGCTGAAAGGATGTAGCTGTATAGCTCCCAGTCGGTCTGGAAGGATTTTACAGACTCATAGCCTGGCCGGTAGATGCGCATGAAGAGCTGCAGGTTTGCTGAATCCAGCCCTGTGATCCTTTTGACGATGGCTTTGTTAAACCGGTGGTCAACATATTTATCCTGTTCTTGTTCGATCAGCCATCTTTGGATCAGTTCTTTGCTTCTTCTAACGTCGCGGTTAAAAAAGATATCCATATCCAGCGCCGCCCCGGCCATAAGTCCCTGGCCGCCAGGCATCATGCGTATATTGCGCACGAACGACCCATGTTTATAGTCAAATCCTTCCCTGTTATCGCGCCTGTTCAAAACGGAATCTGCATAATAGCTGTTATGATTGACATAAACAGGCATGAGGGCTGGCCCCGTCACCTCAATGCTCACACTGAAGGTGTTTGCATCCGGAATGTCTTTTACAGGAAATGCCGCAGTCCGCTGGTTAAGATAGGAAAAGTAGATGGTGTCCTCTTTAGCCACCCTGATCGAATAATGTCCTAATGAGTCGGAGACCGCTATTGCCCCCCGGGTATTGCTGATGGTAACTTGCGGCAATCCATTGATCATTGTTTTATCATAGACCGTTCCCTTTATACTCACCTGCGCATAGACAGGAGATGCCCACAAGATGGGCAGCACAAAGGGTATGGCGGGGATAAAACCATTTTTTTTCATCGCAGGTAAATTTGCGATGGTTCCCCCATCCCATAAAAACCTATCGACAAAAAGCGACCATCATCCGATGAAAGGGCTTATATGGCCGATATCCGCCACATCAATGACAATAAAGTTTTCACAGATGAAATTCACTATTTGATCGCCAATTAGGCCTGTTATGTTGCTTCTTTTATAATTGCAGGTGCCATTTAACTACTTTAACGGTCAATGGTCAACTGTATAGCTATCGACGACGAACCCCTGGCGTTGAGCCTTGTCTGTACTTTTATTGAACAGACTCCTTTTTTGCGGCTGAAAGGTTGTTATGGCAATGTCACAGCGGCGTTCCAGGCGCTCAATGATATAGACGTGCAGTTGATCTTCCTGGATATTCAAATGCCGGATATCAGCGGAATGCAGATGGCCCGCATTCTGGGTGCGGGTCATATGCCTGTGCGGCCTCGCATTATTTTTACTACGGCCTATAACCACTATGCCATCGAAAGCTATAAGGTGGACGCAGTCGATTACCTGTTGAAGCCATTTAATTATGACGAGTTCCTGCGCGCCGCGAACAAGGCCAGGCTTGGCCTGGAAATTTCGGGCAGTGCCAGGTCCGTCACTACCCTGGCTAATCCGCCCGAACAGGGGTATCTATTTGTGAAGGTGGAGCATCAACTGGTAAAGGTTGCTTTCGGGGACGTCAGGTATGTGGAAGCGTGCAGAGACTATATCAAAGTGTTTACCACGGCGAACGACAAGCCGGTGATGTCACTCGCCACGTTGAAAAGTGTGGAAGAAAAGCTACCTGCCGGTGTGTTTTTGAGGGTGCATAAATCTTTCATCGTCTCCCTGGCAAAAATCGATATGATCACCAAATCCTCCGTTCACGTCGGCAACGTGGTCATCACCATTGGGAACCAGTACAGGGAGGGGCTCAGGCAATTCATCGACAAGTGGACGGTGTAACGGTTTCTATCATCATTATACTTACAGTTTTAACGCAACCAAAATATCGTTGCAGGAAGATTAGTGCTGCAAGGCCAGTAAAAGCTTAGGCCCTGACTGAGATGACCAGATTCGAAAGGCGATCGAGCAGTTCTTTGCCCATTTTGATCAGAGGAATTCCAGCAGCTGCTCCTTAAATTTTCGTGTATTGATCGGTTTGGTGATGTAGCCGTCACATCCTGCAGCAATTATTTTTTCCTGGTCGCCTTTCATGGCAAATGCCGTGAGCGCAATGACCTTAATGTTTTTTGTCTCTTTTTTCCCTTTCAATAGTTTTGTAAGCGTGAGTCCATCCATCCTGGGCAGTCCAATGTCCATCAGGATCAGGTCCGGTAAGCTCTCCTGAACAATTTCAAGCGCTGATTCCGCGTCAACAGCCCGGAAAATATCCATTCCTTCCATTTCCAATAGATCACTTGCCAGTTTCAGGTTGGTTGGATTGTCGTCAACTATCAATATTCTCAGGGACATTTGCTCTAGTATTTAATCGTTCAATTCAGAGATATGCATTTCGGCAGGGTGACTGTGAACGTACTGCCCTTGTTGATCTCACTTTCCACTCCAATCTTCCCTTTGTGAAGCTCCGCAATTTTTTTTGCAAGCACCAGCCCGAGGCCGGATCCTTCCTGCTTGCGCGCCGTGCCTGAATCCAGCTGCACGAAAGGGATAAACAGCTTTGTAAGATCTTCTTTTGCGATGCCAATTCCAAGATCCTTTACTTTTAGCAGGAAACGGTCCCCCTCTACGGGAACGGTCTCGATGGTAATATTTCCGCCCAGATCGCTGAATTTGATCGCATTGGACAATAAATTGTATAGTATCTGCTTAAATTTACTCTTATCGATTGAAATGTTGTTGACTTCCCCGGACAGGAGCAAAGAAATACTGATGTTCTTTCTATCCGCGATAGGTCTGACAACTTTTATGACCTCCTCTATCACTCCTATAATATCAAAGGGCTCAATAATCAATTCGATCCTGCCGGCCTCGATCTTGGAAAGGTCGAGCACATCATTTATCAAACGAAGTAAATGGGCCCCGCTGGCATAAATATCATTCAGGTATTCGATCTGTTTTTCATTCAAGTCCCCTACCTTTCTATCGATCAGCATTTCTGAGAAACCTATGATGGCATTCATAGGCGTTCGTAGTTCATGAGACATATTTGTCAGGAATTCGCTTTTCAGCCGGTTAGCCTCCTGATTTTGCCGCTCTGTAATATCTATGATGATCGCCAATACCAACGTTCCCTCGGGGTTTTCAATCGGGTGGAAGCTTATTTCCACCGGGAACAAGGAGCCATCCTTTCGCATGGCAAAGAGGTTGATCACTTTGCTGGCTGACCCCATTTTAGGCGTATCAAAAAATAAATTCTGAAGCCCTAAACCCTCATCACTGAACAGTGAAGGGAGGATCTTCTCTACTTCCCTGTTAATCAGCTCTTCCCGTGAAAAGCCAAATATTTTTTCTGTCTGGCTGTTCACCAGTGTCGTATTACCCTCCGCGTTTATCAGTACCATTGCGTTGGGGGCAGATTCAACCACCAGCCTGAAACGTTCTTCTGCACGCTTTCTCTCCGTGATGTCGATAATCGCCGCCAGTACCAATGTTCCTTCTACGGAGACCAACGGATTTAACCCGATCTCTACCGGGAATTCCGTTCCATCCTTCCTCAATGCAAAAAGCTCCCTTCCAGCGCCCATCGACCGGGCGTGAGGAGAATCAAAAAACATGGTACGGAAGCCAGGGTGGCGTGCTCTGTACCGTTCAGGGATGATGACCTCAATGGATTGTCCGATCAACTCACTACGGTCATAAAGAAATAATTTTTCTGTCTGCTTGTTGATGAATGCAATTTTACCGTCCTTGTTGACAAGTATAATTGCGTTCGGAGCCGATTCAACGATTAGTTGAAAAGTCAGTTCATTTGGCTTCCTGGATTTTTCCATTTCCATTTATTTTTGCAGGGGCTCAATATTCGCTTCTTCGAGCGTTCGATGCACCTGTATGGTCGTCAACGGTTTTTCAATATATCCGTTGACCAAAGGGTTCTCACTGGCTCTGCGCTTGTCCTGGGGATCGATGGATGATGAAAGCATGAATATTCTTACTTTCTGCTTAACCGAAGGAGGAAACACATTGAGCTTCTCCAATACTTCCCAGCCACTTAATGTCGGCATATTGATGTCAAGGTAGACAATTACGTTCCTGGCAGCCGGATCTTCGTAAACAGAAAGAATATAGGAAAGTCCTGTTTCCGGATCGGTAAAGCTTAATATGTCCACATCAGGCAAAACGTCCCGGATAACTTGTCCGCAAATCATATTATTGATAAGATCATCATCAATTTGAATAAATCCAGCTATCGTTTTCTCCTTCATTGTCTTCAGTATTTTTAAACTTAATTACTGATGAAATTCAATCATAAACTCTGTGCCCTTATTTACCTGACTGGATACACTGATAGTTCCCCCTAAAGTTTCCACCTGCGTCTTCACCATAAATAGCCCAACGCCCTTCCCCTCCACATGCGAATGAAACCGTTTGTATAGCATAAACACCTGATCACCTCTTCTTTCAAGGTCAATACCAAGTCCGTTGTCTTTAAAAACCAATTGAATTTTATTATCCGTCTTACTGCTGGCAATGGTTATAACTAGTTCCAGGTCCGGCTGCCGGTACTTTATACTGTTTGAAATAAGGTTCAAAAAAATACTATAGAGATAACTTTTTATAGTGTTAATTTCATCAACTTCCGAGAAATCGCTTACAAACCGGACCTGCTTTTCATTTATCGTGTCGGCAATGCTTAATCTAATATCTTCCAGTAGATGGGAAAATTTAACGATCTCCTTTTTCTCGCTTAATACATTTTGTAATTGTAATATATAGCTAAGGTCCTTGATCACACTGTCCAGCTTTTTTACGGATATTAAAAGACCATCCCGTATCATTTTTTCTTCATTATTATCGGTCGACCTCCGGGACAGCAAATCAACGATGCCGATGATATTCGCTACGGGGGCGCGAAGATTATGGGATACGATATATGCAAACTGTTCGAGCTCTTTGTTTCGATGAATAATATCATTCGTCATTTTCTCCCGTTCCAACTCGGCATCCTTACGTTCCGTTATATCTACGAAACTGGCAAGAAGCTGGGGGCCTTGCAATCCTGTGAATGTCACCAGCCGGACTTCTGTAACAATTTCCTTGCCATGCGCATCGCAAATGGTCCATTCAAAAACAAGCTTTTCTCCTTCAATGGTTCTCCTGACAAGATCCTTGGCTTTTTCTTCCGATCTGCGGCCGTCAGGCTGAACTGCCGGACTTATGTCGGCAGGGCCTAATTTCACCAGCTCATCAGCGGTGTATTTCAACAGCCTCAATGCATTGGAATTGAATTGAACGAAGGTCATTGTATTAATACCGAGCACTGTTATCCCTTCAGGAACATATTCAAGGAATTCCTGGAAACGATGCTCCTTTATCTTCAGTATTTCCTGTGCTTCTTCCAAACCCTCTGCTTTTAGCTGCAGCTTCTCCGCCAACCGGGTATTGTATTTTTGCAGCACTTTATAAGATTCAGGCCGGGGGAGAACTTTGCGCGTGCCTGTCTTACACGCTGATATCAGCTCTTTTGCAGCGCCCAATAACACCGGCATACTTGCGGGCTTAACGATAAACATATCCGCGCCGATCTCAATGGCAAGGGCTTCATCACTTTTCGACGTATATGTCGCCGTGTATACAATTATAGGAGTGTTGTTATAAATGGGATTGTTCCTGATGTTACAACAGAGGGAAAACCCATCCATTTGAGGCATAAAAATATCCGTAATGATAAGATCAATGCTATGTGTCGATAAGACCTGAAGAGCTTGCTGCCCATTATCCGCCGTGATCACATCATATCCCCCAGATTCAAAAATTGCTTTCCCAAGCTTTAACAAAGTAAAAGCATCGTCAACCAGCAATATTTTTTCTCTGTCCATTTTTGGCAAGGATTAAATGATTGGTTCCCCGATCATTGATGTTACTGCAGATGAAGCATTGATCAACAGTTTTAATACGACAGGCTTGAAAGGGAGCTAAAAATGCAAGAGAATTATATAAGGGAATATGAATATACGAACAATTGCTGTAATTAACAGGAAGAAAACTCCTTCCCATTCAGGACCAGGTGGAATTTTCACATTTTATCAGATGGGTGGTTGATTAAGCAATAACCAGTAGAGCCCTAAACTCTGTATAGCTGCTGCAAACCCATCAAAATTCAGCGGTTTTACGACGTAACTATTGGCTCCAACATCATAGCATTTCCGTATGTCCGGGTCCTCCTGGGAGGAAGTTAGTACTACCACGGGCAGTGCTCTTGTGCGGGGATCGGCCCTGATCTTCTGCAATACTTCTATACCGTTCATTTTTGGCATTTTAATATCCAGCAATATCACTTTCGGAGCGAAAGAAACGTCTCTTGAGCCAGCATATTCGCCGGTGCCATAGATGAAGTCAACGGCGTCTGCACCATTTCTCACACGAACAAGGTGATTAGCCAATTTATGTTTTTTTAATATCCGGATGGTCAATTCGGCATCGGAATCGTTGTCTTCAACCAGTAATACTTCAACCAGTAATGCTTCCAGCGAATTTTTTTTCATATCGTGTTCTTTAGATCGGTAATGAAAAATAAAAACAAGCGCCTTCATCCGGCTTTCCCTCGGCCCATACTTTGCCGCCATGCTTTGATACAATTTTCTCTACAATTGCCAAACCAACTCCAGTGCCTTCAAACTCCTCACTGTCGTGCAAACGTTGAAATACTTTAAAAAGCTTATTGCTGTACTGTTCGTCAAAGCCCACACCATTGTCTTTTATCGAGAAAATATTATACTCTTCCTGAACGGCAACGTCAATTGTTATGCATGGCTGTTTTCTATTTTTACTGTATTTGACCGCATTGGATAAAAAATTGACCCATACCTGACGAATTGCATTCACGTCGGCATTAATTTCAGGCAATTCTCCTATTTGCCACGTTATTGAAGGCTGGTTTGTATTTTGTTCAATGAGATCATTAAGTATTTCGCCTATCATCATTTGGGTATTCACCATTGTTTTCCGGATATCCTGCTTTCCCATACGGGAAAAGGCAAGCAGATCATCTATCAACTGGCCCATTTTGATCGTATTTCCTTTAATGATTTTTATGATCCGGTTGGCTTCCTGATCTAATTTCCCGCCGTATTCATCTTCCAAAATGGCAGCAAATCCACTGATTCCACGCAAAGGGGCCCGGAGGTCATGGGACACAGAATAGGAAAAGGCTTCAAGATCCTCGTTACTTTTTATCAATTGTTCAGTACGGCTTTTAATTTTTTCCTCCAGGCCACGATTAAGCCTAACAACATTCCGCTGGGCATTCTTAAGCTCAGTCACATTAATGGAAACAGTCATGATCGCGTACACAATATTGTTTTCATCTCTTAAAGGAATAAGTCTGGAGACAATGTCATAACCAAGCCGATTAGACTCTCTTGTGATGCTTTCGCCTTCAAAAACTCTTTTAAACTCCTCCCGAACTGTATTAAATATTTCCGGGGGCAAGGCATCTGACGCCTTTTTTCCCAAAAGGGATCTTTTCGAGTATCCCAGTTTTTCAAGCATATCTCCTTCAATCAAAAAATACCGGTAGTCGGGATCAAGCAGACAAATGACAGATCCAGGGATACTGGAAGCAATTGTTCTATATGTTTTTTCGCTCTTTCTGATCATTTCTTCCGCCTGCTTCCTCTGTGTAATATCACGGCATATTTTGGAAGCCCCTATTACCTTTCCGGAGGCATCTCTTATAGGAGAGATCGTAAGGGATACAGTAATAATTTCCCTATCTTTCCGGACCCTTTCAGTTTCGTAATGATCGATCGTTTCTCCACTACGGATCTTTTCTATTATCCTATTTTCTTCATTTCTGAGCTTAGAAGGGATAAGAATGGAAATATTGCGACCAATCATTTCCTCCGATGTGTATCCAAAAATCTTTCCAGCTCCAGCATTCCAGCTGGTAATGGTCCCATTAAGCGTTTTACTTAGAATGGCATCATCAGAAGAGTTTACAATAGATGCAAACAGCGCATGCTGTTCCTGAAATTTCTTAGCTTCTGTAACATTCTTATAAAATATTGTCACGCCGTCATCTGAAGGATACACACTCACTGAAAACCAGGTATCCATAGGGGCATAGTAGGTCTCAACTTCTACTACTGTCCTTGTCTCCATCGCTTCATGATATTTATCCCATAAGATCGTCCCTATCATTCCCGGATGTATGTCCCATATCACTTTGCCCAAAGTTTTATCCCGGCCAAGCGGGTGAGTGGCCATGGCGGCATTATTTAAGAATGTATAGCGCCAATTGTTATCAACCGATACCACTCCATCCTTGATGCGATTTAAAACGATTTCCAGCTCTATTTCTTTTTTTTTTGCTATTCCCTTCAACATGAAAGCCCTGATCGTCGTATATAGCAATAATAATCCTGACGATACAATAAATGCTACTATTAATAACCGAATATCCCTTATTTCAATATTCAATTGTGTTTTCCGATGTTCAATCAAAAATAACGTCCTGTCGATGCCATGATCAATCAATGAATTTATAGATTCGAATGCTGCGACATGCGCCAATGTCTTCTTATGTATGACGGAATCGGGTACATTGCTTTTTATCAACCAGGAGATGTTAGACCGGATAAGAGTATCTAATTGCCCGGCGATCTGATGATTTACAGAGTCCTGCCCGGTGGTTGTTAGAAAATTTAATTGCTTGAATATAATCAGACTGTCTGTATAGAATGATCTTCCACTGTCTGGATTAAGGATCGCTGCGTTGTATATTTGTTTGGAAAGATCCTGGAAGGTGTTGAGAACTGCAAAATGTTTATTTGTAAGTTCGGAATAGTTAATAAGGGCTCTGTATCCAATATTAAAGAATACGAGAGCAATGATAAGCAAACCCGAAGCAGCAATATACGGCCCGGCCTTTTTAAGCATGGTGAAAGCGGAGAGAGAGGGTTTAAATAAGGGCGGGTGTATATTACAACAATTTAACATATAAAAAACAGGTGTTTTCCCCGTTTTTTTGATTTCCGGTGTTATCTTGACGAGAACAATACAAACAACTGATTATAATGCTTTTAGATATACCGGGCTGTCAAAAGCGGCCAGCCGTACCCCGATCCAATCCATTTGCCCTCAAAGCCAGATCGCTCTTCCCGCGCCATTTGTTAATGCTGTATATTTGCCCTGACTATGAAAAAGGTCCTGGCATTCCTGGTCTTACTGTCACACATGAATACATCTATGTTCCTGCCGCAGCTGCCGGAGGTAGATGCATTCGATGGCGGAGGCAGGAAGCTGGATGACATCAATAGCGTGGTAGAGTATGTCGGGGTTGCACTTGGCTACGACACCACCCCCGATGATGAAGATGACGATACAGGCCAGGCTTTCCACATCGCCAAAGTGCCCAATTATTTTTTATTCCAGCCTGTTTCAATCGTCCGGGTAGAAAATACTTCGCAAAGCAATGCAACCCATTTTGCAGAATACAGATCTGATAAAATAAAGCCTATCTCCATCGATATACTGACACCTCCGCCGGACGTTCGCCACATTTCTTAGCCGTTCCCAAAATCTCCCAACTATCAACCTATAATCACTCGCGTCGAGATGAAACGAAGAACCATTAAGCTAAATGGCTTTTCGGCAATGATCGTGCTATTTATCGGTGTCCAGGTGCATGCACAGGACACTATACGTATCACCTTACAGGAAGCCGAAAAACAATTTCTGGACAAGAATCTTGTGCTGCTGGCGGAGAAGTATAATATAGACATTGCAAAAGCCAGTGTTCTCCAGGCCTCTCTATACAGCAATCCCAATCTTTCCCTGACAGGCAATATCTATAATCCACAGGAGAAAAAACCCTTCGATGTCAGTCCTCGGACAGGAGAATACATCATCCAGGTCCAGCAGCTGATCCGCCTGGCCGGCAAACGCAACAAAGAGATCAACCTGGCAGTCACCAATACCCGGCTTAGTGAAGATCGGTTCTTTGACCTGCTGCGGACACTGCGGTTCTCCCTTAGAAGCAATTTCTTCAACATTCATTATACCCTGAACTCCGTAAATGCCTATCAAAGTCAATTGAACACCCTGGAGAAACTGCATACAGCCTACGAGGACCTGCAGGGAAAAGGGCTTGTTACGCTGAAAGACGCCCTGCGCATCAAGTCCCTGTTATACTCGCTAAAAGGCGAACAGGCCATCCTGCAGAACCAGCTAAACGATCTGCAGGCCGAACTGCGATTATTACTGCAAAACAATGCGGTGACCTTTATCCCCGTATTTGCGGACGGGACCGACACCTTATCTGCGGCGCTGAAGAAACTCGACCTCCCCGCCCTGATCGACACCGCCTACGCCAACAGGCATGACCTGCAGCTTGCCACCAACAGCCTGTTGTACAGTAAACAAAACTATGCCCTTCAAAAGGCCCTGGCCACGCCGGACATCACGTTAGGGGCACAATTCGATAAAAGAGGAAGCTTTGTAGACAATGCCACATTCCTGCAGGTAGCGATGGACCTTCCATTCTTCCATCGAAACCAGGGTAATATAAAGGCCGCCAGGATCTCCATCGATCAAAACGAGGCTGTTTATAAGCAACAAATGGGCGTGGTGGAAAATGACGTGCGACGGGCCTATGCAAAGGCGCTCACCAGCGATAACATGCTGCGATACGTGGACACCGGGTTTAAGGACCAGTACGAGCGGCTCCTCGAGGGCATTACAGACAATTTCCAGAAGAAGAACATCAGCCTCGTCGAATTCACTGACTTTTACGAATCGTATAAGAACAATATCCTCCAGTTCAATCAACTGGAGAACGAAAGGATGCAGGCCATCGAAGCCCTTCAATTTTCCATAGGAAAAAACATCTTCCCTAACTAACACTCCAAAAAAACGACCATGAATAAAAATTTGTATTCATTTATCATTATAGGTGCCCTCCTCTCCACCTGTTCATGTAAAGAAAAGGCGGCTGACACAGGAGGCAAAACAACTTTCTGTCTTACGGATACGCTGGCGAAAAAAGTAGTGATCGATTCGGTAAAGCTCATGGCCGTAAATAATGCCATTACGCTATCCGGAAAGATAGAAGCCAATGAAGACAAATGGGTAAAGGTCTTCCCCGTGGTGGGAGGCGTCGTGGAAGAAATGAAAGTGCAATTGGGTGATTACGTCAGGAAGGGCCAGACACTGGCCGTTATCAGGAGCAGCGAGATAGCCGATTACCAAAGCCAGCTCACCAATGCCCAGTCCAGCGTACGCATCGCCGAAAAGAACGTCACCGCTGCCAGGGAAATGTTCAAGTCCAACTTAGCGACGGAAAAAGAGCTGGTGACAGCCGAAACAGATCTCGAAAAGGCAAAAGCCGACTTAAAACGTATGGAGCAAACCAACGCCATCTACGGCTCCAAAGGCAACGCCACACAAACGATCACCGCCCCCGTGTCAGGTTACGTCGTAGAAAAAAATGTAACGGATCAGATGCATTACAGGGCGGACGCTACCCAGCCCTTTTTCATTATTGCCAACCTGGATGAAGTGTGGGTGATGGCCGACGTGTTCGAAACGGATATCGCAAAGATAAAGGTTGGCTATGACGCACAAATAAATGTGATCGCCTACAAGGATAAGACATTTACAGGCAAGGTCGACAGGATCTTTTCGATCCTCGATCCGCAAAGCCGGGTAATGAAGGTGCGGATAAAGATCCTCAACAAGGACAATCTTCTAAAGCCCGAAATGTTCGCGCAGATAAACATACTCTATAACGATAAGAAAAATCATTTACCCGCCATCCCGTCGGAAGCGATCATTTTCGATAAGAACAGGAACTTTGTAATGGTATACAAGGATAATTGCAATATCGAAACCCGTGAGATAGAATTGTACGAGACGGTCGGTAACACTACTTATATCAAGAGTGGATTAACAGAAGGCGAGAAGATCATCGCCAAATACCAGCTATTGATCTTCGACGCAATGAACAATTAATCCATTCATTCTTATTTAAGCCCAGCTTATGAACAAGTTTATTTCCGGGATAGTCACCTTTTCGCTGAAGAACAGGTTCTTTATATTTTTCATGACGCTGCTGATCATTGTCGGGGGTATCTGGAGCTATGTTAAGACCCCGTTAGAGGCATTCCCCGACGTCACCAATACGCAGATCATTATCGTAACGCAATGGAATGGTCGCAGTGCAGAGGAGGTGGAACGGTTTGTGACCGTGCCCATAGAGGTCGCCATGAATTCCGTACAAAAAAAATCCACGCTCCGGAGTATCTCCATGTTTGGCCTGTCTGTCACCAAGATCATTTTCGACGATGACGTGGAAGACTTCTTTGCAAGGCAACAGGTGAACAATCTCCTCCAAAATATCAGTCTGCCCGAAAACGTAGAGCCCGAGGTACAGCCTCCTTATGGCCCCACCGGCGAGATCTTCCGTTATACCGTACAGGGGAAGAATAAGAGTTCGGTGGACCTGCTGAACGAACAGACCTGGGTCATCGACCGCCAGCTTCGCAGCATTCCCGGAGTAGCCGACCTGGTGGCATTCGGAGGCGCCGATCGCACTTATGAGATCACTGTCGACCCTATCATGCTGGCCAAATACGATATCACCCCCCTGGAAGTATATACGGCCGTGTCGAAGAGCAATATCAATGTGGGAGGTGATGTCATCGAAAAGAACGGGCAGGCCTATGTAGTAAGAGGCATCGGTCTGCTGGATAACATCAAGGATATCGAGAATATCATCGTGGACAATATCAACGGCACGCCTATCCTGGTAAAGAACCTGGCTACCGTATCCCCCAGCCATGTTCCCCGTGTAGGACAAGCCGGGCTCGATGAAAATGACGATGTGGTGGAAGGCATCGTCGTGATGAGGAAGGGTGAGAACCCTAGGGAAGTGTTGAAAAGGGTAAAGGCAAAGGTCGAAGAGCTGAACGAAAAAATATTACCTGCGGACATCAGGATGGTGACCTTCTATGACCGCGACAACCTGATGGATTTTTGTACAGAGACCATCAGCCATAACCTCATCGAAGGCATCCTGCTGGTCACCCTGATCGTGTTCATCTTTATGTTCGACTGGCGCACGACGGTGATCGTCTCCATCATCATCCCCCTATCCCTGCTCTTTGCCTTTATCTGCCTGAAGCTAAAAGGCATGACCGCCAACCTGCTCTCGATGGGTGCGATCGACTTTGGTATCATCATAGATGGCGCCGTCGTAATGGTGGAAGGCCTCTTTGTAGTGCTGGCCCATAGAGCGCATGAGGTGGGAATGGAACGGTATAATAAAATGGCAAAATTGAGCATCATTCGCAAAACAGGTTTTAGCCTGGCCAAAGCCATCTTTTTTGCGAAGGTCATTATCATCACCTGCCTGATCCCGATCTTTGCCTTTGAAAAGGTTGAAGGCAAAATGTTCTCCCCCCTGGCCTGGACGCTCAGCTTCGCTCTCCTGGGAGCGCTGCTGTTTACCCTTACGCTGGTCCCTGTCCTGACAAGCATCCTGCTCAGAAAGGATGCCAGAGAGAGAAATAACCCCATCGTCAATTTCTTTAACCGCATCGTCATAAAAGGATTGAGAACCACCATGTCCCATAAAAAGACAGCACTGCTGCTGGCTTTTTCAATTATGGGGCTGGCTTTATTTTCCTTTAAATACTTAGGCAGCGAGTTCCTGCCCGAACTAAATGAAGGCGCGCTGTGGGTCGAAGCAAAACTTCCTATGAGCAGCTCTCTCACCCAAACAGTAGGTTTCGTAAGCCAGTTCAGGAAAATATTGAACAGTTTTGACGAGGTCAACGGCGTCCTGTCACAGACAGGTCGCAGCAATGACGGTACGGACCCGTCCGGCTTTTATTATGTCCAGTGCCAGGTGAACCTCAAACCCAAAAAAGAGTGGAAGAGAAAGATCAGCACGGAAGAGCTGGTGGATGAAATGGACAAAAAGCTCCGGCAGTACCCGGGCGTTGTCTATAATTATTCCCAGCCCATCATCGATAATGTTCACGAGGCGGTAGCAGGTATAAATGCCGACCTGGCCGTTAAGATCTTTGGCAACGACCTGGAAAAGCTGGACAAGCTGGCCGATAGCATCTATGGTATCCTCCAGACAGTAAAAGGCATAGAAGACCTTGGCGTCATGCGCAACCTGGGACAGCCCGAATTAAGCGTCGTGCTGGATGAGCAAAAAATGGGCAAGTATGGCATCACCACCGCCGACGCCAACTCCGTTATTGAAATGGCCATCGGAGGCAAAAGCGCATCGACCTTTTACCAGCAGGAAAGGAAGTTCAGCATACGGATCCGCTATCCTGAACAATATCGGAACAATGAAGAAGCCATCGGCAACCTCCGCCTCCCTACCCTGCATGGCTCGAAGATCCCTCTGAAGGAGATCGCCGAGATCAGGACCATCACGGGGCCCGCCTTTGTGTACAGAGATAAGAACACCCGCTTTATTGCCGTGAAATTCACCATCCGGAACAGGGATATGGGCAGCACGATCGCCGAAGCGCAGGAAAAAGTAAACAGCCGGATAAAACTGGGTAAAGGATTCAGCATCGATTGGGCCGGAGAATTCGAAAACCAGGTGAGGGCGCAGGCGAAGCTGGCACAAGTAGTGCCGGTGGTGCTGATTCTCATCTTCATCCTGCTCTTCATAAGTTTTGGCAATGCCCTGGATGCCGGGTTAGTGCTGATAAATGTGCCTTTTGCGCTGATAGGCGGCATTCTTGCGCTACATGTCACCAACACCGAATTCAGCATCTCGGCCGGTATAGGGTTTATAGCCTTATTTGGCATCTGTATTCAAAACGGCGTGATACTCATTTCAGTCTTTAAGCAAAATCTACACCATAAGATCTCGTTGTCACAAGCCATCTTCCAGGGTGTTCAGTCAAGGATACGACCCGTCGTTATGACGGCTTTGATGGCGGCAATAGGCCTGCTGCCCGCTGCCATCTCCACGGGCATCGGCAGTGAAACGCAAAAACCCCTGGCCAGAGTTGTCATTGGCGGTTTGATCAGCTCGACTATATTGACACTGCTGATCTTTCCCATCATTGTCGAGCTGTTGTACAGACGGGTGCACAGAAAGAATTCGCTGACGGCTTCCGCCGGTTAAGCCAATATAGTTGAATATTTTGCCAACAGAGATAATCCCATCCCTTTCCTTATTGAATAGCTTAGGCTACATGAATAAAAGATCCATTAACCGCCGCAAATTCATCGGCCAGCTTTCCCTGGGCACCGCAGCGATCGCAGCCAGTCCTTTCACTCTTTATGCCGACGGCAGGCCGGCGGGACGCCCCCTTGGCGTCGCACTGGTGGGGCTCGGCAAGTATAGTACAGGACAGTTAGGGCCAGCTCTCCGGCAAACCACCATGTGTAAGCTGACGGGCGTGGTCACCGGCTCACCGGAAAAAGGAGCGCAATGGGCAAAAGACTATGGATTCCCTGCTAAGAACATTTACAGTTATGACACGATGCACCAGATGGCCGGCAATCCCGATATCGACATTGTTTATATCGTAACACCCAACGGGCTCCATGCCACCCATGCCATTGCAGCCGCCAGGGCAGGCAAGCACGTGATCTGTGAAAAGCCGATGGCAAGGACAGTGGCCGAATGCGACAGTATCCTTGCAGCCTGCAGGGAAGCAAAGGTAAAATTGTCTATCGGCTACCGGCTTCATTTCGATCCGTACCACCGGGAGCTGATGCGGTTGGCTAAGGAAAAGGATTTCGGCGCCTTTACCAGCATGACGGCTGACCGGGGCTTTATCATGAAGAGCAAAGTATGGCGGGCCGACAAGCAGCTCGCCGGTGGTGGGCCTATCATGGATTTGGGCATATATATCATTCACGGGGCCTGCATGGCCGCCAATGGCGCCACTCCCCTATGGATCACGGCGAGTGAGCACCCTAAAACACGGCCGGATATCTTCAGTGATGTGGAGGAAGGGATGAACTGGAAAATGGAATTCCCGGGTGGTGCTGTATGTACGGCACAGACTAGTTACCAGCATGGCGCCGACCGTTTCAGGGCTGAAGGCGACAAAGGCTGGATCGAGTTTAAGGAACACGCTTTTACATACAGGGGTATGGTGGTGGAAACCAGCCGCGGGCCGCTGAATTTCACCCCCCCGAACCAGCAGGCCCTGCAGATGGACGATTTTGCCGATTGTATCTTATCCAACAGGGAAACACCCGTACCGGGCGAACTGGGGCGCAGAGACCTGGCCATTATTGAAGCTATTTATACAGCAGCGGCTACAGGCGGGCGGGTGCAGGTAAAAGCATGATCGGCCATTTCATCTCTCCACGAAGAAAGCCCTCATTCCGTGCGCAAGCTGTCAACCGGATTCTTCACTGCCGCCTTCAAAGCCTGGCTGCTCACCGTCACAAAAGCAATGACCACCGCAATCAGCCCCGCCAGGCCGAACACCCACCAATCGATGCCGATCCGGTATGCAAATCCCTGCAACCAGCTTTCCATCGCCATCCAGGTCACCGGGATAGAGATGACAATTGCCACCAGCACCGGCATAAGAAGATCTTTCGTTAAAAGGAACAGCAGACTGTGAACCGATGCACCCAGCGCCTTCCTGATGCCGATCTCCCTGGTGCGCTGCAAAACATTGAAGGCCGAAAGCCCTAGTAGCCCAAAACAAGCGATCGCTATGGCCAGTATGGCAAACAGCGCGAACACCGCTCCGAAATGCTGGTTCTCGGCATATTGCCGGCTAAAGAATTCATCGAGAAAGAAATAGCTGTAAGGATCATTCGGAAAATGCCGGTCCCAGATTGATTTGATGGCTTGGATGGTGGCAGCCGGTTCCGCAGCCTGCACTTTGATGGAATAATAGCCGCGCCGGTCACGATACGGCAACAGCACCAGCGGCTGGATCGCTTTCTGCAGCCCTTCATTATGATAGTCTGCGATCACTCCGATCACATGCAGGGAGTCCATATTGATCTGACCTCCTTTCACCAATTGCCCGATGGCCGCTTGCGGAGAAGGAAATCCCAGTTCACGTACGGCTGATTCATTGAGAACAACCGACTTCCTGTCGGTGACGAAAGTCCGGGAGAAACCCCGTCCCGCCACAAGCTTCAGGCCGTACGTCCTGATAAAATCATCGTCTACCCCTACCATGGAAAGCGTGAACACATGCCGATCGGCGCCGCTGTACCTGTTCCAGTCTGTAGCCCACAGTATCTCCTGGCCCATTACGTTGGAAGAGGCTGCAATGCTTCTGACACCCTTCACCTGCAAGACATCACTCTTGAATGCCTGGAAGATGCCCTGGTAAGCCGAGTCCGCTAACCCTGCGCTGGCACCCTTCACCACTACGGTCTGGTCTATGTCGGCGCCAAGCTGCTGGCTGCGCATATAATGCACCTGCCGGTAAACGATCATCGTCCCTGCGATAAGGATGATGGAAGCTGCAAACTGGCCTACGATCAGGCTTTTCCGGAACCATTTCCCTCCCAAGGCAATCTTGGGCGAACCTTTCAGCACGGACACCGGGAGGTAACGGGACAGCACCAGCGCCGGATAGATGCCAGACAGGAAGGTGCCGTTGAGGAATAGCAGCGCAAAACTTCCCCAGTATGCCGCCGGCAGGGAAAATAAGAGGTTCAGGGGCCTCCCTATAAATCGGCCGAACAAGGGGTTCAATGCCAGGGTAATGACGGCAGCCGCCACCAGCGCCAGGAGGTTCAGCAACAGGCTTTCCAGCATGAACTGCCGGATCAGCTCCTGCCGGCTGGCCCCCAATACCTTGCGCACCCCCACCTCCCGGGCCCGTTCCAGCGAACGTGCGGTGGCAAGATTGATAAAATTGATCCAGGCGATCCCGATGATAAAAAAGGCGATGAGGAATAAAAAGGACACGGATTGCCCGTCGCCATTCGCCTCCGCTTCCTGTGTATCGTGGGAATACAGGTGGATATCCTTCAGTGGCATTAAGCTCAGGGAAAACCGGTCGTTATGGCTCTTGTTCTCCGGCAGGTCATTGTAATATTTGTCGATGAAAGCCGGGAGCCTGGCCGCGAGATGTTGCGGGCCTGCCCCCTTCCGCAGCAGCACATAAGTATAGAAATCCGGCCAGCTCCAGCTGGTCTCCACCGGATCGTCCGTCTTGCCATACGTACCCTTAACCTGACTAAGCGTCGGGTAGGATATGATCACGCTGAACTTCAGATGGGAATTGGCCGGATAATCCCGAAAGACCCCCGCCACTTCCAGCGGAAGCATGCGTCCGTTGTAATGGACGTTTAATACTTTTCCCAAAGGATCTTCCTGCCCGAAAAACTTCCTTGCCTCATCTGCCGAAAGGAGAACCTTTCCCGGCCCGGTAAGCGCCGTCCTCGCATCCCCTTCCTGCAGGGGCAGGTGGAAAATGTCCAGCAAAGCAGCATCGGCAAAAAAGACCGTTGGCTCCTGCAACTTTATATTTCGGGTGGCATTAGCCAGTAAGAATGCAGTCTTGAATATCCGGCAGGCATTCTCCACTTCCGGGAAGTCGCGTTTCATAGCGGGCGCTACAGCAGGCATCGCTGCAGCGCAAGGGACCACCAGCTTGCCGTTCTCGTACTCCACATCCTGCACCCGGAAGATCCGGTCGGCTTTTTCGTGAAAGGTATCATAGCTCCTTTCAAAAGCCACATATTCGAAGATAAGCAGGCAGCATGTGATACCTGCCGTAAGCCCCAGGACGTTCAGCAGGCTGTAGCCACGGCGGTGGGTCAGGTTTCGAAAGGCGATCCGCAGGAAACTTCTTAACATATTGAGAAGGCAAGATACAAAACCAAAGCCCCCCTGACAAGGTCAGGAGGGCTTTTCTATTTGCGGCAGCGGGTCCACCTTGTTCACCGAAGAGAACATCCGGCTTCCCCAATATTTTTCATTCGTCGACCCCCATGCTTCAGGCGGCCAGCAGACTATTTGAGATACAAAAAGATGCATTCGTTCCATAATCCTCCCCATTCCCGATGCTGATGCTGCCACCCAACTTTTCGGCCACATCCTGCACCTGCCTGTATTCCCTGGAAATAGTATGGTGAAAGTAAGTGCCCACATCCTTTATCCGGATCATCATACGATCGTCCATGGTGATGGCTTCTATGTGAATACACTCGTTTCGCGTACTTTGATTGGCTCCATTTATCAGGCTCCAGAGTACATACGCCAGCATGTTCTCGTCGGCTCCGATGAACAGGTCCCGGGGGATCTCGTTCAGGACAAGATTATGACGTCTTACCATTGATGGCAATAAGCTTTGCACCAGATCGGAGACAACCTTATGCAGCGATATTTTCTCGCTTGGGGACACTGGAGAACCGGCAATATAGGTGGTATTCATAAAAAGGAATTTACAAAAGAAGAAATACTGATAAAAGCTTTATAGGGTACGGATCTTTTAGGAAGTTTCCAATAAGTACGGATCAACGAAGTATTTTCATCGAGTACGGATCAACCCGGAAGTTTCAGTGAGTACGGATCAACTCGGTTTTTCATTCAGATGTAAGCTAGAAATATTTTATATCAACTATTGTAGCAAAATAACGACACAACCAACAGCCTCCATCCATCCTATTCTCTGATGTAAAACAACTACAAAATTTTATCGTTTTTTGTCGTGTTATTTCTACATTTATTCCACCCGTTTAAACATATATCATTGATAATGAACATATTAATAAATATAGAAAAAATAAGTAATTTTAAGGGCCTTATCCGACCTAACAGCGTCAATATATATGTATGGAAACAAACAGGATATTAATAGCCGACGACCATACAATAGTCAGATCCGGCATAAAACTAATTATTCGGGACCTTCTTCCATCAACGGCTATAGATGAGGCCTCCAATGGGGACGAAGTGATCTCTTGTGTGAAAAGGAACGATTATGAAATGATCGTTTTGGATATCAATATGCCCGACACGGATTCTATCACCCTGGTCACCAACCTGTTTGCGTACAGAGAACATTCCAGGATCCTTATATATAGTATGAATTCGGAAGACCTGTATGCGAAAAGGTTTATCAAATTAGGCGTCCTGGGCTACCTGAACAAGGAATCCAAGGCCGAAGAAATAAGGAGGGCAATTACTTCTGTATTGAATGGAGAGGTTTACATCAGCAGAAAGGTAAAAAAAGATCTCAGCGAGGATATGCAGGCAAAAAAGGGGGCGGACAACCCTTTTGAAAAGCTTTCGGACAGGGAGATCCAGACAGTCAAATACTTACTGCATGGTTATTCGCTGCTGGAAATTAAAAAGATACTGAACATCCATTCCTCCACAGTGGGAACATATAAGACAAGAATATTCGAAAAGCTGAAAATAAAGACGCTTCGCGAGCTGGATGAGCTGGCCAGAATGTACCAACTGGAAATATCTAAACTTTGAAGGTCACCACCACCGTCGTGCCTTTCTCGGGTGCTGAATCAATATCCACTTCGCCATGTAATTTTCGTGCAAGTTCCATAATGAACCGGTACCCAAAAGTAGGCGCTGTCCTGGTCATATCTTTTTCGTTGAATGACTTTATCTCCGTTACTTTTACAGCGCTCATCCCCTGCCCGGTGTCTTTCACCTGTATCTGGACATGCCCATTCTCTTGCCAGGCAGTGATGCCGACGCTTCCGGAGCCGGTGTATTTAACGGCATTATCAACCAGGTTGCGGACAACGATAGCCAGTATATTTCTATCCGACATTAACACCAGCCCGGAAGGAACATCACAATTAAAGTACAACCCCTTTCGGTGGGCGATATTGCTGTAAAGGACCGTTGTCTCTTTTATAAATTCAAACAACCTGATGTTCTCTCTTTTGATCGTAAATCCTTTTTTCTGACTATCATACCAGATCAGGAAGTCAGTGCTGAACTGGCATATCCTGTTGGTGGAATCCTTTAACAAATAAAACAGTTCGTTCAATTCCTGTACGCTGAACTTTTGAAAATTCCTGTGCAAATGGTCGATCATAAGAGACTGTGAGAACATAGGCGAACGCATGTCATGCATGATCACAGAAAGAAGCCTCTCTTTTATGATAGTACTCTGTTCCAGTTCGGAAGTCCTTTCATCTACCTTCATCTGCAGCCGCACATTCTGTTGCAGGAGTAGCCTGGTCCTTAATTTATACAAAAAGAATAACAGACTGCCCATCGCCAGCGCCAGCAACGAATAATAGACCCAGGTATTATACCAATGAGGCAGCACCTCGAAGGCAATAGCCATATTATTGAATCGATCTTCCCCGCTGCCATTATTCTTTCTGACCAAAAGCTCGTACTTTCCGTAAGGCAGCCTGTTGATCGTGATCCTGCCATCCCTGTTAACAGGATACCATTTCCCTCCGGTGGAATCCAGCGTATATTCGATCTTCAAATTTTCTTCCAGCCCATAGAATGGAGTAGTAATATCTACAATGATCCGGTGGAAATCAGGCTTAATGGTAAAGCGCCTGCTGTGATCGAGCTTCACCGAGTCGGCGAAAAAATCATCCACGAACATTTCACTGTCGGGCATGTCGGGATGCACCATGCCGGGATTAAAATATACGATCCCTTCAAGGGACGGGAAGTAAAAATTCCCTTCATTGTCCGTCTGCGACGCAGGGTTACACCCCCCATTGAACTCATTGGTATTGAACCCGTATGATTTATCAAAATAGTAATAATACAAGCTATTCTTCCCGGTGGCGGCAAAGTCGTCAAGCTCCTTTTTCAAGATCCTGAACAATCCATGGTTAGAATTGATCCAGAAAAAACCACTGTCATCTTCCAAAAAAGTATGGGCAGTAGACAGGTAATTCTGCGGATCCAATGGCAGTGCAATGAACTTCCCATTTTGATACTTATAAAACCCATTTCCGTAGCTGGCCACCCAGATACTATTGTCTTTTGCCCTGTAAATATTCCGGGCATATACATTAGGCAGGAGAGGCTTTTCCTCGAGGCTATTCTTTGCTACGTCATATATGTAAATTCCATCCCGGGAAGCTAACCATAATATCCCGGGTGCCACTTCCGCAATCGATTCTATATTATGATTGACAAACGGTGGATAACGCTTAATGACATACTGCAGCTTACCGTCCACTATTTTTAACAGGGAGAAAAGCGTGCTGACCCAGATAGTGTGCCTGGCATCTTCAATAATGCAGCCAATATAGGAATCCAGCGGAAGGCTATCCACGGCTAATTCCCTGGAAAAAATACTATCATAAATATGCAATCTTTTCTCTTTGCTCACCCAGATGGATCCGTCCCTTGCCTTATAAATACAATTTCCATCGGGCCTCAGATCTTCCTTGAACAAAAGATGACGGTGCCCATTGCCTTTGTCCAGGATCCCGTTGTGCGTAAGGATCTTTTTTCCGGGAAGCAAAAGAAAGGCTTTAAAGGCATTATTAAGACGATCGGTGGAGTTAAAGGTAACTGTCGTGAATGATCTTTTTGTAACGATGATAAATCCGGTGGTGACGGTGGCAATAAAGAGCCGCTGGTTTTTCTTATCGTACAGGAAAGAGGTAGGTATCAGTTTATCCAGGATCTTCAGGTTTTGAAAAATAAGTTCCGCCCTCAACACATCATTGTCGATGCGTAATTCATAAATATCATTTCGATACCTTATTATAACCTGATCCCCCCCGGGGCCGATCCTAAGTTCGAGCCCGGGGATGGAGAAAGCACTCTGTAACAGGGCGGATAATGTTTGATCCACCTGCACGGATATCTCCCTGCCATGTTTAAAAAAACGTCGTTCCCCACTTTCAGAGAAAATACAAAATATGTCGTCCAGCAGGAAAAAATGGGCGCTCGCATCCTTAAAACCCACCGGTAACTTATGCGCTTCGGCAGAAACATTGTTGAGGTAATACCAATCGTTCAGTCTGTCACGAACTACCATTTCATTATCGTTCAGGATCAGGAATGTCTCAGATGCAGTTAAACTATTCAGCAACACAGTATCAATACCGTTCCTGGCCTTTGCATAATAGGTGAATAATGGAGTGCAGTCAAAAATACCCTTTGAATTAACATGGAAGAACTTGTGGGGGATACGCGTTCTTGGCGTGTCGATAACCACCTTATAATCCGCAACTACCTTATAGATCTCAGCAGCATCGAAGGATGAACCCAGCAGTACTTCTTTTTGTGACGATTCGGCGATGACCGAGAACCGGTTGGATCTTATGGCAGGCGTGTTGGACTTATCATATATTCTGAGTCGCCGGCCGTCAAATCGCACGAGGCCATTCTGCGTGGTTATCCAAAGGAAATTATTCTTATCCAGCAAGAGGCCGGTGGCGCTGTTTTGAGGCAGACCGTTCTCGCTATTAAATTGTTTGATATCATAATTGTACCCATCCGCAGGAGATTGATCGCTCCCGAGGTTCTGAGCTCCCGCCCGTTCAATGACTATTCCGATGAAACAGAATAGGAATAAGAATTTTCTCCTCATAAGCTGGATGGCAAACTGTAGTAAATTTACTACAAATTTGCAATAAAACTCTTAGTATAGGGAAAACCTGCTTATATCTATAATATTAACAATCAAACAGTTGAATCCAAAGCTCTTTCGTTTTGTTTATGCTGAGCCTTAAAATGCACCCCCACCTCCATTTTTACAGAGTTGTCTGTAGCCTGCCGGGTTTTTAAGTCCTAATTTCCTGAACAAGTCCCCCCCGATTGATGGAAAAGGGCCTTCCCCACCGTTATATTTGTCCGGTGATCAGCATTTATTATCCTCGTAAAATTCATTGTATGAAACACCGGATCCTCGCTTTCTTCTTCCCCTCGAAATATCCCCTTGTTGCATCAGCAGCATCGTCTGCAAAATTCACCACCGTATCCCTGCATGGGCTGGTCAATCAATTGCTGTCGGGTCTGCAGCCCGTGGCCTTACGCCGCGACAATATCATCCTCAATGGCATACCCAATGGCTTGTCTGTTCTGACAGATGTGAACATGTTGGCAAATGGGCTGCGGAACCTCATCGGCAGCGCCGTGAACAGTAAGAAGAATGAATGCATCCATGTCATCGTCACCACAGCAGCTGACAGGATCATGATCTGTATCGAGGGTGCAGGCACTTACGAAGTACGTGGCGCCAATAATTCTATGGTCATTTCTAACAGCCGGTTGGCAGCATAGCAGTCCTCAGATCACCAAATTATTCTCTCCCGCTTTAAGCTGATACCTTCTTCCCTTCCATAAAAAAACGCCAGACGTCTTTTCAGGTAGATCTACCTTAATCTTCCATTTACCCTTATCCAAACCATACGCCACAGCAACTTTTCCGTTGGGATGTGGTATCTCGCCGCTTACATTGACCAGCGCTCCCAGATGTGGCTCGATCTTTATTTTACGGAAGCCGGGCGCGTCGCTGTCGATGCCCAATACCGTTCTGAAAAATTCGATATTGGGGCTGGCGCCCCAGGCGTGACAGTCGCTGCGGCTGTTTGGCAGATCGGATACTTCAGCCCAGGTGGTTAATCCCATCTTGATATTTTCCCGCCACACATCGAGCCATTTGAGGTAATCGTCCCCATAGCCGCCCGCCACCAGCGCCTGGTGCAAATAATATTTAAAGTAGATGGTGCATTGGGTCAGGGTACTATCCGTTAGAAGCCCCCTGCATACCCCGGGCATGTCCGCCTTATTGACAACACCGGCCAATATCGCCAGTGCATTGGCATGCTGCGAATACACATCTTTCTCCCTGGTATCCGCGTACAATTTCCTGGCTGCATTCCAGTATTTAGCCTGGATGGTCCTTTTTAGCTGTCCTGCTTTTTCCCGGTAGAGGACAGCATACGCCGGCATACCGATCCTGGATTCCATTTCGGCCGCCCACTGATAGGCCATCAGCAACTGCAGATCGAGAATGGCCGAGCAGCCATCACTACCTTTTGGCGCCTGCGCGAAATCCCACCCTTTACCGCCTACCCAGTCGATAAAAGTCCAATAAGGAGTATTGGTCAATGAACCGTCCGCCCCCTGGTATTTGCCGAAAAAGTCCATTACAGCCCGCTCGCCGGTCAGCTTATCTTTGATAAAACTACTGTCGGCCCTGTACATCCAGTAATCGTGCAGCACACCGATGTACCATAAAGAGAAAGTGGAAATGATCTGCGTACTATGCGTAGGCCATCGGCTTTGCGTAGCTCCCTCCGGTATGCGTGAATGATCCATCAGGTCAATGGCGTTACGCGCCAGCCGGTCGTCGCCGCTGTTATAGTAGCTGACCATCGCCTGTATCCGCGTGTCGCCGATGTACTGCAATTGCTCATAATAAGGGCAATCGAAATAGGTCTCCATGGCGCAAAGCCGGGCTGTCCGCCACCCTATTTCCAGGATCTTTTTGATCTCAGGATCGTCAGCGTTGAACACCGCATTAAATGTAAAAGGATATCCCGTGAATGTGCCATAAAGATCATCTATCACCAGCGGCTCACGCTGAGTATGCACTGTTACCAGGATATAGCGAAAGCTCCTCCAGTAAAGGGTTGTATAAGACTGGCCCGTGCTGCCGTCGGAGATCAGGCTGTCTTTTCGCCCGTTGAAATCTTTGCCTTCCACATCATTCCGGTTGCCTTTACGATCGCCGTATTTCTTTATATTGTCAAAAAGCGATTCAGCATACCGCATTGAAACGCCGGCATCCTTGCCTTTGCTGAAGTGCAGGTTTATATATGCGCTGGTCAGATAGGTTTGATCCAGCAAAAAAGAGACAGTAGTATTGGCAGGAATAATTATAGGGGTTTTCGATGCCGGGAATGTGGAGGGGAGCGTTATTCCCGTCGCTTTGCGCACAACGGGCAGCCGCTGGTACGTCAGCTCCATCCGGGGCAGTGAGGAAGGTACCAGCATCCAGCCAAATCCATCGCCGGCCCCCTTAAGACGCCCCTGGAATAAATTAGCCGCAAAGGACCAGCTGCTGTCATCAAGATCAAGCGCCGTCCAGCCCTTGACGGATTGATTCATATCCACCAATTCCCCCGTACTGGCAGCAAAAAACCCCGTAATAGGCTGATATCCCTTGTCCCGGATGCATTTCCAGGTTTGATTGGTATTAAGGATCTCTTCATCGGGCGAGTTCCCTTGCACAATGAATGCTGTCCTTACCGTGATCTGGGCCTCGGGTCGGCTATCAGCTTCATTATATACCAGCGCCGCCACAATGTTCCTGCCCGAAACCAGATAGGGCGCAAGGTCCACCGTTTCATAGTTCCAGTAATACGTATCTCCGCGTGCAGGTCCTAAGGACACCAGCGTACCGTTTACATACAGCTTATACCGGTTGTCGGCCGATACGTGAATGATAAAGCTGGCAGGTTTAGCCGCCAGATCGATATTCTTCCGGAAATAGTAGACCCCATATCCAGTCCCGGGATCATTCGGGGCGGCAATCCAATTGGCCTTCCATGGCCAGATCATCAGTAGTAAAGAGAAAAAAGTATTCATTATTATGTTAATTTTAGGTTGTTATGTCAAGATCGATCCTCAAAGAAGCCCCGCCGCTAACGAAGTCAGATTGTTTCTCTGTGTTTGCCAGGCATAAAACAGAGTTTGACTTTCCGGTGCATTACCATGAAGAGTATGAACTTAATTTCATTGAAAATGCCAAAGGTGTCAAACGGATCGTGGGAGACAGCGTGGAAGAGATCGAGGACCTGGAACTGGTGCTCATCGGCCCGAACATCCCCCATGCCTGGTTCACCCATAAATGCACAACAGAGATCTTTGAGATAACCATCCAGTTCCATCGCGACCTTTTTCATGAGGTCTTTCTCAAAAGAACGCAGCTTAGCTCGTTAAGAAACCTGTTCGAGCAGTCCCTTAAAGGGATCCTTTTTTCAAAGGAAACCATCCGGCATCTCGCCCCGCGACTTAAAGAGCTGGAGAACAAGACGGGTTTCGACTCCGTCATTGAGCTCATGTCCATTCTCAATGAGCTTTCGCTGTCGACAGGCTCGCGCTGCCTATCCGGCGAAAAGATCTACAACGCGGATTATATCTATATGGACAGCGTCCGTATGGAAAAGCTCATCGAATTTATGAATGCCAATTTCAGCCGACCCATCCGCCTGGCTGAAGCAGCAGAGCTGGTCAGTATGGCTGAGACAGCCTTCAGCCGTTTCTTCAAGGCAAAGACGGGTGTAAATTTCGTTGACTTCCTCAACGATATACGCCTCGGTCATGCCTCCCGGCTCCTCATCGACACCAAGGACCCGATCACGAATATTGCCGTCGCCTGCGGATTCACGAATATCTCCAATTTCAATCGTACGTTCAAACGGGAGAAGGGCCTTACCCCCAAGGACTTTCGGGCCAAACACGGCAATGTTGGCGAACGGGTTTTCTTCTAATTGACTTTTTTGATCCGGATCGTATGCTTACGCGGCTGATTGACCAGGTAGATCTCATTCACCAGCACATCCATTTCTTTCTGCCAGGCCTGTCTTACAGCAGCGTAACGCGCAGCACGATAATTATCTTTCTTCGAACCTACGAACCAGTTTTTCACAGCAGTCGCGTTAAGCGAATCCATTGCTGCCCCATTGTCGGAAAAATACAGACCATTGTCCCGGAAAAAATTAAAATGCAGCCAGTAATAAGCCCTCATTTTAGATTCCAGCGCCATCCTCTCCTCATTCAGCCACAACACTGCCATTGCCTGCTCATATTCCGGTGTATTTTTCACCAGAGCCAGGTTGATCCCGGTCGATAATTGATCGCCCGTCCATTCGCCTATTTGTACATTGTCGATCGTCAGTGTATACTCGCCGGAGGCCAGTCCACGGACAGCCAGCATCTCCCGGTTCATCTCTTCGTTGAAGGGTACGACGTCCAGCGCTTCCGTCTGCCGCTGCGGGTTGCCCCAAAGTCTGGGAATGCTATCCTGTGGAAAAGGCAGGGATGCCGCCAGGTAGTCCACCTTTATCTCTCCCGGCACAACGGTGAGGCCGGACAACTGGCAATTCACTGCCTTCCCGACCTTCTTACCCACTGCGTCGATGATGATGTCGGCCACCGGCTTGCCGGCAAGCCCCTGTGTCTTTAAGAAGAGATAGGCCATCACGAAATGCCCTGCATTGCCCGGGTGTATCCGATCGGGACCTGTGAGTGTAAATGTCGAATCCCTTTTCTGTTCGCGCAGGGTAATTTCGGTCATGGGGTGGAAGAAATCCACAAATCCCCAATGGTTGGATATGGCAGCCTGTTCCTGGAAGGCGCTGATCTCACCCATGGCCAGGCTCTTCTTAGGAAAATAGTTCTTCGGATTCTTCACCGTCTCATCGTAAAGAGGCGAGGTTATCAGGATCTTTTTTGCCGGTGTGTAAGCCTTCAGCTTTTGCCCGATCGTATCGAAGAACAGCCGGCTTTCCATAACCCTCGCCTTGGCCGTAGCGTCTGCATCAGCTGACAAGAACTCAAAATACCCGGAGTCATTCATGCCGAAGGTCAGACAGATGGTGGTCGGCTTCTTCGCAAAAACGTCGTCGTCCAGGCGATAGAGGATATTTTTTGCCCTGTCTCCGCCAATGCCGCAATTGTAGACCGTGATACGCCGGCCCGGGTAATGCAGCATATAATACAGCCACACATAGGACTCGTAATAACCCTGCTCCGTGATGCTGTTGCCCACGAAAGCTACTTTTTCGCCCGCTTCGAAAGGCCGCATGGTATGGGACGCCGGCGTCTGAGCAAAGGCTGAACGCCCACCAGCGATCAAAGCCACTACAAAAAGCATTTTTTTATACATGTTCGAATTTTATCGTTCTGATACCAAATCTTGGGACGTTAAGTTCTATCCAGCGACGCCCTTTCCTGTTCCGGCGGATCGGCAGCTCCCTGATACGGCGGCCGTCAAGCTCCACCTCAACGGCCTTCATCGCTTCAAATCCAAGGTAAACAGGCAGTAAAGGAGTTTTTGCCGCCGCATTAAAGACCCGTACGGTAAGGTCCTTGCCGGACATGGTCAGCGAGGAAAATTCCACCCCTTCCACCGTCTGCAGCAAGGATCGCTCTCCGCCGGCTGCCGCCGGGGTCGCAAGCAGTGGCTCATTCCATTTTGTCCCTTCCTCCCAGATGCCTGCCCGGTCCCATTTGCCTGCGTGCGGTATCAATGCATAGTTCACCTCCATAGGCCCATCGATCCTGTAATCCCGGTAGAAAATACCGTTGCCGGAATATTGCAGGGTTAGCCCCAGGGGGAAGTCCTTGCCATGCGCATAACTGGTCGTATGGTCGCAAAGCAACGCCATCCCATATTCGCCTGCGCCATCGGCTACGTCCACCCAGTTCAGCAGGACGTTGTTCCTGATGCTGTCCCACCGGTTGTAGAATGTATTGTCGAGCCTGCTTTCGCAGACGTCAAAAGGCGCGTTCTTATATACTTTCTGCGAAGAGAGATTCAGGGGGAACAATGCCAGCAGTTTGAAGCGGTCGTCATAATAGGCCTTTCTCACCTGATCGTTCTTCGGCACCTCGAAATATTCTCCGATGGCCGTATTGCCCTTCCAGTCGATCTGCAAATGCAGATCGACACGGCGCTGCCCTTGCCGGACCGTCAGGTCCTGGCTGAAAGGATGGCCGGCGATCAGCCCCCGGATCCCGAGCTTTATTTCTTCAGGCCCTTCTTCGACGATGCGCACCTCCGCCGCCGTCTCAGCACTCGATCTCATTCCACCATCGTTGTAAAAATTACCTCTCAGCTCGTTGAACCCCTTGCCTTCTTCGACGAACTCTTTATTGCCCAATTGCTTTGCGACCCAGCTGGTAATGATCCCGCCCTTTGCCGGATCGATCGTTAGCTTGTAAAGATCCGTCTCGATGCTATAGTCGCCATTCCCCAACTGCCGCACAGTAGCTCCGGACTGGAGTTTTTTTATCGAATCCAGCCTATAGCTTGCGTATCCCATCGGCGGAACATTTGCCAGGAACAACCGGTCTCCATACCGCACATATTCATTCCTGGTGGCTGCAGTCGTATTATACACCCTTACGTAGTCCCCTGCTCCACCCGACAATATTTGCAGGTCGTGCTGAGCGATACTGTCACACACAGCATTGGTATGGTCCGTCCACCGGACGACCTTATCCGCCCAGGTATCGCCCGGCTTACCGTTGTAAGGTACGATCCAGCAATCGTGGTGCTGCGAAAGCAATAAAGTCCTCCAGGCGGCAGCAAACCTGTCTTCCGGCCAGGCGGTACCCTTCCAGGCGCCGGCCAGCGAAGCTATCTTCTCCGTCCTGATCATTTCATTCTCCGATGATCTGACCTCCCTGGCTATCCGCTGCAGGACTTGCGCCCCCCACATCAATCCTACCAGCACATCTTCTTGTGAGAAATTCCAGTTCTTGTCCGCCCTGGCGTTAGACCTGTTTTCGATGTACCCTCTCCATGTCTCATACACCGTCGGCTGATAGCCACTGCCTTTCAACCAGGGACCAAATGCCCAACCGGCATCCTGCAAACACATGCCCACAGGATGCGCGATACCGGCATCCAATGCGCTCTTTATGTAACCGGGGCTGTTGTTCGACGCAATGGTTTCCCAGATAGACCGGGGCTTCAGGGACTCGATGGCATACCTGGGTACTGTGAGGATCGAAGACCCATCGGGTCCGACCCAATTGACCAGCTCTCCGCCAAAGGCCCGCGTATAGCCGCCCCAGCAGGTGTTCGGGTTCTTCAACGAAGCATATTTGAAGCCATAAGACTTCAACAGCTGCGGCAAAGCGCTGGTGAAACAGGGTTCCTCCGAAGAATAAGTGGAAAAGATCATCCCGGGGAAATGCTGGCGGAGCTTTCGCATCCCATAATAGAACTGGCGGATGATGCTTTCCCCGGATATATTGTACAAATAACTTTGGCCATAGGCAGGGTTCACATATTCTATACGCCCCTTTGAGGTCTGGTCGGCCAGCAGCCCGCGGAAAGCGGCATATGCCGAAGGGTCCGAAAGGGCGATGCTGTCCCATGATTCAGGCTCCAGCTCCAGGTTGATCTTCCAGTCGGGATGCCCGGCCAGCTTGTCCACCATGAACCGGGTCTGCCAGGAAGGAAGATGTCCGTATATGCCGCCGTGATAGCCGTCGATGAAATAAAATGTCTGTCGTTCGGCGGCAGTCTGCGCCGAACTACGGAGCATACTCAAACAAAAGATCACAACCAACATTCTTTTCATCTTAATTAGTTTTCGGTGCAGGCTCGACCCAGTTGTCCGTTCTGAAAGGGATCACAGGCCAGCCCGCACCGTTATGCAGGGTCGTAACTGCATAGTTCGTGAACGCATACCTGACGGCTACAGGCCGCCTGACTTTTGCCGACCACACCAGTATCTGGTCACCTTCGATCGCCACCTCCGCCGGATAGAACTGCTGGTCCGCACCTGCCACAGTAAAGAAACCAGGACTGCCGCCGCCGTCAACGCTCAGGCCGCCGCTGGTCGTACCCGGTTCGAAGAACAACCTGATCTTTTTCCCTTCCACCTCCATATGCTGATACTGCGGCCCCCGCCAGACAGTGTCCAGCCGCCCGCAGGTCCTGTTAAGTGCAGTCCTGGCCAGCCGGATGCCGATGGGTTTTTTGTTGTGCGGATGCAGGTTTTTTGCTTCCCCCACGTCGACCGTCGTGATCATTGCCGTATTGTTCAGTGCCGACACCTTTTCCTGCGCCTCTCTGAAAAAGGCATAGTCCGCCAGCACAGGATCTTCCTTGTCCAAAAAGAACGGTGCGACCTGGACATAATAAAAAGGCAGGTCATAATGTCCGAACATGTCCCGCCAGCTCTGTATCAGCACCTGGGTCAACCGGGTATAGCTTCCTCTTTCCTTTCGGTTAGCCTCTCCCTGGTACCAGCAGATCCCCCGTAATGAAATATGCCGCAACGGATAGATGATGGCATTGTACAAAAGGAAGGGCCGGGTGACCTTTTCAAAGCTGAACCCACCGTTGATGACCTCTTTCGACCTCGGACTGCTGAGATAGGGCTGCAGATATATTCGGTTAAGCTGGGTATCCGCCGCCAATATGGGCTGCGGCACATAGGCCTGCGCAGCGCTGGCGCCGATGCCCGAGAAGATGATGCCGACAGGAACGTTCAGTGTCTCCAGCAATTCCCTTCCAAAATAATATCCCACGGCAGAAAAACCCTTAGCCGTCGCCGGGCTGCATTCCATCCATTTCCCTGAAAAAGTGTCGATGGGACTCGCGCTGAAATTAAGCCCCACATTCAGCAAACGGAGATGCGGGTATTCCGCAGCAGCCACCTCCCTGGTGGAATCCGTCACTTCCTTCATGCTGAACTGCATGTTCGACTGTCCGCTGCAAAGCCATACCTCACCGATGAGCATATTATGAAGCACGACCTGCGAAGTACCGCTGGTGACCTCCACAGTATGCGGGCGGTAGTCTCCGGGCCGGATGGCCGGCACATCAACGATGCCCGCAAAGCTGCCGCTGCCGTCAGCCCTCACCGTCACCGCATCGGTCATCCAATCGGGCCTGATCAGTACACTGGCGCCGGCATCTGCATGGCCCCAAACAGTGAGCGGCATGTGCTGCTGCACCACCATATTGTCCTGTAATCCGCTGCCCAGCTGTAGGCCGCCGGCAAAACAAATATTCGCAGCCAGTCCTGGCCCCATCCAAAGTATAATGATCTTTTTCATGACTATCTGTTCGTTAATGAGAAAGGTTTGTCGGCATCCAGGATACCGCGATCATAGGCGGGTTGATCATTCATTTCAAAATGCAGCACCCCGCCATTGGCAATGTCGGAATGCAAGATCCAGTTATGCGTATATGTTCTTCCGTTCAGCGTCGCAGTTCGAATATAGACGTTTTTAGTATTGTTGCCCTTCGCCTCGATGATGAATTTCTTTCCGTTCTCCAGCGTGATCGTCACTTTCGGAAATAAGGGACTTCCCAACACATATTGATCCGTTCCCGGGCACACCGAATAAATACCCAGCGCACTCAATACATACCATGAGGACATCCCACCCTGGTCTTCATCACCGGGAAATCCTTTTTCGGTGGCATTATAGAGCTTGTCCATCACCTCCCGCACCCGGGCCTGCGCCTTCCACGGCTGCCGCGCATAGTTATACAGGTAGATCATATGCTGTATCGGCTGATTCCCGTGCGCATACTGCCCCATGCCCGCCACCTGCATCTCCTTCATCTCATGGATCATGGTTCCGTAAGTGCCGTATCTCACCGTATTGGGGAGGGTGAAAACCGAGTCTATTTTATCCGTGAATTTCTGCTCGCCGCCCATCAGGTCGATCAGCCCCTGCACATCGTGAAACACAGACCAGGTGTAGTGCCAGGCATTCCCTTCCGTGTAAGGGCCGCCCCATTCCAGCGGGTCGAAATTGCTAACCCAGCTCCCATCGGCCGTCCTGCCCCGCATGAAGCCACTGGCCGTATCAAAGACATTCTTATAATTATACATCTGCCGGGAAAAGGCAGCCGCATAAAAAGGCTTACCCGTCACCTTCGCCAGCTGATAGCCGCAGAAATCGTCATAGGCATATTCCAGCGTCTGCGCGGTGGAACCCTGCGATGCTGGATAAGATACATAACCCATCTGAAAATAATCCTTCCAGCCCTGCCGGCCATTGGCGCCGCCCCAGGGTCCTTTATTGGTGGCTTCATGATAATAGGCCTTCAACGCCGAGTCGGGACTGAAGCTGCGAATACCTTTTACCCAGGCGTCGGTCAGCAGCGATATCGCGTGGTTACCCAGCATCCCGCCCGTCTCCGATGGGAACGACCAGGCAGGCAGCCATCCGCACTGCTGCTGCGCCGCCAGCAAGGCTTGCATATACCGCCCTTCCATCCCGGGATGCAGGATAGTGTTCAGGGGGAACTGGCTCCGGAATGTATCCCAGAATCCGTTGTCGGTATACATATACCCTTCGTGTATTGCTCCGTCATAGGGAGAATAGTAATAGGGTTTCCCACGCTTGTCATATTCGAAGAACTGATGTGAGAACAGGTTAGCCCGGAACAGGCAGGAATAAAAGGTCGCCTTCTGTGCTTCCGTACCGCCTTCCACCAGCACCTGGTGAAAAAGATCATTCCAGGTTCTCATTGCCGCCAGCCTTGTCTCATCGAAAGTCCCATATTTGCCCAGTTCGCGGTCCAGTGTCACCTGCGCCTGTTCGGGACTGATATAGGATGAGGCGATCTTCACCTGAACCACCGCCCCCTTCGCGAACTGCAGCCAGGCGCCGGCCCCCTTGCCTTCTTTTTCCACGCTGTCTCTCAGGATCGAATTCGTGACATTCTCCCAGGTGCCCCAGCTGACAAAGGGTTGGTCAAACTCCAGGACAAAATAATTTCTGAAATTCGCGGGCGCCCATCGGGCGTTATTTACCCAGCCTGTGATCCGGCGCTGCTGAGGCAGTATCCTTACACCGCTGAGCCGGGTATAGCCATCCAGGACCAGGTAGCCCGCGCCGGCGTAAGGGAAGCTGAATCTCATATGGGCGCCTCTTTCCACGGGGGTGATCTCCGTCCTGACACCGTTGTCAAAGCTGACACTATAGTAGTCGGGCCTGCCTGTCTCATGTTCGTGGCGAAATGCCGCCGCCCTTTGGTCCTCACCCACCACCAGTTTGCCGGTCTCCGGCATCAGGCTAAAAACGGCATAGTCACTGACCCAGGGGCTGCACTGGTGCGCCTGCCCAAAGCCTCGTATGGTATGTGCACTATATTGATATTTCCACCCCTCTCCATTCCTGCCCGTCTGCGCAGACCAGGCATTCATCGCAAAAGGCAGCGCAGTTGTCGGATAGGTATTTCCGTTGCTAAGGCCAAAGTCCGAATCTGTGCCCTGCAACGTATTGGCATACCTCACCAGGTCATCGGTGACTTCGACTCCCCATTTTGCATTGGGTTTGGGACCCATTTCGAGCTCCAATATCCCGCCGGCGGCGATATCCGCGTGGTCAAGCCAGCATTTACCATATTCCCGGCCATTCAGCCACGCCCGCTGGATATAAATATTGGAAGGTGAATTATTCTTCGCCACCACGGTGAAGGTCCCTCCCTTTGCGTATCGGGGGTCCAGCTGCAATTCTATCCTCGAGAACACCGGGCTGGTGATCTCATAACGGGTATCGCCCGGGCATACCGGATGGATACCCGAAGCTGCCAGCACGTACCAGGCCGACATCTGACCAACATCCTCGTTCCCCACCAGTCCCTCTACCCTGTTGTGATAAGCGCGCGCACAGATCTTGCGGCTCCATTCCTGCGTCAGCCAGGGCGCTCCCAGCCTGTTGAATAGAAACGGGACATGATGTACGGGCTCGTTCGCGTGATTATAATAGTCATTCCATAACATATTGTCCGGCGTGCTGTGAAAAAAATGCAGCAGATCGGCAATGACACTGTCCCTTCCGCCCATCAACCTGACCATACCGGGTATGTCGTGCGGCACGAACCAGCCCTGCTGATAGGGATTGCTTTCCACTGTACCATAGAACTGCCGGAGCCGCCCTTCCGCCGGCCAGTCTTCCCAGGACCCATCCTCCTTCCGCGGCCGGAACCAATGCCTGGAGGTATCGAATATATTTTGATAGCTCAGCGCCCGCTGCGCATACTTTGATTCGTCATCTTTTTTCCCCAGCATGGCCGCCAGCCTGGACATACACCATTCGGAATAGGCATTTTCCAGCGTATTGGAGATGGAAAAAGGAGAATTGCCATACGAGTTGCGGCGTTGATCTTCGGGCTCGCAAGCATAGGTCCAGCCCTTGTCACCGTTGCCGAATCGCTCGCAGGTGTTCAGCGCATAGGCATAGGCTTTTTCCACGTCATAGCTCCTGATGCCCTTGGCATAGGCGTCGGCGAGCACTGAGACTGCCGGATTGCCGATCATGCAACCCGTATAAGCATTCATCAGCTCCCAGCGCTCGAAATAACGCTTACCGGATTCGCCTGCAAGATCCGTCAGCGAGGACAAAAGGTCATCCACCATTCCAGGATTGATGATGGTCTGCAAGGGCATCTGGCTCCGGAATACGTCCCAGCCGCTGAAGATCGTCCTGCGGCTCCTGTTTCCCTTATGTGTTTTACCATCTCCGCCAGGATAGCTTCCATCGACGTCGGACAGGTTCCTGGGATCGATCATCGTATGATAGAGGGCGCTGTAAAAAACGGTCTTTTCGTCCTCGGTCCCCCCTTCGATCTTTATCTTTCCCAACGCCTGGTTCCACTGCTCTTTCGCCTTCGCCTCCGCGCCGTCAAAATCCCATCCGCTGATCTCCTGCTCCAGGTTCATCTTCGCATGCTCCATATCCGTAAATGAAATACCTGCTTTCAGAAGCACCTGCTCACCGGCCCTGGTAGCAAACTCGGTGAAAAAGCCCAGGTGTTTGCCGTGCATTCCCGAAGGCTTCATCGTCACCGGAGCCGCCGCCACCCGCTGCTGGTAGCGGGAGCTTTCGATGTCCTCTCTTTTTCTGGACCAGTCGTCAGGGATCTCAGCGCTCCAGACACCGTATTTATCCAGTGACTTGCTGAACTGCGCATAAAAATAGACGGTATAGTCCGCATGTCCCTCTCCATTTCCCCAGCCGCCGCCTTCAGGGGTACATTTCATCCAACCCCTGATGGTATGATCGTCCACCACTTCGACATACTGTGAAGTGGAAGTCCCGCCCACCCGCCGGGCCAGGTCGATCTGGATCCTGCTACGGTCGCTGACGGGATAGGTAAACCGCATCATGCCGCTGTGCGGGGCCGCCGTCATCTCGGCTTTGATATCATACCTGGACAAGGTCACGCCGTAATAGCCCGGGCTGGCAGTCTCGGACCTTTTCTCAAAGGCTGACCGGTATCCCTCCCCTTCATGGTCGCGGCGTCCTGCCGAAGTCTTCAGAGCGCCTGTGGCCGGCATCACCAGGAAATTGCCCAGGTCTCCATACCAACCGATGCCACTGAGCTGCGTAAAGGCAAAGCCTTCCATTGAATTGTGCTCATAGCTGTAGCCCGATCCATTGTCACCGCCCGTGATGGTATTGGGGCTAAGCTGCGTCATCCCGAACGGAGTGGTCGCTCCCGGGAAGGTCTTCCCCAGTCCGTGACTGGCCCCTGCCTTGGCAATACTGGTGCTGGCCCCGATGAAAGGGTTTACATAATCTGCCGGCAATCGGCCCCGCTGGGCGGTGGCGGACAATCCTGTTAACAAAAGGGGGCAGATCGACATCGTGTAAAATATTCTCTTTTTGTTCATCATAAATCACCGGGTTCTATAATCCCACCTGCAGCCCAAAATTGATCACGCGCTGTGCGAGATAGGCATCCCCTGCCGTATTACTGGCGGCTTCAGGGTCGGCCTGATATTTCTTACTGACATTGCTCCAGGTAAGCAGGTTATACGCGCTCAGGTAAAGTCGTCCATTATTGATCTTCAGCGGCAGCCACCTATGCGGTAAGATATAGCTCAGCTCCACCGTTTTCAGACGGATATAATGCGCATTGATCGACCAAAAATCAGAATAGTAAGAGCCCGGACTGTTGATGGTCGTCGGGTTGCTGGTGAGACGGGGGAACTCCGCGCTGCCCGCAGTCGCCGGGGTCCACCTCAATTCATGTATCGGTTGGAACTGGCCTTTGAAGGGTTCTATCCCTGATCCCACCAACCCCAGGCTATAGCCAAAAGCGCCCTGGAACAGCACGCTTGCATCGAATCCCTTGTATCCGACCTTGACCGGCAAGCCGATGGTGGTATTGGGAAGATTGGGTTTACCAATGGTCGTCATATCATTCTGGTCGATAAAGCCGTCCCCGTTGAGGTCTTTATATTTCAGGTCGCCAGGCTGTATCGCAACAGCACCCACGGGCTTGGCCACTTTGGGATCGGCTACATCTGCGGCGCTGTAAAATCCCTGGAAATGATAGCCAAACGGCTGTCCGATGGAATGCCCGGTTCCGGCCAGCCAGGGATACCTGGGCGCTGCCTCGGCCATATAGAGGATCTTGTTCTTTGCATACGACCATACCAGGCCCACGCTGTACTGCACCTGTCCGACCTTGTCCTGGTAAGTAACGGTTCCTTCCCAGCCCCTGTTCACCGTGATACCGACATTCGTCGGGGAAACGCCCACACCCAGTATCAACGGGGTATTACCGGGCGTCACCAGCTGGTTGTAACGGTATTCATGGAAATAGTCTGCCGACAGCGTGATCTTGTCATTGAACAAATTGAGGTCCAGACCCGCATCGAACTTCTTCGACTTCTCCCAGGTGACATTGTTGTTGCCCAGCGCACCTTCGTAGATGACGCCGGCGCTCTGGTTCGTCTGCCCGAAGCTATAGGGGGTCAGCCCCTGTCCATAGACCTGGTTGTACAAATACTGGTTGCCCGGAGCTACGTCGGAACCGACTACACCATAGGTCGCCCGCAGTTTCATCAGGTTGACAAAGGGCAATGACTTACTGAAGAAGCTTTCCTTTGAAATATTCCAGCCGGCGCCGATGGCCGGGAAAAACCCGTTCCTTTTGCTGGCCTGAAAACGGTCGGAACCATTGATGGCGCCGTTGAAATCGATCAGGTACTTCTGTTTATAGTCATAGCCCAATTTGAGAGAATACCCGCGGAATTTCTGCGGCACCTGGCCCTTGACTGCAATAATGCCCGTGTTATCCACGTCGACGCGATAGCTTTCCTGGTTCCACAGGAGCAGCGAAGTAACATGGTGGTCGCCGCCGAACATCCGTTCATAATTGAGATAGATCTGTACGTTGGTCCGCTGATTATCCAGATCAGTATTGCCCAGCGTCCTGTAAGTGTTATAGGTATAGCCGCCGGTGCTTACGCCCGTATTCAGGTGATAGCTCTGATCCCTCGGGTCATAGAGATAGGTTGGCGGAAAAGGTCTGAACAAGGTCAGCGTATTCTGCTCCACACTTGCATAAGCCACCCGGCCGATGAGCGAAAGTCCCCGCGTGATATCGTCCAGCTTTTCAGTGAAACCCAACAGCACGTTGTAGTCGGTACGCCGGTTGCGATTGTACCCCTGGGTCGCGAGCTGGGCGTTAGGGGTCGGCAGCTGGGCCCGCGTATCATAGGCATAGGCATAGCTGCCGTTGGGGTTGATAAAGGGCGCCGAATAAGGGTGGATCTTGGAAAAATCGTAAATAGTGCTGATCACATTCAACGCATACGGCTGATTGATGTCGCCCATGCGGACCGTCGCATCCAGCCGCAGGCTAAGATTCCTGGTCGCCTGTATATCCAGGTTGCTGCGGACGTTGTAGCGCTTGTAGAAGTAATTGCTGTTGACCCCGTCGGCATTGGTGGAGAAATTCCTGATGCTGCCATTCTGCGTGAATGCGCCGCCGGAAATGAAATATTTTACATTGGAGGTCCCTCCGGAGATATCCAGGTTGGCATTGGCCTGCATGGAATAGGGTCGGTTTATTTCCTTGTACCAGTTGACATTGGGATGGCCATAGGGATCGTTGCCGCTTTTAAACGCATCCAGATCTGCCTGGCTGAACTGGGGGGCGATGCCGTCATTGGCATAGGCTTCATTCACCAGTACGGCCGTATGGTAGGAGTCCAGGAATTTGGGCGTCCGCACCGGCGCCTGTCCGCCGCCTTCGATCCGTACATTGAACTTCGGCTTACCGGCAAGCCCCCTGCGGGTAGTGACGACAAGTACGCCGTTGGCGCCCTTGATGCCGTAGATTGCAGTGGTACTGGCGTCCTTCAGGATAGAAATGCTTTCGATCTCGTTTACATTGATCTGGGCCAGTTGTTCGTACGTATACTCTATGTCGTCGACGACGATCAGGGGTTTGTTACCGTCGGAGTTCAGCGAGCTGACACCCCGGATAAAATAATCGGAAGCGTCATGCCCCGGCTGGCCCGAGCGTTGCTGCGTAAAGAAACCGGGCAGCTTGCCGGCCAGCGCATTCTGCACACTGGACGTAGGCACGTCACGGATCTCATCGGCGTTGATCGTACTGACGGCGCCCGTATTCGTTATCCGCTTCTTACGGCCAAAGCCGACTACAATGGACTCTTCCAGTCCCTGCGAGGAATGCTGCATCACCACCTGCACATCGCTTTCCTTTTGTACATTGACCTCCTGCCGCTGGAAGTTAAGATACGTGACGACGATGATCCTGCTATTGCCATGGAGCATGATACGGAAACGTCCATGCTCGTCCGCCGCAACGGCATTGGTGGGCTGGAGCTTTTCGACAATGGTCGCCCCGGTCAGGGGACCATTGGCATCCTTGACCGTACCGGTCACGACCCGGGTCTGGGCAAAGGCCAGGCCGGGCAATAAACCCACCAGTAAAAAGAATATGATAAACTTATTCATATAGAAATAAATTAGATTGTTACCATTGAGGGTTTTGTTTCATCTGACCGTTCTTGATCACCTCGCTGTACGGTATGGGATAGAAGTACATCTGCGGATCTTTGAAGATGGTGGTCAGGACAGGTATCAGATTGTAAAAGAGCTGGCCGCTGCTGGACTGCTGCAGATCCAGTCCCTGCAGAGGGGCGCCATTGTAAACCTGCGCAGCGATCTTCCAGCGCCGGATATCCCAGAAACGCTGCTCCTCAAACGCCATCTCGATGCGTCGCTCGTTCCGGATAAATTTCCGCATATCATCCTGGCTCATCCCCTGCGGTACGCCATAGGTATTGTCGGTCGTCAGTATGCCCGCCCGTCGACGCAGCGCATACAATACATTGTATACGTCGGCCGTTGGCCCGGAAAATTCATTGGTGGCTTCCGCATAGTTCAACAGCACCCCGGCCAGGCGGAAATAATCCCAGTCGTGATAGGTCGCCGAATAAGACGGCGGATTGGCGGAGACGCTCTCAAAGCTGCCCATAAATTTGCGCATATAATAGGAGGTCTTCGTCTGCTGTACAGACCCGCCGGGTTTGTCGGCTCCGCCGTCATAAGTCTGGACAGCCCTGTTCAGCCAGAGCGATCCGTTGTGGAACACTGTCAGGTCCAGGCGCGGATCACGGTGGTCATACGGCTGATTCAGATTATAGTGCGCATTGGGGTCCGTGATGGCCATACCCGAATCGGTAGGGAAAGCATCTACCAGGTTCTGCGTGGGGCTGGTAGCGCCATTGCCGCCGACCGAGCTGAAGCCCACAGGCGCATTGGAGTTCTCTACGCTGTTGTTGCTGCCATTCTGGAACCAGCAGATGATCTCGGTATTGCTTCCCACCGGGGATGCCTGTGTGGTGAAAACGTCGTTGAATTTGGGCATCAGTTGGTAGGCATTGAGGTCGATCACCTCCTTTGCTGCATCCGCAGCCAGCTTCCAGCGATTGGCGTCATAGCTGGTGTATCCCGTAAGGGGGTTGTTCGCATCGATATTGCCGCCATTGAACAGCGGGCTCGCCGCATACAGCAGTACTTCCGCCTTCAATGCCATTGCCGCGCCCTTGGTGATACGGCCATAGGTGGTCGAATTGACCATCGCAGCAGTCCGAAGGCTGTCCTTGATATCGTCGCATTCCGACACGATATAGTTCACACAATCCCCAAAGCTGTTCCTCGGCAGCTGCACATCATCGGTGATCTGGCGAATGGCATCCCCCAGCAAAGGCACACCTCCATAACGTTTCACCAGCTGCCAGTAAAGCCAGGCACGGAGCCAGCGGGCTTCACTACGGTATGCCGATCTGGCGGGATAGCCGTTGGGCAGCTTTTCCAGCATCGGGACCCGGTTGATATAAACAACAAAGACTGTAGCATTCCGGATGGCCGTGTAATTCCGCGACCACATGTCATCGGCATTCGTCTGAGCGGCAGAATAGGCGCCCGTCGCCAGGGCCTGCACCGACGGAATTCCGGATGCCGAAGAGATGGCGTCATCCGAGGCGGCGTCAAGATAGTTGCCGCCAATCCGGTTGTGCCCGCTATAAAGCGCCTGTTGATAGGTGGTGAGCAGATAAGACATTGCTTGCTTGCCCAGTGAATCCAGGGGGTCAAAAGCCAGGTCCAGCGTCACCTGCTGTCCCAGGGGGACACTTTCATATGACTTCTGGCAGGAAGAGAAAAGTCCACCCAGCATTGTCATTGCGATAGCTATATGAATAAGTTGTTTCATGTTTTTAGAGTTTGACGGTGACGCCTGTGTTGATGACTTTTTGCATCGGATAGCTGGGGAAATTGACTTCGGGATCGATGCCTTTATAAGCCGCATGCGTGAACAGGTTCTGCGCATTGGCGAAGACCCGGATACCCCTTAGCTTCAGTCTTCTCACCCAGGTGTAGGGAAGATCATAGCCCAGGTTGACATTCTTTATCCGGATATAATTACCATTGCGGAGAAAGAAAGAGCTGGATGTGAACACCGGTGAATAGTTGTATCCATTGCCGCCGGCCGTCAGTCTGGGATAGATGGCCGAAGTGGTTGCTTCGGGTATCCATCTCCCCGTCGCCTGCATATAGGCCTGCGAATAGCCGTTGTTCTGTCCCTGGAAACCGGCATCGGTATAGCTGTTTGCCACATATTCATCCCGGTTGGCCGCACCCTGGAACAATACACTAAGCTCGATGCCTTTATAGCTTGCGCCCGCGGTCAGGCCATAATAGATCGAAGGTCTTTCCTTCCCGAGGGGGGCCACGTCAAACTGATCGATGATCCCATCGTGATTGAGGTCTTTGTACTTAATGTCGCCGGCATGCGGCGTATAACCCGCTATCGTGGGCGCGGCAGCTGCCTCCGCTCCGGTCTGGAACAGTCCGTCGGCGATGAGTCCGTAGCGTTGCCCTACCGGATGTCCCGTATGGACATTCCAGGGATATTGCTGGTATTGCTCGTCCATGAATATCACTTTGGATCGCTGCAGCGAACCGTTGGCCGTGACAAAATAATTCAGGTCGCCCGCATGGTCCTGGTACGTCAGCGTCAGTTCCGCCCCCTCATAGAGATCGATACCGATGTTCTCAACCGGGTATCCCGAGCCGATCAGTGCGATGCTCCTGCCCCGGGCCTGCATCACGTCGAAATACCGCTCGTGATAGTAGTCGACAGTCAATTGCAGGCGATGATGCAGGATCGAAACATCGACACCTGCGTCCAGCTTGTCGGCGCGCTCCCAGGTGGCATTGACATTGGCCAGTACCTGGCTTCCGGGATTGCCTTGCTCCGCCAGCCCCCCGCTGTTGGGATAGTTGCTGCCGATCGGATAAGTACCGGCCACCCCGCTGAAATGCTGGCGCCATATGAAATAGCCGTAATTATCGACATTCGCATTGCCCGTCCTCCCATAGGTGACCCGCCACTTCAATTGATCGAGCCACCCGGACGCAGCGCTGAGCCAGCTTTCTTTTGCCATATTCCATCCAATCCCTCCGGCGTAGAACAGACCATACCGGCGACCGGGTGCATAGCGATCATAGCCGCTGTAGCTGAGACCGCTTTCTGCAAAATATTTCTCATCGTAATTATAGGAGGCCTTGGCGCCATAGTTGGTCAATGCCGAAGGAATGTCATAGTTGAGCAGAACGCTTTTTTGATCGAACATCACCATCGCGCTCACCGCGTGTCGCCCGAACTGACGGTCATAGCCGGTCGACAGCTGTACAAAACGATACCGGGCCCAGGAAGTGTTCGTGAAGTCGTTCTTCTGGTTGACAGTACTTCCATACCGGTGATAGCTGGTGTCCCCTGATGAAGAAATGGACTGCGAAAAGACAGGCGCCTGTTTGCTTCGGTCCTGGTTGGTGGCCTCCTGTACAGACACATTACCTTTTGCTTTGCCCCACCATCCTTTCACCCATTTGTCAAATTTGTAGTTCAGGTCCAGGTTGGCCATTACGTCGCGGACATGATCAGCCATATAGCCGGAGCCGACCGTCTGCGCCAGGAGGTTCTGGGTGTAGTTGGTGTTTCCACCGAAAGACTTATCCGGGTTGTAGACCGGGTAGGCATTGTTCGGCGTGGTCAGGAGATTCTGCAATATGGTGGAGGTCGTGGCGCCGGGCTGGGTGCCGTCCTGGAGACGGCCAAAGATCTGCAATCCGACATTGAAGTCCTTGTTTACATCGATGTCGATCTTCGAATTGACCACATATCTTTTCAGCGCTGCATTGGTGTTGTAGGGATTGGCACCGGAGCTCACGAACAGCCCCTGCTGATCCATATAGTTCAGGCTTACTACATAACGCGCAGTGTTCCCACCGCCAGTGACGTTGAGATTATACCGGTTGAGCCTGGCATTATCACGTAATATGGTCTTATACCAGTTGACGTCCGGGTGGCCTATCGGGTCGCTGTGATCCCGGTAAGCTGCGAAGTCGGCGGCGGTATAGGCAGGAGCTTTGCCGTCATTCAACAGGGCCTCGTTCAGGAGATAGGCATACTGGTAAGCTGGCAGAGGCGCAGGTATTTTTATTGCCGACTGAACGCCTGTCTCCGCCGTAAATTCAACACGCGGAGGCCCGGCCACGGGTTGCCGGGTCGTGACGATCAGCGCTCCGCGGGCACTGTTCTGACCCAGCAATATCGACGAAAGCGGATCCTTCAGTACGCTGACAGACTCGATACTTTCCGGATCCAGCGAGTAAAATTCGCGCTGCACACCGTCGACAATGGCAATGGGAGACTGCCCAAGGCTGGCATTGTGTCCCCTCAGCTGGATATTGAACTCAGTATTGTCGGTGGGACCTGCACCACTGGTATTATTGGGGATATTACCGACAAAGATGTCTACGCTGATGAGGCTGTTGGTCAGCGGCGTATAAAATCCGCTGGTCTGGAGGACATTCAGTCCCGCCAGCCGCCCCGGTAACGCATAGGTGTAGGACGAGGCCGGGGTTCCGCCGAGCTCACTGGCGCCTACCGTCGAGATAGCACCCAAAAAGGATGAACGATTGGCCTTGCCGTACAACACGTTCACGGGCTCGACGGCCTTGTAGGGAACATAGATCGTGTCGCCTGAGGGCCTGGCGCCAGGATCCGGCGCGGCCGTTTGCCGGAGATAGCGTACCGGCATCCGCACCAGCAGTGGGCTGACAGCCCCCACCCTGATCTCAGTAGTATTAAAGCAGCTGTGCTCGAAGACCAGCACGGTCCCGGCTCCGCCGGCAATCTCGAAACTACCGTCCCTGCCCGAAACAGGACCGGTGGTCTGTCCTTTTATATGTATCTGGACTCCCTGTAAAGGAATTCCGAAATCATCCAGTACCGTCCCTTTGACGGATGCCTGGGCCAGGCTTATCCGGGGAATGGATATGCAGAGTAATATGGCAATTATTTGATTCATTATTGGCATTTGAATGTGTAGATAAAGGGATCCTGGGTTCCGGCATAGCCCACCTTGTTGCCGCCCGAGGCATCGGTGAACCAATACCGCAGACCGGTGAGATGCTGATTGTCTGTCAGATTGAAGAGCTTTCTCGGCCATATGTCCTTTCTCCATTTATTCAATCCCAGCGCCGTCATCTTCGTCTGATCCGTTTGTGTGCAAACGCTTAGACTGTCTCCTCCATCAGTGATCCCGGAAATGCACAGGTTTACCTGCGAAGCATTGTCCAGCGGGGTCGGCTGCACGCCGCCGTCAAAAGTGAGCGTAACGATATCGTTATCCGTCGAAGTACGCGGATCGGCATTTGCCAGCTGCGGATTACAAAAATCGATCAGGTCGCCCGCGCCTTTGGACTCGAAACAATTGCTGAATGAGGAACCATAACGGTCGGACGAGCTTAGACCATCAACACTGTTGGCCACGCAGTAACCGAGCTTGAATAAAAGATTGTCGGGGCTCGTTTTGATCTTGATGCTCACCGTCGCATGGATAGTGGCGTTACCCGCTACCGAATAGCTCGCGTTCGAATAGAAGGCCACCCATTCATAGTCGGGAAGCAGGTTGCCCCCGTTGCCGATCTTACCCGCCAGGAGAGTGGGCCAGTCCAGGCCGCCGCCTTGCGGCGCAGCCGATCCGGCAGGGATCACTGTCATCCCCTGGTCGCCGGAAGTAATGTCGCTGGTGAAAGTAATGGTGGCATTTTGTGCAGCTTTCCAGACCTTCGGCACCAGGACTGCGACCATGAAGTTCTGGGTTTGCGCCTGATTCGTCGTGATCGTCACGTTCAGCGTCACCGGCAGTATATCGCCGGCGTTGATGGAGGAAGGCTGAATGACACTGTCAATCGTCATGCTACATCCGGCAAGTACCAGCAGCACCAATGCCCCAACAACTTTCCAGGCCACACCCGCTATCTTGCGGGCCTTCCCGGATCTTCCCTGTTTAATATTTTTACTTTCCATTAATTCGCTTTTTGGAGGGTATACTGATAGGAATTTTGACTGCAGCCGGGGCTGAAGGAGATGATCAGGTTCCGCTGTCCGTTGGTGACGGGATACTGCAGGGGCGATCGCTTCGCAATGCTGTCCGCCGGCTGGAAACTGATGCTGAACGGATAGGTCGGATCATCAAAGGCCCATTTGCCATTCTTGCTGACAATGAAAGGTACCAGGCTGTCGATGGCATAGCTGCTGTCCGTAAAATGGATCCGGAAATGCGAAAAGTCGAACCTTGTTGTCAGGTCGGTCCCGTTGCGGGTGGCTTTGATGATCTGCCAGTTCCCGCTGAGCTGCTTCACCGGCTCGCCGGGAAGGACCAGGTGTTCGGGCTTGCAGGCAATGAGGCCCGTAGTGCAAATCGTTAAGAGTGTCAATAATTTCTTCATATAGACATAATAGTTAGTACAATGGGTTCTGCAGCAGCTCGGGGGATTTGGCGATCTCCGACAGCGGTATGGGCCACAGGTACATTGCTTTGGTAAAATTGTGCTTACGGACGTTGAAGGTTTTATAGACGATCCCGGGTCCGCGGTCGACCTCTATGCCATGCATCATCAGGTTGTCGGTCTGCTCCGCGATCATCCAGCGACGGACATCGAAGAAACGATGGCCTTCATAAGCCAGCTCCAGCCTCCTCTCATTCCGGATGACGGTGCGCATCTGTGCCTGATCCAGTCCGGAAGGCAGTTGGAAAGGCCTCAATCCGGCCCGCTGGCGTATGGCCTCCACCGCCTGGTAGACTTCGACCGATGGGCCCGTAGCCTCGTTGGTGGCCTCGGCAAAATTCAAGAGGATCTCCGCATAACGGATCAGTGGCAGCACCCTCGAGGCAGTGCTAAGGCTGTTGTTGATGACTGCCGGGTCCATCATCTTGAAAATATACAGGCCCGTAGAGGTCCCCTTGTAGACGGCGTCACCGCTGGCGGCCACAGGCGGACTGACACTGGTGTTGATATAAAGCTGCACGGGCGAAGGCTGGTTGCTTCCGAAGGTCATCCGCAGCGTCGAGTCATGGATGATCGAATAGTTCAGCCGGGGGTCGCGGTCCTGGTAAGGATTGTTGGGATCATAGCCGGATGCAGGATCAGTGATATCCAGGCCATTGCTCATCGGAAAGGCGTCCACTATCTCCTGGTATGGGAATGAACCGCCCGAACCACCACGTGAAGGCACATCCCAAAGGCTTTCCAGGTATTTGTTGTCCCCCATCATATGATTGAGGATATACTCATTGTTGTAACGCTTAGTGAACAATTCCTGGAAGCCGTAGCCCAGCTCGCCCGGTTTGGAAGTGGAGTCGACGAAAAGCGAATAGGCGTTCAACAGGATGACAGCCTTCGCTGCGTCGGCCGCCAGCTGCCAGCGGTTGGGATCAGCGTCGGGATAAGCGACCACAGAATCCAGTCCCGGGCTTCCCTGCGCCAATCCGCCGTTGTTGAACAGCGGGCTCGCAGCATACAGCAGCAGCCGCGCCTTCAGCGCCAGGCAGGCGGCCCTGCTTATCCGGCCATACTGTGCACCGGACCAGGCCACCGGCAGATCGGCAGCTGCCAGGTCGCATTCGGAAAGAACATAACTAACGCAAGACTTATAAGCGCTGCGCCTCACATTGATATGGTCGGCGCTGGCATAGATGGTGTCGCCGATCAACGGGACGCCGCCATAATGCTGCATCAGCATGGCATAGTACCAGACGCGCAGGAACCGGGCTTCCGCTGCCGCCTGTTTCTTCAGCGCAGCGTTCCAGGGAATGATGGACAGGTGCTTGAAGAACTGGTTCACCGCCCGGATATTCGAGTACCCGGTAGACCATATGTCGGTGGGAACCACGGTCGGGTTCACCGAGCCCGTAGCAAACTGGATGAAGCCGTTGCTGCTGGAAGCATTCGGACCTTCCGCCTCGTCGCAGGCGGCCTCCAGTCCGGCCGCATAGTTTGCGCCGACCGGGCTAAACCGGCGCGGGTCCTGGGCCAGTCCAATGTTGACATAAATATTGTTCAGGAACTGCATGGCATTGGAACTGTCCGAAAAAGTCGTCAGTTCATCCAGGCTGGTGGTCACCGTCTGGTCGAGAAAACCTGATTTTTTGCAGGCAGGAATTACCGCCGCCACCCCAAACAACAGCAATGGTAAAATTGTACAGACTTTACCCCGTTTTTTTTCGAAAAAAAAGTTGAAGAAGGTGGAAATTGAGGACGCCGTTCGGGTTCTACCACCTGCGGACGACCTAAAAATTTTGCTTAAGTAAAAACACCTAGCGCTGGGTGGCAATACGGGAGGGATTAGTCGTTTTAATCTCATATACAAGCAATTAGAGTGAAGAAATGGCAACAATTCAGCATTGTTGCCGGCATGAAAGTAGAAAGAAAAACCGTTTTCCTAAATTTTTTACATATTTTTTTATCCGTAGTAAATTTAGTGATGTTAAAATAGTATCATGATATCCAGCTTTGGCGTTTTCCTGCTGCTTGCTTTCACCGGTGCTTATTTCGCCTTCCGTTCCGAATACCGGAGAAAGGAGGCGGAAGGGCTGATCCACTATCCCTGCAAACTGATGGATACCCTATTATTTTGGTGCGGGATCTCCGGCTTCGCAGGCGCTGTTCTCTTCGCAAAATTTGAAAAACCGACCCTGTATTACATTTTCCGTTTCAACGGTCTCAACTACTACGGGGCTTTGATCTTCGGCACCCTGACCTATTTATACATCAATAAGCGCAATGGTATCCGGCCTGTGATAGCCCTGGATATAGGCAGCCCGGGAATGATGCTGGCCTACGCCATCGGCAGGGTCGGATGTCACGTTGCCGCCGACGGAGATTGGGGCATCGTCAATGAAAAGCCCCGCCCTGGCTGGCTTAGCTGGCTTCCGGACTGGGCATGGGCCTACCGCTACCCGCATACCAGCGCCCCCGTCTATCCAACCTCCATTTATGAGGCCGCCATCTGCTGCCTGCTGTTCCTGGGACTCTGGTCCTTCCGCCGGACCTTAAAAAAACCGGGCCTTCTCTTTGCATTTTTTGCCATCCTCAACGGGGCCGAACGTTTTCTCATTGAATTTATCCGGGTCACTCCCCGCATCTCCATTGGCAGCTGGGACCTAAGCCAGGCCCAAATTCTCGCAGCCGGCTGGATCCTCACCGGCCTGCTGATGCTGGTCTTCATCGTTAAAAAACCAGTGCCTAAACACTGATACTATTTTACCAATTAAAAAAAATGCAGAGACAAAAAAGTATTTAAAATATTAGCTAAATCGATTTATAGCATTTACTTTAGTTCCGATTGCCTGCATATGAACCGATATTCAGCCTTTTTCGGAGCTATTATTTCCGGCCTGTGCCTGTACTTCGCTGTTTTGCACACGGTGTTCATTCTTTCCTGGTTGGCATTGGTCCCGGTGCTTGTCGCAGCCCATGGTCCTGCCCGCCGACCCTTTCTCCTGTTCTTCCTCACCGCCCTCACGTTCAGCGCCGGCGCATTTGCCTGGATGATCCCCGGCGCCCATAGCTTCACCGGCGGTCCCATTGGTTATGGAATTGCCGTCTTCGGCGTTTGCGTACTTATCTTCTCTTTCGTATTTGCCTCACTGTTATGGATCTGTACCCGGATCTCCAATGCATTTTTTGCCGCAAGTATTTGGGTCTTAGCCGAAGCCCTGCTGCAATGGGCGGCCAGCGGGATGCCCTGGTTCCTTTTTCACCTGGGCAATGGCCTTGCGGACAATCTCTATGCCATTCAGCCTCTGTCCGTCACCGGTGTATACGGAGCAACCTGGTTTGTTGCCTGCGTCAACTTTCTTGTCGCCCGGGCAATCGTGCCGCGTCACCGGAAAAAGCTCCTCCTGTCCCTGATGTTGTTTGTTGTCTATATGACAGCCGGCTGGCTGCTGCTCCTCGCTTTCGAGGGGAACTCCCCGGTCTCACGGGGTTTCTCCGTCTCCATACTTAATGAAAATATTCCTCCGGAGATCCAGTGGAACCAGGACAATGGCCACCAGCTCGTAGATCAGCTCCTGGAGGCAGAGCATACAGCCATCAACGCAAGACCGGCGATGATCCTGTGGCCGGAATCTGCCATACCCTGGACATGGTCCCCCGATGACGACCTGGTCCGCGAGCTGCTAAGCCGCTCGGCCCCCGCAAACATTACACATATACTAGGCATGAATACCGCCGTAGGCTCCGGCGTGGTGGGCAATTCCGCTTACTGTATCCTTCCCGGCGGCCGGCCTGCCGGCCGTTATGACAAAAAAACGCCCCTCCTGCTCATCGAGCAGCCCTGGCACAATTGGCTGATCCCATTCATTTCCGCCAACGGCTATTCAGTGGCACCGGGTAAGAGCGACATGCCGCTGCGCACGCCATATGGGAATGCCGGTATATTGATCTGTAATGAATCCGCACTGCCCGATGCCGCTGCAGCCACCGTATCACACGGCGCGCAATGGCTGTTCAACCTAAGCAATGATGGATGGTTCCGGGACAATTATCTCGTTCATCTGCACTTCTTACATGCTCGGCTCCGCGCTGTCGAAACGAGGAAGGACATCGCCATCAACAGCAACAACGGGATCTCGGGTATGGTCAGCGCTTCAGGGCGGATCGATGGCTCGGACCTCGTCACTATTCATCCCAACAGTCTGTTGACAACTGCGGTGAAATACCCGAACTGGCCTATCTATGGCTGTCTCTTAGTTAGTCTCACTATCCTCATCATAAACAAAACTAAATTGCAATGAAATCGAGCAAGACAAATTCTAACATCCAGGGTGATGAACCGCGAGATTCCATCCGACCATTTAAACGACATTGTGTACGGATAAAACCAAAAGACCTGTTCCTGCTGTGTACGCTGTTACTCATCACGGGTACGCCGCTCTTCGCCAATTTCAGCCAGGCCCACTGGCGCTGGCGCAAGGACAACGGCACCGAAAAAAAGGCGGACTGGCATGCTCCGCAGGATTTCCCTTCTACATTACCCTTCATCGCGGGGGTAGCAGTACGTCTCCGTGTCGAGATCTACAATTCCATAGGCAACAACGAAAAAGGAACCGTCAGTCTTCAATACCAGCGGGGCAGCACAGGCACCTGGACCACTGTCTCCAACAGCGCCGGCAACGACTTTGTCATGTCGGGTTCCAGTCTTTATGTTACGGACGGGCAGTCCACTACCTCCCTCATCCGGGATGACGGCGCCGGAACTTTTGCGGGGGGCAGGGTCCTCGTCAGCACCTGGCAATTTGCCGATACACTGAACACAGGTACAAAAAAGGAATATGAATGGTGCATAAAACCGACACCCTCCGTCTCACCGGATTCCCTCTATCAATTTCGCATGCTGTTCACAGGAACCCAGGATGCAATGAACTATGGCTCGCCCATCCCGGATATGATGTACCGGCCCAACGTGACGATCCCCGGCAATGCCGGTATCTATAAAGATTCTCTGGTAACGGGCTTTTTCGACAGGGACAGCGGCTGGATCGCCAGTGATGGCGCCTTTTCCATCCCCCTCACCGATGGACGTGATCTTTGGGCAATGAACGACAGCTATATCAACAACTACGATACGCTTGCCGGCACAACGGGCTGTCTCTTCCAGGTACGCAATGCCGGCCTGGTCCAGCCGCTGAACAACTGGACATGGACGGCCACCTCCACCCGCATCGGCAGCGGCCCCGGCATACCCAGCCTGTTCAAGAACAATAGCAATGACAACTATCTGCTCTGGCCGACGGGCGGTTACCAGCAGGGAGACACCGTCTTTGTATACTGCAGCAATATCATGAATTCCAGCGGAGGCCTCGGCTTTACCAGCGGAGGAAATGATTACCTGGCCAAAATGACAATGCCGGGCCTTTCAGTGGCCGGCTTCGATTCCCTGCAAAATTTCAATGGTATCACCTTCGGTGTTGGATTCGATGCCGATGAGCCGGGGAATTACGTTTACACCTGGGGAGTAAAAGGTGCTTTTATCACCAGCAATATCGTCGTCGCCCGCTTTCCCAGGAACAATCCCCGCGCACACTGGTCCTTTTGGAACGGCACGGCCTGGGACACAGCCCTTGCAAATATTGCCAATATCACCACCGGCGCCTCCAACGGAGTGTATTGCGCCAGGGTCCGGAACAAGTATGTCCTTTTGAGCACTGAATTCAGCGTATCCTGCGATGCCGGCACCCGCATCTGTGTCGCCACCAGCGACAGCATCACCGGCCCTTTCACCAACCGAAAAGTGCTCTATACGATCCCTGATAACGTGCTGGGCCACGCGCCTTTCTTCTACGCGCCGGCTATCCACCCGGAATATATCAACTCGAAGAACGAGCTCCTCATTACCTATGACGTCAATGGATATAGCAATTGCGAACCCAACTGCATCAACAATGGGTATAATCCCGACTGCTATCGACCCCGCGGTCTCCGCGTGCCTTTGGCCCTGATCGATTCCGGTATTACACGTATCCCCGAACCACTCCAGGCCTCCCATCCTTTTCCCTTCGGGAACCAATGGAAGATGGCCGCCTATCCCAACCCCGCACACGCAGCTTTCACCGTGGCGATCGAGAACTGCAGCGAACATACGCTCAATCTTACGTTGTTGAGCTTGTCGGGCAAGGCCGTATACCGTAACCAGATCCCCGTCACCGGGACTTATATGACGAAGAATGTTTACCTCCCTGCCGGCCTCAGCAAAGGCCTTTACTTTCTCATCGCGCAGGGTGAACGCTCCGTCCGCTTCGACAAAATAATATTGAAATAGGAATGATGCCCTTCGGCTTTGCTGAAGGGCATCATTTAAAAACCTCCTTCACCGCTTCCAGATAGGTCATTCCATGCGCAACATCGGGCTCCAGGTAGCTGCCCTCGGCCCATTCGTTCCAGGCATTGATCGTAATAAGCCTGGGTTGCCCGGGATGTTGATCCACATACTCCTTTGCTTTCTGCAGAAATACTTTAAAATAGGCAGGCTTGTTATTCACAACCAGCTCTTTCCGCTCTACAGGGAATCTTGGATTGCAATCCCACCCTATGGAAACATGCGGGCAATAGGGAATTGTAAAGCTCGTGTCCCATTCCGCCCATTTTTTCATGGCTTTCTCTCCCCAGGGTATATAGTCCCCGGCAGGTGCAACAAAATGGCACCACTGGTAATTCGTCATACTTTTAAACCCGAAATATGCCAGCGTGGAGTTCTGTGTTTCGATATGATCCCCGGGCACATCTTTCAAAGTGGAAGGAATATTACCCCAAAGTATAGCCTGGAGGTGAAGCCCCGGGAAACCAGCTTCCCTCGTTTTCTTACGGAAGTAATCCAACGCTTCCTTTGCTTTTTCGGACCCCCCGATGCCCTTTATGAAAGTAGACAGTTCGTAAATGCTGAAAACGGGCTCTCCGTTGATCTTATAATAGTTGGGTTGTTTAAAATAATCCCTGATGATATGATCCACCATCCCTTCAAAAATTCTCCTGGTAACGCCCCCATACCAATAGATCTTGCTTTTATCCGGATTGGCCGGGTCCAGGTAGGAGTTATGATCGTGGTTTGCCCACATGAGAGAAAATCGCATGTCCTTACAGTTCCGGGCCTTTAGAAAACCTTTATTCAAAGCATCTTCCAGGAATGGCTTGTTATCATACCAATACCAGTCGAAGATCATGACATTGACGCCGTGTGAAACAGCGGTTTCGATCTTTTTCCCCATTACGGCCGGGTCCGTCTCGTCCTCATACCCCCAAAGCGGCACTTTAGGTACCTCGTGTCCTGCAAATTTGGGCTTTGCTTTATAAATAGCCTCCCACTCCCCTTTTCCATCAGGAAATACACCGATATCCTTAAATCTGGGATCGGGATGATAAGCAGGCCAGTAGAATGCCGCCACGTCATATTTATCTGTACGCTTCATCTCCTGCCCCTGTACGTGCAAAGCACAGAAGAGGACCAGTATACCAAATGATGTTATAATTACTTTCTTCATAATATTTCGATCTAAGGTAGGTTGATTAATGATACCCGGGATTCTCTACCAATTTGGGATTATTGCTGGTCCGCTGAATGGTGATGGGAAAATAATAATTCTCCTGCCGGAATTGAGGAACATTGGAAGTGCCATCTACATTATCAACAACCTTCAGCTGGTATTTGCCGGTTTGAATATCCAGGATATACCGGATGCCTGACAGTGGTTTTGACAGATCGGCTACGGCAGTCCTCCATCTTCTCAGATCCCAGTAACGATGTCCTTCAAAAGCAAGCTCAACCCTGCGTTCATGGCGGATATTATCACGGGTGACGGCTCCCAGTGGTGCAATTCCCGCACGGTCTCTGATCTGGTTGATAGCGCCTAATGCATCGGTAGTTTTACCCAGCTCAAAAGCTGCTTCGGCATAGTTCAATAAAGTCTCGGCATACCGGAAGATCTGCCAATCCTGGGATGATGTCGGCCATCCGCTGTTTGCCCCGGCCATGTTATCATGGCTTTCATCCAAGTATTTTATGATGCCAATACCTGTACCTTCATAATCCTGATCGCCATTGGCCAGTATGCCATTGACGGACCCGTCCGTCTGGATGGTACCGTCAGCTAAACGGATACCTCTGTGAAAATCAAGTTTATTGCCTTTCCACATTGTATTTTGCGTATAGAAAGTGCCAAAAAAACGAGGGTCTTTGTTGGCCCACAAGTCTTCAGTTGTCCATAGTCCCTGTTGAATGGCGGTCCTGTCCAATGTACCGGGAGTACCATCCACATGCTCGAATGATTCTGCCAATTCCAGGTATGCCTGATCGTAAAGGCCTCGCGTCCATGCCTGCGGGCGCGGGCAATTAAAAAAGTCGATGCTCCAGCCATTTCCACCGGTGAAATTATTCACGTTGTCGTGACGCTTGACAAATATAGCTTCGCTGTTATTTTTCACCAGGAAAATATTTCTGAAATTCATTGACTTATCAGCATCAATATTATACAGCTTATACTTCCCGCTTAAAATGATAGCATTCGCAGCGTCATAACAGGCCTGGTAGTAGGTGTTAGCTTTGTCAGAAGGTATACCTACAACTCCATCCAATGCAACGGTGCCGAACCCGGCAATACTTCCGGCATATAAGGCAGCACGGCTTTTCAGGGCCAAAGCCGCATATTTCGACGGCCGCCCCAGGTCATCGCCGGTGACCACTTCAGGAAGATCGTTGGCAGCAGCATCTGTTTCAGAAAGGATAAAGTCATATACGGCAGCTTCTTTATCCCTGGGAGGATAAAGTTCGGACTGGGGATCGGATAAACTCTGGACCTTTGTAATAATAGGTACGCCGCCATATCTCTTAACCATGGCGAAATAACAGAAGGCCCTTAAGAACCGTGCTTCAGCAATCTTTGCCTTGATCTCACTGGCTGAAAATGGAGAGCCGGGCACACGCTCGATGAATTGATTGATCGAACGAATGGTATTGTATCCCCAGTATTCCAATAAGCCGCCGCTGACAGTGAGGTTCCCATATTTATACCGGAACGCGGTGCTCGGATTCCAGTCTCTCCACTGAGGGAAACATTCGTCAGCAATTTCGTTGTTCTCGAACACTTGATAAAAACCATCACCATTCCACCCGTTGCCAGTGGATTCATTAGCCAGGAACGACATTTCGTAATAGATATGAGTCAGGTAGGCGTTCACCAGCGACTTGTCACCCCAGACATTGTCGTCTGAAATAATATCAAGGGGCTGCTTATCCAACACCTGCTTGTTGCAGGAGGCAAGCACGGAGAAGAGAAATAATGAAACTATTGATTTATATATCTTCATAACTATTTTTTAAAGGCAATTAAAGGGAGACATTGACGCCAAGGGTCATCGTTCTTAGCTGCGGATAATAATAGGCAGCATTGCCCGATGGAGATTCCGGGTCAACCTGGAAGTCTTTTAGTTTATTAAATGTCAACAGGTTTGTGCCTGCAAAATAGATACGCAACCCCTGCAGGTTGCACTTCCGAATGATGTCCTTGGATAAATTGTACCCGATGGACAGTGATTTAAGCCTGATGTACCCGGCCTTTTTGTAAAAATGATCTGAAACGAACCCATTGGTAGTGGATCCACCTAATCTCGGAAAAAAGGCATTGGCGGAATTGTTCTTTTCCGACCACCGGAGTTCATACTGCACCTCCGTATAATTTATATTTCCATGGTCGAGCTGGATATAATTGTAGTAGCCAAATGCCCCCTGGAATAATGCAGCAAAGTCAAACTGGTGGTATTTCAAATTCATAGTGGTACCCACCATCCAATGAGGAACAGTCCCTTTCCCAATAGCCGTCTGGTCTCTCCAGTCCAGAAGACCATCGCCATTGACATCAACATATTTGATATCACCCGGACGAAGGGTGCTATTCCCGGCAGGATAGGTAAATTTCAGCTTTGAGATCTCATCCAGGCTTGTAAATAAGCCGGCAGATCTGTAACCATATTGCACATCCACCCACTTCCCGGATAACTGTGAGATCCGGATCTGGTCGGGATCCGTATACTTCTGTTCCTCGTAATGGTCCCACTTCGCTCTTGACCATGATATGTTACCGCTGATCTCATACTTCAGGTCCCGGATCGAACCACTGGTGCCAAGGGTTAATTCAAACCCACGATTATTTTGACTGTTCAGGTTCTCCTGGGGTAAACTTGCGCCGAAGGTATTGGGCAGGCTAAGGACGCGCGTTGCAGGGATGCCGGACAGTTCCCTGTAAAACACATCGACACCGCCAAACAGCTTTCTTCTCCATAAGGAGAGATCAGTACCCAGGTTGTAGATCTTTATCGTCTCCCAGGTCAGGTTCGGATTGGCGAGGCCGGTAGACACTAAGCCCACTTGTGTATTTGCCCCGATCAGCCACTGACCATCAAACTGATACCCGGATAAATATTGGAAATTACCAACGTTGTCCAATCCGGAGCTGCCATAGCTAGCCCTGATCTTCAGTTCATCAATGGCAGCAACATTCCTCATAAAACTTTCCTGGTTTATTCTCCACCCAAGAGAAACGCCTGGAAAATATCCCCATCTTTTTTGGGACGGGAATTTTGCCGAAGCATCGGCCCTGAGTGTGGTCTCCAGCAGATATTTATCTTTATAAGAATAATTTATCCGGCCAACATAGCTTGCCCGCCCCATTTCAGTAGCGTAACCCGTGGCCTGGCTCGTTTGAACAGCACCTGCAAACAATTGCTCCACAGCAGGCGTTAAAAAATTATCCCTTCCTGCCAGGATATAATTGGTACTGTAATCAATCACTTCATATAGTGCCAGCGCAGTAAGATGATGGCCGCCCCCAAAAGTCCGGTCATAGTTCAGGGAAAGCTGCCCTGTAATATTCCTGAACTCATTATTTTGCATAATATCCCTGGCCTGTGTGCCCAACGCGCCTGCCAGCGCGTATTTTTGAGTGGAAGCATCATAGGTGTAGAAATCATACGGCTTCGTGAAGTTCTTATCGTCCCGGTAATTTTGCTCGTAATTAATAAAGGCTTTGGCGCTCAGGCCCTGGATAGCGTGGATCCTGTAGTTCGCGATAAAGGTAGCCTTCGAGTTGTTATTATTGTTCTTATCATACCCTGCAATGTTGTAATCGGATATCAGTTTAATGCTTCCCACCCCTTGCCCGTTGGCATAGGAATTTTTCTTCGGATCCGGCAATGTGGCCGGGTAGATGGGTAAGGAGTTCCATAGATCCTGCCATAAAGAATTCGCACCGGCGGATTGCGTGCGCCAGGGAAATTTCCGGGTCTCGATCACCGAGGAAATATTTAGCTGGATGGAAAGGTTGTCCGTGATCTTTGCATCAATATTCGACTGAAGATTATAGCGTGAATATTTACCTCCATTGGATCTCCACACCGACTCCTGGTCGAGGTAGCCAATGAATCCGTAATATTTGATCCTGTCGTTGCCGCCCCGTACCGAGAAATTGTGCTGTTGCTGGGGACTCCAATCCCTGATCGTCTCTTTAAACCAGTTTGTATTGGGATACTGGGGATCAGTACCATCGTAATACTTTTTGATCTGATCGGCTGTATAGGGAGCCGTCAGCCCCTGGTTTAGAAATTTTTCATTTTGCATTTCGGCATACTGGCCTGAGCTGGTCGGCCTGGTCATGGAAGTAATTCCCTGCAATGTATAGGAGGAGTTCAGCGCAACGACAGGCTTCTGATCCTTACCGCGCTTGGTCGTTACCAGGATCACGCCATTCCCGGCACGTGATCCGTAAATGGATGCGGAGCCATCTTTCAAAATACTCACCGATTCGATCTGATTGGGGTCGATGTTGTTAAAGTCAGATTCAACGCCATCAACGATCCACAAGGCCTGGCCAAATCCCCTGATGGCTAATCCCGCCTGATCGCTACCCGGCTGGCCCCCTGACTGTAAGGAGATCAGGCCGGGAAGTCGTCCTGCCAGTGTGTTGGCGGTACTTGCAACGGGGGCGCCCGTAATGTCCTCCGATTTGACAGAAGATACGGATCCCGTAAGGTTTCCTCTCTTTTGGGTGCCGTACCCGATCACGATCACCTCTTCCGCCTTAGTTTCTTTCTGTTTTAAGGTTAGCTTTAATGGACCCGCGCCGGATATCGGAGCTTCTGTTGTTTCATATCCTACGTAGGAGATCACCAATGTAGTGGCTGAATCAGGCACCTGCATGGTGAAAATTCCATTTTCATCCGTGGTAGTCGACTGACGGAAGCCCTTCACTTTTACCGTAGCTCCCGCAAGCGGATTGCCCGTAGCGCCATCTGTTATTTTACCAGTCACATCGATATTTGCTTTGAATGCCGGTATGGCCGGTGGCGGACTGTCCCCTTTTCGTACTCCTTTGGGTTCTACAACGATTGTTTTCCCAAGGATGCGATAGCTTAATGGCTGATCCTGGAAACAGATGTCCAGCACTTCCTGTAAGCTTGCATTTTTGACATGGATGGTAATAGGCTTTGCCGCTTGCAGGGACGAATAGGTGTAGAAAAAAACATACCCGCTTTGTTTCTTAATTACGGAAAAGATCTTTTCAAAGCTGATATTCTTAGCGGAGTACGTAATGGTCTGTGAGTTTACTTTCGCAGTTGCCCCCAGGCCGAATACAAGCAGTAGAATGGCGGTGAACTTCATAGACATCAAAATTTGCCTTTGCGTTCGCAAAACAATCGTTAAATGCATACATTTGCAGTGTTTGGGTTAAACAAATAGTCTTCGTGGACTTTCCTGTTTTTAATTCAAATATGTACCGGGGTCCGATTCGCAGTCGGAATCCGGTTTTTTATTTAAGGCCTTATAGTTAGTACTTTACCATTCAATGTATAATGAATTCCTGTTACCGACAACAGCTCCAGCACTTCTGATAATCTCAGGTTCCTTTGTATTTCACCGCCAAAGGTCTCAGAAGTTATTTTCCCTTCGTACCGGACCTCCACATCGTACCACCTGGAAAGCTGCCGCATGACAGTTTTTATATCTGCATGATCATACTGAAAATATCCAAACACCCAGGCCACCGAAACGTCGGCATCTACTTTGGAAATAGTGCCGTCCCCGTATTGTTCGCCCGGCCGCAGGATCGCCTTGTCGTTGATCTTTACGCTCCCTTCCAGCAGCGTGGTTTTGACCATTTTTTCATCCGCATAAGCATTCACATTGAAATGTGTTCCCAACACTTTTATTTCCTCCTTTCCCGCAATCACGATAAAAGGCCGGGTTCCATTATGCGATACCTCGAAATAAACCTCGCCGGTGATCTCCACCTTGCGCTGGTTTCCTGAAAAGCGGGTGGGGAACCGAAGGGATGAACCGGCATTGAGCCAGACCTTTGTTCCGTCGGAAAGCATTATCTGCTGTTGCCGCCCCATAGGTGTAACCAGCGTGGCATATTCAACATGGGCGTCTTCCACGGTGATCTTATCGCCTGATTTTGTAAAGCCATCCATCAGCCTGCCGTTCTTCGCCGTATCGAGCACAACGGACCTGCCATTTGACAAAGTGAGAACAGCTCCGTTATGACCGGGCAACGCATCCTTGATGACCTGGTTGCCGGCTACCGCCACGTTTTCTGTAGGTTGCCGGTGAAAGAAGACGTAGGATGCGCCCGCTATGATCAATAACAGGACTGCGGCGGCATATGGCATCCAGCGTCGCCTGATGGAATGTTGGAAAGGAATTTTTACGGTGTCCGGTTCGTCCGAAGCCAGTACAGCCGTCAGTATCTGACCGGATGCCTCATCAGGCAGTTGGATCACCAGATCTTCGGCCACCGGATATTTTTCGCTTAAGACGCGTAAGATCTCACCTGACCCGGGTTGGCGGATGAATTCAAAGAATTCCTGCTTTTCGGCATCAGTCGCTTTTTTGTTGAGATATTTTTGGAATAAGATTTCCAACCGTTGCTCATCCATACTTACATAGACCCGCGGAGGAGACCGGGATTATTAGGTGGGCTCGAAAAATATTTTAAAAGAATAGAAAAAAGAGTAGTAAGGCTGTCAATTCCAGCTGATTGGTCAAAAATGCCCGGATGGACCTAAGGGCTATGGCAAGATGCGCGCTGACAGTGGCAGGCGCAAGATTTAGCATTTCCGCCACTTCCGTCCTGGTATGTCCCTGCAATCGTGTAAGGACAAACACCTTTCTTTGCTGGGGGCTGAGCCGGGTCAATGCTTTCTCCAGCAGCTCTTCCATAGCATTGTCCTGCACTTTTTCTTCCGCATCGCTGACTTCTGCAGGCAAATACGAGATCAACGCTTCCCTTCTTTCTCCTTCCCGGGCTATCTTCTGCAGTTCGGTTAAAGCCCGGTTGCGGGCTATTACGTGGATCCAGGATGAAAAATTATTAATTTCCTTCAGTTTGGCCCGATTCTTCCAGACACGCATAAATACATCCTGCACTATTTCTTCTGCAATCGTGCTGTTCTCAGTATATGTCAGAGCGATGGTATACACCCGGTCCTTGTACCTGGAAAATAGCGCAGCAAAGGCCTTTTGCTCTCCCGTAGAGACGGCAAAAAGTACGGCTACTTCGTCATAAGCGGTGAAGGAATGGTTGGCGAACATTTCGTAAAAAAGTATATTCCTGATACAAATGTGTGCCAAAAAAACGTAACCTCACAAAAATATTACTTAGTCCTTGTAGAAGTGTTATACCAGTTCCATTCCCAATTCTTCCCATTATCGTTGGCGGATTGGCCACCGGTCTTGGCGATCGGGTTTCCTTCACCATCCACAGGAATGGGCTTTGCCTCCTTAAATTTTAAGGAGCAGCGGCAGGTGATTGAAATATTAAAAGATATCATTCACCCATGATCAGGACTTTCACAGGTCCCAATAACCCCGCTGAAATGCAAGCGCTCTCCGGCTTGTAAGGATTCACATTCGCCCATGTCTTCCGCTCATTCACAGGCAGCCGGCTGTCCCCGATCATCCTGTTCACCCAGGTATTCACTACTTCAATCTCAAGCGTATTGGTTCCCGCTTTCACGGCGCGGGTTATATCCACTCTATAAGGCGGTGTCCAGGCGCCCCCGACGTATACACCGTTGACCTTCACTTTCGCCATCGCCACCACCATCCCAAGGTCCAGGTACAGCGTCCGTCCGGGCAACAACGCCGGCAGCGAAAAACTATTCCTGTAAATAGCCCGGCCGGAATAATACCGTATTGGATCCCGTGCATCCAAAGCCCAGTCCGTCAGTTGCGGAAATACCACCGGTGCGGCTGGCCCCCGTGAAGCCGTATCAAAATGCACGGTCCAGGGGCCCGATACTTCCGTTGCCTTCAAAGGTCCCGGAAAATTAGCCTTACCCCGGCTACCTGCGCTGCGCTTGCGAAAAACAATAAAAAAACTCTGATACTTTTCCAGTTCCAGCGGCACCTTCGTGGCCTCATCCTGCTGCGTATACACCGGCAGATCACGCACCGAGCCCAGCAAAGGATCAAACAGCACCGGGGCTTTCCCCTGTACCCTGAAAAGCGGCGCCGCCGAGACCTTCTTCGCAGACTGGTTGCTGACAAAATAAATATCTTCCCCCGATGAAGTAGTACGATGCAGGAACAACAACGAGTCGGATACATCCGTCACCAGGTCGGGCGGCAGCTTCAACAAGGCCAATGCCGCCTCCATGGTAGAACCATCCATTACCAGCCCTTTTCCCACCGCATGGGGTCTGGCAGCACCGTCGCCCCACAATAAACCCGCCAGCCTTCGCACCTCATGGTCGGCATTTCCATAATCCTCCAGGCTGGGTGATCGCTCCGGCGCAGGTCCCAGCAATACACCACCCTGACTAACCATATCATATATACGCCGTAACAAGGCCGGTCGCATGGTTGCCAGCTTTGGCAACACCAGCATACGATAAGAGAGCCCATCCGGCAGGGTCCATCGCCCATCCTTTATGAAGAGACGTCGCTCTATCACCTCTGCATTAATATAATCATAGGAATATCCCCCGGGTAGTTCCGGATCACGCACACCGGTCATCTTAGGCGCATCCTCGCCGATGAAATAAGCAACGTCGGCCACATACCGCCCCTGCCGCAACATAAAGTTGCAGCGTTTCAGGTAGGTGGTAAAGACATCCAGCTGACTGAACCAGGTATTATGCCGGTTGAACTCCGTACCGAACCACGCATTGGAACCCGGCAGACGCTCGTCCTGTTGCGAAATGAATACATGCAGCAACGTATTATTGATCCCTTCCGTAAAGAACCTGTCCCCCCTGGATTTCAGCATGGCAGGATAACGTACATAAGGCCGTCCGCCGGCAGTGAACGACTCCGCAGAGACCTTGTTCTTGCCATAAATATGTGCGCTGGAAGAAGCTGCCCTGTTCTCAATATTGCCCAGTTCGCCCTCGCTCCAAAACTCACCGCCTACCTCATCCGATTGACCGCCATATTGCAGGAACTCGCCCGGAAAACCCCAATGGCCATAGTTCTCCAGCCATGTCGTGAGCCCATGCCGGTGACTTACTTCCCTCAATCCGCCCACGTAATCATATGCAACCTTATCCGCAATAAACCGGCGCAGGTCCCATAGGAAACGATCGCTGCGGTCTTCGCTGCCCACCACCTTTCCCAGCATGACAGGAATATAAGGAAGAGGATCATACCCATACCGCGCTTTGAAGGACGAGATCATCCCATCCGTCCAGTTCTGTCCCCCCACTTCATAGCTGTCTTCTACCACCACCTTAAAACAGGTGCGGTCTGCTGCCGGGATACGCCTGAGTATCTCTCCCAAAAAGGCATCGAAATTTTCTGCTACATGCTGCCTGCTCATCTTATCACCCTGCAAACCCCTGCCCTCTGGCTGCGCAGGACTGTTCAGTACCCGCGTCGGCACCATGCCCATACGCAGGATCACCCAGTCGCCGGGCGGTGCATTCCAGTTCAAAATACCTTTGGCATCCATGTCCGATGAAATATCCATTACTTTTCCCTCATCGATGACCAGCCCCTGGTCCGTCACCTCCGGCTGCACCGGCCACTGGTACTCCTTCCAGTAAGGCAAAGGTGTTGGGTACATTTTAGCCAATGTCTTCTCAATATAATTGGCGACCACAGGGGCAGCGGATAATTTCAGCTCACGTATGCCGCAATCTTTCGACCAATGACGAAAAACGATCCGGAATCTTCGGCCAGTCGTTGCAGGTATAGAGACTGCCAGCGGCCCGTAAGGATCAAAGCCCGTATTCAGGGCGTCATTGCTTCGGTCCATGACAAACACACCTGCCTGACGAAATACGCCATTCTCTTCCACCCGGATCTCTCCTTCCACTTTCATTCGCCGTAAGCCTGGCGTAATAACAACACTGCGAGCCGTAAAAGATGTATCCGTACGCACCGTGACGGCAAGCTCATTACCATCGGGCAGCCGGAATTCAGTATCCTCCCTGCCATCCAACAGGAACGACAAGCTGTCGACAGACGGCTCAGCGCTTAGCACAGGATGCAGTGAAAAAATATTACTGTTATACTCCCGGGGCCGGGGGTAGGCGATCACCCGTACATCCTGGCAGCTGTCCGCCGGCATCGGCAAAGCAAGCCGCACAAGCCGAGCACCTTTTACGTCCGTCTCAGCAGCCACCAGCCGGCGCATGGCGTGGCCGGGCCTAACCCAGGGACCACCCGTGCCGCTCCAACCCGGACTGTTGAACATCCCTATATCGATATGTAATTGCGAAGCCGTCTTCAACGCCGTATGCAGGATCTCCCACCATTCCGGGGAGAGCAGGCGAACTTTTCCATCCGGCATTTCTTCCAGACCCACATTTCCGATGAAGGCCCGGCCGATACCGGCTTTCTTCATGGCCACCAGGTCTTTTACCACTCCTTCTTTAGAAATATTGCCAGAGATCCAGTACCAGTAAACACTGGTTTGAACAGAGTCAGGTGGCGTTTGAAATCCCCTGGTCATCCTCACCCAGTGCTCCATACCCTCCTGGGATCGCGCCGGTAATACCGACATACATAAAATAATGAAAAAAGGCAGGCATCGTTTAGCTATGATCAGGTCCATAATAGATAGATAAAGGTTCCAATTTAAACCTCTCCATCCTATCCTTCATCCTGCACCATCATGCCTGTCACGAACCCGGAGGGGCACCGCCACCCGGAAATTTACGAAAATGCCAGACAAGGCTTAATAGCCAGAGACGACCGGGAACATTGTTGCGGTGCGTCTCTATATAATTGGGACCGGAGGATTGAAAGGTATTGCCCGACCCGTTCAGGATATTAAAGATGGAGAGCCGGATCTGGCCGCTGTGGTTGCGGAAGACACTCTTATAGACGGCGCCATTCCAATAGCTGGTGGCGCGCGCAGGCAGCGCCCCCTGGGAGCCTGTCTGCTGCCAGCTATAGAACGAGGAAATATTCAGCGCCCAGGGCAGCTCATAAGAAAAGTTCACCGTATAGTTCTGCATCCAGGTCTGGGTATTCTGGGCAGGATTGAGCGAGTAAGCGTTGGCGCTAAAATCCAATGACGCATTGACGTCCAGGAACGCCTTCTCCGAAGGATGGTAGTTTATTTTGAGCGCGGTCCCTGCCGAGCTGCCGTCGGTGTTGTTCCGCTGCCCATTGAGAAAGCCGTTCTGATGGTTGTATTGACCATGTAAATTGATGCTGCCATTTCCTTTACGGGTCCACAGCGGAAATCCATACGTCAGATTGGAAGACAAATTGTAATTGCCATCGATGTTGACATATTGTAGTTGCTGGACCCCGCCGGCCAGCAGGGTCGTCGCTTCCGTGATAGCATGCTGGACAAAGCTGCCCTGGACATTGACCTGCCAGTTCTGAAGGCTTTTCATGTTGAAACTGTTGAATTCCATGTCCATACTGTGCTGGAAGGACTGCTGAAGATCGGGATTGCCTATCCGCACCAGGAACGGATTGGTCAGGTCAGGCAAAGGCTGCAGCTGTTCGATGGAAGGAGCGCTGCTGCTACCCGTATACCCGAACCGCAGCGACCGGCCCTGGTTCAATGTCCAGATGAGGTTAGCCCGGGGGAACCAATTGGTAAAATGCTGGCGGAGATGAGCATGCAACGAATAATTCTGATTATTCAGGTCGGTCAGCTGGACCGCCAGGCCGAGCTGGTAGCGGAATTTAGTGCCATCGGAATTAAAGCCGGCATGAAAGTTCTGGGTGGTGCTGCGGTTGAAGAACCTGTTGGATGTAAGCGTATCCGGAATATCATATTTACCGGTGGCGCTGTCGTAGTCAAAACTTTGCTTATCGGAATGATTGGTATTCGTAAAGACCTGGTACCCAAAATCCAGTATATGCCGGGGACTGATAGGCTCCGTATAGGAAAGCCTGGCGGTATAATTTTCACCGTCTGAAGTCTGCCTGGAACGCTGGTCCCTTAACGTATGCTGGATAAGGTTTCCAAGACTGTCAAATCCATTCACAAGAGAATAAAGGCCTGCCTGCTGATCCTGTCGCTGACGGGACTGGCTCAGTCCGATGTAAAAAGTACGACCCTTCTTTGAGAACAGCTGGCGGTAATCCACGTTATTGGAATAACTATACCCATTGTTGCTGTTGGTATTCACGGTCTGCCCAAGGCTGTTGCGCCAGATCCTGGAAAGATCTCCCTGGCCCTTCTGTGTGCTGATCCCCACCGTGTCCACGGCATTGCCCGTGCCGGATTGGGGACTCCAGCTCGATTGCAGGTTGAGGGTCCGCATGCTGTCGATGGGGTATTCGATCCTTGCGTCGATGCGGCCCGATCTATTGGAATTGGACGATCTGCTGAAACGATCCTCCAGCAACGAAGAATCTCCGAGAAATGTCTGACGGCCAGACGACGACACCTGTGTGCTGTTGCTGTGATAAAAGCCGCCGTTGACGATGGCAATTATTTTTTTTCCAAGCTTATCCCTGTAATTGAAGTTGGTGTTCGAGATAGTCATAATGCCGCTGGAGGTAGGGCCGATGTTATTCTCGGTACCATTGAACTGGTTGTTGATATTATTCGTTTCCCCGTTGAAAAAGAAATTCCTGGAGGTGCCCAGGCTGGCAGCCGTACCTCCGGCAGCATAGCTGTCGCCATTTCCCCCGCCCGCATATAATTTGCCGAAATAGCCGCTTTTCCTGTCCTTTTTCAGTTTAATATTAAGGGTTTTGCCGCCGGTGTTGTCACGGATACCGGTGAGTTTGCCCTGCTCGGTCTGGGTATCGAAGGCCTCTATCTGCGCGACGATCTCGGCAGGAAGATTTTGCGTTGCCGTCTTGATGTCCCCGAGAAAGAACTCTTTCCCGTCAACAAGTATCTTGTCGATCTTTTTTCCCTGCATAGTGACATTGCCATCCTTATCCACCGCAATACCCGGCAATTTACGGAGCAGGTCTTCCACACTGGCATAAGGCCGGGTGGGAAAGGCCCCCGCATTAAAACCAATGGTATCCGACTTGACGATGACAGGTGGAATATTCGCTTTCACAATGACCTCCATCAATGGCTTGGAAGAACGTTGCATCAGCATGCTGACAATAATGTCCACAGTGTCCGTCTTCGCCACGGCAACAGATAGTGTATCCGGAACATATCCAAGGTAGGTGGCGATCACACGGTATTGACCGGGTTGCGAAACGCGCAGAACAAAGCCGTTCCTGTTGCTGCGAATCGTCTGAAGGGGATGTTCGCCTTTGAGGGGCCAGCATGAGACAGTAGCTTCCTCCAGCATGGTCCCGGAAATGCTATCCCGGACGGTCCCGCGGATATAATGGGTGGTCACACGGGTCTGCGCTTGCAGGACCAGAGATGATAGGATAAGCATTGTGACCGACAGCCACCGGAAAGACGTCCCGAAATGCATCGGATGAAGGTATTTCAACCAAACCGTTTCCCCAAAAAAACAGCAATTTGAACAAGTTAAAACTACGCGAAAACAATGCTCACGTTTTCAGAAAATATCCCAAAGTGATAGCTGGTGTCGAAATTCCTAAACTATGGAAATAAACATTTTATATATAAATAATCCCGTCAGCACATAATCAAACCTTCATTTTTGCGTTCATTATCCCAGACCCCCTACTTTACTGAAAATGATCGTCATACATCGCAAGATAACCTGGCTGCTGTTGTTCTCCATCTTTACACTCTTAGTGGCAAGCTGGCTGATCTGCGTCAGCAAAGGCAACCTGGAGAAGACCAACGCCCGCACCAATCAAACCCATGAAATAATAGGGATGATCCGCGAGCTCACCTTTTCCGCAGGAGGACCCGGCCATACCTATGCAGCCTGCCGGCCATATATGGACTCTCTCCAACAGCTTACCGGCAAGACCAATGACCAGCGGCCGCAGATGGCCCTGCTACGGCTATATCTCCAGCGACCCCGGACGGCCTCCCTCGACAGCACCCTTCACACCCTCCTCTCCTCCATGATGCAAAATGAAAAAGTCCTGTTGGACTCCCGCATCAGGATGAACGAGGAGGTCAATAGAAGGACCGCCTACGGCCTCCTCATCGGGCGGGCCGGCGCCTTTGTCTTCGTCGTCATCGTCCTTTTCCTGCTGAATAAAGACATCACCCGTCGCAAACAGGCACAGGAAGACCTGGAAAAAGCCATCCGCGAAGCCCGGCAAGCCAAACAAATGCAGGAGCAGTTCCTGGCCAACATGAGCCATGAGATCCGCACTCCCATGAATGGCATCAAAGGGATGACCGAGCTGTTGCTGGATACCCCCCTGTCCCCAAAGCAGCATGAGCTGGCCGGGACCATCAAAAGCTCCGCCGGCAACCTGCTGGTCATTATCAATGATATACTGGACTTTTCCAAGATACAGGCAGGCAAGCTCAACATCGAGCAGATCGAGTTCAGCCTGACGGATATCCTCCATAGTACAGCTTCCATCTTTGAACATCGCCTGAAGAAAAAAGGATTGCACCTGCACATCGACGTAGACCCGGTAGTCCCGGGCCGCCTTGTCGGCGATCCTTATCGCCTCAGCCAGGTACTGATCAATCTCCTGGGCAATGCCATAAAATTCACGGATCAGGGGCAAATACACATCCGGGCAGCAGTGGTAAAAAGGTCGGACCAGGACGTCGTCGTGTCTTTTGATGTGACAGACACAGGTATCGGGATCTCTCCCGCTTGCCTGCCCCAGATCTTTGACAGCTTTTCCCAGGCAGGTGAAGGTAAGGACCACCGTTACGGCGGCACAGGGCTGGGGCTCACCATCTGCAAACAGCTGCTGCATCTGCAGGGAGGAGAGATCTCCGCTACCAGCACTCCCGGGCAGGGCTCGACATTCCATTTCCACCTGCCTTACGGATATATTGACAAACCCGTGGCTGATCCACCAGCCGCAGTCCCGCTGAACGATTACAGCAACCTGCTGACAGGCCGCCGCTTCCTGGTGGCGGAAGACAATGAGATCAACCAGCGACTGATCGATTACGTGCTGACCAAGGCCGGAGGCACAGTACAGCTGGCAAACAACGGCGTCCAGGCCATCGATCATTTACAAAATGACCCGGCCTTCGACCTCATTATCATGGACCTGCAAATGCCGGAAATGGACGGCTATGCTACCACAAAATATATCCGGAAAGACCTTCATATGCATATCCCCATCATCGCCATGACAGCCACCGCGATGAAAGGCGAACAGCTGCAATGCCTCCAGTCCGGCATGAATGAATACATGACAAAACCTTTCGAGTTCGCCGACTTGTACAAGAGGATCAGCGGGTTACTGCAAATGCATACCATCAATATTTAATCATTTGATTAAAAAACTTGTTTAAATCAAAATCGTCGCTAACTTTGCTGCCGAAACAACAACGGACCAGTGGCAAAAGCAAAACGACCATCCCGCGGATCGCGCCAGGCAGCGACCAAAAAACAACCGGCTCCCCGCAAGCGCCCCACGCCGAAAGAACGCCGTGCCTCCAGAAAAGAACCATCTGGCACACCCGACCTCTCCACAGAAGAAAAGATCATGCAGGCGGCTAAAAAGCTCTTCACCCAAAATGGCTATGCCGCCACCCGTACCCGCGACATCGCAAAAGAGGCAGGCATCAACCTGGCCCTCCTCAACTACTACTTCCGCAGCAAAGAGAAGCTCTTCGATATTGTTATGACTGATAACTTCCGCCAGTTCATCAGGGGCATTTCCTTTCAGCTCCTCGATGACGCTACCTCCATCCAGGAAAAGATCCAGCGCATCGTCACGGCCTATATCGACTTCCTGAATAATAATCCCGACCTCCCTATATTCATCATCAATGAAATAAGAGGCAACACGTCCAGGGTCGCTCAACAGATCCATGAAGAAGTAGCCCCCCTACGGGCTCACATGTTCCGCCAGCTACAGGAAGCCGGTGTTCAGGGAAAGATCACCCCCATCGACCCGTTCCATTTTATGGCCAACCTGATAGGGCTCACCGTATTCCCATTCATAGGACGCCCCATCCTGCAACGGGTGACAGGCGTCAACGACCAGCAGTTCCGCGACTATATGGAAGAAAGAAAACAGCTCGTGCCCATCTGGATCAACGCTATTATGCATTCTAAAAAATAAAATATGCACAGACCTAAAATATTCTTTCGGCTCGTTCGTCCTCCTAAAAAAGAGTATTTTTTTGCCGGTGTATTAATCAAATGATTTAAACAAAAAATTAAAAAGATGATTAAGGTTGAAAAGCTCATGGGCCTATGCCTTCTCTTCCTCCCCCTGGGAAAAAGCCTTGCCCAGCCGCCGCAGGGCCTCACCCTGGAGCAATGCTATCAGCTGGCAGAGACCAACTACCCTCTCACCCGTCAGCGGGCCCTCATCGAAAAAACAAAGGAATATACCCTGGATAATATCCGTAAGGGCATCTATCCTCAGTTTGCCGTCAGCGGCACCGCCACCTACCAGTCGGATGTGACAAAGATCAGCCTGCCACCGGGGCTTAACTTCAGCATTCCCGCCGTATCGAAAGATCAATACAAGCTCTACGGCGAAGTATCCCAAACGCTCACCGACTTCGGCATCAATAAACAAAAAAGGACCATCAGCGCCACTGACGCTCAGGTCCAGGAAGAAAATCTCAATACGGAGCTCTATAAATTAAAGGACAGGGTCAACCAGCTGTTCTTCGGGATCCTGCTCGTCGACGGTCAGCTCAGGCAGAATACGCTCTCCGCAGCCGATATCAAGACTGGCATCGCTAAGATCCAGGCCGCCATCGACAACGGTACGGATTTCAAAAGCAGCCTCAACAAGCTGAAAGCCGAGCTGCTGGCCAACGGCCAACGGGCCATTGACCTGCAAGCCACACGCAAGGCATATACCGATATGCTCGGCCTCTTTCTGAATACTACCATTGATGAGAACACGCAGCTCGTGACGCCGGCGCCTCCCGCTGCCATGACCGACAGCATCAACAGGCCCGAGCTGAAAGCATTCGACCTGCAGACACGCCAATACATCGAACAGCAGCGCCTCACCCGTATCAACAATTATCCCCAGCTCAACGCCTTCTTCCAGGGCGGCCTGGGTAAACCCAACCCAGTCAACTTCCTTTCCTCGCAGCTCTCAGGCTATTACCTGACAGGCCTTCGCCTCACCTGGAACTTCGGAGGTCTCTATACGTATCATAAGGACAAGCTGATCAACAGGAACAACCAGGAGATGGTGCAGGCCCAGCGCAATACCTTCGTCTTCAATACATCGATGACCCTCCGCCAACAGAATGCGGATATTGTAAGGTATCAGCAGCTGATACAGTCCGACAACGAGATCGTCAGCCTCCGCGATTCCATCAAGCAGACCTCCGCTGTCCAGCTGCAGAACGGTGTGATCACGGCCAATGATTATTTGCTCGATATCAACGCGGAAGCCCAGGCAAGGCAGGATCGCAACCTGCATGAAGTGCAGCTCCTGTTGTCCCGGTATAATCACAAGACTACGGCCGGCTATTAATAAATCATTCAAATATTTAAAATAAAGTTTCAATGAGAAAGTTATCCCTCCCGATCTTCTTTTTAACCCTTATGGCAGCGTCCTGCCATGACAACCAGCCCGCGACGGACGCCTCGGGTGTATTCGAATCCGACGAAGTGATCGTGTCGGCTGAGCAGACCGGGAAGCTCCTCTCCTTCCCCATCAAAGAAGGAGATACCCTGCGTAAAGGCGCCCTGGCAGGCAATATCGACATCACCAATGTCACCCTGCAGAAACAACAGGTCGAAGCGAGTATACAGGCCCTGCGGCAAAAGACCACTGACCCTCGCCCCCAGCTCGAATACGTCAAACGTCAGCTGGCCGTCCAGCAATCACAATTGGCCCAGCAACAAAGGGAAAAGGTCCGCACCGAAAACCTCCTGAAGGCGGATGCGGCTACGCAAAAACAGCTGGATGATATCAATTCCATGATAGATCAGCTGCAAAAACAAATAGACGCATCCCGTCAACAGATCGTACTCTTCAATTCCAACATCGCCACGCAGAACAGGACTGTCTTCAGCGAAAAGGAGCCCCTCGAAAAAAACGTTGCCGCCATCCAGGACCAGATCAATAAAGGACAGGTGATCAATCCCATCACCGGCACCGTCCTGACCAAATATGCCCTGGAAGGAGAGATGGCTACCACCGGCAAAGCGCTCTATAAGATCGCCAACCTGGATACCCTTACCCTCCGTGCCTATGCCACAGGCGCCCAGTTGACCGCCGTCCGCCTGGGCCAGCCCGTGAAAGTGTATACGGACCAGGGAGATAAGAATTACAAACAATATGAAGGTCAGATCTATTGGATCTCGGACAAATCGGAGTTTACGCCCAAGACCATCCAGACCAAGGACGAAAGAGCCAACCTCGTATACGCAATCAAGATAAGAGTGAAGAATGACGGCTATATCAGGATAGGTATGTACGGCGAAGTAAAATTCTAAGGAATGATCACCCTCAGCAATATAAAAAAGACGTATAACAAAGGCGCCGTGCAGGCCCTCAACGACATCTCCTTTTCAGTGGAAAAAGGTGAGCTCTTCGGTCTCATCGGCCCGGACGGCGCAGGGAAAACCTCCCTGTTCCGGATCCTTACCACCCTGCTGCTGCCCGATGCAGGCCAGGCCAGCGTGGACGGGTACGATGTCGTTAAAGACTACCGGCACATCCGTAACCGGGTCGGCTACATGCCCGGCCGGTTCAGCCTCTACCAGGACCTCACGGTCGAAGAGAACCTCAATTTCTTCGCCACCGTCTTTGGCACCACCATCAAAGAGAACTACGATCTCATAAAAGATATTTACCAGCAAATAGAACCGTTCAAGGACAGAAGGGCAGGGAAACTATCGGGAGGCATGAAACAAAAACTGGCATTATCCTGTGCGCTGATACATAAGCCCTCTGTCCTCTTTTTAGACGAGCCGACCACGGGTGTCGACGTGGTCTCCCGGAAAGAGTTCTGGACCATGCTGAAAAAGCTGAAGCAGGAAGGCATCACCATCCTGGTCTCCACGCCCTACATGGACGAAGCAAACCTGTGCGATCGTATCGCCCTGGTCCAGAAAGGAGATATCCTCTCCATCGATAGGCCCGCCGCTATCGTAAGCTCCTTCCCGGGAGAGCTTTACGCCGTTCGCGCGGCCAAAACCCACCAACTGTTGCTGGACGTGAGGGCCTACAAGGGCACCGCCACCTGCTTTGCCTTTGGCGACGCATTGCACGTAACACTCTCTTCAGAAGCTAAAGATCTCAGGGATCATCTCCACTCAAAAGGACATATGGACGTCTCTATTGTGAAGATAGATCCCACCATCGAAGACTGTTTCATACACTTATTAAAATAAACAGGCCATGCCATCCCTCAACACGCCACCCGTCATCACCACCGACAAGCTGACCAAACGCTTTGGCCATTTCGTGGCCGCCAGCGAACTGACCTTCCAGGTCGCCAAAGGCGAGATCTTCGGCTTCCTGGGCGCCAACGGCGCAGGGAAAACAACGGCCATGCGCATGCTCTGCGGCCTGCTGAAACCCAGCTCCGGCAAAGCCACCATCGCGGGCTTTGATGTCTATACCCAGACGGAGAAGATCAAACGGCGCATCGGCTATATGAGCCAGAAATTTTCGCTGTATGACAACCTCACGGTCTCCGAGAACATCCGGTTCTATGGAGGGATCTATGGCATGAGCACCGCGGAGATCAGGGCCAAGACAGCAGAGCTCCTGCAGGAGCTGCAGCTGGAAAAGGAAGCGAAGACGCTGGTAAGCGACCTCCCCCTTGGCTGGAAGCAGAAGCTGTCCTTCTCCGTCTCCATCGTCCATAACCCCGACATCGTCTTCCTGGATGAGCCCACCGGTGGCGTAGACCCCGTCACCCGCCGGCAATTCTGGGACCTCATCTACCATGCAGCAGATCGCGGCGTCACCATTTTCGTGACCACCCATTATATGGACGAGGCCGAATACTGCAATCGGGTATCCATTATGGTGGACGGCGTCATCGCCGCCCTGGACAGCCCCTCCCGCCTGAAACAACAATTCGGCCACGACAATATGGAAGACGTCTTTTACGAACTGGCCAGGAACGCAAAAAGAAAAGCCGATTAATATGCGCCAACTCATCACTTTCATACGAAAAGAGTTCCTGCACGTCTTCCGCGACAGGAAGACCCTGCTGATGCTCTTCGGACTGCCCATCGCCCAGATCGTCCTGTTCGGCTTCGCGCTCTCCAACGAGATAAAGAACTCCAGGATCGCCATTACCGACTATTCCAAAGACGCCGTTACCGAACAGCTCATCAGCAAAATTGCTTCCAGCAATTACTTCGATATCCAGCGCACCGTGCAAAGCGCCACCCAGCTGGAGGCGGCTTTTAAAAAAGGGGATATCCGCATGGCCGTCATCTTTCCCGCTAATTTTGGCAACGACCTGGTGCATACAGGAAAAGCAACGATACAGGTGATCGCTGACGCCTCTGACCCCAACCTGGCTACCACGATCACCAACTATATCACCCGTCTCGTCAACGATTTCAATACCCAGACAGCCCTCGCTGCCGGCAAGCCCCTGCAGATCCTCCCTGAAATGCAGTTCCTGTACAACCCGGAGCTGAGAGGCGCACCCAACTTCGTCCCGGGCGTCATGGCCCTGGTACTGATGCTCGTCTGCACCATGATGACCTCCGTGGCCATCGTAAAGGAAAAGGAGCTGGGTACCATGGAGATCCTGCTGGTCTCTCCTTTCAAACCTATCTACATCATCATTTCCAAGCTGACGCCCAACCTGCTCATCTCGGTTGTCAACCTGTTCATCATACTGATACTAAGCTCTGTTTTCCTGGACCTGCACGTAAAAGGCAGTATCCTGCTGCTGACATTCGACAGCATCCTCTTCATCCTTACCTCGCTGTCCATCGGTCTGCTGCTGTCCATCAACGCCAAAACACAACAAGCCGCCATGATGGGCTCCATGATGGGCATGATGCTGCCCACCATGCTGCTGACAGGGTTCCTCTTCCCGATCGAGAATATGCCGCTGGCGTTGCAGGTGCTGTCCAACCTGGTGCCATCCAGGTGGTATTTCATCATCGTGAAAAAAGTGATGCTGAAAGGACTGGGCATCACCGCCGTTTGGAAAGAAACACTCATCCTTACAGGGATGTGCCTGTTCCTGTTCGCTATTAGTCTCAGAAGATTTAAAATCAGATTATAATGAGGACGTTATATTTCCTGCTGGAGAAAGAGTTTCGACAGATCATGCGTAATAAAGGCATCGTCAGGATGCTGATCATCGCACCCGTCATCCAGTTGATATTATTACCCCTGGCCGCCGACTATTCTGTAAAGAATATCAGCATCGCCGTAGTGGACAATGATCACTCCACCGCCTCGCAGCGCCTCATCGGCAAGATCACCTCCTCTGGCTATTTCAAGCTCACGGGCTACACCGGCTCTTATAAGACAGCCCTCTCCCTGGTGGAACAGGAGAAAGCCGACCTCGCCCTTCAGATCCCCGCCCACTTCGAAAGAGACCTCGTCCGGGAGAACAGCCAGAAGCTCTATGTAGCCATCAATGCCATCGAAGGTACAAAAGCCAATCTGGGCGGTGCCTACCTGAGCAGTATCATCACGGACTTCAATGAACAGCTGCGCGTGGACTGGCATACCACAGGGTCCGCAACAGGCAGCGACGCACCGCAGATCACCGTCGCGGCCTCCAACTGGTACAACCCGTACATGGACTTCCACCTCTACATCGTACCCGCCATCCTCGTCACCCTGGTCACAGCCATGGCAGCCATGCAGTCGGCCTTCAATATCGTACAGGAGAAAGAAAGCGGCACCATCGAGCAGATAAACGTTACACCCCTGAAAAAGCATTTTTTCATCCTGGGCAAGCTGATACCCTTCCTGGTCCTGGGCATCATCATCTTTACCCTGGGCCTCCTCGTCGGCTGGCTATTCTATGGCATTGTACCTGTAGGCAGCCTGTGGGTCTTATACATTTCTCTGGTCGACTACCTCTTCGCCATGCTGGGGTTGGGTTTGCTGCTGGCCACCTATTCCGCCACCCAGATGCAGGCAATGTCCCTTTCGTTCTTTTTCATCAATATTTTCAACATGATGAGCGGCGCCTTCACCGCCGTGGACAGCATGCCTGACTGGGCCCGTGCCATCGTCCAGACATTTCCGCCCAGCCATTTCATCCGCATCATGCGCATGGTGGTCCTGAAAGGCAGTGGAGTGGGAGATATACTATATGATCTGGGAGCCATGGCCCTCATCGGCCTGGTGCTGAATGGATGGGCCATCCTCAACTACCGGAAGACGGTTTAACTTCGTAAGTGATTACCTCTATTCTATTTAGCCTGGAATAGCGCTAACTTTATTGAAACACTTACCATGAAAAGTTTTATCCACTATTCGCTTGCTATTGCGATCGCCTGCCTGACAATGTCCGCCAATCCTGTCCACCACGTGGCCAGACAAACGTTTGTATCCGTCTACACCGCCAATGGCACCGCCTTTTACGGTACGCTGAAGGTGGGCGGTGCGATCAATTTCACTTATAGCCCTACCAGTTACCAATATGCCGGTCAGGTTACCACGGGTCCTGCTACCGTGACCATTACCTGTGGAGCGCCGGGTTCACACCTTTACCAGTTCACCGGCGGCTACGCCCAGACGACAAGTTCCGGATCTGTTACATTCAATAATGTGAACATCACGGGCACTTCAACGGCCAGCATCTATTAACCAGTCTGCTCACGCGTTACAGCGACACGCCCCTCTTCCACGGAATAAAATCATCCTGGACATGATGGACGGCTGCCACTTCGATCTCGCCGCTGGCAACGCCAATGACATAATCCAATATCCGCGCGCCCGCCTGCTCGATCGTCTCCTTTCCTTCGATGATCGTACCCGTATTGATATCGATGATATCACGCATCCGCTCGAACAAAGGTGTATTGGTCGCTATCTTCACCACGGGCGCAATGGGATTGCCCGTAGGCGTGCCCAGCCCGGTGGTGAACAGCACCACATTAGCGCCCGATGCCACTTCTGCCGTGGTCGACTCCACGTCATTGCCCGGCGTGCACAGGAGGTTCAGTCCCGGTTTTGTCACTTTCTCGGGATAGTCCAGTACGGCTGTCACCGGCGAAGTCCCTCCCTTCTTGGCGGCCCCGGCTGATTTGATCGCATCCGTGATCAGTCCGTCACGAATATTGCCCGGAGAAGGGTTCATGTCAAATCCGGAACCCACGGCCTTGGCCCTTTCATTATAGGTTCGCATCAGATGGGAGAACCTTTCCGCCGTCGGCACATCCACACAACGATCGCTCAGGTTTTGCTCCACACCGCACAGCTCGGGGAATTCCGAAAGGATAACACTTCCGCCCATCGCCACCAGCAGGTCCGAGGTATAGCCGATCGCCGGATTGGCGGAAATACCGGAAAACCCGTCCGACCCGCCGCATTCCAGCCCGATGCAGATCTTGCTGAGCGGCGCCGGCTTCCGCTCCTGTTGATTGGCCAGTATCACGCCCGCAAAAGTTTGCTTGATGGCTTCCGACAACAAGGCGGATTCTTTCCCGATCTTTTGCTGCTCTAAAATATACAGTGGCTTGGAAAATTGCGGACTGCGTTTTTTTATTTCATCTTCCAGCATGCTGACCTGCGCATTCTGACAACCCAGGCTCAGCACCGTGGCGCCCGCGACATTGGGATGCGTTATATACCCCGCCAGCAGACCGCACAACGCCTGCGCATCCTGTCGCGTACCGCCACAACCGCCGTCATGCGTGAGGAATTTAATACCGTCTACATTCGGGAACAGACGCTGCGAAGGATGCTTCTCATAATCTGCGTGCAAATCGACCTCCAGGATCTCTTCCACGCTTCTGCCCGTCTTATATAGTTCGATCAATTGCTGGGATTGCACCTGGTAGCTCCTGTTCCTGCCGTAACCCAGGTCGTTGACCAATGCCTGCTGCAGCACGTCCAGGTTCCTGTTCTCACAGAACACCATGGGGATCACCACCCAATAGTTCGCAGTGCCCACACTGCCATCCGCACGATGATACCCTTTGAAGGTCCTGCCGGCAAAAGCAGCCACATCGGGCTTTGACCACTGCGTGTGCCGGTCGCCCACGGTGAAATCGTTCGCCGCATGCTTGACATTGGAAGTGCTGATAAGCCCTCCCTTCTTAATAGGCTGCTGGGCTTTGCCAACCAATACCCCGTACATGATGATCGAATCCCCCACGGCCAGGTCAGTGGTGGCGAATTTATGTTTGGCTTTTACCGTTTCTCCCATCGTATATTCCACTCCTTCAAAAACGACCTTCTCGTCTTTAAGAAGATTTGCCAATGCCACCAGCACATTGTCGGCAGGATGAACTTTCAGGACAATTTGTTGCGTACTCATAAGTCACTTTTTATTTTTCCTAATTGGGCGAGTGTAGTCTGCGCCCCTTCTGTGATCAATGCATCCAGATTCTTGCAAACGGCCGCAGCCAGCCCGGGCAGCCTGGAAAGATCGGTATCCCACAGCGATACGTCGCTCAGCACCTTGTCTACCAGCTCAGCGGGTGCGTTCTCCTTCCATAGCCCGGCAAACAGCGCTGCCTTGTCATCATTTACCTTGTAGTCCCCGCCGCGCATGAACAGCAGGTAAGCGGCAAAGCCCAGGGCGAACAAGGGCGGCGGGCCGTCATGTTGCTTGTAATGCTGCAGCAGCACCGGGATATTGCGCATCTTCATCTTCGAAGTATACTGCATGGTGATGCTGATCCATTGATGCTGTAGATCGGGGTTGCGGAACCGGTCCAGCACCTGGAGCCCGAACTCCCGGGACTGCCCGGCAGGGATAGTATATGGAATGGCGGGAGCGATCTCCTTTAGCATCAGGTCCGATACAAAGGCCGAAAAACCAGGGTCTGCCATCGCTTCTTTCACCGTTGCAAATCCCGCCAGGTAACCCAGCCCGCAGCTGAGCGTATGGGTGCCGTTCAGCAGTCGCAGCTTCAGCTCCCGGTAGATCTCAATATCCGGCCGGATGACAACGCCCGCATCGGCAGCGGCAAAAGACAGCACAGCCTGCACCCGCTCGTCCCCCTCGATAGCCCACAGCCGGTAAACTTCCGATATGGACAACAGCTCATCTATATAACCCAGCTCCTCCTGCAATTGTTGCAAAGTGGCTGCATCCGGCTTGCCCGGCACGATCCGGTCCACCAGGCTGCTGCACCAACGGCAGGATTTCGACAGCCATGATATGAAGGCCGCATCCAGCTTGTTGAATTGCGCCAGCTGCTGCACAATGGCCGCCAGCTTCTTACCATTATCCACTATCAGCTCCGTAGGCACGATCACCATTCCTCCCTCTTCACTGCCCTTACAGGCCTTATACCGCTCCAGCAAGAAAGCCAGCAGCTTACCGGGAAATGAAGCCGGCGGCTGTTGGCGGATATCCTCTTCCACGAGGCGGATGCCCACCTCGGTCGTATTCGAAATGATCACCCGCATCTCCGTGTTGTGCGCACATTGCAGGATCTCCTGCCACTGTTCCTTTGCCGACAGCACCCGGCTGATAGCGCTGGAGATGACATTCTCTTCAATCCTCTTCCCATCCCCGATACCACGGATACATAAAGTATACAATCCGTCCTGGCGATCGAAAGCAGCCGCATCACCACCGTCCGTGGACTTGACCACCACTACCCGGCCATTGAACACGCCCTGGCGGTTTGCTTTGTCGATGAAATAATCCGGCAGCCCTCTCAGCAGGACGCCCGTACCGAATTGCAGCACTTTCTCAGGAAGATCGAATATCTTTTCATCAGGCTTAACGATACCCGGCGCCTTGATGGCCTTTACATTGCTTTTAGACAAATTCATAACTAATCATTTTCATTGATGACATCCCGCACCAGTTGCAGGGCAGTCACCGTGTTCTTATATAAGATCTCGTATTGCTCGTTCATAAGGATGTCCTTGCTCACCAGCTTGCTGCCCATGCCTACCGCACACACGCCCGCCTTGAACCAGGCCCGGATATTATCCTTGTTCAGCTCCACCCCACCGGTTGGAATGAACAATTGCCCCTGGAACAGCTCCCTGATAGAGCTGATGAACTCATGTCCCAGGATATTCGCAGGGAAGATCTTGATCACCGCCGCCTTCAGCTGCTGCGCCTGGAAGATCTCCGTCGGGGTCATACAGCCCGGGACCCACAAGAGCCCCGCCTTCTCCGCTACGGCAGCTACCGCCGGATTGACGATAGGCGCAATGATAAAATCTGCTCCCGCAGCTACAAAGTCCCTGGCCTCCTGCTCCGTCTTGATCGTCCCGATCCCCAGGTACAGGTCAGGCGCTTCCACCGCAAACACTTTTTTCATCGTCCGGAAGTTTTCCAACGCGGCTTTCCCCCGGTTCGTATATTCCAATGCACGCACACCTGCCTTGTATAAGGTCCGGGTCACTTCCACGCTTACAGCTGGATTTTCCCAGTAGAACAAGGGAAGCATCCCCTGATTCAAAATACTCTGGAGAATTATTTTTTTATCGCTCATATGCTGAAATGCTTTGTTCGATTGCCTCCACCCGCTGATTGGTCGCGTCATTGGAGATAAATAGTTTTTGGAATGCGGCAGCCGTGGCAAACTCAAGCGTATCCCGGTAATCCTTCCCGCTATATTGCCCATAGATCAGTCCTGCCATGAAGCAATCCCCGCTGCCTACCTTGTCGACGATCCTGTCGGCAAGATATTCCTTCGAGTGGTACAGCTTCCCGCCTGTATAGAGTGTCGTATAGTACCGGATACCCGAGCCTTCCTTGTCAAACCGGAAGGTATTGGCAACCATTTTCGCCCGGGGGAATTTTTGCATGATCGCCTGGCTGGTCTTTTCCGCATGCGCCAGATATGCTTCTTTCGTACTGCTCTCCGAAATGGACGGATCCACAGGAACACCCAGCATTTTTTCCGCTGCCCAGAGATTACCCATCACAAGGTCGCAATATTGCACCAGCCCGGGCATGATGTCCACAGGCGCCGCACCATATTGCCAAAGCTTGGCCCGGTAGTTAAGGTCGACGGAAACAGTGATCTTCTTTGCCACGGCCGCCGCCAGACCTTCCTCGCATACAGCCGCCACCCGGGCATTCAACGCAGGAGAGATGGCGCTGAAATGCAGCCACTTCACCCCCTGAAAAACCTTATCCCAGTCGATGGTTCCCGGACGTAGGTCCGAAAATGAGGAATGGTCCCTGTCATAGATGACACCGGCATTCTTCAGGTCCTTACCCTTAGGCAAAAAATAAAGCCCCAGCCGCGCTCCCTGGTAGATCACACGGGAAGTATCGATCCCCCGCCGGCCAAGATAGCCCGTCAATTGATGTGACATCATATTGTCCGGCAGCACGGTGAAATAAGCCGAAGGGATATTCCACAATGCCAGCGCTGTAGCCACATTTGCCTCAGCCCCGCCAACATAACAGGACAGGGCATTGTCCTCCAGCCATCCACCATCCCCGTCGGGACAGATCCGCAGCAATAATTCTCCAAAAGACAAAACCATAATCTATGCTCATTTAAATAATCCTTCTCTCATAGCTTGCAGCTCGTTGCTCAGCACTCCACCATCGCCTTGATCACACCCTTAGCCGGATCAAGCCAGCCCGGAAATTCCTTTTTCACCGCATCAAAACCCACGCGATGCGTGATATACGTAGTAGGGTCGATCAACCCCCGCTTCATGGAGTCCATCACCCGGGCAAAATCCTCCCGGGTAGCATTGCGGCTGCTCATCAACGTTGCCTCCCGCTTGTGGAACTCCGGGTGGCTGAACTGGATATCCCCTTTCTGCAAACCTACCAGCACATACCGTGCGCCATGGGCCATATATTGAAAAGCATTGTTGATAGCTTTCAGGCTACCGGTGGCATCGATCACCACCGTTGGCATATCCCCCCGGGTGATATGACGCAGACGCTCCATGACGTCCTTCCCGCCCGCGTTCACCGTATGCAGCAGGTGCAGCCGGTCCCGGCAGAAATCCAGCCGCCCTTCGTTGATATCCATGGCGATCACCTGTCCCCCTGCGATGCGCGCCGACTCCATCGCTCCCAGACCGATAGGACCTGCCCCTACCACCAGCACAAACTCATCCGGCTGCACGGCAGCCCTTCTCACGGCATGCGCGCCGATGGCCAACGGCTCCACCAACGCCAGCTGGTCATATCCTAATCCCTGGTTATGTACCAGGGAGGACGAAGGGACGGAGAGGTATTCTACCATGCCGCCATCCACATGCACCCCGCAAACCCTGATAGCCACGCAGCAATTCGGCTTCCCGTTCCGGCATGCGATACAATGTCCGCAGTTGAAGTAGGGTATGATGGTCACCGCATCGCCTGGCGCAAATCCATCCGCCTGGTCCAGGTCCACCAGGTCGCCCGCCAGCTCATGACCTAAAATGCGGGGATACTCGAAATAAGGCTGTGTCCCCTCATAGGCATGCAGGTCCGTCCCACAAATACCGATCCGCCGGATCCTGATAATGGATTGCCCCGGCTTGGCCAGCGGCGCATCCATCTCCTTATATTCAAACTCGCCCGGTCTTATACAAACTAATACTTTCATGTTTAAGATCTTTAAGTACCTGCCAGGGCACGATCCAGATGCACATATCCTCCATCCACGTGGATCAGCTGTCCCGTCGTATGACTGGACCTGGGCGACAACAGGAAAGCAGTCATATTCGCGATCTCTTCCGACGTTGTCATCCTGTTCTCCAATGGTATCTTCGCTACGATAGATTTTAATTTTTCTTCCGGGTTTTCCAGCGTCTTGATCCATTTCTCATACAATGGCGTCCAGCACTCCGCTACGATGATGGCGTTCACACGGATCCCGTCCTCCAGCAGCTCCACCGCCCACTCCCGGGTAAGCGCATTACGCCCGCCATTGGCGGCTGCATAACCCGATGTATTCCCCTGTCCCGTCTCCGCCGTCTTGGAGCTGATGTTCACGATAGCCCCTTTCGACTGCCGCAATGCAGACAGCGCATGGTGCGCCAATAAATAATAATGCACCACATTCTTATGCAGCGAAGCGATAAAAGCTTCATAGTTGCCGGAAGCAAGCCCCACACCATCATTGACACCCGCATTGTTCACCAGTCCGTCGATCCTTCCCATTTGATCCAGCACCGTCTTCACGGCCGCCTCGCAAGCCGCTGGCTCCGTCAGCTCCGCTGCAAACTGGTACGCCTTTCCACCCGCCGCCGCGATCTCCGCAACCGCGGCCTTATTGTCCTGCTCGTTCCGGCCGATGATAAAAGGAATGGCCCCTTCTCCCGCCAGCACCCTGGAAATACCCTCTCCAATGCCCTTGGCCCCGCCGGATACGATGATCACTTTATCTTTCAACTGTAGATCCATACTAATCGTCTTTAAAGGTTATAAAATTGGATTGCATTGCCACCAAAAAAAGCCGCCTGTTCCGTAGCTGAAAAACGGGAGAAATATGCTTTCAACAGCTCATACCATTGTTCATAGCTTGCCGCCACCAGGCAAACGGGCCAATCGGACCCAAACATAATACGCCTGGTGCCAAAAGCCTCCACCACGGTGTCGATATAAGGATAAAGCTCTTCCGGCTTCCAGTTCTTAAAGTCCGCTTCCGTCACCATGCCCGAGATCTTGCAGTACACATTTTCCTGTGCGGCAACAGCCCGGATGGCTGCCTGCCACTCGGCCGTCAGTTTCTTTTCTTTGATATAAGGTTTGGCGACATGGTCGATCACAAAAGGCTGGTCCGGGAATGCCGCTGTAAAATCCCGGGCATACCCCAGCTGATCGGGAAAGATGAGAATATCGTATGTGTATCCAAATTGCCGCAGCGCACCGATCCCCCGCTGGAATGCAGGCTTCAGCATCAGCGCCCGGTCCTTCTCTCCCTGCAGTATGTGCCGGAAGCCCTTCATTTTGGGAAAACGTTTGTAATGCGCCAGCCTCTCTGCTATATCAGTGGATTGGAGATCCACCCAGCCTACCACACCCTTGATAAAGTCATGCTTGCGCGCATGCTCCAGCTGAAGGTCATTCTCGTCGTCGTTCTGGTCTACCTGCACCACCACACAACCATCGATGCCGGCAGCTTGCAGGACAGGCTCCAGGTCGGCCGGCATAAAATCCCTCCGGATGACCTTCATCTCATCATTTATCCAGGAATGCCTGAAAGTATCGAACTTCCAGAAATGCTGGTGTGCATCTATCTTAAGATTAAGATTCAGCGGTGCCATATGCTTTTACTTTTTGCCTCGAAGTACCTAGTCCATCGATACCCAGCTCTACCACATCTCCCGGCTTCAGGTACGTCTGCGGGTTAAATCCCATGCCCACACCCGCAGGAGTGCCCGTGGAGATCACGTCACCCGGCAGCAGGGTCATGAACTGGCTGACATATGAGACGAGGAATGGTATCCGGAATATGAAATTAGCAGTCGTGCCGTCTTGCATCTTCTTCCCATTCACGGTAAGCCACAAACGCATTTTATCGATGTCGCCTGCCTCGTCAGGCGTCACCAGCACAGGTCCCAGCGGCGCAAATGTATCGCAACCTTTACCCTTGTCCCAGGTGCCGCTGCGCTCGATCTGGAACTCCCGCTCGGAAACATCATTATGCAGACAATATCCCGCCACATAGTTCAGGGCATCCGCCTCTGAGACATAGCTTGCCTTCTTTCCAATGACAACTGCCAGCTCCACCTCCCAATCCGTTTTCACGGAATTCTTCGGGATGACAATGTCATCATATGGACCAACAAGCGCAGTCGTCGACTTCATGAAGATCACAGGCTCCGGCGGAGGCGTAGCGCCCGTCTCCCGTGCATGGTCCGCGTAATTAAGCCCAATGCAGACGATCTTCGATGGACGCGCGATCGGAGAACCCAGCCGGACACCCGCGGGCAATTCAGTCAGCGATCCCTTGCTCTTATCCACGAAGGCCTTCAGCCTGTCCAGACCGCCCGACTCAAAGAATCGTTCGTTATGATCTTCACCAAAAGAAGAAGTATCATAGTACTTATCAAACAGAACAATACCTGTCTTCTCCTTATTCAGTTCGCCATGTCGTATCAGCTTCATATAGTGTATTTAATTATTCAGTTTAACAAATCCGCCGTCGATGGGGTAATCGCAGCCGGTGATAAAGCTTGCCTCGTCGCTGCAGAGATACAAGATCAATCCCGCGATCTCCTCGGGCTTCGCCATGCGACCGATGGGCTGGGTCTTCGATAATTTATCGAACATCTCCTGCTCTTTTCCAGGATAGTTCTTTTGCAGGAACCCATCCACAAAAGGCGTGTGCACACGCGCCGGAGAGATACAGTTACACCGGATGCCATGCTGGATATAATCCTTCGCCACCGACAGGGTCATGGCCATCACAGCGCCCTTGGTCATGGAATAGGCGAACCTGTCCGGGATGCCTACCAGCGCCGCAATAGAGGACATATTGACGATGACGCCGCCCCCGCTCTTCTTCATCAATGGGATGGCCGCAAAAAGGCTATTGTATACGCCCTTCACATTGACATTGTACAGCCGATCGAAATCCGCCTCCGGCGTGGTCTCCACCGTACCCACATGGCTCACCCCGGCACTGTTGACCACGATATCCACCTTCGGGACTGCCGCGAACACCTGCTGCACTGCTGCCTGGTTGGAAACATCCGCCGCATGCGCCGAAGCATTGCCACCTGCCGCAACTATCTCTTTCACCGTCGCCAAAGCCTGCTCTTCATTAAGGTCTACTGCAAAAACTTTCGCCCCCTGCCTGGCCAGCAGCAGGGCCACCGCCTTGCCAATCCCACTGCCCGCACCCGTAATGACGGCATTTTTTTCTTTCAAACTGAACATGCTGAATGATATTATTTTGATTGATCCAATGAAAATATCCTGTTCATCAATCGCCACTTCTCTCCCGGCTGCCCGCCCGGTACGGGAACCTGGTATTTCCACATCTGCTCCTCCCATTGCTGTACCACGGGATTGGCCGCATCCATCGCCGCCTTTCTCTCCCCACTGAAATCCGCCGACGTCTCCATGATCATGAACAGGCGGTCTTCCAGTCTGTAAATCTCCATATCAGTGATCCCCGCATCCCGGATGCTCGCCTTGATCCCCGGCCACACTTCCCGGTGCCATTGCTCATACTCCGCTATCAGCGTCGGGTCTTTCACAAGGTCTAAAGCCAGACAATATCTCATGCCTTTACAGGTTTTATTTTATATCCTTTGAGACCAAAGAAGAGGATATAGGCAAAACAGATCAGCGGCACGACATACGCTATTTGTATTGAGCCTGTCGCATCCGAAATAGCCCCCATGGCCAGCGGCGCAATGGCCCCGCCGATGATCGCCATCACCAGGAACGAGGACGCCATCTTTGTCTCCTCTCCCAGGTCCTTGATGCCCAGGGCGAATATGGTTGGGAACATAATGGACATGAAGAAAGGCGTGGCCATCACCGCATAGACGGCCACATGCCCCTTGGCAAGGATCCCCACCGTCAGCAGCAGGATGTTAATGGCCGCATACAGCGACAGCAGCTTCGCCGGCTTGATATATCTCATGAAAAAAGTTCCCAGGAACCTGCCCGCCATAAAGCCCACCATGGCGATATAGGCAAACAAACGTCCGGCTTCCTTTTCGGGAATATCTGCCACGAACCTGGAAAACCGTATGAAAAAACTGCCCACACCCACCTGGGATCCCACATAAAAGAAAATCCCAATGATGGCCCATTTGAGATGGCTGAACCGGAATACCTTAAAAGAGAATTCCGTCCCTACCGTATGCCCATGCGCAGCAGCATCCAGTCCCGCATCCGGCTCCTTTATCTCAGGCAACTTCGTGAACACGAACAACAACGCCACCAGCAGCACCACCCCTGCAATAACAAAATAAGGCGGCCTCACCATATTAGCCTCGGATTGCAGGTAGGCTTGCAATGTCCCATTAGCCTGCATCGCATCCAGCTCCGGCTGCGTGTGTTCAATTCCCGACAGAATGAATTGAGCGCCAACCAACGGCGCCACCATGGCCCCCAGCCCGTTGAAGGACTGGGCAAAATTCAGCCGCTGCTCCGAATGGGCAGGATCACCCAGGTTGGCCATATAAGGGTTCGCAACTGTCTCCAAAAATGCAGCGCCGCTGCCCTGGACGAACAACGCAAAAAGGAAGAAAAGGAAATTCCGCTCCGAAGCGGCAAAAGTGAATAATATACCGCCAAAAGCAAACATGATCAATCCAAATATGATACCTTTTTTATATCCATATTTATGCATGAACAGACCCGCCGGAATGGCTGTCAGACAGTAAGCCAGGTAAATGGGAAAATCTACCAGAGAAGACTGAGTATCATTCAGTTGGCAGGCTTTTTTCAAGTGGGGTATCAGGATGGGGTTCAGATTGTGCAGAAAGGCCCACAAAAAGAACAGCGAGGTCACCAGGATGAATGGAACTAAGATCTTGTTTTTCGACATTTCCGGATAGTTAAGCAACGTTAGTTAATAATTTCCTCCTCAAAGCTTTCGGAGGTTCAAAGAAAATGCATTCATCCGGAGAAATCACTAATAATGTTATCTGTTTAATAAGTTATTTTAACCTAAAAATACCCATATTCGCTATTCTGGTGAATATTTTTTGCTAATCAGCTGGTAGACCTCGCTCCCAGCCAGCAAAAAGCACCCCAACCCATAATCTTCGAAGTCCGGAACTTTTTCCGGTGCCACCGGCTGCCCATCCGAAGGCTGCTTGCCCGTCCCCTGCACATAACCCAGGAACCCGTTGGCATGGAGGCAATCCTTTGCCATTGTATTCCATGCCTTCACAACCACCGGTAAATACACCTTCCTATCCAGATAGTCGTGCCTGATCCCCCAGGCGATGCCATACGTAAAAAGGGCCGTTCCGCTCAGTTCCATCCCTCCGAAATGATCGGGGTCCAGCAGACTGACATTCCAGCCACCGTCGGCACGCTGCAGCGGCGCCAGCGCTTTCACCATGTCGAGATAGTCCCGGAGATACTCCTCCCGGTGGGGATCATTCGCAGGCAGCAGGGTCAGCACCCGCACCAGCGCAGCCAGCACCCAGCCATTGCCCCTGCTCCAGTAACAGTTCTGCCCGTTCGGCTCCCTGTAAGGGGGCACAAAATCCTTATCCCTCCACCATAAGTGCCCGGCGGGATCATACAAACCCTGCCCGCCGTGAAAAGCTTTTGTGTAATGATACAGGTCATACATCTTCCGGAAATAAGCCGTGTCCTTATACATCACACCCAGCCGGACAAACACCGGCATGGCCATCTGGATGGCATCTATCCAGTTCCAGTCGTCACATTTCCCGCCCGCCAGCATATTGTCGATGCATGCCTTGATCGGTGTGATCCTTTCCGGCTTCGGATCTATCCTGTACAGATCGATGTAGGTCTGCCCGCAGCATTGGTCATCCGCATTCCTGGCGGTGACACCGCTCCTGGGTGTCCATTGGTGCTTATTGCCCCAGTCCACAGCGTAGTCATAATACGCCTGTTGCTGATCGATGCCATACAAGGCCATCAGCCCCTCATAATAAACACTCCTTGTCCAGATATTCGAGGGACGGACCTTATTGGTGACAATTTCCTGCCCGGGATCGGGCCATTTATTCATAAAATAATGATTCGCCAGCCGCATAGATCCCAATACCTCCTTCTTTTTAGGCAATCTCCCATCCTGCCCTCCCTTCCTTACACGCCCATTTCCCGCCAGGAATGTCTCCAACCCTATGCCCTTCAATCCCCTGATCCCCTCCACCACCGCCTGCGCATTGACCCTTGCCCCCGCCGCGTTCGTATGCGTATGATCTCCCGGAAAGAACCGGGTTACGCTGTCAACGCCCCACTGATCATACTTGTCCGCAATGATCCCATTCAGATCGATGAAATAAGCCCCCGTTGCCAGGGCCGTCTCCCGGGCCCACTTGCCATAATCTTCCGATGACCGCACACATTTCCCATCCTTCCAGACATTCCGGGGAATAGGTGAGCAAATGATCGCTACAGCGCCTTTCGCCTTCACGTCCCCGACATACTTCCGCATGTACCAGCCATAGGTATGCACTGTCTCATTCTTTTTCATGATCGGATTATAAATATCCTTCACCTCCTCCCCTGTTCCCCTGATAGTCCCCCGCGCCCTTGCCGTGTCATCCAACGGACCGCCATCATTGTGACCGAATTGCATAATGACAAGATCACCCGCTTTCAAATTTGCCGTCACCTGTCCCCAATGACCTTCCGTGATAAAGGTCCGGCTGCTGCGACCGCCCAATGCATGGTTACGCACCGCTATCCGGGTCGTATCAAAATAATCGTCCAAAAAATTTCCCCATCCCCAAAGATCGCCGTCCCCTTTACCCTTTCCGTTCTTTACAGTGGAATCCCCGATGATATACAACACAGGCCTGGAGTCGTCGTAAAGAACCGAGGTAAATGACGTACATGCCGCGAGCCATAATAATATCTTCAGCATAAAAAATAATTTGATTTACTTATCCCATTGTACATTCCCCTCTTCAACAGGCGTCAACCTCACCGGTCCCGATAAACCTGCATCCAGCGGCTTCCACGCCGCAGCGCTGAAAAGCCCGTCCGTCCCCCTGTTCTCCCGCACATGCGCAGGAAAATTATAGTTATAGAATTTCTTCCAGACCACACCCCGTCTGTCCAGGTCTTCGATCCGGTTAGCCATTCCATTCGACACATATATTTCCAGTAAATTATGGCTGCTGAATAACGAATCCGGTAAGGTCAGCCTGTAATACGGTCCTATCAGCCCACCCACCGCACGTCCGTTGAGCACTACCCGCGCCGTCAGGTCCACCTTTCCCAGGTCCAGCATCCAGGCCTTTGCCGCCTTGACAGGTCTGTTAAAAGACAATGCATATTTTGCCGTACCCGAAAATCGTTTCACCTCTTCTCCGTCCAGCCTCGTCCAGGATCCCAGGGCCCGTACCCGCACAGGAGCAGGCAGCACCGGTCCGCCTTCGACGAATGTCACCGTCCATTCTCCCTTCAGCTCCAATCCCTCTCCCACAGGTCGGTGATAAGGGTACATCGAATTTCCCGCGACCTCCGTCCGAACGATCATACTCTCCCCGGGGAGCAATTGCAGATAGACCGACCGCTCTCTCTTCCCACCAACCCCTGCCGTACCAGTCATAGGATCGAAAAGCTTCACTTCCCCGAACGCATCAGCCAGTCTTACCCATCCCCCCCATCTCTTTTTCGCCCTGTTCACAATGAAATAGCAATGTCCTTTGTCCATCACCCGCCGTACCACATCCAGGCTGTCATCGACCATCCCCTCCCGCCGCACCCTGGCATACCGTAGCAATGCATCCGGGTCATCCGCCTTGATAAAAGCCCCCTTTCCAAGGGTCGCCCGCTGAATACCATCACCCATATCTGCGAAATGCAGGCGCCTCAACAAACCTTGTAACGAATCTCTCCGTCCGGACAGAGACGACCATCCCGGCACATCGGCAGGCAGCGTCTGATAGACCAATATCGTTGCGCCACCCTCCGCCAGTTCCACCAATCTTTTGAAAGCCTGTAAAGAGATATATTTACAACCCGGCAACAGCACAGTCTGATATACGCCGCCGCCCGCAGTCCTCAACCCATCACCCAACTCCCTGACTTGCCGATCTGATATATAATCAAAAGCATATCCGCCTTTCAACATCCCCTCCGCACATTCCCTGAATCCCTTCACGTCGAACTCGGATTCTCTGTCATAGTGCTTCAGTAGATCCCGCCCCCTGTCCATCCAGCTGTCATAAACAGGATAATACAACAGCACGTCATTGTCAGGGGCGCCCTGCTGCAGGAATGATTGACAGCGGGCGGCATATTGGTTCAGCACTGAAAAATCCTTCCAGCAGGGATCATTGGGCGTGAAATGTACGGCCGCATAGAACAGCCATCCCGGCCACGGATCACTGCGGGGGGAATATGCCGTGCCGTGATAAAAAACATGATTGACGCCACCCAGCCAATCCAGGTCCAACGCCTGCTTCACATCCGACAGGCTGCTGACAAAATGTTCGTCCAGCCAGGTGACTGACTCCGAAGAGATCAGCGGCCGCCCCATCACATGTCCCGCAGAACTGGCGAACTTATACCGCAATACATCCGCACCTTCCGTCTCGGGAATATCGCTGGCCGCATACAGGTCCAGGATATTGGCGGGAGCCCCATGCGCCTGGTTGCGTATGACAGCACCCTTGCCTTTCGCCCATGTGCGCCATCCCCGCGTAAACTGCTCCAGCAATAGATCGGATATTGTTTCCCGGTAGTCGCACAGGACACGCCCATCGCCATCCAACAATTCCGGCAAATGCTCCCGCAGATCATATCCCCGGTATGACCGGAATAGCTCGAAAAATCCGGGTGTCCAGTTACTCTGCCCCTTCGCATCATCCACTTCATAGCTATCATTGAAAAAAGCGCGCAGTCCAGGCGCCCCGCCCTCTCCGAATGCGGTGTCCCACCGGCTGAGGTATCTTTTCAACGCCGCCCCGGAAAAATGATCGATCACATTCCCCTCTCCTCCCGGCGCCGCACGCTCCACCATCTTGCCATGCCATCCCTGGAAGATCCCATACAACACCCAATCTCCTTCGCCCGCAGGCGCCTTCCAGTCCAGCCGCCCTGCAGCATCCACCTTCCCGGTGAGGTTCACCACCTTTCCGTCACCACCATAAGCCATCAATGCTTCCAAAGGCAATGGCCGGGCAAACCGCACCTGGAAAAAAGCCATTGACTGCAGCTCCTTATTCGTATAGATCGGCTCCCGCACCTGCCCGATGCCGACCTTCACTCCTCCATCCGTACGCACCAACGGCTCCTGCATATACTTCACGGTATCCTGCAACGACTCCCCCGCTTTCAACGACCATGTCTTATAGGCGAGATCCTTACAGGCATACTGCTCATCTATCAGCGGCCCGCCACCGAAGGGCCATCCCGTCCCGTTGGCCATATCGATCCCCAGCTCCAGCCGCCCCGCTTCCTTCAGCGTATGCCGCAGCATATCCATCCACGCCCCTGACAAATAAGGAATGAACTGCTGCTCATATCCCCTCACCCCATAAATGGGCGTGATCTCCAATCCACCCAGCCCAGCTGCCTTATACTGCTCCATGTTCTCCGTCAGGTCCTGCTTGTTCACTGCGCTGCCCATCCACCACCAGCGTGTCCATGGCCTTGCCGTTTGCGTCATCGCCGGCCATCCGGCGTCCGCGTCAGATGCTCCTGAAGAAACATTCACCGCATAGATCTCCTCCTTCCCTTCAAAATTCGCCCGGAAGATCACCCACTTCCCGTCAGGGGAAAAATGTACATTAGGTTCCAGCTTATAATACTGGTGCTGCATATTCACCAGCTTTTCCGATACCAGCCTGCCGCCTTCAGGATGGAAAAGATAGATCCAGCGGCCATTCTTCGCCTTCGCCACCTGTCCCGAATCCCCGCCATCACCAGCAAACCATCGCTCATCCGGGGAAATATTAAAATGGATCGACCACTCATCCCGCGTCATCCCATATTGCTTTTCCTCGCCCGTCCTCACATCCACACCCCCCAGGTAGAATGTCTGTCCTTTCGGTATCTGCCAGTCGAACCAGATCGTCCTGCCATCCGGACTGAAGAACTCATGCCCTGCGATCTCATTTTCCACTGTTCGTTTATGCATCAGCTTTACTACATTCGTCTGCACATCAATGGTCCAGATCCTGTCCACTTTCTGCCAGGGCCCTTCATGACAGAACATCAACAGCGCCGCATCGGTCGGAGAGAATTGCACATGCCCGATCCACGTATCCTCCCGGTGGATCTTCCTGAGCCCGCCCGTGCGCACATCGATGGTGAACAGCGTATGTGGAATATGCGCATCATAGATCCTGTTGAAAAAATCCCTTTTCTCGGGATACTGCCGGAGGATCTCCTTCGCCTCGTCGCCGCTCTGCACACCTGCCAGCAAGGTCTCGTCCGCATTCAGGGTAGACACCGAACCTTTAAAGTCAGCCGGGAAAACAAACACCAGCTTCGTTTCCTTTGTCTCAATGTTCGTGGCAAAAACACTGTCCTTCACCTGGTAAAAAACACGTTTGCTCCGGACAGCGGCGATCTCACCATTCATCGGTAAGGCACGGTCCGTCACCTGCACCGTTTCCAACGTTCGCAGGTCCACGGTATAGACCTGCCTGACCTTATCCACCGTGCTGTAGAACACCATCTTATTCCCTATAAAAGGGTTGTTGTGAAAGTAAAAGCTGCCGTTATTGCCCTCCTTACGGGACAACCGTATGACCGTATGTCTCGTATCCTTGTCGATCCACTGGTCCGGCATAGGACGCACACCGCCTGTCTCCATCACCTGCTGGGCACGTCCGCCTGCTTGCAACATCATAAGGATCATCCAAAAAGTTACCCTTTTTCTTATCATATAATTTCCAATTAGTAATACCCGTCATTCTGCGTATACAAACCTGGCTTCACCAGAAGCTCCGCATTCGGCACCGGATAAATGACAAACTGCGGCACCACCTTGTTAATAGTGGAAATACTGTCATTTGCTACCCATGTATTCATGGTTGTCACCGCCATGCCTTCCCGTATAAGATCATTCCAGCGCAACCCCTCTCCCAGGAACTCCCTTCTCCGCTCTTCCATCAGCGTTGGCAGATCCACATTGGAAACACCGGTGGGAACGCCTGCCCGCTGCCGCACCAGGTTCACCACGGAATCCACATAGGACTGCGAGCCGCCGCCGGCGCCATGCAAAATGCACTCCGCCTTCATCAACAATACATCCGTAAAACGCATCACGATGTAATTGATCGGCCAGTCATTGTAGCCCGTTCCGCGTTTAGCAATATTAATATACTTCTTTATAAAGGGATTGACGGAATCCACCACCGTGGCGCTGCTATTGAACTTATGCTGGATAGAAAAAGTATCCCGGGTATCCACTCCGCCGCCCGCACTCGTGGTATAAGATCTCAGCAGGTCCCGGCTGATATTGTAGGTCACGCTCCCATACCCGTTGCCATAGCTGCCGGAAAGCCCCAGGCCGCCCCAGTACCCCGTGGGGGTCAGCATGCTGGGAAAATCCGCGCCATTGTTCGAGCTCATGAACTGCACATCGAAGATCACCTCTTTGTTGTTTTCCCCGGTGTAGGAAAAGATGGCAGGATAGCTGCTGATGAAATTGAACAGTCCGCTGCCGATGATATCGTTAAAGAGCGCCATCGCCTGGCCATATTCATTGCTGTTGATCCCTGGCCCTTTCACATTATAGGTCGGTCCCGACCGTGTCAGGTATACCAGCCCCAGCAAACCTTTCGCGGCATAGGAAGTAGCCCGCCCCACATCCACGCCCGTGTAGCCGGGCGGCAGGTTGGCAATGGCATACTGCAGATCGGAGATGATCAGGCCATATACATCCTCCACCTTACTGCGTGGTATGTCCTCCGCTTCAGGCGCCGACACCACATGGTCGATGATAGGTAGTTCCCCGTACAGCCGCAGCAGCTGGAAATAATAAAAGGCCCTGAGGAATCTGCACTCGCCTCCAAACCGCCTTCTCAATGCAGTGTCCGTCACATTCGACCCCTTCTTATCCAAAGCATCCAGCACCGTATTTACATTATAGATCCCATTAAAATTGGTGTTCCAGGCGCTGACGATAAACGCCGTATTCGTCAGATTGGGAGAGAAATCATTGATACCCTGCCAGTCCCTGTTGCCATCCGAGCCCGCCACTATGTTATCACTCCGCATTTCACCCATCCATAACGACTGGTCCGGGTAAGCACGTAGCTGGTTGTAAGCGCCGGTGACAGCCTGCATAAAATCACTGGTATTGGAAAAGAAGGATGCCACAGGAGCGCTGGAAGGAGGCAGCTGGTTTAACTGCTTGGTGCAACTGCCGAACACAGCGCAGCAAGCCATCAATAAATAAAATATCTTTCGCATGGGAAGTAGTTTAAATTAAAATGAAACATTAAGGCCAAGCACCACACTCTTGTTCAAAGGCAACGCACCATAATCCCCCGGCAGGGGATAGCTGGCATTGCCACTGAGGTTCGTATTCTGCGCTTCCGGGTTCACGCCCCCTTTGTACTTGTCCCTGCCGAAAAAATTCACGGCGGATGCGTAGACCCTGGCCGCGCTGATAACACCTGTCTTCATAAAGTTCTTCAGGTTATACCCTAGCGTAATGCTTTGTATCCTCCAGAAATCCGAAGAATAGATCCAGTCCGAAGTGACATAAGGTATGGTGTAGCTGATGCCGATCTTACCCCTGGGCGCCTTATAGTTTTGATTGGCCGTCGTCCACCGGTCTCTCCAGACGCCGATCTGCGTGGCATTCGCCCCATTGGTAGGATTGTCGATGGCCCTTCCGATATAGGAAAGAATGGAGCCCCCATGCTGGCCATACACCTGGATCCCCAGATCAAAGCCGCGATACCGGAAAGTATTCGTCAATCCCCAGGTATACTTGGGACTGGGCTGTCCGGCTACTACCCGGTCGCCGGCATCGATGACACCATCCGGCTTTGCATCCAGGTATTTAGCATCGCCCACCTCCTGCTTCGCCAGCTTGGCCACCTTGGGATCGTTGAGATCGGCCTGCGTCAAAATACCGTTTGTTTTGATGACATAATAACTATACATGGGCAGCCCGCTCTGCATCAGGAAAGGAGGGTTGCCGCCATACCCATTGGAAGGAATATTTATTGGGGCGCCTGCATTGCCCAACGCCACCACCCTGTTCTGGTTAAAAGCGATATTGGCATTCGTGCTCCATTGAAAAGCCTTGGTCATCACCGTAATGGTGTTCACACCCAGCTCCAATCCCCTGTTCCGCACGGCGCCGATGTTCTCGAGGATAGTATTCGCACCCGTTGCGCCCGGTATAGGGATGTTCAGCAGCAGGTTCGTATTCTTCTTTTCATACACGTCAAAAATGATATTCACGCGATTGTTGAACAGCCCCGCGTCAAAACCCGCATCGTAAGTATTGGAAGTCTCCCATTTGAGTTGCGCATTACCCAACCCATTCGGCACCTGGCCCGTCATAGCCACAGCAGCATTGCCGCCAAAGCTGTAATTGCCATTCAGGGTCGATCCCACCAGCCCGCTGATCAGGGTGGGTACAGCCGCATAATCGCCAATGTTGTTATTGCCCGATCTGCCGTAGCTGAACCGCAGCTTCACGTCATTGATCCATCGGATGCCCTGTAGAAAAGACTCATCCGAGATCCTCCATCCTGCCGACAACGAAGGGAAAGTACCCCATTGCGTCTGTCTGCCAAACCGGGAAGAGCCATCCCTCCGCACAGAGGCCGATAAAAGATACTTACCGCGAAAACCATATTGCACCCGGGAATAATAAGACAGCAGCGCGTTATTGGATTCCGTCGTATTGCCTGTAACAGTCACTCCACCGGAATTGGGGATCGCATTGTTCAGCGTTGAGGAAAGATCATTGGCAAAGCCGCCGGCGCTTTTCAACGTAAAATTCTCCAGGTGCACCCAGTTGTAGGAGACACCCGCTATCACCGACACGTTATGATCCTGTTTAAAGGTCTTATTATAATTGATCGTGTTCTCGTTGACAAAATTCTGCTTCTTATAGCCCAGGTAAGTCCCCGAGCTGCTCTTACCGGGCGAGTTGAGCCTGTCCGATATATTGCCCGCGACATAATCCGATATATACGTCTTCGTATTTTGGTTGGCCTCATCGTAGTTCACTGTCGCGCGGAGCGACAGCCCATCCATCACCTGGAGGTCCCCATACATGGAATACAGGATACGCGTGTTCCTGGCCCTGTTGATCGTATTGTTGAAAAAGGCCACAGGACTGATATTGGACGTGGCCCAGCCATAGACGGCATTCTTGCCCGCGCCTGTGAGGATGCCTGCTGTATCTTCCGCAACAGGCGCCATGCTGTACACTTTCTGCATCTGGTTGTCCTTCCCTTCCGCACTGGGAGAATTGGTCTCAGAATAGGTGGGCGCAAGATTAAAACCCAGCTTGAGCCTTTTATTCGCGGTGACCTCGATATTGGCCCGGGCGCTGTAGTTCTTATATCCCGAATTCAGCAGCACCCCCGTTTGGTTAAGATAGCTGCCAGAAGCAAAATACCGGACATTCTCCGTCCCGCCGCTGGCAGATACCTCATAGTTCTGAAAAGGCGCCGTCCTGAAGATGGAATCCTGCCAGTTGATATACGCCAACCCCGGGTGACCGGGCTGGCTCCACCTGTCATCGGGCATGTACAGGTTGTTATAGACATTGGGTCCCAGGCCGAGGATCGCTCTCCTTTGTGCATTGGTCTGATCTGCCGTCCTCCCGGATGGAGCAGAATGCACCCACCTGTAGTTCTCATATTCCGTCCATTGAGCGGTCCACTCTTCAGGGCTCAGCACATCCAGTTTTTTGGCGGCCCGGCTGATCCCCGCATTGGCATTCACCGACAGGCGCGCCTTACCCAGCTGTCCCCGCCTGGTAGTGATCAGCACGACGCCATTGGAGGCCCTCGATCCATAGATAGCCCCGGCAGCAGCGTCCTTCAGTACCTGGATGCTCTCGATATCACTGGGATTAAGATTGTTCAACGGGTTGCCGTTGGAATAGCCCCCTGCCGTATTCTGGCTGGCCACGTCCAATGGAAAGCCATCCAGGACATACAAAGGTTCGGTCCCCGCCGAGATGGACCCCGCACCCCTTACGAGGATGCTGAAGCCGGCACCCGGCGCCCCGGTCTGCTGACGCACCTGCACCCCGGGCATCTGCCCGATCATCGCCTGATCGATACGGGTGATCGGCTTCTCCTCGATGCCCTTCGTGTCAAAGCTGGCAATGGCCGCTGTCACATTGCGTCTTTTCTGGCTGCCATAACCGATGACGACGACATCTTCCATGGACCTGTCCTGCGGGGATAGCACCACCACCAGGTTGTTAGCGCCGGCAGCCACCTCCTTACTGGCATAGCCCACGGCAGATACAACGAGCACGTCCTTCCCGATGCGGGCGTTGAGGACAAAGCGGCCGTCGGGACCGGCGCTGACGGCCACCCGCGAACCCTTCACCATTACACTGGCGCCGGGAATACGCTCTCCCTTTTCATCTGTAACGCTGCCCTCGAGGACATTACCCCTGGCCGCGGCAGGAGCATTTTCAGGAACTTTGTTTTGTGCAATGGATGCGATATCAATGAGTAGAAATAACAAAACCCCATAGAGGGGTCGCATACGGCAGCAGCAGTGCTTCTGTGTAGTAGAAGATTTCATTTTGGCAAGTGTTTAATGGATAATCACTGCCAAAGTAGAAAAACGCCCTCCGGCAACTGTCCTGTTGCATCCTGCTTACAGGCGTAAATCTACGCAATCGTTCCCGTAAATGTAGGATTGACATTTAATATCAGCTAGAGGAATCCAAGCTCCAGCTTGGCCTCTTCGCTCATCATATCCTTTGTCCAGGGCGGATCAAAGGTCAGCTGCACATGGCAGTCGACAACGCCTTCCACATTTTCCACTTTCTGCTGCACATCGTGTATGATCTCTCCTGCGGCAGGACAGGCAGGCGCCGTCAGCGTCATCGTGATCTTCACTTCACCTCTGTCGCCGATCGTTATCTCGTATACCAGTCCGAGATCGAATATATTCACAGGTATCTCAGGGTCGTACACCGTGCGTAAGACACTTTCTATCTGGTCGCGTAATGTGATGGTCGTTTCGTTCATGATTGCAATTCTTTCGACTGGAATGCCAGTGCGTATAACTTGATCTGCTTCACCATGGACAACAGCCCATTGCTACGGGTGGGAGAAAGATGGCTGCTGAGGCCGATGGCATTGATGAAATAAAGCTCTGCGTCCACGATCTCTTTGGGAGTATGTCCGGACAGCACACCGATGACCAGGCTGACCAGCCCTTTCGTTATGATGGCATCGCTGTCTGCAGTGAAAGTGATCACCCCATCCTTATAATCCGGATGCATCCACACGCGGGACTGGCATCCACGGATCAGGTTCTCGTCAATCTTATATTGCGGATCCATCGGCGGCAACTCCTTCCCCATTTGAATGATATACTCGTACTTATCATCCCAGTTGCTGAAAAATTCGAAGTCAGCGATGATCTCGTCCTGTTTTTCTTTGATCGTCATGCTTTTCTTTTAGCCAAGCAAGGCCGCAGCCTTGCGTATCCCTGCCACCAGTCTGTCTATCTCTGCCGGCGTATTATAAAAGGCCAGCGAAGCCCGCACCGTGCCCGGAATACAATAGAGGTCCATGATGGGCTGTGCACAGTGATGGCCTGTACGCACGGCGATCCCCTGCTTGTCCAGGATCTCTCCCAGGTCGAAAGGATGGATATCCCCCACCAGGAAAGACAGCACACCCGCGCGATTGGCGGACCTGCCGATCATCCTTAGCCCCTTTATCTCTTCCAACGCTTCCAGCGCATAGGCCATCAGGTTATGCTCGGTCTGCCGGATAGCCGGCAATCCCAGCTCCTGAACATAATCCAGCGCAGCCCCCAGGCCAATCGCCCCCGCCATATCAGGCGTGCCCGCCTCGAACTTATAAGGAAGATCGTTATACGTAGTCTTTTCAAAGCTTACTGTCTTGATCATCTCTCCGCCGCCCTGATAAGGAGGCAGCTCATTCAGCCATTGCTCTTTGCCATACAGTACGCCAAAGCCTGTAGGACCGTAGATCTTATGGCTGGAAAATGCAAGAAAGTCCACATCCAGTTCCTGTACATCCACTTCCATATGCTGCACGGCCTGCGCCGCATCCAGCATTACAGGGATCCCATGCCTGTGTGCCGCCGCAATGATCTCTCTCACAGGGTTCACTGTTCCAAGGGCATTCGACACATAGTTCACCGATACCAGCTTCACCCCTTCCAGGAGCTTTTCCAGTCCATCCAGTATCAGCTCGCCATTTTCATCGATGGGTATTACCTTCAATGTTGCCCCCCGGTCCTCACAGGCCAGCTGCCAGGGAACGATATTCGAATGGTGCTCCAATCCGGAGGTGAGGATGCTGTCCCCCGGCTTTAAGAATTTCTTACCGAAAGCGTACGCCACCAGGTTGATGGATTCCGTCGTACCCCTGGTAAATATGATCTCATGCGCATGCTTTGCGCCGATGTATTCAGCTATCTTCTTCCGGGCCAGTTCATAAGCATCTGTGGCCTGCTGGCTGAGATGATGCACGCCCCGGTGCACATTGCTGTTGATCGTGTGATAATATTCTTCCATGGCCTTCAGCACAGCCTCAGGCTTCTGTGTAGTGGCCGCATTGTCCAGGTACACCAGCGGATGACCGAATACCAGGGTATCCAGGATAGGAAAGTCCTTCCGCACCTTCTCTACATCCAGCACACTATTATCCTTTATCGTTACAGCGTCATGCATGGTTCACAGGAATATGTATACTAATTAGTTCGTTAACATGCGCTTCCACCTCGGGGATCCGGATCTTCTCCGTCACATCAAAGGCGAATGCATTGATCAGAAGGCTCTTTGCAGACGCTTCCCCTATGCCCCGGGCGCGGAGATAGAACAGGGCTTCCTCGCTGAACTGTCCCACCGTCGATCCGTGGCTGCATTTCACGTCATCTGCGAAGATTTCCAGCTGAGGCTTGGAGTCGATGGTCGCCTTGTTACTGATCACCAGGTTATTGTTCTGCTGGAACGCATTGGTCTTTTGCGCATCCTTATGCACATAGACCTTTCCATTGAAGACGCCCGTGGACTGTTCCAGCAGCACGCCCTTATACAGTTCGTTGCTGAGGCAGTTTGGCTTTTGATGATCCACCAATGTATGGTTATCCACCAGCTGATGGCCCGCCGCCAGGTAAAGGCCATACAAATGGCTTTCCGTATGCTCTTCTTCCAGCCGCGCCTGCAGGTCATTCCTGACCAGGTCCGCACCGGGTAGCGTGATGGTAAAATTATTGTACAGGCTCTGCCGGTGCTGGTGCACCGTCGTTTGCTGAACAAGACGAACGCCTGCGCCCGCTGTCTGTATCATCGTATGATGCACCCGCGCGTCCTGGTGGACCAGGATCTCCGTAAGGCCATTCACCCATATCTTCCCCGCACCTCCGGAAACAACAGACTCCACAACGGAGATCTCCGCATTGCGGTTGACCACCCAAACATTGCGGGGCTGTACCAGGAGGTTGCTCTCCGAAGTATAAATATGAATGACATGAACAGGTTTCTCCACCGTCACCCCAGCATCCACCCGGATGAAAAGTCCGTCCGCAAAAAGGGCCGCATTCAGGTTGGCAAAATGCTGATCACCCCATCCCGCCTGCTTCTCGAAATATACTGATAACGCAGGGTCCTGCCGGGCTTCGGCAACCTTCAGCAGCTGAATACCATTTGGCAACGCACCGCCACTGATCCTGCCATCCCAGGAGCCATTCACCAATACCACCTGGTAGCAATCCAGCAAGGCGATGTGCGCCTTCTTTTCCAGCTGCGTATCCGGGGCCACAGCCTTTCCCGGCACTTCCCATCCCTCGATGGTAAATTCATCTTTCAGGAAACGGGCAAGATTGGTGTATTTCCACTCTTCATTGCGAATAGACGGAAAGCCCAGCTCACGAAATTTATCGAATGCTGACTGCCGCGCACGCCGCAGGTCACTGCTCTCCTTCTTCGTCCCGCCGGAAAGCGAAAGTTTATTCCAGCCGTTCACGACCTCCTCGAACAAGGGTATAGTCGATTCTTGTGTCATGCTCATGGTTAATTAGATAGTAGTTGCTTTTTCCCGGGACTCTTCCTTCAGCCAGTCATATCCCTTTTCTTCCAGTTCCAGCGCCAGCTCTTTGGTACCCGATTTTACGATCCTGCCGTCGTACAGCACGTGCACGAAGTCCGGAACGATATATTCCAGCAAACGCTGATAGTGCGTGATGATGATAAATGCATTGTTCTCGCTGCGCAGCTTATTCACTCCTTTGGAAACGATACGCAGGGCATCGATGTCCAATCCGGAATCCGTCTCGTCAAGAATGGACAATGCAGGCTCCAGCATGGCCAGCTGAAAGATCTCATTCCTCTTTTTCTCACCGCCGGAAAAACCTTCATTCAGGCTCCTGTTCACCAGCTGTGCATCGAATTCCACCAGCTTCTGCTTTTCCCTGGACATGCGTAAAAACTCCTTGGCGTCCAGCGGCGGCAGGTTCTTATGAGCCCTTATCTCAGATAAGGCCGTCTTTAAGAAATTGATATTGCTGACCCCGGGTATCTCGATGGGATATTGAAAAGCCAGGAATACGCCTTCCCTTGCCCTTACTTCAGGACTCAGGTCAAGCAGATCATGTCCTTTAAAGATCACTTCTCCCTGTGTAACGTGATAATTCTCCCGGCCGGCCAGCACTGAAGCCAACGAGCTTTTCCCCGAACCATTCGGCCCCATGATCGCATGCACCTCTCCCGCATTCACCGACAGGTTAATGCCCTTCAGGATCTGCTTCTCCTCAACTTCAGCGTGTAAATTTTTGATCGTCAGCATTTTCTTGTTTATTGTATAATCGCTTAAATGTAATGTTATAAAACTATCCTACACTTCCTTCCAGGGTGATGGACAGCAGCTTCTGCGCTTCCACCGCGAACTCCATCGGTAGCTGGTTCAGCACTTCCTTGGCATAGCCGTTGATGATCAACGCCACCGCCTTCTCGGAATCGATGCCCCGCTGGTTGAGATAGAAGATCTGGTCCTCTCCGATCTTCGACGTCGTCGCCTCATGTTCTACCATCGCCGTGTTGTTCTTCGACTCGATGTAGGGGAAGGTATGCGCTCCACACCGGTCACCGATCAGCAAAGAATCGCATTGCGTGAAATTCCTCGCCTGGTCCGCCTTGGGTCCTATCTGCACCAGACCGCGGTAGCTGTTGTTGCCCTCTCCGGCAGAGATCCCCTTGGAAATGATCCGGCTGCGGGTATTACGTCCGATATGATGCATCTTGGTGCCCGTGTCCGCGATCTGACGGTTACGGGTAACTGCAACGGAATAGAACTCACCTGTGGAATTGTCGCCCTGCAGGATCACACTGGGATATTTCCAGGTGATGGCAGAACCTGTCTCCACCTGCGTCCAGGAGATCTTGGCATTCGCGCCTTTACAGATCCCCCGCTTCGTAACAAAATTATAGATACCACCTTTGCCATCCTTATCGCCGGGATACCAGTTCTGTACGGTGGAATATTTTATCTCTGCATTCTCCAGCGCTATCAGCTCTACAACGGCGGCATGCAGCTGGTTCTCATCCCGCATGGGCGCTGTACATCCTTCCAGGTAGCTGACATAGCTGCCTTCATCCGCGATGATCAGTGTCCGCTCGAATTGGCCCGTGTTCTCCGTATTGATCCGGAAATATGTGGACAGCTCCATCGGACAACGGACCCCCTTGGGAATATAAACGAACGATCCATCCGAAAATACAGCCGCATTCAACGCAGCGAAGATATTGTCGGAATGAGGCACCACGGAACCAACATACTTCTGCACCAGTTCCGGATGCTCCTGTACTGCCTCACCAAAAGAGCAAAAGATGATTCCCAGTTCCTTCAGCTTGTCCTTATAGGTCGTTGCAATGGAAATACTGTCGAATACGGCATCAACGGCCACCCCCGTCAAGGCCTTCTGCTCGGAAAGAGGAATACCCAGCTTCGCAAACGTCGCCAGCAGCTCAGGATCCACTTCGTCAAGGCTATTGTATTTCTTCTTGTTCCGGGGCGCTGCGTAATACGATATCTTCTGAAAGTCGATGGCCGGAAGGTCGAAATTCTGCCACTCCGGCAACTTTTGTTTCTGAAAAGACTGGTACCCCTTCAGCCGCCAGTTCAGCAGCCACTCGGGTTCCTTCTTTTTCTCTGAAATGTAGCGGATCGTGCTCTCATTAAGCCCGGCCGGCAGGATATCCATCTCGATATCCGTGACAAAGCCGAACTCGTATTCCTTATTCGCTATATTGTCAATTATTTCGTTGTCGTTTGGCATATTCCGCTGTTGTTATAGATATTCCGGTGTAAAAGTACTCTAATAGAGGCAAAGTTGCATCACAGATGCAACGCCCGAAGGGCAATTAGTTAGATTCTAACCAATCCCGGACCGTCAGGTCCGGTAATCCGGTTACACCGCAAAGCTTTCTCCGCAGCTGCAGGTCCTGGAAGCATTGGGATTATTGAAAAACAAGCCCTTACCATTCAATCCGCCCGAATAATCCAACTCGGTACCATACAGGTAAAGCAGGCTCTTCATATCCACCACTACCTTTACTCCTTTGTCCTCGAAAACCTGGTCCCCTTCTTTCTCAGACGTGTCGAAATCCATCTTGTATTCCAGACCGGAGCATCCACCGCTTTTTACGCCTACACGTACAAAGGTCTCCGGCGCGGCATGCTGCTCGGCCATCAGGTTGACGATATATTCTTTTGCCTGGGGCGATACTGTGATCATAGTGCTTAAATTAGGTCTATTTACAATAGAACAAATTACAGACCAGACAGTTCTCTGCCCTGCTTTCGACTTCGGGAAAAAAACCGTTCCGATCCAACTGCAAAAGTCCGAAAAAAAATCCGGACTATTGAATTTCAGGCGCCCTATTAGGCTTTTAACAACCTATTTCTCCGTAATCTCCCGGATCGGCCTGCCCACCGCCCCATTCGGCATCTGGATATGCAGTAACGCCGCCACCGTAGGCGCAATATCCGTCATATTCACCGGCGCATTGGAATAGCCATGTTTCACGCCCCAACCCATGAAAACCAATGGGATATGCGTATCATACGGGTTCCAGGTCCCATGGGTGGTCCCCGTCTTCCCATAAGCGTCAAACCAACCCGCGGCCAGCACGAGCTGGACGGCGCCGCTCCGTCTAAAGTTATACCCATTGATGATCATGGTCTTCAATGGCTCCGGCACTGGCGCCTCCCCGATCTTATCCACATCCACGGCATAGGAAATGCCCGGCTGGCGCTTAGCATATTCCACTGTCAGCCGCTTGATAGCGTCAAAATCCAGGTGCTGTGCCTCGATCTTCCCCAGGTCGAAATTCAGCTGGTAGTTCAGACCGCTGCGGATCAGCTTATCCACTCCGAATTTCATAGCCAGCAGCCTGTTCAATGAGTCCACCAGGGGCCGGGCGCTCCAGAAATCAGCAGGTATCTCATGCTGCTGCATAAAGCCGATGGCATGGGCAGCCCCATGGTCCGCCGTGAGGAAAACGGTATATTGTCCCTTGCCCAGGCGCGCATCCAGGTAGGCGAAGAATTTTCCCAGGTCCTGATCCAGGCGCAGGTAGGTATCCTCCACTTCAATGGAATTCGGACCGAATATATGGCCTACATAATCCGTTGATGCACAATTAATAGTGAGAAAATCGGTCACAGGGCCGCTGCCCAGCTGGTAACCTTCCACAGCCTGACGGGCAAAATCCAGGGTCAGCGTATTTCCGAAAGGGGTCGGCCGGAAAGTGCCATGGCTCTTCTTATATGCTTCGTTTATATGATGCGGAAAAGTAGTGCTGGTCTCGCCGGGGTACCGTCCCTCATAAGGCTGGTCGTCGCTGTCGCTGTTCTTATAGGATTCGATGGGATATAAGGTCGTCCAGCCATTTTGGATCAGCTTTTCGATGGGACGGCTTTTGTTAAAGGCATTCACCCAACCCGGCAGCTCCTGCATGTAGTACGTGCTGGAAACAAAGTTCCCTGTTGAATCATCCATCCAGAAAGCGGCATTGGCCGCATGGCCCGCCGGCAAAATAGCAGCACGGTCCTTCAGCGACACACCCACAACCTTCGATTGAAAATTACTGGCCAGCCGCAGTTCGTCAGTCACCGTGGAAACCAATAGATTGCGGGGCGACATCTTGCCGGAAGCATTGCTGGCCCCCACCGTATTCACCGTGCTGTCGTCCGTACAATACATCAGTTTCCCTGATAGCTGCTCGATCCATTCATTCCCCGAAATGCCGTCCAGCGCAGGGACGCTGCCAGTGAAAACACAGGTATGTCCTACAGCCGTAAAAGAAGGTAGATAGTTGATCAGCGTATTCTCACAGGAGAATCCCTCACCCAGCAGGCGACGAAATCCGTCCTTACCGTACCTGTCATAATACCGGTATAAATAATCCCAGCGCATCTGGTCTACTACAATACCCACCACCAGCTTTGGCCGCGCAGGACCCGCCTGGGGCAAACTGGATTTGCCGCCCTGAACATTCCTGCCAGCCTGACCAAAAGAGAGAAGTACGAAAAAAGAGCATACTGCCAACAACAAGATCCTTCTTTGCATGAAATAAGTTTTGGTTAAACGGGCTGGAAGCCCGTTGGCCAAAGGCCAATCATTAAATGGAGCCCGGATGGATTTATCCATCCCGGGCGCAAAAATATCGGAATTAAGGCATTTCCGAATTAAAAGGTCGTTAATGAGTGCCCAATCCCCCGTTGCCCGGGCGGACAAATGTCCGCTGGCCAATGGCCAATCATTAATTATGCACGAGGGCTGGATTATTTTTATCAGTAAACCAGACCTCGTGCATTTCCCCAAATGCGTTAAATTTGCCGCAAACCATCGAAACTTAATAAATCCATAATATGGCAGATATCTTTGATAAGTTAGTGAAGCACAACGGCCCCATCGGCCAGCACAGAGAAAGGGCGCATGGATATTTCGCATTTCCCAAACTGGAAGGAGAGATCGGCAGCCGGATGAACTTCCGGGGTAAAGAAAAGATCGTATGGAGCCTGAATAACTACCTGGGCCTCGCCAACCATCCTGAGATCCGCAGGGTCGATGCAGAAGCCGCCACCCAGTTTGGAATGGCCGCCCCCATGGGAGCACGTATGATGAGCGGTAACAGCAATTATCACGAGCAACTGGAAAGAGAGCTGGCAGCGTTTGAAGGAAAAGAAGATGCCACCCTATTTAATTATGGTTATCAGGGTATTATGAGCGCCATTGACGCCATCTGCGGCCGCCATGACGTCATCGTATACGACGCCGAAAGCCACGCCTGTATCATCGACGGCCTCCGCCTTCACCCCGGCCATCGCTACGTATTCAAGCACAACGATGTCGAAGACTGTGAAAAACAGCTGCAACGCGCTACTGCCCTCATAGAAAAACAAAATGCCGGGGGTATCCTCGTCATCACGGAAGGCGTCTTTGGCATGGCCGGTGACCAGGGCAAGCTCAAAGAGATCGCCGCCCTGAAAAAGAACTATGAGTTCCGCCTCCTGGTAGACGATGCCCACGGCTTCGGCACCCTGGGAAAAACAGGCGCCGGCGCTGGTGAGGAACAAGGTGTCCAGGATGACATCGACCTGTATTTCTCCACCTTCGCTAAATCCATGGCCTCCATCGGCGGTTTCATGGCAGGCGACAAGGCCATCATCGACTACATCCGCTATAATACCCGTAGCCAGATCTTCGCCAAAAGCCTGCCCATGCCCATCACCATCGGCAACCTCAAAAGGCTGGAGCTGCTGAAGACCCAGCCTGAATTGCGTAAAAAGCTGTGGAGCGTAGTGAACAAACTGCAAAAAGGATTGAAAGACAGCGGATTTGACATCGGCAAGACCGATTCTCCCGTCACCCCCGTCTATATGAAAGGAGACGTACCCGAGGCCACGGCCATGGTAATGGACCTCCGGGAGCACTATAATATCTTCTGTTCCATCGTGGTATATCCCGTCATCCCCAAAGGACATATCATTTATAGACTGGTGCCCACCGCTGTCCACACCGATGAAGATATCGAGCTCACCCTCAAAGCCTTTCGCGAAACAAAAAAGAAGCTGGACGCCGGAGATTACAAGGTGCAGGCAATCCCCGACATGGCCGAAGCATAACATTTATCTCATCTCCATGATAGGACTAGCCCTGGTATACATGTTACCGGGGCTTTTTTTTAGGGTAAACCATTACCCGAAAAGACATAAAAAAAGCCCCGCCGAAGCGGGGCTGCACTAATCAAATACCATTAACCATTAAACCTTATCCTATGAAAAAACAAATATAAGACGTTCAGGCGGAAATAGGGGTTGCTACATGCAATTTTTTTTTACCCAAACACCATTAAGTTGATTTCCGTCAAGTGTTTTTTTTACATTTAATCCTTTATAGGTATTCGTTACACCTGCCGGAGCTAAAACGTTATAGTAAATGTCCGCCTAAAAAATCGAATGGTACCCCTTACACCCCTGATCCTGCCCCTTGATACTGATCCTACCAGGTGGCCTTAAAGCTTTTCTGAAAATCATCAAAGGACATCTTGCCGTATTTCCCCTCGCCAAAGTATTTCACCAGCAATTCAAGCTCTTTAGGCTCCATATATCCGGGTATGGCCTGGGGCTCTCCACCGGGAGGAATGATGATAGTGGTAGGAAACTCCAGCTGGCCATGGGCAAGATAGAGGGCAAATTCATTAGCGCGATAATTGGCATTGAACTGGTAGGTCTTCCCATTCCATTGGATCGCGGCGTGCGTCTCTGCATCCACCTTTACGGGATAGAATTTTTCCTTCAGGTATTGTGCCACCTGCTTATTGGAATAGGTCTTTTTGTCCATCTGTTTGCACCAGCCGCACCAGGTGGTATACAAGTCGACCAGGACAGGCCGCTGCTCCTGTTTCAGCTTGCCAGCAGCCTCGTCGATACTCATCCAGCTCATGGTCTCCGAAGGTATTGCCCGCGTTCCTGCATGCACCACCTTCCACGCCGACAGCCCGCATACCAGGACCAATCCGAACACGCTTAATAAAAAGCTACTTTTCAATCTGTTCATAGTACTTTTGTTTAAGCAGGCCACCGACCCGGCCTGCTTAAATCTAACGAATTAACATGCACAAAATTGTCGTTGCTGTGACAGGCGCCAGTGGCTCCATCTATGCCCGGCTCCTGCTCAATAAGCTCCTCGCATTGAAAGATCAATGGCAATCCCTGGCAGTTGTAATGACGGAGAACGCAAAAGAAGTGTGGAAGACAGAGCTGGACAACGAAGACTACACTGGCTACACAATACCCTTTTTTTCACAGCGTGATTTTTCCGCCCCCTTTGCCTCCGGCTCCGGGAAATACGATACCATGATCATCGTCCCCTGCTCCATGGGCACCCTGGGCCGCATCGCCACAGGCGTATCCTCGGACCTTATCACCAGGGCCGCCGACGTCATCCTTAAAGAAAGAAGAAAATTGATCTGTGTGGTGAGAGATACCCCGTATAACCTGATCCACATCCGGAATATGGAGACCCTGACCCTGGCAGGAGGTATCATCTGCCCTGCTACTCCTTCCTTCTACAGCAAACCCGCCACCATTGAAGCGGTGGCCGCCACTGTCGTAGACAGGGTCCTCGACCTGGCAGGCCTGGATATCTCCACCTTTCGCTGGGGATCGTAGATCAGCCTAGTTCCTCAGGTCCACCTCCTCCACGCCGGGGTATTTGGCCTTATTGAAAGCCAGCTGTGCATCCGTAAGAGGCGCATTTCCATTCAACTTGCTGGTATCCAGCGTATAGTGATTACCGCCCTTGTCGAACCATTTGACGCTGACCAGTGAATGCTGGGCCTTGTCAATGTATAGCAATGCCTTGTAAAAAGATTTAGTCTTGTCTACGGGTGTCAGCTCTATCTCCTGTACAACCCGGCCGCCTACTTTAGCCTCCCCATTCAGCTTGTAGAGGAAATCCTTGTCATAAAAATTAGTGAAGAACTTTTCGGGGCTGATCGTCGCTACAGAAGGATCGCTCTTCGTGATCGTCACCTCATTGGAAGATTTATCGTATGTCCATACATCCTTTCCATCGCTGAATACCTCCTGACCCGTAATGCTGATGTGATACCGGTTGCCTTTTACGTATACGATCCCGCTCTTGGTACCCTGCAGCTTACCCTTGGCATCCTCCACTTTAAGGGTGAAGTTGGACTGCACCGCCTTATAGGATTTCAGCTTTGCGCTCAACCCGTCCAGCACTTTCTTGGCCTCCGGGTCATTCTTTCCCAGGGAGTTATTCTGGGCCTTTCCCATTAGAAAAACTCCTGATAGAAATATAAATACAATGAATTTCTTAATATTCGAACGCATGTTTATTTGATTTAATCAGGGCCTATATGTTTAAAGCCCTCCAGTGTTAAAAGACCCAATGTTTGGTTAACGGCCGCAAATATATTCGAAAATCACGGATTCAGGTATTGATCCAGCTCCATTTCACTTTTGATTAGGACATCCCGCGGCTTGCTGCCCATCCCCGGCCCTACTACTCCCGCAGCTTCCAGCTGATCCATCAGCCGGCCGGCCCGGTTGTACCCCAGCTTCATCCTCCGCTGGATCAGGGAAGTGGACCCCAGCTGATTTTGTACGATAAGTCGCGCAGCTTCCCCAAACAGCGGGTCCCTGTCGCCCAGCTCAAGTTCCCTTGCCTCCGGATCTTTCTCATCTATATACTCCGGCAATTTGTATGCCTCGGGATAGCCCCGTTGCTTTCCGATGAACCCGGTGATCTCCTCCACCTCCGGCGTATCCACAAAGGCGCACTGCAGGCGGGTGATCTCTCCATTATAAGATATGAGCATATCCCCCTTCCCGATCAGCTGATCGGCCCCTCCTGCATCCAGGATGGTCCGGCTGTCGATCTTGGAGGAAACTTTGAAACCAATGCGGGCAGGGAAGTTCGCCTTTATCGTACCCGTGATGATATTCACCGAAGGCCGCTGTGTGGCAATGATAAGATGGATCCCCACCGCACGCGCCAGCTGCGCCAGCCGGGCGATCGGCATCTCCACCTCCTTACCTGCCGTCATGATCAGATCGGCAAATTCATCCACCACCAGCACGATGAAGGGCAGGTACTGATGTCCCTTCTGGGGATTCAGCCTGCGCTTGATGAACTTGTCATTGTATTCCTTGATGTTGCGGGCATTCGCCTCCTTCAGGAGATCGTACCTGTTGTCCATCTCGATACACAACGCATTCAGGGTATGGATCACTTTTTTTGTATCTGTGATGATCGCCTCCTCTTCACCCGGCAGCTTGGCTAGAAAATGCTTTTCTATCGTCCGGTAAATGCTCAGCTCCACTTTCTTCGGATCCACCAGTACCAGCTTCAACTGGGAAGGATGCTTCTTATACAACAAGGATACCAGGATAGCATTCAGACCGACCGATTTGCCCTGACCGGTTGCGCCGGCCATCAGCAGGTGCGGCATCGCCGCCAGGTCCACGATAAAATTCTCGTTGTCGATCTTTTTGCCGATGGCGATAGGAAGATGAAAATTACTGTGCTGGAATTTATCGGAAGACAGCAGCGTCCGCATGCTTACCACCGTTTTCTTTACATTCGGCACCTCGATACCGATGGTACCTTTGCCGGGTATCGGCGCGATGATACGTATCCCCAGTGCCGCAAGACTAAGCGCAATATCATCCTCCAGGTTCTTGATCCGGGAGATCCGCACGCCCGCCGCCGGCACGATCTCATACAACGTCACCGTGGGTCCCACCGTAGCGCTGATCTTGGAAATCGCAATGTCATAGTTCTTCAGCGTATTGATGATCTGGTTCTTATTGGCTTCCAGCTCCGAGGGGTCCTGTACGATCTTTTCACTGCCATGCGCCTCCAGCAGGTCCAGCGTGGGGTACTTATAATCCCGCAGGTCCAGCGTGGGCTCATAATCCGGCAATGGTAGCCCGCTGGCGCCTTCCCCGGCGCCCTCCTCCCCTTCCGCCGGCACTTCAGGTTTTTCCTCCCCGTCCAAATTGCCCTTGATCTCCAGTTCCAGCTCTGCGTCTGCAAATTTGTTTTTTGCCGGTGGCGGCGTCACCACAGGAGGGATGGTCAGTGGAGGTATGGTCGCCAGCACTTCCGGCTCTTCTTTCCGGGAAGGTGTTATTTCAAAAGGAGGTTCATCATCTTCCTCTTTTTCCACCAATGTCAGCTCGGGTCCTTCCGCTTCTACCGGTTCCTCCTCAGGCGCAATAACCACGACGCCGCTGTTCTCTTTCAGTATATTTCCTTTCATGCTGCTGAAGCCCTCGTCCACGAACAGCCGCGCCCCACCCTTCACCGGCATGCCCTTTTCTTCTTTCTCCTCTTCTTCTTCCACTGCCGCAACAGCAGGCTTCCGCTCCCGCACAGGTAAGGTGGGCACCTTAAAGACCGGGTTAAATCGCCATATGAAGTATGCCAATCCCGCCACCAGTAACAATGCCGCCGTCCCAAGCCAGCCCAGGAACTTCACCAGCCAGTCGCTGATCATATCTCCCACAGCACCGCCCCAGGGGAAACCATTGCCCCGCGTGACAAATGCCAGCGCAACGGAAAAGAACAGCAAGCCCGCCAGCACATAGCGCAGGTTCCGCCCGATGGAAAACACCTTCCGGGTGAACAGCAGGTTGACCCCTACAATAAAGAAGAAGGAACAAAACAAATAAGAAGCAAGCCCAAAGCCCTTGAAGAAGAACTGGTGGGCTATCAGCGCGCCGAGATTACCCAGCAGATTAGCTACTTTCACTTCTGAGGAAGGCAAAAGGATGGATGCTCCGTGAAACACCTTATCCTGGTCTTCTTTCCAGGTGAATAAATAAGAAGTGAACGCTATAAAAAGAAAGACAGCGAGCAACAGAAAGACAGCCCCCGTGATCTTATGGGTACGTTCGTCCTTTACGATCTGTTTGACTGTAACCTGCGGGTCCTTTTCAGGTTTCAGCTTATCTGAAGCAGGCGCCTGGCTCTTCTTAGACTTCAGTCGGTTTGCCATGAATGTAAAGATACGTGAGACATTATATTTATTTACTTTACCTTTAAAAAAACTGCCTACGAGATATATGTCAGGGCATTCCTATTCCAACTTATCCACATATATCAGGACCAGGGCAATAACCCTGCTGATCCTGTTTTCCACCTGCCTGCTGCATACGCACGCTCAGCCTGTCGGCTCACCAACCCCGTCATTGGATAAGCCTGTCGACCTGGCGACCATTGGCGTATCCGACGATATTTCCGCCAGCACCTGGCTCTGTTTTTCCCATTTGAAGACGATTTCCCCGCAGCAGCTGCCAGCGCTCGACTATGCTATCAAAGGAACAAAAAAATACGAGCACTTCATAACTCCTGAGCGGGTGAACTATAAGGCCGTGCTGAGATTTACGCTCACCAACAGCAGCGCCCGGGAGCAAAGCTCCTTCTTTTGTCCCGGCTTCTACTACGATTCTATCCAACTTTTCCGCCAGGCGCCCAATACTACCAGCGTGACAGCTCTGGCGGATATCTTCCCTGATGATCCGGACAGCCTGGGCTACCGGAAGATCACACTGGCCCCCCATGATACCGCTGTCTTCTATGCGTTACTGACCTTTATCCGCAGTCCAACCAATTCCATCAACCCCAGCCTCACCAGGGATGACCTTATCACCCATGGCATTCTTTATAATCATAAGAACAAGACCAGCATCGACATCATGACCAACCTCTTCGCAGGTATCATGCTGATGATGATCTTCTATGGCGTGAGTGAATACCTGCAAACGGCCAAACCGGAGTTTCTCTACTACGCAGGCTACTGTTTCTTCATCAGTACCCTGCTGTTCCTGAAGTCCACCATGCACAATGCCACCACCTCCTTCAATTTCTTTTTCGAAGGCTTTCTCGACAATATCATCTTTTGCCTGGGGCATATTTCCTATATCGTTTTTCACCGTATGTTCCTGGAGACCCGGAAGAATTACAAAAGCCTGGACCGCTACCTGTTCTGGGGGGCCGCCGCCATCGGTCTGCTGATGATCCTGTACATCGTCACCTGGTTCATTATCCCCGATTTCACCGTCGCCAATTCCATCGAGGACTACACCAAGTACGTACTTATGGCCGTCTCCCTGGTTTTCATCGTCAAGGGTCTCAGCTATCGCAACCAGCTGATGAACTACATCGTAATGGGAAACATCAGTCTGTTCGCCCTATCCATTCTCTCACAGGTGATCATCGCCACCAACTTCCACCTGGTGAAAAGCGTTTCTGTGCTGAACCTCGCCCTTTTCTATTACGAAGTAGGCATCACCATCGAGCTGCTGTTCTTCCTTTTCGCCCTCACCTATAAGAATAAGATGGAGATCATCCTCAGCATTCAAAAAGAGGAAAAGCTGAAGCTGGAGACGGAAAGGAAAGAATTGGAAAAACAAGTGGCCGTCCTTGCCGCCAAGCAGGACGAACGGAACCGCATCTCCGCCGACATGCACGATGAGCTGGGCTCCGGCGTGACAGCCATCCGCCTCATGAGCGAGATCGCAAAGAGCAAGATGAAAGACCATGTCTTCCCCGAGCTGGAAAAGATCTCTCATTCTGCCAATGAGCTGCTGAACAAGATGAACACCATCATCTGGACCATGACGAGCTCCAACGACTCTGTGGAGAACCTGGTGGCCTACATCCGCTCCTATGCTGTGGAGTTCTTCGAAAATACCAGCATCGACTGCTATTTCAGCATGCCCGCCAGCATCCCCCACCGGGAGATCAATGGAGAAAAAAGAAGGAATATGTTCCTTTCCGTAAAGGAAGCCCTGAACAATGTACTGAAACATTCACAGAGCTCCGTCGTAAAGATCAATGTCACCGTGAGTGAAAAGCTCGTCATCGAGATCCAGGACGACGGCGTTGGTATCAATATGGAGAAGCTGCGCAAATTCGGCAACGGGCTGCATAATATGAAGAAACGGATGACCTCCATCGACGGAGAGTTCGAAATAACCAATCACCAGGGCACCCGGACCACTTTTGGATTGTCCTTATGATCTCTTCTGTGACACCCCCAGCCATAAAAAGATCCACCCGGCAATAAAGAACAATCCTCCCACCGGCGTAATGACCCCTGCCAGCCGCCCATGAGCACTGTCCGCGATCTTCAGGGCCGTCAGCAGGTACAACGAGCCGGAGAAAAGGATGATGCCCGTAATAAAACAATTACCTGCCCAGATCATCCACCTGTTGGAGAACTTTTCTGACAGCAAGGCTACTATCAGGAGGGCGAAAACATGATAAAATTGGTAACGAACGCCTGTTTCAAAGACAGCTACCGTTTCAGCAGCCGCTATCTGTTTCAGCTTGTGCGCAGCAAAAGCGCCTAAAATTACGGACAATGCGCCCAGCAGGGCAGCAACGGAAAGAAAAGGCTTATTCATTTTGTAATAATGATCTGATTAGCTCTTCCAAAGTTATTGACTCCTCATTCACCATGGCATCCGCCTGTTCATAATATAATTTCCGCTCTGTCAGCTTACGGACGATATATCGCCTCAACTCTTCCTCGCTGACGTCACGTATGAGCGGCCGGCTCATCCGCTCTTTCAGGAGGCGCTCCTTCAGCACATCTATCGAAGTATTCAGCCACAACACCTTCCCGCTTTTCTTCATGAGCTCGATATTGTTGAAAAAGCAAGGTGTCCCTCCACCACAGGAGAGGACAAAACTCTCTTCTTCATTGATCAACTCCTCCAGCGTCTGTTTTTCCTGGTACCGGAAATATTCCTCCCCCTTTTCGGAGAAGACATCCGCTATAGACTTTTGTTCCTTCTGTACGATCAGCGTGTCAAGGTCACGGAAAGGCAGGTGCAGCTTGGCAGAAAGGAGCTTGCCCCAGTGCGTCTTACCCGAACCCATAAATCCTATTAAGAAAATTTTCATTTAAAAGCATTCAAGCCGGTGATATCCATGCCGGTGATCAGCAAATGTACGTCATGAGTGCCTTCGTAGGTGATAACACTTTCGATATTCATCATGTGACGCATAATGGGATATTCCCCCGTAATGCCCATGCCACCCAGCATCTGGCGGGCATCCCTGGTGATCTGCGCCGCGATCTCGCATCCATTGCGCTTTGCCATGGACACCTGCGCCGGCGTGGCCCGCCGCTCATTCATCAGCGAACCCACACGCCAGTTCAGCAGCTGGGCCTTGGTGATCTCCGTGACCATTTCAGCCAGTTTTTTCTGCTGTAGCTGGAAGCCGGCAATAGGCCGGTCGAACTGCACCCGCTCCTTACTATATCGTAGCGCCGTATCGTAACAATCCATGGCAGCCCCTACCACCCCCCAGGCGATCCCATATCGCGCTTTCGTCAGACAGCTCAACGGTCCTTTCAACCCTTTTACGTTAGGAAGGATATTCGCCTTCGGCACCTTCACATGGTCGAATACCAGCTCTCCCGTTGCCGAGGCACGCAGGCTCCATTTACCATGCGTCGTAGGCGTGCTGAAGCCCTCCATACCCCGCTCTACGATCAAACCCCTGATCTCTCCCGTCTCATCCTTTGCCCAAACCACCGCCACCTGGGAAAAAGGGGCATTGCTGATCCACATTTTACTGCCGTTGAGGACCACATGGTCTCCTGCATCTTTGAAATTGCTCAGCATACCGCCGGGATCGCTGCCATGGTCCGGCTCCGTAAGGCCAAAACAGCCCAACCACTCCCCGCTGGCCAGCCTGGGCAGGAATTTCTTACGCTGCTCCTCGCTGCCATATTCATAGATAGGGAACATCACCAGCGACCCCTGGACCGAAGCCGTGGAACGTACCCCGCTGTCTCCCCGCTCCAACTCCTGCATCATCAGCCCATAGCTGATATAATCCAGCCCCCCACCACCATATTCCACAGGGATCGTAGGCCCAAAACAGCCCAAATCCCCCAGCTCACGGACAATATGCTGCGGAAACTCAGCCTTTTGCGCATACTCCTCGATAATGGGTGAGATCGACTTCCTGACATAAGCCCTCACCGATTCACGGATCAGCTTTTGCTCCTCCGTCAGGAGATCATCCAGCAGGTAATAGTCCGGGCTTTGAAAGACGTCTGTTTTTGCAGCCATGGGATCAATGGTTTATGCCTCTAATGTAAGAAAAAGCCTGATTATGAACGACTAAACTCATCCATCCGGAAATTTTTCCCGAAATATTTCATAATTATGCAACATGAGGTGAAAGGCCGTGTACTTAATGTATCATGAACGCTAAAGCTGCTGGATTGGAACTTACAGAACCGATACTACATGATGAGCTGGTAGAGAGGTGCAAACGCGGGGATTCCCGGGGTTTCGCAGAACTGTACAATAAATACAGCAAAGCCATGTACAACACCAGCCTGCGCATCGTCAATCACACCGGGGATGCCGAGGACGTCCTGCAGGAAGCGTTCGTGGATGCATTCAGATCTTTGGAAGACTTTCACCATAAATCCACTTTCGGGGCCTGGCTGAAAAGGATCGTCATCAACAAATCCATCAACCAGCTGCGAAAGAGAAAAATGGACCTCATCGACATCGAAAAGACCAACGTCGGCCATCTGCCCGAAGAAGATTCGCTGGATGAAAAAGAGGTGCAGATGAAAGTGGAAGACATAAAAAAGGCGGTCCGGCTACTGCCCAACGGCTACCGTACGGTGCTTACGCTCTATCTGTTCGAAGGCTACGACCAGGAAGAGATAGCCGAGATCCTGGGGGTGACCCACGCCACCGTCCGGACCCAGTATATGAGAGCCAAGCAAAAATTATTACTGTATATAAAACAAGGAGAATTATCATGAGTCACCGGTTAGAACAATTCGTCAGCGATCACCGCGAGGAATTCGACTCCGAAGAGCCGGGGAAAAAGGTATGGGATCAGATCCGTCTGGAGATGGACCCTCCTAAAGAAAAGAAGGCCATCGTTGTCCGGCTCACCAGGACCTCCCTCAGCGTAGCGGCAGCCGTCCTGCTGGTCATCATTGCCGGCATCTGGTACCTCAGCAGTCATCGTACGCCGGGCAGCCAGGCCCCGGAGGTCGCTGGACAGCCCCCTGCGGTCAGGCAGCCTTCCGGCAGCGTGACCACCCCATCCGTCGACACGCCGCAGGCCACACAGGAAAAAGAGCAGCTGGCAAAGACGACAGAGCCGAAAGATAATAAGGACGGGAACAACACCGCCCCGGCTACGGAAGAATCCATCATAAAGGAAGAGATGGTTCATTATGCACGGCTGGTGGAACTAAAGCACAACGAGCTGAAGGTCATCGAAAAGGACGAACCGCTCCTCTACAGGCAATTCGCCTCTGATGTCTACCAACTGGACAGCGTTTATCACAGCCTGCAACAACAGCTACCTAAAAATCCGAATAAAGAACAACTATTAGAAGCGATGCTACAGAATCTTCAGCTGCAGATGGGGCTACTGAATCATCAGCTTGACATCATTAAACAGATCAATCATTCTAAAAAAACAGCGTATGAAAAAGCATATAAAACTGCTTAGTTCTATATCCCTTTTTCTTGTCTTATCTCAGCCAGTAATAACCAGGGCCGCAAATGGCGACGAAGATGTAAGGAAGAAGAAGACGATCAACAGATCCTATAACGTAGGCCCAGACGATAAACTCGAGATCGAAAACCAATTCGGCAACGTAAGGGTCACCACCTGGGATCAAAAGCAGATCACTGTGGACATCGAGATCGGTGTCCGCGCTCCCTCGGAAGAAAAGGCAAAGGATATCATGAACGAGCTGGATGTGAAAGAAGTACAGAGCGGCCGTATCATCTCCTTCAAGACCAAGGTAGGCGAGATCCACAACAACGACGGCAAACGCCATGGCAAGGAAGACGACGACAGATCCTTTTACATAGATTATGTCGTCCGCATGCCGGCAGGCAACAGGTTAATGGTTGAGAACAGCTTCGGCAAGACTGAAATAGGTGATTTTAAGGGCCTGGTATCGCTCACCAGCAAGTTCGGCAGCCTGAACACCGGAACCCTGGACAACGTTGACGCCATCGACGTGGAGTTTGGGAAAGCTTATATCGCAGAAGTCTCCAATGGGAAGGTGGTATTCAAGTTCTGTAAGGAATCCCGCATCGGCAAGGTCAATGGCAATGTGAGGATCAACAGCGAATTTTCCCACAACGTTCAATTCATTGTAGCCGACAATATCCAGGACCTGGCCGTATCCGAATCCTACTCCACCGTGAGGATGGTAGTCACCAAAAGCCTTTCCGCCCAGTTCGACGTCCATACCAGCTTCGGCAGCTTCCACAATGACAGCGAGTTCAACATCAGGGAAAAAAGGGACAACGAGGACTCAGGCCCCCATTTCGACAAGGACTACAGCGGCCAGGCCGGCGATGGCAAGGCCAGGATCAAGATCAAGAGCAGCTTTGGCACGGTAAGGGTCAGCTACACCGGGGCAACGCCCGGCAGCAAGGACAAGGACAAAAAAGACAAGGACAAGGAGGACAAAGACGAGGATAAAGACGACGACGAGAAAACGACCTGAGAACCTGAACCGCTGGAAGCGGTTCGACCGAAGGTCAGATATTAGCCTTTTGCGGGAATAGGGCTAATTTTTTTAAAGTCCTATTCCCGCACATTATCTTGCATGAAAGTCATAACATGCAGGAACCATTCGATACGACGTTGGAATTTGCACAACGAAAAGACCGGGAGGATGAGCTGCGAAGCTTTCGCTCCCGGTTTTATTTTCCCCGCACACCAGGCACATCGGACATCCCACGGCAGGACGCCATCTATTTCTGCGGCAACTCCCTGGGATTGCAGCCCAGGGACGTAGCTCCTGCGATCGAACAGGAGCTGAAAGATTGGCAGGACCTGGGCGTAGGCGGCTATATGCAGGCAAAGAACCCCTGGCTCACCTACCAGGAACCCCTCAAAGGCACGCTGTCAAAGCTCACGGGCGCGCAGGAAATGGAGATTACCGTTATGAATGCCCTCACCGTCAATCTGCACCTGCTCCTCCTCTCATTCTACAGGCCCGATGCCACACGCTATATGATCATCATGGAAGCAGGCGCCTTCCCCTCCGACCAATATGCGCTGGAAACACAGGTGAAATGGCACGGCCTCGATCCGGATAAGGCTATTATAGAGATCAGTCCCCGCGAAGGCGAAAAGCTCATCAGGGAGGAAGATATCCTCGCCGCCATCCATCAGCACGGTGAGACCCTTGCCCTTGTGTTATTCGGCGGCATCAACTACTATACAGGCCAGCTATTCGATATCAGCGCTATTACCGCAGCAGCACATAAAGTGGGGGCCCTGGCAGGATTCGACCTGGCTCATGTTGTCGGCAATGTCCCCCTGCAATTGCATGACTGGGATGTGGACTTCGCCGTATGGTGCTCCTACAAATACCTGAATGGCGGCCCCGGTGCCGCCGGCGGCGCCTATGTGCATGAACGGTATGCCCGCAACAGGGACCACGTCCGGCTGGGTGGCTGGTGGGGGAACGATGAAGCCACCCGTTTTAAAATGGAAAAAGGATTTGTTCCCAAACCCAATGCCGCCGGATGGAATATGAGCACCTCACAAGTCTTCAATATGGTAGCCCTCAAAGCCTCGCTGGGTCTTTTCGAAGAGGCGGGGATGGAAAAGCTAAGGGCCAGGAGCATGCGGCTGACAGCTTACCTGTCCTTTCTGCTGCAACAGCTGACCAATATCCGCTTTGAGATCATCACTCCCATCGATCCGGCAAAAAGAGGCGCCCAGCTCTCCCTGTATTTCAAAGAGCATGGCAAGGCCATTCATGAGCAAATGATCGCAGCCGGCATCATCGTCGATTATCGCGAACCAGGGGTCGTCAGGGTAGCTCCCGCCCCACTGTATAATTCCTTTGAGGACATCCACAGGTTTTATCATATATTAGCCAATTTCCAGTAAGACGCATGAACACACTCGCCCTGCCGAAACCTCCACGGCTACACTTCACCGCTCATCTTACCCTGCTGGTGGCCGTTGCCCTGGTGGGCGCTGTGCTGCTGGGATATTTTTATCCCGCCACGGCTGTGGGGACCAAATGGATGGGAGACTGGTTCATCGCCATCATCAAGGTCTTCATACCCTTCGTGATCTTCTTTACCATTGTCCCCGGCATCAGCGGCATGAGCAACCTGAAGAAAGTAGGACGCATCGGGATCAAATCCCTCTTATATTTTGAGATCATTACCACCATCTCCCTGGCCATTGGCATCCTCCTGGCCGAACTGGTCCAGCCGGGCCGGATAGACAAAAGCGGCCTGCCCATCCAGGACGCATCGAAATACACCAGCAAAAGCGCAGCGCATATCAACTGGAAAGAGGTCTTTCTATCCAATCTCACCCTTCAGGTCCTCGTGCTGGCCATCGTTGTGGGCATATTAGTAAGCCTCAGCCGCCGGCGGGAAAAGATCCTGGCATTTATGGAGCCGGTTACACAATGGGTCTTTTGGCTTTTAAAGATCGTCATGCTGCTCGCTCCCCTGGGCGCATTCGGGGGCATGGCCTCCACCATCGGGAAATATGGCATCAGGACACTGGTCCCCCTCGGCAAGCTGATGCTGACCATGTACGGCACCATGGCCGTCTTCATCGTGGTAGTGCTGGGATTGATCCTCCGCTACTTTAAGCTCAACATCTTCACCTACCTGAAAAATATTAAGGAAGAGATCCTCATCGTACTGGGCACCTCTTCTTCCGAAGCCGCCCTCCCCTCCCTGATGAACAAGCTGGAAAAGATGGGCTGTAGCAGGTCCGTAGTAGGCCTTGTCGTTCCCACCGGCTATTCCTTCAACCTGGACGGCACGTCCATCTATCTTTCCATGGCGGCCATTTTCCTGGCCCAATTATATAATGTGCACCTGACAACAGGAGAGATGCTGACCATTCTCGGCATACTCATGGTCACCTCAAAAGGGGCAGCAGGCGTCACCGGCAGCGGTTTTACCGTACTCGCCTCCACCCTCACCGCCATTCAAAAAATTCCAGTGGAAGGTCTGGCCGTTCTGCTGGCCGTCGACAAGTTCATGAGTGAAGCGCGCGCTATCACGAATATCATTGGGAATGGCGTGGCTACGCTGGTGATCTCTAAATCTGAGAATGAATTCACCGAAAAAGCTTTAGAAATACAGGAATAATACACCCGTGTTGCTAATGGTATAGTACACAAGGTTTCCCAGGTTAAAAATACGTGATCCATCGGTTGCTGGTTGCAGTGTTAATTGTCCATCGCCGCTGAGCTCTGCAATGGGGCCTGCATATAGCTGCTGACCGGTGTTAACACTATAGACGTAAACTTGTCTGCCTATGGGATCACCCAATACTGCCTTTAGCTTTGCAGCCACCAGTTGCCCATCTGTGGGAGCATTCGTCTTTTTACAGGATGAAAATATAGCAAAGGCCAGCAGAAAGAAAATAAGCGTCTTGACTGAACGTGTCATAAGAAAGGTTTTGCGACAAGATATATCGCCGCCGGCAAATAGTGTAATCCTGCATCTGCTTTTAACGACCTTTTAATAGAACTGTTATAAATAGTTCCCCATTTCCTCCGCATACTCCCGCGCCTTACCCCCCGCCACCGCCGCATAGTCCGCTCCCTTCCCCGCAAAAATAATATCCCGCCCTACATTCACCAGCAACCCTATGTCCTTGTTCATCGCCTTCACAGAGATCTCCCGCAAACTTCCGCCCTGCGTTCCTACTCCCGGCACGAGATAAAAATGATCCGGGGTCAGCCGGCGTATATTTTCAAACCATTCCGGCTGTGTAGCACCCACTACGAACATCAGGTTCTCCGGACTGCCCCATCCACTCGCCGTACGTAAGACTTTCTCATACAGCAATCCTTCCCCCGCCGGCTGCAGCTCAAAATCCGCCGCCCCCGCATTGGAAGTCAGTCCCAGCAGGATCGTCCATTTGTCCTTATATTCCAGGAAGGGCCGTATACTATCCGATCCCATGTAGGGCGCTACGGTGATGGCGTCGAAAGGAAGGGTTTCGAAAAATGCCTTCGCATACTGGAAAGAAGTATTCCCGATGTCCCCGCGCTTGGCATCGGCGATCTTAAAATGATCCTGAGATATATAATTCACCGTCCGCTCCATTGTTTCCCAGCCTTTCACCCCATCAGCTTCATAGAAAGCCGTATTGATCTTATACGCTACACAATAGTCCTTCGTGGCATCGATGATCTGTTTATTGAATTCGAACACCGGGTCGGGCAGAGAAAGAAGATGAGACGGTATTTTTGTACGATCCGTATCCAGGCCTACACATAAATAAGATCTCTTTTTCCGGATTTGCTGAATAAGTTCCTGGCGTGTCATTACTCAAAATTAGCTTTTTTCTTCATTTCTTCCGCCACACCCTTCGCCACATCATCCCCTTTTTCCAACTCCCGGATCACATGGTGATAGCTTTCTTCATCCCTGTTCTGGCTGAGCTTATAGGCGGCCTGCATCTCGTCAATGTATATCTTAAACCCTATGATACCCCGGAAGTTCTCATTATATGACTTTTCCGGTATCTCCTCTACTTTCACCGGCTGCGGCATCGGATGCTCATAATGATCCATCAATCTGCGAAGCGCTGCATGCAGCTCGTCCCCTTCCACGATCTTCACCGTCCCATACACATGCACGGCAATATAATTCCAGGTAGGAACATTCATCTGCGTATACCATCGGGGAGAAATATAGGCGTGCGGCCCTGCAAAGATCACCAGCACCTTCGCTCCATCTGTCAGGGCAAACTTTTGTTCGTTGCCCCTGGAGATATGTCCCATCAGCACATCCCGGCCATCTGTGTCCTTTTCCAGCAACAGGGGGATATGCGTTCCGGCAGCAACGTCGTCCTTTGTGCTGATGAGGATCCCGAAAGCGTTTTCCCGTATAAAAGAATGGATCTTTTCCTTGTCTTTTTCTTCGTATCGGCGTGGTATGTACATGCCGGCAAATTACTACATTTGATCACAAAAACAGCCGATCCATGAACCCCCTGGTAACCCTGCTCGTCGTCCTGGCATTGCCGGAGTAGCCCGTCGCTAAGAGCGCTATGCTACCACCTCAGCCACACGCTCGGACCGCATGTTTGCATTCAGCATGGCGATGCTGCGGGCAGCATTGCCGGCAAAGTCAGAAAACGCCTTTTTGGTCACCACATCCTCGCTCATCATGATAGGCACACCGGAGTCGCCTCCTTCACGTATGCTCTGCACCAGCGGGATCTGCCCCAAAAAAGGAATATCATATTCTTCTGCCAGTCTTTTTCCTCCATCCTTGCCGAAAATGTAATATTTGTTCTCCGGTAATTCCGCCGGTGTGAAATAGCTCATGTTTTCCACCAGTCCGATGATCGGGATCTTCAATTGCGCCTGACCAAACATGGCAATTCCCTTTTTGGCATCGGCCAATGCCACATCCTGGGGCGTGGTAACAACGATCACACCCGTCACTGGCGCAGTTTGCAGCAGGGTCAGGTGGATATCCCCCGTGCCCGGCGGCATATCGATCACCAGGTAATCCAGCTCTTCCCAGGCGACATCGGTTATGAACTGACGTATAGCGCTGCTGGCCATGGGCCCCCGCCATACTACAGCGTTCTTTTCATCCACCAGTAACCCGATGCTCATCAGCCTGATGCCATATTTTTCCAGCGGCACGATCATCCCCTTGCCGCCATCATTGCCACCCGTCATCATAGGCCGCTCGCCCCTGACACCAAACATGATAGGCACACTGGGACCATAGATATCCGCATCCATCAGCCCAACGGAAGCGCCGCCCCTGGCCAGGGCCAACGCGAAATTGGCAGCCACCGTGCTTTTTCCAACCCCGCCTTTGCCGCTGACAACGGCAATCACATTCTTCACTTTGGGCAACGGGGACTGAGATTGAATATCCTTCCGGTTCGTGCTCGTATTGGCGGTGAACTTTACATTCACCGTAGCTTCTTTATTCACCAGCAGCCGTACTGCATTGATACATGCATTTTTAATATGATCCTTCATCGGGCAGGCAGGCGTAGTGAGCACCACCGTAAAAGAAACATAATTCCCGTCGATCTCCACGTCTTTCACCATGTTCAGCGTAACGATATCCTTCCCAAGATCAGGTTCCTGTACGTTACTTAGTGCTGCTAAAACTTTTTCCCGGGTCATGCGCAAGATTTTGTTAAAAACTCTAATTTGAGACAAAATTAACCAATGACGGCCTTACTTTGTTTACTAATTAAGGTTTAAAGTTTAATTTTGAAATCCTTGTCTCACAAGACTATGTACTGAAGTCAAAAGTTCGCTGAATGAAAAAATTTTTACTATACTTTTTATTACTTTCCGCACCTTTTGCAGTGCATGCCCAGTTCGACAAACTCAAGGATTCCGTGGTCCAGTTCTACGGCATCGTCGTGACGGGAGATAGCCTGAAAGGCATCCCCGCCGTCAGTATCGTCGTAAAAGGACGAAACCAGGGCACTTATTCCAGCGATCAGGGGGTATTCTCCATCGTAGTGCTCAAAGGGGATCAGATCGAGTTCACCAGTATTGGCTATAAGCCCGTCCTCCTGAACATTCCCGATACCTTCCATGGTAATCAATATAGTATTATCCAGTTCATGGTCAATGACGCCCAGTACCTGCCGGCGACCATTATCAAGCCAAGGCCCACCAGGGAGCAGTTTGAGCGGGATTTCGTCAATACCCCTGTTCCGGATGACAATATCGAGATCGCCCGGCAGAATACCGACGCAGCCAAACGGCGCATATTGGCCCGAACCCTCCCGGCCAGCGCAGGTGAAGCCGCCAGCCGCTATTTATCGCAACAGGCCACCCGCTATTATTACCAGGGACAGGCGCCGCCACAAAATATCTTCAACCCCGTCGCCTGGGCCGATTTCATCCAGGCCTGGAAACGAGGCGATTTCCGAAATAACAACTGATCCCTTTCAACAGCAGTCTGGCTATCATGCAAGCTAACTAACCATATGATAAAAAGTATTGCAGTCGTCGGCGCCGGCACCATGGGTAATGGCATTGCCCATGTTTTCGCCCAGAACGGATTCACCGTCAACCTAATAGATACCAGCGCCCCTCAGCTGGACAAAGCCCTGCAGACCATCTCACGCAACCTGGACAGACAGGTGGCCAAGCACCTGCTGACAGAAGAAGGTAAGAACACCACTCTCGGGGCCATTACTACGCATACAGGACTGGAAACAGGCGTAAAAGACACTCAACTGGTCGTAGAAGCAGCCACCGAGAACCTGGAGATAAAGCTTTCCATTTTCCGCCAGCTGGATCAGCTTTGCCCTGAAGGATGTCTCCTGGCCTCCAACACCTCCTCTATTTCCATTACTAAGATCGCTTCCGTCACCCGGCGGCCCCAATCCGTCATCGGGCTGCACTTCATGAACCCCGTCCCTGTCATGAAGCTCATTGAGATCATCAACGGGTATGCAACGGACAAGGAAGTTACCCGCCAAATGGTGGACATTGCCGGTCAATTGGGAAAGATACCCTGCGTAGTAAATGATTATCCGGGTTTTATAGCCAACCGTATCCTGATGCCTATGATCAATGAAGCCATCTTCAGCCTCTATGAAGGCGTTGCAGGCGTGCAGGAGATCGACACGGTAATGAAATTGGGTATGGCCCATCCTATGGGGCCCTTGCAGCTGGCCGACTTCATCGGGCTGGATGTCTGTCATTCCATCCTGAAAGTACTGCATGATGGGTTTGGCAACCCGAAATACGCCCCATGCCCCCTTCTGACCAATATGGTGACGGCAGGCTACCTCGGGGTTAAATCAGGCGAAGGATTCTATAAATATACCGCCGGAAGCAAAGACCTGGTGGTCAGCGGACGGTTTGATACCTAGCTGACCTACTCATCCCTTCTTACCTTGAAATTCCCTGTCATCGGATAAATGACCTGGGTCGCGGAATCCTTCAAATTTCCGCTGAGGCCGCCTATGATATATCCACTGATATTGCCAAACTGAGATATCGTGCACTGAATGGCTCCGCTTTGGTAAAAGCCGCGAATATTCGTGTTCAGATAAAAATAGTTTGTCGGAAAAGTTCCCGTCCCCGAGAGCGCTTGTATCTGCCATCCCAGTGAATATCCCGCACTACCGGTAACTGGCAGCGACTGAAAATTGCTCGTGTTACTCTGTACCCAATAGCCAATACTATCCACCGGGTAGTTGACCGTATAGGTCTTTCCATCCACCGTAACGTTGACGAACTGTTCGATGGTGGTACCGCAGGCTGTCAGTTGCCCCGCATCCGTTTTCCCCGTATCAGCAGACAATGAAATACTGGTGCCCTGTTCCTGTGATTTATAATCTCCCGCTACCAGTGCGACCGATGTAGTCGCAGCAGTACACCTCGTCACATTGACGGAGAAAGCGCCTTTCGATACAGCGCCCCGGTAGTTCAACCCTTCCACTACTACATTGACAAATCCACTGTCAACAGCACTGCCATTACAATCTACCACCGTGCCCGAAAGCGTAAGTGTCGCTATATCCTGGTTCACCGTCAGCGTTCCAAGGTCCTGGTCGGCAAGCGCAGGGCCGACGTTTGCACCCGCGAGCAAAGTTCCACAGGAGCTGATCACCTTCAACTGTAAGGTCTCTCCCTTTGGAATAAGCCCGGATATATAGCCAGTGGCATCCGTATAGCCTGACTTTGTGCCTAAAGTAGGAGACGTCATATCTACGCGGGTATAGGTCAGGGGAATGCCATGCTGATCCTTCAGGTGCAATTTGAGGTTGACAGCGCCCGTTGGTGCATCATAGTTCCACCAGGTGAAATGCGCCGTCTGTCCGCAATACGAATCACCCTTACGGGTAGCCGTACCCTGCTCTATCCATCTTCCGGTGGTATCATTGAAATACCATAAAGGGATCGTCGTGGCAGCGGTAGCCTTCAATGCATCCGGGATCTTCATCGTAATGTTTGCCATTTTCCCGGGTGCGATCTGCAGCCTTTCACCTCCGTCACCTTCCAGTTCCACCACCATCATCCCAAAAGATCGCAGCATCGTCTCCTTTCCATCCGCGCCAATACCACGCAGGTCTCCGGGCATTTGTCCGGCTGCATGCTGTGACAAAGGATCCAGGTAAGCCGCATATACATGTACCGTCCCGGAATAGGCAGTATTGGTACCAGCATTCACTACCGAGGAAGCATCAAACGCCACCGTATCCCCTGCTTCCACAGTAATGCTCCCCCCGCCGGATGCGGAAAAGCTTCCTTTGGAAGTACGGGGTATCAACGTGATCGAAACATAATTGGAAGAAGCCGCACTGGTCATTATACTACGGGAGCCTGTGAAATAGCCGGCTTTGGTCACTTTCACAAAGCCAAACCTTGAAGACAATGAGATATCGTTGAAGCTAAAAACGCCATTCACGTCCGTCGTCGTGCTGGCCGTGCCGCTGGTAACCGCAGCCCCCTGCACCGGCAGCCCACTCTCGTCCAGCACCCGGCCCTGCACGCTGGCAGTCACGGTCTTCTCTTCAGGTAATTCATTAGTGGGAAGAAGGGTGTCTTTATACTTATTACAGGCATAAAACGCCGTAAATGAGGCTAATACAGCGAGGATCAGGGGTAGGCGGTAGTTTCTCAAGGGATATTGATTTGATACAGGGAATTACAACGATCAAATCCTTCCCAAAAGTATAGGGGAATGGCGAAATCCGGTTATTTCGACGGCATTCCCCTATTATACATACACCTAAATTGCTATATATTTCCTGGGCTGCCTAGCGCCTCCTTTTCACCTTGAAATCGCAGGTCAGCGGGAACCAGGTATCCGTCGAATCCTTATATTGTCCGCTGATGGACCCCGTAATAAATTCATTCACAGCTCCAAATGTTTTGATGGTACACTTTGGACTGGTGTCGTCGGATTGCGGGTGGATATAATAGACGTCGTTGATCGTCATATAGCCGGATGTCCGATAGGTCCCGACGCCTTTGAACTCATACCCATGGATCCACCAGATATAGGTTAAGCCATAGCTGTTGTAGGTTTGATCCACCGAAAAGAGGTACCACCTGCTGGTGTCCCCGGTGGCCTCCTCTCCATAGCAAATTGAGTCCGGGGGCACTGTAATATTATAGGTCTGCCCCTTGAAGGTGATATTGAAATACTGGTTGATATCGCTGCCGCAGGCGCTCAGCTTCCCCGCATTTATGCTGCCCGAAGTCACCGGCACGGAAATAGTATTGCTCTGCTGCAGCGTCTTGTAATCTCCTACTACCAGCGCCGCGTCCGCAGGCACATCACCACACCGGGGCATCGCCAGGGAAAAAGCGCCTTTTGCGACTTTTACCCGGTAGGACAACCCATCCAGCCTGGCCTCTACATAACCGCTGTCTACGGCCCCACCATTACAATTAACCACCGTACCCGTCAAGGCAAGGGTCGCCCTGTCATCCGACACCGTCAACGTACCAAGTTCCTGGTCGCCCAATGCAGGCCCGATGTTCACCCCGAAGTAAGCAGAACCGCAACTATTCATCGCCTCCATCTTTAATACCTCGCCTTTGGGTATCAGCCCCGACGCATAGCCATCGGCGTCTGTAAAACCTCCCCGGGTGCCCAGCGTAGGGGAAGTAAACCGCAGGTAAGTATACGACAGGGGAGTGCCATGTGCATCTTTCAGCCGTACATGGAAGGTCACAGCCCCCGTAGGCGCATCACAATTCCACCAGCTGAAGTGTGTCGTCTCTCCCACATACAGGTCACCCTTACGGGAAGCCAGGCCTTGCTCGATCCATCTTCCGGTGGTGTCATTGAAATACCACAAAGGAATGGTAGCAGGAGCAGTACCCTTCAATGCATCCGGTATCTTCATCGATATCGTTGCTTTCTTGCCGCCGGCGATCTGGAGCTTCTCGCCCCCGTCCCCTTCCAGCTCCACCACCATCATACCAAATGATTGCAGCAGCGTCTCTTTCCCGTCGGCGCCAATACCGCGCAGGTCACCCGGCATGCGGGCCGGAACATCCACGGCCGTCGGGTCCAGGTACGCCGCATATATATGTACGGTACCGCTGTAGGCGGCATTTGTAGCGGCATTTACTACCGAAGCTCCGTCAAAGGTCACCGTGGTACCCGCCTGCACGGTGACAACACCGCCGCCTGACGCGGTAAAGCTTCCTTTGGAAGCCCGGGGCAGCAATCGTATAGAAACAAAGTTCGCGCTGCCGCTGGCAGTCAGGATACTGCGAGATCCGGCAAAGTAGCCCTGCTTGACCACTTTTACAAAGCCCCACCGGGAGGACAATTTAATGTTGGTGAAATTAAAAACACCATGATCATCTGTAGAAGTGCTGGCATCACCGCTGGTGACACTGGCGCCGGCCACCGCAACACCATTTTCGTCCACCACCTTGCCTTGCAGGCTGGCGCTAACGATCTTCTCTTCCGGTAATTCCCCGGAGGAGGAAGGAGGAGCCGGCGTGTCCTTGTATTTATTGCATGCAATGAATACAGTCAGTAAAAAAATGGGAAAGGTCAGGAATAGGAGTAATTTACGCATAAGGGTTTTCTTTAGATTTCGGATAATAGTCTCCGTAATAAACGGAAAAAAGCCTGGACCGCATACTCTTTCCAACAGAAAAGTCCTTTACCAAAGCTCTCATTAAACTTTATCCTAATCCCAGGTGTGTCAGCTTCCGCCCTTTACCAGCGACACTTCCACATTGCGCAATTCCTTTAATATGTAGTTTATTTCATTACAACGGTTCCTGGGAACAGCCAGCTTCATACTGCAGAATAGTTGCATTTCCTGGCTGATGACACGTCCATTGTATTGCTTTACGACCCGCATGATCTCATTCAGCTGTGTATAGTCGAATTGCACTAACAGTTCCTGCTCCACCTGTCGCTGCACCAGGGGAGTCGTCTGCAATGCCAGGGCGGCAGCCGACTTATACGCATTGATAAGGCCCGGCACGCCCAACAGCGTTCCTCCGAAATACCGGACCACTACCACCAGGACATTCACCAGCTCCTTGCTGTCGATCTGGCCTAATATAGGACGCCCTGCCGATCCGGAAGGTTCGCCGTCATCACTGACACGAAAAGTATTACCATCCAACCCAAGGCGGTATGCAAAGCAATGATGCGTGGCCTTTGGATGCAGCTTTTTCACCTCATTCAGCTTTTCCTTGAAAGTCTCCACGCTGCCTACCGGGAACGCATATCCGATGAACTTACTCCCCCTGTCCTTGAACTCTGCCGTCGCTTCCTTTTCGATCGTATAATAAAAATCTTGTTCCGTCATGTCTTATTGTAATGGCTGATTACGTCCGAAAAGAGCTTTTCCTGGAAAACCAGTTTTCCTCCCTGCAACACCGGCGAAGCCAGACCGCCGGGTATCTGTAAGGTCTCATTTGTTATGATGCGCGCCTCGTCCCAATATCCCTCATCGATAAATGATTGCAGCAGGGCTGCCCCACCCTCTACCAGCACGCTCTGTATCCTCAGCTGGTGCAAGGCCACTACCATTTGATGCACGAGACTGCTGTCCTCTGCCACCTGATAATACTGCAGGTTCCCCTGCTCCTCATGCTTTAATAAATTAAATACCACTGTCCTCACCTGCCCGTCAAAAAGCCGGAGGGAGGCAGGCAGGCTAAGGTCTTTATCGATCACCAGCCGGATAGGGTCCGGCCCCTTCCATAATCTCACCGTCAATGCCGGATCGTCCAGCAACGCCGTATTTGTTCCTACCAGGATGGCCGCCTCTTCGGACCGCCATTTGTGCACCAGCCGGTGCGTATATTCATTGGAGATAAGCACCCGCCTTTCGGCCCCAGCCCCTATTTTCCCATCCATGCTCTGCGCCCATTTCAGCACGATGTAGGGACGGTGCTGTGTGCTAAAAGTAAAAAAGCGCCTGTTCAGCTCCGTGCATTCCTTCTCCAGCACCCCCACCTCGACGGAAATACCCGCTGCCCTCATTTTCTCGATGCCTTTCCCGTCCACCAGGGGAAAAGGATCGCGACACCCCACCACCACCCGTGGTATCCGCTCCCGGATGATCAGGTCGGCGCACGGGGGGGTCTTACCAAAATGAGCGCAGGGCTCCAGCGATACATAAATAGTGGATTGGGGGATAAGCTCCTTGTCCTCGTCCTTTACGGCGGCAATACAGTTGACCTCCGCATGCGCCTGGCCATACTGCATGTGATAGCCTTCTCCAATGATCCGATCCTCATATACCAGCACGGCCCCTACCATGGGATTGGGGGCAACATGGCCGGCTCCCAGCCGGGCCAGCTCCAAACAACGATGTACGTATAATTCAGGGGGATTCAAGCCGCAAATTTACTTATTTTTAGGTATGGATATTACACAGGCCCAAAGGGAATTACTCTCCCGCTTAACCCCCCTCTATGGCGAAAGGGAAGCCGCCCAGATCGGCGACCTCGTATTGGAGAATATTACAGGCAAAAGAAAAATAGACCGCCTGCTGAACAAGGACGTTCTGCTAAGCCCCGTTCAGACGGATATCTTTCACCAGTACATCTTCGGCCTTTCAAAGCTGCAGCCCGTTCAGTACGTCCTGCAGGAAAGCTGGTTCTGCGGAATGAAATTTTATGTGGACGAGCACGTGCTCATCCCCCGTCCCGAGACGGAAGAACTGGTGGAATGGGTAGCAACAGCCACTGCTGCAACACCAGCGCCATCATCCCCTGTGATCCTGGACATAGGCACGGGCAGCGGATGCATCGCCATCTCCCTGAAAAAACGGCTTCCCACCTCCCTTGTCCATGCCTGTGATATCAGCGCCGAAGCTCTGGCAGTAGCCCGCCGCAATGCCACTACCCTGGGAGCCGAAGTAGACTTCCTGTTGCTCGATATCCTTGACGGCAGCCAGCGGGAGCATTTGCCTCCCCTCGATCTCATCGTCAGCAACCCTCCCTATATTCCGTTGAAAGACAAATCTTCAATGTCTCCTCATGTACTCAACCATGAGCCGCACCTGGCCCTTTTCGTAAAGGACGAAGATCCCGTCATCTTCTACCAGGCAATAGCCCGGCTGGGGCAGGAAAGGTTGTCAATGCAAGGAGCCGTTTATGCAGAGATCCACGAAGACCTGGCAGGCCTCGTGGTCGGCATCTTCAAAGGGGCCGGTTACCAAGATATTACAGTAAGAAAAGACATGCAGGGGAAGGACAGGATGGTAAAAGCAACACGGTAGCATTAAATTATTTCATCGCTTACTCCGTCCGCTATAGTTTTGCGCCGTGTTTAAGCAACTGCCTATGTTCAAAAGACGTATTCCATCATCGACCCTGCTGATCCTGCTATTTTCCCTGCTGATCCTCCGCACCTCGGCGCAGAACGGAGATCCCCTGCTCCAGGATTCCGGATGGTCCTATCACCTTCAGTTCACGGGCATACTGCAGGGACACCCTACCTTTCACGCCCCCTACAGCGGGCAGAACAGCCTTTCACCCGGGCATGAACGAGCTTATTCCGTCACCACCACCGCCTACCTGGGGCGTCGCCTCTGGCAGGGAGCCGCCATTTATTTCAACCCCGAGATGGCCGGCGGCAAAGGCTTCGGCAGTACCCTGGGTATCGCAGGCTTTCCCAATGGCGAAACGTTCCGCATAGGCAACCCGGAACCGACCGTATATGTGGCGCGGGTCTTCCTTCGCCAGCATATCGCCCTGGATAAAGATCATTATGAAGACATCCTTGATGACGCAAATCAGGTGAGGGAACGGGTATCCACTACCAGGCTCACCCTGACAGCGGGCAAATTCTCCCTGGGCGACTTCTTCGACAACAGCAATGTGAGCCATGATCCCCGGTCAGACTTTATGAACTGGGCCTTAATGAACAATGGCTCCTATGATTATGCCGCCAACACACGCGGCTATACCTACGGCTTCGTCGCCGAATATGTCAGGCCGGGCTGGACCCTGCGGATGGGCACGGCATTGGAACCTAAATACGCCAATGGCCCCGAGTTGGACTGGCACTATACACATACCAGCAGCGAAAACCTGGAATGGGAGAAAAGATACACCCTGCACCAGCACAAAGGCGTTCTCCGTCTGCTGGCCTTCTGCAATTTCAATAAAGGTCCCCGGTATAAGGACGCCATTGCTGCAAAAGTTGACGGTACCGACACAACCCTGGATGTCCTCTATGGGAAAGCCTACGATGGCAGGAAATATGGGCTGGGCATCAATGCCGAGCAGGAGCTGGGCCACGACATCAACGCCTTCTTCCGCCTGGGCTGGAATGATGGGAAAAATGCCTCCTGGGCATTCGCGGAGATCGACAACACCATCAGCGGTGGTATCCGTATCTATGGTAAAAGCTGGAAAAGATCGGCGGACAACATCGGCGTCGCCGTAGTGTCCAATGGACTTTCAAAAGATCATCGCGACTTTCTCGCCATCGGGGGCTACGGGTTCATGATCGGCGATGGCCAGCTGCCCCATTACGGCCGGGAGAATATTGCAGAGGTATTCTATCAATGCAAGCTGTTCTATAATCTCTACGCTACCCTGGATTACCAGTTCGTCGATCATCCCGCTTACAACGAGGACAGAGGCCCTGTGCATGTATTTTCAGCAAGGGTGCATATCGAGTTCTGATCGTTCCGGCCGGGATCAAAACATTATTTTCTGCGAATAAGCCACCCGCCCCCTGACAAGGATGAAGATCACTTGTATGCTGCCAGCCTGGGCGCCCGTCGAAGGAATTCCGATGGTATTCGGTCCCTTGCCGAGTCGAACGTTCTTATCCCACAGACGCTGTCCGGAAAGGCTGTAGAGGAGCACATCGGCCTCGCTGTCTGCGCCGGCGTTCACTACCAACGTAATTCCGCCATGGCCCGGTGAAGAGCCCGCCAGGTAAACGCTTTGGAGCCAGGCCGCATCCACCGCCACGGTCACAATACCTGAATAGTAGACCTGTCCGTTCTTCCCGGTAGCCTTGATCCTGTATCTGTTGTAGCCTTGCAGGGGGTCATTGTCTGTGAAAGAAAAAAGCCCTGCGTTTCCTACACTATTCAATACTGTCCCGATCACCTTGTATCCAATCCCGTCGTATTTCTCTATTTCATAGGAATTGGCCAGTTCCTGGTTGCGATCGCTCCAGGTAAGGACGATCGAATGGTCGCCGTAGGCGCCTCTTACGATCAGGTCATCGGTGGATAGAACAATAAAATCGTACATAGAGATGGTTTTAATGGCAGTATCCTTACATCCATTCCTCTTTTCCGTTACTATCAGCTGATAAGTACCCCAAACACCGGCAGTATCTGTAGTACGGGGATCCTGAATAGTAGAAGCAAAGCTCTGCGGTCCGCTCCAATCCCATAGTAATCCCCCGCTGCCGCCGAAGGGCGTGGAGTAGTTGCTGGCGCTGGTATTTCCACCATAGAATTGCAGGTAAGACAAGCTGCCTCCCGCGGCGACAACAATAGAGGCCACAGGGGGAAAAGTATCGATCGGTATGACTACGGTGTCTTTCCGGGTCGCAGGACAACCCTGGGCCGGAGAAGACGATACGATGTAGGTACCGGGCTTGTTGACATTGATCTGCGAGCTGTCCCCGTTCGCGCCGGAAATACTTCCATTGGCAGTCTGCCAGGTATAATACCCGGCCGTCGTGTTGTTGGTGATCTGAATGGTGCCCACCGTACGATTGCACCGCAGGGTGTCGGGTTTCAAAGAATAATCCATCACAGGTGTCTGTACGAAAACCAGCGGTACAATGAAATCCTGCATATTGGAGGTAAAGGAATTAGAGGACCGGGATTTGAAAAAGATATTGGAAAACAAGGATTGGCAGGGGCTTAGCCCGGATGCAGTATACAATGCCGGATCCACCCCGATCCTGGTCAGGTTCAGGCCCATTTCTATAAGTTGTAACGATTGGTATTGCGTTCCCCAGTTCTTGGTGGAGAGTTCCGTTCCCCATGGCGTGCCATAGGTCGTATCCTGTGTGGCGGTGGCAGAATAATTGGCGATGCCGGAACCAAAGTTCGTAGCGCCTGTCTTGGATAGGATAGAAGCGTACCCATAAGCGGGAGAAGCGCTGGCGCCGTCAAAGCTCGCACCAAAATTGAAGTATGCGGGTACAATAGTTGTAAAGGTCGTGCTGCTTACCCAGATGCGCACATCCACTACGGGAGGAGCGCCGGGTGAATAATTGACAGCAAGGATCAGGTCACCAGTCTGTATGATATTCCCGCTGGCGTCGAATAACCATTGCGTGTGACCTGCGTTGGTTCCCGCGCTGGAAAAACTACCGGTAGTCCCATTATAGCTGAAATTATTTTTGTACAGCTCTATGTCAAAATATCTCGACCCCGAAGTACCCACCGTGGATACGCCGGTGAAAAGCCATAACGAGTCATAAACGCTGGTACCGTCTCTGCGCATGTGGGCAAAAGCATCCACGAGATCGTTCTTGTCGGGGAAACTGGTGCTTCCTCCCACCCAGACGCCAGGATTGTCCCCGTTCTTGCAGGCAATGGTGAAGGCAGTCGAATCCGTCAAAGGATTCGTTCCGATGTAATCCCTCCCATAAACGGCATCTAACCAGAGCCTCCCGCTCACCCTGGCATAAAGGAGTGCGGACATTCTTTTATTGAACCCCATATTGGCGCCTCCCTGCAGTAACGACAGATAATAAGCCGCATTGGAGGTGTCGATCACGTTATTGCCGGAAAGGGAGGGAGAGAACCAGTCATCACTGACAAAGGAACCCGTCGTAATACCATATTTCATATAGTTGGCGCGGGTATCTGCGTCAACGCCGAAACCAGCGTTGAGACCGCCATTGTTCAATTGGGAAAAGGCCGGCGATGTGAGCAAGCTCACTGCTAGCAGGAGGGTAAAAGTATATTTCATAGCCACGGATTTAATGCATCTTTTCAGTACATTATCTACTTTTTCACAGAATTGATCCGGGCATGAATGTATTTCACTTGATGCCCGGATCGGTTGGATATAAAAACGGGCCTACTTCTTTTGCAAGGTCACCATTCCGGCATCTGTCACTACACCTGTGTTAACCGTCACCGCAAAAGCAGTATCTGCATAGGTAAGATCCTGTGCATGGAACGACAAGTTCCAGGCGCCGGCATTCACACCTCCGATGAAATAATAGCCGGTGGCCGAGTCAGGTAATGCCAGCAGGGAATCGGTACCCTGTACTGCCCATACCTGTGGCTTGATGCCGGCAGGTAGCACATATCCCTTGATACTTCCGCCTATCGCTTCTGTATACGTACGGATCACAGGCTTCAACGAGTATCCGCCATTACCCGTTGTCACAATGGAGCGGCCTGCGTCAAAATCTATCCAGAGACGATAGACGATGCCGCTTGTCAGCGTTGTATGAATATTGAACTTTAATCCGGATTGCTGTGCCGAAGGCGTTGCCAGGGGATAAGATTGGCCGTTTATTACGACGGAATTATTGTCGCCAAGGACCAGCCGCATCTGGGACAGCTTTCCCGCGGGAAGGTCTGCCGAAGCCAGCACCGTGTCGATGCCATTTTTGAAATCCAGCAGGTTATAAATACCAGGATGTAGCAAGGGTATCGTCTGCCATCCTGAACTCGTCTCAGCATCAGAAGAGACATTGACCTCTACTTTTTGGACATCGATGTAGACGGCGTCATAAACGGAAGGGTCATCAGTCAGTCTTACTTCCAGGTGGCCGGTGCCGCTGCTGTTTTTGTTGCATGAGAGAAAGATAAAGGCGCCTGCCATTAAAGCTGCTAAGAACAATGAATAAAGTCTTGCTGTTGATCTTTTCATGAGTATTGATTTTACATATACAAGACAGGAAAAACACCCCATGGTCCTATGGGCAGGCGCTTTTTTTATTTATTCACATTAAAATTTAATACTATACATAAGGCTGGGGATAACAGGGATAAAAGGTAACTCTCTCGCTACCACCATCCTGGTGGCCGGGTCAATGGTCCGGTAAACAAACGAATTATTTTGACGGGCATAAACATTATACACGGAAAAAATCCATTCCGTCTCCAGGGTCCTGCGGCCGATATTCCTGCTTTTTACATAGTGTATGCTCAGGTCCAGCCGGTTGTAAGGACTGAGCCGGTAATTATTGGCGACAATGTCCCATGAGCCCTGACCCTGTCCCTGTCCCTGACCCTGTCCCTGACCTCTTCCCCGTCCCCTGCCCCTGCCAGGGTTGGTGAACAAGGGATTGCCACCCTGCCCGGGGACATAGGTCGAATCGGGGCTCAGCGAAAATGCCCGGCCGCTGGCGATCAGGAAATTGGCTGCGATCTTCCAGTGGCCGTTCAAAGCATAGGCAGTCGAAATATTCACCATATGCCTTCTGTCGTACGCAAAAGGGAACGTCTGGCTCTCGTTCAGCGAATCAAACTGTTGATAGGCATACGCAAGCGAGTAAGCCAGCCATCCTGTCCATCTGCCCCTGTTCTTCCGGATAAAAAGCTCGGCGCCATAGCTCCATGCTTTCCCGAATATCAGCTGCTTCTCGATCGTATTGTCAATGGCAGCGCTGTCCCCTCCCGCTCCAAACAACAATTGATCCTTCATCTGCCGGTAGTAGAATTCCAGGCTCGTCTGAAAGGTGTTCTTTGAAAAATTTTTATATAGCCCCGCTGAAAGATCCCGGGATGCCTGTGGCCGGACAACATTGCTGCTGCCGATCCATATTTCCGCGGGAAACGCGGCATTGTAGCTTTGCACCAGGTGAATATACTGGTGCATACTGGCATAGGAGACCTTTACGCTTGTAGCCGGATCGATCATATACAACAGGGATAGCCGCGGCTCAAGGGTAAAATATTGCACACCCGGCTTATAATAGAAAGGGGCCCTGACCCCGATGTATGCCTGCAGTCGCCTGCCTATTTTTATATTGTCGCTGGCATAGACAGCCAGCCGGGTGGCTGATTTCGGAGGTATCCCGGAGGGAACGATCGCGCCGGAAGAATCCTGTGAAGAAATTTTCCCCGACAACGAGGCGGGATACAACGTCTGGTACAGATAGTCAACACCCGTGTTGACCTTGTGGGCGGGGGAGAAATACCATGTGAGGTCTGTTTTTGCATGTATATCCCTGATCCCGGAATACAATTGTGCGAAATAGCCCTCCTCGGTGGCGGATAGCCATTGATGATACCGGTTGTATTCCACGGAAGTATTGGAAAATAATTTCCCGGAATATTGATGGCTCCATCGTACCGTAAAGGCTGTGTTGCCGAAATGCATGGAATAATTGATCCCCGCGACATCCGTGGAATCGCCGGAATAGCTGTTGTTGTCCCTGCCATTGTAGAAACTTAGGAAAAGGCGATCCTTCGGAGACAGCTGAAAGTTCGCCTTGGCATTCACATCATAGAAATAATATTTGCTGAAATAATTCTTATGCAGGAATGGATGGAGCAAAAGGTCTGTTGTGCTTCTGCGCCCCGAAATAAGAAAGGACGATTTGCCTGGTTGCAGCGGACCATAAAGGGTTACGCCGGATGAAACGCTTCCCATTTGAACGCTCCCGCCGGATTGCTGGTTGTTTCCATCCTTCATGGCCACATCCAGCACGGAGCTGACATGATCGCCGTAGGAGGCGGGAAATCCTCCTTTCATCAGGCTGGCATGCTTGATGGCTGGCGGATTAAAAACGCTTACCAGGCCGAATATATGGCTGGGATTATACAAAGTGGCATCATCCAGCAGGATCAGGTTCTGCCCTGCATTTCCGCCCCTGACAAAATAGCCCGGCGTTCCATCTATCCCCGTCTGCACGCCCGGCAGCATCTCCACGGAGCCGATAAGGTCCCCGCTGCCATTCACGGATGGGGCGGCAACGATCATTTCGCCGGACATGTCGGTCAGCGCAGCCTGGTTCTTCTTCACATTGTCCTCCCTCCTGTCGTTGACGACGATCAATTTATTGCTGTCTTCCTGACCATATTTGACTTCCAGGCCGAAAGAACGCGTTTGGCTTTCAAGTGCGTTCACCCGCCTGAGGAGGTTTTTATAGCCTACATAGGAGACCTCCAGGTCCATCGAGTCGGTGGGGGGAACCGTGATGGAATAAAATCCATAATTGTTGGATAAAATACCCGTTCCCGTAGCCGGAACATAGATACTGGCGCCAATCAGCGATTCTCCCGTCCGGGAGTCTTTTATATAGCCGCTAAGGGTGATACTGGAGTATAAAACATTTTCCTGCACGACGATCTGGTGACCTATGATATGGTAGGTCAGCGAAGTCCCCCGGAATAAAGCAGCCAAGAAATCAGGTAAGGGAACGCCAGCGGCCGTTATCGATATGTTTTTCTGCCGGAGCGCCAGTTCTGTGCCGTAGGCAAACTTAAAAGGGATCCGGAATTCGATGACAGATAAAGCTTCCTGGAAAGGCCTGTTTTTTATATCCACCGTAACAAGGATTGCCGGTGGGTCTTTTTGCTGGGCGAAGGATGGTTGAAGGATAAAAAAAGAAAGGAAGAGCATCAACACCGGAACCATGCGTAGCCATTTATGAGGATGTGCAGTTTTCCGGTTCATTTCAAACGGGTAGTTTACATGGACAAAGCTATGTAAACGCAAGTAAAGGAGAACTTATTATACATGAGTATATTCTTAATTGTGAGTAGCAGTGTCCCTCGTTTTCAAGATATACTCCCTGTTCTTCCCGGTATATTCCAGGTTTAAGGAAGCGCAGATGATCTTTAAAGCGTCCTCAAAGGATTCTCCACCCAGGCGGACAGTCAGTCTTTTTTGCCCGATCAGTGTATCGTTCAGCAGGATCTTTTTGCCGGATATTTTTTGCAGCGCAGCAATCACCTCCGACAAAGGCGCATTATCAAATCGCAGGGTATCCGGACTGCCGACCGGCTCCGTGGCCCTTATTTTCCCCGAACGATATTCACTGGTATACAGACAAATGGCGCCGCCTGCTGATATTTCCCGGGACTCCCCGTTCTCTTTCTTAATGAAGGCGATCTTACCCTCGGATACAGTGACCGCTATGCTGTCCTTCGTTTTTTCCACGGTAAAGCTGGTCCCTATGTCCCTAACGCTGGCTGCGTCCATATCTACCACAAACGGCCGTTGCGCCTGGTGAGATATATCAAAATGAGCTTGCCCGGTGATCAATATCACTGTCCTGGCGCTTATATTGTAGTTTCGAGCAAGCCGGATATGGGTTTGCGGGTTTAAGACCACCGTCGAACCATCCGGGAGGGATATTTTTTTCTGCTCATTGGCTGTCTCATATTGAATGGCACTCCTTCCGGACATGTACCACCAGCCAGCCCCGGCCACCAATAGCAGCACTGCCGCAGCCGCCGCCGCCATCCATCGTTTGATCGGTATCACCCCATTCCCATTCTTTCCTATGCTCTCCTCTCCTATTCTACTCCGATCCTCCGTTGTACCCTTATCCCCCATTTTTCCTTGCAGCGCTTCCCATGCCTTGCTTTCATCCCCCTCCTGGTAAACGGCATAATCAGCCATTCCATCCTTCCACGTCCGCAGCAGCTGTTCATATTTTTCCTGGTTGCTCCGGGAAGAAGCCAGCCACGCCCGGAACCGAAGGTCATCTTCCGGAGACAGTTCTCCCTGCAAAGCAGATACGATCAGTTCCCAGGGAAGATCATCATATGTAGACTGCGAATCCATAGTTTCAGTTATAAGACAAAAAAAAGTGCATGAGGACCTAGTTAAAGTGCCAAAAAAAATATTTTATCATCACCACCCACACGGGAAGGGAGTTCCAATCGCCCAGGACCTGGCTTAGCTGTTTCAATGCGTGTGTGATATGATTTTTTACGGTTTTGATGGAAATGCCCAGCCGGTCGGCGATCTCCTGTTGCTTTAGTTCTTCAAAACGGCTCATCCTGAAGACCCTGAGGCATTGTTCCGGCAATTGGTCGATCGCCTTGTAAAGCCTGATCTTCAGCTCATTTTCTTCCATTTCCCTTAATTCAAAGGTCTCTTCCGGCCTGCGCCTCAATTCAGCCTGATGCTGCCGCTCTCTTTTATGCTTGTCCAGTTCATTGAGGCTCCTGTTAACAACAGCACGGTAGATATAGGCTTTCAGGGAAGACTGGATGGTGATGCTGCCCGCATCCTCCCAAAGCCTGATGAACACATCGTTGACGACTTCCTGCGCCAGACCGGGATGTCTGAGATAATTGCAGGCTGTGAGGAGAAAAAATCTATAATGTTCTTTGTAATATTGTTCAAATACCTGGCCATCCCTTGCTTGTATAGACCTCCATATTTTTTCTTCGCCAGGGCTCATTGCACTCCTTTCTTATCCACAGCCAGCACAGTGCGTGCGCCCAGGTCACGGGCTACCCGCATGACAGCAACGATATCTTCAATGGGCACGGTCTTATCCGCGTTGATCACGATGGAAGGCTGTTCCGTTTCCTTTGCCAGGAAAGGCTGTAGCTTCAGCTTCAACTCATCGATAGACACCTTGGTGGTACCTACATAGAACTGCTTGTTCGCATCGATGGAGACCACCACCGTCTGCTTTGCCTTGGTATCGCTCTTGGATTTAGGCTGGGAGAGCTTCACCACATTGGGATTTGCCAGCGTAGACACGATGAGGAAGAACAGCAGCAGGATGAACAAAATATCATTCAAAGGTCCTGTGTGCACTTCCGCGTCTTCCTTATATCTTCTTCTTAAATTCATTTACTTATCTTGTCGGTTCCTGTAAAACATCGATGAACTCGTTGGCCGCCGCCTCCATCTTGTGGGTGGTCTTATCGATCTGTGAGTTCAGATAACGATAGCCGATATAGGCTACGATACCGATGATCAATCCGGAGGCGGACGAGATCATCTTGACATAGATACCTCCGGCGATATTCGAAATGCTATACTCTCCGGTGGACGCGATGCTATAGAACAGCTGAAACATCCCGAAGATCGTTCCCAGGAAGCCGAACAAAGGCGCAATATACCCCACCACCGAAAGGATGGACACATTCTTTTCCATTTTATAGAGCTCCAGCTTGGCCACATTCTCCATGCTGCGCTCGATGGCGGCGATTTCCTTGCCCACCCGCTGCAGGCCCTTATCGATGAGCCTTGCCACAGCCGTCGGTGTATTTTTCGCCAGGCTCCGGGCCGCCGTCAGGTTGCCCGTGATAATATGGTCCCGGATAATGCTCATAAAATTATCGTCCAGTTTGGACGCTTTTTTGATGGCAATGTACCGCTCGATAAAGACGAAAATGGCAATCACCAGCAGCAGGGCCAGCGGTATCATCAATATGCCCCCCTTGCTGAGCGTATCCCATAAATTCTCTTTCTGAGGAGTTAACATTGCCGCGGCCCTCGCCAGACTGTCTTTGATCTTTGCGGAATCTATCAAAACCTGTAGAAAAAATATGTTCATCAACTATATGATTTTGGTAAAAATATGTGATTTAACCCCTATAACGCTCCTGGCTCTGCCCTATTTTTTAACAAAATGCTAAAGTTAAGCCAATATTACTGTGACTGTTTCACCATGAGCGCCTGTATCTGCTTCATGGTATTCTGCATCCCTTCACTGCTGCCGTCCAGGAAAATGATATTGCCCTTACCCACCTCCGCAAAATTCTTGATAGCTTCCGTCCACATACTGAAGAGGATCACATTGGTATCCAGGTTGGCCCGTTTCATCTCCTCGGCAGCCTCGCTCATACCATGCGCCACTTCCTGGCGGAATAACGCCACCCCTTGTCCACGCAGACGCGCAGCTTCTTTTTCCGCTTCTGCCGATATTTTGATCGCATTCCCTTCCGCCTCCGCCGCCTTGGTCTTGGTGATCAGCAAGGCCTGTCCTTCATTCTCGGCAGCCGCCTTCAGATTGTTGCTGGCCACGACCTTGCTCATACTGTCGATGATGGCCTGGTCGAACGTGATATCATTGATCTGAAGGTCCAGCAGGTGATAGCCCCACTCTTCCAGTGAATGGTCGATCTGGTCTTTTACGAACTCGACGATCTCCTTGCGTAATCCCAGGATCTCCGCCTGACGCTTGGTCGCCACAAAAGACCGGATGCTGCCTTCGATGGTACGGGTCAGCGCCTGCATGAGGTCCCGGTCACTGATGAATTTGAACGCTACTCTTTTGATGGTCTCCTCATCCGCATTCTGCACCGCATACAGCAGCATGCTCTTGAAATAGACATTCGCCTGATCCGCCGTGACCGCCTGGAACTCCAGTTCCACGCTCCTGTTCTGAATAGAGATGCGCTTATAGATCTGTTCCAGGAACGGGATCTTAAAACTCAATCCCGGCTTCAATATCCGCTGGTATTTGCCGAACATGGTAAGCACGTTGATATACCCCTGGTTGACAGTGACCAGACCGCTGAAGACAAATGCTATGACAATGATGATCCACCAATAGTGGTAAAGGGCGTCCATATGGGAGTTTTTTGGCAGTGAATGTACATAAATCATCCTCTCCGGCAAAGTCTTACCTTTACGCCTCGGAAAACAACCATGAGCACTAACTATGACATCATCATCGTCGGCGGAGGCCCCATCGGCATCGCCTGCGGCCTGGAGGCCCAACGTGCCGGCCTGTCCTATCTCATCCTGGAAAAAGGCTGCCTGGTCAACTCCCTGTACAATTACCCGGCCAATATGACCTTTTTTTCCACGTCGGAGCGCATAGAGATAGGAGGTATTCCCTTTGTAAGCAATAATGTCAAGCCCGTCCGTGCCGAAGCCCTGGAATACTATCGCCGTGTGGCCGTATCCCATCGTCTGAACCTTCACCTCCAGGAAAAGGTTTTGTCTATCCGGCCCGTCAACGGCAAATTCGAGATCACCAGTTCCCGCCGGGCCTATTCCGCCAGCCATATCATCATCGCCACCGGTTTTTACGACCTCCCGGTCCTGCTGAATGTACCCGGTGAAGACCTCCCTAAAGTAGTCCACTACTATAAAGACCCCCATTTCTATGCCATGCAAAAAGTCGTTGTGGTAGGAGCCAGCAATTCCGCCGTAGATGCGGCCCTGGAGACCTGGCGCAAAGGAGCGGAAGTGACCATGGTCATCCGCGGCGAAGGCATCGGCCGCCGGGTCAAGTACTGGGTCAAGCCCGATATTGAGAACCGGATCAAAGAAGGCAGCATCAAAGCCTACACGCACGCCACACTCCAGGCCATACGCGCAGGCGAAGTGGATATCCTGACCCCCGATGGTGTAGAGACGATCCCCAATGACTATGTCATCGCCTTGACCGGTTATCAGCCCAATTTTGAATTTCTCCGCCAGGTTGGGGTCCGCCTCTCCGAAGATGAGAACCTGTTACCTTTCTATGATCCTGCTACCATGGAGACCAATGTGAAGAACCTTTACCTCGCAGGTGTGGTTTGCGGAGGGATGAATACGCATGTGTGGTTCATCGAGAATTCTCGTATTCATGCCAGCATGATCATCAGCAACATATTAGCCCGCACTACAAGCTAATGCTTATTTTCCGCTAACACCCGGTGGAATACCTTTACAGGCAGGACCTTACCTATTCCCTTTGACCAAACCAATATGCTATGTACCCTTTTCTGGTAAGAACCACCCTTTTTGCCCTTGTCTTCACAATAGGCTTTTCAGTTTCCCCTTTTCTATCTATTGCCCAGACGGCATGCAGTTCGCCTACCATTGCCGCAGCCGCGTGCTCCGGCGGCAACGGACCTGCCACCAGTGGCGTCAATATCAACTCCGGCAATACTTACTGGTTCAGCGGAGGGCCCGGCACCTTCTCATCCCTCAACCTGTCCGGTGGAACGCTTCGCATATGCGGCAATCTTACCATCACCTCCATGACCATCAATTCCGGGACCCTCATCATAGAACGGGGAGGCATACTTAATATCTCCGGCTCATTCAATGTAAGCAACCTTACCATTATCAATAGAGGAACCCTAACGATCACGGGCAGCATGGTCCTCCAGGGCACTTCCAGCATGATTTGGAATGACCTTACGACCAGCTACCTGACCATCACCGGCAGCCTCACTATCAACAACGCCTCCGCCATCGTCAACAGGGGGATCATCGCCATCAATGGCAGCCTGACCCTGCAGGGAACAGGCAATGTAGTATGCCTGCAAAACAACGCTATATTCAGCGTGTCCACGCTGGCCAATAATGTTGCCAATTCCTTTACCTATGCAGGCAATGGCGCCAAAGCCTGTTTATCTGTCAGCGGCTCCGCATCCCTGAATAATGCCCTCACCGCTTCGTCGAATATCACCGTATGCAAATCCTCTTCATCTTCATCCACGGGTTGGGGATCCGCCACCGTCCTCAATGGCTGCTCGTCTTGCGCCACCGTCCTGTCCCTCACTATCACCGATCTCAAAGCAACCAGGCAGTCCGGCAATATAATGCTGCAATGGACCACCAGCGGGGCCATTCAGTATGGAGACCTGTTTTATGTTGAAAGATCGACGGACGGGTCACATTTCTATCCTTTCACTTCCATTGAGGCGAAGGACGGGCAATTCTCCTATACTGTGTCAGACGATGCCATCACCGCAGCGGAACAGTACTATCGCATCCGGACGGTCACCCTGGCCGGCAATACGGTCTATTCCATCATCGTCGTTACGACCACCCTTTCCGGCGGCCAGACGCCATTTATCGTCTATCCCAACCCTGTCCATCCCAACGGTACGCTCAACATTGCCCTTACCGATGCAGGCGGCATAACTCATCTATCCCTCACAGACGCTGTAGGACGGATAGTCCGTAAAAAGATCTTCCCATTGATCAATGGAAGTAATCTTCTCCGTTGGGATCTGCAAGGCCTGCGTCCGGGCATCTATTTCATCCGGATAGCACGTTCCGGCAACAGTGACCTGTATAGCGCTGTCACCGTCCTGGACGGGTATTAGGTCCCCATCGCCTAATGCTTCTCTTCCCATATTAAAGCCAAATGCACAATACTCTCCACCGCCTTCTCCATATCCTGCACACTTACATACTCCTGCTTCCCATGAAAAGCCATCTCTCCTGTAAAGATATTCGGGCAAGGCAACCCCATGAATGACAGCCTTGATCCATCCGTGCCTCCCCTCGCGCTGCTCTTCCGTGCAACAATACCCGCCCGCCCGATAGCCTCCATCGCATATTCCGAGACCTGAGGGTGCAGGTCCAGCACCTCCTTCATATTCCTGTACTGTTCGTATATCTCAAAATCCGCCCGTGCGCCTGGAAAAGCCCGTACGGCGTCTTCCACAAGTCCGCGCAAATGTTCCTCGTAAGCTGCTAACCTCGCCGTTACAAAATCGCGTATGATAAATTCCACCGTCGCCTTTTCCGCCAGGCCCTCCATCCTCACCGGGTGAACAAATCCATAACGCCCTTCCGTGGTCTCCGGCGACCATTCGTCTTTTGGCAAAGAATCCAAAAAATGAGCGGCCAGCTTCAACGCATTGATCATTTTCCCACGCGCATAGCCCGGATGGGCGCTCACGCCATAAAAGGTGATCCTGACCCCGTCGGCAGAGAAAGTCTCGTCCTCGAATGTCCCCCTTTCCCCCGCATCCAGCGTATAGCCAAAGTCGGCGCCCAACCGTTGCAGGTCGACCTTATCAACGCCCCGCCCGATCTCTTCATCCGGGGTGAACAACAGCCGGATCCTGCCATGTTTATGCTCCGGATGCTGCAGCAGGTATTGCGCCATATCCATGATGACGGCTACGCCTGCCTTATCGTCTGCGCCCAATAAAGTAGTGCCCGATGCCGTAATGAGATCCTCCCCCTTTTTTTCCAGCAGATAAGGATGGTCGCCGGGAGAGATGACCACGGACGGGTCATCCGGCAATAGGATATCGCCACCGTCATACCCTTTATGCAGTATGGGCCTGACGCCTTTTCCGCTGCAGTCGGGAGCCGTGTCCATATGGGCGCAAAAGCAGATCACAGGCACCTGTTTGGTAGTATTGGCAGGGATGGTGGCGTATACGTAGCCGTATTCATCCAGGACGGCATCCATAATACCCATGGCCTGAAGCTCCTGCACCAGCAATCTGCCCAGGTCTTTCTGTTTTTCTGTCGAAGGATAGCTCCTGGATTGAGGGTCGCTTTGCGTATCGATCTGTACATAGCGGGTAAATCTTTCCGCTACGGTGAATAGGTGGTGTTCAAACATGTTTGTAAATTACAAAACGAATGTAATGACTATGACCGATGAAACTGTAAAAAATCCGGTGATAAAACAAGGCTGGCTGAGAGTGGTCCTTTTCGGGCTGGCCTATATCGTGGTCACCCTGCTGATCCTCCTTTCTGCCCTTACAGGTGTACTGGCCGGCAGTATGGACCAGTTGAAGTCCGATCCCCTGCATTACCTCACCGGTCTCTTACAGGGGTCGAACCTTTGGATGATGGTCCTGCTGGAATTTGTCGTCTCGCTTGTCACTGTGTGGGTGTTTCGCGTATTCATCGACCGCCGCAGCCTGGCCGGCCTGGGACTAAAGCCGGATGGTTATGGACAGGAGTCCGTAATAGGCTTCTTCGTGGCGCCAGCGCTGCTGGGCCTCCTTTCCCTCTTATTGATGCTCACCGGCCACCTGCAATGGGTGGACATCACACCCGACTCCACTACCCTTTTCATTTCATTGGGCATGGTCGTGCTCATCGCATTCAGCGAAGAGCTGGTATTCCGGGGATACGTACTGAGTAACTTACTGGAGTCGTTTAATAACAAATGGATAGCTCTGCTCCTTTCGGCGCTTTGCTTTGCCATCTTTCATTTCAGCGGCCCCGGCATCAATGCACTGGCATTCGCCAATCTTTTCCTGGCTGGTGTATTGCTGGGAATAAACTATATCTATACCCGTAACCTCTGGTTCTCCATATCCCTGCATCTCAGCTGGAATTTCTTTCAGGGTCCCCTGTTGGGCTCGCATGTCAGTGGGCTCACCATGCCCACCCTGTTACAGGCAGAGATGAAAGGCGACTGGCTGATCACAGGCGGCGAGTTCGGACTGGAAGGTTCCGTACTGAATACGGCCCTCTCCCTCATCGCCATCCTGATACTGGCCATGGCATTTGAAAGAAAATATAATGGCCGGGGGATTACGGCATGATGATGCGGCTGCCTCCGCCGACGATCTCCACCAGCTCCAGGTCGAATATAAGATCCTGACCTGCCAGCTGATGATTGGCGTCAAGGACGACAATATCAGGCTTAACATCCACGATCGTTACGGGTATCTGCCTGCCATTCTGATCCGACATGGCAAGCTGCATACCCACCGCTGGCGTCATTCCGGGAGGAAAGTTGGCGATGGGGAACTCTATAATTGCTTCCGGGTCTTTCGGTCCATAGGCGTCATCCACAGGAATTTCGATCGTCTTTTTCTGACCGATCGTCATTCCCATCACACCATCGTCAAATCCCCTGATCACCATTCCACTGCCTACTTCGAATTCCAGGGGAGCGCGGCCTTCAGAAGAGTCGAAGGTCTCTCCATTCGTGAGACGACCATGATAGTGCACCTTTACAGTATCACCCGCTTTTACTTGCTGCATATTTCCTTTAATTTTATGCTTCCGCTGAAATGCGGACCCCCGCAAGTTAGGATTTATAAATTAAAAAAACGCATATGCCAAAGCCGCGCATCGTATTTATGGGAACCCCCGAGTTTGCTGTTGCGTCCCTCGACGCCATCCTGCAGGCGGGATATCCCGTCGTGGCCGTCATCACGGCGCCAGACAAACCCGCCGGACGAGGCATGCAGCTCAGCGTCAGTGCCGTAAAAAAATATGCCCTGGAAAAAGGGTTGAATATCCTCCAGCCGGAAAAGTTGAAGAACCCGCAGTTCCTGGAAGCGTTACAATCCCTTCACGCAGACCTGCAGATCGTCGTAGCTTTCCGAATGTTGCCGGAACTCGTATGGAATATGCCTCCCATGGGCACGGTCAACCTGCACGGATCACTCCTGCCCCAATACAGAGGTGCGGCGCCCATCAACTGGGCAGTGATCAATGGAGAGAAAGAGACGGGTGCTACTACTTTTAAATTACAGCACGACATCGACACCGGGAATATCCTTCTGCAGGAAAGCTTCCCCATCGGAGAACAGGTAACAGCAGGCGAAGTCCATGACGAGATGAAAGAAATAGGCGCCCGGCTGGTGGTAAAGACCATCGAAGGTCTCGTCGCCGGCACGCTGGAAGAAAAGCCCCAACATTCCGACGGCCCCCTGCAACATGCCCCTAAGATATTTACAGACACCTGCCGGATAGACTGGAACAGGCCGGTCACTGACATATACAATCTCATCCGGGGACTCTCACCCTTTCCTACTGCCTTCACACAACTGGACGGTAAATTGCTGAAGGTCTATCGGGCTGAAAAAGAGATCGTCATCCCGTCCCATTTGCCCGGCGAAACCGACACAGACAGAAAGACCTACCTCCGTTTTGCCGCCGCCGATGGTTATATCCATGTGAAAGAGATCCAATTGGAAGGGAAAAAGAAAATGCCTGTGGAGGATTTCCTGAGAGGATATAAATAGATCATTACTTTTAAGAAAAAAACGCATGAAACCCCTCAACCTGTCCTTTCTGCTATTGCTCACCGTGACAGCCGGCACTGCCTTGTCCCAGGAAAGAAAAAAGGTCACAGATGAATCCGGCACCAAATTTTCCCCGATCAGCGAAACCTATTATGTACTTGCATCCGACCCGGGCACAAAGGATGGCCCCTACCAGATGACATTTAGAGATAAACTGATCCTCTCCGGCTCCTACGACCATGGTCAGAAGGACAGTTTATGGGAAGCGTATACCAACCTGCAAAATTTCCATATCCTCATCTCTAAAAAATGGTATGCACAGGGAAAAATGGCAGGAAAATGGGAGATGTTCAATCAGCAGGGAAAGCCTGAATATAGCTATGACTTCACCACGGGTACATTGACTTATCCGGAAGGCCACAAGGTTAAGGCAGATACAGGTACGCTTATTTACCAGACTGCCGCAGGGGATTGGACCAGGGGCCACCTGGATAAGGACCCCATTCCGCTCTACAGTTCCGGAGACTGGCTCTGCTACCTGAATCGTTCTTTCCGCTATCCCGATGATGCAGTGAATAATGAGATCCAGGGGACGGTGGTCGTCAGCATGACGGTGGACGAAGAGGGGCATGCCACCAACTATACCGTCTTCAAATCAGCCGCCCCGGTGTTGGATGCAGAAGCGCTTCGGGTGATCTCAGCATTCCGGCACGAGTTCGTCCCTGCAGAAAAAGATGGCAAAAAAGTTAAGGTCCTTTACTTGCAACCTTTGGCATTCAAACTGGAAAAAGGATAATAGAGGGCAGCCAGGCCACCCTCTATCCTTAGATATTATTTATCCCACCATACTCTTCCCGTCAGGTTGTCCCCCCCGGGTACTGCGTCATGCGCCGGCTTATAATTCACCGGGTTGGTATTCGCCTCGTCCACCGGGTAGGGAAAACGACGCGGAATAGTCCCATTCGTATTGTTGTTCGGATACACGACAGGTACGAGCACAGGGAACCCGCTGCGCCTCCAGTTCGACCAGGATTCATAAAAATCCAGCATCGTATTGGTATGGATCCAGTATTGTGTATTGATCATCTCCAATCCGTTGGCAGCATTGTACGGATGGGCCGTCACAAAGGTCTCGGCATCCCCATCACCGATGGCCGCATTCGCATCATACTGGCCCAAATAAGTAATGGCCGCTTTTACGCCGTCATGATAATGCTGGGCAGCAGAGCCGGCGATGCCCCAACGTTCTGCCGCTTCGGCCAGCAGCAGCTCCGACTCAGCATAGGTTAATATGAACGTAAGTCCATCCCGTTTGGTCAGGTACTGGCTGGGAGAGGAATAATCCTCGATCGTAGTATAAGTAGGATCCTTGGAGATATCCTGGGCAGGAATACCGCTCAGGTCCTTCCCATTGGGCATACCTTTTTGAACGGCAGGATCGGCGTTCCCGCCAGTGGGATTGTGCTTGGCGTCCCAGGTAGGATGCGTGATGGCAATCTTGGCCAACCGGGGGTCGTTCACGGCCTTAAGCATATCGATGAAAGTCTTGGACCACTTGGTATAGACATTCTCGGGGCCGCCATCTCCCGTAAGTATCTGGCTGTTCCTGTTGATCGTTGTCCTGCCGCCGGTGGCATCCGCCTTTACAAAAGCATTATCGCCATTATCCGTCATCGTATGCCCCACCGCCTTCTGCGCATAGGTTTGCGCGGTAGTAGCATCCACTTTCACCAACCGCATGGCAACCCGCAGCATCAGCGTATTTCCAAAGCGCTGCCATTGAGGGATATTGCCGTTGTAAAACACGTCCCCGGAAGGTTGATCCGCGCCGGGGTCCAATTGCGCCGTAGCATCGCTGATCTCTTTCAGCAGATCTGTATAAATATCCTGCTGCTTATCATATTTGGGGAAAAAGGCCTTATCATAATATCCCATCCCCGCCTGGGAATAAGGGCAATCGCCATACAGATCAGTGATGCGTTCCATGACCAGGGCACGCATGAGCCGGGCTATCTGGTAAAGGTTCTTATACTTAGGGTCACCTTTCGTAAACTCTATAAGGTCTACTACTGGCTTTACCTGCTCGGGATAGGCGCCATCTCCGCCATTGCCCAAAGGGGGCCCCTGCGAAGCGCCAAAGCCCCAATAGGCAGCCGTATAGTTAGGATTGAGAATGTACTTATCTCCCACCCAATAGCCAACCACGGAGGAGAACCCCTGCATCATCGTGCTGCAATAGATGAGGTTGCCCCGCCAGGTCTCATAGCTGAAATCCGTACTGCCCGTATACGCCTGCTGAACGGTAGTCAGAATATAATTAGGCTCAAAATTGGTCTTGCTGTATGCCACCGGGTTGGTATTGATGGAGTCGAAATTCTTGGTGCATCCGGTCATAAGCGTTAGGATCAGCAGGCTCAGACAGGCACCGGTGAATATTTTTTTCATCTTTAGGAAGATTGTCATGAATAATAGTTTTACAATTTAAAGCTCAGGTTGGCGCCGAACGTCCTGCTGGGCGGCACACCACCCAGCTCAAGGCCCTGAGCGGCAGCGGCATAATTCGCTTCCGGATCGATGTTGTCCGTCTTCTTCATCAGCGTGAACAGGTTGCGCGCCACCAGGCTCAGCGTCGCGCCTTTCACCACATTGCCGAATAATTTACCGGGGAAAGAATACCCGATCACCAGTTGCCTGAATTTGATAAAGCTCGCATCCTGTACGAACAGTTTTGATATATTGTTGGCAAGCCCCGCGTAATAAGTCTGCGCATTCAGGTCGTTGCCAAACTTCCCTTCCCTGTTCACGAGTGTAGCCTTGTGCAGGCCGAACAGGTAGCCATAATAATCCGTAGCCGAGAATATCTTTCCACCGAATTTTCCATCGATCAGGAAGGACAGGTTTACCCTGCCGAATGTAAATTCATTGTTCCATCCGGCCACCCACTTGGCATAACCTGATCCATAAGGTTTAAGATCACCCGACACCGGTATGCCACTACCATCGACCACTACCTTCCCTGCAGCATCGTATTTATTATCGAATGCCACGACCTGGCCGGCGGCAAGCCCGACAATGTTTTGAGTAAAGCCATTTCCCGTACGGGAAGTCCCTACGGACAAGGAAGACTGTCCCCCGGCCAGGGATACTACCTTATTGGCATTGATCGAGCCATTCACTGCACTGGTCCAGCTAAATCTTTGGCCTTTTAAAGGAGTGACGGAAACCAGGGCTTCGATGCCCTTATTCTGTAATTGCCCAATATTCAACACCGCACCCAGGTAGCCCGAGGAAATAGAAGCCGGGGCAGATACGATCTCATTGCTGGATTTTTTGATGTACGCGCTGATATCGATAGACATCAAATTGTTGAAAAGCTTCATTTCCGTCCCCACTTCCACCTCCGATGCTTTTGAACCTATCAGACTGCTGTTCGGGACGCTGGTGTTCGATATGGACCCCAGGGGGCGGCCATTCAACGTCGGGCTATACAACGAATAGCTCAGCAATGTCTGGTAAGGGTCCGTTGCCTGACCGACCACCGCATAGCCCGCCCTCAGCTTTCCAAAGCTCAGCCAGTCGGGATGCCACACCTGTGAGAACACAAACGAGCCGCTGACAGAAGGATAGAGTATGTTCAGGCTATTGGATTTGCCAGGTGTAGCCAGCGAAGAGAACCAATCGTTCCGTGTCGATCCATTCAGGTAAAGCAGCCCCCTGTAAGCCAGTTCTATGTTGCCGTAAAGGGATTGAACCTCCAGGTCATAAGGGGTGACCCCGACGGACTTATCAATCGCATTGCTGATGTTATACACGAACGGCACCGCAAAAGTAGATCCGTTGTTGGTAGTCATCATCGACCTGGTCCTTCTGTAGCTGCTGCCAAGCGTGGGAGTTATGGAGAGATCCCCCGTTTTGAGCGTGATCCCGGCCAGACCGTCCACATTCATATCCGTGAACGTAGTGCCCTGTGTAGTGATCGACCCATTCACACGATAGGCAGTCCCGTTAGGCACCACCGCCGTATAGGTATCCGTATAGGCATCCCGGCCTACCCGCCCCTGCAGGAACAGCCCGTTGTCAAAAGTATAGCGAATATTCACCGAGGTGATCAGACGGTCGCGGTCCGTATTGTTGATGAACTTTTCGGCCGCAAACCATGGATTGGTGGCATAGGCATTGTTGGAATAGGCGAATTCAGAACCGTCGGCATTGGTCGCCTTCTTCAGGGTATTTACATCCACGCTGGTAGGCAGGAACATGACATTGAAGTTGGAGTTTCCCGGACCATCGGACAGGAAAGGCCGGTTTTTCGCCTGCTCCAGGATATAATTCGCCCTTGCGTCCACTGTCAGGTTCTTCAAGGGACTGAAATTGACCGCCAGGTTGAAGGATTGACGGTTCAACCCGGAGTTGGGTACGATGGATCGGTTCGTTAGATCGCTGGCGGAAAAACGGATGGCGCCCCCTTCGAACAGCCTGTTGAAAGCCACCGTATTGGTAAAGGTCCCCCCTGTACGATAAAACCTGCTAAGATTATCCTTTTGCGCAACGTAGGGACGTGCAACCCCATCAAATTGCGCCACCGGCTGGCCATCCAGTTTAGCCCCATAGCTGTATTGACCGTTGTCGAAGGCCACTTTTCCACTGTCGGGTTTATGCGTATTGGATCCTTGCCCATATATATATTGCCAGTCTGTGGGGTTCGTTACCTTTTCCGCCACGTAATTGGAATTAAATTCGATGCTGTTGTTCTTCGCACTCTTGGTCGTGATAAGTATGACACCGGCTTTGCCGCGATAGCCATATAAAGCAGTAGCCGCAGCGCCTTTTAAAACAGACACGCTCTCGATATCGTCCGGGTTGAGATTGCCGATGGCATCACCCAGATCCGGAGCATTGTCATACTGCGTGCCCATATTACCATTGGGCTTGCTGTCCATCGGTACACCATTGACGACATACAAAGGCTGATTGGTTTGTGAAAGACTGGATACCCCCCTGATGATCACGTTGCTGGAAGCGCCGGGACCACCTGCAACCGTATTTACGTTGAGACCGGCGACCTTTCCTTCCAGGGCATTCATCACATTTACCTCCCTGGCTTTCGTCAGCTCTTCTCCCTTCACCTCCGTGACCGAATAACCCAGGGCCTTCCTTTCTTTTTTTATCCCCAGGGCAGTGACCACCACTTCATTGATCACCTGGTTGGCAATGGCAAGGCTGATAGAGAGATGGTCATTAGCCTCTCTGACAGGTACTTCCCGCGCACCATAGCCGATGGATGAGATCACCAGCACCTGGCCCTTATCCGCCTGGATGGAAAACTCTCCATTCTCATTGGAGACCACTGCTTTTTTCGTTCCCTTCACAGTAATGGTAGCGCCGGCTACCGGCTCCCCTTTCTCGTTAAGCACCCGTCCATGAATATCCAGAGGAGGAACCAGCGGCTGCTCACGTACGACTACGTCCTTCTCCCGGATGGCCACCGTTTTTCCGATGATCTCATAGCTCAACGCCTGGTCTTTGAACAACATGCCCAGCACCTGTTCCAAAGAAGCATGCTGAACATGGATGCTCACCAGCTTTGCTTTTTGCATGAGCTTATCCTCATACCAGAATTCATAACCGCTCTGTTTTTTGATCTGCCTGAACACCTTTTCGAGGGAGCTATTTGTCTCGCTAAGGGTGATGGTCTGCCCATAGCTTTTTGCATTTGCCTGGAGACAGGTGGCTAGTAAGAAAATGGCTGTTAGTCTCATAATCAACAGCGTTTTGGTTAAATGCCCGCAAAACGGGCTCTCCCGCCTGGCAGGCAGAAGTTTGAAAAGAGCTTTCAAAAACATAACTTCGCTTTAGTTTAGGTTAAACAATTGTACAGTCCCGACGATTGTATATGAAAGTTTGCCCGAACATCCGGCCGGGAGTGGTGCGAACACTTCCGGCTTTCCTTTGGGAAAACCATACTACACTATGTACCATTTCCTGTTACGGTGTAACGGTCAATTTTCTTCCTTTTATCTTAAAATGGATTTTACTGACCTCCAGTAATCTTATTACCTCGGAAAGATTGGCGTCCCTTGAAATGCCGCCGCTGAATGTTCGTTCAGAGAGATCTCCCTCATACATCACGTCTATATCATACCATCTTTCCACCTGCCGCAAAATGCTCTTAATATCCGCGCTTTTAAAAGAAGTAAAACCATTTTTCCAGGCCATGGCCAGATCGACATCCGCATTTTCGTCCAGCTTGAATCCCCCCTGCTTATCCATTTTCATCTGCTGACCAGGCGCCAGTACGGAACTTCTATCCCCCTTGACCACCTTCACCGCCCCTTCCAGTAAAGTCGTTCTTATTTCAGCTTCATCATCATACGCCATTACATTAAAATGCGTCCCCAGCACACGCACATCCATGCCCTTATCACCGGGAACGTTGACATGCACCCGGAAAGGCATTTTATCCTGCTTCTCCACTTCAAAATAAGCTTCACCCGTCAGCTCCACCACACGCTCGGTGCCGGCGAATGCCGTTGGGAACCGCAGCGACGACACAGTATTCAGCCATACCTTACTGCCATCCGGCAATACTATCTGGTATTGTCCGCCCCTCCGTGTAGAAACAGTGTTGTAAACAATGGCAGCCGGCTGCTGGCTCACGACATTATATACGAGCCTGCCCGCATTGGCTTTTGACACCTGGGCATCCCCTTGTTTCGTAAGGGCGCCATTCTTTGCACTGTCCAATACAACAGACGATCCATCCGCCAGCGTAAGTATAGCATTGGTCCCGCTGGGAGCTGGGACATCGATCCCTTCATTTTTATTGATAGTCACAGGTGCCACAGACTGCTGTATGCCGGCATGTCTATAGAATTGAAAATAAGCACCTGTCCCGGCCACCAGCAGCACAACCGCTGCAGCCATAGCTCTCCGCAAGGTGATGACTGGCCGCCTGGTAGCCAACACCTGGCGAAGCATCACCTCACTCTGCGCCTCACTAAAAACAATCTCTCCGGCATCCATTCGCTGCCAGACCTCCTCCAATAAAGCATGAGTCTCTTCATCATTCTGATGATCTCCCAGCAAGGCCATCAACTCGGCTCGTTCCTCCTCAGAAGCAGTCTTATCGAAATAGCGATGGAACAGAAAGCGTAGTCTTTGTTCTGACATATGTGTAGTCTCCCTGTTCAATGACAACACAAACCCTCAGGTAGAGTAATGCGTGAAGCATTTTTTTATCAAAGAAGGAAAAAATGTAATACAACAACGAAAAGAATGGACACGGGGTCCATATGGGAATGGACATATTCCCTGATGCTGCGAAGGGCAAGACTCATATGCTTTTTTACAGTGGTCGCCGACAGGCCCATTTGGATCGCAATGGCAGCATATTCCATACCCTGCTGATTATGTAGAAGATATACTTTTTTTTGTTGAGGAGGAAGCTTGTCTACTGCCTGTTCGATCAGCCCGTCGTAACCATAGGCGACAGGCCGGGCATCCTCCGCCAGTTCGTCCCGCCTGTTATTGACCCACTCCTGCTTACGCATTTTTTCCCGGGCTATTTGCTTAAGACAATTAAAAGCCCGGTTGCGGGCAATGACGAAAAGATAGGATTCAAACCGGTTGATCGCCCCCAGTCCTGCACGGTTCTGCCAGATGGTAAGGAAGACATCCTGCACTATTTCTTCTGTTAAGGGGAAAGACTCCGTAAGCTTCAGGATATAAGCCCCCAGCTTATTGTGATAGGAATGGAACAATCTGCTGAATGCCGCTTCGTCGCCTTGCGCTACCAGTGATAGCAGGGCTTTTTCATCATATGAAGGATAGGCTTGCACGAACAGACAGCAGTTAGTTTTGAATTTGTAATTTCATCCCTAAGATAATAAAATTCTCCCGTGAATTACAAGGTCATCTGCAAAGCGCTCAATATCTCACCGATACATTGAACCTCCCATCTCCTTCCCCCAGCTCGCTGGCGGCAGCATTGCTGATACGAATGGTTAGCCCCGCACTCTCCTTCATGTCCGGCAATTGCCCCAGCACCTTGGCATACACGATCTTGCCGGAAGAACCAACGGTCACCCGTACAATGGTACCTACGGGGACATTATTCATCAACGCGTAATACTTTCCATCCTGCCAGCCGCTGGAACTTTTAAAAGTCCCCGCAGCCCCTTCCGCGGACTTGCCTCCGTCGGTGAAGTCCGTTTTGAAATATCCACCGTTGAAAGACTTGCCGCTGGGGGAAACAGGTGAAGCAGGCGTACTGGCAGGCTTCGTAACGGGAGGCGCGACCGTCGTCGTAGCTGGTGGAGCAACCGTTGTAGACGTACCTGCCGGCTTCTCCGTCTTGTCTACGGCCTTTTCCCCTGCCTGTGCAGCCGTCTTATCAGTTGCTTTATCAGCGATCTTCTCCGGCTGTTTCACCGTACTTTCCGCCGGCTTTTCCGTCTTATCCACCGGCTTTGTCACAGGACCTGTTGCTGCAGCCACCGGCGCTCCTCCTGTTCTTGTAGCCAGTGCCGACAGGGCCGTCTTCACTTTCAGATAACCTACAATTATATGCAAGCCCGCCCGCACCTGGTCTTTGTTGATATTATTCCATTTCTCCAGGCTGGTGATGGGTACCTTATTGTGGTTTACACTTATCCGGTACATCCATTCCTTTTCCTGGATGACATAAAACAAGGGTACCAGCGACTCCCCCGCCGCCTTCAGCCCGTTTTGGGAAAAATTGACGGCAGTAAGCGGGATCTGTAGCTGCTGACCGATCGACAGCGGCTGCGTCATCGCAAGCTTATTATAGGGAGCCAACGTTGTAGGAGGAAGATTATACAGCCTGCCGATGCTATACCAGTTCTCTTTCGCTACCACTGTATGTTGCAGGTAGAGATTACCCGTCTGACCTTGTACAATGAGTTCATCGGATTGGGCGTGCACCGTCTTCAGAAAAAGCAAGCTAATCAGAGAAACTACAACCTTTGATCGCATAGCGTATTTTTTTAAAATAGGGTTGGTGGTAAATACAAATATACACTTTTCAGGGCCTCTTGAGGATCCTCCATTCTTTCGGATAATAATTATTCACGCGGTTGGGCAAGACCTTTACCCAGCCCAGGTTCTGTCCCTGGTAGCGTACCAGCGACCACCCCCTCCGATCCTGCGCGACATGTATCTCCTCTTTACGCAGATAGTTGATAGCTTCCCCCCTGGATAGCTCGATGGCAGGCAGCTGCGCACTGATCAAATTGCTAAGCGCCAGCTCATGCTCCGGTATGAAATCCTTCACTGACGGCTGCCCCAACAGGACGCCCGCCTTTTTCAGGTAGCAAAAAGATTGCAGGTAATTCAGGTCCTCCGCCAGGGAGGCCGGCAGGGCCCGTACCATTTCCTCATGCCGGAAAAGGAACAACGGCGAGCCTTCCGCTATCCAGTGCCCCAATGCGTCCGACTCTTTCCTGGATAATTTTTCAAAGCCCTGCTTTCTGCTCCTGGGATAACTGAACGTATTGCCATCAGTCTTTCGTACAGCAGCTATAAAAAATCCTTCTCCTTTCAGCTTATCCGGGTAGAAGCGGTAGCCATAGCCGCCTTTTTCCCCCGACGTTTCAACAATATTCCAACCAGGTTCAGCTTGTAGCCTGATGCTTGCAGCCTCAAGCTCTTCCATCATCCAATCCAGGATCTCCTCATCTTCCTCAAGTGAATACGAACAGGTGGAATAGAGCAGTACGCCATCCTTGCGTAAAGCAGGCCATATGTCGGCCAGAATCCGCTGCTGGCGCTGATGACACAGCTGTACATTATCAAAGCTCCACTCATTGATGGCCTCCGGTTCCCGTCGGAAAAGACCGCTGCCGCTGCAAGGCGCATCCACCACAATGACATCAAAATAATTTTCCAGCCGGCCCAGGTCACGGGGGTCGTTGTTCGTGATCACCACCCCCGCAGCACCCCATTTGATCATATTTTCCTGCAATATCGCTGCCCGGCTACGGATCACTTCGTTGCTTACCAAAAGACTATCCTCCGGCAACAAGCTTCTTATCAACGTGGATTTTCCTCCCGGGGCGGCACAAAGGTCCAATACCCGCAGCGGACGCGAAAGATCAGCCGATTGCCTCAACGCCTGCTCAAGGTACATGCTGGAAGCTTCCTGTACATAATAAGCGCCGGCATGGAACAATGGATCGAAAGTAAAGGACGGACGTTCGCTCAGGTAATATCCCCAGGTCGACCAGGGGATCTTTTCCATCTGCACATCGCCCCCCCACGCATGTGTCACCCCCTCGCCCGGCCACTTTGCCGGGTTCAGCCGCACAGATGTCACCTGCCCGCCCGATGCATGGACAGCCGTGAATGACGCCGCGTCAAAACCCGCAACGCCCTGTAAAGAATCCACTAATGACTTTGGTAGATCAGACACTCCTTATAACTTTTTCGATCCGCAAAGGTAGTTGATAATTTTCTCAAACATTGCCATGATTAACCCAGCACATCATCCAGCATATTCCCGGGTTGAGCTGTCTCCTCCTCGCTGGCCGGCGGTTTTGAAAAGATCCTGATAAGCGTCCGGGCAAAATAGATATGGGCCAATATCGTCAGGCCCCAAAAAAGGCAGATCTGAGCAAGGTTGCCGGATCTTACAAAGGCGCTATAATTCGGTGTGGGGGAAAATACATCATAGAACACAAATAGCATATTCTTTATGAATGGCGTAAAATAAGCGAAGGCGAATAAAAGCGCATGCGCCCATGTAGCTTTCTTGTATACATTCCTTTTTCTTACCATCCAGTACATGATGGCCTCGATGAAGATAATGGCAGGCAAAATGAAGAAACCTATTATGCGCAGGGTACTCAACTCATAACTGGGCGCATAGACCCTGATCATTTGTAGCCCGTATGTTGACAAGCAGGTGGCAACGATCCCAAGGACCAGCATAAACCAGAAAGGAGCGATGAAATCTTTATGCAGCATGGTAGTGAAACTGGTTTAAATTACGCAAAATTCCCTACCCGTCAAACCCGTATGACAAAATGTTGCTTAACCCTGAATTCGTCCCGCAGGACAACCAATCCTATGAAAAAAAGATCAATGGTCATATATACACCCGGATCGCCCTGGATCCTTGCCCACGCCTCTTCCATTTCCGCGCTCCAGTGAATATCATCGAAGATCAGGATGGATGAAGGAGCGCACCGGCTCATCAATAAGTGAAAATAGCGTAACGTAGGCTCCAGACGGTGATTGCCGTCCACAAAAGCGAGATCGATATGTTCCGCTTGCTCCAGAACACCCTCCAGCTTATCATCGAAATTTCCTACGACCATTGTTATCTGTTCCAATCCCAGCTGACGGAAATTATTTGCGGCCACGGCAGCGACGGCGCTTGCTCCCTCTATCGTCCATACACGTGCATTATCCACGGCTCCAAAAGTCAGATAGCCCGTAGACAGCCCCAGCGAGGTCCCCAGTTCCACCACCGCCTTGCTTTTGTAATATCTCGCGATCCTGTATAATAATCTGCCCAGCTTCTCAGGCTTCGCCGCACGCCGTGCGATCTCACCCACGCTACGCTTCCGCCCCCCGCCTGTTGCAGAGCCCGCTCCCATATCTTCCACCTCCAGCAAGGTCTTATCTTTTAATAATCCTGAACGCAGCACGCTCAGCGGGGCATAAGCATCATACAGGCGATGATCATTCAATACATTCCTGATGAAGTCGTACACAAAAGGGGAATGAACGCCATGGCCTTTGCCGTTACTGGCAGTGAAGTAATAACGAATATATTTCCGGAGAAGCTGCAGACGGGAATACATCAAATTGTTTTTTTCCGCTCCCACACCTGGAAGCTGTAAGCATATGCGTGCTTTTCGTCGACAGGAAAATCCAGGTTGTCCGTCAGTTGCCACTGGCCTTCGTCGATGACAGGGAAATAGGTATCGCCCTCCACTGAAGTATGCACACGGGTCATATAGATCTTATCCGCGATGGACATGGACTGAAGATATATTTCACCACCACCGATGACAAATACTTCCTTTGCATCCGTCTCCCCGGCAGCTGCTACCGCGGCCGCCAGGTTATCCACTACTTTCACTTTCTCATGATGCGGATCCCATTCCTTGTTGCGGGTGATGACGAAATTAAATCGGCCGGGCAGTGGTTCACCCGCCAGCGCATCATAAGTTTTCCTGCCCATGATCACAGGCATGCCCCAGGTGGTGTTCCGAAAGAATTTCATGTCATTCGGTAAATGCCACAGCAGCTTATTGTCTTTTCCTATAACGTTATTGGTGCTGGCCGCAACGATTAAGCTTATGATCATAAGAAGGTGTTTACACCGCCACCGGCGCTTTGATGGCAGGATGGCTCTGGTAATTTTCCAGGGTGAAATCCTCAAAGCGGAACCCGAAGATGTCCTTCACAGCCGGGTTGAGCTTCATCACCGGCAAGGGATAAGGCGTCCTGCTCAATTGCAGTTTTGCCTGCTCCAGGTGATTGTTATAAAGATGCACATCTCCGAAAGTATGTATGAATTCGCCCGGCTCCAGGTCGCATACCTGGGCTACCATGAGGGTTAGTAAAGCATATGATGCAATGTTGAAAGGCACACCGAGAAAAGAGTCCGCACTGCGCTGGTACAGTTGACAGCTCAGCTTGCCATCCGCCACGTAGAATTGAAAGATGGTGTGACAGGGCATCAGCGCCATCCTGGGCAGGTCGGCCACATTCCAGGCGCTCACGATGAGCCGGCGGCTATCCGGCGTTTTCCTGATCTGCTGGATCAACTGGCTGATCTGGTCCACCACCTGCCCATCCGCACCTTCCCAGCTGCGCCATTGCCTGCCATATACAGGCCCCAGGTCGCCATTGGCATCCGCCCATTCATCCCAGATGCTGACGCCATGCTCCTTCAGGTAGGCTATATTAGTATCCCCCCGCAAAAACCAGAGCAGCTCATAAATAATACTTTTCAGGTGTAGCTTTTTCGTAGTGACGAGAGGGAATCCCTTCGCCAGGTCAAAACGCATCTGGTAGCCAAAACAGCTCAGCGTCCCCGTGCCCGTCCTGTCCGTCTTGGAGGCGCCCGTATCCAAAATATGCTGCAATAGATCGAGGTATTGTTGCATGGCTGCAATTTACAGAAGTCTTATTACAGAAACTTCATTATTTATACATATGTTTATTACCTTTAAGCATAACTTCTAATTCATCTTAAGAACCAGGATTATGCTCTCGAAAAACATGCAGGACGCTTTGAACAAACAGGTATTGATGGAAGCCCAATCCTCCCAGGCCTACCTCGCCATGGCCAGCTGGGCGGATATCCAGCCCGGCCTCAAAGGCGTCACCAAATTCTTCTTCCGCCACAGTGAGGAAGAAAGGATGCACATGCTCAAGCTGATCACCTATATCAATGAAAGAGGGGGTTTCGGTATCATACCCGCGCTGGCACAACCCACCCTCACCTTCGTCTCTCTCAAACAAGCCTTCGAAGAACTATTCCGGCATGAAGTGAAAGTAAGCGAAAGCATCAACGACCTCGTCGACATGTCCCTCCGCGAAAAAGACTATGCCACGCACAATTTCCTGCAATGGTATGTCAACGAGCAGATAGAAGAAGAACGCCTGGCCCGTGAATGCAATGATAAGCTGGAGCTGATAGGAGATGACAAGAGCGGTCTTTATCTCTTCGACAGGGACATCATGATGATGGGCGTCGAGGGCGGCAAGGGTAAACACTGATTACTTTCCCTTTTCTATATACTGGCCTGCCGGATGATCTGTCCGGCAGGCTTTTTTTGGCCTAATTCTTCAGCAATTCATCCACCGTCCTATAGATCTCCTTCTGCTGCTCCTCATAATGGATCCCCGTACCCGGACCGCTGAACCCTGTATGTATCCTGGAGATCTTTCCTTTCTTATCCAAAAAGATCGTAGTGGGAAAACCGACGATCTCCGGGATAGGAGGCAAAGTCTTTTCAGCCCGCCGGGGATCACCCACCGCCACACCGGTGATCAGCATGGGATATTTCACCCGGAAACGTTGCTGAAAGCTTCGGAGACTGGCCTGGCTGCGGGCGAAATCCGTCGTACGTTCATACGCCAACCCGATGATCTCCACGCCTTTTGCATGATACTCGTTGTAGAAGGTACTCAGGAACCTCGTCTCATCCATGCAATTGGGACACCAGGAGCCCATGATCTGTATCAGCACCACCTTCCCGGAAAATCGCTTATCGGACAACGATACGGTATGCCCCTCTATATCCCTAAAGGTAAAAGCCAACGGCCCCGCATTCTTATCCCATTTCGTCAAAGCAAATTCATCCGGCAACGCCGCCGACGCATCCTTGACGGCTGTCCAGGTCTCATAACCTGCCGCACCGGAAAAATATTGCCCCCCGGATAACTTCCCATCTTCCTCCAGGCGGGCCGTAAAATAGAAGGCATGGCCCCCGTCAAAACAGGACAGACGCAGAGAGTCCCCATCCATCACGCCTTCCAGGTAACGGAAATCCCCCGTAGGGTCCAGGAAGGTACCCGTCACCCGATCACCCTCCTGCTGGAACTCTCCCACCCGTAGCGAAGTATCCTCTTTGCCTACGCTGCGGAACACAGCACGCCACCGCCCGGCCACACCTTTGGGCGGGCCACCGCCTGCCGCAAATCGCTGTGCATTGTTGTAGGCAGCCTCAAAAGGCATCACCTGGTAATTGTCAGCGCCCCGCTTTAGCCATACGCCGCGCAGATTGCCCTCAGCCGTAACCACCGCCCGTAATTGCGACTCGAAAAAAGGGAGGCGGATCAGCACAGAATCACCCTGGTAACCAATATTATCCACCAGCAAACGCTCAGCTGCATTGCGTATATAGAGCACCTTCTTCCCGGCGCTGTCTTTTGATTCGAAATTAAATACAATGGAATGGCCATCCTTACGCTGCAGCAGGGCACGCCACTGTCCGTTTGGAAGACCGGGGCGGCCCGCAAAACTTTTTTCCGTCAAAAATGATAATGAAAGGAAGATCAGGCCCAGGTAAACACGTGACATAATAAGACTGAAATTGAATAAACAGCAAATTTACGCAAATTGCGGTTCGTGGCGCAAAGTCTGAAAGTCATTCACTTACGCAATCCTGCCTCCCCCCACAATAAAATGGCGTATATTCGTTTATATATATGGCGGGATCGTTATTTAAAAAACACCCGCCGACCCGCAACAATTCAGACCTTCTTAGAACTTTCCTGTAAGCAGCCGCAGAATACCTGATGCCGGCTGGGGTAATCTTTTACTCCCTGAATGCATTATACGAATAGGAGGTCCGTATGACTAAAATATCATTCATCTTATTAGCCATCGTTTCGTCATTTGTATTCATATCCTCCTCGTTTCATCCCGGAGAAGCGGATCTGTATGTACGCCATTACCATGCCAAGCTGGATAGTTTCTCCCAAAGCGAAAATAGTCTGCTGGAAACCATCAGGAAGCAGGATCTCACTACTGCGTCGGGCATTGCATTGGTAAAGGGTCAGATAAGATCGGTGAGGCTGCAGTTAAAAGGAATAGATTTCTGGTTGCGTTACCTGGACCCAACCGCCTACCATAAAATAAATGGTCCACTGCCGGTGGAATGGGAAACAGAGGTTTTCGAAAAATACGAAAAGCCCTATAGAAGGCAGGGCGCGGGCCTTTCGCTGGCCGAATTGTACCTGGAGGAGGAGACCATCGAAAAAGACAGTCTCCTTCATCTGATCGATTCGTCCCTGGAAGGGACGAGAGCCTTCCTCGCAGATTCCAATACGGTAAACTTAACTTCCCGTCACCATTTTTTTCTGGCAAACCGGTTGTTCTTATTGAACCTTGCAGCGATCTATACCACAGGATTCGAATGCCCGGATCCTGGCAATATTATCCCCGAGCTGCTTTCCATGCTGGGGAACGTAAAGGATCTCTATGCTGTTTACAACCGGAGCTTTCCAACCTATGCGATCACCGGCAATTATTTAACCCTGTATGACAGCGCGATCTTCTTTGTAAGCAGGCAGGGTAATAATGCATCAACATTCGACCATTTCAATTTTATTAAAGACTATGTAAACCCCCTTTTTGCCTTAAACCAGCAGATGATAAGGGATTACAAGGTTGTCTCGAATAATTTCAATGACTATAGTTTAAATAATAACTGCAATTCAATATTTGATAAATCCCTCTACAACGGGCAGAATGCCAAAGGCATTTATATAGGAGTTGACGATCCGAAGACGCTATCCGATATCAGGCACATAGGCAAACTGTTGTTCTACGATCCGATCTTATCCGGAAACAATCGGCGCAGCTGTGTTTCATGCCATAGATCGACAGAATATTTCACCGATACGGCAGTCGCCACGAGCCTCAATTTTGACAAGCAGCGATCCCTCCCAAGGAATACGCCTTCCCTGATCAATGTAGTATACAACCATTTGCTGATGCTTGACGGCAGGCATATTTCCCTGCAGGGCCAGGCAAAGGATGTTACGACCAATCCTGATGAAATGGGAGGGGCCGAAGCTGATATCCTAACCAAAGTCCTGAGCTGCCCAACATATAAGGATGCTTTTAAACGATTTGCCAGGTTGACCCCCCACCGTACCTCCATCAGTATTGACCACATCGTATCGGCTATAACTTTGTATTACAGTGGCTTTAGTAATTATTATTCCCCTTTTGACGATGCGATGAACCAACATACCTCCCTGCCCGGGGAGAGCGAAAAAGGGTTTAACCTTTTTATGAACAAAGCCAAATGCGGCACCTGTCATTTTCCTCCTCAGTTCAATGGAGTAAAACCGCCTTATGTCAGCAGCGAGTTTGAGGTGATCGGCGTTCCCGAAGATCTCTCCTTTAAGAAAATAGATAAAGACTCGGGCCGATGGAAGGTCAATCCCGCTCCGGAAACATTACATGCATTCAGAACAGGCACCATTCGCAACGCCCCCTTTACAAAGCCCTACATGCACAACGGCGTATTCACTACACTGGAAGAGGTAATTGATTTTTATGATGCCGGCGGAGGTGTGGGCAAAGGGCTTACCATCAGCAACCAGACATTGCCTTCCGACTCTTTAAAACTAACGAAGGCAGAAAAACAGGAGATCATGGAATTCATAAGATCCCTGAACGAGCGGATCAGCTTTGAAAGTCCGCCTGAAGCGCTGCCTTCTTCTAAAATTGATTCCTTAAACCACCGGAAAGTTAGCGGAGAATAATATTAAACAACCATAGCACATGATAAAAAAATACTTCTTACCCGTAATGGCCTGTTTGTTCTTTCTTGCACAGTGCGCTACCCAGCAGAAGTTCGAGTACAACATACCTATCAATGCGACGCCGGAGCAAAAAGCAGCGCTTAGGGCCAGGCTGGATTGGGGCAGCGTCATGTATAAGTCGAATTGCTCCCGGTGTCACGGCATATTCACAAAAGGGAAAAGTAAAATCACGAATTTTACCAAAACACAAGTCGAATTGTACAGGGCCAGGTTCGTGTGGCACGATTCCCTCAACCATGCTTTCGCCCAGAAAATGACGTATGAAGACCTGGATGCAACCCTGAATTTCCTGCTGCTCCGGAAAATGCCCCCGGGCTCTGCTCCACCTGTGGCGGATACCAGCCACCGCACTACCGCAAATTAGCCAGCATGTCCTTCGTCATCCGCGCCAGATCATACTCCGGCTTCCAGCCCCAATCGGCGCCCGCCACACTGTCATCAATGCTCTGGGGCCAGCTGTTGGCAATACCCTGCCGGTAATCCGGTTTATAATCAATGGTAAACCCGGGAATATGTTGCGTGATCTCTGCGGCGATCTCTTTCGGAGAAAAGCTCATACCCGATACATTATAGGAAGTTCGCACAGACAGCCGGTCTGATGGCGCTTCCATCAGCTCGATCGTGGCACGGATGGCATCCGGCATATACATCATGGGCAGGTAGGTATCCTCCTGCAGAAAGCAGCTGTATTTCCCGTCCTCCAGGGCATCGTGGAAGATCTCCACGGCATAGTCCGTAGTACCTCCGCCAGGTGCGGATTTATAGCTGATAAGACCGGGATAGCGGATGCTCCGCACATCGACGCCATACCGTCCGAAAAAGTAATTGCACCAGAATTCCCCCGCATATTTACTGATGCCATACACAGTGCTGGGCTCGATGATGGTACGCTGGGGACAGTCCTTCTTCGGCGAGGTGGGACCAAATACGGCAATGCTGCTGGGCCAATACACCTTGTGTAATTTTTCCTCACGGGCTATATCCAGCACATTCAGCAAACCCTGCATATTCAGGTGCCAGGCCAGGTTGGGGTTCTTCTCTCCCGTGGCGGAAAGAATTGCCGCCAGCAGGTAGATCTGGGTGATATTCTGCCGGATTACCTGCACATGCAGCATCTCCTTGTTCATGACGTCCAGGGACACATAGGGCCCGCTGCCCCTCAGCAGTTCGTTCTCCTCCCGGAGGTCGGAAGCCACTACATTAGCGTTGCCATATATTTTACGCAAGGCCAGTGTAAGCTCCACGCCTATTTGACCGCTGGCGCCTATGACCAGGACTTTTTCTTTCGTCATTACAGTGATTTAGGGCGCAAATCTACACTTCAGCCTGCAAGCGGCAAGCAGGCAGGTGGCTTTTTTTGACAAACGCCTCCCCGCACTGTCCGAACTACTATCTGGCGATCACGACCTTCCTGATCTCTGTTCCTGCGGACGTATTAAGACGAATAATATATACGCCTGCCTGTAATGCTTCATCATTGAAAGGCACTACCTGTCTCCCCTGCCGGCATCGCCCCATCCGCCAATTTCGTGATACGTCGTCCGGACAGGGCCTGGAGAAGCATAACCCACACTGTTAGTACCCGCATTCTTGATACAGGGCAATTGTTGTAGCAATTTTTCCTATTGTATATAGTAAAGGCCTGGCGGTTAATGTGTATAATATACACATTAAATTCAGATCAGCAAAAGCCTCCTTCTAAAGAAAACATCTATCCCAGTCAATTGCTTTAATTTTGCGCCCATGCAATTCCTACATCAACTATTTCAGCATCAATCCTACGACAAGAAAAACTTCTTCCTCATCGCCGGTCCATGTGTGGTGGAAAGCGAGGAACTGGTGATGGAGGTCGCCGACAAAGTATCCACCATCTGCCGCAACCTGGGTATCCCTTATGTCTTCAAAGCCTCCTACCGGAAAGCGAACCGTACCAGCGCCGCCTCCTTCACCGGCCTTGGTGACGACAATGGCATGTCCCTTATCCAAAAGGCAGGCGCAACCTATAAGGTCCCCACCACCTCGGACATACATGCCCATGACGAAGCCGCAGTGGCAGCCAGATACATCGATATATTGCAAATACCCGCCTTCCTCTGCCGGCAGACGGACCTGCTCGTAGCAGCTGCCCAAACAGGAAAAGTGGTCAACGTAAAGAAAGGTCAGTTCCTCAGCGGACCGGCCATGAAGTTTGCCGTGGAAAAAATACGCCGGGCGGGCAATGAAAAGATCATCCTTACAGAAAGAGGCACCACTTTCGGTTACCAGGACCTGGTGGTGGACTACCGCAACATACCCTGGATGCAGGAGCACAAGACGCCCGTGGTGATGGATTGCACGCATGCACTCCAACAACCCAACCAGACAAGCGGGATCACCGGCGGCAATCCACAACTGATCGCCACAATCGCAAAAGCTGCAATCGCCACCGGTGCTGACGGCCTGTTCATAGAGACACACCCCAATCCTGCCATAGCCAAAAGCGACGGAGCTAATATGCTCAGATTGGATCTTCTTCAGGGTCTTCTGGAACAATTGGTAAAGATCCGCAAAGTTGTTTCGGAGTTTTAAAACAACTTTCACAAGGGTACGAGAGAGGCTGGTCTTTCTGGAAACGAGGAATTAAAAACGGGACATCATTATAAATATGCTTCAAAGAAGCATTTGCGCAGCGTTGTGTACAAACTCTATGCAAAGTTACTCCCGAATCTTTCCATTCAACACCCGAAAAGGTGATAAAAATAGCTGGAAATGTTTTCCTGATATTAAAATGCTCCTGCAGGGGATACAGGAAGGCAATTTTCAGACGCCTGTGATCAATAAGAGCTCAACAGCTTGCTGGGCAGCAGCCCGAACTCCTTCTTAAAAGCGATCGTAAAATTACTCAGATTGGAATAGCCCAGCTCCATAGCTACCTCTTTGACAGAGTGAACGCCGGACAGCAGTTTGTCCTTGGCAGCCTGCATTCTTATCTTCTGAAAATATTCATATACAGGAAGTCCATATATGAGCTTAAAATCTTTTTTTAGCTTCGATTCACTGATGGACACCATTTTCGCCAGCTGGCTGATGGTAGGCGCCGGCTCAAAAATATCCCTGGTCAACGCCGATTCCACCTGCATCATCCGGTCGATATCCGTCTTGGACAAAGGAATATCAAAGTGGGAGTTCTTACGTCTTTCATAGACCCGTGTGAAAAATCGTTCGATAAGGAACATGACCCTGTTCTGAATAATGGCCAGGCGCATGGGATTATCATCCTCCACCTCCATGATCTCCTGTATAAGCCGCCTGTACTCGCTGTCCAGCGGTTCCGTATGCACGTTTTCCAACTGCAGGGACAAGTACGTGGTGAGGACATCATCGATATCATTCACACCCAGGTAGTCCCCCAGCCATTTTGCATCAAAAAGCACATCGATCCCTTTATAAACAGTGCCCTGCGCTCCCAGGTATGCCCATTCGGACAAGGTATTTGTAAGATAGGCGATGGACCGGGTGGTGTTGGATTCTTTTATCCGCTCTTTCCCAATGCGTATCTCCAGTGTATGTGGTATGGTCAGCTCGTGAAAACGGAGGGTATAGTATACCTCTTTTATTTTCCTGCGAAGGAGGAACCAGTCCTGGTTGAACCTGCAATTGATGACATTGACATTGATCCCGTTTGGCAGACGGACAAAGGTTAAGCTGCCGGTTGCAATAGCCTCGGGAAACACCAGTTTGTGATTGATCACCCGTGTATTCAGCCGTTGAGCCAGATCATTCTGCAACAGCTCATAGTCAGTATAGGAAAAATCAAACTGAAACAAAGGCAGTGGTTTTATCTGTACATAATTGGCCACTGGTCAGGCCAGGCTCTCAGTAGTGAATTGTCACTTAACAACGGGTTGGGATGTGGGCACTACAGTAAGATACGAAAAAACGGACAGGCAATGAGATTGCAGCTAAAGATATTTCACGGGATTCCTGCGCGCGGAAAAAATATATCGCTTGATGTTCATCCAGAATGCCAGAATAAAGTAAATGATCAGCGGTGAACCCATGGTCAGAAATGAGATATAGATGAACCATGTCCGGATCCGGGAAGTGGCGATACCCATTCTCTCCCCGATAGCCGAGCACACGCCGAATATCTGCCATTCGATGAAATGCTTCAGTCTGTTCATACCACTAAATTAAAAAAAAACGACAAACCCCATAGCATGATAATGATACAATAACCTAATTTTTAGGTAATTTTGGCGGCGCACAGCGCCGACGCCCGAAGGGCCATCATAGGCCCTGCCAGGTACCTTCGGTACCGGTGGAGGCCCGACGACCCCGAAACCTATTAGCAAATGGTACTCAAGACTTAACAAATAAAATAAATCATCATGGTTTTCGACCTGGATCTGATCAAAGAGTTATACGGGAACATGCCGGCAAAGGTAGACGCCGCCCGTAAGCTGGTAGGCTCTCCCCTTACCCTTGCTGAGAAAATATTGTACGCCCATCTGTTCGAAACCCCCACCCGCGCCTATGAAAGAGGTAAAGATTATGTAGATTTCGCACCCGATCGCGTAGCCATGCAGGACGCCACAGCACAAATGGCCCTTTTGCAGTTCATGACCTGCGGGCGTGACAAGGTAGCCGTCCCTTCCACCGTACATTGCGACCACCTTATACAGGCGAAGACCGGCGCAGTCAGCGATCTGGCCACCGCCAAAGACGTAAATAAAGAAGTATACGATTTCCTTGCTTCCATCTCCAATAAATACGGCATCGGCTTCTGGAAGCCCGGCGCCGGCATAATTCACCAGGTCGTCCTGGAAAATTATGCATTCCCCGGCGGTATGATGATCGGCACTGACTCCCATACTCCGAATGCAGGGGGACTGGGTATGGTGGCCATAGGCGTTGGCGGCGCAGACGCGGTAGACGTAATGGCCGGCCTTCCCTGGGAGCTGAAAATGCCCAAGCTGATCGGCGTTAAGCTCACCGGGAAAATGAGCGGCTGGACCAGCGCAAAAGACATCATCCTTTGGGTAGCCGGCAAGCTCACCGTAAAAGGAGGCACAGGCGCTATCGTCGAATATTTTGGAGAAGGCGCAGACAGCCTGAGCGCAACAGGTAAAGGCACCATCTGTAATATGGGCGCCGAGATCGGGGCCACCTGCTCCCTGTTCGCTTACGATTCCAAAATGGCCGACTATCTGAAAGCCACAGGTCGTACGGAAGTAGCCGCCCTGGCAGACGGCATCAGGGACTACCTGCGTCCCGATAAGGAAGTATACAGCAATCCCGAAAAATATTACGACCAGGTCATCGAGCTCAACCTCAACGAACTGGAGCCTTATGTCAATGGTCCGTTTACACCCGACCTGGCTACCCCCATCAGCAAGTTCGCAGAGGCCGTCAAAGCCAACAACTGGCCCGAGCGGCTGGAAGTAGCCCTCATCGGCTCCTGTACCAACTCTTCCTACGAAGACATCAGCCGCAGCGCCTCTCTGGCCCAGCAGGCTATTGATAAGAACCTGAAAACCAAGGCCGAATTCACCATAACCCCCGGCTCTGAACAGGTGCGCTATACCATCGAAAAAGATGGCTTCCTGAAGACCTTCGATAAGATCGGGGGCGTCGTGCTGGCCAATGCCTGCGGACCCTGCATCGGACAATGGGCCCGCCATATCGATGACCCCAATCGTAAGAACTCTATTATTACCTCCTTCAACCGGAACTTTGCCAAGCGTAATGACGGGCTGGCCAGCACCCATGCTTTCGTCGCCTCACCGGAGATCGTCACTGCCTTTGCCATCGCTGGCAGCCTGACCTTCAATCCCCTGAAAGACAAGCTGAAGAATGAGAAGGGAGAAGAAGTGATGCTGGATGAGCCCACAGGCGTAGAGCTGCCTCCCAATGGATTCTCCGTGGAAGATGCCGGCTACCAGGCCCCTGCCAAGGATGGCAAGAGCGTACAGGTAGTAGTAAAGGATGATTCTCAGCGCCTGCAGCTACTGGCCCCCTTCGCCGCCTGGGAAGGCACGGACCTGAAAGGTCTGAAGCTCCTGATAAAGGCAAAGGGCAAATGTACCACCGACCACATTTCTATGGCCGGCCCCTGGCTGAAGTTCCGGGGCCATCTGGATAATATCTCCAATAATATGCTCATCGGCGCCGTCAACTTCTTCAATGAAAAGACGGATTCTGTTAAGAATGCGCTCACCGGGGAATATGGCGCCGTTCCGGCAACTGCCCGGGCCTACAAGGCAGCCGGCATCGGCTCTGTTGTCGTAGGCGACGAGAATTACGGAGAAGGCTCCTCCCGTGAACATGCGGCTATGGAGCCCCGTCACCTGGGCGTCCGCGCCATCGTGGTGAGAAGCTTTGCCCGTATCCATGAGACCAACCTGAAAAAACAGGGGATGCTCGCCCTCACCTTTGCCAATAAGGAAGATTATGACAAAGTACAGGAAGATGATATTCTCGATATCAAAGGGCTCACCAGCTTTACGCCCGGCAAGTCTCTTACGATGGTGCTCAACCATAAGGATGGCAGCAAGGACGAGGTCACGCTGAATCATACCTACAATCAGCCGCAGATCGAATGGTTCAAGGCCGGAGGAGCCCTGAATGTCATCCGGGCTGAATTCGCCAAATAAAACAAAACCCCGGCTGCAAGGCCGGGGTTTTTTCATTATATACTTACACCCATGTAAACGGATCTCCCGAAGCAAAATGCTTCACCGGTACCCCCGGCAGCCTTGCTTCCAGCCATGGCACCAACGCCTGCATCCCCGGCTCCTCGCTGACAGCATGACCCAATACCACCAATGACAGCTGCTTCCCCTGATACCGGGCGTCCCTGACATATTCACTCGTCTCCCATTCATTCAGTTCCCCGCAGATCAGCAGGTCCGGCTCATACTTACGCAACATCTCTATCTGGCGCCGCCCCCCTGCCGCCCCGGGCGATACCACGATGCGCTGACACTTACCCGACAGGTCCCCGATGATCTTCATTTTATCGATCCCTAATTCTTTCTTTGCAGTATGCACGATGTCCTTCAATGAAACGGCAGGCACGGTGATGATCTCCGGCTCGCCCGCATTATAATATTTATCCCAGCCCATCGCCACCAGCACACCCATCAAAATGCCGTCCGGCCGGAACGTATGCCAGTAATCATGGAACCGCCATACCACTATATTATGCTTTTCAAGCAGGTCTTTTTTAAATGCATAGACCTTATCCCCTGCCAACCATGCTGTCTCATCCTGGTGATTGTAAAAAGTGGGCTCATGGGCAATGATGAAATTGGCGCCCTGCCGGATCGTCTGTTGGATCACAAAATCCGTAGCGAACATTGTGGTGACGATGCCCTTCAGCAGCTGCGCAGGATCGCCCGACTTCACCGTATCCACCGTGGAGGAGAACGGCGCACCGGGAATATCGGCCACGATCCGATCGATGGCCTGGCGGATCGTCATCTCATACAGACCTTTCCCCGCCACTTGTCCGGCTTCGTACCGTCCATCCCCCTCTGCCCGGGCTCCCAAAGGCTTCAACAGCGAAGCGCCGGCCAGTGATGCCAGGGCTGTCGTAAGGAAATCCCTTCTTTTCCAGCGTCTGGAAAATGCCTGGTTCATGAGACGTAAAGACATTGGCTATTATTTAACTTCCATAAAAATAGCCTATATCTCTATTCACCGGTGAATAAAATATATTGCAATAGTGAAATTCACTGCCATATGGCTTAAGATAGCCACCCTATATCTGACTTTCTATTTCATACGGACCTACAGACAAAAGGAATTTTATTACTACAGGAACCTGGGCATCCGCGACACCGTCCTATGGGGACTCACCCTTGGCTTTGATGCCGGCCTTTACGTTATTTTCCTCATCCTGACATACTGGCTACGACTATGACCCACACATTGACAGCAGACAGTATCCAGCTGGAATTCGGCCTCCGTCCCATCCTATCGGATATTTATCTCCATTGCCAGACAGGTAAGATCACTGGTTTGCTGGGCCGTAATGGTCAGGGAAAAACCTGCCTGATGCGGGCCATCTACGGCGATCAGACTTGCAGCAGCCGGTCCGTAAGATTCGATGATACAGCCGTCCTCCATCCCTATACAAGACCGGACCTGGTAAGATATCTGCCCCAGTTCAATTTCATTCCGGGGTCATTGACTTTGAAAAGGGTCTTCACCGATTTTAACCTGGGGCTTCGCGAATTGGAGAACATACTTTACCAGGATATACTCGATATCTCAGATAGGCTGTATGTTCTCCTGGATGGCCGCACCCGACTGGCGAAAGGGACGGAAGACCTCGAAACATCCGGTTACCTCCCCAGGCGCTAAGGATGTTTCAAATAACTATACGGTATATTCTTAAACACGCCATTCGTCACTTGCACCGAATCCGACGATAACCCCGATCCACCAGTGCCGATCACCAGCACCCTGGCATTAAAGCTGAAGGTCCCCGAGATCCTTTTATTCACCCCATCACTGGCAGTTACGGTGGCTTCACCGTTGACAGCCTCCCCCTGCTGCTGCCAGGTCACATTCGGGCCAAGATTGATCCTGTTATTGCCATAGGCGAATGCAGACGCATTCCCCCAGTTTTCCAATGGATATTGCTGCACCGACATCGTGCTGTCGTTGGAGCCGGAAGAAGTATCCCTCAGGCTGATAGAGATCACACGTTGGGACGTATAACCCGTAATGGTCATGATCCTGGACTTACCCCGGTCGTCCCCCACCAAAAAAGCAGAGACGGTATCAGTCGACCAGTCTGTACCATCGACTGTAGCGGAGAAGACCGCCGTGGAATCGGCCGCCGAATGGATGCCGTTCAGGTTTTCTTTCCGGCAAGAAAGGAGCCCGTACACCGAACACAGCAGCACGAGCCCCGGGAGCCAGATCTTTTTTGTTTTACTCATATCCTACGGTACGCATGATTGCTCCGCCCCGTTGCCACCTCCCCCGGACCATTAACCATATTCCTTTTGGCTGTCCATTACAACCGGCTTATTTTCGGTACAGGATCGGATAGCCGGCTCTCCGGCAATGCTTGCCCATCATTTCATACAAGCAATTATTTATGACCAATCATTTTCTCAGACGGCTCATTTTCACTGTCCTACCGGCTTTTTTGACTTTTTTGACTGTCAGGACCTTCGCCCAGGCCCCTTCCTCTCTCAAAGCTAACAGCCCATCGCCCACAGCTTTCCCCCAGCCTGCCGTCATCGGCTATTACGCCGGCAGGAGCAGCGCCCTGGACAGCTTTGCTACCGAAAAGCTCACCCATATCCTTTTTAGCTTCTGTCACCTGCAAGGCAACCGCCTCTTCGTTAACAACGCCAGGGACACCGCCACCATCCGGCACATGGTTGAATTGAAAAGCAGGAACCCCCGGCTGAAAGTGATCCTGTCCCTGGGTGGATGGGGCGGGTGCAAAACATGTCCGCAGGTATTCGCCACCCGCGAAGGCCGCAATGAATTCGTAAGCTCCGTAAAGGAACTGACAGACTATTTCCACACCGACGGCATCGACCTGGACTGGGAATATCCGGCGCTCACTAACGTCCCCGGATATCCGTACTCTCCGGAGGACAAGGATCACTTCACCCTCCTGATCAAACGACTTCGCAAAAAGCTGGACAAAGCCAGCGAGATCAGCTTCGCCGCAGGCGGATTTACCAAATATCTCACCACTTCCATCGACTGGAAGAAAGTTACTCCCAGGGTGAATTATATCAACCTCATGACCTACGATCTGGTCAGCGGCTATGACACGGTCTCAGGGCACCATACGCCACTGTACTCCACTCCGCAGCAGAAGGAGTCGACAGACAATGCAGTACGCTACCTGGGATCCATTGGCGTTCCTCCGGCTAAACTCGCCATCGGCGTTGCCTTCTATGCCCGCATCTTTGAAGGTGTCGACAGCAGCAACAACGGGCTCTATCGTCCCTGTCGCTTCAAACGCGGCGTGTCCTATCGTGATCAGGCCACCGTCCTGTCCAAAGACAGCGGCTTCGTATTTCATTGGGACCCGGTGGCACAAGCGCCTTATATGTACAATGCCAGTCAAAAACTCTTTGTTACCTACGATGATACCCTCTCCGTACGGCTCAAGACCCGGTATGCCATGGACCAGCACCTGGGTGGCATCATGTTCTGGCAGCTGCCCGAGGACAAATTCACAGATGGATTATTGGACGTCATCGATAATACTAAAAAAGAATGGTTGACAACCTCCGCAAAAGATCACTGATCTGGCTGTTGCTTTTGACTGCCGGCATCTGCTCATGTTCCTCATCAAAAAAAATAAGCTCCGCAGGGGCCATTTCCGCCCTGGTACCGGATAGCCTTCCCCCTCTGCCGGCATCCGAGATCGACCTGCCCCTGAAGGTCGCCGGGCGTCCCCTGATCCAGATAGCGGATACCATCGTACCAAAAGAGTTTACCTCCGAAGGTTGGCCCTCCTATTTGCAAACCTCCTGCGAGTTTCGCTATAAATACCGTTTTGTCCGCAGCGGCTTCAACCTCAGCTGCAACAATAATAAGATCGTTCTTCAAATGGGCGGAAGCTACCAGGTAGCGGGCGGCCGGTGCTTCTGCGCCCTTGGCAAGCCCGTCTCGCCCTGGATCTCCGGCAACTGCGGGTTCGGCGCCGAAACGATGCGGAGAGTAAACATCAACCTTAGTTCCCAGCTTACCTTGCTGCCAAACTATAAGATCAGGACCATCACCCGGCTGGATCAGCTGCAACCTCAGGACAAATGCGTCATGTCCGTCTTTTCCATGGATATGACCCAGATGATCGTGGATAGCATCCGCAGCTCGATCACCAGCTTTTGTTCGATCCTTGACCATACCCTCGCCGGCATGGATTTCACCGGCTATCTCCACCATTCGGCTATCAAAGCCTGGCAACGCATGCCTTTGGGGCCCTACGGCTACCTGGTCACTAATCCCCTGGCCATACGGGTGGGGCCGCTGAACTACATCCAGGATACGTTTCGCATTAACATCGGCCTTACCTGCCGGCCGCAGCTGACCTCGGAATCAGATGCATCCTCCGTGATACCGCCCCTGCCCCCTCTCACCAGCAACATAAAGGACAACGGCATTTCGTTATACCTGGGCACTAACTATGACTATGGATTTATCAGCCGGCTGCTGAACGACAGCCTGAAAGGCAGGTCCTTCCTGGTAAAAGGGCAGACCATCACCATCAAAGACCTCAATGTCAAAGGCATAGGCCATCACCAGGTGGAGCTGACGGTCGACTTTGGAGGCAGTCGCAGGGGCCAGGTTCGCCTTTGGGGCACCCCCGTGCTGGACCCTGTAAAACAGGCACTTACCATCCCCGACCTGAAATATACCCTCGACGGGGACATGATGATCTTCATCGCCCGAACCTTCTTTAAAAGGAAGATCCGCAAGAATCTCCAGGGCAGCTCCTTTTATGACCTGGCAGCCATGCTAAAAGCCAATATGCCCCTCCTGGATGCCCAGTTGAACAGAACCCTGGCTCCCAACCTTTATACAAGAGGGAATATCAAGGAGTTAAAGATGATCGGCCTGCTGGCGGGCGATAAATCTCTCCAGGCACAGCTCTTTGTGAAAGCCGACCTGTCCGTGACAAGCACCGGCCTGCCCAAATAAATCTCCTGTCTGCAAGCAACCATTAACATATCATTATCGTAATTTTCTAATGGCTAAAAGTAGTTTGCGCGTTTTAACAATATTGGCGCTCACCATTTAACGCTACACATAATTTGATCGCGGCAAACACGCAAATACTCGCTTTGATAGAAGGCTGCAGGGCCAACGACCGGGCTAGCCAGAAAGAGCTATATCTGATGCTCAAGGACTATGCTATGAAAATATGCTATCGCTACCAAAACAACGTTGAACAAGTAGAAGAGATCATGAACGAAGGCTTTATCAAGCTATTCAGGAACATCGGTCAATTCGAGGAAGCACGGCACACCGATGTCACTGCCTCCCTTAAAGGCTGGTTCAAACGCATCCTTGTCAACACCTGCATCGATCACTATCGGAAGAACTCCTCCTACATCAATGGACAAATGCTGTCCGAAGACACAGAGAACATAGCCGACAAACAGGAAACAGGCCTCGACGTGCTGTCCTATAAAGAGATCATCGAAGCCATCCGGCTGCTGTCCCCGGCTTATCGCACTGTTTTTAACTTATTCGTCATCGAAGGCCTGACCCATGAAGAAATTGCCGGCCAGCTTGGTATTTCCGTCGGCTCGTCCAAATCCAACCTCTCCAAAGCAAGAGAGAACCTGAGAAAGATCCTAACAAAAAAAACCGATCATAAAGCATATGTTGAACCTATCCGATAATGAATTGGACCGCCTTAGCCGGGAAGCTGCCAGTCAGCATGACCCTGGAGACCTGATGGGTCCCCAGGCATGGGAAAGACTGGAAGTCCGCCTGGACAAGGAATTGGGCAGGGCCGGCCCGGATATATCCCGCGGTTTGCGTGGGTTCCGGCGTCTCCCCTTTCAATATGCCCCGGTGATCCTTCTGATCGTGGGGGTCTCCTACTATTTTGTAAAACAAGCCAAAGGACGGAAGGCCGAAAACTCAGGCAGCCCGCCCCTGACAGTCGTCAAGACCCCGCAGCAACAGCCGGGTTCCATGGCATCTGATTCTTCAACACAAAACCCTGATTATAGAGATAATTCTACTTCCACACCCTACCACCAGGATCAAAGTCAAAACATCGACTCTAACCTTGCTTCAGCAGGATCCGCCCCCGCAGACTTATCGGGCGCTCCATCAGGTGCCCCTGCCGGCGCGTCCAAGGCCCCTAATGCCTCCGGCAGTGCACCCAATTCCACTGGCAGTGCAACGAATACCCCGGCCAGCACATCAAGCGCTTCCGGCGGAACCTCCATTGTCTCCGGAAGAACTATAAAATCTCCGGGAGGAGCTTCCAATTCTCCTGGCGGAACTTCCAGCCCCTCCGCCAGAACTTCGATCACCTCTGGAAGAACCTCCAATACTTCCGGAGTGACTGCCATTGCCTCCGGCAAAACCTCCCATACGCGTGAGAGAACTTCCAACGCTCTCCGAGGAACTTCCAATGCTCCCGGGACATCCCGTGGCGCCGGCAACCACCTGGCAACCACCACCGGCTCCCATAACCGCCATCCGCGTGACCGCTCCGGCGACCTGTCAAAAACCACGTCCGACGCGACCACGTCCACCAATACTTCCGGCCCGGCAGAACCCTCCGGCCTATCCAGATCATTTATCCAGCGCCCACAATTCACGCGTAGCCACCCTGCCATTAGTGATTCCGCGCTGAGAGCATACACTGCCGCGACACCCACAAACCCGGGTAAGAGTGACGGCCCCTCGCTGAGGATCAGCAGGCCCTTCACCTTTGGTATTCAGCTGGCGCCCGATTTTGCCTCCGTCAATGCCCTCGCTGGGGATAAGCCCGGCAGCAGCATCGGCCTCACAGTAGACTACCAGATCCTGGACAGATGGCACATTGGGACAGGACTCCTTTTTTCCAGGAAGAACTACACTGCTAAGAATACAGACTTCAAAGTACCTCATGACTACTACCAGTCTGTCGGTCTTAAAAGGGTGGACTTTATTAAAGGCACCATGAATATGCTGGAGATCCCCATCAATCTCCGCTACGATTTCAGCGTGACAGGCAATACCGTCTTTTTCGCCAGCGGCGGCGTCTCAACTTACCTGTTCGGCAACGAACGTAGCAAATACTATTATAATTTCGCCGGAACAGAGATGTGCAGGGAATTTCAGTATACCAACAAGCAAGGTATCCTATCCTCCGCCAGCCTGTCCATGGGCGTAGAGACAGGCATCAGTAACGACTTTTCCATTATGGTGGCGCCTTATATGAAGCTCCCCTTGAGTGATCTGGGCTTCGGAAGGATCAGGATGAGCAGTGTGGGCATCAACGTGGCGCTGCGCTATTCACCCGTCCTCAGCCGTAAAAGGAAGCATTGATCCGGCAGGGCCTGTCAGCTTTGCTGCTTACGGCCGTACGTCAAACCAAACGGGGGTTTCATTGTTCCAATCCCCGTTGTAGTTGATGGACAGCTCCTCCCCGGCCTGTATATAACGCACCGCCCTCACGGATATCAATGCCGACGCATAGTCCATTTCATATTCGCAATTACTGCGATACGAATGATTGTAGATGGGAATATAGCCCAGGGCCATACAGCACCCCTTCGGGTCCGCCCCCCATTCAAATATATAATCATGCAGTAAGGTCTGGTCCAGCAGCCCGCGATCTTCCCGGCTCATGACAATGACCGGGCTTACCTCTATGACAGTCCCTTTTTCTATATCTTCAGTTGTAAATACCCCTCTGCCCTTCTCACCCGTGGGCGCTATAACAAGCGAAGGTAATATCATCCGTAAATTGCTGTTTTTAGCGTGACAAGTTACCGTTTTTTGACGTACGTTTCTCTTCCTCCATAATGTCTTTACCAAGGGTGAAAATGAACCTGGCCGACAGCCCATCATCCCCGGACATTTTTACATGGCCAGCCAACAGTTGTTTGTCTATTTGACTTTTTGAACGTAGGTTTGACCCCATGTCTGTAGAGCAAGAAAATGCTACGCCGCAGGAGCAATTCCTGGAGATCATCCAGTCGGAAGACGTATTGCAGATAAGGGAGTTTTTAAACAATCAGAATATCAGCGACGTTGCCGGGCTGATCTATGAATTCCCCGACTATGAAGCGCAGATCATCGGCAATATGAGCACCCACCGGGCAGCCAGTACCTTCAAGATACTGGACGTCTCCATCCAGAAAAGGATCATACAGGAATCACCCGCCTTCAAGACAGCTGAGCTGCTGAATGAACTTTCCGCGGATGACCGTACCGCGTTCCTGGAAGAGCTGCCCAGCGAGGTAGTGAAGGAGCTCATCAAAACACTGGACCCGGAAGAAAGGAAGATCACGCTCTCCCTCCTGGGCTACCCGGAAAGCAGCGTGGGCAGGCTGATGACCCCCGACTATATAGCCGTCGAAAAGGACTGGACGATAAAAGAGGTCATCGAGCATATCCGCGAGGTAGGAAAGGACAGCGAGACCATCGACGTGATCTATGTAGTGGACGATAAAGGCGTCTTCATCGATGACATCCGTATACGGGAGATCATTCTGGCCAACCCCGAGAAAAAGATCGAGGACGTAATAGACAATCGGTATATAGCCCTCCACGTGGACGACGACCAGGAGGCAGCAAGCGAGGCTTTTAAAATGAACAACCGCGTGGCCCTGCCCGTCCTGGACAACAACAATATACTCCTGGGTATCGTCACCATCGATGACGTACTATGGGTAGCACAGGAAGAATTTACGGAAGACATCCAGAAAATAGGCGGTACCGAAGCCCTGGACGAGCCCTACCTGGAGATCCCCCTGCTGAAACTGTTCAAAAAAAGAATTGTATGGCTGGTGGTCCTTTTCCTCAGCGAAATGCTCACCGCCACAGCCATGGGCTACTTCGAGGATGAAATAGCAAAGGCCACCGTACTGGCGCTCTTTATCCCCCTCATCATCTCCAGCGGAGGTAACAGTGGTTCCCAGGCTTCCACCCTCATCATCCAGGCCATGGCCCTGGGTGAGATCACCATCGCCGAATGGTGGCGCGTCATACAAAGAGAGGTCATTTCCGGCTTGCTGCTGGGCGCTGTCCTGGGCATCATCGGCTTTACCCGGGTGATGCTGTGGAACCAGATCTTCCATACCTATGGCGATAATTCATTGCTGATAGCCAGCACCATCGGCCTTTCCCTGGTGGGAGTGGTCCTCTGGGGCACGATTGCCGGCAGCATGTTGCCCATTGTGTTGAAAAGGTTCGGAGCTGACCCCGCTACCTCTTCCGCCCCCTTTGTTGCTACGCTTGTGGATGTCACCGGTCTTGTCATTTATTTCTCAGTCGCTTTTTTGATCTTATTATAAATACATATATACACCAAGGTATGCCAACCTCCATCCTAAACAGGGAAGTGCCCGCCTGCTTCCTGTGCCTCCTATTATTGTCTTTGTCGAATACAGGCCATAGTCAGACATCAACCGAAAAGCTCACCATCGAAAAGATCATGCAGGACCCGAAATGGATCGGATCCAGTCCTTCAGACACCTATTGGAGCAGCGATGGAAAATATCTTTTTTTCAAATGGAACCCTGACAAACAGCCGGATGACTCGCTGTATTACATTACAACGGAAGACCTCCATCCCCAAAAAGCTCCCTACACATTGCAGCGTTCGGCCGTCCCTGCAGAAAATCTCACCTATAATGCCTCACATTCCGCGTTTACATTCACCAGGGATGGAGATATCTTTTACACCGAGGTAAAGGCAAACAAAGAAAAGAGGATCACATACACCACCGACAGAGAAGACAACCCCGTATTTTCCTTCCACGACAGCCGCATTGTCTATGCCCGCAGCGGCAATCTGTATGCATGGGATATCGCCACCGGCACCACAGAGCAGCTGACCAATTTCCAACATACGCCTCCGCCGGCCGACGAGAAAAAAGACAACCCTACCCTGCAGGAAAAATGGTTGCAAAACGATCAGCTGCAGCAATTCGATGTACTAAAGAGCCGTAAAACAAAAAAAGAGGTGGCCGACGCCATCAATAAGGCCCGCAAACCCAAAGCCATTAAGAACATTTACATCGACGATAAGGACCTCACCAATCTTGTCATCAGCCCCAACGGGAGGTTTATCACTTACCGTCTGACCAAAAGGCCTGGCGATGCAAAAACGACCATCGTTCCCAGCTATGTCACGGAAAGCGGCTTTACCAAAGACATCCCTGGCAGGACCAAAGTAGGCATCCCCCAACCCGTCGCCACCTCATATGTGTTCGATACGGAAAAAGATACGATCATCACCATCGCAACCGATAATATTCCCGGTATCGCCGATCAACCCGATTATGTAAAGGACTATCCCGATACCTCGGCTGCACGTAAAAAACCAACGCCCCGCCCCGTCACCATCAATGGCCCCTGGTGGTCCGAACAAGGCACGTACGCCATCGTAGACATCCGCTCCCGGGACAACAAGGACCGCTGGCTGATGATCCTGGATGCAGCCAGCGGCAAGCTGGACCTCCTGGACAGGCAAAGGGATGAAGCCTGGATCGCAGGCCCCGGCATCGGCCGCGCCAATTACGGATGGATAGACGAGCATACTTTCTGGTTCCAGAGCGAGGCCACCGGCTACTCCCATATTTATAAGGCCGACGTGACCACAGGCATCAAGACCCAGCTGACCAGTGGCCGCTTTGAGATCCTGCAGGCAGCCTTATCCAGGGATAAAAAGCGCTTCTATATGACGACCAATGAGGTCCGGCCCGGTGAGCAACAGTTCTACCAACTGCCCGTCACAGGCGGAAAAGCGCAGCGTATCACCATCCTGCCCGGCGCCAACCAGGTCACCCTTTCACCCGATGAAAAACAGCTGGCCATCCTGTACTCCTATACCAACAAGCCCTGGGAACTCTACCTCCAGGACAATAAACCAGGCAGCCAGCCGCGCCAGGTGACGAACCTGGCCATGAGCGACACATTCAGGGCCTATCCCTGGCGCGACGCAGACCTTATCACCTTCCAGGCCAGGGATGGCGCCACCGTTTATGCACGCATTTACCGGCCGGCAACACAGGCGCCTTCGCACCCCGCCGTCATTTTCGTCCACGGCGCCGGCTATCTCCAAAATGCCCACAAATGGTGGAGCTACTATTTCCGGGAATATATGTTCAACAATCTTCTCGCCGACAACGGCTACACCGTCCTGGACATCGATTACAGGGGCAGCGCCGGTTATGGCAGGGACTGGCGCACGGGAATTTACCGGCACATGGGTGGCAAAGACCTCAGCGACCAGGTGGACGGTGTCAGATACCTGGTGGAACATGAAGGCGTCAACCCCAGGCATATAGGTCTTTATGGCGGCTCCTATGGCGGCTTTATCACCCTGATGGCCTTATTTACGGAGCCGGACGTGTTCACAGCCGGCGCCGGTCTCCGCTCCGTGACAGACTGGGCCCACTATAACCATGGCTATACCGCTAATATCCTGAACGAACCCTTTTCCGACAGCATGGCTTACCATCGGAGCTCCCCCATCTATTTCGCAGATGGGTTGAAAGGCCACCTCCTGATGTGCCATGGTATGGTGGACGAAAATGTACATTTCCAGGACATTGTACGGCTGACACAGCGGCTGATCGAGCTCCATAAGGAGAATTGGGAGCTGGCAGTCTATCCGGTGGAAGACCATGGGTTCGTCGAGGCCAGCAGCTGGACGGACGAATACAAACGGATCTTTCGCCTGTTCGAGACCTGGCTGAAATAGGGCCATCCAATGATCGAAAAGTCTAATTTGTTAATGACCCCGGGTCCATTAAACCCATCCCGTCCGACCCGGTCTAAAGAGAACTAAATGCAGTTTTATGAGCCCTAAAAAACTATTCATCCCCATTATCATACTCATACTGACGGCGATGTCCGCATCCGCCCAACATCGCGGCGTAGGCTACAGCGGAGGAGGACGTCTTCCACACGCCGGCTATGGCGGTGGCTATCGCGGCTATGGAGGAGGCTACGGGGGCGCCCACTACGGCGGCGGCTACTACGGCGGCGGTGGCTATTATGGAGGCGGACGCTACTACGGCGGCTGGGGCGGCTATCGCGGTTGGGGCGGACTGAGCCTCGGGTTCGGTCTGGGACTGGGCATCGGCGGTTACTATGGCGGCTTCGGTTACCCCTACGGGTATGGCTACCCATATTATTCGCCCTACTATGCTTACCCGCCCGTGTACGCACAACCGCCCGTCGTAGTTCAGCAGCGTAATGATGACTACTATGACGATGGTCCCGCACAGGATCAAAACACACCCTCGGATCCCTACCGTGAAGACAACAGCAATTACAATCCATCCCGCAGCCGGAAACAAGCCACTCCGGCGCCCGAAGAAAATATAGATGACAGCCGGCCCGTCAATCCCGACTCACTGACCTATAAGCCCGGCACTAATTTATCATCTGCTTCCCGCACTTATTCCACCAGGGATAAGGTCTGGATAAAAGCCCACTGGAAACACACGGGCGATGGCTGGATCTGGATAGACGGCTACTGGAAATAATCGTAGAGGGCCCCGCAAAAATGCGGGGCCTCTGATTGACAAAGTCAATCAGGACATAAGAGGAGAAGAGGGTGTTCCCGATTTTTTACTTCCGGGGCACCCTCTTCTCTTTTAATAATATTTCCTATGTTTGCCCGTTATTGATCGTACAAATCAAAACTATGTGCGGAATCGTTGCTTATATCGGCCCGAGGGAAGCATATCCCATTATACTGAAAGGACTCAAAAGACTGGAATATCGCGGATATGACAGTTCAGGTGTTGCACTTCTTAATAAAGACCTGAAAGTTTTTAAGAAAAAAGGGAAAGTGGCCGAGCTGGAAGATAGCCTGGTAGGTAAAGATGTACACGCACACGCCGGCATCGGTCATACCCGTTGGGCCACCCATGGCGAACCCAGCGACCGTAATGCCCACCCCCACAGCTCCGCCAGCGGCCGCCTGGCAATGATCCACAACGGCATCATCGAGAACTACACCCAGCTGAAAGGTGAGCTGACCAGGAAAGGCTACACTTTTAAAAGTGACACCGATACAGAGGTGCTGCTCAATTTCATAGAAGATATACAGAAGAACAATAGCTGCGGCACGGAAGAGGCCGTCCGCATTGCGCTCAAAAGAGTGGTAGGCGCTTATGTCATCGTATTGCTGGACAAAGATCAGCCCGACACCGTCATCGCCGCCCGCAAAGGCAGCCCCCTGGTCATCGGCATCGGTAAAGGAGAACATTTCCTCGCTTCGGACGCTTCACCCATCATCGAATACACCAAAGAAGTGGTGTACGTCAATGACTATGAGCTGGCGATCCTCAAGGCGGATGAGCTGATCCTCAAAAACCTGGGCAACGAAAAGCTGACCCCCTACATCCAAAAGCTGGACCTGGAGCTGGCCGCTATTGAAAAGGGCGGCTACGATCACTTCATGATCAAAGAGATCTTCGAACAGCCCGAAACCATCTTCGACTGCCTGCGCGGCCGCCTGGACGTACTGAAAGGTACCATCACCATGGCGGGCATTCAGAATAATATAGACAAGCTGACAAAAGCCAATCGCATCATTATGATCGCCTGCGGCACCAGCTGGCACGCTGCCCTGCTGGCCGAATATGTCTTTGAAGAGCTGTGCCGCATTCCCGTGGAAGTGGAATACGCTTCGGAATTTCGCTACCGCAACCCCGTCGTCCACCCGGGAGACGTCATCATCGCCATCTCACAGAGTGGCGAAACGGCCGATACCATCGTTGCCATTGAAAAAGCAAAGGAACATGGCGCCTTCATCATGGGTGTCGTCAACGTGGTAGGCTCTTCCATCGCCCGTATTTCCCATGCAGGCGCCTATACCCATGCAGGCCCCGAGATTGGCGTGGCCAGCACCAAGGCCTTTACGGCGCAGCTGACCGTGCTGACCATGATCGCCTTGAAGATAGCAAAGGAGAAAGGCTCCATCGACCAGAAGCGTTATATCCACCTGCTGGAAGAATTACATGCCATTCCCGAAAAAGTAAAAGAAGTGCTCAAGCTAGGCGACGCCATCCGACATCTGGCGGACAAATACAAGGATGCAAAAGACGCCCTCTACCTGGGTCGCGGATATAATTTCCCCATTGCCCTGGAAGGCGCCCTCAAGCTGAAAGAGATATCCTATATCCACGCAGAAGGCTATCCGGCCGCGGAAATGAAGCATGGCCCCATTGCCCTGGTAGACGAACACCTCCCGGTGGTCTTCGTGGCTACCCGGGATTCCTATTACGAGAAGATCGTCAGCAATATCCAGGAGATCAAAGCCAGGAAAGGAAAGGTCATCGCAGTCATCAGTAAGGGCGATGATATCATCAGTAAAATGTCCGACGACACCATGATCGTACCCGAAGCCGACGAGTTGGTGGCCCCCCTGCTCAGCGTCATCCCCCTGCAGCTGCTGGCATATTACATCGGCGTTGCGAAAGGATATGATGTTGACAAGCCCAGGAACCTGGCCAAAAGCGTAACCGTGGAATAAGACGTAATCCATTTGCAATGAATGAGATCAAAAAGAGCCCTATCGATTCCTTAGGATATGATTTTATAGATAGCCGTTACCTTCCCCAAGGTAAGGACGAGTATTACCTGCGCTTTCTCCAAAAAGGTAAGGACGCCCGTTACAGGCAGCTGACAGCTTATGAGATAGAAGTGCTGGTACGCAATCGTAACACCTCCTCCAACTGGAATGACATACTTGTATCCGATGCCTTTACCCCCGAGCTCGTGCAGAGCTGTAAGTTCTTTGGACTGGTGCGCATCGGCAGACTCGACCCTTATTACCTGGAATTTCACAACCTGCGCAGACCTGTCGGCCTCTATAACAGCACCATCATCAGCTGTGACCTGGGCGACAATGTCTGTGTCGACAATACCAACTACCTTTCCCATTACATCGTCGGCAATGACGTCATGATCGTCAATACCAATGAGCTGGCCACCACCGACTATGCCAAGTTCGGCAATGGCATCCTCAAGGAAGGCGAGTCCGAATCCATCCGGATCTGGATGGAGGTATGTAATGAAAACGGCGGACGGAGCATCATCCCCTTCAACGGCATGCTGCCCGGCGATGCCTGGCTATGGAGCCGCTTTCGCGACGACCAGCCCCTGCAGGACAAATTCAAAGCGTTCACCGAGAGGGCCTTTGATCACCGGCGAGGCTACTACGGACAGATCGGGGATCGCACGGTCATCAAGAATTGTAAGATCGTCAAGGACGTATGGATCGGCAGTGACGCCTATCTGAAAGGCGCCAATAAAATAAAGAACGTCACCATCAATTCCTCTGCCAAAGCCAAATCCCAGATCGGGGAAGGCTGTGAGCTGGTGAATGGCATCGTAGGTTATGGATGCCGCATATTCTATGGCGTAAAAGCCGTGCGCTTTGTCATGGCCTCCCATTCCCAGCTGAAATATGGGGCCCGCCTCATCAATTCCTACCTGGGGAACAACGCCACCATCTCTTGCTGCGAGGTGCTGAACTCACTTATCTTTCCAGCCCACGAGCAGCACCATAACAATTCCTTTTTATGCGCAGCGCTGGTGATGGGACAAAGCAATATGGCCGCCGGCGCCACCATCGGCTCCAACCATAATTCCCGGAGCCCGGACGGAGAGATCATCGCAGGGCGTGGCTTCTGGCCGGGACTTTGTGTCAGCCTGAAGCATAATTCCCGCTTTGCCTCATTTTCAATCCTGGCAAAGGGCGACTACCCCGCAGAATTGGACATCCCCTTTCCTTTTTCGCTGATCAGCAATGACGCCAGCAAGGATGAGCTGGTAGTAATGCCCGCTTATTGGTTCCTCCATAATATGTATGCGCTGGCCCGTAATTCCTGGAAATATCCGGACAGGGACCAGCGTATCGATAAGACCCAGCTCCTCGAGTTCGATTTCATGGCGCCCGATACAGTGAATGAAATGGTAGAAAGCCTTCCTTTGCTTCAGCGCTTTACAGCCACGGCCTATCTAAAGCAGACGGAAGCCAAAGCTAAAAAGCACAGCGACGAAGAGCTGCTGGCGCTGGGCCGTCAATTGCTGGAGGGCCCCGCCGGCGAAGTAGATCAGCTGGAGATCCTGGCCGAAGGCTTTGAGAACGGGGACAGGAAAGTGCGGATCGTGAAGGTACACCAGGCCTACAGCCTCTTTAAAGAGCTCATCACCTGGTATGCAGCCAGCCAATTGAACGCCTATATCCACTACCACAACATCAGGAGCCATGAAGCCTTACAGGAGATCATTCCCGCCAGCCTTCCACTGGCCCAATGGGTGAATGCCGGAGGACAGCTGATCCGTGCGTCCGAATTGCAGAAACTGATCCAGCAGATCAAGAGCGGAAAGATAAAAGAGTGGCGGCAAGTCCATCAGTTCTACACCACCCAGGGCGAGAACTACAGCAAGGATAAATTATTGCATGCGCTGGCAGCCCTCAAACATGTGCATGGGATCAATCTACGCCGGGCCGGCAAGACGGCCTTGAAAGATGTGCTGGAGCAGAGCGTGGCCACAAAAGAATGGATGACCAAAGGCATTTACAATTCCAGGGCAAAGGATTATACCAATCCTTTCCGTCAAATGGTCTACAGCACTCCGGAAGAAATGAATGTGGTGGTCGGATCATTACAGGACAATGGATTCATCCGCCAGGAAAAGGCAGCCCTGAAAAAATACAAAAAAGAGACGGAAGCAATCATTCAAAAATTCAGGCTTTAGCAGGAGGTTCTTTTATTTCTTCCGGAAGAACAATCGCAGGGGCACCCCTTTGAAATCGAAGCTCTCCCGCAATTTATTTTCCAGGTAGTTCTTATAAGGCTGCTTAACATCATCGGGAAAATTACAGAAGAAGGCAAAGGACGGCACCTGTGTATGCAGCTGAGTGATATATTTTATCTTCAGCGGATGTCCTCTGATAACAGGTGGATGATAAGCTTCCACGGCTTTTAGCATCACATCGTTCAGCTCGGCCGTAGGCACTTTACGCTGCCGGTTCTCATACACTTCCAGGGCAGCTTCGATCGCCTTGAATATGCGCATTTTTTCAGTGACGGAAATAAAAATGACCGGCAGGTCCGTAAAAGGTGCCAGCCGCTCTTTTAATTCCTTTTCATATTCTTTTGCGGTGTTGGTTTCCTTTTGCACCAGGTCCCACTTATTCACCAGCACGACGACGCCTTTCCCTTTCTTCACGGCCAGGCTAAAAATATTCAGGTCCTGCGCAGTAATGCCCTTGGATGCATCCAGCAGCAGCATACATACATCCGCCTCATCCATGGCCTTGATGGCCCGTATCACGGAATAGAACTCCAGGTCTTCATGGACTTTCGTCTTGCGCCGTATACCAGCGGTATCGATGAGGACAAAATCTTTTTGGAACAGATTATAGCGCGTATGGATCGTATCCCGGGTAGTACCGGCGATGTCGCTGACGATGGTCCGCTCCTGCCCGATCAACGCATTCAATAAAGAAGACTTGCCCACATTCGGTTGCCCGATGATGGCAAATTTCGGCAGGTCCGTCGGGTCAGCGTCCGCCTCGTCTTTGATCAGGGCCACGATCTCATCCAGCAATTCACCAGTGCCGCTGCCCGTCATGGAAGAAAGGAAAAAGATATTGTCGAAGCCCAGGCTATAAAATTCCGCCGCTTCCAGCAGCCGGTCACTGTTATCAACTTTGTTCACAGCAAGGTACACAGGTTTGGTGCTCCGGCGAAGGACATCGGCCATCGCTTCGTCCAAATTAGTGATCCCCGTAGCCGCATCCACCATAAAAATAAGCGCGTTCGCTTCTTCCAGGGCTATCAGCACCTGCTTGCGGATCTCTTTTTCAAAGACATCCTCGCTATCCGGCACAAAGCCGCCCGTATCGATGAGATTAAAGTTCTTTCCAGCCCAATCCGCCACGCCATATTGCCGGTCGCGTGTTACGCCGCTCACATCGTCCACGATTGCCTTCCGCTGCTCCAGCAGCCGGTTGAAGAATGTGCTTTTCCCAACATTAGGCCGGCCAACAATGGCCACTGTAAATCCACTCATATTTGATCTTTTATTCCACCCCGGGGCTTAATGTGGCGATAAAAAATTGAACAAAAATAATTTTTTACCGCCAAACCATAACGTCTGTACTTTCGGCCTTGGGGCCTCAAGTACGAATTGGGCTCCGCCCAATTAATACCCATACTCTTTCAGAAAAATATCGTTGTCCCTCCATTTCGGTCGCACCTTTACGAATAGCTCCAAGAATACCTGGCGGTCGAGGAAAGCTTCAATATCCTTACGGGCTTCCGTACCCACCTTCCGGATCATTTTTCCTCCCTCCCCTAATATAATCCCTTTCTGAGACTCCCTTTGTACAATAATGTCCGCCCTTATCTTGGTCAGGGTGGTTTTTTCCTTGAATTCCTGCACCAGTACCGTGGCCTGGTAAGGGATCTCATCCCCGTAACAGTAAAATATCTTTTCCCGGATCATCTCCCCCACAAAGAATTTGACAGGCAGGTCCGTCAGATCGTCCCCTTCGAAAAAAGGGGCCCCCTCCGGCAATCTTTGCAGGACAGCTTCCATCAGCGAAGCAAGATGCTGCTTTTTCAGGGCCGACACCGTCACCACCTGCTTGCAATAGTTCTTAGGCGAAAAGAATGCCACACCTTCCTCCTTTCTTGCCGCACTGACCTCATCCGTCTTATTCAGCACGACAATGGCCGGTGACCCCAGCTTAAGCGACTCGAAAAGCCGGTGATTCTCCTCCCAGTCGTCTTTTATGTCCACCAGCAGAAGGGCAAGATCCGCATCCTCCAGGGAACTTTTCACCGCCTGCATCATTTTCTCGTGCAGTTTGTACCGCGGTTCGATAATACCCGGCGTGTCGGAAAATATGATCTGGAAGTCCTTTTCCGTCAGGATACCCTTGATCCTGTGGCGGGTAGTCTGCACCTTCGGTGAGACAATAGCCAGCTTTTCCCCCATCAATGCGTTGAGAAGGGTGCTTTTCCCGGCGTTCGGCTTACCAAATATGCTTACAAATCCGACTTTCATTTCCTGGCAATTGTATTTGTTTGGGCTGGTTTCCTTGACAGCAGGCGCCTTACAGAGCCAATTCCTTTCGCGGCTGATGGCGGCGCAATAGCCAAATGGCTGATTTGTACCGTGCCAATGAGCTTCGTCGGAGCTGCTTTGCCACGCTCCTACTCGCTCGTAACCTTCGCTGCGCTCGGTTACTGGCGGGGCCAATGATGGGGACCTCGCCATAAACCCCCTACAAATAAAAAAGACCTCTGGCGAGGTCCCTTGGTTGCGAAGGGTGGGATCGAACCACCGACCTTCGGGTTATGAGCCCGACGAGCTACCGCTGCTCTACTTCGCGATATAAATTTAATGCATTTAATGCTTCTTTGCCATCGCCTCATCTTCCTCTTTCACTGCTCTACTTCGCGATGTGGGCAGCAAAAGTACTACCATTTACTTTCCCTACCAAATAAATATCCTTTTATCCCGCAAATTCATTGATCCTCAACCCCTGACAAATTCACTTCGCTGTAAACAACAATGTCAGCTTTTCTTTGACACGCTGCTGGCGCCACTGGAATGCATTTCCCTGATCACTGCCGGCCCCTTGTAGTAAATACCGCTGGCCCCGGAAGCATGCACATTCAATTCCTTGTTCACCGTGATGCGGATATCGGAAGCTCCGGAAGCCTGCGCATTGCAGGTCTCCGTCACAAGGTCAAACCCTTTCAGATCGCTGGCGCCGCTGGAGCTCACATTGGTAGCGCCCGTTACCTTGCCTGTGATATGCGCATCCGAAGCGCCGCTGAGATCGACCTTTAGCGTACCTACATTGATGGCCCCTTTGAAATCACTGGCGCCTGCCAGGTCAATATACAGGCTGCTGGTAGCGATCACCCCATCCACATACATATTGCTGGCGCCGGATGCACTTAGCTTATCCAGCGAGGTAAAGCCTATATAAACCCTCATTTTCTTCCCCCCAATGCTCCAGCCTAAACCTTTCCGGTCCAGCCAGATCTTCAATATCCCATCCTTGACCTCTGTACGTATACGGTCCCGCCACCTGATCTCATCAGCGCTGGCTGCCACCGTCTCCTGGCTTCCCTGGCTGAGATAGACATCAATGCCGCCGGAGACACTGACCCCATGAAATTCAGTCACAGGCCGCACCTCCACATTGGGATCATTGATCACCGTCGGCTGTTGGGCCATCGCCGGGCCGAGGCCCAGGCCTAAAATGGCTATTATAATTAAACGCTTCATATCAGTTAATTATGCCTTCTTCACCGACCCGCCGCTGCTGGTATGCATCTCCCTGATCACTCCCGCCCCCTGGTAACGGATCTTTCCGCCACTATGCGCGGATACTTCCATTTCCTTTTCCACGGATATCTCGATGCTGCCGCCACTGTTGGCATTGACATCACAATGTCCTGTCACCAGGTCAAACCCATGCAGATGACTGCCGCTGGTAGCGGACGCTTTCAGGTGAGCCGCAGTCCCTGCGATGGAGCTTTGGGCGCCGCTGTTCTGCTCGACCCGCAGGTCCGTAGCCTCTACTTTCCCCTGAAACTTCGCCCCGCTGGTAAATGACATTGTAAATGTACCTGATTTCAAGGTGCCATCCACCTCCACCTTGGCGCCGGAGTTTGCCTCCAATCCATCCAAAACGGCGCACGATACATACACCTGCAGCTCCTTTCCATGAAGATCCGTCCATTTCCACTTTTGCGTATCATAATAGATATGCAATACCCCATTCTTCACCTCTGTCACGATCCGGTCTCTATATTCTTGATTGGCTGCGCTCACCGCAACAGCTTTTTCCGTACCCTGCGTCAGGAAAAGACGTATACCCGTAGATACGCGGATGGCATGAAAATCACCCACCGTCCGCAGCGTTGCGTTCGGGTCCCTGATGACGGTTTTCTGAGCAATGACTGACGACAAGGTAAAGTACGCCGCCAGCAAAAGGAGCATCTTCTGCATGATTGATTGGTTTTAAAACTATGGATGAAGGCCGGTTATCCTTTGTGGCTGATGCTGCTGCTTCCGCTGGACTGCTTTGCCCGGATAACAGCCGCACCCTTATAATTTACATCGCTCCCGCCGCTGGCCAGGATATTCAATCCCTTATTGGCTGTGAGCTGAACATCGCTGCCGCCGCTGGCCTGTATATTACCTTCCTCCGCCAGCAGTTCATACCCATGAAAATCGCTGCCACCGCTGGCGATCAACGACAACTCCGCCGCACTGCCGCTGATATAGCTGTCCGATCCGCCACTTTGTGTGATAGCCAGGTTCCCTACAATGAACTTACCTCTCAGATCACTGCCGCCAGAGATGGTCAGGTTCAGCTTTTCACCCTTGAGGGCATCCTTTATATAAATATCGCTGCCGCCCGAAGCTTCCAGGGCATCCAGCACTTTACAGGATACATATGCCTTTAATTTCCGGTCGCCACGAACGCCCCAATTATGGCTGTCCATATAGATCTTCAGCACCCCATTCACCACCTCTGTCACGATCTTGTCCCTGTCCGATGTGCTGGCAGCACTGACAGCCACCGCCTCATCTCCCTGGCTGAAATAAAGGTCGATCCCGCCCGAGATGCGGATGGCATGGAATCCCGCGACATTTCGCTTTTCCGCGTTCTTGTCGCTGATGACATCGTCTTGTGCGATAGCAAGCAGGCCCATCATTGTAAGCGCCGCCAGTAGTAGCGTATTCTTCATAATTAGCAATTTTTTTTAAAGACAGCTCCCTGTAACAAATGTTGCATCCTCTTTCATGGGACGGCCAGGGTCTTCAAAAAGTTACAAACCCATCCTCGAAATTTACCAGTATCTTTGTATCCGTTTTTCAGATTCCTCGGGGTGCTGTTCCGCCAGTGGCGGAATGGCTGAGAAGATACCCGTAGAACCTGGTCAGGGTAATGCCTGCGCAGGGAAGGTAACCATACAACTCACTTTTCTCCTTCGTGCATTCCCCTCTTTTAGACGCATTATCAATTAATTACGAATGAGAAAGATCTATTCAACTCTTTTTTGCCTGTTTTGCATTTCCGCCTTCGTCAGCCATGCCCAGAACACTACCGCCCCATTCCATGTCACCGGGCAGGTGGTCGATACCCTCAACGGCACCCCCCTGGCCGGAGCCAGCATTGAGCTTGGCAACCTTACCAATGCGATCACAACAGGCGAAGGTCAATTTGACTTCCGCCTTACCCGTCCGGGAACCTATATCCTGAAAGTCACCAACGTAGGCTATAGCCACTACGATACAACGATCACCCTTCCTTCCAGCACTCCCATCAAAATAGCCCTCACCAGGATCAACCTCTTTATGCAGCCCGTGGAGGTCCGCGCGCTCCGGGCCGGAGAAAAGGCACCCTTTACCAAGACCAACATCACCAAAAAACAGATAGAGGCCACCAATCTGGGACAGGATCTTCCCTTTCTCCTGAATCAAACCCCTTCCGTCACTGTTAACTCGGATGCAGGCAATGGCGTAGGCTACACCGGCATCCGCATACGCGGCACCGACGCCACCCGCATTAATATGACCCTCAACGGCATCCCCTATAATGATGCTGAATCCCAGGCCATCTTCTTTGTCGACCTCCCCGACTTCGCATCCTCCGTCAATAGTATCCAGATCCAAAGAGGCGTTGGCACCTCTTCCAACGGAGCCGGCGCCTTTGGGGCTACCATCAACTTTTCCACGAACGAGTTCAATGAAAAACCCTATGCCGAATCCAACAACAGCTATGGCTCGTTCAATACCTGGAAAAATACCGTAAAAGCCGGTTCCGGGCTCATCGACGGCCATTTCACCCTTGACGCACGCCTGTCCAGGCTCAGCAGCGATGGCTATATTGACAGGGCTACCAGCGACCTCCATTCATTTTATCTTTCCGCCGCCTGGCTGGACCACAACTCCTCCCTACGGCTGAATATCCTTTCAGGTAAGGAGAAGACCTACCAGGCGTGGAATGGTATACCCGAAGCAAAACTGTTCGGGGACAAGGCAGCATTGGACCAGCATTATAACAACAACCTGGGCTACCTGTATTATACACAGGCCGACTCCCTCAACCTCTACAACTCCAACAGACGGACCTACAATTATTTCACTTATAACAACCAGACGGATAACTACCAGCAGGATCATTACCAGCTGTTCTTCAACCACCAACTGGATGAAAGGCTCTCGTTCAATGTGGCAGGCTTCCTCACAAGAGGCCGGGGTTATTACGAGGAATATCAGCAGCAGGCTTCCTACAGTGATTATGGCCTGACCGATCCCGTTATAGGGTCGGATACCATTCACAACACCGACCTGGTGCGGCAGCAATGGCTGGACAATTATTTCTATGGAGGTATTTTCTCGGTCCAGTATAAGGATGGCCCCCGACAGCTGACGCTGGGAGGCGGATGGGATAAATATGACGGCAAACATTATGGCAATGTCATCTGGGCGCAAAACGGGGGCATAGGAAAGGACTACCAGTACTATAACCTTCCCGCGCACAAAACGGATTTTAATATCTATGCCAAATCACAGCAACAATTGACGGAACATCTCTCCTTCTTCGCCGACATGCAATACCGTCGCGTAGGCTATGACCTGGAAGGCTTTAAGAACAACCCTACCCTGTTCATCAACAAGCACTACGACTTTTTCAACCCTAAAGCCGGCCTCACCTGGGCAGGACATGAATGGCAGACCTATCTTTCGTGGTCCCGCGCAAGCCATGAGCCCAACCGGGATGATTTCGAGGCCGGCCGGGACCAGCAGCCCCGGCCCGAAACGCTGAATGACTTCGAGCTGGGATATGAAAAAAAGACCAGCCGCTATTCCTATGGGGCTACCGCCTATTACATGGTCTACAAAGATCAACTGGTGCTTACAGGACATATCAACGACGTAGGCGCCTACACCCGCACCAACATCGGGGACAGCTATCGCCTGGGCCTGGAATTACAGGGCAGCACCCGCATAAGCAATTTTATGGCGGCGACGGCCAATCTGACCCTCAGCCGTAATAAGATCAACAACTACACGGAATACGTAGACGATTATGACAATGGGGGGCAAAAGAGCTATTTCTACAAACACCCGGATATCGCCTTTTCTCCCGCCATCGTAGGGGCCGCTTCACTGGATTTTTTCCCACTTCCCAATTACACCATCAGCCTGCCTGCCAAATATGTGAGCAGGCAGTATCTGGACAATTCACAGAAAGACAGCAGAAGCTTACAGAGCTACTATGTGCAGGACCTGCGTATGATGTATACCCTGAAGCCCCGTCCTTTCAAAGCCATAGACCTCATCTTCCAGTTGAACAACGTATTCAATAAGAAATATGAGCCCAATGGCTATACCTATAGCTCTTATTTCGGTGGCAGCGTCACTACGGAAAACTTCTATTTCCCTATGGCCGGGACGAATTTTATGTTTGCAGTGAACATAAAATTGTAAATTGTCTGGTACATTACCAGATAATATTTCCAGACAATCACTGCATATGAGAATTCCCTTCGCCGTAATCTTCGGTCTGGCCTTCATGGGCCATAGCCTTCCTGTATTTTGCGGACCGGCTGCCGACACCGTTGTCCCCGCGTCGTCCAAACGACCATTAAGACCAGCAGACATCTATCGTCTTCCTGCAGTCAGCGATCCGCAGCTGTCACCCGATGGCAAATGGGTGGCCTACACCGTGACAACGGTCGACTCCATTAAAGACAAACGCACTTCAGCCATATGGATGATAGGCACAGACGGCAGTCAGGACCTTAGGATGACCAATAGCCCCGAAGGAGAATCCAGGCCCCGCTGGAGCCCGGATGGCAAATACCTTTCTTTCCTTTCCTCCCGGCAAGAGTCCAAAGGTAGCCAGGTATGGCTGATGGATCGCCGGGGAGGAGAAGGCCGGCGCCTCACAGAGATCAAAGGCGGCGTGAACGACTACGCCTGGAGCCCCGATGGACAGCAGCTGCTCCTCACACTCACCGACCAGGAACCGGAAGACACGGGAAAAGTAAAGACCACCAAACCTTATGTAATAGATCGCTATAAATACAAAGAGGACGTGGAAGGCTACCAATTCAAAAAGCTCTATACCCACCTCTACCTCTTCAACATCGGCACAAAAAAATTAGATACCCTTACCAGGGGCATCCACGATGAAGGCTCAGCTGTCTGGAGCCCCGACGGCGCTACTATCGTTTTCGTAAGCAATCGTACAGAAGACCCCGATAGGAACGAGAACTCGGACCTTTATACCATCGCAGCCCGGCCAGGCAGCACTCCCCGCCAGCTCACTACCTGGAAAGGCGCTGACAATGCCCCCCGATGGAGCCCCGACGGACAATATATCGCTTACACCCGCTCCACATCCGACGCCGACTATATCATGTATGATCAACCTATCCTGGCCCTTATTTCGAAAGATGGCGGCGAACCCAAATTACTCACCAGGGCCCTGGATCGCCCTGTCAGGAATCCCCGCTGGTCGAAGGACGGCAAGAATATCATCGCCCAGGTGACCGACGATCGCCAGCAATACCTGGCCGCATTTACCCCCGCCGATGGGAAAATGACAAAGCTGGCAGATGGGCCCCGCAGTTTCGGCCCCGCGGATGCTATCACAGACGACAGCTGGCTTACCATGCTGAGCGAACCGCAATTGCCCGCCGAGCTCTTTGTGCTGGAAAATGGGAAGCCCCGCCGTCTCACCCATCACACGGATGAGTTCCTGGCGCCCCTCTCCCTGGCGACCGTGGAAGGATTCAATTCCAGGAGCAGCGACGGGACGCAGGTATCGGGCCTCCTCTTCCGTCCGGCAACAGCGGCTCCCGGGCAAAAGCTTCCCCTGATCCTGTTCATCCATGGCGGCCCGGTAGGCCAGGACGACTATGGTTTTGACCTCACCCGCCAGATGCTGGCCGCCGGGGGCTATGCCGTCGCAGCCGTCAATTACAGAGGCAGCAATGGCCGCGGCCTGGATTTCTGTAAGATCATCTCCGGGGACTGGGGAAATAAAGAGGTCATAGACCTCCATGGCGCAGTGGACTACCTGGTAAAAGAAGGGATCGCCGATGCCGAAAAGCTGGCAGTAGGCGGATGGAGCTATGGCGGTATCCTCACGGATTATCTCATTGCGGCCGACACCCGGTTCAAAGCCGCCACCAGCGGAGCAGGTACAGGCTTCACCCTCTCCCTTTACGGAGTGGATCAATACGTCAACCAATATAATAATGAGATCGGGGCGCCCTGGAAAAGCATCGACAAATACCTGAAGATATCCTATCCTTTATTGAAGGCCGACAGGATCAGGACGCCAACGCTCTTCCTCAGTGGTGAAAAGGATTTTAATGTGCCCACGGCGGGCAGCGAGCAGATGTACCAGGCCCTGCGCACACTGGGTATCACGACAGAATTGATCATTTACCCCGGACAGTTTCATGGCATCACCACCCCATCCTATCAAAAGGACAGGCTGGAAAGATACCTCGCCTGGTATGGGAAATATTTGAAGTAGCCGCCTGTTCCGACAGTCCTCCTATTTGACGATCCGGTCCTGCCAGGCCAGCATGCCGCCTGTAAGATTCTTCACATTGGAGAACCCTGCGGTTTCAAGTATGAGGCTGGCCTGACCGCTGCGACTACCGCTGCGACAGTAGACGATCACTTCGTCGTCCTTCCAGTCGTCGATATCATCCGTCTGCATGGTCTGGACCTTGCTCAGAGGCAGCAATACGCCACCGATATTGAATTCTGCATGTTCCGACGGCTCGCGGACATCCAGTAAATGGAGGGTTTCTCCGGCATCTAATCTGGCTTTTAATTCCTCTACAGTGATAGCTTGCATACCTGCGTCTGTTTTAAGACCGCGAATATATTAAATATTATTGCTAATAGGCCCCTCCGCCACTGGACACAGTAGAATCTTGTTTCCTAACAGGCCTTTGTGTGCCCAGCCAGATATTGATCACCTGCCCGGGATAGATCCGGTTTGCGCGGCGGTCCTCGCCAAACTGCTGCGGTTCCTGCTTATAGATAAAAGCCTCCGCAGAATCCCGTACATCATGGTCCGGCACAACAGCTCCGAAAGTAAGGCTCATAGAATCCAACCGGTTTTTTGCCTGCTCATATGTCAAACCGAACAGGTCAGGAACCACAAAACCAATGCCTCCGATGCCACTGCCCAATACCAGGGTGATAGCGCTGCCCTGATGGATCTGCTCACCCGGCTTGATGGACTCACCTTTATATATTTGTTCAAGAACAGAATTCTTTGCAAAGCTCGGCTTGAAGACAGTATCCTCCAACCGCAGGCCATATTGACGCAGGATCATCTCCGCATTACGAAAGCTCATGCTCACCAGGTTCGGCATCTGGATAAAAGGAGCTTCGCTCCGGTTGATCGTCAGATACACAGTACGGTTCACCTTCACCAGGTTATCGGCTTCCGGGAATTGTCTCACCACCCGCAGCGGTGGCATCGTATCCGAATAGACGGAATCCTGTACCTGCACGCTAAACCCTGATGTTTCGAGGCTTTTCTTCGCATCCGCAAAGGACAGGCCCGTGACAGAAGGGATCTTCATCGTTTTGCCATGCTGGGTCAGCAGGGCCAGCGATCCGAGGAACAGGAACAACAGCAGGAATAATAGGACGATGCCCGCTACTATGTTTACCCAAAGAGGCCTGGAAGTGAGAGATTTGAACACGCCTTATAGTTTATTTAAAGTAATACAAATTTGTCTGGCAATGCTATTTCGTTTTACCCGCCAACGCCTCTTCGATCAGAGAGGAATAGAATTCCTTCAGCGTCCAGCCGAAAACCCTCAATTGCTGAGGTACGATGCTCGCCTCGCTTTGCCCCGGCACCGTATTGACCTCCAGCATAAACAGCTCGCCTTTCGCCTCATTATAAATAAGATCTATCCGGATGACCCCGCTGCAATTGAAGATCTGGTAGATCTTCTTAGCCGTGGCCCGGACCTTTTCCGCAATCGCCTCATCCACCTGGGCAGGGGTCGTCTCCTCATTCAGTCCCGCCGTATATTTGGCCTCAAAGTCAAAAAATTCCTTCTTGCTCTTTACCTCGGTGATCGGCAGGATGATGATCTCCCCCTTGCTGCGGAACACGCCCACCGTGAATTCACGACCGGTGATAAATTCTTCTATCAACACCTGGCTATCCTCCTTAAAGGCCTTTTCAATGGCAGCGCCCAGCTCCTCTGAAGCCGAGTTGACCTTGGACATGCCGATGCTGGACCCGCCATTGGCCGGCTTGACAAATACAGGGAACTGCAAATGCCGTGCTACCTCTTCAGGATTGTCAAAGCGGCCCTTTACCAGGTGTACGGACTTTGCCACGTTGATCCCGCTAAAGGCAGCTACCCCCACTGTAAATCGTTTGTTAAAAGTAATAGCCGAAGTAGCCGCATCACAGCTGGTGTAAGGAAGATTTAACAGATCGAAATATCCCTGCAGTTTGCCATCCTCCCCCGGCGTCCCATGAATGCCGATCAGCACCGCATCAAACAGGATCTTTTTGCCATCCAGGGTCAGTGAGAAATCGTTTTTGTCAACAGAGAGCCTGGAACCATCTTTTTTTACATAAAACCAGCCCTCTTTAGTGATGTCTATCTTGTAGACAGTATATCGATCTTTATCAATATTATTCTCAATGGTGATAGCGCTTTTATAGGATATGACAGACTCGCCGGAGTACCCGCCGGTGACAAAAGCTATTGTAGGCTTCATGAATGGAGATAAATTTTCAGCAAATAAACGAAAAAAACCACCGAATAGTACCTGAAGGCACTTAATCAATCATGGGGATTACAAAGGGGCTTGCCCCTTTGTCGCAACGCATATGTCTATTTTTTTGCGCCGACGACACTTTTAACACAAGGAGGAGGAGGCGCAAAAAAATAGGGTGAAAGTTAATCCCTCTCACCCTTTGATGACGGGAAATATCACCCGCCTATTTTCATGTAGCCAGGCTACATTCGTAAGACTCTCTTTTAAACTACCCTTAAGGTACTAATCTTGAACGTTCAAATCCAAATTAAACTTCATGTATTTATCCACAAGGGGACTATTTCTGCTATAAGTGCAGCTTCTCTTTCTTCGCCAGCAGATCCTCCACCGTCTCCCGGTACATCTCATCCGGCACACAGCAGTCTACCGGGCAGACAGCCGCACATTGCGGTTCTTCATGGAAACCCTGGCACTCAGTACATTTATTGGGAACGATATAGTAAGTATCCACACTGATAGGTGCGTTCCGCAGGTTGGCATCAATGACACTGCCATCCAGCAACGTGAACGATCCTTTTACACTGGTGCCATCCGTGATCGCCCATTCCACACCGCCCTCATAGATCGCATTATTGGGACATTCCGGCTCACAGGCTCCGCAATTGATACATTCTTCTGTTATTTTAATAGCCATATTTTACAAATTAGGGGATGATTAAGGTTAATTTTGCTGTTCGAGTACAAATATACTATTCACACAAATATACTATACAAAGCGTATCTATGCACCTGGAACAACGGATTGATTTATTGACAAAGCTAGGTAATTATTGCAAATCCGAAGAACCCGCATGGCTAGCCGCCCAACAACGGGCTCACGCTGAGAACGGCTGGTTTACCCCCGAATTCATTCAGCTGGCCATCAGGCAGATAGCCAACGAATTTCTCCAAAAGGACAAGCTGACGGCATGGGCCCGCAAGTATGAGCTTCCTTCGGAAAATCCCTTCCCCAGGACCATCGGGCTTACCATGGCCGGCAATATCCCCCTGGTAGGCTTTCATGACTTTCTCTGCATCTTCATGGCAGGTCACCGGCAGCTGATCAAGCCCTCCTCCCGGGACAACGTCCTGTTCAGGCATCTCCTTCAGCAGCTGGAAACATACCATCCTGAGGTCTCATCCCTGGTGAGTTTTGCCGAGCGGCTCAACGGTTGCTATGCCTACATCGCCACCGGCAGCAATAACTCAGCGCGCTATTTTGACTATTATTTCGCCAAATACCCCCATATCATCCGCCGCAATCGCACTTCAGTGGCCGTGCTCACCGGGCTGGAAACCCGCCAGGAGCTGGACAGGCTGGCCGATGACGTCTACCAGTATTTCGGCCTGGGATGCCGCAACGTCACCAAACTGTACCTACCGGAAAAATATGATTTCCTATCCCTGCTGGAAGCTTTTCGCAGGTACAACTACCTCGCCGACCTTGCCAAATACAAGAATAATTACGACTATCAGCTCGCCATCCTTCTCCTGAATAAGAAATATTACATGACCAACGAATCCATCCTCCTGGTGGAAGCCCCCTCCCCTTTCAGCGCCATCAGCGTATTGAACTATGAATATCACCGGCCCGGTGAAGATCCTGTCCCCGGCCTCCTCGGCAACCCGGATATCCAATGCGTGGTAGGCCAGAACCAGACCAGCTTTGGAATGGCCCAGCAGCCTGGCCTCACCGACTACGCCGATGGGGTGGATACGATGCAGTTCCTCGCCGGCCTTTAAGGCTCTGTCAAAACCTGCCGTTCTTTCCGGCCAGACTGCACACATGGCAGCCCGGCTGCTAATTTTTCGCTGACAGAGAAATCCTTTCATACCCGGCATTTCTTTTGTAAATTTATAGGAGGACACTTCGTTCTCCCTGAAACTGAGCATGTAACAATTGCCCAACCCAGGCGATCTACGAAGACCTTAGTAAATTTTTTGTTAAACCGGTCGGTTGGTAAGACCAGAATTAAAACCTTGGCGTTATTTTGCTGTCATACTATACGATCGAGAAAACGAATGTCTCAAACGAAAAAAAACTATTAATAAAATGAGAGCAAAACAAGTAGTAGCTGTTATCCTGATCAGTGCTTCGACCGCTGTTGCTACCATGTGGGGCTATAATCATGTCGCAGGTGGAAAGACAACCTATTATTATTCCCAGGACTCCGGGAAAGTTCCCGCCAATTACGTGAAGTTCTTCGATGGAGATAAAGGTGCAGGGCCCGGGGACTTCTCCGACGCCGCCAGCGCTGCTATCCCGGCTACAGTGCATATCAAGACAAAGACAGTCCGCACGGTGAGCAATAACCTACCTAAGCGCAACCCCTTTTCCGACCTTTTTGGCATCGATCCCGATGACTTCTTCGGAAATGGCAATGGCATGCGCTCCATGCCGGAAATGGCTTCAGGTTCAGGTGTCATCATCAGCAACGATGGCTATATCGTCACCAACAATCACGTAGTGGATGGAGCCGATGAAGTGACAGTTACCCTCAGCAATAGAAAATCATTCAAGGCTAAAGTAATTGGCGCCGACCCCAGCAGCGATCTGGCGGTTGTAAAAGTAGATGCCCAGGGCTTACCCTTCCTGTTTTACGGTAATTCCGATGAGGTAAAGGTCGGGCAGTGGGTCCTTGCAGTTGGTTACCCGCTGACGCTTGAAACGACGGTCACCGCCGGTATCGTCAGCGCAAAAGGCCGTACCCTGGACATCAACAAACGCCAAAGCCAAACCCCCGTTGAATCCTTTATCCAGACAGATGCTGCCGTCAACCCCGGCAACAGTGGAGGTCCCCTTATCAATACGCAGGGACAGCTGATCGGCATCAACTCGGCCATCGCTTCCCCCACAGGTTCTTATGCAGGTTACTCTTTCACGATCCCAGTCAACATCGTGAAAAAGATCGTCAGCGATATCATGAAGTTTGGTACCCCCCAGCGGGCATTCCTGGGCATCCAATACCCAAGGGACAACATGAGCGAAGACCAGAAAAGGGAACAGGGTATCAAGGACGGTGAAGGTGTATATGTTATGGACGTCACTCCTGATGGCGCTGCCTTCCATGCAGGTCTCAAGAAAGGCGACCTCATCACCAAGTTGAATGGTAACCAGATCGCCACAGGTGCGGAAATGGTAGGCCTCATCGCCACCTACAGCCCTGGTGAAAAGGTTCAGCTCACCTATAAAAGAGATGGCAAGGAATATACGGTACCCGTAGTATTGCGGAACAATTCAGGCACTACCTCCGTCGTCAAGACCTCCGTGCTGGATAAGTTGGGCGCTGCACTGGAAACCCTTTCCAAAAAGGACGCTCTTACCCTGGACGTGAAAGGTGGTGTTGTAGTGAAATCCATCACGGAAAATGGGCTGATGGATAAATCCAGGATCCAGGAAGGGTTCATTATCCTGAAAGCCAATGGACAGGATGTAAAGAATGTGGAAGAATTCCAGGCCATCCTGCAAAAATCATCCGGCACAGTTAAGCTGGAAGGCGTGTTTGCAGGCTATGAAGGAGTGTATACCTATCCTTTACGACTGAACAACGCAGAATAAGATCTCCATACAAATATTGAAAGGGTTGGCCGCAAGGTCAGCCCTTTTGTTTTTCTAAATATCTCATCAGCTCATTGCCCAGCGAATCCGGAGAAATAGCCGTGTTGGCCAGTACAACCACGGCAAATTGCAGCTTGAGATGAATAGCCAGGTAACACCGGTATCCACCCGTCCCGCCATTGTGAAACAGCACCCTTTCTTCACCAGGCCGTATATAATGCCAGGCAAGCCCCAGCACAAGGTCACCTTGTGAAAAGGTCGAATCATGCGTCATCTGTATCGCCTTGCCCAATTCTCCGGCGACGCCACCCAGATTGGCTTGCGCATATTTCAACATATCCCCCGCAGTAGAACGGATGGCCCCTGCGCCTGCAAATGCTGCCGGCAGGTTCCAGGGTGAATTGTAGTTCCCGCTGAAATCATACCCTTTCGCGAAAAAGACAGAATCCTGTTCCCGGATAGTCACACGCGTATCATACATGCCCAGTGGCCGGCAGATCTGCGACACCACCATCTCTTCATACGATCGGCCATAGACGCGCTGCAGGATAACGCCCAGTAATCCCACTCCAATATTGGAGTAGTCGTATTTCGATCCCGGCACTCTGCCCGGCTGCCAATGCTTTAGAAAACTGTATAATTTCTCAATGGTGTAATTCCTGTAAGGGTCCTGAAGGTCGACTACAGGCGCAAAAAAATTGGAGGGCATACGGGGCAAGCCCGAGGTATGGTTGGCAAGATCTCTCAACCTCATCACCTTGCCAGAATATTGCAACAATGGAATTGAATCCGGCAGGTATTTGTTCACCGAATCGTCCAGCCTGAGCTTGCCTGTGACGATCGCCAGCCCCAGCAACGTGGCAGTAAACGTTTTGCTAATGGATCCGATCTCGAAGATCGTTGCGGAATCCGGGGCCTTCCCGCTGCCCTTTCCTGTCTCACCATAGCCATAAAACCGTGTTTTCCCTTCTTTCAGGATACCGATGCTCAATCCCACGGCATGGTTATTCTTCAAATAGGATTGCACCATCGAGTCGATGGCTTTATCCGGCGTGGATGGCTGCCCCTTGCACCCCGTGGCGGTTGAGACAAGGAACAACAGCCATACAACTTTATTCATAGATCACTTCTTTTCAAGAACGCTATATCCCCATGGCTCCAGTACTACCTGCCCTGCTGATGCTATGTCAACCTCGGCTCCCGTAAATATCTCCCGGAAAACACCTGTCACCTGCCAATCGACGGCAGGCACGGCCAGCGGTTCCCCCGAAATATTCAATAACACCACCACTTCATCCCCGCCCGTGCTGCGAACAAAGCCAAAGCAGCGCCAGCTCTCGCCGGTGGATATGCGCCGGGTAGTGACAGCAGGGTCGCCTCCTCTTAAGGCAGGGTGCCGCCGCCTGCATGCCAGCAGCGCCTTGTAAAAAGCATGCAGCTCATATTGGCCCGTCCAGGCAATGGGATCCTTTTCGAAAAATTGCAGCCGCTTGTGGTTCGGCAACTCCTGGCCGCTGTAGATCATAGGCATGCCGCCCCAGGTAGCACACAACACGGCAAATGCCCTGGCCGCATTACCCATTCTTTCATATTCACTGCCGCTGTGGGAATTTTCATCATGGTTGGAAGTAAAGAAAACGCGTATACCATCGGGAGGGAACATGGAGCTGTAATACTGCAGTACCTCATCCAGCCCGTCCAGGCCCGACTCCTTTCTCCATACGGCCTCCATCTTATGAAGGAACTTCCAGGTATATGTCGCGTCGAAGACCTCATGGTAGGCTATCTCCTCGCACTCGGCCAACCAGAAAAGATCTTTCTTTATCATGTCCAGCTCCGTCCTGGCCGCTCTCCAGAAATCCAGCGGCACCAGCATCGCCATATCGCAGCGAAACCCGTCGAGATCGCATTCCCGCAGCCAGAACGACATGGCATCGATCATATCCCGCCAGAGGTCCTTATTGTCAAAGTTCAGGTCGATCACATCTTCCCAGCCATGCGCCTCATAGAATTGACCGTCCTGGTTCTTGCGGTAATACTCCGGGTGCTCCCTGGTCCACCGGTGGTCCCAGCCCGTATGATTCGCCACCCAGTCGATGATGACCCGAAGGCCCAGTGCATGCGCCTCCTTTACCAGCTGCCTGAGATCCTCCAAAGTCCCGTACTCGGGGTTCACACTTCGATAGTCGCTGCACGCATAGTAGCTGCCCAGGGTCCCTTTACGCTTTTCAACGCTGATGGGAGTGATAGGCATAAACCAAAGGATGTCAATCCCCATGTCCTTCAGTCGGGGCAGTTCACGCGAAAAAGCATTAAAAGACCCCTCGGGGGTATATTGTCGGAGATTAACTTCATAAATATTGGAGCTGTAGGTCCAGCCGGCACGTGGAAAAGGAACACTCATGTTGCTTCGATCTTTGCTTCGGACGGGAAGTTAATATATATTCTCTTTCGCAACACACAAGATTGTACCTTTGACAATCATTAGCAAATGAAAACTTTCAACGTTCCCATCATCTACCGTAGCCCGCTGATCAGCGCCATAAAACAGCGGCGTAAGCAGCAGGATAAAATGAAGAAGGATTTTGCGCCCACTCTGCTGGAACTGGGCAATTTACATATTTACCTGGCCCGCCATTTCGGTTTTTGCTACGGGGTAGAGAACGCAATCGAAATATCTTTCCGGACCATTGAGGAGAATCCCGGCCGCCGCATCTTCCTGCTCAGCGAAATGATCCATAACCCCCAGGTAAACGCCGACCTGCAATCCCGTGGCGTACGCTTCCTGCAGGATACCTACGGGCAACAGCTCATTCCATTCGGGGAGCTGAATGCAGATGATATTGTCATCATCCCCGCCTTCGGCACTACCCTGGAGATCGCAGACAAGCTGCATTCCATCGGCATTCATACGGAACAATACAACACTACCTGCCCTTTCGTGGAAAAGGTCTGGAACAGGTCTTCGCAAATAGCGAAAAAAGATTATACGATCATCGTTCACGGCAAGCCGGGACATGAAGAGACAAGGGCCACTTTCTCTCATGCTGCGGCCGACACGCCAACCGTGGTGGTGAAAGATATGCAGGAAACAAAGGTCCTTGCGGAATATATCAAAGGCTCATTGCCTCCCGATTCGTTCTACGACGCTTTCAAAGGGCAATACAGCGAAGGATTCGACGTGAAGAAAGACCTCCGTCGCATTGGCGTGGTCAACCAGACCACGATGCTGGCCAGCGACACCCAGGCCATTGCAGATTTTCTGAAAGCTACGATGATCGAAACCTACGGGCTGGACGACAGCACCGTCGCAGAGCGCTTTGCCGACACGCGTGATACACTTTGTTATGCTACGCTCGACAACCAGTCCGCCGTCATGGGACTATTGGATACGCCTGCCGATCTCGCCATCGTCGTGGGCGGATACAACTCCTCCAATACATCGCACCTGGTGGAGCTCTGTGAAGAGAAATTACCGACCTACTTCATCAGCTCGGAAGAAAAGATCCTGTCACCGACAACGATCTCACATTACAACTTTCACAGTAAGGAGGAAATAACAACGAAAGATTGGCTGCCGGGGCAAAAGCCCACACGCATCCTTGTCAGCAGCGGAGCCTCCTGCCCGGACGCGCTGGTAGAAGCCGTCATCAGCAAGCTGGCCGGATACTACAACGCCATGGACAAGCTCGAAGCGCTTATACCATCTTAAAACCTTCCAGGAACTTTGTATTGAAATCGCCGCTGCGGAAACGCTCGTCCTTCATCAGCTGCAGATGGAAAGGGATCGTGGTCTTGATTCCCTCGATCACATATTCGCTCAGGGCCCGATGCATGGTATTGATCGCTTCTTCCCGGGTACGGGCTACTGCAATGATCTTTGCGATCATGCTGTCGTAATAAGGCGGAATGGTATACCCTGCATAAGCATGCGAATCCACCCGTATCCCATGCCCGCCAGGCTGGTGAAGTACGGTGATCCGGCCCGGGGAAGGCCTGAAATCATTATAAGGATCCTCGGCATTGATACGGCATTCGATGGCATGTCCCTGCGGCTCGTAGTTGAGACCGCTGATAGGATCGCCTGCCGCTATTTTGATCTGCTCTTTGATCAGGTCGAAATTCACTACCTCTTCCGTCACGCAATGTTCCACCTGGATACGCGTGTTCATCTCCATGAAATAGAAGTTGCGATGTTTGTCCACGAGGAACTCGATGGTGCCCACACTTTCGTAGTTGATGGCGGAGGCTGCCTTGATAGCGGCATCCCCCATTCGCTTGCGCAATTCCGGGGTCATGAAGGGGGAAGGAGATTCCTCTACCAGCTTCTGATGACGCCGTTGGATAGAGCAATCCCTTTCGCTGAGATGGCAGACCTTTCCATATTGGTCACCCGCCACCTGGATCTCGATATGACGGGGCTCTTCCACGAATTTCTCCATGTAAATGCCGTCATTCTTGAACGAGGCGCCTGCTTCGGCCTTTGCAGTATTATACGCACGCTCCATCTCGTCCTCCGACCAAACGACGCGCATACCCTTACCACCGCCGCCGGCCGTAGCCTTCAGGATGATGGGGTATCCCACTTCCTTTGCCAGTCCCTTGGCCTGGTCCAGGCTTTCCAGCAGCCCCTCGCCGCCAGGTACCACCGGTACACCGGCCGCGATCATGGTCTCCTTGGCTGTGATCTTATCCCCCATGGAATTGATCATGGCAGGAGTAGGCCCGATGAATTTAATGCCATGCTCGCCGCAGATCTCTGCAAAACGCGCATTCTCAGCCAGGAATCCATATCCCGGATGGATCGCATCTGCATTGGTGATCTCGGCAGCAGCCATAATATGAGGGATATTCAGGTAAGAATCAAAGCTGGCCGGCTTGCCTATACATACAGCTTCATCGGCAAACCTGACGTGCAGGCTGTCCTTATCTGCAGTAGAGTAGACCGCAACCGTCTTTATACCCATCTCACGACAGGTACGGATGACCCGGAGGGCGATCTCTCCTCTGTTGGCAATCAGTATCTTTTTAAACATTCTGACTATTTTGTGGTAACTAAGCAGGTTCTACCAGGAACAAAGGTTGGTCATATTCCACTGGCGAGGCATCCTCAACAAGCACTTTTACGATCCTGCCTTTTACTTCGCTTTCTATCTCATTGAAAAGCTTCATGGCCTCGATGATGCAAACTACTTTTCCCGGCTCGATCTCGTCACCCACATTTACAAAGGAAGGCTTGTCCGGGGATGGACTGCGATAGAAAGTTCCGATCATCGGGCTTTTTATAGTGACGGTATTACCGGCGGGCGCTTCAGCGGCTTTGGCAGGCTTTTCAGATGCAGAGACCGCCGCAGGCTGCTGGGCCACAGGGGCCGAAGTAGCTGCCATGGCTGCCATAGGCTGTGCCTGCATGGGGGCAGCGATCAGTTGTTGAACGGGTTCTTCTTTTTGCTTGATCGTCAATTTAAATCCTTTCTCCTCTATGCTAACCTCTCCGATATTTGACTTATTGATCATCTTGATCAATTCCTGAATCTGTTTAAAATCCATATGGATGAATTTACAGTGTTTGGGCGGCAAATTAGGGATTAAAGCTAAAAATACCCAAAAACACCGGTGAAATTTGAAAATTCAACGGTCTGACAATCAGTACTATTTCACCCTTTCCACATACTCACCCGTCTTGGTGTTGACCCGGATCAGCTCGCCTTCATTCACAAACAAGGGCACGTTCACCGTTGCGCCCGTCTCTATAGTGGCAGGCTTCAATGTACGGGTAGCCGTGTCTCCTTTCATGCCCGGCTCGGAATAGGTCACCAAAACAACGATCTTATCAGGTAATTCAACGCTCATAGGTTGTTCCGTCTCAGTATTGATCAATACAGAGACTTCCTGGGCTTCTTTTAAGAATTGAGGAGCATCGATCAGCTGTTCTTGCAGGGCAATCTGCTCGAACGTTTCATTATCCATGAAGTTATAGCCCGTGTCATCCTTATACAGGTATTGAAAAGCTTTTCTTTCCACGCGCACCGGGTAAATGGTATCGCCGCTGTTCCAGGTCTTCTCGATAGAACGGGAATTATCCACCCCTTTCAGCTTGGCCCAAACTTTTGCTGCGGCCCGGGCAGTCTTGTTCTCGCCGAACTCAACGACGGAGTATAGACTTCCGTCCAATTTGATGATCATACCACGACTGATGTCTGCTGTATTTGCCATATATCCTGTAAAGTTTTTACCTCCCCGGTTTCCACGAGGCGGGGGGCAAATCTACGGCAAAAACAACACCCGGCCAAGACCGAAACGAACGATCCGTCCTGCACCCGCGGAAAAACCCCCTCACGGGGGTTTTGATCCAAGAATGCCGGTGGGCCAGTGATGGCGCCACCCCTTAGTGGAAACGCTCTCCCACCGGGCATGATAACCCTTATTTCTTACCTGTTCACCGGATCGGGGAACTTATAATGGATCGTATCCGCCACCATAGTCAATGTATCTTTCTTCTCCATAATAACTATTGAGACTGCCCCTTTGTATCCCGCCGATTTGGTCTTGATGATGATCACGCCGTTTCGTCCTTTTTCCCCGTATTTCTCTAAGGATGACTCATCCTTCAGCACATGGATCGACTCGATGGAGTTCTGATCCAGCTTCCTCATGCCTTCATAGGAAGTCTCCACTCCATCGATTATAAACAGGCATTTGTTCATCGCACTGTCCACGGATCTGCTTTCCACTGTGACGCGCTGCAAAGTATCCCGGGTCTTTATCTGACCACCGTCCGCACCGGCATTCATCAGCACTGGTACCCGCTTGCCATCCTTCAGCCGGACCTCGCCTTTCTTTACGTAATTCTTTGTATACACCAGCACCACCCCATTCGCGCCGCGTGGCCCGAAGGCGGCGGCAGCTTTCAGCACATTGATGGAAGCAATATCACTCTGGTTCACTTTCGACAATCCCTCTTCCTCCTCAACCTCGTCAATGACGATCATGGGCTTGGCCCCTTTCGACGGAGGAGTGACCACGCTCAGGAAATTTTTCGCCGGGGTCGTATCCAGTTTACTTACAACAGGTTGCTGCCTGACATGTATAACTGCCTTGTCCCGGAAGGCTACGAGCAATACACCCAGCAGGGGGACGATAAAAAGGAATCTCAACAGATGAAGACGGGCGCTTTTGGATCTGTTCATCATAATAATGCGTTTTTTAAGAGATGAAAAATTAAAGTTATTGGCCAGGCGATAGCAGGGCTCGCCGATGACTTTCAGTAAATGGTATTGATAGTGCTTCCTGTCCAGGCCGCTGGCCAGGACCTGCTGATCCGCGATGAATTCCAGGTTCTGACGGATGGCATGCCGGATCAGCCAGCTGAAGGGATTGAACCAGCTTACAATGCACAGCAGTTCCGCCAAAATGATGTCCACCGTGTGCCTTTGCCGGACGTGCACATACTCATGGAGGATGATCTCCTCCCACTCTTTTTGCGTACGCAGCTGCGCATTTACATAAATGGCGTTCCCGAAAGAAAAGGGAATGATGGGCTTATCCACCTGGTAGATCGCTACCTCCGCATCCGGTACCAATGTAGCCTCTTTCCGTATACTGCGCAGCGACAGCCACCTCATCAGCAGCCGGCCAGTCAGTACCAACGCCCCCAGGGCCACCACACAGAGCAATAGGTCCCAGCGGGTGAAGAGGGGAGCCGCCTGTAGGGCCGGCAACCCCGTAATAGCAGGGATATAGCTGATCACCCGGACCTTTCCGGAGATGGCCTCCTCCGCAGGTAATACAATATGGACCAGCGGCAGTAAAAAGGACAGGATCGCATACCCCAGCAAATACCATCTGTTCATCGTATAAAAGGTCAGCCTGCGCAGCAGCAGCTGATAGAACAGCCAGATAATGGCCAGAGAGATAGAACATTTCAGCAGGTATAAAACGATCGAAGGCATAATTGATATTTGACGACGTAATAAATAAATGTGTATTTCACTTTTCTCCCCCGGATCCCGACCGCTCGATCAGATCGATGATCTCCTTCAGCTCCCGTGCACTCAGTTTCTTCTCTTCTACAAAAAAGTTCACCAGTTCCTTATAGCTGTCGGCGAAATAATCCTTCACAAACCCATTCATGAATTTCTTCTTGTACTCATCTTCAGAGATGACTGCCTTGTACAGGTAAGCATTCCCAATAAGCCGGCTGGTGAGAAAACCCTTCTTTTCAAGGTTCTTGATCGTGGAAGCCAGGGTCGTATAAGGGGGCTTGGGCGCCTCCATATTTTCCAGGAACGACTTTACATTCCCCTCTCCCACTTTCCACACGGCCTGCATAGCCTCTTCCTCCTGCATGGTAAGTTTTTCCATATAATTACGAAGTTTTCGTAAATCTACGAGTTTTTCGTAATAAACAAATAAAATCTTTCCTTTTTCGTTAAACTTTTAATTTTACACTTCAATCTAAAGTTCGAAATTGGGTGGACCGCACCCTGGGTGCATTCAATTAAACTGAAAATAGCAAGATGAAAAAAGCATTCCTGATCGTACTCGCATTAGCCTGTTCCCATTTCCTTTTTGCCCAGCAACCGCAACAACCTACCCAGACCACCGCCACCGTCCCCCAGGACCAGGCGCCCTATCTTAAATATCCCACTGTCCCGCCCTTTCACCTGCTGAAGCTGGACAGTGCCACCTATCTGACAAAAGACGATCTGAAAAAACATCACCGCACTTTGGTCATGTTCTTCAGCCCCGATTGCGACCACTGCAAACACCAGACGGAATCGATCCTGGCCAACTTTGCCGATTTTAAGGACATCGAGATCATCATGGCCACCTATCAGCCCTTTTCAGAGATGAAGGAGTTCAATACCCACTACCGCCTCTTCGAGCATCCCAACATCAAGCTGGGCCGGGACGAAAAATTCTTTTTAGCTCCCTTCTATAAGATCCGCAATCTGCCCTACCTGGCGCTTTATGACAAAAAAGGCAACCTGATCACCACTTTCGAAGGCACCCAAAAAGTAGATACCATCGTGAAGGCCTTTCAGCAAAAAGCAAGTGAAGATTAGTCATTGACTAGTGCAATACCCCTACCTTTGCTCCGCAAATAACATTTTTGTCACTTATAAAATATTGAATGATGAAAGTTACGGTTGTAGGTGCGGGTGCCGTAGGCGCTACCTGTGCCGATAATATCGCCCGTGCAGCATTGGCCCAGGAACTGGTGCTGTTGGACATCAAGGAAGGATTAGCCGAAGGAAAGGCCCAGGATATGATGCAGACTGCCGCCCTGCTGGGTTTTGACACCCGCATCACTGGCAGCACCAATGATTATTCCAAAACTGCCGGCAGCGACGTGGTGGTCATCACTTCAGGCCTGCCCCGCAAGCCCGGAATGACCCGTGAAGAACTGATCGGCACCAACGCAGGCATCGTAAGAGGCGTAGCGGAGAACATCCTCAAACATTCTCCCGACGCCATCATTATCATCATCAGCAACCCCATGGATACGATGACCTACCTGGCCCTCACGGCTACGGGTCTTCCCAAACAACGTATCATCGGTATGGGCGGCACCCTCGATAGCGCCCGTTTCAAATACCAGCTGAGCCAGCATCTGGGATGTAGCCCCGCAGACCTGAATGCGGTGGTCGTAGGCGGTCACGGAGACACCACGATGATCCCCCTTATTCGTCTGGCCACCTGGAACAGCGCCCCTGTCACCAAATTTCTCTCCGAAGAGCAGCAGAAGCAGATCGTAGCCGATACCATGGTAGGCGGCGCCACTCTGACCAAGCTCATTGGAACCTCTGCCTGGTATGCCCCCGGAGCAGCAGGAGCAGCGTTGGTGGAAAGCATCCTGCGGGATGAAAAGAAATTATTCACCTGCTGCGTTTCCCTCAACGGGGAATATGGTCAAAAAGACATCTGCCTGGGTGTTCCCGTAGTCATTGGGCGCAATGGATGGGAAAAGATCCTCGACTTCGGTCTCAACGCAGAAGAGCAGGCCCTCTTTAATAAGAGCGCTGACGCCGTTCGCAGCATGAACGACGTGCTGAAGACATTATAATCGTCGGGCTGAAGATAAAATATCAAACCCCTGGCATCATCTGATAGCCGGGGGTTTTTAATGATGCCAGGTCAGCCCATGCTGACCCGCTTTTATTTTCTCATTAGTGACATGCTCATACCGCGGATAATCCTTCGTTCGCAGCTCTTCCAGCAGCGCCCGGGCCTCCTCAGTTCTACCCAGCTCTTCATAGATCATAGCGAGCGATCCGATCGCCGGCGTATAATCCGGGTATTTCGTGTGCATCATCTGAAATACGGCTACCGATCTCTCCATCTCATTCACCAGGTAATAATTCTTTGCCACCGAGAAGGCGGAATACACGTCATTTACCAGCTTATCATATCGCAAATTAAATCGCAGCGCCTTCGCAGGGTCATAGTAATCCTCACCATACTCGCCCATGTAGATCACACCGATCATATTACAAGCCTGGAATTTCAGGCTATCTCTTTCATAGGCCCGCAGCAGCAAAGGCAAAGCGCTATCCAGGCGCTGGTTCAAAACGTGATAATTAGCCATGGCGAACAGCCAGTGATAGGAATTCTTTCTGTTCAGCATAGCCGCCTGCAGATAAAAGTATTTAGCCGAATCATTCTTATAGTACCAATATTCATTCCCCAGGTTCTCCATCACCGTCGTCCTGAGTGAGTCCGGCACATCCTTGAAAGCATTGGCTTCCATAAAGCATTTTATGGCTTCCTTTTGCTGATGGTTCCTGGAATATACCAGCGCCCGGCGATTCAATACTTTTAACTCCTTGCTGTGATCGATCTCGCATCCCGCCAACAGTAACAACAGTCCGGCCACCAGGCTGAAAGAACGCAGCTTCATCGCCGCCCCCGCGATCTTATCGAATGATTGCTGTTCCATACATTTAAAATGCCCCTTCGGACACTTCTTATACCCGATCTTTGAACAGGGACGACAGGACAGCGGCCTGACCTCCATCACCTCGTTAGGCTGGGCCCTTGCCCCGTAATAAGGATACATCCCAAACTCCGGGACCGTATTACCCCAGACAGAAACAATAGGACGCTTAAATGCAGCCGCTATATGCATAAGCCCCGTATCATGGGTCACCACCGACTTTGCCAGCCGCACAAGGCCCGCCGATTCATTCAGGTTGAACTTCCCGCAGGCATTGTAGATCCGGATCGGGTCCATAGCCGCCAGCTGCTCGCCCAACGTCGCGTCCTCAGGTCCACCCAGCAGGATCAATGGATGCGGGATAGCAGCGCAAACATCTTTTAATTTATGCAGCGGCAGCTGCTTGGTAGCCAGTGCCGCACCAATGACCACCCCAATATACCCCGCCTGATGTGCAGTGGGAATATCTTCCGGCTTCAGCTCGTCGGCCTTTGGAATAAAATAATCCAGCCCCATCCCGTCATTGCGCACACCAAAAGAACGCACCGTTGCCAGGTACCGGTCAACAATATGTTCGTCCGGCATCCTGTTCCATTTAAAATTCGTGTACAGCCATTTCTCAATGTTCAGCTTCCTGAAAGAGAAAGCCTGCTTGCCCAGCGCCTTCTTTACTTTCAGCGTCCGGACATTATGATGGAGATCGATGACATAGTCAAAATCGGCTGCCTGCAGCTCCTTTATCATCCCGTCCCAGTCATCTCCCAGTAAATGCAGCTTATCGATATAGGGATTGGCCTCCAGCACAGGCCTGAAAGCGGCCTTCGTGAGAAAATGTACTTCAGCCGTGACTATTTGCCGCTTCAGACATCGTACTACGGGTGTGGTGAGCACGATATCCCCAATAGAGCTAAAGCGTATGATCAGGAACTTCATTACACAAATTTATGCCGGCTCGATATAGTCCAGGTCTTTTCCAAAAGTTTCTTCTGTAAGGATCAAGGAAATGAAAGAGATGGTAAATACGATGATGCCGGTGATCATGGCGCTTCTCAGGTAGGCATGCGCAGGATCGAAATATCCCTGCAGGCTGACGAAGAGCAGGGACACCAGGTTCAGCGATCCCCTGGCCATATTGGGCGCTGTCGTCGCCACCGTAGCCCGGATATTCGTACCGAACTGCTCGGCGGCCATCGTTACGAACATTGCCCAGAAGCCTGTCCCAAAACCCAGGCAGGCGCATACCACATACATCGTCGTGGACGATTGCCCGTCAAGGCTGAAGAACCAGATAATGGACAACACCGTGATAATATTAAAGATATACAGCGACTTTTTACGGCTTCTCAGCCACTGGCTCACAAAGCCGATCAGAACATCACCAATGGAGATAGCGGCATAAGCCACCATCACGGCTTTTCCGGGATCCACCGCCCCCTTGATATTCAGCTTGGCGGCAAACTTGTCGGAGAAAGAGATCAGGATGCCAATGACAAACCAGTTCGGCAGGGCGATCAGGATGGCCGTGAGGTATTTTTTCAGTCGCTTGCCACTGGTGAACAGCATGAGGAAATCACCTTTACGGACCTTCGCACTCGTCTCGATGCTCTTGAACATCCCGGATTCCAGCACCCCTACCCGGAGGAACAGCAGCAGGAAGCCCAGACCGCCCCCGATGAAATAACAGGTACGCCAGCCTTCACCATTCGGCCCAACCAGCCAGACCCGTATAAAATAGGCAAAGACCGCACCGCTGAGTCCTATCCCCGCCACCAGGGAAGTAGCCAGACCGCGCCGCTCCTTTGGCATCAGCTCGCTCACCAAAGTTATACCTGCGCCAAGCTCACCCGCCAGCCCAAGCCCCGTAATGAACCGCACGATCTCATATTGCGTCACATTCTGCACGAAGCCATTGGCGATATTTCCCAGGGAATATAGAATGATAGAAGCATACAATACTTTCAAGCGGCCTTTTTTGTCTCCCAGTACGCCCCAGATAATACCCCCTACGAGGAGGCCCATCATCTGGATATTGATGATACGCAGGCCGTCCTTTGCAATGCTGTCCGCGTTCAGACCCAGGGACTTTAAAGATGGTACGCGGATAATGCTGAAAAGGAGGAGATCATAGATGTCTACAAAATAACCCAGGGCCCCGACAATGACAGCCAGGTTAAAAAGGGGAAGTTTTTTTTGTTCCATGTAAGCAATACGTTTTTAAAAGGATATTATTTCCCTGCAGCCGATTTTTTGTTCCCGAAGAACAGCTTGTACAGCACAGGAAAGGTAGTGACCGCCACAATGCCGATGACGATGACCTCCAGGTGCTTCGTCAGGTCGAACCCATACTTGTTCATGACAAACTTCTGGAGGTAGTGGCCCGCAAAAAGCATGGCAAAGACCCAGGCGATACAACCGATGATATTGTAGAACATGAACTTTTTCCTGTCCATCGATACGATGCCCGCAATGATGGGCGCAAAGGTCCGGACGATGGGTAGGAAGCGGGCAAATACGATCGCCTGTCCTCCATGCTTGTCATAAAACTCCTTGGCCTGGTGCAGATACCGTTGCTTGAAAAAAAAGCTGTCCTTCCGATGGAAAAGGAACGGGCCGCTCTTTCGGCCGAACCAATATCCCAGGGCATTCCCGATGATGCCCGCAGCAGACACCAATACCAGCAGGATCACAAGGTCGAGGAAATCACTCCCTGTCCCGCCCGGCAAAAGGCTGGCAATGAGCTTGCCGCTGTAAATGCCCGCTACGAAGAGGAGACTGTCCCCCGGAAGAAAAAAGCCCACCATCAGGCCAGTCTCAGCGAAGACAATAAATAATAGAACCCATAAGCCGCCATTATTGATATAAAAGTCAGGGTTAAGGAGATCTTTCCAGGTAAAAACCAAAAGTTCGATCATAAAAAAGGTGCCGTTTAAAGGTGCTATTTATAGGTATTCACAGTGGCTTCGCTCAACTCCCCTTCCCATTTGCTCACCACTACTGCTGCAATGCTGTTCCCCAATACATTTGTTGCGCTCCGCGCCATGTCCAATATCTGGTCGATCCCCAAAAGTAACAACAATCCCTGCTGCGGAATATTATATAAGGACAATGTTCCGGCAATCACCACTAATGAGGCCCTTGGAACACCTGCGATCCCCTTGCTGGTGAGCATAAGCACCAGCAGCATGGAGATCTCCTGCCCGATGGTCAATGGAATGCCGTAAGCCTGGGCAATAAAAAGAGAAGCAAACGTCATATACAGCATGCTCCCGTCCAGATTGAAGGAATATCCAAGAGGCAGGACAAAGCTGACGATCTTCGGCGGACATCCAAATGCCTCCAGCTCCTGGATCAGCCGGGGAAAGGCCGCCTCCGAGCTGGCCGTGCTGAATGCCAGCAGGATCATATCCTTTACGGCAATGGCCAGGTAGATCACCCGTTTCCCCACGAAGATGGAGGCTATCAGCAGGAGGATCAGCCAAAGCCCGAGAATGCTCAGGTAGAAGCTGATGATAAATTTCCCGTAGGTCACCAGCAGCTCCGGCCCTTTCACCGCCAGGACAGAGGCTATGGCTGCCATGGCGGCCACGGGTGCAAAGTACATAACATATCCCGTTACCCGCAGGATCACATGCGCCACGGCATCCAGGCCTTTGATAACGATCTTCCCCTGCTCGCCGATGGAGGCAGTGGCGATCCCAAAGAATACGGCAAATACAACTATTTGTAATATTTCATTGCCCGCCATCGCCTCGAAGATGCTGCGGGGAAAAACATGTGTGATAAAAGTTTTGAAGGAAAGAGAAGCCTGCTCGATACCCGTTGCAGCATTGGCAGCCGGCAGCGGCAGTGAGAGCTCGTTCCCCAGTTCCAGGCTGTTCATGATCACCATGCCCAGCATCAGGGACAGCAGTGAAGCGCCCATGAACCACAGCAGCGTCTTTCCCCCGATACGTCCCACTGACTTCACATCTCCCAGCTTGGCGATCCCCACCACTAATGTGCTAAATACGAGGGGCGCAATGATCATTTTGATCAGGCGAAGAAATATATCGGTCAGCACCGAAATACCGCCGGAAAAACTATCGATCGTTTGTGCAGATCCGGTGTAATGTACCCATAGTCCCACGACCACTCCCAGCGCCATTGCAATCATTATCCAGCTCGTAAGACTGATCTTCCGCATAGTTAGCCTCGCTTTAAGGTGCAAAAAATCGAAAAATCCTGACTTGACAAAACTTTAATCCATAAAAACGCCCCGCTGGTAAGAATTGGAGCCTCATTATTAAATATTTGTTTATTTTACGACCCTGAATTGTCACACATACATGATTCACCTTATTGTTCACCCCATGCGGGCCAGAGGTCCGCTTAACTGATCAAAACGACTTAATATGAGTTTATTTCGAAAGAAGTCTTTGGATGTATTGCTGGCGCAGGCAGGCGATTCAAAGGGTCTGAAAAGAACCCTTGGGGCCGTCAGTCTTGTCGCCCTTGGTATCGGCGCCATTATTGGCGCCGGTCTGTTTGTAAGGACGGCTGCCGCCTCGGCGGAAGCGGCCGGTCCTGCCGTCACCCTTTCCTTCATCGTGGCAGCCATCGGCTGCGTCTTCGCGGGGCTTTGCTACGCGGAATTTGCTGCGATGATCCCCATCGCGGGTAGCGCTTATACTTATGCTTACACCACCCTGGGTGAGCTGGTAGCCTGGATCATCGGCTGGGCCCTGATCATGGAATATGCATTGGGTGCCGCCACCGTTTCCATTGCCTGGAGCGAATACCTGAATACGCTGTTGGGAGGCAGTATCCCCTATGAATGGAGCCACTCGCCGTTCGAGCATGTCAATGAGGTCTTGGGCAACGCCATATCACAATTCCCTGTGGAGATCTCCCACCTGGCAAAGAATGGTATACTGCTGTTAAGCGACACCCAGGTAAAAGGGCTGAGCCCGGAATTGCATGCATTGGTCGCCACGCACAGTGGCATCGTCAATCTCCCTTCCCTTTTGATCCTGCTGCTGCTGACCTTGTTATTGATAAAGGGTACGGAAGAGTCGGCCATGGTCAATGGTATCATCGTATTTATCAAAGTCGCCATCGTGCTGATATTCATAGCTGTGGGATGGCGCTTCATCAACCCGGCCAATCATACCCCCTACCTGATCCCTGAAGGCACTCCCGGGCACGAAGGTTTCTTCAAATGGGGATGGGGCGGTGTACTGGGCGGAGCCGGCATCGTCTTCTTCGCCTTTATAGGCTTTGACGCCGTATCCACAGCCGCTCAGGAAGCCAAGAACCCTAAAAGGGACATGCCCATCGGGATCCTGGGATCACTGGCTGTTTGTACCGTATTATATATTCTCTTTTCCCATGTTATGACGGGCGTCGCCAACTGGAAGGAATTCGCCGCCCAGGGTAAGGAAGCTTCCGTAGCCTATGCCATCAGGACCTATATGACAGGCTACAGCTGGCTGGCCACTGCCGTGACCATTGCCATCCTGGCGGGCTTCTCTTCGGTGATCCTGGTGATGCTCCTGGGCCAGTCCCGTGTCTTTTATTCCATGGCCAATGACGGCCTGCTGCCCAAAGTGTTCTCAGATCTGCACCCCAAGTTCAGGACACCCTACAAGTCCAACATGATCCTGTTCCTTTTCGTTGGCGCCTTTGCCGCCTTTGTTCCGGGCAGTGTGGCGGGTGACCTGACCTCCTTTGGCACCCTGTTCGCCTTCGTGCTGGTGAGCGCCGGCGTCTGGGTGATGCGGAGGAACAACCCGAATGTTGAGCGGCCTTTCAAAGCCCCGCTGGTGCCTTTTGTCCCCATCATGGGCATCCTGGTATGCTCCGGTATGATCATCGCCCTTGACCCCACTACCCTGGTAAGCGCCGCGGTTTGGATGGTCATCGGTCTGGTGGTGTATTTCGGCTATAGCAAGAACCACAGTAAGCTCAATCATCTCTGATATTTCTGATATTATTGGAAAGGCCGGGCACATGCCCGGCCTTTCTTTTCCTCCTCCACGCAATTTTCTTACCTTTGCGTTCGCTAAAAAGTTATTCATCTTATGGGTCGCATATTTGAAGTACGTAAGCACGCCATGTTCGCCCGCTGGGACAGGATGGCCAAGCAGTTCACCCGCATCGGTAAAGAAATAGCCATAGCCGTAAAGACCGGAGGCCCCGATCCCGCCACCAATCCCGCCCTCCGTCGTTGCTTTCAGAACGCCAAGAGCGTCAATATGCCCAAAGACAGGGTAGAAGCCGCTATCAAAAGGGCCCAGGGCAAAGAGATGGAGAACTATGAAGAGATCCTTTATGAAGGCTACGGTCCCCATGGCGTTGCCATACTGGTGGAAACAGCCACCGACAACCACGTCCGGACAGTGGCCAACGTAAAATCCCATTTCAATAAAGGCGGTGGCACTCTTGGCAACAGCGGTAGCGTAAGCTTCCAGTTCAAAAAAATGGGCGTCTTCAAATTAAAGCCCGAAGGCCTGAGCGCCGACGACCTGGAGTTGGAACTGATCGACCATGGCCTGGAAGAAATGGGCGAAGGCACGGGTGAAAATGATATACCGGTGCTGGTGCTCCGCGCTCCTTTCAGCGAATTCGGCAGCATGCAGAAAGCGCTTGAAGAAAAAGGCATCACCCCCATCAGCGCAGAGATCGAATGGATCCCCGGCACCACTGTCGAGCTGCCGGAAGACCAGGTGCAGGACGTGCTGAAGCTGGTAGACAAGCTGGAACAGGACGAGGACGTCCAAAAAGTCTTTTACAATTTAAAATAATTCATACGCCAGACACCTCTCCTATCATTTTGTTTGACGGGGTCTGCAATCTTTGTAACCGCAGCGTTCAATTCGTTTTAAAAAGAGACAGGCGGGGCATTTTTCGCTTTGCTTCCCTGCAAAGCTCCCTGGGGCAATCCCTGCTGCAACGTTCCGGGCTACCGGCCGATGATCTCGATTCCTTTGTACTGGTGGAAAATAATAAAGTGTATACCCGTTCTACGGGCGCCTTGCGGGTTTGCCGGAAATTGAGCGGCGCATGGTCCCTCCTGTCTGTCTTCCGGATCGTTCCCCGGCCACTGAGAGATGCTGTTTACAATTGGATAGCCCGGCGCCGCTACCGTTGGTTTGGTAAACAGGACAGCTGCTGGCTGCCATCACCTGAGTGGAAGTCAAGGTTCCTCGAATAGCCGGCGTTCACACTAGCCGGCGTTCACAGCTTTCTCTTACTCCGCCATCATCTCCTTGACGACATCGATGATCTGCTCCGCATTCGGTTTGCTGAAATAGTCCCCGTCGCTGGCATAGGCCGGCCGGTGCGCCTGACCTGTGATCGTTCTCGGGGCCGTGTCCAGCCACCGGTAGCCACCCTGTTCCTCCATTACTTTATTGAAGATATAGCCCGCTGCGCCGCCCGGTACATCCTCATCGATGATAACGATGCGGCTGGTCTTTTTCAGGGAGTCCAGGATCTTATGATGAACATCGAAAGGCAGTAAAGTTTGTACATCGACGACCTCGCAGCTGATGCCCAGCTCCTGCAGGGTAACGGCCGCCTCCGACACGATCCTGAGTGTAGCGCCATACGATACGAGCGTGATGTCCTCGCCTTCTCTTATGACCTCGGGCACACCCAGCGGAACACGAAACTCCAGGAGGTTGGAAGGCAGCTTCTCTTTCAGCCTGTAGCCGTTCAGGCACTCGATCATGAGGGCGGGATCGGCGCCTTCCAGCAAGGTATTGTACATGCCGGCAGCCTGCGTCATATTGCGGGGGACACAGATATGCAGGCCCCTCAATGCATGAATGGCCATACCCATGGGAGATCCGCTGTGCCAGATCCCTTCCAGGCGATGTCCCCTTGTGCGAACGATCAGCGGCGCCGTTTGCTGACCTGCCGTTCTGTATTGCAGGGAAGCCAGGTCATCGCTTAAAGGCTGAAGGCCGTATAATAGATAATCCAGGTATTGAATTTCGGCGATGGGACGCAGGCCACGGAACGCCAATCCGATGCCCTGGCCCATGATGGTCAGCTCCCGGATACCGGTGTCGAAGATCCTGCTGGCGCCATGTTTGGCCTGCAGCCCCGCAAATCCCTGGTTGACATCCCCGATCAAACCCAGGTCCTCACCAAAGGCCAGGACCTTCGGATTATGGGCGAACAGCTCATCGAAATAATGATTGAGGATCTCATAGCCGTTGATCAGGGGCGCTTCATCTTCATATTCTGCCGGCACTTCTGCTATATGCAAAACATTCCGTGCGCCTTCATGATAAAGGTGCGTATTATAGAGTGCCGCATTTTCTTTTTTAAGGTCGGTGTAATACTCCTTGATGGGCTTTGCCACCGGGTCATCACCAGCAAGGTCCAGCGCCTGATGCAGGGCCCTCAGCACTTCTTTACGGCCCGGTTCCCGGTTGGCCGCCAGTTCTGCGGCGATCTTTTCCAGCATCTCGCCACGGTAGGGGAAATGGTCCACCAGGTCGCGGATAAGCTCCACAGAGCGCGACACCTGGCGCTTCAGCGGCTCCTGATATTTTTCCCAGGCAGCATTCCGGTGATGCCGGATCAACTCCTTGCAGGAGGTTTCGATATCATCCAGCTCCTCTTCGCTGGCCAGCTCATTATTGACGATCCATTCTTTCATTTTTTTGATACCGTCCCACTCCCGCTCCCATTCCAGCCGCTCGGGGGACTTGTATCGCTCATGGCTGCCCGAAGTGGAATGCCCTTGCGGCTGGGTCACTTCTTCCACGTGGAAGATCACGGGGGTATGGGTCAGCCGGATCGCACGGATACCGGCTTCGAAGGCTTCGCACATACCTGCATAGTCCCAGGCCTTTACCCGGAATATCTCTACGCCGTTGGTGCCTTCCTCCTTCTGGAACCCTTTAAGGGCTTCTGAAATGGACCCCTTGGTGGTCTGGTATTTCCGGGGCACCGAAATGCCATAGCCATCGTCCCATACAAATATGGCAAGGGGCACTTGCAGGACCCCGGCCGCATTCACAGTCTCGAAGAAATGCCCCTCACTGGTGGAAGCATCTCCGATCGTACAGAAGCAAACTTCATTACCATTGTTGGACAGGTCCGTAAAAGACCTGAGCTGGTCTACTTCCCTGAAAGCTTTGGAAGCATAGGCCAATCCCAGGGCCCTCGGCATCTGGGCGGCCGTAGGCGCAAGCCCCGCCGTGAGGTTCTTGCGGTTGATCAGGTCCAGCGTTTCGCCATCAGGGCCTACAAAAGCCGTGGCGAAATGAGAGTTCATCTGCCTGCCGGCGCTATGAGGATCATTATGTACATCAGGATCTGCGTACAGCTGGGAAAAGAATTCTTCGATACTGGCTGCACCCGTGGCAAAAGCAAAGGTCTGGTCCCGGTAGTAGCCCGCATAAAAGTCTCCCGGCCGGAAGAATTTGGCCATGGCAACCTGTGGAACTTCCTTTCCGTCCCCGAATATGCCAAATTTGGCCTTGCCCGTCAGCACTTCTTTTCTTCCCAGCAGGCTGGCTTCACGGCTTTCACAGGCCACCCGGTAATCCTTCAATACTTCCTCCCGGAATTTATCGAATGATAATTTTTCCTGGTCAATGAGTTCGTTGATAGAAAGGTTTTCCATTAGAGTAAATTTGAAGGGCCAAAAGGCAAAATTAAGATTCTCTAACACACCGTGAGCAAGGGTATCCACTTGATTATTAAAAAAATAGGCCGTTCCTATAATTTATTGGCAAAGCTGGCGTTAAAAAACTTAACTTTATATACGTTTTTACAACGGGCAAACTATGAAAAAAATAGCAATTGTAGCCGGCCTAGTTTTCACCATTTTTTCCAGTTATGCGCAGGTGACTGCCATTAAGGGAGAAGCTTTGCCCAGGCCCGCCAATATGCTGGAACTGAAGGAAAACAGCCATAATTTCGGGAAGATCCCCCAGGGACGCCCCGCAGTATACGTCTTTGAGATCACCAACCTGGGGACTACGCCTGTCAGGCTGGACAATGTCCAGGCCTCCTGCGGATGTACCACCCCCGAATGGAGCCGGGACGCCATCGAAGGCGGCGCTACGGCCAAAATAAAGGTAGGCTACAATGCCTATGCGGAAGGCCCTTTTACCAAGACAGTCACCGTTGTGTACAATACGAATATGACGAGGACCATCACCATTTCCGGCGAGGTGTATAAAACACCCACAACCTCTGCACCAGAAAATCCGTCTATACAATTATTAAAACAAATAAACTGATAAAAATGAAAAAACTATTCCTATTCGCAAGTGCCATAGTGCTCTCGACGACAATGTTCGCTCAGCAGGCTGCTACCCAGAAAAAAGCAGAGGATGTAGTCAAGTTCAAGGAAATGTCTTATGACTTCGGTAAGATCAAGCAGGGTGTTCCCGTTACGCATGATTTCGCTTTCACCAATATCAGCGACGCACCCGTGATCATCGAATCAGCCACGCCCTCCTGCGGTTGCACAACGCCTGTTAAACCCGAAGGAGCCATACCCAAAGGCAAGGACAATAAGATCACTGCCGGGTTCAATGCGGCCGCAGTTGGTCCTTTTAATAAAAGCATTACCGTAAAGGTAGCAGGTGTGGATCTGCCCCTCCAATTGAAGATCACCGGTGAGGTCCTGGCGGCTGACGCCAGCAAGTCCACCGGCAAGGTCGGCGGAAGATAATAGCCCTGCACATTTAAATAACCTGCACATTTAAATAAATTATTAAAGAGGCCCCTGGCAAAAGCTTGGGGCCTCTTTGTATTTTTGCCGGATGTTAACTATCAGTCACCGCGGACAGCAAATGCCGGCTTCGCCGATCCGGAAACTCGTGCCCTACGCCGAGGCTGCCAAAAAAAAGGGCGTTAAAGTATACCATCTCAACATCGGGCAGCCAGATATAGAAACGCCCCAAATGGCACTGGATGCCGTAAGGCATTTTGACTTTAAGGTGCTGGAATATAGCCACAGTGCAGGCAACGAAAGCTACAGGAGAAAGCTCGCCGGCTATTACAAACGTTCAGGGATGGACATTGACTACCAGCAGATCATCGTCACCACCGGAGGCTCGGAAGCCATCCTTTTTGCCTTCATGAGCTGCCTCGACGCGGGCGACGAGGTCATCATACCCGAGCCGTTTTATGCGAATTACAATGGCTTCGCCGTAGCCGCGGACATCGTGGTCAAACCGCTTACCTCTTATATAGACTCCGGCTTCGCCCTCCCTCCCGTAGCGGAGTTCGAAAAGCTCATTGGCCCCCGTACCCGGGGTATCATGATCTGCAACCCGAATAACCCTACAGGTTATTTATACAGTCCTGAGGAGATGGAAACCCTCCGGCAACTGATCCTCAGGTACGACCTCTATCTTTTCGCAGATGAGGCCTACCGGGATTTTTGCTACTCCGGAGAGCACATCCACTCCCTGAACCTGAAAGGCGTGGAAGATCGCGTCATCATGATCGATACCATCTCCAAACGATACAGCGCCTGTGGAGGGAGGATCGGCGCCCTGATCACCCGTAACCAGGACGTCCTGGACACCGTCCTGAAGTTCGCCCAGGCCCGGCTTAGCCCCCCTTCCTTCGCCCAGATCCTCGGAGAAGCCGCCTGTGACCTTCCTGCGGACTATTTTGATGCTACCCGAACAGAATACCTGAAGAGAAGGGATGTCCTCGTCAGCCGCCTGAATGCCATTCCCGGCGTTTTTTGCCCCAACCCCGGAGGCGCGTTCTATGCCATGGCCAGCCTTCCCGTGGATGACACGGACAAATTCTGCCAATGGATATTAGAATCCTTTTCATACGAAAATTCTACGGTGATGCTGGCGCCCGCAGGAGGCTTCTACGGCACGCCAGGATTGGGGAAAAAAGAGATACGTTTGGCGTATGTTCTCAATACCGTCGCCTTACACAAGGCAATGGACTGTTTGGAGAAAGCGTTGGAACAGTATCCGGGAAAGATTTGACATAAATTATATTAAAATAAATTACATATATCATCATAAAGTTCATTTTTGGCCAAAACAGTGATATTTTGCCCATTTAGGCGCTAAATAATACATTATAAATAATTACATATATTCAGTTAACGACTTTTTTACATTTTTTTTGAAAATTTTGGCTTTCTAATTTGCATGTTCCTGAAATTCTCCCTAAATTGCATACAGATTCGATTGAACAAGTAGTTAGAAGCAAAAAGTGAGGGTAAAAAAAGGATTTAGCAGTTTAGATATTTATTTTAACTATTTGATAATGTTAAGCTCTTTGTTCCGGAAGATTTGACCCATAATTTTGCGGGCACACAAACAAGATCACTATCTCTTTTCATATGGCAAGCAATCGTTAGACGGCCTTCTGTTTCCACAGAGGGCCTTTTTTTTTGGACGTGCTTTTTACACCTTTCCCTCATTTTACCATCCCCAGGAACCTCCCATCCCATTCAATTGATCCGGATCCCTGTCCACTCCTTTTCTCTGGCCATTTGCTAACCTGTGCGTTCCTCCCAGCTTATAGTCCATTCTCTTTCTCTGCAGGCCTCGCTGCCTCCGCCCCTATCCTGACTCTCATACCACCAGCTTCCCGTCTTCTTCTTTTTCTCCCAGATTTTCCGCGAATTTTTCCCGGCTTTTCTATACATTTGCAACCCGTTTGGAAGCCTTCCAAAAGTCGTCCAGACAAATTTGGCGAGATAGCTCAGATGGTTAGAGCGTCGGATTCATAACCCGGAGGTCTCGGGTTCAACTCCCGATCTCGCTACATATGCAGTTCCACCAACAAAAAATGCTCATAGGGCAAAGGTTCTATGAGCATTTTGCATTTATATTCCCGCCAGGGTGCTATTCAGTTCTCAAACTCTTTACAGGATTTGCGATCGCTGCTTTTATACTTTGAAAACTTACTGTTAATAGCGTTATGAACAATGCTCCGCCACCTGTTGCCGCAAATACCCACCAGGAGAGTGAGGCCCGGTAATCGTATTTCGCCAGCCAGGCATGCAGAAAATACCAGGCAATGGGAATGGAGATGAAGCAGGAAAGTATGACCAGCATCACGAAATCCTTTGACAGCATTTTCCAGAGATTGAACACCGTCGCGCCCAGCACTTTCCGAACCCCAATCTCCTTGACACGCTGCTCAGCCATGAAAGAAGCCAGGCCGAACAATCCCAGACAGGAAATAAAGACGGCCAGCACGGCAAAGAAGCCCGCCAGGTGGCCGATGCGCTCTTCGGCGGCAAATTTCTTTGCATAGATGTCATCGATGAACCTGAAATCGAAGGGGCTGCCCGGATTATATTTCTTGAATACGGGTTCCATTTTGGCTAATGCTTCCCGCATGCGCATTGTCGGATTGACCCGGATAACCATATTGTCAACCCAACCCCCGCAAAAAAACATCACCGGGAACGGTTTATCATAGGGCGATTCCATTACCATATCTTTTACTACACCTATTATAACGTGAGGGACATTGGCAAAGATGGTGCCTTTATAGTTGACGACCTCTCCGACGGGATGTTTTAGTCCCATTTGCTTCACGGCGGATTCATTCACGATCAACCCGCCCATGACAGACGCCGTATCACCCGGAAAATTCCTGGAAAAATCGCGCCCTTCCACCACCTGCCAGCCCACCGTATGTCCATAGTCGTAGTTCACACCGAGCGTCCCGAAATTATAGGAATTGTCGGGCCCCACCCCCTTCCAGTAAAAGCCACCATTACCGGAAGTTATTTCGGTAGGGAGGCTATTGGTTTCTCCCATATCGGTGATGGCGCCGGATTGCAATAGTGCGGTTCGGATGGCCTCGTCGTGTTTGTGCAGATCGTTCGTATTCATATTAACGGCGATAAGCCCTGCGCGGTCATAGCCGACAGGCCTGTCCTTCGCATATTTTATCTGCCGGAAAACGATGATCGTCCCGATAATAAGCGTGACCGACACCGTGAACTGCACCACCACCAGCACCTTTCGCGGAATCGCGGCCAAACGGCCCACCCGGAAGGTACCCTTCAACACTTTGATCGGCTTGAAAGCCGATAAATAAAAGGCCGGATAGCTGCCGGCGATGAGGCCGGTCAGGAACGTGAACGTGAGCAACAGTAGCCAAAAGCCGCCATTGCCCCAAGGCAGGGATGTGTGTTTGTCCGCCAGCCCATTGAAAAAGGGAAGTGAGATCAGTACCAGGAAGAGCGCCAGCACCATGGACAAAAATGATACAGCGAGAGATTCGCTGATGAATTGTCCGATCAGTTGTGTACGCCGAGAGCCTATAGCCTTGCGTATACCGACTTCCTTTGCCCGCCGCTCGCTCCTGGCCGTGCTCAGGTTCATAAAGTTGATACAGGCGAGCAGCAGCACGAAGATCCCAATGATGCCAAACAGCCAGACGGTTTGTATACGGCCGCCGGACATTTTCCCGTTGGTGAACTCATTGTATAAATGGAGTTTGTCCAGTGGGAACAATGTAGCGTTTTCCGTATATCCCTTTATATGGCTTGTAGGAGCCTCCTTTACGGAGGCGGCGGCCTGTTCCATGCTGACATTGTCTTTCACCTGGACATATAATGCTCCGTTATGGTTATACCAGTTGCTTTGCGGATCCTTCGAGTTCCACCAGTTTGCCTTGTTCTCCCAGGGCATGATACAGGCCATCTCGTAGAAAGAAGTATTCTCCGGCAGGTCTTTATACACAGCACCCACTTTTAGTTCAATCTCGTTATCGATGAGGATGGTCTTGTTCATCGGGTCCGCATGCCCGAAGATCGCCAACGCCATGGATTGTGAGATCATACAGGTAGTGGGGTCTTTCAGCACGTCCCGGCCTCCTCTCACCATATCGAGCGTAAACATCTCCGGAAAATCTTTCTCTGCATAGATGGCTGTGCCCGATACTTTTTTTTCACCCGCTGCCAGTATATGAGATCCCCCGCCTGCAACAAGAGATACGTATTTCAGGTCCCTACCGTATTTCGTACGAAGCTCGTTGCCCAAGGGCATCTGTATGGCCAGGTTGGTATAAATAGTGTCTTTATTCATGTAGGGGAGTACAGCGGCCCTTGCCAGCCGGTCATGGTGCTGGTAATAATGATCGAACTGAAGCTCGTCTGCTATCCACAAGCCGATCAGCAGGGCGATGGCCATGCCGAGAGCGAGACCGGTAATATTGATGGAGGAGAACAGTTTGTTCTTTAGCAGATTGCGCCAGGCAATGGTGAGATAGTTTTTGAGCATAATTATCCATTTTCGATATTATAGCCAATATTCGCAAGCGAAAATTGCCAACCGTATGCCTGATTAGTATGTAATTGATATATAACCTATTACGCAATCACTAAGCTAACTAACCTGTACGCTTTTGCTATAGCAATTGCGCGTTTTCGATACACTTTACCGAACCAGGTAGACGTCCCAGGTTGATTTTCTCCCTTCCTTGCAGCAAGATGTAAATCAAATCCTGACCTTTTAAGAACCTGGTCAAAATTCGAAAATCCAAATTCCCGTTCTTCATGGTTCCAACCGAATGAGTTCTTAGAAACCGAATCCGGGTTAGTGATGCCCTGCGCAAGAGAGGAGGAAGCCGACGTAAGTGCAATGACGGATGAGTTGACAGTCCGTTTGTTACTGGCGCAAGCGCAGGTATTGCTGTCATGCAGTTGCTCCGAATGATACAGGAAGGTTTGGAAGGCCGGAAGAAATAGCAGGGGCCGTGGCTTATCTGGCAAGCTCTTATGCAGACTATATCACAGGGTCAGTGATCCGTGTAGATGGTGGCTTGATCAGATCCTTTTGACAAAGGCCAGTAAATCAATCACTAACCGGTTAGAAAATTGTCCCGATCTCGCTAGATACCAGGAGTGCTCTTTGTGAGAATTATCGTATTTTGGTCGTCCTGAACGCTTCCATATGAATAAGAAAATTATCGAATATGCCGTCCTGAGGGCTGAACTATTATAACTTGATAACAATGATAAGATATCATGCTGTTCAAAAACTCAATTTGGACCTTCAATGAAGATCAGAAACCTTGTCGATCTGTTTACTATTCTTCCTGAAGACGAAAGAATAATTGTCGATGTGCTACGACAGATAATTATTGAAACACTACCGGAATATTGTCGGGAGAAAATATCATACAATGTTCCATTCTTTTATGGCAACAAAGGAATATGCATTATTTGGCCTTCCACTGTTCCAAGAGGAGGTATCAAAAAGGGAGTTCTTTTAGGTTTTTGGTATGGGAACAAACTAAGTGACCGCGATCACTTTCTGTCTCACGGCACCAACAAGCAAATCTTTTATAAAATATACCAAACTCCCGAGCAGATTGATGAAAAGCCAATAAAAAAACTCTTAAAACAAGCGATCAAATTAGACAGCACCTTCAAAAACGCTTCTCCAGCAAAGCGTTGAACTCAGCAGGATCCAGGCTACAGCCGGAGATGATCCGGTGTTAATGGGTAATAGCCCATACTTAAACCTAAAGCAAAGAATTCGGACTGCAGAACCGCTGTTGTGCAATTTTAGCGTCAGAATACCCCTCGCTCTCAAGTTTACGCAAATCCTCGCAGCCTGTTTTGTCGCCCGATTGAATTTCGACACACGCCTTGTTCAATTGCATGTCTTTTCGATTTGGTTGCAGTATATATTTGAAAGAAGTTTTTTGTCCGTGTCGGGTTTGCCCGTTTCTCTTTTTATTGCCTCCGATAGCTTGTCAACGGCTTCTTTGGCTTTCCCAGTGTTATCTATTACAACAAACTTGAAAAGGGAGGTCATTTCGCAGCTTGGGAACAACCTCAGCTTTTTAAAGCAGAACTTCGTGCCGCGTTCCAATCACTCCGTTGATGTCCTATAGCCGCCGTCGCTTTTCAGGAGCGGCGGCTATATCGCTAGGCCTCCGATCTCACAATAAGATCATACGCATGCTCTGTAAAATAAATGGGGATGCTTGCCCAGCCCATTCCTTTATCTTTCGCCGACACATGGGCGGCACGGATAAGTTCCATATATCTGGCGATGATGATCTGTTCACACCAGTCTCTGGCATCCTTTCGATCTTTATCAGCAGGCTTTTCATCAAAAGTTTCGAATGCATTTTGCAGTTTTTCATAACCCTCAATTACAAAAACAACCCCTGTCGCATCCCGGCTGGATGCATCAAATTCACAAAGCCAGTCCATATCATTCGGGTCCAATCCGCCATCATTGACAAATGCAAAACAATCAATATACCAATAATCAGTATTGATATCGAACTCGTTCAACTCAAAATATAGCGCTTCCGCCTGTATTCGTTCAGAAATTGCCTGATAGAATTGATCGACCCAAATTGCCAGTTCATTAGCCTGCTCCACCAGGGATTGACCGATAACATCATGAAACTCGGTTGATGGCAGCCGATCCAGTTGTGCCTCAGCTATTACAATCGCGCCAGCCATGTCAAGCCGCAATAATGCGGGGTTGATTTGTTCCGCAAAGTTGAAATTCATATTTCTTAGAAAGTTTGAGTTATCTATTAAGGCACCGGAAATCAATTACTCTGCGCCTTTTTATCAACTGGCACTAACTCCACAAATCTCAAAGACCTGGCTACTGAATCGAACAAACTTCTATAGCGTGAAGGGTCTTTGATTTCTGTTCCTGCGGTGATCTGGTAAGCTATGCCATCCTTTGGGAAAATATAACTCACTAACGCTGCCTTTATTCCTTGTGGCTCTATTGTATAACTATACCAGACGCCTTGTAAACCATTTGCAGTCAGCCTCCCTTCTACGAAATTTGACGCACTTGGAATGCCTCTTTTTAAAGTTTCAATTGCTTTCATTTTGAATTTCTCTAAATCAAGGTTTTGCATGAATTCACTAATGACATTGATACTTGTATTAGGGTCTTCTGCTGTCTTAGGAGCCAATAAATAATAATATTCTACCCCATAAGCACTTCGATGATCAGTTGTCCAGCCTGGGGGAATGTAAAGGCTATAATTTTTCCTACCTGCATTCATGTTTGTTGTTTCAGGCATTTTAGTCGCTATTTCGTCAGCGGCTTTTTGATATTTGCCTCTGGTATCACAAGCTGTGAATATAAGTGAGACGAATAGATATTTGTATACTCCTTTCATGTTTTTGATCTTCCAGGTCTGGGTTTTCCCTGAGGCATCCATTTTACAATATACTATTTTACCAGATTGCCATCAGCAATTCGATAAAAAACAGTAAATCAATCTGAATTGGGTTAGAAGGTCAAATATTGCGATATTCCCTGGGCCGGATCCCGGTCAACAGGGTAAAAGTCCTAATAAAATGGGCCTGATCGGCAAATCCACACTCATACGCCACTTCTGTCAGGGACAGCCGGCTCGACCTGATCAGCTTTAAAGCTCTGTCGACCTTGATCTGGCGGATATAATCTCCCAGCGTACATTTGAAATATTTCGAAAAGTATTTGGAGAGCGTCACAGGATGGATCTCCAGCAATCCGGAGAATTCCGCCAGCGACCAGGAATGATCCCAGCAGTCATTTACGATCTCAATGATCTTACGCGTCCAATCCGGATAGTCATTCCGGACGACAGGGGTTGACGTGATCAGTTCAACACAGCGTTGTTCCACTGCAATCCTGCTGTGCGCATCCTGCCAGTAATGCTCTTTAAGAATTTTTAAAAGCCCCATGGAATTTACCTTAACCCTGTCGGAGAACATCTGCTCCTCCGCCGGCATGTCCAGCCCATGTTCTTTGAAGAAACTGCTCTCCAGTTCGATGTTAAAAATCCGGGTGCCCGGCTGATATTGCAGGTTCTGATGGGAAATGCCCGGGTAGTAATAAAGACCATCTCCTGGCTTTTGCCATTGGGCGACACCTCCCCTGACCTCTTTGCTGCCACCGCTTAGAATATGCGAATAATGCGGGTTCTGGTGATAATGCCAATCGGAGTCAAAGCCTTCGGGGAAAACCGTTTCAGTGGTCAGGATGCCGCCAAAAGTCCGCTCCCTTATTTTGGCACCCACATAACAACCTTTTTCAAATTCAACGGGTTCTTTCATATTAATCCCCAGATACAAATGATGAACCACAAAATTAGGCAATCCATCATCACAACGGTGTATCAAAATCGGACAGTCTTGTATCGAAATCGAACAAGCCTGTATTCATGCTATAACTACCACCCTGTAAATCACTCATAAAATTATCCGGCACCCTCTTGGCAGAAACTCCCACAAACCCTACCCTGTTACATTTCAACGAATTACCATGATTAAAAGTTTCTTCAGGATCGCCTATCGCAACCTGCTGCGAAATAAAGGATTTTCGGCAATCAACATTACAGGTCTTGCAGTAGGCATGGCCAGCGCAATCCTTATTTTGCTGTGGATAAAGAACGAATGTAGCTATGACGAGTTCCATAAGAACAAAGACAGGATATACGAGGTATGGAATCGCGTACCCTATGGTGGCGAGATCTCGTGCTGGAATACCGTATCCGCGCCAATCGCCCGCGCGCTGGAAAAAGACATGGTGGAAGTAGAGCGTACGGTAAGAGTAGATCCGGCTCAAAACCTTCTTTTTTCAGTGGGCGATAAAAAGATGATCAGGTCGGGAAACCTGGTGGACACCGGTTTTCTCCAAATCTTCAGCTTCCCCATGCTGGAAGGCAATCCTGCCACGGCGCTGAATGATATGCACTCGGTGGTGCTTACTGAAAAGACAGCTAAGAGCTTATTCGGCAATGAGGAGGCAATGGGGAAGATCATAAAAATTGAGGATAAAGATAATTTCACTGTCACCGGAGTGCTGAAAGATCCACCTGACAATACAAGGTTCAATTTTGAGTACTTATTGCCTTATTCATACAAAAAATACGGGCCGGGGCAGGACCTGGGTTGGAATGACAACAGCACCCCTACTTACGTGCTGCTGAAACCCCATGCAAATTATGCTGCTGCGGATTCCAAAATAAAGGGGTTAAAACAGAAGTATAGTGATGAAGCAAGAACGATGAAATGGGAGCTGTTCATGTACCCGCTTAGCCGGTGGCGTTTGTATTCCAGCTTCACCAATGGCGTGGAAGACAGCGGAGGCCGAAGCACCTTCGTAAACCTGTTTGGCATCATCGCAGGATTCATATTATTGATCGCATGCATCAATTTTATGAACCTGAGTACAGCACGAAGTGAAAAACGGGCAAAGGAAGTAGGGATACGAAAAGTGGTGGGTGCGCAGAAAAGCTCTCTCATCAGCCAGTTCATAGGGGAATCCGTTTTTCTCGCATTGCTGGCAGGGATCATAGCAATCCTTATTGTCCAGGTAAGCTTGCCCGCCTACTGCCGGCTTACAGAAAAAAACCTGGTCATAGACTTTGGCAGCATCTATACGTGGATCGCGTTCATCGGTTTTATCCTGTTCACTGGTTTGCTGGCGGGCAGTTATCCTGCATTCTTTCTTTCTTCATTCCAGCCCGTTAAAGTTTTAAAGGGAACATTTAAGAAAACAAATGCATTGATAACTCCCAGAAAAATCCTGGTTGTACTGCAGTTCACCTTTGCCACCATTTTTATCATCAGCACAATCATCGTCAAACAACAGATAGACTATGCCCGTGACCGGGCGACAGGGTATAACAAAGACAATCTCGTTTACCATTTCATGACGGGTGACATCCCCAAAAACTACACGTTGATAAAAAATGAATTGCTTGCTTCAGGTATTGCGAGATCAGTTACAAAAACAAACTCCCCACTTACTGAAAGGTGGAGCAACGGATGGGGACAGGATTGGGAAGGGAAGGACCCGAACGATAAAACATCTTTCGACCGGTATTTAGCTGATGAAGGCCTGGGTGTTACCGCAGGGTTACAATTCATACAAGGGCGGGATTTCGATTTGAAAAAATTCCCCACCGACTCAACAGGTGTGATCATAAATGAATCATCACTGAAATTAATGAAATTCAAAGACCCCATCGGTAAAGTAGTAAGCGACCTTGGTATCAACTGGCATATTGTAGGAGTCATTAAAGACTTTATTCTCACCAGTCCTTATGAACCAACAAGGCCGATGTTGATATGCGGTGCGAAGAGCAGCTTCATGACTTTCAACGTGGTGCAGATAAAGTTGAACGGGAGCATCCCGACTGCAAAAAATCTGGAAAGGACAGCGGCTATATTTTCAAAATACAACCCTGAATATCCTTTTGACCTAAAGTTTGTTGATGAACAATATGCCCGGAAGTTTGAGAGTGAAAAACTCCAGGGCACACTCGCTGGTTTGTTTGCCGGCCTCACCATATTTATTTCGTGCCTTGGCTTATTTGGCCTGGCCACTTATATGGCGGAGAATAGGATCAAAGAGATCGGCGTACGAAAAATATTAGGCGCCTCAGTAACCGGTATAACCACATTATTATCAAAGGATTTCGTCAAACTGGTGATCATTTCATTTTTAATAGCCGCACCGCTGGCATGGTGGGGCATGCATAAATGGCTGCAAAGCTATACATACCGGGTAAATATTGAATGGTGGGTGTTTGCGCTGGCAGGTACGTTATCCGTGACGATAGCATTGCTGACAGTAAGTTACCAGTCGATAAAAGCTGCAGTAGCAAATCCCGTGAAGAGTTTGAGAACGGAGTGATCAAACTCTTCGGCCGAAGGCCAATTTATTAGCAGTTTTGCGGGGAGGGCTAAATTTGATAAAAGACCGACCCCGCAAAATAAAGAGTTTGAGAACGGAGTGATCAAACTCTTCGACCGAAGGCTAACAAATAAAAATTAAATTAAATATGACACCCTCTGCCAGGAATTAAAACACAATAGTGCCGGCGTACAAGGCCAAAATTCATATCTTCAGGCCTTTATTTCTATGAGCCCAATTTGCAAATCTTTTTTTCGTCATGCAGCCGGGACGCCTCTCCTCATATTCCTCTTGTGTCAAAGGATCCAAAGCCAGAATCTCGTGCCGAATCCTTCTTTTGAAGATGTCAATACCTGCGCTGAGTTCAGTCAGCTTTGCAGTCCCTCCGCCTGGTTCTATCTAAGCCGGAAATTTACCACAGGATACTACCCCCGTTTCCCTTCCGCCACAGGCAGCAGGCACCTGCAGATCGTCGCTGCCAGCCGGGAAACCGTCAATCGTCAATATTGGGAAACCATGCTCTTATGTCCTCTCCAGGCCGGAGAACGCTACGCCGTCAGCCTGAAGATCGCCAGCCCGGGCAGCAGAACACAGCTTAGCGCTACCTGCCCCAATCTGCGAGACATAGGTCTGAGGTTTACCAACCGTTTTGTTTTTGTGCAGGGAGACTCGATCTTACAACCCCGCAACTATCTTTCTTTCACAGGAGCAACAACAAGAGATCTGAAGAACGGCTGGTTTGAAATTAAAAAAGAATTCGTCCCCACCGCCAATGCCACCATTCTCATTGTCGGGAACTTCGACCGGGTCGCAAACGCCGACATCATAGAACAGCGGAACTATCCCAACGCAACCATCGATATCCTGGTGGACGATATTTCCATCGTCCGGATGAAGGGGCCCATCTGTGCAAACTATCAGAGAACAAAAGACTCATTGTATGCGATCATCAGGCGGCATTCCGATCACCATCCCGGAGACGCGGACCCTGATTCTCCCGATACGCTACATCCGGAGAACACCCCGATCAACGATACCCTTTTTGGACCTGCCCCTCGCCGGGTGATCGATACGCCAAAGCTCTCTCATCCTTCGCGGCCAACAGATACCATTGTCGTTCATAATATCCAGTTTGATTTCGACAAATACCTGGTACAAAATCCGGACACCTTACTGCGATACCGGAGGCTCCTGACCAGGCCAGGCATAAAGAAGATACAAGTGGTGGGATTTACAGATGACACAGGCTCTGAAGCATACAACCTGGACCTTTCCAATAAAAGAGCCCGGGAAGTCGCCCGCCTGATATCGGCAAAATTCGGCGTACCTCCTGCGCTAATAGAGGCGGAAGGCAGGGGAATATCCAGGGACTATCCGACAAAAGACCTCAACCGAAGAGTGGAAATTTATATTTTCCACGAATGATCACCCGTACTTTACCTGGCCGCCTTTATATACCCCCAGCCCTCTTTTTGTCTGCTTATGATCTCGTAGATCCCGTCCGGGACGATCTCGACACCTGTAAGGAGCTGGTCCTGGCTGATCTTGTTGTTTGTCATGGCAATTGCGCAGACCTTAAAGGCAATATTCTTATTGCTGCTTAGCCTGTTGATCTCTTCTGCCACACAGGACTTATCCTTCACCACCAATTCCAGCCCTTTGGAATACATGACCACCTCCATTTTTGCTTCCGGATTGGCCTTACTGATCTCCGACAGCCATCGGACCACGTTCTTCTGATCGATGGAATCCCGGCTGGTGAGGTCAAAGACCACCTTATAATCTGATTGCTGGGCGGCCAGTGAAAGAGAGACTGGCAGCAGAAACAACATTAACAGATACTTTTGCATATAAAGCAATTTTTATGGTTTAAGTCCCACCTCTCAATGATGCTGCAGCCGGGCAGTCCGGTCGCGCACCAGCGGGAGGAAAGGGCCAAATTTATGTTGCCGGGAAGTATAGCCGTCTGCGAAAGGCCCAAATGGATGATCCACGGGCTTAAGGGAAATATCCGGCCAGTCATGCCTGAAATTCCTGACAGGCCTGGGCTGAGAATTGATGAAGGCAGACAGGTCCCAGGCTTCTTCATCCGACAGTGCTGATTTGCGGTAATCCACCCCCAGGGGCATGGTGTTGCGAATAAATCCTGCAAGCCGGGAAAGGCGATAAAAGCTTGCACCCGTATTATAGCTATGATCCCCCCAGAGTGGAGGATAAACATAGTTTATCCCTTCCTTATCTATCAGCCCCTGCCCTTGCGGACCGTGGCAGCGCTGGCATTTCAGGGCATATAATTGTTTGCCCTTCGCCGGATCGGCGGCACGTTGAAGATAGGAAAGGGAGGCAATGCCGCTCCCCGCAGGCTTTTGTCCCTTTGGTACCCCTGTTCCCAGCCATTGCATATAGGCGATCATGGCGTGTACCTCTTTCGATCCGCTGTCGGGAGCCTCCCCGTTAAGACTGCGTTGAAAACAGTCCGATATGCGTTGTGAGATGTTTTCGACAGCGCCACGCCGCTCCTTGAATTTTGGATAAGAAGATGCAACACCCCCAAAATTATTCCCCCATGGTTGCCTGCCGGCCTTCAAATGACAGTTCTGGCAATTCATCCCGTTCTGTTTCCGGCTAATGCTGCCTGCAGGTCCGAAATAGCTGGCAGTATGGGCGATCAGGTCCTCCCCGTAGTGGATCAATGCTCCGCTGCGCCCTGCCGGCATCGCAGAGACATCCGGTCCCTGCCAGAGGGAATCATTTGCAGTAAGATTCATCAGTTTCTTCTCCTGGACCTTCCGGTATTGGGCATCATTTCGCCGGAAAATCAATTCGCCGCCTACCAATGTCAATAGAACAATAGAGGCTGCGGCAGCCATTGTTCCGCTTTTCATCAGCCTGCAAAACAATAGGTGCAGCCATGCTCCTGCGCCCTACCTACTGCCCAGACGCCCGAAGGCATAGGTTGAATGGACGGAAGTACGCCGGCAAGCCATTCAGCCTTGACGGCAGCGCCATCCTGATTTGTCTTACCACCGGCAACAGCGCTATAGACCGTGAGAGCTACGTCGCAGACACAAAATAATACCCCGCTGGCTTGCAGGTCCCGGATGCCGATCTGTACGGGGCCGATACCCGGCACTTTGAAGTCGTCCGGCCTCGTCTCCCAGAAAGGATTTCGGGTTGCGGGCGCAGAAGTGCGCGGATCATTGATCTTGAACATCTCGCCCAGCTTGTACTTTGACCACAGGCTATCCCCAAGGGCATAGGGAATGGCATCGTGACGCAATACAACGACGACGCTGCATTCCTTCTCATCCGTCCCGGTGCCCTTATTCGTCAGCAGGAATACTTTAGGCCACGCAAAGGTCATCATCTCTTTCGGCTCTGTGGCATCGAAAACGATCCTGTGCTTCCCCTTGATATTGGTCTTGAACCACTCATCCGGATCTGCCAGATCCGTACCCCGCGCGTCATTCTCCTTAAGGATCTCCGGGGCCGCTGATAGCGGTAGATTGCTCATACCGATAAGTGCTGCAGTGCCTGCCAGCTTACCCAGAAAATCACGCCTGTTTGCCAACCTGTTTTGATGGATTGTGCTCATAAGAGTGCATTTTTGAGGTTAGAAATACATCAGTGGGGCGGATTACGGCGACAGGCCGCTATTGAGGCTTAAGAGTAAAGCACCTGAGAAGTGCCCATTAAATTACGGAAAATCTTAATAATAAAAAATAATTATATGTAACCATCTCAACTTGGCATTTGACCCATGGTATGATTTTTTCATATGTTTCTTAAACACAACCATGTTCCCAAAATTATACGGACACCTTGAAGAGATAAGCCGTAATACGCAAAACTATAAGAATGCACTTCTGCATACGGAAGAATGGGCAGGAAAAGTGAGTGAACAGCTGGAGGCCATCAATTTCAGCATACTGTCCCGGAAACCCCGTACATCGACCAGGCTATTGACTGCCAATCTTCTTACAGGCTGTCTGGCAACCATCATGGTCTTCCTGTTGGTTTGGCATTCCTTCCAGATTTCACGAACACTGCGGGTGGCCCTCGATCGGAACGCAGAGACCTCACACGCAACCGATGTTGCCTTCACCAGTTACCTGGAACTGGCGGAAAAGCAAATGGACATGCAATCCGAGACAGTGCGGCTGGATTCATTGGTGGAACAGCAATCCCTGATGATAAAGGAACTGAAGCAACTTAACAAGGTGGCAATTCGGAACCTTATTCAACTTAAAAAGACCGTGGACCAACAACAGATAAATGGGCAGGCCGCTATGCCCCGAAACTAAGGTCACTTCCCAAACTCATATTCCAGCTCCGGATCTATGTTCTGCTGCTCCACCCGCCTGGCCTTCTCAGCCAGATCATCCTTATGATCTCTTAGCCAGTCCAGCTGCTTCTTCCCATATGACCATTTGGTGAAAAGCACATACAACACAGGCACAATGAAAATGGCCATGGAAGTGGAGGCCACCATACCTCCCAGCACGGCAAAACCGATCGTCTTACGCGCCACTGCACCGGCGCCCGAAGCCAGCACCAGTGGCATGACCCCCAGGATAAAGGCCAGCGAGGTCATGATGATAGGCCGCAGACGCAGTTTGACAGCTTCCAGCGTAGACTGCAGCAATGGCTCGCCTCTGTCCACCCGCATCTTGGCAAATTCGACGATAAGGATCGCATTCTTCGCAGAAAGCCCGATCAGGGTAATAAGGCCTATCTGTGCATAGACGTTATTGGTTAGCATGGGCAGGAATGTCAGGGTAAGAATGGCGCCGAACGCTGAGATGGGAAAGGCCAGCATGACAGATAAAGGCACCGACCAGCTCTCATACAATGCAGCCAGGAACAGGAAGACAAACAAGATGGAGAACGCAAATATATAAACCGTCGTCTTGCCCGCTTTGATCTCCTCATAAGACAGCCCTGAGAACTCATACGTATACCCCTGCGGCAGCACCCTGGCCGCGATCTCCTTCAATGCTTCGATACCCTGACCGGAACTATATCCAGCCGGCGTCGCCCCGTCCACCTCTGCGCTGCGGAAGATATTGAAATGCGTGATCAGCGGCGCCGTCTCCACCGGCACATAGCTGATCAGCGTGCTCAGCGGCAGCATCTCGCCCGCCTGGTTGCGCACATAATACTTGTCCATATTGGAGATCAGGGCGCGGAAAGCCGTATCCGCCTGCACCACCACATGGAAAGTACGGTTGTACAAAGTGAAATTGTTCACGAAAAGGCTGCCCATATAAGCCTGCATCGTGTTAAAGACATCCGAGATGCTTACTCCCAGCTTCTGGCATTTATCCCTGTCTACCGTGAGATTATAGCTGGGAGTATGAGCGCCATAATAGCAGAATGCCGTGGAAGTGGCAGGGTTCTTCTTACAGGCGGCCACAAATTTTTTCACTACGTTCTCGAACTGGTGCACATCATCACTCGTATTACCCTGTTCGATCTGCATGGAAAATCCCGCTGCGCGACCGATGCCCCGGATAGGCGGAGGCGCGACGACAACGACATTGGCATTCTTGATCCCCGCCCTGGCTATGCGCCGCTGGATAACATTGATCAGCCCGGGTAAACGCTCCTCCGGCGTCGTCCGTTGCTCCCAGGGTTTCAGCATGACGAAGATGGTGCCGTTGTTGGAATTGGCGCCTCCATTGAGGATATTCAATCCGGACAGCGCCGCGAAGTGATTCACGCCCGGCGTATTACCCACGATACCCATTAGCTTTGTGATCACCGCGACGGATTGGGTGACAGAAGAGGCTTCCGGCAGCTGATAGGTGACATAGAGCCTGCCATCATCCTCAGAAGGGATAAAGCTGGTAGGCTTCGCCTTGAACAGCAGGACAGCGCCGACAATAATACAGATGAGCATTATGACAACATATCTGGCTCCCTTGATACAGCGCCTGACCCCATTGCCATACCGCCTCGTCATTTTTTCGAAGGCCCGGTTGAAGCCGGCAAATGATCGCGCCATAAAACTATGCTGCTGCTCAGGATGCGAAGGTCGTAGTAAAAGGCTGCAAAGTGCCGGCGTCAGCGACAAGGCCGTAAAAGCGGAAATGATCACCGAGATGGCAATGGTAATAGCAAACTGCTGATACAATCTTCCCACAATGCCGGGTATAAAACCCACCGGTACGAACACCGCCGCCAGGATGAGGGCGATCGCTACCACCGGCGCAGAGATATCCTTCATCGCATGATAAGTAGCTTCCTTCGGAGACATCCCCTTCTCATCGATATAATGCTGTACCGCCTCCACCACGATAATAGCGTCATCCACCACGATCCCGATGGCGAGCACAAAACCGAACATCGTCAGCGTATTGATGGTAAAGCCCAGGGGAATAAAGAAACAGAAAGTACCCAGGATGGACACTGGGATGGCGAGTACAGGTATCAGGGTGGACCGAAGGTTCTGCAGGAACAGGAATACGACGATAGCCACCAGTCCCAACGCTTTTATCAACGTATCCAGCACCTCGTGTATGGACACGCGGATAATGGTCACCGATTCGAAGGGCACTTTATAGTCCACATCCGGCGGAAAGAACCTCTTCAGGTTCTCCAGCTCCGCATAGACATTCTCGGCAGTTTGCAGCGCATTACTGCCCGGCGCCTGGTAGACCATAAGAAAGGAGGCTCTTTTGCCGTCGACGAAAGAATTACCGGAAAAAGTGAACTTGCCCAGCTCAACACGGGCCACATCCCGCAGGTACACCAGCCGCCCACCCCGCTGACCGCTGTCCGGCAAAGTCTTTATAACAACATTTTCATAATCGGCAGCTTTTTGCAGCTGACCATTCGGCAAGACGCTCAGCTCATAGGATTGAGACGAGTTTTGCGGAGGAGCGCCCACCGCGCCGGCGGCTACATAGACATTCTGGGAGTCCAATGCGCTGATCACATCCTTCGGCATCAGCCCATAGCTGGCCATCTTGTTAGGGTCCAGCCATACGCGCATGCTGAACTGGTCCGTTCGCACCTGGATGTCCCCTACACCCGGCACCCGCAGCAGCGCATCCTCGACGAAGACATTGGTATAATTATCAAGGAAAGTGATGTTATGGGTGCCCTTAGGTGAAAAGATGGCCACCATCATCAGCTGGTCCGGGTTACGCGCCCGCACCGTCAGTCCGAGCTTGCTCACCACCGCAGGCAGCTGCGGGGAAGCGATGCCTACCCGGTTCTGCACATTCAGCGCCGCAATATGGACATTGGTGCCCACATTGAAAGTGACGCTGACGTTCATATTGCCCGAATTGGTATTGGTGCTCTGCATATACTCCATCCCCGGCGTACCGTTTACCTGCTCTTCGATAGGAACAGCCACCGTCTGCTCCACCGTCTGGGCATCCGCACCTGTATACTGCCCCGTGATCGACACCGAAGGAGGAGAAATATTCGGGTACTGGTCCACGGCCAGGTTGAAGATACAGATGGTCCCCGAGATGATCAATACAATGGATATCACAATGGCCGTAACCGGCCGCTTTATAAAAGTATTGGCAATCATTGCAGGTCGCGCGATTTTTGTATTTCAAATTCCAGCTCCGGGTCCATATTTTGCTCTTCAACCTTTTTCGCCTTCTCCATCAGCTCGTTATGATGCGTCTTCAGGTATTCCAGCTTCTTCTTGCCATATGACGCACGGGTTATCAGTACAAAAAGCACCGGCACGATAAAAATGGCCAGCGTCGACGCAGCCAGCATCCCGCCCAGCACAGTGAAACCGATGGTCCTCCTGGCCACGGCCCCCGCCCCTGAAGCGAACACCAGCGGCAAAACCCCCAGGATAAAGGCCAGCGAGGTCATAACGATAGGCCGCAAACGCAGTTTGACAGCCTCCAGCGTAGATGCCAGGAGGTCCTCGCCCCGGTCCACCCGCACTTTGGCAAATTCCACGATCAGGATGGCGTTCTTGGCGGCCAGCCCGATCAGGGTGATCAGCCCTATCTGCGCATAGACATTATCCGTAAGGCTGGGCACCAGCACCAGCGCCAGGATGGCCCCGAATGCGCCGATAGGCACCGCCAGCAATACGCTGAAAGGCACCGACCAGCTCTCATACAATGCAGCCAAAAAGAGAAAGACGAACGTTATGGAGAATAAGAAGATATACACCGTTGTCGAACCCGCCTTGATCTCTTCGTAACTGAGTCCCGAGAACTCATACACATACCCCACCGGCAGCACCCGGGCAGCCACTTTTTTCAGCGCATCCAGCGCCTGCGCGCTGCTGACGCCCGTTGCCGGCACCCCGTCCACCTCCGCCGTCCGGAAGATATTGAAATGGGAGATCAATGGCGCCGTCTCCGTCGGTTGATAGCTGATCAGCGTGCCCAGCGGCAGCATATTGCCCGCCTGGTTGCGCACATAATATTTATCCATATCCGAGATCATGCTCCGGAACGCCGTATCAGCCTGCACCACCACATGAAAGGTCCGGTTATAGGTGGTAAAGTCATTGATATACAGACTACCCATAAAAGCCTGGATCGTTGTGAAAACATCCCCTACATTGACCCCCAGCTTCTCGCATTTTTCCCGGTCCACCGAAAGGTTGTAGGCAGGTGTATGCGCGGAATAGAAAGTATACGCATTGGCAATGGCCGGGTCCTTATTTGCTTCGGCGATAAAATTGTTCACCACTTTTTCGAAAGCGTGGAGATCATCATTCGTACTCCGCTGCTCTATCTGCAGGGTGAACCCGACACTGGCGCCGATGCCCGGGATGGGCGAAGGTTGGATCACCTCCACATTCGCATTGCGGACACCCGAATCAGCGATCCGCTGCTGCAATACATGGATGATACCGGGCACCTCCTCGCCGCTGCCATGCCGTTCGTCCCAGGGCTTCAGCTGGCAATAGACGGTCCCGCAGTTGGAATTGGAGGCATTGGTGATGACATTGAGGCCGGACAAAGCCGCATAGTGCGCTACACCCGGCGTAGTGGCAACAGCCTTCATGATCCGCGTCATCACATTGACAGACGATGTTGTCGAAGAGGCGGGTGGCAGCTGGAAAGTGACGTAGACATTGCCGTCATCCTCGGAAGGGATAAAACCAGTAGGTTTATGCCTGAAAAGCAGCACAGCCCCGATAAGGATACACACCAGGATCACCAGGATAAAACGGAATGCCTTGATGCTCCGCTTTACCCCGCCGGAGTACGTGTCCGTCACCCGCTCGAACCAGGTATTGAACCTGAAGAACAATTTATTCAGCCCTTTTGCTTCCTGCCGGATCTTTGTCGGCTTCAGCAACAATGTACACAAAGCCGGGGTCAGCGAGAGGGCGATAAAGGCCGAAATGATCACAGAGATGGCAATAGTAATGGCAAACTGCTGATAAAGCCTGCCTACGATGCCTGGGATAAAACCCACGGGCACAAAGACAGCCGCCAGGATAAGCGCGATCGCCACCACAGGCGCGGAAATATCCTTCATCGCAAAGTAAGTGGCCTCCTTCGGCGACATGCCTTTCTCATCGATATAATGTTGCACCGCCTCTACGACGATGATAGCATCATCCACCACGATCCCGATGGCCAGTACAAAACCAAACATCGTCAGGGTATTGATGGTAAAACCCAGGGGAATAAAGAAGCAGAAAGTCCCAAAGATGGACACAGGTATGGCCAGGACAGGTATCAGCGTAGACCGCAGGTTCTGCAGGAATAAGAACACGACGATGGCCACCAGTCCCAGCGTCAGCAGCAGCGTATTCACCACGTCGTGCATCGATACCTTCACCACCGTGACGGATTCGAAAGGCACGGAATACGCCACGTCGGCAGGAAAGAATTGTTTCAGCTGCGCCAGCTCCTTATAGACACCTTCGGCTGTCCGCAATGCATTGCTGCCTGGCGCCTGGTAGATCTGCAGGTAAGATGCCCGTTGCCCATCAACGAAAGAGTTGCTGGAAAAGGTAAACTTCCCCAGCTCCACCCGGGCCACGTCTTTTAAATACACCAGCTCGCCCGTGGAAGGGATCGTCTTGACGACGATGTTCTGGAATTCCGACGGCTTGCTGAGCCTGCCGTTCACAAGGATCCCGATCTCAAAAGTCTGCGTCGTCTGCTGAGGAGGCACACCGGCAGAACCAGCCGCCACCTGCACGTTCTGGGCATTCAACGCATTGATGATATCCTGTGGTGTCAGACTGTAGGATGCCATCTTCTCCGGGTTCATCCACACCCGCATGCTGAAGTCATCCGTAAATCGGGTGATGGTACCCACCCCCGGGACACGCAGCAGCGCATCCTGAACGAATATATTGGTATAGTTGTCGAGGAAAGTGATATTATGCGTACCCTTTGGAGCGTAGATAGCCACCATCATCAACATGCTGGGATTCACGGCACGTACCGTGATCCCCAGGCGACTGGCAACAGAAGGAACCAGCGGCGTGGCGATGCTCACCCTGTTCTGTACGTCCAAAGTAGCGATATCGATATCCGTCCCGATGCCGAAGGTAACGTTCATGGACATCTGTCCATTGTTCGTGCTGTTACTTTGCATGTATTCCATCCCGGGCGTACCGTTCACCTGCTGCTCGATAGGCGTGGCAACGGTCTGCTCCACCGTCTGCGCGTCGGCCCCCGTAAACAGCGCGTTCACCTGCACCAGCGGCGGCGTGATATCCGGGTATTGGTCTATAGGCAGTACGGCAATACAGATCGTCCCGGTTATGACCAGCACGATGGATATGACGATGGCTGTCACCGGTCTCTTGATAAAAGTATTCGCGATCATGGCCTGTTTGCTGTTTTAATAGGCGATCCGTCATGCAGCGCCTGCACGCCGTCGACGACGATGCGGTCCCCATCTTTTATTCCTTTTGTGATGATGACATCCGATCCGATGGTCTGCCCCTCTTCCACTTTTACCTGGACAACGGTCGAATCCTTTGCGATAAAGACAAAATATTCACCCATCTGCTCCACCACCGCTTTGCCCGGTATCGTTATCTGGGGCCCTGCCTCCTGGTTATGCACCCGAAGCACACAGCTCATCCCGGCCCGCAGATCATGCTGCGGATTGGGGAATTCCAGCCTGACGCGGATCGTCCCTGTCTGCGGGTCGACAGCCCGGTCGATGACGGATATCCTGCCGCTATAAGGGTAAAGACGGTTGCCAGGCATAAGGATGGTGAACAGGGAATCCAGTTCGCGATGCTTTGCACGTTGCAGGTCCTCGTAATGCGGCAGCTGCGATTCGTTGACCAGGAAGTCCACCGCCATAGGATCATCCGTGGAGATCGTAGTGAGCACCGTAGTGCCCACGGACACCAGGTTCCCCAACTTCACCTGGCTGAAACCAATAGTACCCGTGAAAGGCGCCCTGATGACAGAATAGGTGAGATTGGTAGCCGTCGTTTTCAATGCCTGCTCAGAGGCTTGCACCTCATTTTTGGCATTTTGCAGGGCGATCACTGCATGGTCCAGCACCTGTTTGGCCACCGCATTGTGCTGGTTCAAATATTCATACCGGTCAGCATCCTGCTGCGCCTGCTGCTGGTTGCCTTCTGCCACCTTTACATTGGCGGCTGCCTGGTCATAAGCAGCCTTATACAGGCGCTCGTCGATCTCATATAATTTCTCCCCCTTTGTTACGTGAGTACCCTCCCTGAAGAAGATCCCCGTGATGGCGCCCTGTACTTCCGCATGAATATCCACCTGGCTCAACGCCTGTGTCGTAGCGGGATATTTATCATAATACAGGACGCCCGTGGACTTCACTGTCATCAGGTTGACAGGGGTCGGAGGGTTGGGCGCCGGCTTTTTCTCCTCACAGGAGAGAAGCACCAGGCAGCTCATCAATACCAGGCTCGATGCCAGTCTGCTCATAAAATTGATTTATTTGGATACTTGTCGTTTGATTGTAATGACTCCCATGGATTTTTCCAGGTCTATCTTGCTGGACAACAACTGGAATAAGGCGTTCTGGTACCCGATCTCAGAACTGATCAGGTTCGATTCGGCAGTGATCACATTGAGATAGGCCACCACCCCCTGCTGGTATTGCAGGGATACGATATCATACGTCTTCCGCGCCAGGTCAACATTGTCCCGCATGACATCCAGGTTATAGAGATTGCTCTTATAGTCGGCCAGCGCACCCGTATATTCCGAATAGATCTGGGACTTCAGATCTGCCTCGCTCCAATCCAGCAGCCGGCTCTGCAGTTCCGCCCGGTGCAGGCTGTTGGTACGGGCAAACCCCGTGAAGATCGGAAGACTCACCGACAAACCTATGTATGAATAGGGATAGGTATGCGCCCATAGTTCACTGAACTGATTGTTCTGAAATGCCAGGTCATAATCAAAGAATGCGCCCACAGAAGGCAGCCAGGCATTCCGGTAGTATCTTGTCAATTGTTCCTGCAGGCTTTTGGAGGTCTGCAGTTGCCGGAACTCGATGCGCTGTTTGTATTCCAGCGTCTGGGTGGTGTCAAAGGCAATATCTTTCTGCATCTGCGTCGTATCATACAATACGTTGAACGACTGCCCCGGCTGCATGCCCATCTGCTGCTTCAGGATGGCGTATTGCGGTAGTACATTCAGCATAGCTTCCCGCAGCTGCGCCTTCGAATTATTCAGGGAAATAGCAGCTTCGTTATAGTCCGTTTGATCTACCGTGCCGGCTATGAATTGATGATAGGTATCATGGACATTTTTCGCCAGCCGGGCCGTATCTTCTTTTAAAACATTGATCTGCTGCAGCGTCAGCAGGAGGCCGTAAAAGGTCTTGCTGACCGTAGCCGCGATAAAGATCTTCGTGCTGTCCGTTATCTGCTCGGCCTGCTCCACATACAAATGTGCGCTCCGGGCGGCATACAGCAAAGAGGGATTGAAAATGGTCTGTGTGACGGATAACACCGGGTTGAACGTATTCACCACGCCCGTCCGCTGTTGCATCACCGTACCTCCTGCATTTTTCACAAACGAGGTAGGCAGCGTATTGTAATGGGTCAGATTGCCCGAAATATTCGCCTGTGGCAGCCACCCTGCGAGATTGATAGCGTTCGTGGTCCTGGCAATATCCACGCCGATAAGGGATTGGTTCAGGTGCGGCTGATGCTTCAAGGCATAATCCACACATTGATCCAGCGTAAAGGCCCCGACGGTATCCCCACCGCCCGCAGATTGTGCACTGCCGTAGTTAATAAAGGATAATGCGAACACAAGGGTAATAAGACATTTAGATGCAAATGACATAATGCTATTGACGAAATGTGAATAAAAGATCACTGGCAATAGCCGCTAAGTCAGAAAGGAGTAGAAAGAAGGATGTGCACGGCTATCAACTATCTATGATCGAAAGATGAAATTATATATAATACCATTTACCGAAAAACATCCCGTCCTATTTAAATCGTATTTTAATATCTTATCTTTAATATGCTAACCTATTAACAAACAGCTAACAACCATCTATTGAAATACCTCATCCTGCTCATCCTTTTTGCGGCCCCACGATTCACCCGGGCGCAAAACAGCCCCAGGCTCATCCATTTCACTCCAACTTCTTACTCCAACAGCTTTACATTAAACCGCGATCCGGTGCTGAAGATCACTTCAGGAGATACCATACATACGCAAACGATCGATGCTTTTGGACATGATAAGAATGGTATCAGGCGGCAACGCGGCGGCAATCCGTTAACGGGTCCCTTTTATATCGAAGGTGCCAGCCCGGGCGACGTACTGGCCGTTACATTTACCGGGATTTCATTGGATCGCGAATACGCCTATACTTCCGAAGCCTTTGTCTCACGCAGCTTTCCCAAAAACATTACCGATCAGTTTAAAAAGGTGCACCTGGTAAAATGGAGACTCGATCTTCAGCATGCAGTAGGCTGGCCAGACAGCACATTCGACACATATGAGAACCTGAAGAATTTTAGGATACCATTACACCCATTCCCGGGATGCATCGGCGTGGCCCCCGCCAACAGGAAAAATGAAGTACTCAGTTTTTTTCAGGGGCCTTACGGGGGGAACCTGGACTACAGCAGCCTGACAAAAGGCGCTACTGTTTATCTGCCGGTGTTTCATCCCGGAGCATATTTCTACATCGGCGACGGCCACGCCGCCCAGGGTGACGGAGAGATCGCCGGCAATGCACTGGAAACCTCCCTGGATATTACTTTTACAATAAGGCTCATCAAAGGGCTGAACCTGTCTTATCCAAGAGCCGAAGACCCTATCTACATCATGTCCCTGGGTTCTGCCAAACACCTCGAAGATGCATTAAAGATCGCCACCTCCGGCCTGCTAGACTGGTTGCAAACGGATTTTCAGCTGACGCTGCATGAGGCCACACAGGTGATAAGCACGACCATTGAATATACCATTGCAGAGATCGCAGACCCTGAACAGATAGTGGTGGCAAAAATTAAGAAGCAGGCGCTTAAAGATCTACCCCGCCATTAACTTTTACTTTTTCCGCCTATCTTTGCTGCACCCTGCCATCCATCAATCCCGGTGAATGAAAAACAAGCTGCTTTGTATCTTCTTGTTCAACCTGATCGTCTTTGCCGCCACCTCCCAGGATCTGAGCCGGCACGAAGCCGATTCGATGTTACGCGCACTGAAGACGGCGGGGCAGGACACTGCCCATATCCACCAGCTATTGCGACTGGCAGAATTCGAAATGTTCAAACCCGGTGAGCTCAAGGCTGACCTGGACACGGCCAGCAGTTTTATCAACGAGGCCCGGCGGCTGAATACTGTCATAAAGTCCAGGGAATACGACGGATATATCATCCTGGAACAATCCTATCTGGCAAATGAATATGAAGACCGGGCAAAAGGGAGACAGCTGCTGGAAGAGGCCATCCGGATATTGGATAAAGGGAATAATCATTTTCTGCGGGGAAAAGCCTATTCTGCCCTGGCCGGCTATTTTGACATCAACAACGAGGCGGAAATACCCGACAGGATGCGTGCATTCAAGCAGGCTATCGCAGCTTTCAAAGATGGCGGCTACATCATGGAGGAAGCCTACGTATATAAGATGCTGGCAGAGACGGATTCGTCTGCAGAGGGGACGGAGCAGGAGCTGAACCAGTCGCTGGCCCTTTATAATTCCATCCAATACACACAACTACAGGGGGTGTATGACATGTTTGCCTCACTCTATATATTTAACGGTAATTTCCCGGAAGCCTTGAAATGGGGACTGAAAGCTTTAAACACCGCCGAAACAGTCGGGGACTCCTCCATGCAATTATGTACGATCAACAATCACATTGCCATCATTTATCAACTTCACCGCGATACTGTCAATGCCATCAAATATTTTACAGACGCCCTGCGAATAGCAGAAAGGTATGATGACAAACAAACCATCTACTTGCTGACTCATAATATTGCCAGCATCTATTTCAACCTTCAGCAGCCCCTTCCTGCCAGGGCCCTGCTCCAGCATATTCAGGAAAAATACGGCCGCCCGGACAAAGGATCCTCCACTACTTATTACACGTTTGTCAGCGACGTCTTAAAAATTTACACTTTATTGAAGCAATTTCAGCTAGCCGAACCTTACTATCATCAGCTCGCCGGCATAAAGAACGAAAGTCAGTTTCCGAGAACCAACCTCAGCGATTTCTATGTAGACATCCTGGACTACCTTTTGGCTTCGGGACAATACAGCCAAATGCTGCCCTGGTTAAAGAAAGATGAGGCAGTGGCAAAAGCTTACGGAAATCCAAGAAATATGGCCAGACTCCATCATCTTTGGTTTTCCTATGACACATCACGGCATGACTACAAGTCCGCCGTAGGTCATATATTACAGTACAATATGCTGTATGAAACCATATACACGCAGGCCAGAGACCGCGCGATGAAAGAATTACAGGTCGAGTTCGATACGAAGAAAAAAGAGGACCAGATCAACCTGCTCAATAAAGAAACGCTGCTTGAAAAAGCCAAAGCAAAGCAGGCCAACCTCGTGAAAAATTTCACCCTGTGCGGGATCCTGCTAACGCTGGTCATTGCAGCCCTGCTGTTCCGGCAAAACAGGCTGAAGCAAAAGAACAACCGGATCATAACCCATAAGAACGAGCTGCTTGAATCCCTGGTGACGGAAAAGGAATGGCTCCTGAAAGAAGTGCACCATCGGGTAAAGAACAACCTTCACACCGTCATCAGCCTTTTGAGGTCCCAGGCAGCCTACCTGAAGAACGATGCGTTAAAAGCCATCGAGAACAGCCAGCACCGCATCTATGCCATGTCAATGATCCATCAAAGACTATATCAGTCAGATGACATCAAAACCATCGAGATCTCCCATTATATCTCCGACCTGATACAATATTTGTCAGATAGCTTCGGACCTCCTGCCAATGTCCGTATCCGGTCGCACATACAACCGCTGACACTGAATGTGGCCCAGGCCGTCCCGATCGGTCTTATCATCAACGAGACGGTGACCAATGCCTTTAAATACGCCTTTCCTTTCGACATGCAAGGAACGATCACAGTAGAACTCTCGCAAACTGGCCCCCTGGTACAATTGACGGTGGCAGACAATGGCATCGGCCTTAGCCATGATCCGATGCACACCAGCACCGAATCACTGGGGATCAAGCTGATAATAGGGCTGGCCAGGGACCTGAAAGGTGATGTCCATTTCGAGACCGGTCAGGGCACTAAGATAATATTCCGGTTTCCGGCAGATCCCTTTGATACCATGTCAATGACCGGATATTCCGCTGGATCCGGGACATCCTCTTCACAGCTCCCGCACCGGGTCCCAGAATAGATCTCTAAAACCGATGACCTTGTCTCCAACCACTTCAACACCCTCTTTTATCAACAGCTCCTTGCGGAAACTTTGATGCCCACCGGATAAATGTCCCGTACTGTTAACCACCCGCTGGTAGGGTATGGTCTTCCTTCCTTTCACCGGCAGCCCCATGGCCCTACCTACCATCCTGGGATTCGGGAGGTTCAGCGCTTTGGAGATCGCGCCATAAGAGGTCACCCGCCCTTTCGGTATCTGCCTGACAAGATCGTGAATGAGATCGATCATTGATTCAGCAGCTTCTTTTTCCCCGGATGGTTTTACAGAGACCAATCTTGTCTTTTTCGTCACCGGCTTGTCCTTTGTTACTTTTTTCATTACAATTCCTTTATCGGGTCCCAAAACAATCGCCTAAAATCCATCACCTGGTTGTCCTTTACCACAACTCCCTCTTTTTCCAGCATCTCCTGCATTTTCTCCGGAGGGTTATAATGATGCCGTCCGGACAACAACCCCTGTCTGTTCACCACACGGTAAGTGGGGACGGGGTCCGGGGCATTGGCGCCTGATAGCATTGCCCACCCCACCATCCGGGCAGACATCTTCGTACCCAATGCAGCAGCAATCGCTCCATAAGTCGAAACCCTGCCTTTTGGTATCTGTCGTACAAGATCATGGACCAGGTCGAAGAAAGAGTCATCTTCCTTACCGGATGGCTTTACACGCTTAAGCATACGCAAATTTAATCCTTCTCAAAATATGGCTTCTCATCATCCGCCTCCTTTTCCTTCTGCTGCCAGTAAGCCAGCGTCACCGTATGCCCATCCGGCGTCTTCAGCAGCCTCCCAAAAATGGCGTTCACCGGGTTGAACATCACATCCGTCACGCCAACCGTAAATGTTTCCGGCGGCACCGGCAACGCAGTCACCGGATCAGCCCCTTCTACCGGCACAGGGGGTGCCACAGCCCCCTTTGGGGGAGGGCTCGGCACAGATACCACAGTATACCTGTTGTACTCCAGGATACGCCGCAGGAAATCCACCCGCTCCGGGGAAACATTCTTTTCCACAATGGCGCACTTAACCCCATTCAACTCCTCGAATAAATGATTTTGATTGATAGCCATATCTTAAAACCCTATGCTCAATGAATAAATGTAGTCATAGATCCATCCCATCAGTCCCGTCATGATGATCCCCGCCACACAGACCAGGAAGGCGATGTTGGGTAACAGCGGTATTTTCAATTTCCCGATAGGTTCCGGCTGGCTATCCATGAAAATAGCTTTTATCACCCGCAGATAATAATACAGCGAAATGACCATATTCAACGCGGCAATGCCAATGAAAACATAATTACCTTTCCCGGCCCCTGCCATCAGCAGGAAGAATTTACCGAAGAAACCCGCCGTAGGGGGAATGCCCGCCAGTGAGAACAGTGAGATGGCCATTATCCAGGATAGCAGGGGGTTAGTAGCATATAGCCCCTTGTAATCGTCAATGCTTTCCTTCCCCGTCTGCGCACTGATAAGCGATACGACGCCAAAAGCGCCCAGGTTGGAAAAAATATAGACAAGGATAAAATAGATCACGGACGCATCCCCCGTCCGGGAGCTGCCGGTGATGCCGGCAAGTATGAACCCTGACTGTGCGATGGAAGAGAAGGCCAGCAATCGTTTGAGCTTGTCCTGGCGCAGAGCGAACAGGTTGCCTGTCACCATCGTTAGTATCGATAAAAGGACCAGTATCCTGTACCAGTTGCCGGCCAATGGTTTGAAGATCGTATACAGCACCTGGATAAATACAAAGAACACGGCTCCTTTGGAGATGACGGATAAGTAAGCGGTCACCGTAACGGGAGAACCTTCATAGACATCGGCCGTCCATAAATGGAAGGGGACGACGGAGATCTTAAAAGCAAAGCCGGATAAGATGAGGATAAAGGCAAAAAGCTGGAAAGCGCTGCCGTCCAGGCGTTGCGCGATGGTATCAAAGCCCAGGGTCCCCGTGGCCCCATATAGGAGGGAGATGCCGAAAAGCAGCAGGGCGGAAGAAAAGGCGGAGGACATGATAAATTTCATAGCCGCCTCCGAAGATCGTCTTTTTTCCAGGTCGAAGCTGGAGAGGGCAGCCAGCGGGATGGTGGACAGTTCAAGCCCAAGATAAAACATCAACAGGTTGCCGGCCGAGATCATAAAGAAAAAACCCACCAGGGTAGCCAGTAATAACAGATAGAATTCCAGCACCTGCCGGTGGCCCTTCAGCCAGTCGTATGCCTGCAGCGAGATGATCAGCGTACCCAGGTTGAGCATGTTCTTTTCCAGGACCAGCAGCTTATTTGTATGGAACATGCCATTGAACAAAGCAGCGTCCTGACAGCCAAAGAACCCCAGGACAAAATTCACCAAAAGCAGCAGGTTAACGAGGTTCAGTAGGACTCCTGTCTTGTATTCCGTTGCCCTCACCTTTATGAACAAAAGAAGGAAGATGATGCCGGTGACGATCAATTCCTGCCGCAGTGAGAAAATAATGCCAGCCCACATAGATTAGTTCATTTAATGATAATTGCATGATCCATGATCGCTCCGATGCCGGATGCCAGCAGGTCGCTCAGCCAAAAAGGCGCGACGCCGATGGCAATGATACCTGCACCCAATAAGATCCCCGCCAGCTTCTCATTCCAGGTCGCATCGGCAAGCCCGTTATATTGCGGGTCGCTCACAGGCCCCATGATCGATTTCCCTGTCGCCCGGAGAATATACACCGCCGTGATCACGATGGAAGCGCATGCCAGTACCGTGGCCAGACGATACATTTCACCTGCACGCTGCCAGGACCCCATGAAAACGGTGATCTCGGCCACAAAACCGCTGAGGCCGGGCAGTCCCAATGAACATAGGCCCGCAATCACAAATATGGTGGAAATGAAGGGCATTATTTTCAGCAGTCCCCCCAGTTGCGCCACCAGTCTCGTGTGCGTCCGGTCATAGATCATCCCGATGGCAGCAAAGAAAAGTGCTGTCATCAGCCCGTGAGAGATCATTTGTATAACTGCGCCGGTGATGGCCGTACGAGTCAGCATGCCAATCCCCAGCAGGATAAAACCGCAATGACTAATGGATGAATACGCATTGATGTATTTCAGGTCCTTCTGCATCATGGTCGCAAAGGCTCCATAAACGATAGCTATCGTCGCCAGCAGGATGATGACAGGTGAATATTCCCGTGCAGCTATGGGCATAAGGTACACCGCCACCCGCAGACAACCATAGCCTCCCAGCTTCATTGAGATCCCTGCCAGGAACATCGACGCCGCTGTCGGTGCGGAGGAATGACCATCCGGCACCCAGGTATGTAAGGGGAACAGTGCCGTAAAAATGCCGAAACCGACGAATAAGAAAGGGAAGAACTTTCGTTGCACTTCCGCCGGAAGCTGCATTTGCGCGATGCGCTGCCAATCGAAGGTGTGTGGGCCGGTAGCGCCACCAGTACTATAGTACAGCCCCAGCAGCCCGATGAATACCAGTGCCGATCCACCCATTAGCATCAGCGCCAGCTTCATGGCGCTATAGTCTTTTCTGCCACTCCCCCACACGCCGATCAGCAAAAATTTCGGGATGACCGAAACTTCCAGGAAAAAGAAAAGGGTAAAAAGGTCGAGGGAAAGAAAAAAGCCATAAGCACCCGCACTGAGGAAGAGCAATAAGGCGAAAAACTCCTTGCCCATCGTCCTGATGGACCAGGACACCAGTATCGCGGCCTCCATGACAAGGGCCGTCAGCAGGATCATGGCAATGGAGATACCATCCACACCCACATGATACCAGATATTCAATGGCAGGAACCATGTATGCCGGTACTCGAATAGCATAGCAGCACTATTGCCGGCAGCACGCTCTTTCCAGTATAATGCCAACAATCCGAAGGACAGCAGCAATTGCACCGAAGCACCGGCCAGGGATACCCAACGCACTCCGTTGAGCCCTCTGCAGAACAGAACGGCTATCGCCGTGATCAATGGCACCAGGACCAGCAATGACAAGTTCATGTGTATATATAAATGAATAAAACCGCTAATGCTGCTATTCCGGCAAAAAAGTACAAGGCATAGTCCTGTACTTTCCCCGATTGAAATCCTTTTATCCGGGCAGACATCCATGCTGTCACCGCTGCCAGGAGATCCATAAACCCGTCCACAATATTCCTGTCTATCCACGCTGCAGGTCTTCCGATGAAATTGAAAATAATTTTTTTCGTAACAAAAGAATATACTTCGTCGATATAAAATTTATGGTAAGCAAATGTATACAGGGCGCCAAACGCAGCAGCTGCCTTTGCAGGCCTGTTACTCTCTTTCCTGTAAAGGAACCCAGCCAGCAGCATACCCAGTAACGCAAGGGCCACCGGGGCGATGGCAAAAGCCCCTACAGCATGAGGCTCCTCCGGCCTGCCATCATAGGTCACCCATCGGGAAAAAGGAACGAACCCGGCGAACACCGCTCCCGCTGCGAGTATCACCAGCGGCGCCTTCATCGTGAAAGCAGCTTCCCTATGATGATCCCCCACCCCCTCCCTTCTCCAAAAAACAGAAAAGTACAACCGGAACATATAAAAAGCAGTCAGTCCCGAAGTAAACAACCCGACGGCATACACGAATTTATTGGCATGATAGGCCGCCAGCAGGATCTCCTCCTTGCTGAAGAAACCCGAGAAAGGCGGGATACCGGCAATCGCCAGGCACGCGATCAAAAAGCAGCCATGCGTCAACGGAAGGCGCTTTCTCAATCCCCCCATATCCTTCATTTCATTGCTATGCACCCGGTGGATGATCACGCCAGCGCAGAGGAAAAGCAAGGCTTTAAAAAAGGCATGGGTAAACAGATGGAACATAGAAGCCGTATATCCCAATGCCCCCAGCGCAAACATCATGTACCCGATCTGCGACATGGTCGAATAAGCAAGCACCCGCTTGATATCCGTTTGCGTGCAGGCAATGATCGCCGCCAGCAGAGCAGAGAGTGCGCCGACATAAAGGACCAGCTGTAACACCTTAGGATCGGAGAAGGCGTACACCGGGTACAGCCTCGCTACCAGGTAAACACCGGCTACCACCATCGTTGCAGCATGGATCAGGGCAGAAACAGGTGTAGGGCCCTCCATTGCATCCGGCAGCCAGATATGCAGGGGAAACAACGCCGACTTACCCGCTCCTCCGATGAATACAAGCACCAGGCCCCAGGACAGCATGGAAATACCCAGGAAGGAAGCCGTGGTAATGCTTGCCAGCTGCGGAGAAGGATGGGTGAGTCGCAGGATCAACGTATGAAAATCCAGTGTTTCCGCATGGAAGGACAGGATCAGGATCCCGACAAGGAAGCCGAGGTCGGCAAAACGGGTGACGATAAAGGCCTTTTTAGCTGCGGCGACAGCCGGGGGCCGGTCGAAATAATACCCTATCAGCAAAAAGGAGGAACAACCCACCAGTTCCCAGAAAATATAGATCTCGAAGATATTCCCCGAGAGCACCAGCCCCAGCATGGAAAAAGTGAAGAGACCGAGAAAAGCATAATAAGTGCCAAACCTCGACTCCCCCTTCATATATCCCAGGCTAAAGATATGCACCATCAGCGAAACAAAGCTGACCACCACGATCATCATCACAGAAATAGGATCGAGGATAATGCTCATATCGATGGAAAGCCCCGGAGAAAAAGTGAGCCATGTCACCTTTAGTGGAGTGACAGGCAGGCAGGCAGCGTCTGCCGGACATGCCCCAAAGTACTGGTAAGCCGTCCACAGCGACAAGCCGGCGGAGATCAGGACAGCCCCGGTCCCAACACCGCCTGACCAACGGCCCTGGTACTTCCTGCCGCACAATCCCAGGACAACAAAGGCGGCCAGTGGCAACAAAGGGATCAGGGCTATATAAGCATAGTTTGGCATATCGGCAACGTTCAGAATTTCATTTCATTGGCATCCTCCACATCAATGGAACGGAGGTTCCTGTAAAGATTGATAATGATCGCAATGGCCACCGCCGCTTCCGCAGCGGCAATAGCGATGATGAACAGGGAAAAGAAAACACCTTCCAGCTTTTCCGGGTACAGGTATTTATTAAATGCGATAAAATTGATGTTCACACTGTTCAGGATCAACTCCACCGACATCAGCATCGTGATCATATTCCGTCTCGTAAACAGGCCATACATGCCAATGAAGAAGAGCGCAGTGCTTACAAACAGGATATGGCTCAAAGGCACCTGGTTCATTTGTCTCCCGGTTTTGTTTTAATTGCAATGACGATGCAGCCGATCATGGCCGCCAGCAACAGGATACTGATCACCTCAAACGGCAATACATATCCATGCGCTGAAGTGCTGAGCATTTGCGACCCGATGTTCCCCACGCTCGCATCGATGGTCCCCTGCCCGGCAGGGTGAAGATCATATCGCCGTATCATTACCCAGGTCAGCATAAATCCCGCACAAACGGCCAATGCGGAGAATATAGCCCTGCTACGGACAGGCGCCGGCAGATCCTTCCCCGACTGCTGCGTGAGGAAGATAGAAAAGATGATCAGCACGACGATCCCGCCGACATATACCACGATCTGCACGGCCGCGATAAATTCCATCTGAAGCCAGAAATACAATCCCGCAATACCCGTGAGGGAGAACAACAGCCAGATAGCCGAACGGAATATTTTCCTGGAGGTCACAGCCAACAGCCCCGCTGCCAGGATAAAAAAGGAAAGTATATAAAAAACGACAGCAGGCACACTCATTATTCAACGCCCTCTCTGATTTTAGAACCCGGTTTATTTAATTTTTTAGTCAATTCGCTGCGGTCATACACACTATGCTCAAAATTCTGCGCCATCTTGATGGCGTCCGTAGGACAGGCCTCGATACACAAGTTACACATCGTGCAAAGCTCCAGGTGATAGATAAAAGTATCCAGCGCTTTTTTCTTCTTCCCTTCCGGCGACACATCGAATTTGGTAATGATCTTGATGGTCCCATTGGGGCAGGCCAGCTCACAGGCAGTACAGCCGGTGCAGGCATGCTCGTTCTGCTCATCATGCAGCATCACCACCTCCCCGCGAAACCGTTCCGGCAGCTTCATCTCCTCCTTATTATCGGGGTACTGCTGCGTAATGATCTCTTTGCGATGGGTGAAATAATAGCCGGTCAGGCGCATGCCCTTTAACAGGGAACGCACCGCGCCAAACACATCCGATATGTATTTCTTTAAGAACATTATATTAAAAATGCCATCCTTCGATGGCTATCAAAGTCATCAACAGCAGGTTGACCATGTTGATCGGCAATAGATACTTCCATTCCAGGTTCAGCAGCTGATCGATCCGCAGCCGTGGAAAGGTCCAGCGAAACCACATGATCACGAAGATCAGGAAAAAGGTCTTGCCCATGAACCATAGGGATGACGGGATATAATCCATCACCCTGTTGAACCCCGCCCAATGGCCGATGTGCAGGGGCATCCAGCCGCCCAGGTACAAAGTGGCGGCTATCGCGCACACGATAAAGATATTTACATACTCGGCCAGGAAGAACAGCGCGAACTTCATCCCGGAATATTCCGTGTGAAACCCGGCAGTGAGCTCCGATTCCGCCTCGGCCAGGTCGAAAGGGGCACGGTTAGTCTCCGCGGTGACAGCAATGATGAAAATAACGAACGATATCACTGCCGGGATATGTCCTTTGAAAAGCCACCAGCCGTCCTGTTGGGAAGCGATGATATCCTGGATCCGCAGACTTCCTGTAAGCACCACGACAGAGATCACAGAGATCCCCGCGGATAATTCATAACTGACGATCTGTGCTCCGCTGCGCATAGCACCCAACAAAGAGTATTTATTATTACTGGCCCAGCCTGCCATCAATATGCCGATCACGGAAAGAGAGGAGACGGCGGAAACATACAATACGCCGATGTTAAGGTCCCAGATCTGTGTTCCTTTGGCAAAAGCCACCGGGGCGAGTATCATCATCGCTACGACGATCACCACGAAAGGGGCCAGGTTGAACAGGAACTTGTCCGCCCCGTCGGGAGTCAGCCCTTCCTTCATCGCCAGCTTCAGGGTATCCGCCACCGTCTGCAAGGTCCCTCCCGGTCCAACCCGGTTGGGGCCCAGCCGGATCTGCATGTAGGCAGAGACCTTTCTCTCCATCAGCACCAGGACGAGGCCCAGCACCGCAAACAGGCTGATCACACAAAGTCCCACGAGCAGGCTCTCCACCAGCAGCACAACCGTCGGGTTGAACAGGCCGTTCAGCCACACGTCAATTGAATGGGTTATATTTTCTATGCTAAGCATCGTTATTTAGTTCGTCCCAGGCCTCACCTGTCTATATCCGGTATCACCAGGTCCAACGTCCCCATGATCGCTACCAGGTCCCCTATCTTATACCCCCTCGCCATATGGTCCAGCGCAGAGAGATTGGAAAACCCGGGGCTCCGGAATTTGATCCGGTAGGGCGTCGTCCCGCCTTCGCTGATGATGTATACGCCGAACTCACCCCGCGCCGTCTCCACCCTGGAATAAAACTCGCCCTTGGGGAGCTTCAACACCGCTTTTGTCTTTGCCTGGAATTCCCCCTCGGGGATATTATCGATCAGCTGTTCAATTATTGAAAGGGACTGGCGCATTTCCTGCATGCGGACCATATAGCGGGCGAAACAATCCCCTCCCGTCGCAGTCACTTCTTCAAATTGCAGCTGCCCGTACACTTCATAAGGGTATAATTTCCGGATATCACAGCTCACGCCGCTGCCTCTGGCCGTAGGCCCGGTGCAGCCATAGGAGACAGCACTCTCCGGAGAAAGATAGCCGACGCCTTCCATTCTGCTTTTAAAGATAACATTTCCCGTCACCAGGTCGTCATACTCATCGATCTTCGTACGGAAAAATCGGATGAATTCCTTCACCTTTTTTGGGAAATCGGGGTGCAGGTCTGCCATTACCCCGCCAGGTACCATATAATTCATGGTCAGCCTGGCCCCGCATGTTTCTTCCATGATATCGTTGATCGCCTCCCGCTCCCGGAAAGCGTGAAAAAAGGGCGTGAGGGCGCCTACATCCATGGCCATCGCCCCCCACCACAGCTGATGGGACGCCAGCCGCGTCAATTCATCCATCAGGACACGGATCACTTTAGCCCGGGGAGGCACTTCGATCTGCATACCCTTTTCCACACACAGGGCGCAGCCATGATTGTTGATATGTGAAGAAAGGTAATCCATGCGGCTGGTGACATAGATAAATTGCCTGTAAGAGAGGCTTTCACACATTTTCTCGATGCTGCGATGAATATACCCGAGATGAGGTTCCACCTTTTTGATCGTTTCTCCGCTGAGCGTAATGACAAGATGCAGCACGCCATGCGTAGATGGATGTTGCGGGCCCAGGTTGATCACCAGTTCCCCTTGTTCCGTCGTGCCTACTTCCTGGATCATTTTATAGTTTAATCATATTGACCGGGTCTTCATAATCCTTCCGCAGCGGCCATCCTTTCCATTCATCCGTCATGAACAGCCTTCGCAGGTCGGGATGGCCCGTGAACACCACGCCGAAAAGGTCGAAAGCCTCCCGTTCATGGAATTCAGCCGTATGCCAGATAGCTGATATTGTCGGGATCTCGGGACGATCACGATCCAGCTTTACCTTCACAATCACCGTATGACGATGGAGGGTCGATGTCAGGTGGTATACCATCGTGAAATGTGTCCGCCAGTCAATTGCCGTCACACAAAACAAATAGTCAAATTCCAGTCCCACATCCCACCGGAGATGCCGTGCAACCCCTTCCCACCCGGCCGGATCGACGATAGCCGTTGTCCATTCCGCCCCTTCTTCGAAGGTCGGGGAGGGCAGCAGCGCTTCCAATCTTACTTTTAGTTCTTCCTTGTTCATGAAACACCGTCCCTTATTTTTTTCTGTAAAGCGATCAATGCATGCAGCAAAGCTTCCGGGCGGGGAGGACACCCCGCGACATAAACGTCCACGGGTATCACATGATCCGCGCCTTTTACTACAGAATAGGTATTGTAGAAGAAGGGTCCTCCGCTGGTAGCGCAGGCGCCCATGGCAATCACATATTTCGGATCGGCCATCTGGTCGTAGAGCCTTTTCAGCACAGGCGCCATTTTGTTTACAATGGTCCCGGCAATGATGATCACATCCGCTTGCCTGGGCGTAGCCCTCGCCACTTCAAAGCCAAAGCGCGACCAGTCGTATTTGGCCGCAGCCGTGGACATCATCTCAATAGCACAGCAGGAGGTGCCGAATACAAGCGGCCAGAGGGAGTTCGATCGCGCCCAGTTGATCACCTCATCCAATTTGGTTACGAGGATCCCTCCTCCCGCCGTCGGGTGCACTTCTCCGGGAAAAGGCTTATCAGCCATGTTTTGAGGAACTACATCCATTTCAATGCTCCCTTTTTATGTGCATACAAAAATCCCATGAACAGGATGAACAGGAATATCACGATCTCACCCAGCGCGGCCAATCCTACTTTTTTCACCGCCACCGCCCATGGATACATAAAGACAAGCTCCACATCGAATATGAGGAAGATCAGCGCATACAAATAATATCCGATATTGAACTGGTTCCAGGGAGTCCCCGTGGTTGGAATGCCACACTCATAAGCCTGGCCCTTCTGCAGATTCTTTGTCCCTTTAACGAAAAACCGGGCAACAGCGATCCCCCCGGCCGCAAAGGCAACCCCGGCGAAGAAAAGGACGATTAATGAAGAGCTTCCCATGGGTAAAGGTTTATTTGCCCTGTACTAATATACCGATATTTACCTGGTTAAATCCAAAAAAATCAAATAACTTACTCCTATTGACCTAATTATTTGTAATAGAAACCCATGGAGCATAAAGCCAGATCGATCCGACCATTCGTCGGAGCTAAAGATTTTCAACTTTCACGGAACTTCTACAAGGACCTGGGCTTCCAGGAAAGTATTTTGGGGCATAATATGTCCTTATTCAAAACAGAAGGCATAGGTTTTTACTTACAGGATGCCTATGTCCGGGATTGGATAGACAATACAATGATCTTTTTAGAGGTTGATGATGTCGGTCGTTACTGGAAAGAACTATTGGCCTTGGACCTGACAACTAAATACAAAGACGTAAAACTAACGCCCATCCGGGAATATGACTGGGGAAGGGAATGTTTTTTGCACGACCCCTCCGGGATCCTCTGGCACTTTGGAGAATTTTCTGAATAAAGTATCCCTGTAGCCCTACCTTTGCCGCCTCAATATCAATGATAATGACCTTTAGTGATCTAAATCTGAGCAAACCTTTACTGAAAGCCCTGGATGAGCAGGGCTATCAGCACCCTACCTCTATTCAGCAAAAAACCTTTTCCGTGATCATGTCCGGGCGGGATGTATGCGGTATAGCCCAAACAGGCACCGGCAAGACGATCGCTTATTTACTCCCCTGCCTCCGGCAATTGACTTTTTCAAAGACCAGGACCCCGCAGTTCCTGATCATTGTCCCCACCCGTGAACTGGTCTTACAGGTCGTAACTTCAATAAAGGCCCTGACTACGTATATGACCCTGCAGACAATAGGGATATATGGTGGCGTGAATACCAATACGCAAAGAGCAGAGGTGGAAAAGGGGTTCGATATCCTGGTCGCTACCCCTGGCAGATTATACGATCTTGTCCTCAGCGGCTCTATACGATTGAATACCATTAAAAAGCTGGTGATCGATGAAGTGGATGAAATGCTTAACCTGGGTTTCCGCACCCAATTACGCAATATCCTGGACCTGCTGCCCGCCAAAAGGCAAAACCTGCTGTTCTCTGCCACTATTACTGATGAAGTGGACATGCTGATGGATGCTTATTTCAACAACCCCCAGCGGATCGAGGCAGCGCCCACCGGCACCCCGGTGGAAAATATCGATCAAAAAGCTTACGAGGTTCCCAACTTCAACACCAAGACCAACCTGCTGGAATACCTTCTGCACCATGATCCGTCAATGACAAAAGTGCTGGTCTTTGTCTCGACAAAGCAATTGGCTGATCAGCTTTATGAACAACTGGCTGGAAGATTTCCAGGTAAAACAGGGGTTATCCACTCCAATAAAGATCAGAATTACCGCTTTAATACGGTGAGTAAGTTCAAGGCCGAAGAATATAATACTGTCATCGCCACCGATATTATAGCAAGGGGACTCGACGTAGCCGAGGTCACGCATGTCATTAACTTCGATATGCCGGATGCCCCGGAAAACTATATTCACCGGATCGGCAGGACGGGAAGAGCTGATCGGAAAGGGATAGCCATCAGCTTTATTATGGCAAAAGAAAAAGAGATCCGGAGTGCCATAGAGAACCTGATGAACTTTACCATCCCTGTCGCCCCCTTACCGGAAGGCCTGGAAATTTCCGACATCCTGACCGAAGACGAAAAGCCAAAGCCCTACACGAAGCCTATCCCATTAAACATCCCCAAACCCGAATTTGCAGGCGGAGCCTTCCATGAAAAGCTGGAAAAGAATAAAAAGGTCAATGTCGTCGTGCGCCACGCCGACCGCATGCAAAAGAAATATGGCAAACCAAAGACAAGAGGCGCAAAGAAGAAATAATAACTACTTCAATTTATTCTTCCGGAGCGAATATTTATAAAAATCCTCCACCTTTGTCCTGGCCCAGGGCGTTTTGCGTAAAAACTTCAGGCTGGACTGCACGGATGGGTTCACCGTAAAACACTTGATCCGGATATGCATGCTCAATTCCTCCCAGCCATAGCTTTCTACCAGGTGGTTTATGATCTTTTCCAGGGTCAATCCATGTAAAGGGTCCTTCGAGGGCATTGGCTGCTGCATATTATCCATTTTGAATTGTAAATATACCATTAAAGGTATGCTTTCGCCAACGCTTCCAATATCCTGACATTTGCATCCTTTTCATCTGCTGCCCCCTGGACAGCACGTCCTTCTCTGAACATATCCTTACACCACCGTAACGCGTCAGCAACAGCCGGATACGCTTCGATTTGCCCGTCAAGCCACGCGACCGCTTGTTCCCTGCCCAGCTTTCTTTCCATCGCCCAGGCAGCTACCAATGCATTTGAAGGAATGAAATTGCTGACGGTATTGTCGATCCGGGGCGTGAATTGTAGAATCCTGTCCAATATTGCGTCCGACTTCCTCCCCCCGGAAATATATTCCATCCAGTCTTCCAGGCGACTGTCAATATCATCATCATAAGGTTTACCAACACCAAGATTTTCAGGCCACGATCTCGCCGCGTTGACAAACTTTGCCGCATGCCGGCGATCATTCCTGGCAAGGGCTTCCACCGCCTGCATCAGCTTGGCTTCACGGTATAGCTGGCGGCCTTCGGTTGCTCCCTCAAAAGGAATGACATTCAGCGTTGAAAGTATCCCATCCGCATCCCTGTACCTCTTATTCAGCATAAGTGTTTTGGCATACAACATACCCATGATATATTGATCCCGGTGCGCTTTATAGAACGGTTCGGCAATTGCCAGGGCCGCCTCCGGCTGGCGATGGTCGATATAATGTTCAGCCAGCAATTTATGCCACCTCCATTGTGCGCGGTCCAATGCTAATGCTCTCTTCAGATCCTGCAGAGATTGCACACTATCTTGTTTGTATACCGCAGCACGTACGGCATAAAAGGGAGCAAAATCGGGCAACGTTCCACAAGCCGCCAGCAGCGCCTTGCATTCATCTGTCCGGCTTCTGTCTTTGTATATCAATGCCAGTTGATATTTTAGGCGCCAATCGTCCTGGCTTTTCAGCAGATGCTCCAGTACAGCCGCCGTTTCCGACCGGAAAGGGAAAGCAAGCATAGGGTCGATCTTTGCGCAATCCACTTTCTGCCCCTGTATAAAGCTCAGCCAGCAGACGGCTTCCACGGAGCCGGTATCCATGTCGAATAAAGCCTTCGCTTCAGCGGGATATCCCGCGTTAAAATACCATATAGCCAATTCCGTATAGGTTTCGTGCGGAAGCTCACTTCTTATCAATGATTTGAACTGCGCCTTGCCGGCTTCCGTTCGCCCTCCCAGGTACTTTTCCCACCGGGCAAAATGATCCAGCGGATCATACCCGAGGATAGTGCGTAAGGTCTCCGATGATCTTAATGTGTCCCCCAGATACCTGTAAGCCACCGCTTCCAGCATCAGCGCATCCATATTACGACGGTTAAGGTCGATTGCTTTTTCAGCGTACCGGATCGATTGATCATACAGTTTCTCCTTCCCCGCCAATTTTGCCAGAGCTGTATAGGCCGCGCTCCGGTACTCCTGCGTAACGGCGGCGATGCTGTACCCGTCTTTTGCATCAGCTGAATTGTTCAACCTGTCATTGATCACGCCATAATAGTAATTGGCCTCACCTGAAAGCCCATCCACCTGCAAAGCCCGTCTTATTGTCCTCAATGCATCCTCGTATTGCATATTCCGGTATTGGAGGATCGCCATTTCTACCAAAGCGGGTAATAGATCCCCTTCCTTTTCCAATGCTTTCTGCAAATGCCGACCCGCCTCCGCATACAACTTCTGATCCATCAGTTCTCTTCCCTGTGTATATTCCCCATATGCACTGTTCCAGTCGAGATCCCCGGGAATCTCCAACGGCCGGTGTAACACGCCCGCCGAAGGATCTGCGTCGAAGACGATCTTATTGCCGCCCAACGCAGCAAACACACCAGCGCTATCGCCATGCACACGCACGGAGTCCGCCAGCGATTCCAACGGGTCCAGCCGGACCCGCTTGCTATACAGCACTTTGCCTTCCATCTTCACTTCCAGCGTATCATCGATCTTTTGGACGGCAGACAGATATACCTTCAACCATCCGTTCTCATTTTTAATATTCAATGCACCATAAGCATTGGCTTCCACCATGCCTTTAATTCCCGACACAGGATACCAATACTCCGTCCAGGTATCTGTAGCATAAGGCGCAAAACTGATATGCTTGAAGGGGGTGAAGCTGCTTTTTGGAGCATTCTGGTTAAACAGCCTGCCGGACTGTATCTCCACATATTGCCCATTTGTATCCGTAAGCATTTTCTCCCAGATCATCCCCTGCCGCGACAAACCCCATATCCATATTTTTTTCCCTGCTTTGTCGTCGTAAGTACCGTACCTCACCATCCCATCATCGTCGTCATGATAGTAAGCGCCGAAAAAATGCGTCATCTTTCCTACCACATGATAGGATTTATAGCCGCCGAAATTGTTCTGTTCATAAAAATTAATTTTTTTGCCATTGCTCCTGTTTACAGGCCAGTCCGCATATTCGCCTTCGTGGCCTATATAATGGGTACCGGGAAAAATGAATTCAAGACCGCCTTTTGAAGGCATGCCAAGGTTCATCCAATGATAATAAGGTTGCGATAAAGGAGTATTGTTATACCAGAACGACCGGGTGGTAAAAAAGGCTTTGTCTTTAGGCAGTCGTATCTCCATTCTCCACTCGGTGCGCGTCAGAAGATCCAGCGCGCCTATTATACAGCTAACACTGCCGTCATTGCTTTTATACGCAACATAATCCACGGGTGCGGCACAACTGGGTGCGTGTCCGATGATGCCATAATTCGCTTCCAGCCCACCACTCGTCCAGGGGCCGCGCATAGCAACATCCCTGAATTTCACCGCACCATTGTAATATATGAACGATCTGCCTGTTTTATTTTCGAAGGCTCCCCATATCTTTCCGCCTATTTCCGGAACGATAAGCACCGTGATAAAATCGTTGCGCAGCTCCACCACCTTCCATTGCTTTTGAACAGGCTTATCCGTAAAGCCGTCATACCTGAAATATGGATAGACAGGAGAAGGCATCGCCACCGGGTTGGCATCGGAATAAGGATAAGTAGTGAACATTTTCATGTATTCACTCAAGCTTGCATCCTGCTGAGCAAATACCAGGACCACCTGGAACAATAACATCATCAGAACCGTTAGACTTTTCATTCAACTAAAAATTTACGTCCCCCCCAATCCCAAACTGATTTCCTGCACGCACTGCTTTTTTACCATTGAACTGCACCTCTACCATTTTTTCGCTGGCTACGTTATTGTTGAACTCATCCTTCAACGTTAAAAGTATCTTACGCGTTCTTACATCTATTACCTCACCGCTGGAAGGATATGCATACTTCCCATCCATGCTGAAGGTGATCCATCCGGGCATATCCTGTACAGGGATCGTGGTCAGCTGCTGATAAGGCGGTGAGGCGCTAAATACATGCAATCGCATGTTATGGCCATCACACACCCATAATTCCTTTTCATCCGGCGTAAGTCCGATGCCATGACTGGGGTTACCATGCCTCCTTACCGGTCCCGGCTCCCATCCCTCTACAACCACATGGGCGAGCTTCGTACCACTTTTCAGGTCACCGACCTCGAAACCCAACAGGCTATCCACGGTTACATAGACCAGGGTCTCTCTGCCATTGATGGTAAAAGGCCGGACATTGTTTTCAAAAGGGCCCACTTTCCCTGACAATTCATGTTTTTTTGCATCCGCAATGTATAGCCAGTGACTGCCAATATCATCCAGGTAAACATTACCAGTACGTCCATAAATAGTATTATGCGCCCTTTTATACACAGTGATCTTTTTGATGATGTCGCCCGACCTGCAGTCCACCACATTCCAGAAAGTATTCTCCAGGGATGGCAGGTACATGGTAAGACCATCCGGCGAAATAGCCATGCGATCGCAGCCTCCCTCGAATTTTCTCTCCCATACGATCTTGTCGGTGGTGAGATCGATACGCTGCAGCCCTTCCAGCGTGCTGACATAGATGCTATTGAGGGGGATGCTCACAGCGATCCCCTTCACATTGGATGGCTTGCCGTCCGGGTGAAGCCCCACAGTCCTGATCCTTTTTATAAAGCGATGGTGATCGCGTATGTCAAAAACAAGAATGCCATGCCCGCCGTATCCAAGGTAATCACGAATGCCGGGCGTTGCCACATACAGATATTTTTTCTCTGCAGTAACCGGGTTTTGTGCCTTCACCAGCTGCCTGCTGCCAGGAAGCAGAAGAAATACTAGCAGTCCACGAAAAAATATAGATTTTGGTATGGTCATGGTTCTAAATATACCCAAAAAAAGGCGTCCTTTCCCTCTATTTCTATTACGATTTTTCATAATTTTAGTTGAAGGCTGAGCGCTCTACCCTTTTGACTCAACACCTACGCTGTCAAGGTCCAATGATTGTAACAAACGATAATGCCCTATCCGGGCTTACATGGCCACATTCCTGTCAGGGGCTCATCAGCCATACAGCCCGTCAATATCCCGATAAAATTGCCTTCCAATGCAATGGTCAGTCCTTTACCTATCAACAGCTGATCGGCCAGTCCAATCAATTAGCCGCATTATTGCTGGAGCAGGACCTCCATCCGGAGGACATCGTAGCGCTTATCATGGACCGTTCTCCTGATATGTTGATAGCCATGCTGGGCATTATGCGCTCTGGAGCCTCCTATCTGCCTATCGATCCTGAATACCCTGAAAACTTCATAACATTCATGTTGGAAGATTCCTCCGCCAGTCTCCTGCTTACTTCACGCAAATATGGCAACCGCTTCCATGGCACCACAAAAGAACTTTACATGGAGGACTGCCGGAAGAAGTTGCCGGACTATTCGGAAGAAGACCCCCATATTGTCATTGAAGGCCATAGCCTGGCCTATACACTGTATACTTCTGGCTCGACAGGCCGGCCCAAGGGCGTCCAGATAGAGCACCATAGCCTCCTTAATTTCCTTGTCAGCATGCAGCAGTTGCTGGAGATCACGCCCAACGACCGCCTCCTGGCTGTCACCACCGTCTGCTTTGATATCTCGGGCCTCGAGCTTTACCTGCCCCTTGTTGCCGGTGCACAGCTGGTCCTGGCGGACAGAGCTACGGCAAAAGACGCCCGGCTCTTACTGGATATGATACGGACTGAAAATATCAGTATGATGCAGGCCACCCCTTCCACCTGGAAATTGATGCTGGACGCAGGCTGGGATACGCCGCTTCCGCTGAAGATAATGTGTGGAGGCGAGGCCATGACAATACAGTTGGCCGAAAGATTGACGGCCCTGGGACAAAAAGTATGGAACCTGTATGGCCCTACCGAAACTACTATTTGGTCAACGATCAAAGAAATTCGGCCCGCCGATAAGATCATTTCCATTGGATGGCCCATCGCCAATACACAGATCTACATCCTTGATGAAAATTTCCTGCCCGTTGCCGAAGGCAAGGCTGGAGAGATTTACATAGCGGGCGAGGGCGTGGCGCGGGGATACCTCCGCAGGCCCGAACTAAACGCCGAACGTTTTGTCATCAATCCCTTTTCAAAGGACAACAGCCCGAGAATGTATCGCACAGGCGACCTGGGCACCTGGCTCCCCAATGGCCAGATCCTGCTCCACGGACGGGTCGATGCCCAGATCAAAATAAGAGGTTTCCGGATAGAGCCGGGAGAAATTGAAACTGCGCTGGTCTCGCACCCTGCTGTCAAAGAAGCCGTGATAAAAGGAAAAGACGATCAGTTGATCGCTTACGTTATATTGCACCCGGCATCCGGGATCCCCACGGTGGCATCCTCCCTGTCCAGGGACCTTCGCCAAATGTTAAAACAGCACCTGCCGGAGCATATGATACCGCAGCATGTGATCATCCTGGATAAATTTCCGCTGACCCCCAACGGCAAGATCGACAGGAACTCCTTACCGGACCCTTCTCCGGAGGCTGCCAGGGATACTACCTATGCCCCCCCCAGGACAGTGACAGAGAAACTGGTGGCATATACCTGGTCCACCTACCTTCACCAGGATAAGATAGGTCTCCACGACGATTATTTCGAAATGGGCGGCAGCTCCGTCTCCGGGCTTCAGATCATGACCTACCTGGAAAAAACCACAGGAAAAAGACTGCCGCTGTCCACCCTCTTCCAGGCCCCCACCGTAGAAAAGCTCTCCGCCCTGCTGGATGCCGACAGACCTTTCATATCATGGGAACCGCTGGTGCTTATAAGATCCGGGGCGGGTCGACCTCCGCTGTACATCCTGCAGGGGTACGGGATGAATGTCATTGGGTTCAATAATATTGCGCGCCATATGCATCCTGATCAGTCAGTCTATGGGTTTCAGCCCAGAGGCCTCAATGGCATCGATGAGCCGCATGGCACCATTGAAGCCATGGCCATGGAATATGTCGAGGCGATCCTCCGGGTGAACCCCGAAGGTCCTTATTACCTGGCCGGATACTCTTATGGCGGAGTGGTGGCTTTCGAGATGGCGCAGCAGTTGCGGACAAAGGGCAAGCAGATCGGCATGCTTGCGATCATCGATACCTATACCAATCATATGAATGACGAACAGGGATGGACCGCCGCCTTACTGCAAAAGGCCTACCGGCAATTCCCCAAATTCAGGTTTGTGCTGAAGAACCTGCGAAAATACCCAAAGCAGACCATCGCATACCAGCGTGATTTCTTTGCCCGCAAAGTCAGGGCAGTTACTGATCTTTTTCATCGCACACGCAAAGCCAGCTCCAGGACGCCGGAAGAAAGGATAGATGAGCAATATGTCAAAGCATATAAAAAGTATCGCATGCATCTCTATGACGACAGCATCGACCTCTTCCGGGTAAAGATCCGCCTCTATTTCCTCGATGACCTGGAATATATGGGATGGAGAGCTTTTGTCAGCAAGGATATCATCATCCACGAAGTACCGGGGGACCACAGTACCTTCCTTTTGTCGCCAAACGATCAGGCATTCGCCGCCATCCTGCAGGACACAATGGACGCACGCATCGCCAAATGAGCTATTCCCGGAGTGACTAACGGCTTAAATAACAATTCCTCAACAGCTTGCTGAATGCTGTGATCTCGGTGCGGCATCGTGCAGGGTCCTCCCCGATCAATAGCTTTATCCGTTGGTCAAAACATGTGAATTATGTAAGATTTGCCCATAAACATATAACAGTTGGAGATCGCCTCCCTTCTAACTTTGACCTTAACTGTTTTAGTGTTAGCTCTGATTAGCAATCCCGTCAAGCCGGGAAAGTCGGTTTAATTTTGAATACATTTGCGAGCGGTCATTCCTGGCCGCTTTTTTTCTCGCTTAATCCCAGTTCTCTCCCAACACAAAAGATACCATATAATAAACTTCATCCGGGGTGATCGGTTTAGTCATAAAGTGCGTAGCGCCCAATCTTCTTAATTCTATTGATTCTTTTACATCCCGGGAGGTTGTATAGACGATAATGCGGATGGGCATAAGCCGCACATCCTTTTTTATTTCTACCAGGCAATCCTGTCCGCTCAGCCCTGGCATCCGGAGGTCCAGAAAGATATAATCCGGCAAAGGGTTATCGGTATTCCTCAAATATAGCAAGGCTTCCCGGGCATTGCCGGCAGAAATGCAAGTGATCGTATCATCCACCTCCTTTGTGGCCTCCAGGAATAGTTTCCTGTCATCCTCATCGTCATCCACCAGCATAATGATCATAGCTTAATGTTTTCGTATAGAGAGAAATGCCATTACTGTCCCATGGGCAGGATGATGTTGAAGCTTGCGCCTTCTCCCAGTTCCGAATCCGCGTTGATCTCGCCACCATGGTTGGTAACGATCCGCTGACACAAGGCCAGGCCAATACCAGTTCCTTCAAAATGTGCACTTGCATTCAATCGCTGAAATATTTGGAAGATCTGCTTCCTGAACTGTGGCTCAATTCCAATGCCATTATCCCGGAAAATGATCTCCACGTAAGGCTTCTTCCCTTTTAACCCGGGATGCATCCCCGTCTCTTCTTCTGTCAGTATCCTGGAAGATATGCTGATCTGCGGCGGCACTTCCGCCTTCGCAAATTTCAGTGCATTGCTCAGCAGGTTATAGAACAGCTGATTCATCTGAAGGGGCACCGCCCGGATGACAGGCAAGGGATCATGATGGATTAACACCCGTTTCTGTTCGATCAGCAGGTCGAAATCATTAATGACATTTTCAAGGGCCAGGTTCAGGTCCACGTTCTCAAAAATGCTCGAATCCAGGACCTTTGCAAAATTGAGCACGTCCTGGATCAGCGCCGACATCCGTTCGGCCGACAAGCTGATCTTCTGCAGTAGCAGCCTGGCCTCATCTCCTACATCCTGGCTATACCGTTTGTTCAGAATAGAAGCAAAGGTCCTTATCTTTCGCAATGGCTCCTGCAGATCGTGGGAAGCAATGGTCGCATATTGCTCAAGGCTGTTATTGGAATGTCTAAGGGAAATATTAGCCTCCATAAGAGAGCTCGTACGTTCTTTCACCTTGCTTTCCAGTTCATCCTCCCGCCGCCTGGCCTGCGTAACATCATCCAGCGCCAGCAGGATCATCGGCTCCGCCGTATCATTCTGATAGATGCGGCTGGCATTCAGATACAGGATGCTATCCGCGACCCCGTCGAAGCTATGCCTGACCTCGAAGTCCGTGATCCTTCCGTTGGTGGTCTGTATCCCATCCAGCATTGCACGCAGACCTGGTATTTCCCATTGGCCCTTACCCAGCGAAAAAAAAGGTTTCCCCTCCGTATCCTCTTCTGAAGTGCCGAATTTATCATAGTAGGCCCGGTTCGCGGTCTTTACTTTCATCTGCTTATCCAGGACGACGAGCGGCTCGCGAATGGTGGCCACGATAGACTCCGCATACAGGCGGGCCAACGTAAGTTGTTCGTTCCTGTCAACAAGCTCCTGGTTCAGGGTAGTGAGCTCTTCATTGGTGCTCTGTATCTCCTCTTTCGAAGTTTCCAGCTCCTCGTTCAGACTTTGCAGCTCTTCGCTTCCGGACAGCAGCTCCTCATTAGCGCTTTGCAGCTCCTCATTCACCGCCTCCTGGTCTTCCGTTATGCTTCGCATATCTTCCCGAAGCTGGGCCAGCTCCTTTTCCAGCTGATCAATACGCTGCGCCTCCATACTGCGCTGCTGCCCCCCAGGATCCCCTTCCGCCCCTGTCTGCGGATTGTCACTGCTCCCCTTTAAAATCCCTTCATCCCGGAAAAGGATCAGGAAATAAGGTTCCACCGTATTTTCCAGGGGAGCTATCTCTATCGTCACCGATTGCTTTTTTCCCATGAACAGGAACGGGATATGCTGCTTAACTTCTGTCTTATTATTGGTTTTCGCTTTGTGCAGGGTATTCCTCAGTTCAAAGGAAAGCCCCTCCCTTGCCATTTTCAGGACATTATGACTGGGTTTGCCCGGAGAAGGCTCCAGCCAGGTGCCCGTAGATCCCCGGAACTGTACGATATCGAAATGCTCATTCACGACAACTCCCGGCGGGGCGTACTTCGTAAGTATCGCTTCATCGGCGCTCTTCTGAAAATCATCGCGGGATGGTTCTTTTCTTATCATATTGACCATATTACCGGGCGCCTTTGTGGCCCGTTCGGCAGTCAAGGGTATCATTCGCCCCTGCACCGGCTTGCGGATGTATAATTTCTCGTGCTTCCCTATCACCGTGAACAGGTCAGCGGCGGGAGCAATGGTCTCCGAATTTCCCAGCAGCAGATACCCACTCTCGTTCAAAGCATAATGAAACGTCGTTAGCGCCCTCTTCTGCAAAATAGGATCCATATAGATCAGCACATTCCGACAGCTGATGAGATCCATTTTGGCAAATGGCGGGTCTTTCAAAAAATTGTGACACGCAAATACGCACATGTCCCGGATGGATTTATTGATCTGAAAGCTTCCATTCACTTTCGTAAAATACTGCTGTAGCCGATCTGGAGAGAGTCCCTCAATGTCCCGGCGGGAGTAAAGCCCGCTCCTGGCCTTTGCTATGGACCTTTCTGAGATGTCCGAAGCAAATATCTGTATCTTGAGGTCTGCTGCCCGGTCGCCCAGATACTCACACAGGCAGATCGCCATGGAATAGGGTTCCTCCCCCGTTGAACAACCGGCGATCCAGATCCGCAAAGGATTGCCCGTATCCTTCTCTTTTATCAATTTCGGGAAAATTGCTTCGCATAAGAAATCATAGATCTTCGGGTCGCGGAAAAAGCTCGTCACCGGGATCAGCATATCCTGGTACAAAAGCTCCTGCTCCGGCGTATTCACTTTGAAAAAGGCAAGGTACGCCTCCACATCCTGTATCTTATTCAGGCCCATCCGGCGGATGATACGTCTGCGGACCGTGGTTTGCTTATAATAAGTAAAATCCGTCCCTTTTCTCGCACGCAGTATATACAACAGCTCGCGAAAAGCATTCTCCCTGGCCTGCAACAGCTCCTGGGCGCCCTCCGCAAGACCATTTTTGGAGGTCTCCGCCAGCCGTACCAGTTGCAGAGGGATCTCTTCAGGTGCAAGTATAAAATCCACCACCTCCGCATCTATGGCGCTCTGCGGCATCCCCGGCGAAGCGGCCGAAAAGGGCTGTTGCACAAATGTGAAGCCCCCGTGTTCCTTGATCGCCTTTAATCCAAGGGTCCCGTCCGTCCCCGTCCCCGACAGCACGATCCCGATCGCCTGCCCCTGGTACACTTCCGCTAGTGAAGTAAAAAAGAGATCTATAGGCCTGTTCCTGGCATTATCAGATAATCGAGGGCTTAACTGCAGCCTGCCTTCTTTAACTGTCAATAATTTATTGGATGGAATAATGTAAATACGGCCAGGCTCCATCAGCACATTGTTCGTGATCTCCTGCATGGGGATGGAAGTCACTTTTTGGAGAATGTCAGGCAACAGGCTTTCATGCGTCGGCTCCAGGTGCTGCACTATAATAAAAGCCATTGCCGGATTCGCAGGGATAGCCCTTAGCATTCTCTTGAAGGCATCCAAACCACCCGCCGAAGCCCCCACCCCCACCACCGGGAACAGATCCGGAATAAACGGCAGACCAACGTCCTCCTTTTTAGTTTTAGCCATTATTCATACCTCGGTTTAATGGACGACAATGTCGCCGACTAAGGTACACATATACGGCCTATTATTTGCAGAACCTTTATTATCGGCCGCTTTCAGCCCAGCGTGAGATATTCTCGGAAAAATTCGGTAAATTACCTTCAGGTGCTTGCCGCTTTATCCTACGAAAGGTGTTGATTGCTCTAAAATGCACTGATTGAAACTCTATATAAAAAATATGGTCTGCCCCTGCTGCCAGACGGTAGTAGAGTCTGAACTGATCAGACTTGGCCTTCACCTGCGATATGTGGACCTGGGAATAGCTGATATCGAGGAAACGCTTTCAGTCGCACAGCAACAGCAGGTTCGTTCAGCCTTGCGTAAGACCGGCCTTGAATTGCTGGATGACAAAAAAAGCATCCTGGTCCAAAAAATAATCAATACCATCCGGGATGTTGTCCGCCTTTCCGACGAGCCGCTGGTACACAACCTAAGCGTACATCTAAGTGCCCGGCTTGACCATGATTATACCTATATGTCCAATCTGTTCTCGGAAAAGCTGGGCACCACTATTGAAAAATTCTATATTGTCCGCAAGATAGAAAGGGTAAAAGAGCTGCTCATCGAAGATGAGCTTACCCTTACCGCCATCGCCTACAAAATGCACTATAGCAGCGTAGCGCATCTCTCCAGCCAATTCAAAAAGGTCACCAGCCTGACCCCCTCCCGCTTCAAACAGCTGCAGGAAAAGAAATATACGCTGTGGAGCGTCTGAGCGACAACCTTGAAAGTCCCCTCGGCAAACCTGTAAATCATGTAAAGTTTTAAAGTGAGGCTTTCGGTACCTTTAAAATGTTTTGCTTGGCCGAAACAATCAGACATTTAATTTATACAAAGTAGCAGGTCTCATGCGCACCTTTATAACAGGAACAGGTAGCTTTATCCCGGCCGGGGTCAGGTCGAACCAGGATTTTGCTGTCAGTGAATTTTACAATGAGCAGCGTCAACGTATTGAGGTCCGCACTACCGAGATCATAGAAAAATTCCGGCAGATCACAGGCATCTCCGCAAGGCGCTATGCAACGGATGATTTGAATGCGTCCGACATGGCAACATACGCAGCCATCGCAGCCATCCGGGATACAACCGTCGATCCCGAAACCATTGACCAGATCATTGTCGCCCATAACTTCGGCGACACCCAAAAACATGTATGTCAATCCGACGCAGTCCCCAGCCTGGCATCACGTGTTAAAAGCGCCCTCCGCATCAGGAACCCCGCCTGTGTAGCTTACGACCTTCTATTCGGATGCCCCGGATGGCTCCAGGGATTGATCCAGGCAGATGCCTATATCCGGGCCGGGCTGGCCAGGAAATGCCTTGTCATAGGCACGGAGACCCTTAGTCGTGTCATCGACCCCTATGACCGCGACAGCATGATCTACAGTGATGGCGCCGGCGCGGTGATCCTCGAAACCCTGACAGATGCTACCGGTACCAGCGGCATCATTGGCGCCGTCAGTCAATCCCATACGTACGGGGAGAGCCAGTACATTTCCATGGGGCCATCCTATAGGCCCTCGGCTTCCAAAAGACAATATCTCAAAATGCAGGGACGTAAAGTATACGAGTTTGCCCTTAAGACCGTTCCTGCTGCCATGAAAACATGCCTGGACACAAATGAGCTTGGAATAGACCAGGTAAAAATGATCTTCCTCCACCAGGCCAACGAAAAAATGGATATCGCTATCATAAAAGCTTTCTATCAGCTGTATGGCAAACAGGAGATACCCGATGGCATTTTGCCCATGAACATCCGGGAGCTCGGCAACAGTTCCGTAGCCACCATCCCAACCCTTTTCGATATGGTAAGAAAAGGCCACCTGCCAGGACACACTTTACGTCCCGGTGACATCATCCTTTTTGCCTCAGTAGGCGCTGGCATGAATATCAATGCCGTCATTTACAAGCTCCCAAATTAATTTGAAGATCAGTACTTTTGCCCAAAACTTACAAGTAATGATCCGCCAACACCTCATTCCACTGTTAACCATGTTCCTATTGATCCAATCAGCCCCGGGCCATGCACAAGGCCCCATCGTCAGAAAGCAGCTAAAGCTCGCGGAATTTGATAGCCGCCCGGTCTCCAAAGTAGATATTCGGGAGATCAACCTGGCGCCAGGCCAAAAAGGTCCACTGCACAAACACCCTTGTCCCGTCGTAGGCTACATCGTTTCAGGCACGATACTTTTCCAGGTCAAAGGCGATTCCGCCATCACTTTGAAAGCCGGCGACCCATTCTATGAGCCCCAGGATGCCGTCATCACCCACTTCGACAATGCATCCGGCGACAAGCCCGCAAAATTCATTCTGAACTATCTGATGGACAAAGAAAAAGAATTCATCATCCTGCTGGACGACAAAGAGCGGCCCATAAAATAACATCACTTCCACGTCCGGGCCTTCAGCTCCTGCAACGCATTTTGTGCCACCCAGCGGGCAGCCTTACTATCCTGCTGCAGGATACTTTCCGCCGTACGAATAGCTTCCCGGCACAAACGAGGATTTCTTTTCCCTATCTGCCGCAAGGCCCAGTTCACCGCCTTTTTTACAAAGTTCCGCTCGTCATAAGCCTCCTGCTCGATCAGGGGCAGAAAAGAAAGGAACACCTCGTCTTCCGCAGCCTTGCCATGTACGGCATACTCCGCCATGAGCACAAACCCCGCCCGCTTGATAAATTCCCGGGTATGCTTACTGAATTCCTTCGCCTTGGCCACTGCAAATGGTGTCCTGTCAAAAAGATTCCCGCAGACCTGGTCGCAAAGGTCCCACGAGTTGAAGTCCTTCACCCAGGCATTGATCTGGCCCGCCGTCACCAGCACAGGATCGTCGATCATGGAAGAAGGATCCTCGCCTCATGTATCCCGGTTCCCCACAGCGCCAGGGCAAGCGCATGGTCTTTTTTTATTTTTTTCGCAATCCCCCGCAAGACAGGGATGGACACACCCAACGCATGGGTGGTGTCGATGCCAAATCGTTGCATCCCGCTCTTCCCTGCCGGAGTGCTATGCTCCCGGAGCTGCGATAAAATATCTGCGACTGCAGGCATGCTTTGAAATATTTTTAAACCATGTACCTAATTTACCATGACTCCCATTTCTGCCACAGTCACCCCATTGCCGCTTACCACGTGTACGACAGAGAATTTGAAATAACGGGCAGGCACCGGATGATCCAGCCGCACCAACTGTTCCAGCGGATTGGACCTGATGTTGGCAAACTCTCCTTCGGCAGCTTTCCGCCAATCCGTGCCATCCTCGCTCGTATAGAAGACATAACGGTCTGCCATGCCTTCCATCTTTTTATCCTGCCGGGGCAAATAAGTAAATGCCTTGATGGTCTGTATCTTTCCCATATCAATACTGATGTCCTGCGGAAATTTCGCCATTCCCGCAACATCTTCCTGCAGGGTACTCCACATCGTCCGCTCATCTTCATCGATAGCGTTATCCCGCCTTCCGCGACTGCTACCGGTGGCATCCTCACCCATCACCCGCCATCCCGACTTCGACAGTCCCAGCTCCCGTGTGACGACTTCACTGGCCGTACCGCCCTCTTCAAAGCTGCGTGCCTTGACCACACCTCCTTCTACTAACGGAAAAGGCGCAGCATAGACCGGGGATGTAAGCCCCGGCTCCTTGCCATCCAGGGTATAGTGAATGCTGGCTACGGGCGCCGCCGTGGTAATGCTGATGACGCCTGTCTTGTCCCTGCCGATGGAAGGCGCCACCAGGTGCGGAGGCTCCCTATACAAGCCAAGATCGCTGAGTGCAATGCAAGCCCCCGAACCCGTGATCCGCAGCCGTACCTTACTGGCCACCACGTTCTGCTGCAGCCGGATCAGGCGATTGGCCCCAATGCTGGTGCCGGCTCCTATCTGCTGCCATGCCCCACCCTTCAGTACCTCTATGGTAAAAGCGCTGATACGCTGTCCCAGCTTGATATTCTCCCGCAGCCGGATGACGTTGAAGGTCTTCCGCGTACCCAGGTCCACCACCAGCTGCGGCGCAGTCACGGCATTATCGGTCGCCCAATAGCTGTAACGGTCATTATCCACCAAAAAAGCCGGACCGAACTTCGCCCGATTGTTGCCCCTGATATTATTCGCGGTGAACCTTGCCCCCTTCGCCAGGTTGACGGCAAATATCTTTCGCAGCAATGCACCAAACCCCTCCAGTGAAGCCACATCATTTGGATGCAACCTGCCTTCCCTGTCCGGTGAAATCCCGAGATCGAGGCTACCACCCCTGCCCACGCTCTGGTAATAAAGGTCCAACAGTTGGTAAGGTGTTTTCACCTGCTCATCCTGCGAAGCATGATAGAACCAACCCGGGCGCAAAGGCACATCGCATTCCGCAGGCATCCAATACTGGCCGTTCCTCGTACCTTCCGTAGCCTCCCAATATTTACTATAGCCATTGGAAGGCTTTTTGCCCGCATCAGGGGCCTGCGGCGTATAGGTGGCCCAGCAGGTGAGGCCCGCATGCCCCTCTTCATTGCCCACCCATCGTACATCGGGGCCGACGTCTCCAAAGATAGCCGCCGTCGGCTGCAGCGCCCGGACAATACCCCAGGTCGTATCCCATCCATAATAGACAGTCCGGTCAATTTTCCTTACCTCCCTGGCGCCTCCGTAGTAACCATCGCCTCCATTGGCCCCATCATGCCAGGACATGAACAGTGGCCCATACTGCGTACAAAGCTCCTTCAGCTGCGCCCGGTAAGTTTGCACATAGGCAGACGTGCCATATTGCGGATTGTTCCGGTCCCAGGGCGAGCAATACAGCCCCAGTCGCATACCCAGCTTGTTACAAGCCAGCTGGTATTCCCTGATCATATCCCCTTTCCCTTCCTTCCAGGGACTTTTGCTGATATTGTGCTCTGTCGTCTTCGTCGGCCAGAGACAAAGGCCATCGTGATGCTTGGCAACGATCACCACCCCTTTGAATCCCCCTGCCCTGGCCGCTCCTACGATCTGCATGGCATCGAAATGAGCCGGGTTCACCAGCGCAGGGTCCTCGTCCCCAAATCCCCATTCCTTATCGGTGTACGTATCAACACCAAAATGAACGATGCAGTACATTTCCGTCTCATGCCAGTTAAGCTGCCCCTTTGTCGGCAGTACCCCATAAGGTGCAGGGGGTTCCTGTGCATACACCACATTGCTGACCAACATAGACAGAAAAAGTAATTTTTTCATACCGTATACCTTATTTTTCGCGGCCCTAAAGTACGCATATACACAGACACAATTTCAGGTGAAATTGCCTACACCCGGAAAAATATTTAACTGAAAAGGAACAAGGTCTTTACCTTCCTCAATATTCTTGGCCTGACGCTGAAGGCCGCCATCGTCAATCCCGTGGACAGCCTGCGTTCAGAATAAAAATTATCATATGTATTTGTACATTTATGCATGCGCCCACTGCTCCCCACTATCGTCCTCCTGCTGCTGATCCCCTCCTCCAGGGGACAGGATAACGATTCAGTCACGACGGCGCTGGCGCGATCGGCATTTGCGAGCTCCACACAAAAGCCCGATTCGGGCCTTGCGATGGCCAACCGGGCGATCCGGATGTATCAACAGTCAGGCAATAAAACAACAGGAGGCCTGGCGTATAAGGCCCGAGGATGGGCCTACATGCACCTGGGGAATTTCGACTCCGCCTTTACTAACCTGCGGCGGGCAGCCGCCATTTTCAGTGCCGCACATGACACTACCGAACTGATGTTCGTATACCTCAATCTGGCCCATGCCTACTCCAGCAACAGCCAGTTCAGCAAGAGCATCTCCTATGTACTACAAGCCGACACCCTGGCAGACCTTTGCGGTAATCTAAAGGCAAAAGCAGGCATAAAGAATCAAATGGCCATCCTATTCAGGACCCAGCAGCAATATCCCAAAGCAATCAGGTATTTCAAGGAGGCCATCGGGAATTATCACCTCATAAATGACACTATCAACTACCTCAATGCCATCGGAAGCCTCAGTATTCTCTACAATACGATCTCCCTGCCGGACAGCAGCCTCGCAGAGCTGGATAATTGCCTTCCCATTTTGAAAGTGCTGCAAGGATACGATTACGAAAAAGCGATGACGCACGAGCGGCTGGGAGACACCTGGCTTGGATTGCACCGGTATGACAGGTCACTCGACGATTACAGGCAAGCCTTCGATATATTCCGGCACAGCGGCCACAAAGCCGATCAGGCCTTTGAAGCCATGAATCTCGGAAGAGTGCTCACAGAGCTGGGACGCCGGAAAGAAGCTGAATATTACCTGCTGCAAAGCTACCAGATCAATGACAGCCTTCGCCTGACCAATTACAGTTACGATGCAGCCGCTGAGCTGGCAGAATTGTACAGCGCAGGCAAAGATTGGCAAAATGCCTACCAATGGCTGGCCACCACCCGCCGCCTGCAGGATACCCTGAGCCAGCATGAACAGAATGAAAAGACGGTAGAGATGCAGACCAGGTACGAGGCGGAGAAAAAAGACAAGGAGATCGCCCTGCTGAAAAAAAACCAGGAGCTCCGGGCGGCAGACCTGCAAAAAGAAAGGGCGATCAAAGCCAGCGCCTTCATCCTGTCCGGCCTGGTGATCGTGATAGGCCTCCTGTTCCTCAATCGTTACCGGCTTATCCAAAAGAACAGGCGCCTGGAGGAGATCGAAAAGCTGAGAAATACCATCGCACGGGATCTGCATGACGACATAGGCTCTGCCCTTTCCAGTATCCATATCAACAGTAATATGGCGCTGAGCCACCCGGACGAACAGCTGGTGGTAAAAGGTCAGCTGGAGAAGATACAAAAGAATGCAGGCCGGATGATGGAAAGCATGGGGGACATCGTATGGGCCATGAACCCCGCAAATGACTCCATGGATCATCTGCAGACAAAAATGAAAGAATTCCTGGCGGAGATCCTGGAGCCCCTGAATATCTCCTATCACCTCGCCGGGATGGAAACCCTGAAAAAAGTTAAATTCGACATCGGGAAAAGAAAGGAGATCTACCTCATCTTTAAAGAAGCGGTGAACAACGCAGCCAAATACAGCGGCTGCACGGAAGTCACTGTCAGCCTGCTGGAAGATAAAAGAGAAGCGCGATTACAGGTGACGGATAATGGACAAGGGTTTGCTCTTCCCGATATCCGGCAAGGCAATGGCCTCCGCAATATGCAACAACGGGCAGCCCTGATAGGCGGCTCCCTGGACATGATCACCGCACCGGGTGAAGGAACGACCATCACCCTTCATATGCCCGTCACATGATTAGGGTATAGGAAAATCACCGGCCGGATTTACTTTGCATCTATCCATCTTAAAGAACCACAAGCATATGCAGACCGGAGTACTGGTATACGAGGATAATGAGCAGCTGCGGGAAAGCCTGGACACTATGATCACCCTTTCCAAAGACCTGCTGCTGCTGGGCAGCTTCAGCAATGTCCGGGAGGTGTGTCAGCAGGTGAAGGACCTGCAGCCCGAAGTGATCCTGATGGACATTGACATGCCCGGCCTTAACGGCATCGAGGCCGTTAAGCTCATCCGCCAGTTCAACCGGCATGCGCAGATCATCATGCTCACCGTCTTCGACGACAATACACACGTGTACAGCGCTATCTGCGCCGGCGCCTCAGGTTACCTGCTGAAGAAGAACATATCCGACAAGCTCCTCACCGCCATCAGGGAGGTCATGCAGGGTGAGGTCCCCATGTCTCCCGGTCTGGCCCGCATGGTCATTCAGAACATACAACAGCAAACCCCCGCCGGCGAAAAGGACTATGGCCTCACACCCCGGGAAAAAGAGATCCTGAAAGCCCTCTCACAAGGCAATAGTTATAAAATGGTGGCCGCCGCCCTTGGTATCAGCATCGACACCGTACGCACCCACATTAAAAGGATCTACGAAAAGCTCCAGGTTCACTCCCAGGTAGAAGCCATCTCGAAGATCAATAATGAAAAACTGCTGTAGTCACATGAAGATGTGACAAAACCACGCCGCTTTCTTCCCCAACTTTACAGGGTTCCTAAACTTCTCCAATATGAAAAAAGTTTACGCCCTCTTCCTGTTAGGTATCAGCCTGTACCCCCCTGCCCAGGCCCAGCTCAGCCTCGTCAAACCAATGAGACTTTTCAGCACATTATACCACGTAGGCAACCAGGTACTGTTCTTCGGCACGGATGATCCCGATATCTTTTCCAATAACTATGAACTATGGGCCACTGACGGCACTACGGCAGGCACCCACCTCGTCCAGGAAATTTATCCCGGGACAGTTATTGGCAGTATCCCCCCGGAAAATGACTGGGACAACGGCACCGGCTCTTACCGGCCCTTTCTCATGGACGACCTGCTATACTTCACAGCCTCCTCCCCCGTCCGTAGTTACGGCCTTTGGAGAAGCAATGGCACGGCAGCCGGCACCTATATTGTCTATTCAGGCATCACCTTCAACTATTCAGGAACATTCCATTTTCCATACTTCTGCCGGCTGGGCAATATCCTGTATTTCGCTGCCTATGGGGCCAGCGGAGGTGACAATGAATTATGGCGGACGGATGGCACAGCCGCAGGCACTTTCCGGGTGAAGAATATCTCTCCCGGCTTTGACTCGGAGCCAACTAACCTGGTAGCTTTCAATGGCGCCATCTACTTCGCCGCCTGGAATGAGAACTCCGGCAGCGAGCTCTGGAAAAGCGATGGTACAGATGCAGGCACCGTCATGGTAAAAGATTTCTACACGGGACAGCGCGGTGTCATGGACGCTAACAGCAGCAGCAGGATACTCCCCTGGTTCACGGTCAGCGGCAGTTATCTCTACTTCATCGGCAACGCCAATAGCAGCGGGGGGACAGCCGCAAGGCTTTATCGAACCGACGGTACGGACGCAGGCACCATCCAGCTGAACGCTGACGTGATACCCCAGGAACTGACGGATGTGAATGGCACGCTATTCTTTTATGGCTATAATACCGCGACAGCCGAGTATGGATTATACAGGTCCGACGGAACACCCGCCGGCACCGTGCACATACCCACCAACAACAGCATCGTTCTTTTCCCCGGCAGCGAGCCATTCACATCCACTTTCCACGCTTTTAAAAACAAATTGTATTTCCCCGGAGCACAGCTGCAGCTGGGCGTCGACACACACCTGGGCATATACGAAAGCGATGGCACCACGGCAGGCACCATCCAATCCACCGAAATGCCAATGCATGACGAGCTGGTCCGTAACACCGGCTTCATCAACGACGCTTCCGGCCTGTCCTTCTTCTGGCGGAGTCTGATCCAGTTCAATACCAACTCGGACAACCGCATCGTTCAGATGGACGGCGCTCCCAACAACTATAAGATCTACTATGGCGCCTCCGCTGATGCAAATGGTACGCTGCTTAATGGCGATCTGTATTTCAAGGGAAGGGATACCACCGTCAGCACCGAAGGTTATGGCCTTTATAAGGTCCACCCCACGCTTGCATCAGCCCCCCTGCCATTGACCTGGCTGAGCTTCGATGCAGTACACAACAGCGAAGGAGGCATCGACCTCCATTGGCAAACAGCCAGCGAATCCAATAATAAAGGCTTCAACGTGGAAAGAAGTTCCGATGGGAAGACCTATTTTCCCCTGCATTGGATAGAGGGCGCCGGCACATCCTCTACGCCCCGCTCCTATGCCTGGACGGATCCCCAGCCTCTCCCCGGAAAGAACTTCTACCGGCTTCAACAGGTCGACATCGATGGAAAAGCAGACTATTCCGTAATAAAAGAAATAGAGGTAACACCGACCAACAGCCTCCTTGTGATAGCCCCTAACCCCTTAACCGGCAGCACCATGTATATCCGTCACCACCTCGCCCCGGGTAAGGTCCGGGTAAAGATAACGGATATGGCAGGCAGGGTCATGTCCACCCGTGAGTATACCATAAGTGGGACCACTCTCTCATGCGATATCCAGTTTTTAAGAACAGGTGTATACCTTATGGAGATGACAGCCGACGGTAAGATACTGGGGTCAGGTCTTTTTGTCAGACACTAACGGAAAAGGCTGTCTGAACCGGCAGCCTTTTATTTTTCCCCCATCTCCCTGATCATCCCAAATGACTGCAAAAATCCAAATTGCTGGTAGAAAGGTTCCAAACCCTCTCTAGCGAAAAGCCCCACCAGGGAAGGACTGGTGACATGTGCGTCCAACCACTGCATCAATCCCTTCATCAGGGCCGTGCCAACGCCCTTCCGCTGCCAGTCCGGCCGTACTATGACATTCTTCACATAATAAAACCCAGCCCCGTCACCGAGCAAAAAAGCGCAGCCAACGATACTACTGCTCGACATATCTTCTGCCACTACGCTGAATGAAGCCGTCGAAATAATACGCTCCACCATCCCTACATGTTCAGGAGTGCCACCCAAAGAGCGCTGCAAATGGCTATATTCTTCTACAGTCGGCTTTCTTTCTACGATTTGTATCGAAGTCGCGTCCCCATCTGTCGGGCGCCGGGTTTCACGCACTACAGGATTACCGGCAAAATGAACATAATATCCATTGATCTCCCGCACCGAATATTGCGCCATGCCATAAGGAAGAATTTCCAGTGGAGCAACGATCTCTGCATGGTTCTTTTGGTGAAAAGCATACAGTTCCTCCACATGGTGCAGCCTGATCCAGATGGCATTACCCTTCGAAGCCTCGGCAAGCACCGGATCCCGAACAAATTGAATGAACGCTTTCTGCCAGGAAACACCGCCCACCTCCGGAGGATCTCCCCAGGTCCATTTATGCATGAACCCAAGCACTTCCTGCCAGTACAGGATCGTTTCCGGAATGTCCCTCACCGGGAAAATAGGCTCAACATGAGAAAAAACAGGCTGCGCAGCGTACTTCATACCAGATGGTTTACAACAAATCTACATATTACCGAATGGTTGCATACCCATTCACCTAACACTCACTGTATCAGCTAAATGCATACTTACACCCTCCCTAATTCGTTATTATAAAGGGCCAGTCCCCGCATTAGTTATCATTAAAATCCGTATGTATGAAAAACATTTTTACCCTCTTGACATGCTTCCTTGCCGTAGCAGCCTTCACGGCCTGTAAGAAAAGTAACAGCGACATCAGCAAACCTCCTGACAAACCCGGCGACGACACAGTTACCGTCATTCCTCCGCCTGCTCCTGTCTACCTTGCGCGCATCCAACAGGGTATCGACGCCGACCTTTCCAAAGACACCGTGTACAAGCTCACCTGGAAAGATGCCAAAAGGATCAGCATCCTTGTAGACAGCATCAAAAATGATACACTGGTCGCCACCTATGACGATGCAGGGAAGCTGACAGCCATAACAGACAAAGGCGTTAATCCGGACAACGCCATCTTTACCTATGACGCCGACAACCTGCTGACCCAGATCACGTATACCAACGCCACCTCAACCCAGCAATACGTATTTGTTTACATCAACGGCGTCATCAATAAGAAAAGTTATTATACGGCAACAGGGGCAGCTGCACTTAAATTGAACAGTTATTACACCTATACAGTTGCAGACAGCAACATCACGGAGATAAAAGCCTTCACCTCCACAGGCATACAGATCGCCGTCGCTACACTTACCTACGGTACGCAGCCCAATCCATTTACCAATCTTTGCCTGTTCAACTACAGGAAAAGGCTTGGCATGGACGACATCGCCCCGTTTGAAGCTTATTTCAATAAGAACATTGTCACCAGCCTCTCGACACTTGGGTTGACGGCAACCCTGAACAATACATTCAACAGTGGACAACAGCTGGGCAAGATCGTCGCCGATGATAAGATCACCCAAAAGCTATATACCTGGCAATTCTACTACCAGTAAAAAAAAGACCGGCGCTTGCCGGTCTTTTTTTTATATTAATTTATGCAGCTTTGCATACTGCAGGAGCATGATCGTTTTTGCATCCCGGATCTCCCCGCTCTCCATCATTTCCATCGCCTTGTCTGCATCCAGTTCCAGCACCTCTATGTCTTCTCCCTCATCGACCCCGCCACCTTCATTCACCTTCATGCTGCGCTCATACTCCGCCACAAAAAAATACAGGATCTCCGTCACGGAACCCGGCGACATATAAGCTTCGAAGACCTTGCGCACATGGGCTACCTTATATCCCGTCTCTTCTTCCGTTTCACGCCGGATGGCATCCTCTGGGTTGTCCTTGTCCAACAACCCGGCACAAGCTTCGATCAGCATCCCTGAAGCATTTCCATTTACAAAGGTGGGCAGACGGAACTGACGTGTGAGGATCACCTTTCTTTCCTTTGCATGATACAGGAGGATCGTCGCGCCATTGCCCCTGTCATACGCTTCCCTGCTCTGCGTCTGCCAGGAGCCGTCCTTCTTTTCAATTTCAAACGTCACCTTGCGCAGCGTGTACCAGTTGTCGGAAAGGACATCGGTCCTGATAATGCGGACATTTGCATTTTTCATGTATCAAATGTAATCTTCGTAAATTGTACTATGGAAAAAATCGTTAAAATACTGTCCATACGGGATGTGACCCATAACGTAAGGTCTTACCAGGTCGAAAAGCCCGAAGACTATAGGTTTGAGCCCGGCCAGGCAACGGAGGTCTCCATCAACAAAGACAAATGGAAAGAAGAGCGGCGCCCCTTCACTTTCACCAGCCTTAACGAATGGCCTTTCCTGGAGTTCACTATCAAATCCTACCACGACCACGAAGGCGTCACCAACGAGCTAAGCAAACTAAAGGCTGGTGACGAGCTGATCCTTCGTGACGTCTGGGGCGCCATTTCCTTTAAAGGCGAAGGATACTTCATCGCCGGGGGAGCAGGCATCACCCCCTTCATCGCCATTCTCCGGCAATTGCATAAAGAAGGCAACATAAAAGGCAATCAGCTGTTTTTCTCCAATAAGACCAGCAAGGACATCATCCTCAAAGAGGAATTCGACAGCATCCTGGGGTCCAATGCCCATTACATCGTGACACGGGAAGGCGATCCTGCCTACCTGAAAGGTCCCATCAACAAGGAATTTCTCCTGCGCGAAATAAAGAACTACAGCAAACCCTTCTATATCTGCGGACCCGATAAAATGGTAGCTGATATCAATCAGCTCCTCACGGAGTTGGGCGCCAACCCGGAAACCGTCGTCTTCGAAAAATAGCCCCGTCATGCCCGCACCCCCTGTGCAATACTTTAAAAAAATACCATCCGGCTTTTTTTTAACTTGCACCCCCTTATGGCACCCGATCAGAGCAATCCCGATTTTCAGCTGGCGGCCCGGTTTGTCAACCAGACCGGCAGGTCCGTATTCCTCACCGGCAAGGCTGGCACAGGTAAGACGACCTTCCTGCAATACATCAGGGATAATGCATTCAAGAAGCTGGCCGTTGTAGCGCCTACCGGCGTAGCCGCCATTAATGCAGGCGGCACTACCATGCACTCTTTCTTCCAGCTGCCATTCGGCCCCTTCATTCCCACACCCCAATATGGATGGAACCTGGACAGGTCCCATGTCTCAGATCCCAACAGCCTTTTCTCCAACATCCGCTTTACAGCCAATAAGCGCGAGCTGCTGCAGGAGCTGGAGCTGCTGATCATCGATGAGATCAGCATGGTGCGGGCAGACATGCTGGATGCCGTAGACACCATCCTCCGTCATTTCCGCCAGCAATCCCTGGTCCCATTCGGAGGCGTACAGGTCCTCTACATCGGCGATCTGTACCAATTGCCGCCCGTCGTATCCCAGGAAGAATGGCGCCTGCTGAAGGAATATTATAACAGCCCCTTCTTCTTTGACGCAAAGGTCATCCGGGAACAGCCGCCCGTATATCTCGAATTGAAAAAGATCTATCGTCAGCAGGAGACAGCCTTCATCGACATCCTTAACAATATCCGTAACAATCGTGCAACCCCTTATGACCTTGAAAAGTTGCACGATCATTATGATCCCGGCTTTACCCTCCCGAAGAACAGCAACTACATCACGCTTACTTCCCACAATGCCCGCGCTGAGCACATCAACCAGGCGGAGTTGGGCAGGCTGCAAGGCAGGTTGCATGCTTTCGAAGCCACCGTCACAGGGGAATTCAACGACAAGGCCTTCCCGGCCGAAAAAACCTTGCAGCTCAAGGAAGGCGCCCAGATCATGCTCATCAAAAATGACAAAGGAGAGACCAGGCGCTATTTCAATGGCAAGATCGGCGTCATCAAAAAGATAGGGGAAAAGATCACCATCCAGTTTCCCAATGAGCCGGATGAGTTGGTCCTGGAAAAAGAGATCTGGAGGAATATCCGTTATCAATATGACAGGGAAAAAGATAAGATAGAAGAAGAAGAATTAGGCACCTTCTCACAATACCCTATCCGGCTTGCATGGGCCATCACCATCCACAAAAGTCAGGGGCTCACGTTCGACAAGGCCGTGATAGATGCAGGCCAGTCCTTTGCGCCTGGACAGGTATACGTTGCGCTCAGCCGGCTCCGGTCCATCGACGGATTGGTGCTGCAATCCCGCATCCTCCCTTCTTCCATCAGCACAGACCCCAGGGTCATCGATTACACGGACAGCAGGATGTCGGACCACGAGGCCAGGGCGCATCTGCAGGAAGAACAGCACGCCTATATTCATGGCTCATTACAAAAAACTTTCGAATGGGCCCGGATCACCGAAGTGCTGCGCGATCACCACGCAGGATATGATCACCGTCAGGTGCCCAATAAAATAAAGGCCATCAGCCTCTCGGTGTCCTGGCTGGAAAAAGCAGTCCATCAGCACGAGACAGCTATCAAATTCTCCCGGCAGCTGGATCACCTGCTCTCTTCCGCGCCCAACGACGGCTATGCACAGCTGCACCAGCGCATATATGCGGCGGCAACCTATTTCATACGCTCCCTGGAAGAGGAACAGCTTCAGCCTTTGCAGCAGCACATGGAAGAAGTAAAGATCCAGAAGAAGATCAAGAAATATCTCACGGAATTAAAAGAATTGAAGTCCATGCTCTCCCGTAAGAAGCAGCAGCTGGAAGATGCCCTGCAAATGGTGGAAGGCCTGCAGAAAGGTATCGATACGACGCAGCTCCTCACCGGCCTGCAGGACGCCAGGAAAAGCCGGGAAGCTCCGCCCGTAGAGAATACTATCCCCGAGACGGCCCCTGCCCCGGCGAAAAGCAAAACACCCAAGGGTGAGACCCATCGCATCAGTCTTCACCTATACAAGGCAGGTATCCCCATTGCAGAGATCGCGGCCCGCCGTAACATGGCAGCCACGACCATAGAAGGACACCTGGCCTCGTTCATCCCTACCGGAGAGATCGACATAAAAGAGCTGGTGCCCGAAAATAAGATAGAGATCATCCACCGTACTTTCAAAGCGTTGGGCAACACCACCCTGAATGCCCTTAAAGCTAAACTGGGCGCTGACTATAGTTTCGGTGAGATACGGGCCGTCCTGCAATATATCCGTCAGCATGATCAACCTGCGCAATCCACTCCTTCGCAGGCTATTCCGCCCGCAAGCTCTTCACTGGATTAGCTACCGCCACTTTCATCGCCTGGAAGCTCACTGTCAGCAGGGCGATCAGCAAGGCCACCGCGCCCGCCAGTAGAAATACCCACCACTGCACCGCAATGTGGTAGGCAAAATCCTGCAACCAGGTATGCATCGCCCACCAGGCAAGCGGAGACGCCACCAGGAAGGCAACAAGCACCAGCAGCATGAATTCCCGCGACAAAAGTCCGAATAATGTCCCCACCCTGGCGCCCAGCACCTTACGGATGCCGAATTCCTTTGTCCGCTGCTCAGCCGTGAACATAGCCAGTCCCAGCAAACCCAGGCAGGAGATACAGATCGCCAGGCATGCAAAGCAATTGGAAAGCCGTTGCACGATCGACTCGCTCTTATACAATTTCTGGTATTCGTCGTCCGCAAAACGGTAGCTGAAAGGGAATTTAGGGTTCAGCTGTTTGCTCAGCTGTTCCAGCCCCGCCAGGGCCAGCTTGGTTTGCCCCGCCTTTGTCCTGACCAGCGCCTCACCCCATTCCTCATTTTCCCTGAGCCTTATGACCAGCGGCATAATGGGTGTATGCAGCGAATTAAAATGAAAATCCTTGAGTATGCCCACGATCTTTCCCTTTTTATCCCAAAAGGTCAGCCGCTGCCCGACAGGGTCTTTATAACCTATTTTCTTCAGGGCTGCTTCGTTGAGAATATATCCCACAGAGTCCGTGGGAAAATCCTTTGAGAAATCCCTCCCGGCAAAAAATTGCAGGTGCAGCGTCTTAGCCAGATCGTACCCAGCGGAGACCTGCGTGAACATGGGCTTTGTGTTCGGGTCCTTACCATCCCAATCCACTCCGCCCGTGGTGTTCTCTATATTGGTAAGAACCTGGCTGACACGGGTGATATCGCTGACACCCGGCAGACGACTGGCCTGCTCCTTGAATAGATTATACTTTGCCGTAAGATCACCTTCCAAGGGTATATACAAAAGATTGTCTCTGTCAAACCCCAGGTTGATCGTCCGGATATAGTTGATCTGGCCCGCTACGACGATCGTACCGATGATCAGCACGATGGATAAAACAAACTGAAAGACCACCAGGCCCTTCCTGAATAAGGCAGCCCCCGCCGTGAATTTCATCGCCCCTTTCAAAACCCGGATAGGCTGGAAAGCGGAAAGGAACAAGGTCGGGTAAGAGCCGGCAATAGCCCCCGTGATCAGGGTAAGGCCCGCCAGCCAAAGCCAGAAACCGGCAGCTCCATAAGGGAAATGAATATGCTTCCCCGTCAACTGATTAAAGGCTGGCAATAGCAGGATCACGATCACCAGCGCCAGTACCATCGAGAAAAAAGACAAAAGGACCGCCTCGCTTATAAATTGCCGGATCAACGCCGGGCGTACTGCACCCACCACTTTTCGGATACCGATCTCCTTGGCCCTGTTCACCGAACGCGCCGTGGTCAGGTTCATAAAATTGATACAGGCGATCAGCAATATAAAAATGGCCACTATGCTGAATAGCCTGACATATTCGATCCGCCCGCCCGCTGTCACGCCGTCCTTGAAGCTGGCGTGCAAATAGACCTCCGCCGCACGCTGCATGCCCAGCTCGATCCGGAACCCTTTGCCCTGCTCTTTGTTGTAATTATCCAGGAAATGGGCGATCTTTTTTCTCACCAAAGTGGGATTGGCGTCCTTCCGCAGCAACAGGTAGGTGTTGGGCCCGTTATTCCCCCACTCCTTTGCCCAGCCGTTGTCTTGTAAAAAAGCATCCCAGTTCAGCAGGTAATCAAATTTATCCGAAACATTCTCCGGCAGGTCCTCGAATACGGCCGTCACCGTGAAATTCTTGTTGTTCTGGTATCGGATGGCCTTCCCGATAGCCTCCCGCGGGCTGCCGAAAAAGTCTGCCGCCATCTTCCGGGAAATAGCAATGCTGGACGGGCCGGTCAATGCCGAACCCAGGCTGCCCTGCAGTAAAGGATAGCTGAACATCTGAAAATAATCGGCGCCCGCAGCGCTGCCCTTTTCTTTCAGGATCTTATCCCCCACCTGGAAAGTGCTGTTGTCCTCCCAGGTAAACCCTGAAGCCAGCTCCACTTCCGGCAGCACCTTCTTCATTTCAGCTGCCAAAACCCCGGGCGTGTAATAGCCCGCCTCGATCTTCCCGTCATAATACTGGCGCTCATACACCCGGTAGATCCTGTCCCCCTTCGCATGGAAGCCGTCCACACTTTGTTCATCCCTGATCCAAAGCAGGATCAGCAGACTACAGGTCATGCCCATCGCCAGCCCGAAAATGTTCAGGAAACTGTACCCCTTGTGCTTTCGGAGATTGCGCAAAGCGATCTTGAAGAAGTTCTTTATCATATGTCCCTTTTTAAATATCCGGCCCTGTTCGGATAAAGGCGCCTGGCTACGCCATTTGTTGCATGGCAGGGTAAAAAAAGTCTTCCGGCGACTAAACCATCTCTCTTAAAAAGAGTCTAATTCCCCATAACACTATATTATGAGACGAATCCATAGGTTAATGGCTACAATGGGATGCATGTTGTTCGTAGGTATGTCCATGACAGGCTGCAGCAGCTCGAAAGTATCCAGGGCCAACCTCGTACCCTTTACAAAAGACCTGAGAGAGAAACTGGAAAAGGAGAACATCGACCTGAAGCAGGTGCAATTCTATGTGGACCAGAAGCTTATACTGGACCGCAACCTGGGTGACCAGAAGATACAGGTGACATCCGGTGTCGTTAAGCTGGAGAACGGAAAATATATCAACCAGGTCATTGTCCCCGCCTTTACACCCGGCGTTTGTGAGAGCGCCGTAGGTGATCGGCTGTTGATCAGCTTTGAAAAGGGCAATAACAATCTTCCTTTCGGTCCCGGCAGCGGCTACACATTTAATGAATATTCTTTATATGGGACGGAATGGCGAAATGGCACCACTGCGGTGACCTATGATTCCAACAAGTTCAGGGCGCGTTGTGGTACCTGCCAGGATGTAGCCTCCGTCACCCTGCTGGTCCGCAAAAGTATGCTGGACAAGGTCGAGCGCAAATCACGCACCCTGAAAGGACGTACAGTGGGAAAATAGCCGATCTTTGCCAGGCTGATCGAAAGTTCCATGTCTAAGAAAAGAACTCCCAAGTTACTGGCAGGCTATACGCAACACAATAGGGTCCGGCTGGTCCATGGCGGTAAGGACTATTTCACGACCCTCGTGCAAATGATCGATCAGGCACAATCCCTGATCCATCTGCAAACTTATATATACGAAGGCGATGAGACAGGGCGCATGGTAAGCGATGCATTGATCCGTGCCGCCCGCCGTAACGTACAGGTCTATATATTACTGGACGGGTATGCTTCCCAGGATCTGCCCAGACAGTTCATTCATGAATGGAAAGCAGCCGGTATCCGCTTCCGCTGGTTCTGGCCCCTGCTCAAAAGCCGGAATTTTTACCTGGGCCGGCGCATGCATCACAAGGTAGCGGTCACGGACGCCTCCCGCGGACTGGCAGGAGGGGTCAACATCAGTGACAGGTACAACGACATCGGGGACCAGAAAGCCTGGCTGGATCGGGCCCTCTGCGTCGAAGGCGAGGCAGCCATGAAGCTCCATACCATCTGCCGGGACATGTGGACAAAAGCTTATTGGAAAAAAGATGGAGGCCGCAAAGAAAATTTTCCATGGCTGGATGGCACCGTTCCCAAAGAAGAATGCATGGTAAGAGTGCGCCGCAACGATTGGGTCCAGGGAAAGAACCAGATCTCGAAAAGCTTCCTGGAAATGTTCCGGAATGCCCAATCCCGCATTACCATCCTTTCCAGCTATTTCCTGCCCGGTACCATTTTTCGCCGGCAAATGGCCCTGGCGGCCCGCCGTGGCGTAAAGATCAGGATAATCGTCGGCGGCATCTCCGATGTGAAGATCTCCCGGTTGGCAGAACAATTCATGTACCGCTGGCTTTTTCGCAACAATATCGAAGTGTACGAGTACCAGGATACCATCCTCCACGGGAAGATGGCCGTCTACGACGGACAGTGGATGACCAATGGTTCCTATAATGTGAATAAGATCAGCGCCTATGCCAGCGTGGAATTGAACATGGATGTCCGCAATGCTGATTTTGCTGCAAAGGTAGAGCAGGAACTGGACGAGATCATCGAAGAACATTGCATCCGCATCACGGAAAAGAACTTTAATCATTCCATCTACAGACAGTTCCTGCAATGGTCCGCTTTTCAGATCATACGATTCCTGTTCTTCCTGTTCACCTTCTATTTCCGGCAGGAAAAAGGCAGCTGACTAATTCCCCTCTATTTTCCTGACAAAAGTCTGAAAGGCCTCCTTATTCCATCCCGCAAAACGCCCCCTTTGCAGGATCACGGCATTGTCGCCCGGCCGCTGCAGATAATAATGGAACACGAATCGCGCCTGCCCATTCTCCCATCCCCTGATCTGCCCAAAGCGAAGGTCATTGAACACCAGCGTGTCACCCCATTGCTCTGCTGTATAATAGCCCTGGCAAAACCCCATGAGTGTCCGGACGTCCTCCCTTGCTCTCAAAACCCCTAAAAGAGAGTCGTTACGGGGAAAATAATTGAAAGATACCTGCCTGCTCCGCCCTAGAAGGGATAAATAGCCTGTGTGATAGCCCGCCGAATCCTCGGCCACGATATACCATAGCCAGTTATTCAGGGGGGTTGGCGTCGTGAAATATCGCTTGTAATGGATCTGCTGCCGTTGCAGGGCCTCCGTCGCCCATTTGTCGATCCGGTATTTGTTCAGCAGGCAATAGTATAGATAGCTGCAGCTTAAAATTAATCCGAATCTTATCCAGAAACCACGCCGCCGGCTGCCACTCTTCAGGATCAGCAACGCCAGGAAAGAAATGCCCAGCCATATGGAAAAGAACGGATCTGCTACGAACAACACGTTGAACGATACCCGGTAATGACTGAAAGGCTCGAACCACCCCGTGCCATATGCGTTGAATGCATCCAGGAGAATATGGATAAAAAGTTCCAGGAAAGCGAACAGCAGCCACCTGGACAAGGACATCCCTGCCCCCTTCCATAGCCGCCGCCCTACCAGGGCCAGCAGCACACCAACCACCGCTACAAATAAAAGAGAATGCGTAATACCCCTGTGCGCCGCCACGTCATGGGCCGTATCCAGCCAGAAACTGGCCAGAAAGTCTACATCCGGGAGGCTCTGCGCCACCGCCCCCAGCACTATAGCCTTTTTCCCCAGCTTTCGTCCGAACAGGGCATCCCCGATGATGGCTCCCAATGCTATGTGTGTGATTGAATCCATAATGCCTGTTTATGCAATCCTCAGACCATCCTTTGCCAATTGCTGATCATTGTCTACTCATTATCCAATGTCCTTCTTCCTTTCACAGCGGCGGCTGACAGTTGATGCAGGTCCAGCACGATCATGGTATTTTTCCCTTTCTTCAGCCAGGAGGCAGGACAGTACAGCCGTTGTTGCGGTCCTACATACCAGTATCTCCCCAGGTTATGACCATTCACCCACACCATCCCCTTCTTATACCCGCTCATATCGAAATAAGTATCGGCCGTTGCCGTCAGCTCAAAATCACCTTTGAAAAAGACCCCTTCTTTGGACATCTCTTCTCTATGCCCCACACCCGACAGTCCCGTCACAGCCCCCTCATCCAACGGCAGCGGGAAGATCTCCCAGTTCATCAACGTCATGCCGTTCAGCGACACCCGGTCTGTTATTCCTTTCCTGTCGATCATATACTGTGCAAAATTAATATGCCCCATCCCCTCCACTAGGATCTCCAGTACGGGATCCTTTACATCCGTCTTCGGCAATTTCACCGACCACTGACCACCGTCCCTGTATACAGAATCGACGAGCTTACCATTCAGGAATACCAGCGCATAGTCATGCGGCTCCGTAATGGTCAGCGTACCGCTCTTATGCCCAACGAGCTTTGTCCGGTAGAGAATAAGTCCGCTGTGCTGATCATAATCCTCCATGGGACGCGGTTGCGGCGAAAGGATCGCCGCAGGCAGATGATCCCATACTGACGTAAAAGGCGCCAGCGTAAATGGAGCCACCTCCATTGATGGGATCGCTGCGGGCACCTCCGGCAACGTGGTCCTGGTGTATTCCCCGATCAGTTTCCGCAATGCATGATATTTGGGCGTGGCATTCCCCTGTTCGTCAATAGGCGCATCATAATCATAGCTCGTGACATCCGGCTGGAACTGCACAGGCGTAAATGCATTGGCGCCGGCAGTGTATCCGAAATTGGTCCCTCCATGGACGACATATAAATTGAACGAACGCTCATGCGATAGCAGGTAACGCACTTCCTTTAAAACAGCTGCCGTATCCGGGCGCTGCCATTTCTCTTTCCAGTGCGTCAGCCAACCCGGATAGGTCTCACTGCTAAAGGCTGGCACATGAGGGTCATGTTTTTGTGCCTGCTCGAAATCTCCATCACTACCACCGCTGTCCAGACCAATCGCACAGCCGGATAAGGCGCCGGCCTCCAGCATAAAATCCGTTGGCCCGTCGGCCGTATAGAAAGGCACCGTGATCCCCGCAGCTCTCCACAACTTCCTCAGGGCCTCCAGGTATGTCCGGTCATTGCCATAGCTGCCATATTCATTCTCTATCTGGGTCATTAGAATAGGTCCTCCATGATCACATTGCAGTGGGGCCATCTCTATCGCTACACGGGCGATATACCGTTTCACCGCATTCATATACCGCGGGTCCATACAACGGACTTTTATATCGGGAACCTTCAGCAGGTAAAAAGGAAGTCCCCCCCAATCCCACTCCGCACATACATAAGGCCCCGGGCGCAGCAGCACCCACATCTTCTCTTCCCGGCAGAGGCGGACAAAAGCAGCTATATCGTGATTGCCTGTCTTAAAGTCCCACACACCGGGGGCAGACTCATGATAGTTCCAGAACAAATACACAGCGATGGTATTGCAACCCATGGCCTTGGCCATTCGTATCCGATGTCTCCAGTACTCCCGGGGAATACGGGCAGGATGCATTTCTCCGCTGATGATCCGGAAAGGCTTTCCATCCAGCAGGAACGTACGATTGCCAAAAGAGAACACATGCTTTTCCTGGGCTGCCATTCCCTGCCCCATAAGCAATGCCATTAGAACGATGCCAATAACCTTCATAGCTTGTCTTGTTTTGTTTTATTCAGCTGGGCAAGCAAGAACCGAAGTACTTCGATAGACTCTTTTTGACGCGAAATGATGACATACATATACCCGCCGTCGATCATGGTGTGGGGATATCCGTACTGCCCCCCCTTCCACAATCCCTCCGCCTTTAGCGTATAAGGTTCGTCGGCAATGAGCCTGCACGTGTCGAAAGTATGCCCGTCTTCTGAAATAGCCAGCACCAACGGGCTACGGGCATAATGATGCACAGAGTCCGGGATCCCCACATAATACCAGCGACCGTCAGGCAATCGCCCAAAATGGAATTTACTGTCATTATCCGTAAACGCAGTCTCTTTTGGAAAAGACCAATGTCCCCCATTATCACGGCTTTCAGTAACCCACAAACGTCCCTTCCATCCCTTGCCTGTCACACGCAGCAACATATGCAAAACGTTGTCGCTCCCGGGGACATTCCCTCCCGTCATAAAGAACGCCCCCTCGCACAGAGGCGGCAACCCCATTTTTGCAGCCGGAGCATAAAAGGTCGCCGGATTATCCTCCCTGTATAAAGAATCAGGATAAAAGCTGCTCATCTTCCAACCCGAAAGCCCACGCGGGTCATCCGTGTAGGGAAATGTAAAGTTACCGCTGATGATCAGCCTGCCATTACCCGCCGGCTGAGGACCGTGATTGGGATTCACAGGCACGCCCATGTCCAGCGGAGCGCTCCAATGCAGCCCGTCACGGCTTACTTTCGCCCACAGATGCGTATGCTGCCGGTGAGGTGAATACTCGCCGTAATAAGCCACTAAAGAATCGCCACACCGGTGGAAACCCGCCGCAGTAAGCACATTCGCCGTATCCCCGCGATAAAGGGATGGGCTTGCCAGCACCCTGGGAACGCTCCAATGAAAAAAATCATCCGACACGGCATAGACCACCCGCTGCCCGGGAGCATCCTCGTCCTTCATCCCGTCGGACCAGACGGCAACAAATTTTTTCTTGAATTTCGTAATGGAAGGATGATGATTGTACAGCCAGGATGATTGCGGTGTATAGATCATAGCCCGCTCGATTTTCAGCCTCGGCAAAACCCCTGGCTGCCGCACAACCATCTCCGTTGCATCCCCCTGCCCGATAACCACCAGCCCTCCGAAAAGGAGCATCAAAGAAAGACAGCCTCGGACGATCCGGCGACGGGAATTCATACTGCTAAGATACACAGATGACGAAGGCAAAGTTCTCCCGCACTCCTCAATATTTTTAGTAATTTCAGCTCTCTTAACCTTACGTATGGATCAACCGCTGCTATGGGAATCCGATGTCACAGACTGGGAAAAAATTTCAGTCGACGCCTACAAATTCGTTATCGAACAGGCCAAAGAACAATTGAACGAGGTTATCGAAGAATCGCAGGCTATAACTAAACGAGGCATGTCCATCCTGCTTTCCTATATAGCAGCGCTTTCCGGCATCCTTGGCTATGCATTTTCTGAAAAATCAAAAATTACGCATGGGAGTGGCTGGATCATCTGCTTTTCCATCCTGATCGCGATCCTGTCCATTTACGCATTTACCCTTTTGTTCCAGCTGATATATCCTAAGGACGTCTTCTATAAAGGGAGCCCCCCGAAAGAGATCTTCTACAAAGAAGTATTCCAGGACTTATCAGAACAGGAAGGCTTGAAAAATGTACTGTACAACGAGATAGAGAGGATCCAGGACAAGATCGAGAGAATGGTGAAGTCGAATAGAAAAAGATTCGCTCAATACAGGACAACCCTGAAGATCTCACTACTGCTGATAGCCATAGCCCTGTTTATTATAGTAAGAGCTATCTATAATTAACTGCCAGTCCTGATGCTGATCTGGGGAGTGTTTGGCTTGGGACTTACACGTGGTTTTGCCATAAATCATCCAATTTCCCCAAAGTTACAACTTTTCCCCTGTCCTTCCAATCCTCTCCAGTTTCACGTATTAATATAATTATCAACAGGTTATAACTTTCCATCTCTCGAAATCACCTTTATCTCTCCTCCCGGCGCCCCCGAAATGACCACATCCGCCATCCCAATGAAAAAACCATCCTCCATCACGCCTGTTATATCGCTCACCTGCCGGTGTACCAGGGCCGGATCATTGATCGTCCCAAAAGAACAATCCAGAATATAATGACTATTATCCGTCAGGTAAGGCTGGTCGCCCGCCATCCTCATTTTTGGATTACATCCCAACGCCGCCAGCTTACGCTCCGTCAGCTCCCATGCAAAAGGCGCTATCTCCACCGGCAGGGGGAACTTACCCAGTTTATCCACCAGCTTGCTTTCGTCCACAATAATGATATAGAATTTCGTCACGGCGGCTACGATCTTCTCTCTTAGCAGCGCCCCGCCTCCCCCTTTGATCAGGTTCAACTCCCTATCCACCTCGTCAGCGCCGTCAATGGTAATATCCAGGTGGTCCACCTCGGAAAAAGGGATGATAGGAATATTCAGCTCCCTGGCTAATGCCTCGGATTGCACGGAGGTTGCTACGGCCTTTACAGATAAGCCCTCTTTCACCAGATCCCCGATGCCCTGAATGGCCCAATAAGCGGTAGACCCCGTTCCCAAACCCAGGGTCATACCCCCCCGAATGTATTCAATTGCTTTGCCGGCTGCTAGCTTTTTTCCTTTGATGGCAGGATTCTCCATGATTATCAATAGTTTATAAATGTTTACTCTACTTTTTTGGTGGGGAAAGTAAATTTCCCTACTTTTAGGTCATCATTCTTCCAAATGGATCAAACGTTTGCAAATATAACTTGTTGTTGTTGCTGTTGTAAGCAAATATCGGTTATTTGGGTGGAGGATGACCTCTCATAAGCTTAGTAAAAACTGTTATAAACAACATATAAAAGCTCCACCACCAGTGGAGCTTTTTTCATTTATAGTGATTATGTCAACAACAACAGACCTCACCATCGACAGCAGCCTGCTCACCTCCGTCCGGGGACTGGAGAAAAAGATAGGGAATACTCCCCTGCATCCTGTTACCCGCCTGTTCAATAAAAAAAATGTGCGGATCTATGCAAAAAAAGAATGGATGCAGCTATCGGGCAGCGTGAAGGCCCGTGCCGCATACAATATCATCCGCAAAGCCGTCGAATGCGGCGAGCTCACCCGGGAGAGGACATTGTTGGACGCCACCAGTGGGAATACAGGTATTGCCTATGCGCATATCGCCAGTGAACTGGGGATTCCTGTGGCGCTTTGCCTGCCGGAAAATGCTTCTAAGGAGCGAAAAGATATCCTGGAGTCGCTGGGTGTCAGGCTGATCCTCACCTCCCGCTTCGAAGGCACAGACGGCGCACAGCAGGTAGCAAAAGAGCTTGCGGCATCCGATCCCGCCGGCTACTATTACGCCGATCAATACAAGAATCAATATAACTGGAAAGCGCATTATCATTCTACTGCGCTTGAGATCTATGGAGAGCTTCCCGGTATCACGCACTTTGTGGCAGGCCTGGGCACTACAGGCACATTTATTGGCACAGGCCGCCGCCTGAGGGAGTTGAAGCCATCTATTCGCCTGATATCCCTGCAGCCCGATTTCGCTTTGCACGGACTGGAAGGCTGGAAGCACCTGGAAACAGCCGTAGTCCCGGGGATCTATGACCCCTCGGTAGCAGATGCCAATTACGAAGTCAGTACCGAAGAGGCCCACGAGCTGATCAGAGCAGCATACAAACATGAAGGGCTCCTGTTGAGCCCCTCCTCTGCAGCCAACCTGGCCGGAACGATCCGCATCGCCGAAAGCCTGGAAGAAGGAACGCTTGTCACCGTGCTGCCGGATAATGCAGATAAATACAGTGAAGTCATAAAGAAAATTCTATAACATGATCATCATCGAACCCCGGGTCCGGCAACTAATGATAGAAGATGCAGTCAGCACATTTCCCGATGAATGCTGTGGCTTCATGTTCGGCCGCGAAGAAACAGACGGCACACGCATTATCCTTGACGTACTGATAGTAGACAATTCAAAGGAAGGGGACAAACGCAGACGCTTTGCCATCTCTCCGCAGGATTACATGACGGCTGAACAGCACGCCCTGGAACACGACTGGACCTTGCTGGGAGTTTATCACTCCCACCCCAATCATCCGGCCATCCCTTCAGAACATGACCGTGTAGCCGCACAGCCCTTTTTCTCCTACCTGATCATCTCTGTACTGAACAACGAGGTTATCACCCTGCGCTCCTGGCTCCTGAATGACGACCGGCAATTTGAAGAAGAAAAGATCATCGATTATCAATTCACATAATAAAATATAAATAAAATGGCAACAGTGATCATTCCCACTCCCCTGAGGAAATTCACCAATAACACGGCCCGTCTGGAAGTCAGGGCTGGCACAATACAGGATACGGTCAACGAACTGACCCAAAACTTTCCAGACCTGAAAAAGCATCTCCTGGACGAAGGCGGAAGCATCCGTTCTTACGTCAACATTTTTGTCGGCAACAACGACATCCGCGACCTTCAGCAGGAGAACACGGCAGTTAAAGAAGACACCGTCATCAGCATCGTTCCGGCTATCGCCGGTGGCGCTCCGGAACAGCTTTTCACAAGAGAAGAGCTGGCCCGCTACAACAGGCATATCATTATTCCCGGCTTCGGATTGGAAGCCCAGGAGCGGCTTAAAAAGGCAAAGGTCCTCGTCATCGGCTCCGGCGGGCTGGGTAGCCCCGTGTTATTATACCTGGCAGCCGCCGGCGTAGGCACCCTGGGTATCGTGGATTTCGACGTGGTAGATGACAGCAACCTGCAAAGACAGGTGCTCTTTGGCATCGACGAGATCGGCAAACCAAAGGTAGAGGCTGCAAGAAGAAGACTGGCGGCCCTGAACCCTCATATAAAGTTGAATATTTACAACACCCATATCAATTCCGGGAACGCGTTGGACATCGTAAAGGATTATGACGTCGTTGCAGACGGGACGGATAATTTCCCCACCCGTTACCTGGTCAATGACGCAGCCGTGCTGCTGGGCAAGCCCAACGTATACGCATCGATCTTCCAGTTCGAAGGACAGGTGTCCGTATTCAATTATAAGGACAGCAAGGGCAACACCGGGCCCAATTACCGCGATCTCTATCCCACCCCTCCTCCTCCCGGACTGGTCCCCAGTTGTGCAGAAGGCGGCGTACTGGGCGTATTGCCGGGCATTATCGGCAGCCTCCAGGCGCTCGAGGTGATCAAGGTCATCACAGGCGTGGGTGAAACCCTTTCCGGCAGATTCTATATCTTCGATGCCCTTAACTTTGAGAGCAGGACCTTTAATATCAAAAGAAGGGAAGACAATCCCATCAACGGAAAAAATCCTACTATCACAGGTCTGATCGACTACGAACAGTTCTGCGGCATGCGGGCCGTCGAAGAAAAAGCGCTGAAAGAGATCACAGCGAAGGAACTATATGACTGGCAGGTGAAAGGAGAAAAATTCCAGCTCATTGATGTACGTGAACCTCATGAATTCGATATCGTCAACATCGGAGGCGAGCTGATCCCGCTGGGTACGATAGTTGACAACGCAGGCAGGATCGATACACAACAGCATGTGGTCATTCATTGCAAAATGGGCGGAAGAAGTGCAAAAGCCATTCGTGAGCTGGAAGAAAAATTCGGATTCACTAATCTTTATAATCTTAAAGGGGGCATCCTCTCCTATATAGACGAGGTGCAACCCGAACTGACAAAATACTAAATGGGTAAACTATTACCGCTGCGATAAGCCCGATGCCCCTGCAGATGTGGTAAATGCAATCGACTGGCCGGCGACCTTACACACGGGAGCCGGCTTTTTTGTTTCCCGCGCCGTAAAGGCGAAAAGCAGGAGCAGTACTCCGATAAATGAAAGAATTGCCAAGCGTTGCATATACGTTGATTTAATAATTACCTCTGTTCTTTGGCATGAGATGCGCACAACGCATCTGGCCGAAGCCACTCTCAGTTCCTGATGCCCTGGCAACCGCTGACCGTACAGGACTAAGCAACCACCTGCCGTTCCGTCTAATCAAGCCTGCTAACCAGGGTATCAGGAATTTTCTCTCGTCTCATATCCACCAAATAAAGGTAATACCACCGCTGCGGAACTCCAAATAAATAGTCCACTAATTTTGTAGACTTTTAAAATAATTTTCCACATCCCCGTCCCTGTTGGTTTACAGGGGTGTAGGCAGGCATAATGGAATGCCTAATAATCCAGTAACCTTTCGATTATTTCACTGACCTTGAAAGCGTTGGGAAGCATGGCGTTCTCAAGCGCCGTGTTCATGGGCACCGCAGGCAGGTTGAGGGCTCCTTTCACTTCCACCGGGGCGTCCAGGTAAGCGTAGCAATTGCCGGATATCCTCCAGGCCAATGCTTCGGCGAAGGAATTGTTCTGCTGCTCCTCCGTCAACACCAGGCATTTGCCATGCCGGCGTACGGTGGCAAATATCTGCTCTTCGTCCAGGGGATAGAGGGTACGCAGGTCCAGGACCTCCACGCTGCCGGGGAAATATTTGGCGGCGGCTTTTGCCCAGTATACTCCCATACCATACGTAATAACACAGCAGGTCTCACCCCTCCGGGTAGCGCCTTCATCCGCCTGCAGCACGATGGCCGCCTTGCCCAGCGGAAGGATATAGTCCCTGGAAGGCTCGACGCATTTCGCGTCCTCGGTACCCGGCACCTTGCTCCAGTAGAGTCCCTTGTGCTCCAGCATCACTACTGGGTTAGGGTCCATAAATGCAGCCTTCATCAAACCCTTCATATCGGCCGCATTGGAGGGGTAGACGATCTTGATACCCTTGATGGATAGCAGCGTGGATTCAATACTGCCGCTATGGTAAGGACCGCCGCCTCCATAGGCGCCGATAGGCACACGGATCAGCGTTTGTATGGGGAATTTTCCGGCGCTCAGATAACAGGACTTGGATATTTCAGTCACCAGCTGGTTGAATCCCGGATAAATATAGTCGGCAAATTGTACTTCCACGATCGGCTTGGCGCCCACTGCGCTCATCCCCACCGTGGAACCGATGATATATGCTTCCTGGATGGCAGTATTGAATACCCGGTGATCCCCGAATTGCTCGGCCAGGGTCGCAGCTTCCCTGAAGACACCGCCCAATCGCCTGCCCACATCCTGTCCATATAGCAACGCCTCCGGATGATCTTCCATGATCTCACGGATGGCGAATAAAGCAGCGTCCACCAGGAGAACCTTTTCTCCATCAGCCGGGCTGCGCTGCCCCTTTTCTTCCGTCACGGGGGAAGGGGCAAAAACAAAGTTTTCCACCGTGGCAGGTTCCGGGTCGGGTGCAGCCACAGCAGACTGGAATTGACTGGCAACAAATTCGGCGGCAGCCTTTTCCATGTCGGATAGCTGGGTTTCTTCCATTCCTAAACCCAGCATAAATGTCCTGAGCTTGTAAAAGGGATCATGCCTGGCATGCTCTTCCAGATCTTCCGCACTCCGGTAAAACTCTTTGCGTACACCGCTGGTATGGTGACCCAGCAAAGGCACTTTCGCTTGTACCAGGTAGGGACGCCTACCCTGCCGGACCTCCCGGATGACACGGTCCATAGCCTCGAAGCTCTCCTGGAAGTCGCTACCGTCGATGCGCATACGCCCCATTCCTTTAAACCCTGCAGCATATTCATAAGCGTCCATCGCCCGCGACTCTTCACTACGGACACTGATGCCCCAGTCGTTGTCCTGCACCAGGTAAATGATCGGTAACTCCTTTAATACAGCAAACTGAAAGGCCTCACTGACCTCGCCCTCCGTCACACTGGCATCTCCCAGACTGCAAATGACCACGGGCGGCTCGCCTTCTTTCCCCCTTTTGAATAAAGGCGAACCAATGCGCTCCAGGTAACGGAGCCCCTGTGCGATCCCTGTAGTAGGGATGACCTGCATACCCGTAGCACTGCTTTGATGAATGATCCCCGGTTTATCCTCTCCACGATAGTTGGGATGGGCATAATATTCGCGCCCTCCCGTGAACGGATCATCTCCTTTTGCCAGCAACTGCAGCATGAGCTGATAAGGCTCGAACCCCAGTCCCAGCAGGATGCTCTCGTCACGATAGTAAGGACTTACCCAATCCTGAGGTTGAAGATGGAAGGCGGCAGCCAGCTGAATGGCCTCGTGCCCCCTGGAAGTGGAGTGGACATATTTGCAAACAGACCGGTTGTTTTCATAGGTGGCAGCCATCTCGCGGGCAATGCACATAAGACGATAGGCGCGCAACAGAATTTCAACAGTTATCATGTATAATATTTATGACAAAATCGGATCTGTGATCCGATGGCCGAAGGCCCATCATTAAATATTTTTTTATCCGGAGTATTTTTCCACACGACGGATAAAAAAATGCCATTCTGTGATATACAGAATGGCATTGATCTAACGACGATAAAATTATTTTATTTCTATGGTCAGCAAGCTATCGTCTTCAATAAATGCCTCCAGCTCATCTCCTACCACACATTCACCTACACCCGCTGGTGTACCCGTGAATACCAGGTCGCCGATGTTGACGGAGAAATAATTGGAAATATAAGCAACGACCTTGTCAAAGCTATTGATCATCAGGCTTGAATTGCCTTGCTGCACCAGCTCCTTGTTCTTGTAAAGACAGAAGTTAAGGTCCTTCTTGTTCTTTACATTCTGAAGAGGTATCCATTTGCCGATGGCTGCGGAATTATCCCAGGCTTTCGCCTTTTCCCATGGCAGCCCTTTCTCCTTTAGCTCATTCTGAATGTCCCGGGCTGTGAAATCAATGCCCGCCGTCACCGCATCATAATATTTGCTGGCAAAGCGGTCCTGGATATACTTACCGTTCTTGGATATGCGGAGCACCAACTCACATTCGTAGTGCAGTTCATTGGTAAATTCCGGGTAATAAAACGGCGTATGTGCTTGCAGCAATGCGCTCTTAGGCTTCATAAAAATGATAGGCTCATCCGGGATCTCATTGTTCAATTCCTTGGCATGAGCAACATAGTTACGGCCAACACAGAATATTTTCATATTCAATCAGGGTTTTTAAATAGAAAATTCTTTAAACCAGTTTTCATTTGGCCTGAAAAGACCCTGGGCACCAACATAGGAATATTGAATATTAAAATATCTACTCTTTAGGGATGAATACAATATTTATGCGAAAATAAAGATTCCCCTTTATAAATCATAGTGTAAAATCCAAATTGTTGTATTGGTTCATAGTCCTTTCTATTCCGCTGGCAGCAAAGCTTTCGATCAATTCCACTGACTTTTCTACTTTCAACCTTACCAATGGTAATTCATCTTCTTTCCACCTGCCCAATACATAATCGACCTGTTTTCCCTTGGGGAAATTATTGCCGATGCCAAATCGTAATCTGGGGTAACTACTGGTCCCTAGCACCTCCTCGATGCTCCGCAGCCCATTGTGGCCTGCTGCGCTTCCCCCGGGACGAAGCCTGAACTTTGACAGAGGTAGGGCCAGTTCATCAAGGACGACAAGTACATTTTCCAGGGTGATCTTTTCCTTGTCCATCCAGTATTTCACAGCTTTGCCGCTTAGATTCATAAAGGTAGTGGGCTTAATACAAACCAGGATCTTACCTTTCCATCTGATCTCTGCGACTTCGGCTAAGCGATCCAGTCCGAACAGGCCCCCATGTTTCTTTACCAGTTCATCTGCTACATCAAAACCAATATTGTGCCGGGTACCTGTATAATCGGACCCAATATTACCCAATCCCACGATGAGATACTTTGCCATATACGAAGGTGAGACAAGGGGGATTAAAAATAACAAAAACCCGGTTAAATTTATAACCGGGTTCCAACTAATAAATTACTTTATTTCTTACCGCCCGCCGCTGGCTTAGCCGCAGCAGGAGCGCCAGCCGCAGGAGCAGCGCCGGCAGCCGGAGCAGCAGCAGCTTCTTCCTGTTTCAATTGACGCGTCAGCACGATAGAAGCGATAGGGATACGCGGGGAGTTCAGGATCTCATAGTTGTCTGCTTTTACATCCTCCACCCGCACATTTCCGTTCAATTCTAGGTCGGTGAGATCCACTTCAATATTCTCTTTCAGAAATTTGGGAAGGGTCTTCACTTTTAAAGCCTTCATCTTGGTGATCAGCTTACCGCCATCCTTCACGCCCTTTGCAGCGCCAGTGAATTTAATGGGGATGGTAGCTACCACTGATTTGTCTTCCACCAGCTCCAGGAAGTCAGCATGGATCAACTGATCCGTCACCTTGTCAAATTGTAGGTCCTTCAAAATACACCTGTAAGATGCGCCATCCACCGTGATCTCCGCTAACTGGAAATCAGGTGTGTAGACCAGTGATTTAAAAGATGTCGCAAGAGCTGAAAAGTTCACCTCCTTTGCACCCCCGTAAATTACACCGGGCACTTTTTCCTCAGAGCGAAGTTGGCGGGTGGCTTGTTTGCCCATTTCGGTCCTGAGTTGTCCTTCGATTGTAATCGTTCTCATTGTTTATGTTTGTTTAATAATTACCTCAATCTTTACTTATTCCTTAGCTGTGAGTGAATGAACAAACCCGTAATGCTCCTGTTCTCATGCGCATTGCGGATGGCCACTGCAAATAACTCCGCTACACTCAACACCTTGATCTTCGGACTGGGATGCTTCAGCGGTATCGTGTCACAAACCACCAGCTCTTCCAGTACACTGTTCTCTATATTTTCAAACGCTTTACCGCTCAATACCGGGTGTGTACACAACGCTCTCACACTTCTGGCACCCTTCTCTTTTAGGAGTCCGGCGGATTTTGCCAGTGTTCCTCCCGTATCACAGATATCATCTATCAGCACAATATCCTTATTCGTTACATCCCCGATCACCACCATACTGGCAATCTCATTCGCACGCTTTCTATGCTTGTCACAGATCACCATTTCTGCATTGAAATAACTGGCGATCTCCCGGATACGATTGGCGCTACCCACGTCAGGGGCCGCAAAGGTAAGGTTTTCAACCTTAAGTTGCTCAATGTAAGGGATAAAAATGGCCGAGCTGTCCAGGTGATCCACCGGAATGTCAAAATATCCCTGGATCTGGGGAGCATGGAGGTCCATGGTAATGACCCTGTCTGCGCCAGCCGCTACTAACATATTGGCTATCAATTTGCTACCTATTGCCACGCGGGGTTTGTCCTTACGATCCTGGCGTGCATACCCATAATAAGGTATTACAGCCACCACCTTATAGGCGGATGCCCGGCGCGCCGCATCGATCATAAGCAACAGCTCCAGCAGGTTCTCCGCAGGAGCAAACGTGCTTTGCACCAGGAAAACCATGTCTCCCCTGATGCTCTCATTAAAGGTCGTCTGGATCTCCCCATCGCTAAAACGTTGAATATTAACCTTTCCGGAAGGGGTACCGAATTGCTGAGCAATTTTCTCGGCCAGGTATTGTGAACCAGTACCGGAAAAAATCTTGGCTAGATGCTGCATAAGTAGGTAAATGTGGGGCGAAGATATAACTGAAAAGACGTTAGGTCCAAGACACTTTAAAAAAATATCTTACGAACGGGGAAAACACAAAAAAGAGGCCGCCTGGGGTCATAGGACCTTGAAGACAGCCTCTTACAAGAAGGTATATTCGATTCAATGATTTACGGAAGCCAATTGCTCCTTGGCAACAGGTGTGACAACAGCTGTTTTTTCCGTTTCCCTGTTGGACTTTGAATTCAGCACATAAAAAATAGAAGAACAAACGAAGATGGAGAAGAAAAGGGCTACAACATACATACCGATGCAGAAAAGAAATGGTTGCCAGCCGCCGATTGCGTTAAAAGTTGTGCGTTTCATTGGATTTTAGATTAAGTTTTCAAAAGATTTACGGATTGAAACTGTCTGATCTGTGCTAATAACGAAAGAGTTGGATCCTTATTTTAACTCTTCTTTATAAAGTACAAAATAATATATTAAATTGATCCATGCAAGCTCAAAAGACTAGGAAATACCGCATAAAAAACTGGGATAAAGACGAGCAGCCCCGCGAAAAATTACTAAGTAAAGGCCCCAGGGTCCTTAGCAATACAGAGCTGCTGGCCGTCCTCATCGGAACGGGCACACCGGACCGCAACGCTGTCGACACGGCAAGGGAAGTGCTCAAATTAGGCGACAATAACCTCAATACCCTTGGCCAGTTGTCCGCGACGCAGATCCGTCAGGTGAAAGGCATGGGGCGGGCCAAAGCCGCCATCATTGCTGCTGCCATGGAGCTGGGCAGAAGAAGGGACGCCAGCCTCCTGAATGAAAAGACCATGCTGAAACATGGCCGGGAAGCGGCCGAATACCTGAAAGGCGAGCTGCAACACTACAAACACGAAGTATTTGTAGCCATCTATCTCAACAATGCATGTAAGGTCCTGAAGTGGGAACCGCTGAGCCAGGGCGGCCTCACCGGCACGGTGGCCGATCCCCGCATCATCCTGAAGAAAGCGCTGGAAGAAAATGCTGTCAACATCATCCTGGGTCACAACCACCCCTCAGGGAATCTCCGTCCCAGCAAAGCCGATGAAGAGCTCACCCATAAAATAAAGGAAGGCGCCAGGTATCTTGACATTAAATTGCTGGATCACATCATCGTGAGTGAGCAGGGATATTTTAGTTTTGCCGACCAGGGTCTTCTTTAGGCGCTGCAAGTTTACGCCTGTGCCGTCGGCCCGCCAAAATTCAAAGGCAGCTGCACCTCCTCCAGGTCCTGTATCTTCCCGTTGGCCGTTTCAAATCGCCCCAGGTTCTCCGTAAGCGCCTTCATAAAACGCTTGGCATGTTGCGGTGTAAGTATGATACGGCTTTTTACCTTGCTCTTGGGCGTGCCCGGCATCACATTCACAAAATCGATTACAAATTCGGCATGAGAATGCGTTATGATGGCAAGATTGGCGTATTGACCTTCCGCCATTTCCTCACTGATCTCGATATTAAGCTGGCTATTGGGCTGCTGATTCTCAGACATAATTGATGTTATTGTGCACCACAAGATACCACATTTCGCATAATGTAAAGAGGCCACCCCGAAGGGGCAGCCTCTTTACAAGTTTTAAACCATCATACCAATGATCACCACAGCTTATTATATTGCGTTTCCCCTGATGGCGCGGGGAAGATATAAGCAGGATTTGATGGAGGTATAGGCACCGTCACCCCCGGGAAGGTCATTTGCAGACGCATCATATCGGGACTTCTCAGGCCTTCACCCAGGAATTCGATGTTCCGCTCCTGGACAATGGCATCAGCCAGGGCAGTTGCGGTGGCAAAATTGCCCGTCGTATAAGTAGTCGCAGGGTCGCTGCGATGCCTGACAGCATCCAACAACGCTACCGCCCTTGCATCAACGCTGGCGGATTTCCTTGTAATGGCTTCCGCAAGGCTCAGCAGTACGTCGGAATACCGGATCACGGGCGCCCAATCCAGGTAGGGGGACGGCGAAGAGAATTTGGTCCACCACTTCTTCCCCGTTGTTGCGTCGGTGTAGATGTACTCCCTGCGTACATCGGTAGCTTTCCATCCTGCGTCGGCAATGACCCCGGTAGCACTCAACGAGTATTCTCCTGCACCCTTCGATGAAAGCCCGCTGGGAGGCAGATAATAGCTGCCCAGTTGGCTCTGTCCTCCCGGCGCTTCATTGGCTCCTGTAAATGGCATGGAAAAAATTGATTCCGCCGTAGTATACGAAGTAAAGACGGATTTGAGGTCGGCCTCCAGCTCAAATGGTACCCCCGTAGCTGCATGGAAGGGAGCGCTGGCAGAAACGATCTTATTCGCTTCGGCGATCACGTTGTCGTAGTCGGCCATGGCGAGATATACACGCACCTTTAAGGCGATCGCAGTATTTACATGCGCCCTTGTCGTATTCGTGGAAGGGTCCCCATGGTCGGCGGGCAGGCCTGCTTCGGCGTCATTCAGATCGCTGAGGATCTGTTTGTATACATCCGCCACAGAGCTTCTGGCAAAATCATTGAACCCGGAGCTTTTAATACCCTTCAGCCTTAGCGGCAGACCGGGCGAAGCGCCATTGTCCTTCGTATACGGCTGGGCGTACAGTTGTAAAAGGCTGTAGAAAGCCAGCGCACGAACGAACTTGGCCTCTGCCTTGTATTGCTTGGCCAGGTCATCACCGGCGACCTTATCGCCACCAGCATCCGCCATTCCATCCAGGAAAAGATTCGTCTGGTTGATACATGCATACGCCGCATTCCAGGTATTGTTAACATACTGGTCGGCATCCGTAACCGTGAAATTCCAGATATTAACGCCCGTGACGCCATTGCCTGTCTGATTGAGGAAGTTGCCCGATCTGATATCATTATAGATAAGGTAACGTTCCCCATAAAAATTAGGCGCCTTGAGCGCGCCATAAAAGGCATTTACCTGGTTGCTGATACGGTCCAGTGTAGCGAAAGCCGCTACATCGGGTAGTTGAGTGGATGAAACAGGCTCTAATTTAGCCTTGCTGCAGGAGCTTACCGCGGCCACCGATCCCAGGATGATAAGCTGATATATATATTTTCTCATTGTTCTTATTTTTTGTAGCTCTAGTCTGTTTGGAAAAGAAATTAGAACCCGACATTCAATCCGATGGTAATAGTGCGTCCATTGGCAACAGAGTTCTTTTCAACCCCTTGCCCTTGCGAATCGTTGCCGTTGCTGCTCACTTCAGGATCAGGTCCCTTATAATGGGTTAGGATCAGCAGGTTTTGACCGCTTATATACAGCCTTGCATTGGAAATACCGGCCTTCGACAGCAGTTTGGAAGGCAGCGTATATCCCAGGCTGGCATTCCTGAGCTTTACAAAATCTCCCTTTTGCGCATTGACATCGATGGGATTTGCAGATCCATTGGAGACATTGTCACCATCCATTACCCTTGGAATGTCGGTAATATCACCCGGTTTCTGCCAACGACGCAGGATATCTACAGAACTGTTCCAAAAGCGCTGGTCACGGATGCTGGCCTGCGTTCCGTTATACACATAGAAGCCGCCTTCATATGTGATCAGTACGCCCAGGTCGAAGCTGCCCAGACGGAAACTGTTGTCAAACCCACCGTAATATTTCGGTACGGCATTGAATAGCGGACGCTTGTCCAACGCACCAAAGACCTTATTAACAGTACCGTCCTTGGCAAAGGTGTATCCATCTCTCCTGTTGTAAAGCACTTTTTCGTTATTCCTGTCGACGAAGATCCTTTTACCCGTTGCGGGATCCACCCCGGCAGTAGGCAGTACATAGATGGTGCCGATGGAATATCCGGGCTTGGTAATGCTGGTTTCCTCGAGTCCGCCCGTGGAGTACTTGATATCCGGCACGCCGGGAGCCAGTGCGGTCACCAGGTTCTTGTTCAGGGTAATATTGAAGGAAGTGTTCCACCTGAAATCTTTCCCGGAAATGGGTTTTGCATTCAAAGTGATCTCAAAACCTCTGTTATACATAGTACCGACATTGGTTGGTATCTTGAGATTCGGTATGCCGGTGGACCCTGATTGCGGTACGTCGATGATAAGGCCGTCAATGCTGTTCTTATACCAGGCGATATCGCCGGAAATAACATCGTTCAGCAGGCTGAACTGGAGGCCGATGTCTGTTTTCTTGCTGGTCTCCCAGGTCAGATTGGGATTGCCCGATTTTGTAAAGCCCAGCGTAGGATTGCCGTTGTAAAGTCCGGAACCATAGAAAGAAGAAGCCGCAAAATCATTTATGCCGTTGATATTGCCCACCGTACCGTAGCTGCCTCTCAGACGTAAAGTACTTACTACTTTACCCAGGCCGCTGCCGGCCCAGAAAGTCTCCTTGGCGATGTCCCATGCTGCGGAAGCGCTCCAGAAATTACCGTACTTCTTGCCGGGAGCAAATGCGGAGTACCCGTCCCGGCGGTAGCTGCCGCTGACAAAGTATTTCTTTTCGAAATCATAGTTCAGCCGGCCAAAACCAGACACCAGGTAGTTCTGCGTCCGAATGCCATCCGTATTGCCGCTGATGGTTGCAGCCACATTGTCGGACCAGCCGCCCTGCGCGTCCGTATAATACGGGTCTGTCAGGTTGAGCCGGTCGATCCCGTAACCCAGTTGGTTCGTATTCTGCTGCTCAGTCCCCACCAAAAATCCTACTGTATGCTTATCGGCGAAGATGTGGTCATACTGTGCAGTGCTCGTCCAGATCCAGCGCTTGTTCTTGACGGTGGAGTTGATGGCTTCACCGCCAGGATAACCGTCTCCATTCAATGGAGTAGAGAAGAAATCATTATCTGAGATCAGGTAATCGATCCCGTAAGTCGTCCTTAAAGTAACATCCTGGACAGGCTTCAGCTGCAGATAAGCGTTTGCCTGAATATGGTTGTTCTCCGTATAGCTGCGGTTATGATCGATAAGCACCACCGGATTATAATAGCTGATGTTTACATTCTTATCGCTCATGAAGCCGATGGCGCTGCCGTTGACATTGTAAGAGCCGTCAGCGTTATACGGCCCCAGGTTCGGAGGAAGGATCAGTCCGATACGGCCAAGACCGCCGGTGGCAAAAGCACCGCCCGGCAGGGAGCCGGTATTCGTAGCAGCATAGTTGACCTCATTGGAATAACCTGCGCTGGTACCAATAGAGAACAGCTTCGACAGCTTATGGTCGAGGTTGAAGCGGAAGGTCTTGCGCTCGAATGAGTTCTTTACCACGATGCCTTCCTGCTTGGTATAGCCTGCTGAAAGATAGTAGGTGGTATTTTCATTGCCGCCGCTGATATTAAGCGAATGGCTGTGGGAGATCCCTGTGTGGTAAACATAGTCGTTCCACTTCGTGTCGATGATCTTTCCATCAGGACCAGTGGTCGGCAGATATTGTTTCGTAGTAGAGGGATCCAGCGGAGGATTGTTGGCCACCCCCTCGTTCTTGATCATCATATACTGCTCAGCATTCAGCATCTTCCACAGACGGAATGCCTTGGTCGCCCCTACCCAACCATCGTAGGTCACCTTGGGTTTGCCTCTTCTGCCTCTTTTGGTAGTAATAACCACCACGCCGTTGGCGGCACGGCTGCCATAGATAGCAGTAGCAGCAGCGTCCTTCAGGATATCCAGACTTTCGATATCGGACGGGTTGATGCTGGCCAGCGGATTGGCTGCAGCATCCGACATGCTCACATCACCTGTGAAAGTCGGGACGCCGTCGATCACGATCAGGGGATAGGAGCTGAGAGAAATAGAGTTGGAACCACGGATACGGAACACAGGCGGGTTATTCACCACGCCATTGGCCGAAGTGATCTGTACACCGGCTGCTCTGCCACCCAGGGCGGCATCGAAGCTCTGCACCGGGACTTCTGCGACCTGGCTCCCCTTTACACTGGCGATATTGCCGATGACATCCGATTTCTTTTGCGACCCATACCCTACAACCACCACTTCAGTGAGGCTGGCATTCTTGCGGACAACAGTGAAATCTACTGCACCCGTGCCAATAGTAGCTTCCTTGAGCTCTATACCCGCCCCGGAAACGATCAGCGTTTCGCCGACGCTTGCACGAATGGCATAGTTGCCGTCAGCATCCGCGCTGACACCTTTTTTAGTACCCTTGACCCTGATGGTGGAAAATGGGACCGGTTGGCCCTGTTGATCAATTACCCGCCCTGTGATGAGCTTGGTTTGAGCGAATGCCAATACGGAAGATAGTACCAGCACCGCTAACAGTGTTAGATGTTTTCTCATGTGACAGTATGTTTTAGAAATACCATAATAAAAATATGGAATTTCAAAATCCACCAAAAAAAAAGTTAAAATATGTTAATGAATTGCAAAACATAAAATATTCCTACCTCGTTGTTGCACAAATCGTAACATATATTACTTGTGAAAAAAATATTTTTTTGCCGGTGCTCCTCTGCCGATTCCCTGCAATTTTACTGCGGTAAACGCTCCACATTCCCCCAATACCCTCCTCAAAGTCCAATTTGCACGCATTTAAACCCTGAATAGTACCTTTGCGCCATGGAATTATTAGACGGACAACTCGTTTCAAAGACAATCAAAGAGGAGCTGAGACTAAAAGTAGGGCAACTGATCGTAGAAGGTAAAAAAATACCGCACCTGGCTGCCGTGCTCGTCGGCAACAACGGCGCCAGCGAAACCTACGTAGGGGCCAAGGTAAAAGCCTGTGCCGAAATAGGCTTCAAATCCTCCCTGGTCCGGCTGGAAGATGACATCAGCGAGAACAAGCTGCTCAACATCATAGAAGACCTGAACAACGACCCTGACGTAGACGGAATTCTCGTTCAGCTGCCCTTGCCCAAACATATTTCGGACGAAAAGGTGATCAACACCATCCACCCTTCCAAGGATGTCGACGGCTTCCACCCCATCAATGTGGGGAAAATGGTCCAGAACCTGCCCACTTTCATTTCGGCTACCCCTCATGGCGTCCTGCTTATGCTGGAGCATTATAAGATAAACACGAAAGGCCGGCATGCTGTCGTAGTCGGCAGGAGCAATATCGTGGGAAGGCCCATGAGCATTTTGCTCAGCAGCAACACACCTACGGGCAACTGCACGGTCACCATATGTCATTCCCATACACCCAATCTTGCGGAAATATGCCGGCAGGCCGACATCATCGTAGCCGCCCTGGGCAAACCTGAATTCGTAAAGGCCGACATGGTGAAGGAAGGAGCAGTCGTCATTGACGTTGGCATCACCCGCGTTCCGGACAGCGCCAAAAAGAGCGGCTTTGCCCTGAAAGGAGACGTAAAGTTCGACGAAGTAGCGCCCCGTTGCAGCTATATCACCCCGGTGCCCGGAGGAGTAGGCCCAATGACCATCGCAGCGCTGATGAAGAACACTTTCCTGGCCTGCGAAGCGAGGAATGGAGAAAATCTTATTTAAACCATTATGCAACCCGAAATATCAGATATCAACCCTCTCCGGCAGGCCCAAAGCCTGCCCGTAATGGAGGCCTTTTATACTATACAGGGAGAAGGCTACCACCAGGGAAAAGCTGCCTATTTCGTTCGCCTCGGCGGATGCGACGTGGGCTGTGTATGGTGTGACGTAAAGGAAAGCTGGGAGGCATCGGCACATCCCAAACAAACCATTGGCGACATTGTGGCCGCGGCAGCAAGCTTTCCCGGCCGCCTGGCAGTGATCACGGGGGGAGAGCCCCTGATGCATGATTGCACCGCGCTCACCGATGCGCTGCACAATGCCGGATTTTCTACCAATATCGAGACCTCCGGCGCATATCCTCTCACCGGGGAATGGGACTGGATCTGCCTCTCGCCTAAAAAGTTCAAAGCCCCCCTGCCCGAGATCCTGCCACTGGCAAATGAATTGAAAGTGGTCATCTATAACAAGACGGACTTTGAATGGGCCGAACAATGGGCAGGCAGGGTATCTCCCGCATGCAAGCTATTCCTCCAGCCCGAATGGAGCAAATCCGCCATCGTCACCCCCCTGATCATCGAATACATCAAAAGCCACCCCCAATGGGAATTTTCCCTGCAATTGCATAAGTATATCCATGTCCCCTGACCCCGCCGGCACTGAAAGAGAATAAATCTTTATAACTTACGTTTAGCATTTTGATTTGTAACTTTCATCTATGAGGAACCGCCGCTTACTTCTGGTCGTATTACTTATTTCTGCTGCCCCGTCGGTATGGGCACAATACAGACCTGAAAAAGTAAGCAAAAAAGCCAGTCAGCTCTATTCAAAAGCATTGGAACAGGCCCAGGCGGATGACTTCAAAGGAGGTATCGAGACCCTTCAGCTGGCCGTGAAGGCCGACAATGGTTTTGCAGATGCCTACCTCTCTATGGCCGGCATGTATGGCGAGTTGAAGAACTACCAGGGCGCTATCGACAATTATGAAAAAGCCAGGGCCATCGACAGTAATTATTTCCTGGACTACAATCTCCCCTATTCCATCAACCTGGCAGGCAAAGGTGAATTTGAAAAAGCCCTGGAGGCCGTGGGGCGATTCCTCACTGTCACCAACCTCAATGAACAAAGCCGCAAAGCAGGAGAATTCCGCCAGAAATGCTACAGGTTCGCCCTCGACTACGCACATACGCACGATAATGACGGCTACAAGTTCGAGCCCCGGAATTTAGGCGACAGCATTAATTCAGCTGTCTCCGAATATTATCCCACGCTAACCATCGATGCAGGTAAGTTCATCTACACCCGCCGGGTAAACAATTTCAATGAAGACTTTTACGAGTCCGACAGGGAAAATGGCGTGTTCCACAAGTCAAAAAGCCTGGAAGGCAATATCAATACCAATCAGAACGAAGGCGCACAGAATATATCCCAGGACGGCCAGTGGCTGATCTTCACAGGATGCAATTTTCCCGAAGGCCGGGGAAGCTGCGATCTGTACATCTCTTACCTGACAGACAGGGGATGGACCGCACCGGAAAATCTTGGCGATAGCATCAACACCGAAGCCTGGGAATCAGCCCCCTCCCTCTCTCCCGATAAACGGGACCTTTATTTTGCCAGCAGACGCGCCGACGGCTACGGAGGCAGCGATATATACGTCAGCCACCGGTTGCGCAACGGACAGTGGAGCTCCCCCGAAAACTTAGGCCCCGTCATTAATACGGTCGGTGACGAAGGGACCCCATTCATACATGCGGACAACCAAAGCCTGTATTTTACATCCAGTGGACATCCCGGTTATGGTGGAGATGACCTGTTTGTATCCAGGAAAGGCCCGGGCGGTGTGTGGCAAAAACCCGAAAATCTCGGTTACCCCATCAATACCATCGAAAATGAAGGCAGCATGGTAATAGCCGCAGACGGAAAAACAGCTTACTATGCAAGCGACCGCGCCGACAGCCGCGGCGGTCTTGATCTGTATACTTTCGAGCTGCGCAACGATATCCGGCCGGCACAGACACTTTGGGTAAAAGGGAAAGTATTTGATAAGACCACACAGAAAGGACTCCCTTCAGGAGTTGAGCTAACCGATCTTTCCACAAGGACCGTTATCAGCCAGCTACAGACAGATGAGACGGGCAATTACCTGATCACGCTGCCAAAAGGCAAGGACTATGCATTCAACGTCAACAGGAAAGGATACCTATTCTTCTCCGAGAACTTCCCCCTCAGTCAGCACAAAGAAGACACCGCTTACAATATCGATATCCCCCTTCAACCCATCGAAGCCAATGCAGCTATTGTGCTGAAAAATATATTCTTCGATCTCAATAAATATGAGCTGAAGCCGGAATCCCAGGTAGAGTTGGATAAGCTCGTACAGCTCCTGAAAGACAACCCTACCCTGAAGATCCAGATCAATGGACACACCGATAATTACGGAAAACCATCCGAGAACATCACCCTTTCCGAGAACAGGGCAAAGGCCGTAACCACCTATCTTACGACCAAAGGCATCAATGCCGCCAGGCTTTCATTCAAAGGCTGGGGCGAAACGCAGCCGGTAGCGAACAATGCCACCCCCGAAGGCCGGGCGCAGAACCGTCGCACCGAACTGAAGGTCATCAGCAGATAACCGTGTCATTCCGCCCAGCCGGATTGCTATTTTTTTTAGCAAATCTCCTTCCTGTCACGTACCTTTACGCCTATATATACCCTCATCCATCAATAGCCTGCCTATGAAGGAAGATGCCTTATACCAATTGGCGCTGGGAAGTATCCCTGGTATCGGTCCCGTATATGCTCGGAGATTGCTGCACCGCTTTGGTGAAGCCCGCTCCGTTTTCCATGCTCCAGAGGAGGCATTGGTGGATGTGCTCGGTAAGAGATCCAAAAGCGTGCACCACATCGCGCACTTTAAAGCTTTTTCCGCCCTGGAAAAAGAGCAGGCTTTTTTAGAAAAATATTCGATCCGTTCGATCTTTCTCACAGACCAGCACTATCCCCACCGCCTGTTGAGATGCCCCGATGCGCCCATCCTTTTATTTTTCAAAGGCCATACGGACCTCAACGCCCCCAAGATCATTTCTATCATTGGCACCCGCAGCCCTTCGGAATACGGAAAACAGGCTACGGAAAAGCTTGTCAAAGACATGGCATCGCACCCCGGCACACTGATCATCAGCGGGCTTGCCTATGGCATCGACGCCGTCTCGCACCAGGCTGCGCTCAAAAATCATCTACCCACCGTAGGGGTCCTTGGACACGGACTGGACCAGATATACCCCAGAGAGCATGCCGCCCTGGCCAGGGAAATGCTGAAGACAGGAGGCCTGCTGACAAGATTCAGCACATCCACACGCCCCGATGCTTATAACTTCCCCATCCGCAACCGCATCGTTGCCGGCATCAGCGACGCCGTCATTGTGACGGAGACCCGTCCCCGCGGTGGCAGTATGCTGACGGTTGAAAATGCGCTCGCATACCATCGCAAGGTCTTCGCTATTCCCGGAAGGATCACAGACGAAAGAAGCTCCGGCTGCAATGTCCTTATCCGGGAAGGCAAGGCACGCCTGCTCACCGGCGCAGCACAACTAATGGAGGAGATGAATTGGGAAATGCCATCTCCGAAAACAGGCGTCCGGCAAGCATCCTTGTTCCCCGCCGCCAAAGAAAGCTCCGGGCTCTCGGATGATGAATGGTCGTTGCTGCAGCTGTTCCATGAAAAAAAGACCCTTTCCATCACGGATATTCACGCAAATGGACGGCGCTCCGCCGGCCTGCTGGCCATCACGCTGCTGAACCTGGAATTGCTGGGGCATATCAGCTCCCTTCCGGGAAAAATGTACAGGCTTTGCGAGTAAAGCTTGCCCTAACATGATCATTGCTAGCTCTTTGCCAATGCTTTCCCCACCCCTGTTCATAAAAATTTGGGCCGTATTTATCCGCTGCCCTACCTTTGCACATGGCAAGAATAAATCCCCCCACCAGCAAGTCAAAATCACCCTCAAAATTTTTCGGCGAAGGATTAACATTCGATGATGTACTGTTACTGCCGGCTTTTTCGCAGGTCTTACCCCGTGAAGTAGACATCCGTAGCAAGCTCACCAGGGACATCACCCTGAATATCCCCATGTTGTCCGCAGCAATGGACACCGTGACGGAAGCGACCCTCGCCATCGCACTTGCAAGAGAAGGTGGCATCGGGATCCTGCATAAGAATATGTCCATTGAAAAACAGGTGGAGCAGGTGCGAAAGGTCAAGCGCAGCGAAAGCGGCCTGATCCTCGATCCCATTACGCTGCATGAAGAGGCAACCATTGTGGATGCCCTGCGGCTGATGAAAGAGAACAAGATCGGCGGCATTCCTATCGTCGACAATAACAAAGTGCTGGTAGGCATTCTTACCAATCGCGACCTCCGTTTTGAAGACAATAAGCGCCGCAAGGTCAGCGAGGTCATGACAAAAGAAGGCCTGATAACAGCCCCCGAAGGCACCGACCTGAAAAAAGCAGAAAAGATCCTCCAGAAATACAAGATCGAGAAATTGCCGGTGGTGGGCAAGCAAGGCAAGCTCATTGGCCTGATAACTTACCGTGATATCCTGCAATTATCCAGCTATCCGAATGGTGTAAAAGATGGATACGGCCGCCTGCTCGTAGGGGCAGCGCTGGGCATCACCAAAGACCTCCTGGAAAGGGCCGGCGCCTTACAGCAGATCGGGGTCGACGTTGTGACCCTGGACAGCGCACACGGACACCATATTGGCGTCATCAATGCCCTCAAGACCCTGAAAAAATCCTTTAAGAACCTACAGGTCATAGCCGGCAACATCGGTACGGCAGCAGGAGCAAAAGCACTGGCAGATGCCGGGGCCGACGCCGTAAAAGTAGGGATAGGGCCCGGCTCGATCTGTACCACCCGCATCGTCGCCGGAGCCGGCGTTCCCCAGATCACAGCTATCATGGAGGCCGCCTCCCAGCTGAAAAGCAGGAATATCCCACTCATTGCAGATGGAGGTATCCGTTATACAGGCGACATGGTAAAAGCCCTGGCAGCAGGAGCAAATGTGGTGATGATGGGCAGCGTCTTCGCCGGTGTGGAAGAAAGCCCCGGAGAAACCATCATCTATGAAGGCAGGAAATTCAAGCAATACAGGGGTATGGGCTCCATCGGGGCAATGACCCAGGGCAGCAGCGACCGGTATTTCCAGGATGTGGAAGATGATATTAAAAAGCTGGTGCCGGAAGGCATCGAAGGCCGGGTAGCTTTCAAAGGTGGTTTGACAGAAGTCGTCCAGCAATATGTAGGAGGCCTCCGGGCAGGGATGGGCTATTGCGGCGCCAAAGACATAAAAGCCCTCCAGCAACAGTCCCAGTTCATCAAGATCACCACAGCCGGCATGAAAGAAAGCCATGCCCATGATATTTATATTACAAAAGAAGCGCCTAATTACAGCCGTTAACTAATCTTAAAGCGTCCCGGGCAAATGCCCGGGACGCTTTTTTTATCCTATTTTTACCCAAAGATCCATGGCTTGAAAAAATTTCATCCCTTTTTGCTGTCCTTTCTTTCCGGAGTATTGCTCTTTGCCGCCTGGCCGCCTTCACCCCTCACCTTCCTGATCTTCGTTGCATTCGTTCCCTTGTTATGGTTGGAGCAGCAAGGCATCCGCAGGATAAAATTTTTCGGCTGTGTATATCTTACGATGTTCATCTGGAATACTGCCACTACCTGGTGGATCTGGAATGCGTCTGTCCCCGGCGCCATAGGCGCCATCCTCGCCAACAGCCTGCTCATGTGCCTGCCCTGGCTAGGCTTTCATTTTATAAAAGCGCGGCTAGGCGCCAAAGTAGGCTATACATCCCTGGTTGCGCTCTGGCTGACCTTTGAATATATTCATTTGCAGGACTGGGGACTCAGCTGGCCCTGGCTTACCCTGGGAAATGTCTTTGCAGACCACCCGGGATGGGTGCAATGGTATAGCTTCACCGGCACCAGCGGAGGAGGTCTTTGGGTCTTGGCCGTGAATGTCCTTGCCTTTCGTCTCCTGACCAAAGTCTCTCTAAAGCCCCTGCCCAAAGTGCTGATCATCGGCCTGCTCGCAGCCCTGTTCATTCCTTATCTCATTTCATTCCTGTCATATCCGGCAGATCTTCGAACGCTTGTCCCACCACCATCGAAGACCAACGTCGTCATCGTCCAGCCCAATATCGATCCTTATGAGAAGATCTACACCGGCAGTTTTGAAGCGCAGATCCATAAATTGATCCGGCTCAGCGACTCAGCCATCGACGAAGACACACGCCTGGTCGTCTGGCCCGAGACAGCGCTGTTCATGGAGAACGGCATCAGCGAGGAAAATATGAAGGCCAATTATTTCCTCAACCCATTATGGGATTTCCTTCGCCGGCATCCCCGGATCAATCTGCTGACAGGCGTGGAAAGCTATCGAACCTACAATGGCCGGCAGAACAATACGGCCCGCCGGATCCCCAACACTGATCTTTATGTCGACAGCTACAACGCAGCCGTCATCCTGGACAGTTCCGGCCCCCTTCATTTTTATCACAAATCCAGGCTGGTCCCTGGCGTAGAGACCCTTCCGGCCTTTCTCCACTTCCTGGATGCCTGGTTTGAAAAATTCGGTGGCACCACCGCCGGCTATACAGGACAGCCCGACCGAACACCTTTGCCTGCTTCCAATCATAGTTATATCATCGCTCCCGCCGTCTGCTACGAGAGCATTTACGGTGAATTTATGTCGAGCTATGTCCGCAATGGGGCGAATTTGATTGCCGTCATCACCAATGATGGCTGGTGGGGCAATACTCCCGGCTATCATCAGCATGAAGCCTACGCCCGGCTCAGGGCCATCGAAACCCGCCGCTGGGTAGTAAGAAGCGCCAACACCGGCGTTTCCTGTATCATCGATCCCACCGGCCACATCGTCGAAGATCGTTCCTGGGACCAGCCGGCTGTGATCAAGAGATCCGTTGAACCTGAACAAGCGCTTACCTTCTATGTTAAATATGGCGACCTGATCTCCCGGCTGGCGATCCTCATCACCATCCTTCTTGCCATCTGGCTCCCGGTGCAGATCATCAAAAAAAAGAAAGGACGTGGATAAGACCATCTTATATCAGACCATCCATATAGGCTATAAAACCTTTACGCCAGAAGGTCCGGCCACTTCTCCGGTGATCCTGATCCATGGGTTTGCAGAGGACGGCTCCATTTGGGACAACCAGGCAGCATATGTAAAGAACACGCATCGGCTGATCATCCCTGATCTCCCCGGCAGTGGCCGGTCTTCCCTTCTTCCAGGCGGCACCAGCATGGAAGCACTGGCCGGCGCAGTAAAAGCCGTGCTCGATGCAGAGCAGATCGAAGATTGCATCATGATAGGTCACAGCATGGGAGGCTATGTCACGCTGGCCTTTGCCGAGCTGTACCCCCAAATGCTAAAAGCTTTCGGCCTCTTTCATTCCACGGCTTATGCCGACAGTGAAGAAAAAAAGGCAGCTCGTAGAAAAGGGATGGATTTCATCCATAAGAATGGCGCTGCCGCCTTTATCAGGCAGTCAACGCCCAATCTTTTTTCCGGGACCTCACGTACCGGACATCCCGAATGGGTTACACACCTGATCGATCGGTATGCCAGCTTCGATCCCAACGCACTGATCCTTTACTATGAAGCGATGATCCAACGGCCCGACAGGACGCATGTACTGCGGCAATTCCCGGGACCAGTTCTATTCATCATGGGAGCAGAGGATAATGCTGTCCCGCTGATCAGCAGCCTGCAGCAAAGTCATATGCCCTCCGTGTCGTATATTCATATACTGGAGAACACAGGACATATGGGTATGATGGAAGCCCCCGCGCGGGCAAATCTTTTCCTGGAAGAATTTTTGAATGATCAATACTATGCATAAAATTGTTTTAATCACGGGCGCCACTTCAGGCTTCGGAGAAGCCACCGCCCGCCAATTCGCCGCCGCCGGCCATCGGCTCATCATCACAGGCAGAAGAAAAGAAAGGCTGGAAGCGCTGAAGCAGGAACTGAAGACCGATGTCCTTCCCCTTGTATTCGATGTCCAGGACAAAGACGCCGTGTTTGCCGCCATCGCCAGCCTCCCGGCTGAATGGAAGGACATCGATATCCTCGTCAATAATGCCGGGCTGGCCCTCGGCAGGGATCATTTCAATGAAGCCAACCTGGACGATTGGGAGACCATGCTGGATACGAATGTAAAAGGGCTCCTTTATGTCTCCAAAGCCGTGGTTCCCCTGATGATCGCCCGGAAAAGCGGTCACATCATCAATCTCGGTTCCATCGCCGGTAAAGAGGTCTATGAAAAAGGGAATGTCTATTGCGCCAGTAAATATGCAGTCGACGCCATCTCCAAATCCTTGCGGATCGATCTGTTGCTGCACAGGATAAAAGTTACCGTCATACACCCCGGCGCCGCCGATACGGAATTCTCAAAGGTCCGTTTTAAAGGGGATATGGATCAGGCCCAAAAGATCTATGAAGGATATACGCCGCTGCGTGCGGAAGATGTAGCCGACACGATCTTTTATTGCGCCAATCTCCCTGCCCACGTGTGTATCAACGAGGTCAACATTACTTGTCTCGCGCAGGCTAATTCATTTTATTACAACCGCACTGGTAACGCATAAACAAACCTAACCCGCCTGATACACCTACCCAAAATCCCAAAACAAAGCCCGCCCTCTCCGCGGCCAGCCGGCCAGCTATGGCCTGGATGCGCCTTACATTCAACCAGCCCATCCAAGTACAATGGTCCAGAGAATGTCGGCCCCACAAAGAACGAATGTCCGGCGATACCGAATGTACAGCGCAGGAAGGCGCATAGCTGTCGCGAGTAAAGAAAAGAAAATCTATCAGCACCTGATCAAACCTAAGACGTTGAAACCTTGAAACATCGAAACCTCAGGGAGCCAAAGAAATACGCAGCTGCAATCCCCCCCTGATCGTCGTAATAGGCGGCGTAGTCGAGATCTTCGGTGTCGTCTTCCGCTCATCGAAATACAGCTTCAGATTGATCCTGTTATTCAACACATAATCAATCGATGGAGATATCGTCACCACCCGTTGCCCACCCGTAGGCAAGGCGGCATTCTGATCCAGGTAACTGCTGGAGGTCGCATTATCCCGGATGCTGAAATCCAGGCGCAGCGTCAGGTCATTCTGCAGTTTATTGGAAGCCGCTTTCGATCCCGGCATCTTTATCTTAAAAGGTAATGGCACACCCCGCTTGCGAATACCCGCCCCGATGGTGATCTCGGTAGAATGCGTTTCACTCAGCTGGAAATCTATCAGGCTCAGGCTCAGCGTCCGGGATTTACTGTAACCCACCTTTGCCTGCATCTGGTTGACGAATTGCATATCCACATCCAGCAGCGGCGCGAATTGCTCGGAGATGGTGATATTAGGCACCTGGTAATACGGTACGAAATTACCGCTGATGGAGTCGATGAACCCCGGCTGACCATAGCCCAGTGGGTCCTGGTAATTCAGTTGGGAGCTAAAGCTGTTCATGCTCAGCGTGCTGGTATACGTATTAGTGAGATTGAAACTGGTAAATATTTTATCAAGCCCGGGGATCCTGCTTAGTCCCGTGTAGCTGAGGCTCCAGTTCGGCTTGGGCAGATAGCCGGAGAAAGGATTGGAAGTGACATTGCTGCCCCCGCTCTCATTCAGCAGCGCGATGGTCGAAGGGCTTTTACCGGTGTAAGCCGCAATAAACGCCGGTATCAGTACATCCTGCGCATACTTTCCGTACCCCAGCGCATATCCGTCGGAACCCACAAGGCCGCCGGTGTATTTATTGATGCTCCCCAGCCGCTGGGAAATAATGGCCCTGTAGTTCTCGAATTTCTGGAAAGTGGAAGAAAGCTCATTCGGCTTGTATTTCTCGAACAATGTATTGAAAGAAATAAAGCTGATGCTGAAGGTGCCCGCCATATACGGATTCAGCCTGGAATAGCCGGACCCAAACGACGTATCCTTGTAAAGCTCGGAATAGTTCTTTCCAAACGTCTTGTCGAAAGTAATGGAGATATGCAGGTCGCGCACCGGTTCCAGCGTAGCCGTTGCCGTTATTCTCTGGGAAAATGTGATGATATTTTGATTATTGAACGTAGTGTCCTGGGTCAGCAACCGTTTTTGTCCCAGCTTATTGATGAAATTGGTATCCGGCCGCGCTCCAAACACATAGCCCCATCCCGGCTGGTTGTCCCGGAGGTTCATCCCCAGTACTTTTGTGCTGTCCAGAAAACCATAGATGGTCGAAGAAGAATTGTCCGAATAATTAAACGTGATATGCTTCAAAGAGGTCAGCACTTTCGCAAATCCCTTGACAACCCCTTTCAGTTCCGGCACAGGCCGCTGGAATGAAGGCTGTTTATTGCGTGCCGTATCCTTGCCGGCAGCCGGAGGTCTTGCAGCCGCCCCCCCGGCCTGGTCCAATCGACCCAGCAGCTTCCATTTACTATACAGTCGCGTGAAATCCAGGTCAGCCAGCAGCGTCCTTTGCTGCGAATTCTGAATGCTGTTGCCCAGGTAGGTCGCCAGCTGCGAAGCGCCCGTCCAGGTATAAGTGGAGGAATACCCCGCACGGACCGTGGTCCAATCCAGCGCTGGGATCTTGGCCAAAGGAAGCGTATATGTCGCATTGGCGCTTTGCATATATAATATGGTCCTGCCGCCTTTCCAGAAATTGCTCCACATGCGCTTGCGGGCCGCCTTATCCAGCCGGCCGCTGTCCTCATCTACCCATGCTCTGTTGGTAGCCGTGAAGTCCACCGACAGCGATCGCGTCAGGTCCCAGCGCAAAGTATAAAGCCTGTCAAAGGTGAAGAACTTGTTGTAGGTCTCCGGCAGGATATCTTTTGGCCCGCCGATGTTACGGCTGCGATAAGCACCGAACTGCCGGACAACATTGGCCTGGAAGCTGAGGACGGAAGGCACCGGGTTCAGGTTGAAATCACGGATCAGGGCCAGCCATGGCGTCTTTGCTTTGATCTTCTTAAACGGCTCCCAGTATTTGGCGGTATGTGTATAATTGTACGCAAGCGAAGCCTTGTTCGTGATCAGCTCGTCTTCCACGGCAAGGGGACTATGGTGCTCACTCCGGTTGTAGGAATAGCTGACATTGAAGTTCTCCACGCTCCAGAGCTTGGCCGGCTTACCGGATGTATTGTTCTTATGGACATTGGTGAAATTCACCGTCGTGACGGTGGTTTGATCCACTGCCTGTTCTTTCACAGAGTCTTTTTCCGCCGCCGGCGTGCCATTGATCTTATCCTTCAGTTTAATATCCAGGTCGAATGGATCATATTCAGGAGTGCTGGTGGTTCTCGTAATGCCAGCATAAACAGGGACGGACATTGCGGCTTTTTTGGGCAGCAGCTTGCCCAGCTCCAGGTTGGCTGCTGCATCGAACTGCGAATTGTTATCCAGCGACCGCTCGTTGGTGCTTTGATCGATGGAGCCGAACCCTGCAGTCCGGACGCTACCCGAAAAGTTCATTGTACCCAGGTCCGCCAGTTTTATATCCACCTTGCCTACTGCCGCCCATCCTCCCTTCTGGCTGATGTCGGTAAGCCGCAGCTCATTGAACCAGACTTCCGTACAAATTGGACTGACATTGTTGACATTCTGTACACCCAAAAATATTGCCTGCACCGCGCCCAGGTTGGGATTACCCAGAATGGCGTAGGACTTGCCGTTTGCATCCGTCTCTTTATAATAAAGGTTGCTGGTCCCATGACTGTTGCGGTTGATCTTCAGCTGGATCAGCCTTTGCAGCGTAAGGTCGAGATCATTGACCTCGGGCCATACATCCGTATCCAGGGTAGCTCCCGGGAGGGTCTTTTTCAATGGTATCTTGATCTCATAGTAGTTGCTGACAAAGTCACTGCCGAGGCGTACGACGGCCGAAAGATCATAATCACTCAGTACATAGCCAGTGCCGGCGGCTTCAGCATGGACAAACATATCCATCGTGCCATACCTGCGCAGGTCCAGCGCCGTCGTCTTGTAGACACCTCTTACATCACCCTGCTTCAGATCGCAGATCTGTAAGCTCATCGCCTGCTCGTTCAACAGTAAGTTTACATTATTGTTGCTCAGTTCCTGCTGGCGTCTTACGCCGGGAGGAGAGACATACGCGATCGGCGTCCGGGAACTGTTCTGCTCGATGTTCACCGCCGTGACATTGAAAACGGTGTTGCTGGTGGGCAGCTGCGTATAATTCCCTGTGGTATCGATGACATAATCGAAGCTCCTCCATGAATTTCTCACCAGCTCCAGCTTGGCAAACCGGCATACGACCGCCGTATCCTCGAATCCCGTCAGGTACATCCGGATGTACTGGATGGACTTGAAGTCAGGGATATTTCCCACCTTTTGATAGTATTCGGCAATCGGTATGCGAAACTGATACCAGGTCTGTGGCGCCGGAGCACCAGGAGGAGTGAACGTACGCACATCCGTTATGAAGTTCTTCCCGACATTGTTGTGCAGGCTGTCCGGGCTCAGCTGGACCCGGTATTCAAAATACTCCTCCAGCTCATTCATGGTATTATCCTTGTTGAGGTCTTCCTGGTCAGGATACATGGTATATGCCGTCAGGGTCGTCTGGCCGCCAGTGGCAATGGGAGAGTTCCCCTGTGGGTTGTTGACATTCTTATATCGTCCGAGGATACCTGTCAGCGATTTATCATATGCAGCGTCCCGGTAATTGGTAAAGTTGTCATTCGAAGGGTCCGCGATTGCGTTTAGGTAAGCGGCTGAGCCTGCACCATAGGTGGCGGCCAGCGTATTCAGGTAATTCTGGAACTTCGTTTTTTCGTCATCATCGTTCATACCATCCAGGCCCACATCCTGGAAAGGACGGTCCGCCGCATCATTGCTGAAGGCCGTCGTCACCTGGATAGGATTGGCAGGCACGCGGCCCCAGACGGAGCTGTTGTCGATGGCCGCATTGATATTGGGTGTATTCAGCCCATTCTCGAATTCCTTTTTGCCATCCCTGAGAATGTCTTCCGACACACTTCCCAGGTCGAAATACAGCTGCCCGCCTTTGCTGTTGGTATTGTCTTTCAGGAAGGGGTCCTGCATCCAGAATTGGAGCACTTCAATATTGTTCGTCTCGAAATCCGTCTGGTCGATGGCCCGCATAATTCCACCCCACCGCTTTTGCGGGTTTTGCAGCTTGCCATTAGGCAGTACGCTGCCCGGACGGGCGTCATAGTTATAAGGTCCCCGTTCCGTGGGATAATAAGCCAGGTCAAAAGTGATCAGCTGGGCCTGCCCCGACTGCACTGTTTGCTCCGGGAACAGCTGCTGTACGTTGATGGGCGCGATCCGGGGATCGAGGATCGCATTCTCATATTTGACAGGGTTATTGGCATTGCTCTTATCCTGTAAAGTAGGTTCGATATTGTACCAGGCCAGTTTGGCGCGATTGAATCCATAATCCAGGGAATCCTTCAGGTTGGATTCCGGGAACAAAGGAGGGTATTGACCGTTCACACCCCGGGGAGTAGAAGCCAGTGTCCAGCTGGTCAGCGGGTACCGCAGGTCGATAGCGCTGGTGGATCCTTCAAAATCATCCACGTAGACGGCACCGCTGGACCCCTTACCGATCTGCGGAGGATGCCCCGGTTTCAGGATGGCCATCTCTCCATACGCATTGATCGTGCTCATTTCCTTCGTCGAGTAGAAAGGCAGCTTGTCCAATGCCCGCGTCAGCTGTGGCAGCTGTCCCCGGTAGTTGACATCGGCGCCATACATCGTATTACGGATCGGGTCCTCCCCGTAATTGGTCTTACTGAAAAAGGGCCGCTCGCTCAATCTTTCGATCGTAGCGCCAAAGTTCAGGGCTTCCGTAGCCGTGTTCTTCGCCTGGTAGTCGAAACGCACACCCATAAAGCTCCGTTGCTGCAGACCGAAGCTGGCATTGTTCTCATACGAGACATTAACAGGCACACCCGAATTGAGAATGGCCTGGTTGATCACCTGCACCGTACCCAGGTTATAGTCCACCACATAGTCCACATTCTCCTTCAGGGTAAGCCCGCCTGCCGTCACGACCACCGATCCCGGAGGCACATTGTAAGCCCCCAGCTGAAGATTGGAGCTGGCTTGTCCCTTGGCCACGCCCTGAAGCACATACCGGTCCACATTGGCGAAGGTCTGCGCCACCGCCTTGATGGTATCGTACAGCTGATGGAAAATATACTTGTCCTTCAGCGCCTGGGGTGCCCCGTTAAAGGCCAGGGCCTCCAGGTCGTCCCCAAAAGGCTCCAGTAAAGGAAAAATGATACGCCCCTGGGTAGACAGCACCGTATATCCCTCCAGATAATCGAAGATCCCATCCGGCTGAGGGTCATTACGCGTATTGAGCCGGTCCAGGTTGAGGATGGTCAGCAGCGGGATATTCGCCTTCGGTCCTTCGGGTATATACCGCTTGGTGCCCTTGCTGGGTTCGTCGTATAATATATTGAACTGGAAGCCGGCCTGCTGGATATTCGACAAATAGTTGCCGCTGGCGGTCTTCAGGGAATACACGTTCTTCATCATCAACTTCCACAAGGGAAGATTGGTACGTTGCGAAGTGGCTTTCAGCAATTTCAGGTACAGCACTTTTTGTGACCCCGAGCCCGTGCCCGCGGCCGTATCCGGCGGAACATCGGAAGAGAACTCCCCTACCTGGTAAATACGCCCATTGTAACTATACTGATAAGCCACTGCCAGGACATCATTCGCCTGAAGCGTCTGGTTCACGGAAATAAAGCCCACTTGTGGGTTGAAATAGTAATCACTGGAGCTGAGCTTCCGGGCATAAACCATTTCAAAATCCTGCACCTGATTGAGACCTAAAGAGTTAAGTTTATTTGCCGCCTGTGAAGGGATGCGGCTGGAAGGGTCGCTGACAAGACTGCCATATTCCGAGTTGGCCCCGTTGAAGGGATAAGGGAGTCCCGTCAAAGGATGAATATTGGTATTATAGGGAGCGCTCTCACCCAAGTCCATGAGACCCACGATATTCCTGGATCCCGTGTCGATCCCGTTACGGTTGGTCACCCATACTTCCATACGCAGGATGTTCACCTGGGAAGTGACAATGGGCAGCTTGGACATCGCCGTATTGAAATTGGTCCGGAAATATTGGGCCAGCAGGAAGTGCCTGTTCTCCTCATAATCGTCCGCCTTGAACTGGTAAGAGGTCACCGCAGCGCCACCCTGGGAAGAGACCGTCTGTTTCTGGGAACGCTGGTTGGCAAGGACAGCCGTGACCGATAATTTACCGAATTGCAGCTTTGTTTTAATCCCAAACAAAGACTGGACGCCGCTCATCAGCGTGGTAGGCGTGGTAAAAGAGAGGTTCCCCGCCTCGATCTTCTTAATGATCTCGTCAGGTCCGCCCGTATAATCGAGCTTTAACTGGTTCTCAAAGTCAAAATTCGCCAGCGTATTAAAGCTTATGGGAAGCTTTAGTTTATCCCCGATGTTACCAATCACATTCAGGTTGGCACTCTCCTTAAAATCAAAGCCTCCCGTCTTTCGGGCGCTCTCCGGAAGGGTCGGATTTTGGATATTCTGGCCCTCGTAACCCACAGTGAGATCCACATTACCCTGGGGGCGGATATCGATCTTCCCGTTCCCGAAGATCCGGTTGAAGAGGTTATCGCCCACGGACAACTTGGGGCGAAGGAGCTTTTTATTTAAGGCAGCCAGGGCATCTGCTCTTTTCCGGAAATAATCGTTCTCGGACTGGCGGGACTGCATGAGCATCAATTCGTCGAAAGTAAGGTAGGTTGGCTTCCTATAGTATTGGTTCCCAACCTTTTCAACTATATAGTAATGTTTCGTGACAGGATCGTACTCGATGGAATCCCTGATATTCGCAGGGTCTTTCAGGTCAAATGGGTTCCGGCTCCGGTTGGAGAACGGATCGCCCCTGCGGTCATGCAGGGGATAATGCAGGCTGTCTGTTGCAGGATGGATGGCTGTATCTCCGGGAAGACGGGTGGAATCTGTTTTTTGCTGCGTGCTGTCCTGACGCTGTTGAGCGGACGCGGTAATACACAACCCGACCAGGGCGGCGGTTGCTATCACCGTTAACGTCAGTTGAAAGAAGTGTCGCGTCAAAATTCCCCCAAGAATTAGTTAAGTAGAGATAAGGAACGATAGGCTACAGTGTTTTTAAGGCTTTTTTAATAATGTCTTCAACCTTATGGGTTTCGGATCCTTCATTCATCACCTTGCGAATGGCATTTTCTGCGGCAGGTCGGGCGATGCCAAGCGCGATCAGTGCATTTAACGCATCCTGTTCCAAGCTATTGTCTATCAATGATGAAATATTTGCTTCCACTTTGCTTTTCCCGATCTTATCCCGTAGCTCCAGGATGATCCTTTCTGCCGACTTTTTCCCGATACCCTTAATACTTTCCAGTTGCCGGGCATTGCCCTGCAGAATAGCGCGGGTGATCTCCTCGGGTTTCATGGAGGACAGCATCATTCTGGCCGTGGAGGCCCCTACCCCCGAGACGCTGATCAGCAGGATGAACAGTTCCTTCTCGGCCCTGTCAAAAAAACCGTATAATATATGGGCATCCTCCCTGATATGAAGGTATGTCAGCAGCACCCCTTTGTCCAGGTCCTGTATGCTTGAATACGTATTAAGGCTTATTTGCAGTTCGTATCCGACTCCACCTGCCTCCACATGTACCAGGGCGGGGGTCTTAAGCACAAAATCTCCTCTTAGAAAAGCGATCATACTTGCAGGTTCTTCGTTGTCGGTATATTGTTTATGGTTTCCGGAGGCCCGAAACTATGAATATTTTTCCCCACCTTTGTGAAAATTTTTTCTTAACCTGATTGGAAATCATAATGAGCCAAAAATTGACCGCCGCCATCACAGCGATCGGAGGATATGTACCCGAAGACCGTCTTACGAATGCCGACCTCGAAAAGATAGTTGATACGAATGATGAATGGATCCGCACCCGCACCGGTATTGAAGAAAGAAGGATACTGAAAGGCGAAGGCAAGGCCACTTCGGACCTTTGCGTCCCGGTAGTGCAGGAGATCTGTAAGAAGAGGGGGATCAGCCCGGACGAGATCGATTGTATCATCGTCGCCACCGTGACCGCCGATATGCTGTTTCCCGCCACCGCCAATATCGTTGCCGATAAGGTAGGCGCTAAGAACGCCTGGGGATTTGATATGAGCGCAGCCTGCTCCGGCTTTCTGTTCGCGCTCACCAGCGGCGCCATGTATATAGAAAGCGGGCGCTTTAAGAAAGTAGTGGTGATAGGCGCCGATAAAATGAGCGCCATTGTAGATTACAGCGACCGCACTACCTGTATCATTTTTGGTGATGGCGCCGGGGGCGTGCTGCTGGAACCTAACTACGAAGGCTTTGGCGTACTCGACAGCGTCCTGAAAAGCGATGGCAGCGGACGGACCCACCTCCATATGAAGGCCGGTGGTTCATTACGCCCCTCCTCTTATGAGACAGTTGCCGCCAAAGAGCATTACATTTACCAGGAAGGGCAGGCCGTCTTCAAATTCGCCGTGAAAGGAATGGCCGACGTCAGCGCTGAGCTGATGGAACGCAATCACCTGACGGCCGATGACATCGCATGGCTGGTGCCCCACCAGGCCAATAAACGCATCATCGATGCCACTGCCCATCGTATGGGACTTTCCGGCGAAAAAGTGATGGTCAACATACAACGGTATGGAAATACGACAGCAGGCACTATTCCCCTTTGCCTATGGGATTGGGAGAACAGGCTGAATAAAGGAGACAACATTGTCCTGGCCGCTTTTGGCGGAGGCTTTACCTGGGGCGCCACCCTTGTTAAGTGGGGCTTCTAGAACCTAAAAAACTGGCTCTAAGCTCAATGCTAAATATGAATATCCGTCGCGCCATAAAAGAAGATTGCCCCCGGCTCCTGGAACTCATCCGGGAATTGGCCGAATACGAAAAAGCGCCCGGCGAGGTCATTGTAACGCTGGAACATTTTACGGAAAGTGGTTTTGGCCCTCATCCCGTCTGGTGGGCCTTTGTCGCCGAGGCCGATGGCATGGTGGAGGGCTTCGCCCTGTACTACATCCGCTACAGCACCTGGAAAGGACAACGTATGTACCTGGAAGACCTCATCGTCACGGAGAAAATGCGGGGGAAAGGACTGGGGAAATTGTTGTTCGACCGGCTGTTGGAAGAGGTAAAGGAAAAGAACTTTCAGGGGATGGCATGGCAGGTATTGGACTGGAATCAGCCTGCCATCAACTTCTATAAAAAATATGATGCAGCATTCGACGCAGGCTGGGTCAATTGCGCCGTGGACAACCCGGATTTCCGGGCCTAGTTCACCCCGCTTACCTGCATTTCCTTATTGATCTTCTGCACCAGTCCCTGAAGAACCTTGCCGGGTCCAATCTCGGTGAACTGGGATGCGCCGTCCGCGATCATAGCCTGCACGCTTTGCGTCCAGCGCACAGCCCCCGTCAACTGATCGATCAAATTCTTCTTGATCTCATCCTTGGCGACAACCGCCTTGGCGGCCACGTTCTGATAAACGGGACAGGTAGGATTATAAAATGTCGTTTTTTCGATGGCTTGCTGAAGCTCATCTTTGGCAGAAGCCATCAGAGGGGAATGAAAAGCCCCCCCCACCGGCAATAACAATGCCCGCTTGGCGCCCGCAGCCTTCAATCGCTCGCAGGCTATTTCTACCCCTTTGACCGAGCCGCTGATCACCAGTTGGCCAGGACAATTATAATTGGCTGGCACCACGATCTCCCCCGTTTCCTGCTGCACATCCGCACAGATGGCTTCCACCTTCTCGTCGGCCAGCCCCAGTACCGCAGCCATGGTCGACGGTGTTTTTTCACAGGCATGCTGCATGGCCTGCGCCCGGACGGACACCAGTTTCAGACCGTCCTCGAAGCTCAGTACACCATTGGCCACCAGGGCGGAAAATTCACCCAAAGAGTGCCCCGCCACCATATCCGGCTTATTATTTTCAATCCCTTTGAAAGCAATGACAGAATGGAGGAAGATAGCCGGCTGCGTAACTTTCGTTTGCTTCAGATCTTCCTCACTGCCGGAAAACATGACATCCGAGATGCGAAACCCTGCAATTTCATTCGCCTGTTCAAATAATTTCTTTGCAAAAGCGCTATTCTCGTAAAGGATTTTCCCCATACCCGGAAATTGAGATCCCTGCCCGGGAAAAATAAACGCATGCTTCATACACAATAGGGTTTATAGGGCAAATATGCCACAAAGGCCCGATTCAAAAAAGTAAATATTTCGACAAAAAATTGTTATGCAGACGATTAATGCAGCTTAGAGGATATCAGTTTGACAAACTCGCTGCGCGTCTCATTCTTTTCAAATTCTCCCCAGAAGGCAGAAGTGGTGGTGACGGAGTTCTGCTTCTGGACCCCTCGCATCATCATACAAAGATGAGAGGCCTCGATCACCACTGCCACGCCTAAAGGGTTTAAAGATTCCTTGATGGCATGCAGGATCTGGGTCGTCAATCTTTCCTGCACCTGCAACCGGCGGGAATAAACATCCACCACCCGTGCGATCTTGCTCAGCCCTGTGATCCATCCATTCGGAATGTATGCCACATGCGCTTTCCCGAAAAAAGGCAGCATATGGTGCTCACATAAGCTATATAGCTCTATATCCTTCACCAGGATCATTTCACTGACATCCTCATGGAATTTGGCTGAGTCCAGGATTGCCCGCGCATCCACATCGTATCCCTGGGTAAGGAACTGCATTGCCTTCGCTACTCTTTCCGGCGTTTTCAACAACCCTTCCCTGTTGGGGTCTTCCCCCAGCAGGGACAACGCATTTTTGTAATTACCGGTGAGCCCTGAAGTGATCTTTTCGTCGTAGTGCTCAACTTTCTTATAGGCCATTTCTTTTGATTTTAGTATTTACTATAATTAACTACGCCGGATATTCCACGAAATTCCTTTCCGTTTCATGCAGCCTCACCAGTAGATCGAGCTTGGGGTCGATCCTTTTACGCAACAGGCCATAGATCACTTTCACGATATTCTCAGCCGTAGGGTTCAGGGTTTTGAATTGCTCCGTGTCAAGATTAAGGTTCTTATGGTCAAACCGCTCCAGTACCTCCTCCTTTACGATCACGGATAATTTCTTCATATCCATCACGTATCCTGTTTCCGGATCCGGCTCACCCACCACTTTCACGATCAGCTCGTAATTATGCCCATGGTAATGAGGATAGCTGCATTTGCCAAACACCTCGAAGTTCTTTTCATCATTCCAGGCAGAGTTGAAAATGCGATGCGCCGCATTGAAATGCTCCTTCCGGAAAACGGCAACTTTATTACTCACATTCATATTTCTTTTTTTAAATATCAGAACTTCACTTCGCCCGGAACTTCGTCGGAGCTGCTTCGACACGCTCAGAACTTCGTCGGAACGTCGTCCCTTGAACTTCGTCAGAGCTGCGTTCCTCGCTCTTCCTCGCTCATGACGTTCGCCCCGCTCCGTCACTCCTCGTTCGTACCTTTCGCTTCCCTCAGGTACGTTCGTAACCTTCGCTTCGCTCGGAACTTCGTCGGAGCTGCTTCGACACGCTCCTCCTCGTTCGTAACCTTCGCTTCGCTCGGTTATCCAAAGTATTCCACATAGATCCTCGGCGTCTCATACAGCTTGATACAATGTAGCTGCACGGCCGCAGGTAAATGAGGCTGCAGCTGCTGCCATATCCCGATGGCTAAATTCTCCGTGGAGCACATTTGCCCCTTTAGGAAATCGACATCCAGGTTCAGGTTCCGATGGTCAACCTTCTCGACGACATGATCCCTGATAAGCTCGCTCAGCCGCTTGGCATCGAATAAAAATCCTGTATCAGGGTCCGGCTCACCCTTTATGGTCACATACAATTCATAATTATGTCCATGCCAGTTCTCATTGGCACATTTACCAAATACGGCCTCGTTCTGCTCCTTACTCCAGCCGGGGTTAAATAGCCGGTGCGCGGCATTAAAATGTTCTACACGGGTCAAATACACCATACACTGATTTAACTGAAAAAATTTCGGACAAACACAGTCCGAAGTCCGCAAAGTTAATATATAGGGCAACATTGTCAATGAATCCGGATATTTGCAGGATGTACATTGTTCTGGCAGCCGCCACAAGCTTTGAAATTCAGCCCACTATCGATCTGCTGAAAAACGGCTCCGCCTCAGCCAGGAGCTCCGATATGGAGGTGCTCATCACTGGCATCGGCGTACTCTCTACTGTTTATGCGCTCATGCGTCAGATTGGCAGACGCAGACCTGACATCGTTATCCAGGCCGGAATTGCGGGTTGTTTTACGCCTGGCCGGATCGGCACTGTCCTGACAGTAAAAGAAGAAGTTCTGGGAGACCTGGGCGTAAAAGAAGGGCAGGATTTTAAGACCATCTTCGATCTGAACCTGACGGACCGGAATGCCACCCCTTTTCACAACGGCCTCCTGGTCAATCCCCATCAAAAGCTCCTGGACCTGTCTGGTACGGAGCAGGTCAGGGGCATCACCATCAATGAGATCACCACCGACCAGGCCCGCATAAGCTGGTATCAACAAAATATGTCTCCTGTTGTTGAAAGCATGGAAGGAGGAGCCCTTCATTTCACCTGTTTGCAAGAAGGCATTCCTTTCCTGCAGCTCCGGTCTGTCTCCAATGACATTGGCCAGCGGGACAAAAGCAGGTGGGATATCCGGTCTGCCATTGCAAACCTGAACCAGCAGCTTTTAGAGACCATTAAAAAAATATAATCAATGCAGCTTACCCTGGGATTCAGCCCCTGCCCGAACGACACATTCATTTTCGACGCGCTGGTCAATAAAAAGATCGATACCGAAGGCTTTGATTTCGAAGTTCATCTGGAAGACGTACAGACCCTCAATCAATGGGCCATGGCTGGCCGGCTGGACCTTTCGAAGATAAGCTATGGCGTTCTGCCCCTGGTATTGGAAAGCTACCAGCTATTGGATGCCGGAGGGGCCCTGGGAAAAGGCGTCGGCCCCCTGTTGATCGCGAAAAGCCCCATCTCCCCCGCCCGGCTGCCTGAATGCACCGTTGCCATCCCGGGCCAGCAAACCACCGCCCACCTGCTTTTTTCTCTTGCCTATCCCAATGCCGGGAAAAAGCAATTCATGGTCTTTTCCTCCATTGAGGACGCAGTCCTGTCGGGACAGGTCGACTGCGGGGTCATTATCCATGAGAATCGTTTTACCTATCAACAGAAAGGGCTGGTGAAACTGGCTGACCTGGGCGAGTTTTGGGAAGCTACCACGGGGGCCCCCATCCCGTTGGGTGGCATCCTGGCAAAAAAAGACCTGGCCCCGGGCATTGCACAAAAAATAAATGAGCTCATACGGAAAAGCCTGGAATATGCTTTTCAGCATTACCCCTCGTTACCCGATTATGTCAGACAGCATTCCCAGGAAATGGATGAGCAGGTCATGCGGCAACATATTGACCTTTATGTAAATAATTATTCGCTCGGCCTGGGAAAGGACGGAGTAAAGGCGGTGAAGACCTTACTAAAGACCTATGCTGAGATCAACACTGGCCAGCCTCCCGCTCAATTCTCGGTGATCTCCTGATCTTCCCGGTTTAAAGCCCTTTTATACGTATCCAGTGCCCTTTTCCGTGCGGCCTCATGCTGGACCATAGGTGGAGGATACCCGAATTCCTCCCACTCCGGCACCCATTTGCGTATATATTTCAGATCAGGATCAAATTTCTCAGTCTGCAGATAGGGATTGAACACCCGGAAATAAGGAGCCGCATCACAGCCGCTGCCGGCGGCCCATTGCCACCCCCCATTATTGGCCGCCAGGTCGTAATCGAGTAATTTTTCCGCAAAATAGGCTTCCCCCCATCTCCAGTCAATGAGTAGATGCTTGGTAAGAAAAGAAGCTACGATCATGCGGACCCTGTTATGCATAAATCCCGTGGCATTCAATTCCCGCATGCCGGCATCTACGATCGGGTAGCCCGTCTGTCCCTGGCACCATTGCCCGAACTCCTTTTCATTATTGCGCCATTTTATTTGGTCATAAACAGCTTTAAAAGCCTTTCCCTTTCCAACGGCCGGGAAGTGCCAGAGGATCATTTGATAAAAATCCCGCCAGATCAGCTCATTCAGGTAGACATCGCTCAGGGCCGCCGCCTTCCGGACTAATTCCCGGATGCTGCAGGTGCCAAACCGCAAATGGACGCCCATCCGGCTGGTGCCGCCATCCATGCCGGGGAAATCCCGATGCTCCTTATATTTTTCCAGCGTATTTTTTTTCGGTACCCCTGGCGGGATAGGGATATCCGATGGGGAGAAACCCATGGACGCCAACGAAGGGATACGCCCCCTCTTCTGTTGATAGTAATTACCGGCATATTTTTCCACCGGGTAGGACCGGAGATAAAAATCGTTTAGTATTGCCTTCCACCGCCTGCTGTAAGGCGTGAAAACCGTATAAGGCGACCCATCGTCTTTTATGACCTCCCCCTTATCGAAGATCACATGGTCTTTAAAAGTATGAAATGAAACGCCCTCCTTTTCCAGGAGCTTTGCAACAGCCGCATCCCTTTCCCTCGCATAGGGCTCGTAATCATGGTTGGTAAACACCTGGCCGACGTCATACCTGGAAAGTATCTCCCCGAATATCTCCACCGGAAAACCATAATGAACGGTCAACCCTGCGCCCGCCAGAGCCAGCGCTTCCTGCATTTCCACTATCGTGTTACGGATAAATTGAACCCTTGCATCCGCCTTGCAGTCCAACATGTCCAGGATATGACGGTCGAAAATGAATAGTGGTAATACAGGTCGGTCGCCTTTCAAGGCATGGTAAAGGCCCGCATTGTCATGCAGCCGGAGATCCCGGCGAAACCAAAAGATATTAACCGATCCTTTCATGTTCAACCGCTTTGATTTCCTGAACCATTTTATTGCCATAGGTCATACCTCCGAAGCTCCTTACCCAGCGGACCCCACGGATGGCATTGGAAACAAACACTTCTTCAGCCAGGATAAGGTCTTCCGGCGCCACGGGTCGTTCCTCTACCCGGAACCCGGCTGCCGGCAGCGACTCGATCAGCCAATGCCGCATGACGCCCGCCACACAACCTTCGGAAAGAGAAGGTGTATAAATAGTTTCTCCCCGCACATAAAAGAGATTGGCGATGCTGCAGTCGGCCACCCTCCCCAGGCTGTTCAGTACCAGGCAGTCGTCCCAGCCATGCCGGCGGGCATACTGGGCTGCCATAGAATAAAGGAGGTAGTTATTCGATTTAATATTCGCAAAGGGATCACAGGATTTCCGGCCCCGGGGGAAAACACCCAGTATCAATCCCTTTTCATTCAGTGCCAACGGGCGTTCCAGGTGCCAGGATTGGATGATATAGTTGGCGGTGGCATCATCCTGTCCCGCCTCACCCCGGAATACCGTCAGTCTCACCCTGGCAGACATGGTATGCCCATTCCTTTCGCAAAGCTCCAGGATAGCAGTCGATAATTGATCACGTGTTAAACCTTCGAAGCCAAGAAGATGGCTGCCGTTAAACAGCCGTTGGAAGTGAAGATCCGGAAGAAGGATGCGCCCCTCTTTTACCCGGATGGTCTCAAAAAGACCATCCCCATACCGGAAACCCTGGTTGTCAGCCGTCAGGAGAGGAGACCCGGAAGGAAAAAAAGACCCATTGAAAATGATAAAGCTGCTCACCTACTGTTGCTCGATAATGCCGTTTTTCACCGCGTACATGACGAGACCTGCCATTGATTTGGCACCTGTCTTCGTCTTAAGCTTGTCACGGATGGCCTCTACTGTACGGGGGCTAATGTCTACGATATCCGCAATTTCCTTGGTCGTTTTCTCCTCGCACATCAACTTTAGTACAGTCAGCTCCTTTTCCGTTAAGTTGACATCCTGCGGCGCCCCCACCTCAGGACGCTTAGTCCGAAGTCCAGTCAATAATGCTTTATTAGTCAACTCATTGAAGAAAAACTCCTGTTCATAGCAAGTCTTAATGGCCTGATAGATCGTTTCAGAATCGGAATTTTTAGTAAGATAGCTGTTGGCGCCGATCTCCATTAGCTTGGAGATCATAGAGTGGTCATTGTGCATGGAAAGTATGATGACTTTCACATGAGGGTGATCTTTGCGAATCTCGGGAAGTGTTTGAATGCCATCCATGATCGGCATCTGTATATCAAGTAAAATTACGTCAGGCTCTATGTGTTTGAGTAAGTTAAGTAGTTGCATCCCATTGTCGGCTTCCGCTATCAGTTCCACATCTTTCTTCACTGCCAGCGCCGTTTTTACACCGGCTCTGAATAAGGCATGGTCATCAGCAATAGCTACCTTGATAGGTTGGTCAAACTCCGGTTTTTTCATACGATTCTGTATTTTACAAATAGGAGCCTACACTCCATGTGTAATCTCCCTGCAAATTGAAACAAAAATTGCAACACTTACTATAGGAAATTTACGAAATAAAGATATTACGGAATATACGTAAGGGAAGCCCTTTTACGAAGATAAGTGGTTTTTTTACTAATATGAAAGAGAATTTATCCCATGGTGTCTTTCGGATATATACGAATCAGCAGGTAAAAGCCGAATAAATAAAATTGGGCAAATGTGCGCTTGTCCACATAGTTATTCACATTTATTTTTGACTCATAAGTTGATTGACGAGGATTAGCAACCTCAGACCGTCCAATGTCCTAGAAACCGTCCAGAATTATTTTCAATATTCTATGAAATCCACCGCAAAATCCAATGTCAATCAACTTCTTTTGAAAGCTCTGAGCAGTATTCCATAATCGCCGGTCGCCGGCTGGTCTGGTTACCCTATGAATAACAGTCTGATCCAATATCTTTTAAGCCGTTTATCCGGCACTACCTGCCTGTAAGTATTTGCCTGCTTTCTGCATCATGGTATTTGGAAAGATGCACAAAAGCAGGCTTTTTTATTCATTTAATGGGAAGGGGACAAGGGCATAGCCACTTTCAGCCATGTGCAGATCATTGGCAGAAAGGAACTCGCGGTACTCCCGGCAGATGAGATTACCCTTGGTCTTGAGGAAAAAATATACGGAAAGCTCATCCCTCCGGAAATGCTGGAGGATGATCCTGGGATTAAAAGGAATGGAAGGGTCTACCAGGTTCCGGAATTGGTCGACGAGATCCCGATCCTCCGGGCCAATGATCACTTTCCAGATATATTCCCGTGTATTCCAGGCAATAAGGCCCTCAAGGTAAAGGAGTTTGACTCTCAGTTGCTGCGCTTGTTCCAGGTTCATAGAAAAGGTCTTTGTTCAATAAAGATTCCCTTTCCAAATTTATCTGCATCGACTTTCAAAATTTAGGTATAAAAGCGGCGCAGGCAGGGTATTTTTCTTACAGACATAGGGTGTTTTCACCCTGATTCGATTGAAAGGCTGTTGTATCTTCCCGTTTTAAGGGATGTACCGGGATATTTATTTTATATCTAATGTAGTAAACTGGATCACAGCCTTGTTGGCCCTGGCTGTAGGGGTATTCTATTGCTTCAGGAGCTTCAATCCCCCTTATCTGAGGATAATGCCCGTCTATCTGCTGGTATCCATTGGCATCGAGATCCTGGTGAATCGTTTTATTAACCAGTTATTGGATTTCCGTCCATTTGCACATCTGCCTGATGCGCGCACTACCCTTTATAACCTTTTCACCCCTTTCGAGCTTATAATATTTTCGTATTTCCTATTCCAGGTCATTCAATCTCTCCTGGTAAAAAAGCTGGTAGTCATACTGATCTGTCTTTTCGCCATATTTTTTGTGCAGTATTCTCTGCAGAAAGGCCTGGGAGATTCCAATGATATTGCCGTAGTCCTGGAAAGTGTCATCATCATCATTCCCTGCCTGACCTACTTCCGGGAACTTCTTGCCTGGAATGAACCGGTCAACCTGCTAAGAGAGCCCTCCTTCTGGATGGTCACCGGAATATTCTTTTACCTGGCGACTATCATACCCCTTTATATGACCAGGTCCTACCTGTACACCCATGGCTTCGCCGGCGTATCGAAAAGCTTATCTTCAATCAATAATTTTGCGCTGAGCATCACCTATTTGTTATTCATCAGGAGTTACACATGCAGGATAAAGAGGTCGTAATATCCATTGTTATTATATGCACCCTGCTGATCATTATCCTCATCGGGTTCATCGCCGTGATCCTGCTGCTCTATCAAAAGAAACAAAACCTGTTTAACACCAGGCTCATCGGCATTAAAGCCAACTATGACAAAGAGCTGTTAAAGACACAGTTGGAGATCCAGGAAGATACCTTTCAATATATCTCCCGCGAGATCCATGACAACATCGGACAATTCATTTCACTGGCCAAGCTGCAGCTGAACACGCTGGAAATAAAGGAAGATACCCCAGCCGCCCTACGGATCTACGATGCAGTGGATCTGCTCACCAGGGCATTGGATGAACTGCGCGATCTGTCGCGAAGCCTCAGCTCGGAGATCATCCGCAACGGAGGACTTACAAAAGCGTTGGAACAATTGATCATACAGCTGCAAAAGCTCGCCGCACCGGAAGTGATCTATGAGCTGAAAGGGGATTATCAGTTCCTGGATGAGCAGAAAGAAATATTCATCCTGCGCATACTGCAGGAGGCGGTCAATAATGTTATCCGGCATTCAGGTGCAAGCAGTCTATGCATATCCCTTACCTATGAGAATAATAGCCTGACCATGGCCATCCGTGATAATGGGAGAGGCTTCGATACAGCGTTGAAAGAACAAAAAGCAACCACTTCGGGACTGAGTAATATGAGGAAAAGGGCAAAAATGATAGATGCCAGCTTCCAGGTGGATAGCATCCTGAATACCGGGACAGTAATAACCCTCATCGTTCCCTATTAAATGTTAGGCGGACCACATCAAATGAAAAAACATGGCACCTCTTAAAAAACCTGTTACGATCGCAATGGTAGACGACCACGTCCTCCTCCGCGATGCCCTGGCCACCGTTATCGACAGATTCGACAACTGTAAGGTCATCCTGCTCGCCGCCCATGGAAAGGAACTATTGGAAAAGCTCCAGCCCGATGCCCTCCCCGACCTGGTCATTCTCGATCTCAATATGCCCGAGATGGATGGGTATGAGACGGCAAGGCATTTGAGGATGAATTACCCCGGTATATACGTGCTTGTCCTTACCATGTATGATTCCGAAATAACATTATTGCGGCTACTGCAGGCCGGTGCCAGGGGATTTCTGAAAAAGGATATCCATCCGGGCGAATTGAACATGGCCATTCAGTCCGTGATGGCCTCCGGCTACTTCTACTCCTATAACTCCGCAGGCAAGCTGGTGAATTTGTTCAAAAAAGATAAATCGAATAACAACCAGGCTGACAGATTATCCCTAAGCGAGAACGAGCTTACCTTTCTGAAGCTGGCAAGTACGGATATGACCTATAAAGAAATTGCCATCATGATGAAGATCAGCCCGAGAACGATCGACAACTATCGGGATGCCCTGTTTATTAAGCTGAATGTAAAAAGCCGTGTCGGCCTGGCGATCTATGCGATCAAAAGCGGAGTGGTCACCCTGGAATATTAGCAGCTCAATCGATGAGCTTATTTCTCATCGCATACATGATCAGGCCGGCGATGGTCTTGGCGCCTATCTTGGTCTTCATGTTCTGACGGATCGTCTCGATAGTGCGGGTGCTGAGGAATACTTCTTTGGATATCTCTTCGGTAGTTTTGTCTTCCGCCAGCAATTTAAGTATCCGGATCTCTTTTTCGGAGAACTTGATCGGGCTGGGATAAAATTGTCTCACCTGCCGCTTGGTCTGCAGTTTGGAGAGAACGGCCTTATTGACCAGGTCGTTGAAATAGAAATCGTCGTTCATACAAGTGAGGATGGCCTGGTAGATCTCGTCGGGATCTGTTGTCTTGGTCAGATAAGCGTTAGCCCCCATTTCCATCATCTTGGAGATCATCTCCTGGTCGTCATACATGGTCAGCACAATGATCTTGACATCCTCATACTCTTTCCGTAAAAGACCAATAGCATTGATCCCATCGACCTCAGGCATCCGGATATCCATTAACAATACATCCGGTCGCTTGATCTGCATTTTATGCACCAGGTCCTTACCATCTTCAGCCTCCCATAGAATCCTTAGATACTCCTTATTCTTCAAAGCCATTTTAATACCGTCACGGAAAATCTTATGATCGTCCGCGATCGATACTTTAATTACTAGTTCAGCAGTCATACCGGCAGGTTTGTAGAGTTAATAGGTATAGGTCAAAATTTTTCGTTGATAATCAGATTTCTATAAACATTCTCCAATATCATAGGACAAGGAAAAACCGAATTGGATCCATCGCGTTTCTACGAACTGAAAGGTAATTTCCGAATATGTTAAAATGGGCAGTTCTGCTATTGTATGCCAGACCCTTATATGTTATTTTTGTTGTAGAAGTTGATTGATTAAGGATCAATATCGCAAAACCATCCAACGTCCAATACCGTCCAAGTAAAAGATTTCAATATCCCTGAAAGCCAGTTAAAATCCAATATCAGTCAACTTCTCTCTTTCCCTAAATCTTCATTCCTTTCCTTCTGCAGAAAAGTACTGCATTTTGCCTGGATTTGGCGGGACAGTCGACCAATAAAACGATAAAACAGGAATAAAATTTCACATATTCCTATTATCCTGGGCGCCCCACACTTATCCACATTATTACCCTGATTGTGAATATCCTGGATTCCTCGTATTTCCACTATCCCGTTTCGCCAATTTTACGATAGTAAAAATACTATTTTACCCACGTGAAACTACTCTATTTTAGTCTAGTAAACTCCCTCGTAAATCCCCGCAAACCCAGTACTGACTTGAATTACAGGCAATTTAAAGCATTTTAACATAAATTTTGGCCGTTGTCCATCTTTTTTTTTAGGGGTTATTTAGTTGCACAAACTAACATTTTCAAACCTCTAAAAACTTACTTTATGCAGCAAAAAGAGTTACTTACGAAAGTCGACGTAGCATCCATTGGCGAAGAGATCAGCCCTGAAATGGCCGCCGATTTCGTAAGGTCTTTCAAAACCGCAAACCCTGATGCCATTTCGGGCTACACAGTAGGCCGTAACATTATTGACAGGATCCTGGCTCAGCCTGGCTGCGTTGGATTGCGCTTTTACAACGCCATCAACGAAATAGGGCAAACTACCTTGGTCTACGCTGGCGTAGACGCGCGAGGCAACGATATAGAAAAGATAGTTATTGTTGATGCCACCGGAAATATTTCTGAGCAGCATGCTATCGTAGCCGATAGGGTTGCCAATCCTACTACTACTACGACTACCACTCCATGGTGGTGGCCCTTTTAATTAGCTAATAGCTTGGATTATAGAACAATGCCTGTTATATTTGATGTAAAATCAAGGCATTGCTTCCCAAAGTAGCATACTTATCTGAAATATTATCCGTAGTCTTTTTTCTATGTTTCATTAAAAGGAACAAAAAGGAAGGACTATGGATAATATTTCTGTCTTGTGTTTTTTCCATCGTGGCTGAAATTGCGGCGTCTATCATCATTATCACGAAAGTTTACCAAAAGTACATGTTCTACTTTTGGGCCAGTTATACCATCGTCGAATACAGTTTCTACGCTATATTCTTCTACGCCACTTTTAAGAATAAAAAGACGAAGTATATCCCCATCATCGGTACACTGATCTTTTACAGTATCGTTTCCTTTACTTTCTTCAACAAGAATACCCAGGCTTTTGATTCTCTGTCCGCATCCATGGAAGCCATCCTGATGATCATTAATTGCATCGTCTTTCTATATGGGCAGATCACCAGTTCTGAGATCATTTATGTTTACAACACGAAGAAATTCTGGATCGTGATCGCCATTTTCCTTTACTTTTCTTCCACTTTGTTCCTGTTCCTTTTTGCGGCAGATTTCGCCAATCCGCAGAGCAGCAACTATTGGATCATAAATAATTTGTTCGAAATATTGAAAAACACCCTTTTCTGCATCTCTTTTGCTATGAAGAAGAGCGATGCCAACAAAAATACTATCAACACATATAATCCGGACCTTTTGTAAAAACCCTTTGCCAATGAGAAACCTTAACCCTAAAATAACCGTCTGTACGCCGGCGACGATGTACTAAGTAAATGATACTATTACAAGCAACTCCCGGCAGCAATGTTTCCCTGGTGCTATATTTTGGCACCATCGGCATGCTCGCGCTAACCATCGGGCTCATAGTTTTTATTATCTTCCACCAGCGGAAGGTGATACGCTATCAGTTGCGCCTGCAACGTATGGAGCAGGACCAGCAGAAGCTGCTGCTGAATGCCTCTATCCGCCTGCAGGAAGAGGAACGCCAGCGTATTGCCGCCGACCTGCACGATGATGCAGGTCCCCTGCTTGCCACAGCCAGGCTTTACCTCAATGAGAACCTGGTCAACCTGGACAAGACCACCCAACTGCAGAGTATCTATAATGCCAAACAGATCATTGACGACACCATCCAGCTGATCCGTAATATATCCCACAGCCTGATGCCCCCCACCCTCAAGAATTTCGGGTTGGAATCCGCCGTGAATGATCTGTTCCAGAAGATCAGCGGCTCGGGCAGCATGAACGCAAGCTCCCGTTTCCATGACTACCGGGAAAGGCTCCAGGCAGAAAATGAGCTGATCATTTTCCGCGTGATCCAGGAACTGGTGAATAATATCCTCAAACACAGTAATGCCAGCTTTATACATCTGACGCAGAACACCAGCGGGGAAAAGTTCTTTATCCGCCTGCATCATGACGGCCGCGGCATCACCCAGAATGATTTTAACAAGCTGAACAAAAGCAATGTAGGCCTGGGCCTGAAGAATATACAAAGTCGCCTGAAAGTCTTACATGGTAAGATCTTTTTCGAAAAGGATATGTCCCAGACCTACTATAAGGTTACTATAGAACTGATTAAAGAAGAGGAAGATAAGCTTGGTGAGCAGGAATAGAATTTATGTGTTATCTTTAAGGAGAAGACCGAAATCCAGCAATACCTATGGGAGTTATTAAAGTTGCAATAGCCGATGACCACAAGATATTCCGAAAGGGTGTCATTTTATCTTTACGCCCATACAATGCTATCAAATTTGTCCAGGAGGCTGAAAACGGACAGGAATTGCTGGATGGCCTGGCCGCATCAGAACCCGATGTCGTATTGATGGACCTTCGGATGCCCCTCAAAGATGGGATAGAAACTACCAAGATCATCGCCAAACAATACCCCTCTATTCATATCATTGCGCTCACCATGTATGAAGATGAGCGCTTTGTAAGCCATATGATGGAGATCGGAGCCAATGGCTACCTGCTGAAAAGCGCCGATCCTTCCGAGATCAAACGCGCCATCATTGAAGTTGCGACAAAAGGGTATTATCTGAATAATTTTGTCAACCGGATCCTGCTGAAGAAATCGCATACACGGACCAAAGTTATACCCAGCCTTAATACAGAAATTACCCTCAATGAGCGTGAACGCGAAGTAGTACGGTATATCTGCATGGAATTCACTGCACAGGAGATAGCGCAAAAGATCGATGTAAGCCCCAGGACCGTAGAAGCCATAAAAGACCGGTTGATGGAGCGCTTTGGTGCAAAAAATACGGCCGGACTTGTATTTTTTGCCGTAAAGAATAACCTGATCGACTAGCCCTTCCCGACTTATCCCATCCTTAGGTCCCTGAAGACGGTATTTGCATAAACAAGCATTATGTTCACACCCGGGAATAGCTTTGCTGACTTTCTATTTATCGCCATTACCTTTCTTCCGCTGTTGCCGGCTGCACTCCTGCTTTTTCAAAAAAGCCTTGGCAAAGATCCCCTCCACCTGCTGCTCATCATTTGCCTGGTGGATTTCATCCGGGACCTTCCTGTGCATCTCCAGATGCTAAGCGACGAGAATCAAAGTGTTATAAAGAACGTATGCTACCCCATCGAATTGACCATCCTGGCCCTACTTTTCAGGCCCATCCTGGCAAAACCCCTTCGCAACGGCCTGACCATTATCCTGATAGCTTTCCTTTCTTCCATGCTCACCTGGCTTACCATAAAAGGATGGGAAAACAATGGGCTATACCTGAAGATAATACAAAATGCCATGCTTATCGGGCTCGTCGCCATCAGCCTGCCCCCCCTGGTTCGTTCCAAAGGGCTCGACATATTCCGGTCACCCCTATTCTGGATCGCCGGCGGCACGCTCTTTCAATTGCTGATCATTTTGTTGCTGGAATGGATCAATCCATGCTGTGGCGCCAATGCAGAAGACAAGATATTCCTCTCCCTTGCGGCCCTGATCCGGTATTCGCTGTATACTCTGGCAGTCCTTCCGGGCCGGGACACTACACAGGTCGAATAGGCCTCAGCGAAGCCGCATTTCCGGGATCTCACCTTCGATGATCAACCGCCCCCTGGTCTTCTCCTTTATTTCCTCCACAGATACGCCCGGCGCCCGCTCCAGCAGCCGGAACCCTCCGGGAGTTATATCCAGTACTGCCAGGTCGGTAACGACCTTTTTAACGCATTTTACGCCCGTAAGCGGTAGTGTGCAGGCAGGCAGAAGCTTTGATTCCCCTTTAGGGTTCGTATGCTGCATGGCGACAATGATATTGCGGGCGCTGGCCACCAGGTCCATAGCACCCCCCATCCCCTTTACCATTTTTCCAGGTATCTTCCAGTTGGCAATATCTCCCGTATCTGAGACTTCCATGGCGCCCAGCACCGTCAGGTCCACTTTGCCGGCCCTGATCATCCCAAAGCTCTCCGCACTGTCAAAAAAAGCGCCGCCAGGCAGGACCGTTACAGTCTCCTTGCCGGCATTGATCAGGTCGGCATCCACCTCCTCATCCGTGGGATAGGGCCCTATCCCCAACAAGCCGTTCTCAGACTGCAGCATGACAGAAATATCCGAAGGGATATAATTCGCCACCAACGTAGGGATCCCGATCCCCAGGTTGATATACATTCCATCCCTCAATTCCTGCGCTATACGTCTGGCAATACCAAATTTGTCCAAAGCCATGGGATATTTTTTAAGCGTTAAGCCTGACCGTCCTCTTTTCAATACGTTTTTGATAATCACTGCCTTGAAAGATCCTGTGCACATAAATGCCCGGCACATGCACTTCGTCGGGAGGGATGGCCCCTGGCTCAACCAGCTGCTCTACTTCAGCAATGGTGATCTGGCCGGCCTTTGCCATGGAAGTGGAAAAGTTGCGGGTGGTTTTACGGAACAGCAGATTCCCCAGGTGGTCCCCCTTCCAGGCTTTGACAATAGCGAACTGCGCAGGTAACGCCAATTCCATCAAATAGGGCTTTCCCGCAAATTCCCTTACTTCCTTACCCAACGCTATTTCTGTACCATAGCCTGCGGGCGTGAAAAAGGCCGGAATACCCATGCCCGCCATCTGGATACGGGTAGCTAAGGTCCCCTGCGGGACCAGGTCGACCTCTAATTCACCGCTCAGTAATTGTCTTTCGAATTCTTCATTCTCCCCTACATAGGAGCTGATCATCTTTTTGATCTGCCGGGTCTTTAACAGCAGTCCCAGACCAAAATCATCTACCCCGGCATTATTGGAGATACAAGTGAGCTCTTTTACGCCTTTCCTGGTCAAAGCCGCAATACAATTTTCAGGTATGCCGCAAAGTCCGAACCCGCCCAACATGACGGTGTCTCCGTCCTTTATATCACGAATGGCTTCGTCGGCGCCCGTAACGATTTTCTTCATCCGGCAAGATTTGGTGTACCAGGTATGGTTATTCCGAAAATTAACCCATCCCCGGTACACAGCTTAGATGGGAACTTCGTCCAGCCGACCCGTGGTCCGCTTAGCTAAAAATACGATTTAGTCTTCTATTGCCGTCCCTTGTTGACAGAATCCTTTCTAGCCTGTTTGAATGGCACTTCTCCGGCTTTCAAAGGCCGGGCGGGAAGAAAGCCGGGTTTCCCGGAGAGGTTTTGGCCTGGCCTGTGTGGAAAGTTTACAGGAAATTTCCCCGGAGGAGCTGCACCCGCTCCGGGTCCCCTCATGGGTTGCGTTGGCTGAGACCTCAATGGCGGCGGCCCTATCGTCCTTGCCCGGATCGTATCCCCGGCCTTGCCCGCAGGCGGAATGACGGGCGACGTCGCCGGTGGCCGGGTATAATTTTCTATCCGGGCCCGGTTGCCCTTAGCCAGCAGGCTGTCAAACATCGTGCGTGTGATGTCCGGACGCCCCTGGTAAAATTGAAAGCTCTTACGGAACGCATCCCTGGAGACCTTGTGCAAACGGAAAACTTCTTCATATAGCTTCAGTGTCTCCATTTTCACATTCACCCTGGCAGAATCTTTCACCAGGTAATTAGCCGAATATTGATCGGCCAGCATCATATCCCAAAGGATCTTTTCCATCTCTTCCTTTCCTATGACATCCGAAGGGATCTTATCCTTTTCCGAACAGGCAACCGCCAGGAGTATGCACAATAGGCCCGCGACTATCCTCATTGCAGATCCTGTTTATATTTATTGATATTGGAGATATCGAGCTTGGTAAGCAGGTCCAGGGCCCGCGATTTTTCATCAGGGGAGGATTTTTGGAATATCTTGGATATCTCGCCGGATTTACCCTGGAAAAAAAATTGCAGCGCCATCGTGTTGGGTGTTTCTGCATTAATAGTGTTCAGCATGTTCAATGTATTCAAGATGGCAGCCCTGCCCTCCGCCTCTTTGTCATACATCTGGTCGAGGCCGCCGCGGTAATAGCTGTAGTATGCGTCGTGGACCAGCGTATACTTGCTGTTGGTCATGTTCTCGATCAGCCAGTACCTGTTGCGGATGCCATCAAATGCCTTCCATCCACTGATATCACGGCTGTCCGGCGCATTATTGACAACATTCAAAGCCTTTTGAAAATAGGGGTCGCCACCCCGCAACGCATATGAATCGAAGTTCAATCCTAAAATGATGTATACGTAATAAGCGAACTCTGCCGTGAGGTTCGCAGCATACGGCTCGGAACCTTGTACCCTGTTCTCGTTGAAATCAAGGGGCTGATATTCCACATACCGGAAAGTGAAGAATTCGTCATTATAATTGATCAGGGGACTCTGATAAGAACTGTTATACACTGGCCTGCCCGCCTGTACCGTCAGGCTTGCCTGAAATGTATTGTTATCCCCTGCAGAGCTGATATTCAATAAAAAATTGCAGGAGATCTTCTCATTGGTCTGAAATGTTTCATTTGACCACTTGCGGTTATTGAGAAAATTAAACAGGGCGCCCTGGAGGGTTTGAAAGATCTTATGGTCGACAGAGGAGCTCACCCGGTTTGCCAGGACGGTGACCTTCGCATTCAGCTCTTGCGCACGCATGCCCTGAAGCACAGCCACCAGGGCCAGGACGAGTAGAAAATATTTTTTACGCATACACTATGTTTACAATTCTATCAACGATGTCGGCAGCTACTTGTTGCTTCGGCTTTCTATCGTAAGCCGTTTCACTGCCTTGCCTGTCAAAAATGGTAACCTTATTTGTATCGTATCCAAAGCCAGCCCCCGCATCATTCAAAGAGTTGAGAACGATGAGGTCGGCATTTTTTGTTTTCAGCTTATCCAGGGCATAACCCCTTTCCCCCGTCGTTTCCAGGGCAAATCCCACCAGCACCTGCTGCTTTTTTTGTTGCCCAAGGGTCAGCAGGATATCTTTCGTCCTGGTCAGCTCCAGGATCAGCTTGTCGTCTTTCTTCTTGATCTTTTCTCCGGCAGGCGCCACCGGCCTGAAATCTGCTACGGCAGCAGACATAACAGCGATATTGACCTCGGGGAAGATCTCCAGGGAAGTCTTGTACATTTCCTCAGCCGAAGTCACTTTGTGTACTACCACGCCCGGATGGTCCGCTGATAATGAAGAAGGGCCCAACACAAGATCTACCTGGGCTCCTCTGCCGGCCAGTTCCCAGGCTATAGCGATCCCCATTTTTCCGGAAGAGTGATTCCCGATAAATCGTACAGGATCGATGGCCTCATATGTGGGACCCGCCGTCACCAATGCCCTCTTTCCCATCAGGTCCTGTTTCTTCCCGATCATAGCCTTAATATGATCCAGAATGGTCTCTGGCTCGGCCATCCTGCCATCTCCATACAGTCCACTGGCCAATTCGCCCCTTTCCACCCGGATCACCTGGTTACCATATTCCTGTATACGGGCAAGGTTCGCCTTCGTCGAAGGATGTTTCCACATGTCCTCGTCCATCGCAGGGGCCGCCACCACCGGACAGGTAGCCGATAAATAAGTAGCCATCAGCAAATTATCACAGAGCCCCTGCGCCATCTTTGCCAGGGTATTACAGCTGAGCGGTGCTATCAGCATCAGGTCCGCCCAGCGGCCCAGCTCCACATGGTTGGCCCAGGTGTTCTCCTCGAACAGGTCGGAAAGAACAGGATGCCTGGAAAGCGTGGCCAGAGACAAAGGCGTTACAAAATCTTTAGCAGCAGGGGTGATGATGACTTTTACTTCCGCGCCCTCCTTTACCAGGAGCCTCACCAGCAACAATGACTTATAGGCCGCAATGCTGCCCGTTACTCCTAATAATATTTTTTTGCCTTGCATCATACCAAAAGGGCGCCTTTAGGCGCCCATTTCAACTTAAATTAAGACTTTATTTAAAGAGGTCATCGTCATTCTTCCTGTAATAGATCTTCTCATCCATGAACTCCTGAGTAGCCAGCAACGCCGGGTTGGGCATCCGCTCATACGCCTTGGAGATCTCGATCTGCTCTTTATTCTCGTGAATTTCTTCCAGGCTGTCGGTATGGCTGGCAAACTCTTCCAGTTTATTATGCAATTCCTCCTTCAGGGAGATATTGATCTGGTTGGCACGCTTGGCGATAATGGCAATAGACTCGTACAAATTGCCGGTCTTAGCCTTGATATCGGTGAGATTCTTGGTTTCCACGACATTCGTGGTATTGGCATTAACTTGCCTTCTTAGCCTGCTCATTTTTTACTGCTTTAATATTGTTTTGAGATAAATTCAGGTATTCCTGTACATTCTTTGACAATTTGCTCTCCGGAAAACGGTCGATGAACTCATTACATTGTGTGACCACCTGTCCAAACCTGTCTTCTTTCTTCTCTTCGACGCTCGCCTGGGCGTATTGATAAAAAGATTTGATGATCAGGAACTTATATTCATCGCTCTTGTCGGAGTCAGGATAGCTGTTCATCAGGCTGTTCAGCGCAACACCAGCCGCTTTCCAGTAACCGAGGTCATAATAGAGCTGGGCGCTCCGGTAGTCCTTCATCTCCAGCTTGCTACGGCATTTATCGATGATCTCCGTAGCCTCCTTTATCTTGGGAGATCCAGGGTGCGTATTGATAAAAGCCTGCATAAAACCGATGGTCTTGGTCGTATTGGTCTGATCCAGCTCGACCTTAGGTGATTGCCTGTAAAAGGTATAGGCCCGCATGTAATCCATTTCCTCCGCTTTCGTGCTATTGGGGAATACCTCTACAAATCCTTTGAAAAGATTCTCCGCATTGGCAAAATCGCGCAGGTAATAGGCGCAATAAGCGAATTTATAGTAGATATCTTCAAAATGCTCGCTTCCCTTGAAAACCCTGAAAAGCTCCTCGAACAGCTGTTGGGCATGATTGTAATCCTTATCCGCATAGTACTTGTCGGCCATGCGGAGCTTATAGTCGTAATCATTGCTTTTCAACACTTTAGAGAAGTGCGAACAGGAGTTAAGCGTTAGTATTCCTATAAATAATACGGTAAATAAGCGCATAAAGGTCTGCAATTTACGCAATTTTAAACAAAAAAGCCTCCCGGTGTAACCGGGAGGCTCTAAAATTATAGTTAATACTATTTTCTGCGAAGGTTCGGGTGCGGAGCAGGTACCGTGTTCGGACCTTCTTCGTTCGTACCGTCACGCAGATCTACCGTGTTCTCATCACCGCCGGTCTGACCATAGCGGAAGATGAATCGGTCGGATCCAATGCCTTCTTTTTCAACGAGATAGTTGATGATGGCATTTACACGATCCCAGCTCAGCTGTTGAGCGGCCTTGCTGGATTCGCCATAACCGATGACAGCCACCTTACAATTCGGGTTGTTACGCAGTTTCTCTGCAGTGCTTGCCAGGAGAGCCTTGGCATCATTGTTCAGGGATACAGAACGACCCTTGAAAGTAATGCTGGGCAGATCACCGATGCTGCATTTGCCACGGCCAGTACCATATGCGCCGGAGGCCAGTGAATCCCTCAGGTCTTTACAGCATTGCGGATCCGGGCATTTACCTACACCGTCAGCATCCACAGGCTGGCACTGTGTCGGTGTGATCAGTTCCTTATCCTTGAAGTCAGGTACGCCATCACCGTCTGTATCGCGGCTTACACCATGGGAATCAACCGGGCTTCCTTTGGGAGTATTCGGCTCCAGGTCGAACTGGTCAGTAACGCCATCACCGTCGGCATCATCCAGCACAGGCTTGGGGAGCTTCATGTGACGGGGAGCATTGATCTCATTGTAAGCATAATCCAGGGGATTCAGCCACCAGAGAGGCTCTACAGCATGCTTGCCGATGTTATAGTTCAAACCGAGAGAAAGGAAATTATAGCTGTCCGCTGACCTTGTCTGGGCTATAGCCAGATAAGTGCCGGAGCTATAGTTATTCTGCCATTGCTGGCCATCCAGCAGGTCGGTCGTCGTGAAAGTATACTTGTCTTCCAGGGCGAGGTTGAATCGGTTGTTGAGCTTGAACTGTACGCCCATACCGGCGACACCAACCACTGCGATGGGGGCTCCGCCAAGAGTGGAGCCACTGGCCCTTTCAGCCAGCGTATTCCATTCACCCGTCAATACATTCTTTATAGCTTTGCGGATATCCTTGCGCTTGCTGTAAGGGAATTGACCTCCGAATTGAGTGAACACAGCATCGTAGTTATAAGCTGCGCCATTCGCATCCACCGTCTTGTAGAAAGTGCTGTAGGTAGAGGCGCCGAAACCACCGAAGAAGTAAACGTTCCAACCGGTCTTCGCACGGTGGAAATTGATATTATTGAGCGTGAAAACTCCCTGTAGTGAAAATTCGTGAACAGTTGACCGGTAGTTGTAAAAAATGGGGGCACCGCCGTCCACTCCGTAATAGCTTGCCAGTACCGGATTCTTCCCATAAGCCTGTGTAGGCTGGTAGTTCAGACCCCTGAGCCTGATCCAGTCAAACTCACCGCGAAGCGAGAAGACATAACCCAGCGCTTTGCGAACATGGATACCAAAACCACCAGTAGGGCCCCAGTTGCGGATATCCGTAAATCCATATGTGTACCCTCCTTTAATGCCAATTTCCCATTCATTCCTGGGTTTGGCCGGAAAGGGATATGCGTTATTCAGGAATTCATTGTGCTGTGCCAATCGTCGGGTAGGAATCAATGAGGAGTCCCGTATATCATAGCTTGCCCCCACCTGGGCATTAGCATACGACATGAACAGGCAGAGTACCCCAATTAAAAGAGTCAATTTTTTACTTGCCATAACTGAAGTTTATGTGAATGAATGAATTAAACCTGAGAAGAATATGGTGCAAAAATAGATATTGGTCAGCAAAAACCAAATTTTTTTAACAATACATATAAAATTAAAGTTGTATTGAACAGACCGTTAGACAGCACGAATTTAAATATTGATGCTTTAAAAAAAGAAAATATTTTAAAATGTTAAGTTTGCTGCCTGTTCATTTCCCAACATGCAATTAGCACAAGACATATTACGCGAAGAGTTAGTCGTTTTTGAAAAGAAATTCAAAGAGGCCGTCAAAAGTCAGGTTCCCTTGCTGGACAGGATCATGAGATTCATTGTCAATAGGAAAGGTAAACAACTGAGACCCATGTTCGTACTCCTTTCCGCCAAGCTCTGCGGCCCCATCAATGAGTCGGCCTACCGGGCAGCCTCGCTCGTGGAATTGTTGCACACGGCTACCCTCGTACATGACGATGTGGTGGATGAATCACTGGAGAGAAGAGGCTTTTTTTCCACCTATGCATTGTGGAAAACTAAAGTCTCCGTACTGGTAGGTGACTACCTGCTATCTAAAGGATTGCTCTTATCCCTGGACCATGGCGATTTCCGCATATTACAGCTTCTATCAGACGCAGTGCGCAAAATGAGTGAAGGGGAGTTGCTCCAGATGGAAAAATCCAGGTCCCTCAATCTGAGCGAAGAGGTCTATTTCGAGATCATACGCAACAAAACAGCCTCCTTGTTAGCCTCCTCCTGCGCGGCAGGAGCTTTCGCCTCATCGCAGGATGAAGCACAGGCTGAGAAAATGCGCCGGTTTGGAGAAAAAGTGGGAATTGCATTCCAGATCAAGGACGACCTCTTCGATTATGGCAGCGAGGCGGTGGGAAAGCCTACCGGCAACGATATAAAAGAGAAAAAGCTCACCCTCCCATTGATCCATACCCTGAACAACATTGACAAGACCACGCGCAGGGAATTGATCTACATAATAAAAAACCATAATAAGGACAACGAAAAAGTCCGGCATGTCATAAAAAAGGTGGTAGCAGCAGGAGGTATCGAATACGCCACGCAGAAAATGAATGCCTATCGGGATGAGGCCCTTGCCATACTCCATGAGTTCGAAGATAATGACGTACGTAAAGGTCTGGAAGAGCTGGTAAGATATACCACCGACCGGAAATATTGATCGGAGAAGAGCAACTATGCAAAAACGCTGGAACATATTACAGGCGGATCCCGCTAAAGTGGCGGCATTGCAGGCTGAGCTGGGTATCCACCCCATCCTTAGTGAGATCCTCGTAAACAGAGGGGTGGAAAACTTCGGTCAGGCTAAAGGGTTTTTCATTCCGCGGCTGGAAGACCTGCACAGTCCATGGTTGATGAAGGATATGGAGGCTGCCGTCGGGCGGATCCTGGCAGCTTTCCAAAAGCAGGAAAAGATACTTATCTATGGGGACTATGATGCTGATGGCACCACCGCCGTAGCCTGTATGGTCCAATTCCTCCGCGGGTCCTGTAAAGAAGAGCTGATCGACTATTATATACCCCATCGCTATAAGGAAGGGTATGGCATATCTGTTCAGGGCATTGATTTCGCAAAAGAAAATGGCTTCACCCTCATTATCTCCCTTGACTGCGGCATCCGTTCTGCAGAACTCATCGGCTATGCAAAAGAGTTGGGCATCGACTTCATCGTCTGTGACCACCACCTGCCGGATGACCAGTTACCACCGGCAATTGCCGTATTGGACCCCAAACAGCCGGACTGCCCATACCCCTATAAAGACCTCTGCGGATGTGGCGTTGGATATAAGTTGATCACAGCGCTCGCCTCGCGGCTGGATCTTCCCGCCGACGCCGCCTATCAATACCTGGACCTGGTGGTGACAGCCATCGCTGCAGACATTGTACCTATGGACGGAGAGAACAGGATACTGGCCTATTATGGTCTCAAAAAGATCAACGAGGCCCCGAACAAAGGCTTAAAGGCCATGATCAGCATGGGAGAGCCCGTAAGACCCTTGAAGATGAATACCCTTGTCTTCATGATCGCCCCTCGGATAAATGCAGCCGGACGAATGGATGATGCCCGTAAGGTCGTGCAGCTATTCACAACTCCCCATGACGACGAAGCCCTTGCTTACGCAGCTATTTTACATACGGTGAACACGGAGCGAAAGACGGCGGACCTGAGTATCACCGGGGAGGCCATGGCCCTGTTGGAAAAAGATACGGGACAGGCCGGCAGGAAGTCCATTGTCCTCTATCAGGAACATTGGCATAAAGGGGTTATCGGAATTGTCGCATCCCGCCTCACCGAAAAGTATTCCAGACCCACGGTTGTGCTCACCCGCAATGGAAATGTTGTGTCGGGCAGCGCAAGAAGCTTTAGTGGTTTTAACCTGTACGAAGCCATTCACGCCTGCCGGGAGCACCTGGTTGGCTACGGAGGTCATCCTGCTGCGGCGGGACTAACCCTTTTGCCCGACCAGGTAGAAGCATTCAGCCATAAATTTGAAGAAATTGTGGCCGCTACGATCGAGCCACACTCATTGGTTCCCGGGATCACCATCGATGCTACGCTTACGTTTGACATCATCGGGCCCGCGTTCTTCAAGGCCCTGGATGAGATGGAACCATTTGGTCCGGGCAATCCACAACCCGTATTCATCGCCCGGAAGGTCGTAGATCAGGGATATTCCAGGATCGTCAAAGACCTCCATATCCGGTTTTCCATTTGTCAGAACGGCCAGACGCTAGCCGGTATCGGTTACCATCTGGCCGATAAATTCCATTTGCTGAGCACACGATTGCCGGTGGACCTGGTATTTATGCTGGAAGAAAATGAATGGAACGGCCGCCGGACGCTTCAACTGAAAGTCATTGACTTCGATCTCAGCAGCCAGGACTAGCCGGCCAGGTCTTTGATCCGGCCCCCTTATGCCTCCACGATGATCTTGCTTTTCGGCTCACCACCCATAAGCTCCACGCTCCTGTCGATAAAGCTGGTGAGGCTGCCACCTTTCAGCAATCCCTGGGACAATAATGCCAGGTCGGCAAGATTGTGGACCAGTTTCTCTTTCTTATCCTTGTCTTCTTCCTTCAGCACTGTCTGGTAGATCTTGTGATTACCATTCACCGTAAGGATCACCTCATCCGGCATATTGGCATAAAAGCTGCCCATCGGTCCGCTGACAGCTGCCATATCTTTCATCCTGCGGGAAAATTCCGGCCTGGTGGCAATAATAGGAGGCGCCTCGGGACTTAGCCCTTTCACTTCCACTGTCACATGCAGTTCCGGCACCTGGCGCTTGAACAATTCTTTTAACCCTTCCTCCTCTTCAGTGTTGAGGACCGAACTTCCGCCTTCTGCCTTGTCGATCAGGTTGTCAGCGATATCCGCGTCAACCCTTACAAAATGAACGTCCTGCCACTTAGATTCCATTTGGTTGATGAAAGCCGCATCCACAATAGTTTCCAGCTTAACGACAATATATCCTTTGGCCTGCGCCTGACGGGTATAGCTGTCCTGCTGCACCGGGTTGGTGGTATACAGGATCACCAGCTTACCGTCTTTATTCTTCTGTAGCGTTTCCGTCGCTATCTTGTATTCATCCAGGGTATAGAACTTACCGCCGCTTACATCTTCCATGATATGGAAACGTACTGCTTTCTCGAGGAATTTATCATCCGTCATCATACCATACTTCACAAAAAGACCCAGGCTCTCCCATTTCTCTTCGAACGCTGTCCTTTCCTTGTTGAAGATCTCTTCTAATTTATCCGCTACCTTCTTGGTGATGTGATTGTTGATCTTTTTAACGTTGGGATCTCCCTGAAGATAGCTGCGGCTGACATTCAGCGGTATATCCGGGCTGTCGATGACCCCGTGCAACAACATGAGGAATTCGGGAACGATATCTTTCACCTCATCCGTGACAAAGACCTGGTTGCTGTATAGCTGGATCTTATCCTTCTGGATCTCGTAGCTCTGTTTGATCTTGGGGAAATACAGGATCCCGGTGAGGTTGAACGGATAATCCACATTCAGGTGGATCCAGAACAGCGGAGCCTCGCTGAAAGGATACAATTCCTTGTAGAAATCCTGGTAATCCTGGGTAGTCAGCTCGCTGGGCTTTTTTGTCCAGGCAGGATTGATATTATTGATCTGCTTGCCTTCGAAATTGATAGGGACCGGTAAAAAACGACAGAATTTTTGCAATATGGACCTGACCCTTTCTGCGTCCAGGAATTCTGTGCTTTCTTCATTGATATGCAGGATAATATCCGTTCCTCTTTCCGACTTCCCGGCATCTTCCAGCGTAAACTCCGGACTGCCGTCACATTCCCACCGTACAGCCTTCGTATCCTCTCTAAAGCTTTTAGTGATCACTTCCACCCGCTGGCTCACCATAAAAGACGAATAGAACCCAAGTCCAAAATGGCCGATGATATTTGCCTCATTCTGGCCTTTGTACTTATTCAGGAACTCTTCCGCACCGCTGAACGCCACCTGGTTGAGGTACTTATCCACTTCCTCCGCGGTCATCCCAATACCCTTATCAGAGATAGTAATAGTTTTTTTATCTATATCCAACTGAATATCAATACCTAAGTCTCCCAGTTCGCCTTTTGCCTCACCCAGGGAGGACAACGTCTTCAGCTTCTGGGTGGCATCCACCGCATTGCTGACCAGCTCACGTATAAAAATATCATGTTCGCTGTACAGGAACTTTTTGATAATGGGAAAGATATTCTCAGTCTGGACCCGGATACTTCCTTTTTGCATGGCTAAGTTTTTTTTAAAGATAGTTCAATGGCAAAGGCCCACTCAACAAACCCAATGCCATTCAGGATGGCCTGACACACTGTCAAAATATGGCCTGAATGCCTCATAATTCGCCCTTTTGTCACGCCAAAACTTTACCGCCCGGACCTTGCCCTTTCCGCTAAAATACCATACCTTTGCAGCCCATTTGATTATTTTTCATTTTTTAAACAAAAAACAGGGATCATGAACAATTATGAATTGATGGTGATTTTTACCCCTGTGCTATCTGAGGAGGACTACAAAGCCGCCCAGAAAAAATACACTGCCTTCATCAAAGACAACGGAGGCGAAGTGGTGCACGAAAATCCCTGGGGTCTGAAATCACTGGCGTATCCAATCCAGAAGAAAACCACAGGCTTGTACTGGGTTCTGGAATACAATGCGCTATCCGACTTCAATGAGAAGCTGAAGATCCAGATTCTCCGCGATGAAACCGTGTTACGTTTCATGGCTACAAAACTCGATAAATACGCCGTCGAGTACAATGCCAAAAGAAGAAGTGGTGTACCTACAGGCAACGAAAAAGTGGGGGCTTAAACCATGGCAAAAGCAAACGAGATAAAATATCTCACGGCCATTAAACCCGAGAAGCGCGCCAAGAAATTTTGCCGCTTCAAGAAGTATGGCATTAAGTACATCGACTATAAGGACGCCGAGTTCCTCAAGAAGTTCCTGAACGAGCAGGGTAAGTTATTGCCCCGCCGTATCACCGGTAACTCTCTGAAATACCAGCGTAAAGTATCCGATGCGGTAAAGAAAGCCCGTCAGATGGCTTTGTTGCCTTATGTAACAGACCTTTTAAAGTAACCTCACCCTAACCTCTTTCCGCAGGAAAGGGGGGACAGTCCGTCAGCTGGCGGATTGGGACAATGGTGAACAAAAAATCAACAATGGAAGTCATTTTAATTCAAGACGTAGATAACCTGGGCGCGGCACATGAAAAGGTCAGCGTGAAAAATGGTTATGCACGTAACTATCTGATTCCCCGCAAACTGGCTGTTGAAGCCAACCCATCCAACCTCAAACAGCTGGATGAAAGGATCAAACAGCTGAAGAAGAAAGAGGCGAAGATGATGGCCGAGGTCAACAAGGTGATCGAAGTCCTGAAAGCTTCTCCCCTTAAGATCGGCGCCAAGACTGGCACCAGCGGTAAGATCTTCGGCAGCGTAACCTCTGTGCAGCTGGCCCGCGCCATCCGCGATCAGAAAGGCTACGAGATCGATCGCCGCAGGATCCATATCCTGGACGAAGTAAAGGAGCTGGGAACCTTTAAGGCAAAAGTCGATTTTGGCAACAGCAATGAGGCTGAAGTTGAGTTTGAAGTCGCTGCAGAGTAGATTTTCCTCGTTATTTAGAATAATAGCTAATTACTTTGAAAGCCCGTGAATAAATCACGGGCTTTTTTATTGATCTATGGAAAATACTCGGAATTCATTAAAAAAAATCAAAATTCGTTTGTACAAAATCGTTTTTTCACATGGACTAAATGGGCTAAAATCCTGACCAAGCCTAAATCCTGGCAATTTTTGCTAAAATTTAAATAAGTAATAAAAATCCCTATCTTTACAACAGCTCTATTGTTTGTTGGCCGTATTGTGCGCTGTCGTAACTTTCTTTTCAGTCAGATCCCTCAGTTCATCGTATACTTTCAATCAGTGTAGAGTGAGTTTTTTTCATTTTTTAATTTTTTGTACAATGAACATTTATGTAGGTAACCTCTCTTGGCAAATGACCGATGAGGATCTCAGGAACCTTTTTGAACAACACGGCACTGTTGCTTCTGCCAAAATCGTAAAGGACAAAGTTTCCGGACGCAGCAAAGGCTTCGGATTCGTTGAAATGGAAGACGACGGCGAAGCACAACAGGCTATCACTAACCTGTATGACAGTGAAGTGATGGGTCGCAAGATCATCGTTAACGAATCACAGCCTAAGCAACAAGGCGGTGGCGGCGGTGGCTTCAAAAAGAGAAGCTTCGGCGGCGGCGGTGGCGGCGGAGGTTACAAAAAAGGTGGTTACGACCGCGGCGGCGGTGGCGGCTACAACAGGGATTATTAATTAACACAATCAATATATCTCTTTGTCAAAATCCTTTCCGTTCGGAAAGGATTTTTTGCGTTCAGGCTTTTCTCCACTTACATCTACCCACTCATAGCCTGAGCTCACCGCTCACAGCTATTTTCCACGCCTGCTAAAACTTAAAACCTTTATCTTAGGTCAAACAAAAATTGTTTGCCTTATGCGTCGCAGAGCTTTTATCAAAGATCTTTCCCTGGCCTCTGCCGGGTTGACAATCATTAATTTTCCTATCCGTGGCAAAATGGCACCAAGCAATAAGGTCATCGTGGGTGTAATGGGTGTCAATAGCCGCGGCGCCTACCTGGCAAAATCTTATTCCCAGCTCCCGGGAGTCGAGGTCGGCTACATCTGCGACGTGGAGGAAAAAGCCATGCAGAACGGGCTGGAAGCCCTGAAAGACGCTCCCCGCAAACCTTCTATCATCAAGGATATACGCAAGCTCGTTGAACAAAAGGACTTCGATGCGCTCATCATCGCAGCTCCGGACCACTGGCATGCCCCCGCAGCCCTTCTGGGTGCAGCCCATGGGAAACATGTCTATGTCGAAAAACCATGCGGACAAAATCCTTACGAAGGCGAATTACTGTCGCAGGCCGTAACGCAGTTCGGCCGGCACATTCAGATGGGCAATCAACGGCGCTCCATGCCCACACTGATCGAAGCAGCTCAACAGGTGAAGAATGGCGCCATCGGTAAACCCTACTTTGCAAAATCCTGGTATGCCAATAACAGGAAGCCGATCGGCTTCGGCAAAAAAGTGGCCGTGCCGGCAACACTGGACTTCGAGCTCTGGCAAGGGCCCGCCCCTCGCAGGGATTACCAGGATAACCTGGTGCATTACAACTGGCATTGGTTCTGGCATTGGGGCACAGGTGAAGCCTGTAACAACGGGACGCATGAGATAGACTGCTGCCGCTGGTTCCTGGGCGTTGATTTCCCGACAAAAGTAACTTCGTCGGGCGGCCGCTATGCATACAAAGATGATTGGGAGACGCCCGACACCCAGGTGGCCACTTTCGAATTTGCAGACGGCAAAGCTATTACCTGGGAGGACCGCAGCTGTAATAATTTCGGGGTGGAAGGCGCCGGCAGAGGCTTTATCATCTATGGAGAAAAAGGCACCCTGATGAACCTGGGTGGCGGCGATTATAAGATCTTCGATGAAAAGAACAAACTGGTAAAAGAAGTGAAATCAGACGTGGTGGCCGACCCTACCAACCCCGTCAGCGCCAGTGGTAATCTCGACCTTTATCACTTTGACAATTTTATAAGATCCGTCAGAGGCGAGGCTACGCTCAACTCGCCCGTCAATGAGGCTTCCAAAAGCGTGCTGCTTTGTCATCTTGCCAATATAGCCCAACGCACATCGGGCGTATTGCATTGCGATCCGTCCAATGGACATATCCTCAACGATCCGGCAGCTGCGGCGCTGTGGCGCCGCAGCTATGAAAAAGGCTGGGAACCTAAAGTGTCCTGATCTTTATGCTCCGGTAGCTCACCTCGTTGCCGTGGTCCTGCAGCAGGATATACCCTTGAGGGGCTTCTCCGAAGCCCTTCCATACCTTGTATTTGCTGATAGCCACCAGGTCCCGGAATGCCTGCGAGCCTCTCTCATACTCCAGCACCTTGACGCCATTCAGGTAATGTTCTACATGATTATTGGGGTATACAATGACACGGCCTGTATTCCATTGGCCTACAGGATGTATAAAGCGTTTCTGCTTGTTGGCCTTGATCAGGTCATACAACGAGGACATCGTACGGTCGCCGTCACGGCCCAGCTTGGCATCCGGGTGGAGAGAGTCGTCCAGCACCTGGTATTCCAGGCCGATGGCAGAGCCGGGGTTATTCTCCGACAATGTGACAAAATATTTCACACCGCTGTTGGCCCCCGGCGTCAGCTTGAAATCGAAGGAGAGATCGAAAGCTTTGTATTCGCCGATGGTTACAATGTCACCTCCGTTGGCCGATTCCTTCCCTTCCGAAGAGATCACCTTGATAACGCCATCACCGATGACCCACCCTTTATCGGGAAAGGTCTTTTTGTAAGCCCCCTTCCAGCCATTGGAGCTGTATCCGTCGAAGAGTAGTTTCCAACCGCTGCTTTTTTCATAGTCAGTCAGCGTATTCGGGGTATTATTTACAACATAGATCCCTTTTGGGAAAGGAACAGGCTGCAGACCCGTGGTCTGTATGCGAATATTTTTGAAATAAACTTTCTCGCCCGCGAGCTCCTCCTTTCCTACTGCATGCACCTGGAGACCTATGAATCCTTTGCTATCCACACTATCTACCAGGTAAGCAACGGGCACCTTATTGATCCAGGTCTTCATCACACGCCCCATGCATTCTATACGGATGTGATTGTACTCACCAACCTTGAAGGCGGATTGCGCCTGCGGATGCAATGACCCGGGATAAAGCCAGTCTCTCCTTCCTTCATCGTAGATCCCCCCTGACCAGCGACGCGAAGAGGGGTCGATCTCCAACTGGCAGCCATATACCAATCCCTTCCCTGCCTTTCCTGCCGGGTCATAATGGCTTCTCATCTGCACACCGGAATTAGCAGTGGTATCATTCAGGCGTATATCCATTTCCAGGATAAAGTCGCCAAATTCTTTTTCTGTGACCAGGAATGTATTACCGGAATTGAACACAGTGGTGCCCACAATAGCACCGTTCTCTACTTTGTAATCCGCGGAACCCGCCAGTTTTTTCCAGCCATTGAGGGTCTTTCCATCGAAGAGGTCGGTCCATCCGTTCTGCGCATATGCATTGACGGTGCAGCTGATGGCGATAAGGGCAAATAAGATATTACGCACGACATAATATGTTTTTGCAGTGGTGTTCGTGAATGCTTCGCATTTACTTACCCTGTTGTTTGTCTTTTCAATGGTGTTCGTGGATACTTCGTATTTACTCAGCATGTTGTTTGCCTTTTCAATGGTATTCGTGAATGCTTCGCATTTACCTACCCTGTTGTTTGTCTTTTCAATTGAGTTCGTGGATACTTCGTATTTACTCAGCATGTTGTTTGTCTTTTCAATGGTATTCGTGAATGCTTCGCATTTACTTACCCTGTTGTTTGTCTTTTCAATTGAGTTCGTGGATACTTCGTATTTACTCAGCATGTTGTTTGTCTTTTCAATGGTATTCGTGAATGCTTCGCATTTCATATGCAAGGTTGTTTTATAAGACATTGTAATCAGGTGACCATTTTGCAATGGCATGCCCATATAAAGCCTGGTTAGCCAGATGTACGCAGCAAGCTGTGGTGGCGCCGGTGAATACATTGGATGCCGGCAGCTGGTTTTTACGTATCGCTTGAAAAAAATCATGGAAAGCATACCAGGTCCCATCTTTCAGTTTGTCTTTTATAATCGGGATCCCTCCATCCTTGTTCCATTCTATTTTAGTGGCGCCTGTGACGCCGTCCACGGTCGTAAGCGCTTTTTTTGTCTCTGGTTCAGGATAAAATATGCCTTCGTTCACCAGTAAGGACACCATGCCTTTTGTGCCTTTGATCTTAAAGATATATCCCTCATGGGCGTTGGCGCAGGTAGCACCGAAATTACCGACCATGCCGGCATGCTGGTACCGCAGAACGGCCTGGACATTGTCATACGTTTCACGACCGTCCTTATAGAAATCAATGCCTCCTGTAGCCATTACTTCGTCCGGGTGTGTATTAAAGGCCCAGTTGATAAAGTCGATCTGGTGGGATAATAGCTCGGCTGCAAGGCCGCCGGAATATTCTTTGTACATTCTCCAGTTGATCTTTCTTTCAAGAGATGGGTCAGGCACCGGCCTTCGCCAGTTGCCATTCCTGTCCCAGCGACAATCGATCTGTGTCACCTTTCCCAGGTAATCTTTCTCGATCATCTCCTTTACCCTGAAGTATAAGGGGGAATAGCGATATTGATGCCCCACCTGCAGCACTTGCCTGGAATGTAGTCTGGCCTTGGCCACCAGGTCCAGCGCCTGTGGGATATCATACGTCATTGTTTTTTCAAGGTAGACATGTTTGCCCGCCGCCAGTGCATCGATAGCTATAGCATGATGAAGGTTCAGCGGCACGGCAATGACCACGGCTGAGATACTTTTGTTATCCAGCAGGCGGCGGTAATCGGTAAACTCGGTAAAAGCGCCCATTTTTCGGGCTTCTGTAAGACGAAAATCCAATACGTCGCAGACAGCCTTGATAGTAAACAATTCAGGCATTTGCAGCAGGATACCCATGATACCCTTACCCCGATCGCCGCAGCCAATGACCCCAATGGAGATAGGGTCTGGGTCTTTCGTAAAGGCTCTTAAAGGTCCGCTGTTCAACATTGATCCGCCGGCAAATATCCCGGCCTGTTGTAAAAATCGCCTTCTTAACATGCGCTAATATTGGATGACTAAGTTAAGGCATCATGCCTGAAGTAGCGCATTAAAACATTTTAAGAATAAGCCGTTGAGTCAGGGGCAAAAAAAAGCCCTGTAGCACAAGCTACAGGGCTTCAATGAATATGGCAGCTACCTACTCTCCCGCATTGTGGTGCAGTACCATCGGCCATGAGGGGCTTAACTTCTCTGTTCG